>Ga0207710_10000017_pt1 | contig 370962 bp, 318 predicted proteins | sample KBSS24metaG_FD_184400 | JGI IMG/M metagenome (GOLD analysis project Ga0207710, IMG submission 184400) | Switchgrass rhizosphere microbial communities from Kellogg Biological Station, Michigan, USA - KBS S2-4 metaG (SPAdes) (version 2) | ecosystem: Host-associated > Plants > Roots >...
CGCAGCGCCCACAACCCCCGCAGCGCCCACAACCCCCGCAGCGCCCACAACCCCCGCAGCGCCACCGACCCAAGCAGCGCCCACGACCTCCACAGGCTGACAGACGCGGCGTGGGTGGGCACCATGGCCATGTGGCAGGACACGGTCGTACCCCCACCGGCTCGCTGTTCGATCCGTTGGCGGATGCCTACGCGGCGGCCCGCCCGACGTACCCGGACCAGATCTTTACCGACATCGAACGGGTCCTGGGACGCTCGCTGGCCGGCGCGGACGCCGTCGACGTGGGCGCGGGCACCGGCATCGCCACCCGGCTGCTGGTGGAGCGCGGCGCGCGGGTCGTCGCGGTGGAGCCCGGGCCGGAGATGCTCGCTCGGCTGCTCCAACGCAGTCCTGGCCTGCCCGCCGTGCGCGGTGACGGCGAGGCGCTGCCACTGCGCGACGGGGTGGCCGACCTGGTCAGCTATGCGCAGGCCTGGCACTGGGTGGACGTGCCGGTCGCCGCCGCCGAAGCCGCCCGGGTCCTGCGGCCAGGGGGAGCACTCGCCGTCTGGTGGAACGACGTGGATGCCGCCGACGCCCGCTGGTGGCAGCGCCAGCAGGAGCGTCTGGAGCGGATGAGCCCCGGCTACCGGCGGGAGTACCGCAGCCGTCCCTTCGCCGACGAGCTGCGCTGGACGGGGCACTTCGACGAGGTCGTCACGCTGGCCGGTCGCTGGGAGCGACGCATCGGAATCGACGACTATCTGGTCTGGATGCGTTCGAGGTCCTACGTCGCGGCAATCGGTGATCGTCTCGGCGATTTTCTGGATGCCGAGCGCGACACCGTCCTGCGTGCCTTTCCCGGCGGCGTCGTCATCGAACCGTTCCGTACGCTGCTCGTGATTGCCCGGGTGGCCCCCGCCTGAGCGCCGGTCCGGGCATCAGGTCCTGGTGGCGGCACGTATCGCCCCGCCCTCCCGCGGCGGCGTTGAACATCCGCTGGCTGCGCATTATCGGTGATGAACGCGACGCAGCGCGTAATTGCCCGATTGTTGTCCTCTCGCCGGCTGTGCCCCTCCTTCGCCATGTTTTACCGATCCGTTAGTCTTGCGGCGTTCGCGGGGGGGTGGTGTCGTACTTCTCCCGCACCGCACGCCACCACCGAGGAGCCGCCGATCGCCGGCGCGCTGCAGAGGAAGGCGACGGTCGTCATGCGACAGACTGTTGATCGAGACGTGCTGGCGGACGTGGCCCCGACGATGACGGGGCGTCGGGGGCCGGCGGCCAAACGCCCTCGCGACCAGCGACAACCGCGAGGGCACGGAGAGGACGAGCGTCGCGACGGCGGCACGAGGCGCGCGGTCGGGCGCCCGGCCGATCCACGCTCGGCGCACCAGTGGCCCGCCACCGGCTGGCGTGACGACGACGGCACCGATCCGGGCTGGCGGCGCACCGGGCAGCGTGCTGCGGGCGGCCCGCATGATCAGGGTTCGCGTAGGTCCGGCCGCCATGGAGGGGGCCGGCGTGCGGCCGAGTCGCGTTCCGCGGAACGTGGGCCAGTGGAGACACCACCGCCGCGTGCGGCCGGTGCCGACGGCCGGTCGGCCGGGGACCTGGCGGCGACGTTCGCCTACAACCCCGCGCTCGACGGCATGCGGGTGATCTGCATCTACATCATTCTCGCCGGCCACATGCATGCCATCCACGCCAGCAACGTCGCGGTGGACGTCTTCTTCGTGCTGAGCGGCTTTCTGATCACGGCGTTGCTGCTTGCCGAGCGCAGCCGGACCGGAACGGTCTCGATCAGCCGGTTCCTGGTGCGCCGAGCCTTCCGGCTCATGCCCGCGATGTGGGTCTACCTGCTGGTCGGACTGGCTGTCACCGTGGCGTTCAAATGGAATGACGTCCCCCTCCGTAACGACTACCTCGGCAGTGCGCTGTCCGCGTTCTTCAACGTCAACAACTGGTACAAGGTGCTGCACCCGGCGGCGGGCGGCCGCTGGCTCGCACATGTCTGGTCACTGTCGCTGGAGGAGCAGTTCTACCTGCTGTGGCCGGGGCTGTTCGTGCTCGTCACCCGGTCCGAGCGGCTACGCCCGCACCTGGGCCGCATTCTGCTCGCCATGATTCTCGTCGCCGCGGTGTGGACGTTCGGCGTCGCGAGCCGGGGTGCGCCGCACTCGCGGATCTACCTGGCGCTGGATACCCATGTCGCCCCCCTGCTGATCGGCTGCCTGACGGCGGTGTGGCGGGACGGCCGGCTGCGCGCGCTGGCCCGCGACGAGGACCTGGCGGTCACGGCCGACGACCGCGAGCCCGGTTCCCGCCGTCGGGCGGCGCGCTCCGCCGGTGCTGGCAGGTCCGGTGCGGGCGGGTCCGGTGCGGGCGGGTCTGCCGCGGTCAGGGCGGCCGCGGTGAGTCGTTGGCGGGCGGGCCAGACCATTGCGACGCTCGGCCCGGTGGCCGCGATCGGGCTCGTCCTGTTCGCCTTCCTCGGGCCCAACAAGGACGCCCTGCGGGTGAACTGGCTCGACCACGCCGCCTACCTGCCGAGCGCCGCCCTGGCCGCGATCGTCATCCTCAGCGCCGACCTGCGCCGAGAGGCGTCCTGGGTCCGCTTCGTCGGGCATCCCACCATGGCGTTCCTCGGAAAGATCACTTTCAGTATCTACCTGTGGCACTATCCGGTGATCTCGGCGGCCAACGGCCAACTCGTCCCCCGGATCGGGCTCTGGCCCTCCGTGGTCGTCGCCGCGGCGCTGAGCACGTTCGTCGCGTACTTCTCGAACCGTTTCATCGAGAAGCCCGCGCAGCGCGCCCGCCCCGCGTGGGCGGACACGCCCCGCGGCCCCGCCCGCGGCGCCGCGGTGCCGGCCGCCCGGCCGATACCCGAGCCGGAGCACCTGCCGCCGCCGGCGACCGACGAGAGCTCCGAGGACACCGCTTGGCTGACGTTCGGCGCCCGTCGTCCTGTCCGCCCGGCCAGGCAGGACAGGTGGGACCGGTGGGAGGAGGAGCCCGGTCCGTACGGTCCTGGAGCCCGGGGGCCCGACGACGACGGCGGCCGGGACGACGACGGGTGGCATGAGCCGGAATGGGACCGCGGACAGAGCGCGGACAGCGGGCGCCACGGCCAGGACGGCGGTGCGCGGCCGCCTGATGGTGCCGGCTGGGGCGAGTGGTACCCATCCCGCGGTGGTCATCCGGCCGCGGCCCGGTATTCGGACGGGTACGACGAGCCGTTCGACCCGTATCCCCAGTCTGACCCTCATCCGCCCGCTGGCCGCTACGCGGCGGATGACGGGTACCGCCCGATCGACGAACCTGATCCGATCGACGAGCATGGGGCGAGTAACGGATACCGGCCGAGTGCTCCGTACCCGCCGTACGGCGATGAGGCGTCCTACGAACACGGCTATGCCTCCGGCAACAGCTACGCCCCGGGCAACGCCTATGCCCCCACGGACGACTACACCTCCAGTAACGCCTATTCCGCCAACAACGCCTATTCCTCCAGAGATGCCTCCTCCAGAGATGCCTATGCGTCCAGCGACACGCATGCGCCCAGCGACGGCTACGGGCCGAGAAGCGCGCGCCCGCCCGCCGGCGTCCACGCGTCTGACCAGGCGCGGGGCGGTGATGGTCAGGCGCGCAACGGCGGTTATGCGTCGGGAGGCGCGTATGCCACGGAAGACCGAGGCCGGTACATGGCGGGCGACGGGATGGTGGGTGATCCGTACCCGGATCAGGAACGGCCGGCTGCTGGCCAGGGGTGGGACGTTCCCTGGTCCGGGGCGGCTCCCGGAGCTCGCGCGGCGGACTGGCGCGTGGACACGGGCATGCGTGACCAGGGAGCCGGATCGGCGCGAGCGTACTGGGACGCTGGCGGGGGCGTGCGGGTCGACGCCGGTGACATCTGGGTCGACGAGGGCTACGCGCGATCGTGGAACGACCGCGATCCGGTGACCGGCCCCAGCCGCCCCCCGGCCGATCCGGCCTACGTGGACGAGACCTACCCGGGCGAGCTGGTCCGGGACGCGCTGCCCGGCGGCTACTCGGGCGGGGCAGGTCACTCCGGCTGGGAGCCGGTGCCGGGGCGCGACGCCCACGCGCGGGCGGGCTGGCCGCCGGCGGACGACGGATGGTCAGGCCGGGGCGGGGACTACTGACACCATCCACGTCAGCCCGGTCGTTTCGGCCGCCGCGAAGCGCCGTACCCTCCACACCGGCCGGTAGAAAGGCCAGGACGGTCGTCGCAACGACACGCCGCCGGCCTTCGGGCCGCCGCAGGAAGAGAGGGACGGACGGATGATTGTCGGGGTCATGGGGGCGGGGCGGCTCGGCGGCGCGGTGCTCTCCGGGCTGTTGGCCAGCGGGCACGCGCCCGCGGACGTCGTCGTGGCCGAGCGTGACGAGTCCAGGGCTCGGGAGCTCACGGCCCGCCACGGCGTCGAGGTGCACGCGCCGGGGGAGGTCGCAGCGAAGGCCGATGTGCTGCTCGTCGTGGTCAAGCCGCAGGACGTCCCGACCCTGCTCACCGAGGTCGCGCCACAGGTGTCGGCCAGCACGCTGGTCGTGTCGCTCGCGGCGGGGGTGACGACGGCGGCGATCGAGGAGCGGCTCCCGTCCCGGCCGCCGGTCATCCGGGTCATGACCAACACTCCGCTGCTCGTGGGCGAGGCGATGTCGGCGATCTGCGCCGGCCGGTACGCGGACGCCGGCCATCTCGCCACCGCCCAGGGGCTGCTGGCGCCGGTCGGGCAGGTGACGCAGGTCAGCGAGGCGCAGCTGGATGCGGTCACGGCGCTGTCCGGCAGTGGCCCGGCGTACTTCTTCTACCTGGTCGACGCCATGATCGAGGCGGGTGTGCTGCTCGGGCTGCCGCGGGAGCTCGCCTCCCAGCTCGTCACCCAGACGGCGCTCGGCTCGTCGCGGATGCTGCTGGAGTCCGGCGAGCATCCCGCGATCCTGCGCGAGGCCGTGTCGTCGCCGGGGGGTACCACCGTCGCCGCGCTGCGGGAGCTCGACCGCCATGGTGTGCGCGCGGCGCTCCTGGACGCGCTGGAGGCCGCGAGCCGCCGTTCCGCGGAACTCGGCCGCGCCTAGCTGTCGCTGGAGCACGGGCCGCGCCCAGGTGCGCGCGGCCTCGCGTAGCCCGGACTGCCGGGGTCGGCGTGTGTGGGCGCGGCGGCGGGTAGGCTCGCCCGGGTAACTTCCTCAACATAGATCGGTCGGGTACGTGGGCTCTGTCATCAAGAAGCGTCGTAAGCGGATGGCCAAGAAGAAGCACCGCAAACTGCTGAAGCGGACGCGCGTCCAGCGTCGCAACAAGAAGTAGGCCAGTTCCGCCGCGTTCACGTACCAGGTCGGAGCCCGTTCCACCCGCGTGTGTCGCTCTGCGTGCTTAGTCGATTGCACTGTGGCAGGCTGACGCCGCCAGGATGGTGGCCGCCGCAGCGGTGGCAGGGCGACAGGCAGGCGGGTGAGCGGGATGACGGATTCGTGGATCAACTTCCTGTCCGACTACGGCGTGGACGACGCGTGCGTCGGGGTGTGCCACGGCGTGATCGCGCGGCACGCCCCGTCCGCGCGCGTGCTCGACGTGTGCCACTCGATCGCGCCGCAGGATGTGGAGCACGCCGCGATCACGCTCGCGGACGCCGTCGGCTACCTGCCGAGGGGTATCCACCTCGTCGTCGTCGAGCGGCTGGACGCGGACGGCTACACCCGGGGTATCGCGGTCCGGACCATCGACGGCTCGCTCTTTGTCGGCCCGGACAACGGCGTTGCGTCCCTGGCCTGGGAGGCCATTGGCGGCATCGAGGCCGTCCACGAGATCGCCAACCGTGATCTCTGGCTTCCGCTGCCCACCGCGGTGTTCCGCGGGCGGGACGTGTACGCCCCGGTCGCGGCGCGTCTCGCCGGGGGCCTGCCGTTGACGGATGTCGGCCCGCGGATCGATCCGGCAGGACTCTCGCTGTTCCGTCTGCGGCCATGCACCGTCGACGACGACCACGTCCACGGCGAGGTCGTGTCGATCGACCATTTCGGCAACCTGTCGCTCAACGTGACGCGGATCGATCTCGAAGCCGCGGGCATCCTGCTCGGTGATCCCGTCGAGGTCCGGGCGGGCACCCGCGCCATGCGGCTGACCTTCACGCACACCTACGGTGAGGTGCCCCGCGGCGGTGTCACCATCTGCGAGGACGGCCTGCGCCGAGTGATGATCGCGGTGAACTGCGGCCGGGCCTCCGACGCCCTGCGGTTGCGGCGCCAGGACGCGATCGTCATCGGCCAGCTTCCCCGCGACCCGTCGGGATTTCGCATTGTCCAGGATCTCCCGCTACCCGCCTAAATTTGGTCACGATTCGTAGTTGACACGGCCGGTTGGCCTCACGCTGCGCAGCGATTGCGGCGTGTTCGGGCGTACGATGACTGACGGGAAGCCTGGGGGTTCGTGGCGCTGTGGCCTGCCGGGCATCCGTCGGGCCCCGCGGGATTCGCGGCTCGTTCCGGGCTGTGCCGGCGCGGGTGCCGGGCGCCGGGACGACCGCCGCGGGGAGACATGTCGATGAGACCACGCCGGGTGCTGGTAACGGGTGTCGCGCGGCCGCTCGGCGCGCAGGCGGCGACGGCGCTCGCCGCCGATCCCGAGATCGAGTCGGTCGTCGGGGTCGACACGGTCACCCCCGACGCGGATCTCGGCCGCACCCGGTTCGTCCAGGCCGACATCCGGCACCCGCTGATCGCCAAGGTGATCACCACCGCCGAGATCGACACCGTGCTGCACCTCAACGTCATCGCGACGCCGCTCGGCGCGGGCGGGCGCACCGCGATGAAGGAGACCAACGTCATCGGCACCATGCAGCTGCTCGCCGCCTGCCAGAAGGCGCGCAGCGTCACCAAGCTGGTGGTGAAGTCGACGACGTCGATCTACGGCTCGTCATCCCGGGACCCGTCGCTGTTCACCGAGGACACCGAGCCCCGCTCACTGCCCACCGCCGGCTACGCGAAGGACGCCGTCGAGGTCGAGGGCTACGTCCGCGGGTTCAGCCGGCGCCGCCCGGACATCGCCGTCACCGTGCTGCGTTTCACCAACATCCTCGGCCCACAGTCGGACAGTCCGCTGGCCCGCTACCTGGACCTGCCGGTCGTGCCGACCGTCCTCGGCTTCGACCCGCGCATCCAGCTGCTGCACTCCGACGACGCCCTGGCCGTGCTGCTGCGCGCCGCCCGCGGATCGCACGCCGGCACGTTCAACGTCGCCGGCGAGGGGGTTCTGCTCCTGTCGCAGGCGATCCGGCGGGCGGGGCGCGCCAACCTGCCGGTCCCGTTCCCGGCGATCGGGGCGCTCGGCGGGCTGGCGCGGCGGCTGCGGCTGGTCGACTTCTCGGCCGAGCAGCTCGACCTGCTCGCCCATGGCCGCGTCGTCGACATCGACCGGCTGGTCAGTGTGTTCGGCTACCGTCCCCGGTACTCCACCGTGGAGACCTTCGACAGCTTCGTCGAGCACCGTGACCTGCGCTTCACCCTCGACCACGAGCTGGTGTCCCGCCTGGAGCACGGCCTGACCGGCTCCCTGAGCCACCGCCGCCTGGCAGGCTCGTCGTGACGCCCGCGGCCGCCCACATCCGTCGCCCGCCGCGCAGGTATCCCGGGAGAGGCCCTGCCCATGCCCGATCATGACGAGGACGCCAAGATCATTCCCATCGCCGGCGACGAGCGGACGGGAACGTCCGGCGGGGCCCGCCCGGCCCGCCGCGCCCGTCCCCGCCCACCCGCACGATCGACGCCACACCGCTCCGCCGCGACCACCCCCGCTGGCGGCTCCGGTGCATCCCTCTCCGCACCCGACGGCCCGGCCGGAAGCGGCCCGGACACCGTGGCCGAGGCGTCGGCCAACCGTGGCCGGGCTCGGGTGGCCGGCGCATCCGAGGGGACGGCCGAAGCCAAGGACGTCGACACGGCTGGCAGATCCGCCCGGGCCGCCCCCGGCGAGCGGACGACCCCCGGCGAGCGGACGACCCCCGGCGAGCGGGCCATGCCCGGCGAGCGGACCGCGCGCGGTGACGCGTTCCAGGGTGCCGGCGCGTTCGGGGGTGCTGGCGCAGCCGGGGGAGCCGGCGCCTTCGATGGAACCGAGGGAGTCGGTACGGTCGGGGAAGGCGACGAGGGCAAGCCGTCCGGCCCACAGTCGGCAACCGCGGGGAATGACCTGGAGGCCGCCCTCGCTGGTGCACTCGCCTTCCTGCGCCGCCGCATCACCGGCGACTACGCCGTCGACGAGCATGGCTTCGACGCGGACCTGACCGAGCACGTGATCGCCCCGCTGCTGCGCCCGCTGTACCGGGACTACTTCCGGGTCGAGACGCGCGGCCTGGAGAACATCCCCGACACCGGCGGGGCTCTGGTGGTCGCCAACCACTCGGGCACCCTGCCGATGGACGCACTGATGATGGCGATGGCGATCCTCGACCACCACCCGGCGCATCGCAACCTGCGGATGCTTGCCGCGGACCTGGTGTTCGCCGTGCCGTTCCTCGCCCCGTTCGCTCGGAAGATCGGCAACACGCTCGCCTGCCAGCCCGACGCCGAGCGGCTACTGCGGGCGGGCCATCTGGTGGGCGTGTGGCCGGAGGGTTTCAAGGGGGTGGGCAAACCGTTCAGCGAGCGCTACACGCTGCAGCGGTTCGGCCGCGGCGGTTTCGTCTCCGCCGCGCTGCGCACCGGCGTGCCGATCATCCCCTGCACCGTGGTCGGTGCTGAGGAGATCTACCCGATGATCGGCAACGCGAAGACCCTGGCCCGGCTACTCGGCCTGCCCTATCTGCCGATCACGCCGACCTTCCCGTGGCTGGGCCTGCTCGGCCTGATCCCACTGCCGTCCAAGTGGATCATCGAGTTCGGCGAACCGGTGCCGACCGACTCCTATCCCGCCGAGGCGGCCGACGACCCCATGCTCGTCTTCGAGCTCAACGACAGCATCCGCGAGACGATCCAGCACACCCTCTACAGCCTGCTCATGCAGCGCCGCTCGGTGTTCTTCTAGTCAGGCGCTCACGACGCGGCGGCGCAGGGCCATGCCGGCGGCGACGCCCCCTGCGAGAGCGCCGGCGCCGGCGGCGGCCGGGATACCGACGCGCACGGCTCGGCGGGCCGTGCGGAAGTCCTTGATCGGCCATTCCCGCTCGCGGGCGACCGTCTTCAGGCCGGGATCCGGATTGATCGCCACCGGGTGGCCGACGAGGGAGAGCATGGGCAGATCGTTGATCGAGTCGGAGTAGGCCCAGCAGCGGGAGAGGTCCAGACCCTCCCGTTCGGCGAGGACCTGGACGGCCTCGGCCTTGGCCTGGCCGTGCAGCAGGCCGCCGACCAGCCGGCCCGTGTAGGTGCCGTCGCTGACCTCGCTGACGGTGCCGAGCGCGCCCGTGAGCCCAAGGCGGCGGGCGATGACGGTGGCGAGCTCGACGGGCGTCGCCGTCACCAGCCACACCCGCTGGCCGGCGTCGAGGTGCTGCTGGGCGAGCGCATGGGCGCCGGAGTAGATCTGCTCGGCCATCCGCTCGTCGTAGATCTCCTCGCCATAGCGGACGATCTCGGCGACCGACCGGCCGGCGACGAAGGCGAGGGCGGTCTCCCGAGCGTCCCGGATCCCATCCGGGTTCTCGTGGCCGCGCAGCCGGTAGGTGACGTGCTGCAGGCCGAAGCGCAGGAGGTCACGGGAGTCGAAGAAGTCCCGCGCGGCGAGGCCCCGGGCGAAGTAGAAGATCGAGGCGCCGGCCATCATCGTGTTGTCGACGTCGAAGAAGGCGGCGGCGGACTCATCGAGTGGCGGTCGCGGGACCTCCTCGGCCGCGACCTTGAGTGCGGCGATCGCCGCCGCCTCGGCCGCCTGCCTGGTCTCGGCCACACCCCTGCGTCGCACCCTCATCAGTCATCTCCATGCAGTCGAACGATGCGGCGGGACGCGGGTGTCTGCCCGCCCGGCGTCACCGCCCCGGTGGAGCGGGTTCCTCACCGCGGTTCCTCGGCACGCCGTCAGACTACGGTGCCCCGTCACCCCGCGTCCGCAGGCAGCTCGGATGTGGCCGCGCAAAGGTGCCGTCCAGGCAACGTTGCCGCGGTGATCCTGGCGTGATCCGTCGGATCGTCAGCGTGGCCGGTTCGGCGGGGCCGTTCAGCGCGCCCGGTCGGCCCGGTCGGCTCGACCCGGTCGGCTCGGCCCGGCTGACTCGGTCAGCCTGGCTCGGCGGCGGGCAGGAGGCGGGCCAGGGACCGCAGGGCGCGAAGCTGCAGTGCCCGGATGGCACCCTCGTTGCGATCCATCGCGAGTGCCGTCTCCCGCACGGACAGGCCCTCGAGGAAGCGCAGGGCGACGCACTCCTGCTGCTCCGGGCGCAGCCGCTGGATCGCGTCCAGCAGCTCGCGATGGGTGTGCCCGTCGAGGACGGCCTCCTCCGGGCCGGGAACGATGTGGGCGGTGGCGCTCTCGGCCGCGTCGAGGATGTCCGCGGTGGGGATCTCGAAGCGGCGGCGCGCCGAACGGGCCTGGTCGACCATGAGGTTGCGCGCGATGGTGACGAACCAGGCGCCGATGTCGCGGCCCTGCCAGCGGAACGTCCCGATGGTCCGGAACGCCCGCAGGAACGTCTCACTGACGATGTCCTCCGCCGCCGCGGGATCTCCGCCGAGGCGATACCGCGCATAGCGGAAGACCAGATCGGCGTAGTGGTCGTAGAGCTGACCGAACGCCTCGATGTCACCCTGGCGGGCGCGCGCGACAAGGGCGACCCGTTCCGGATCGTGTTCGTCCGCACTGTTCGCCATCTCATCCGGGACGGTGGCGCTCCGGGAGAGCGCGGCGTCCTCGGGTGCGTCCTTGCCGGGACCGGTCCCGGCCGGGCGAGGGGGCCGTGACCGGGGACGTCCCGCCGGCGCGGCGGGAGCCCCCGAGGGTGCGGTGGGAGACTCGACCACGGTCGCTGGCGCCGCGGGACGGGCGGCGATCGTTGCCGGGCGTGCCGGAACGGTCGTCGGCTGTGCCGCGATGACAGCCGTGTGCGCGGCGATGACAGCGATCCGCGGGGTGGGCGGAGGCGGGATGTGTGCCGGACCTGTGAAGGGGCGTGCCGATATCGCCGAAGGTGGCGGAATCGCTGAGCTTGTCGGCCATGGGGTGGTTGGAGACAGGAGGGCGCCCGCCAGGTCCGGCCGCCAGCGCAGGTGGCGAAGCCGGCGCAGACCGGCCCGAACGCCAGGCCGACCGGAAATCAGTCGACCGGAGAGCAACCGCACGGCCGGTGCCCGCCACAGGCGCGGTGGGCGCCCCGGAGCGCGCCGCGCGACGGCGATGCCGGCGGTGAGCTCGGCGAGCGTGCAGTCGGTCACAGCCCGGACTCCGAAGGATGAGGCACGGCAGGGCGGGCTCACGGGCCCGGTGAGTGAGGACTCGGGTAGCTGAGTGTAGCCGTAGGGGGCGCCGGTGGCGTTCGGAGATCGAGCGGGTGCCGTCCGTCGATGCTCGGGCAGCCACCCTGTCGCGGACCGGACTTACCATCGTGAGATGGACGACGACGGGCCCGGATCGACGGCCGCTCCGGGGGACGCGCGCATCACGCTGCTTACCCGGGTGGGCTGCCACCTGTGTGACAACGCGCGGGGCGTAATCGTGCGGGTGGCGGAGCAGGAGCGGGTCGGATGGCGCGAGGTGGACGTCGACGGCGATGCCGGGTTGGCCGACGAGTACGGCGACCGGGTGCCGGTCATCCTGGTGGACGGCCGCGAGCACGGTTACTGGCGGGTCGAGGAGCAGCGGCTGCGCCGCGCCCTCGACGGCGGCCGGTGGTCGCTGCGCCCCGCGGCGGGCGGCTGATCCGTCTCGGAGGACCTCTCGCGCACTTCGTGAATCCCTTCACGAAGTCGTACACTGCCCCACGACAGCCGACTTGTGGCGCCGAGTGCCGGACCTGTGGGGTCGGCGGCGCCACGGATTCGGGCCCACGGCTCCGGGCGGAGTGTGGTGCCCGCGCAGCGGTGACGCGCGCCCAGAGATCGGAGCCGCGGATGAGCCAGCCACGGCGTCGCCCAGCGGTGATCCGGCGACGCGCCCGCGGTGACGCGCCGGCATCCGCCCGAGAGTCGGTGCCTGAGGCGACAGTGGCGCGGCTTCCGCTGTACCTGCGGGTGCTGACCACCCTGGCGGAGAGTGGGGTCCACACGGTGTCGTCGGACACCCTCGCCGCCGCCGCCGGGGTCAACTCCGCGAAGGTGCGCAAGGATCTGTCCTATCTCGGCTCCTACGGCACGCGCGGTGTCGGCTACGAGGTGGACGTCCTGCTGGACTGCATCGCGGCGCGTCTCGGCCTGACAGAGGACCGCTCGGTGGTGCTCGTGGGGGTTGGCAACCTCGGGCATGCGCTTGCCGGCTACGGGGGTTTTCACGCTCGGGGTTTCCGTATCGTGGCTCTGGTCGACGCGGATCCGAACCGTGTCGGTGAGCGGGTCGGCGAGGTCGTCGTCCGGCCCGCCGACGAGCTGGAGCAGGTCATCGCCGAATGTGCCGTCACGATCGGGGTGATCTGCACACCGGCCGCCGGGGCCCAGCAGGTGTGTGACCGGCTGGTGGCCGCGGGGGTCACGAGCATTCTCAACTTCGCCCCTACGGTGCTGTCGGTGCCGGAAGGGGTGGACGTGCGTAAGGTCGACCTCGCTGTGGAGCTTCAGATCCTTTCGTTCCATGAGGCGCGCAAACGTCCCGCCTTGCCGCGTGAGCAGGAGCCCGGCCATGCCCTGCCGGCCGAGCGTGCTGCTTCCGACGGGGCACCCACCCGCGATGCCTGGTCAGCGCGGGCCGTGCCGGGTGCGGCAGCTGCGCCCGCCGCCGACAGCCCGGCTGGTGACCTTGAGGCGAAGGGCGCCACGGCGGCGACAGGCAGACCGAGCGGCCCGGACGGCGCGGTGGTGGCCAGCGAGCTGGCGAAGCCGGCCGAGCTCGCAGGGCCGGTAGCGGTGGCGTGCCCGGCGCGGGAGACGGCGGCGGGGCCCGGCGAGGCACATGAGCCGGGTGTTGTGACGGCCGGGGCGGTGCTCCGGCCAGACAGGGTGAGGACCGAAACGGATGGGGTCATGCGGGTGACTCGTCAAGCCGGACAGACACGGCCGGTGCCGGGGGTTCGGCAGGTCGGATCGGCCTGGGCCGGTCGGGCAGGTTGGCAGTCGCCGCCTGGCACGCACCCGGGTGAGATCCCGCCGCCGGGCCGCGGGATCCCGCCCGGGTGCTGGGTCATGCGCGGGTACGGGCCGTACGGACCGGGACAGGCCGGGCCGAGTGTGTTCGGGACAGGACCCTCAGAGCCGATGGGGCTGGGGCGCTCCGGCGCACGTATCGCGGGAGGGGAGATCTCATGAGCCTCCTGGTGGTGGGGCTCAATCACCGGACCGCTCCGACATCCCTGCTGGAGCGCGCGTCGGTATCCCCGACCGACACCCCGAAGGTCCTGCACGATCTGGTCGCGGCGGCGCACGTCGCGGAGGCGGTCGTGCTCTCGACCTGCAACCGCACCGAGATCTACGCGGAGGTCGAGACCTTCCACGGCGGCGTCGCCGACATCTCCGACCAGCTCAGTCGGATCTGCGGTATCGATCTCGCTGATCTCGCGGCTCATCTGTACGTCCACCACGACGCCAGAGCGGTAGGCCACCTGTTCTCGGTTGTCTGTGGGCTCGACTCGATGCTCGTCGGGGAGTCACAGATCCTCGGGCAGGTGCGCGGGGCGTTCCGGGCGGGCCAGGACGCCGGCGTTGCGAACGGTGGACTGTCCGCGCTCTTCCAGGCCGCGTTGCGGGTCGGGAAGCGGGCCCACTCCGAGACGTCGATCGACGCCGCCGGTGCGTCCATCGTCGCGGTGGGGGTCCAGCTGGCTGCGTCCAGCCTGGGCGTCCTCGGCGAGGCGCCGGCCGCGCCCGTGGCGGCGCCCGGCGCCGGGACGAGTGAGGTCGGGGTCGGCCGGTCCACCCTGCCCGTGCCGGTCGAGGTGCCTCCGCTGGCCGGGGCCCGGGTCCTGCTCGTCGGTGCCGGCGCTGTCGGGTCGCTGGCCGCACAGACCGTCCGGCGGGCCGGTGCCGCCGAGGTCGTGATCGCCAACCGGACGCCGGCGCGCGCGGCACGTGTCGCCGAGATGCACGCAGGGCGGGTCGTCGGGCTCGCCGACCTTCCCCATGAGGTCACGATGGCGGATCTGGTGATCTCCTCCACCGGCGCGACCGGGCTCGTCGTCGACCACGACACGGTGGCTGCGGCGCTGCCCGGCCGCGGCGGGCGGCCACTGGTCTTCCTCGACCTCGCGCTTCCGCATGACATCGATCCCGCCGTGCGGGATCTGCCCGGGGTGAGCCTCATCGACCTGGAGGCACTGCGCGTTGCGCTGGACGGCGCGCAGGTGTCCCACGATGTGGAGGCGGTGCGCGGGCTCGTCGCCGCGGAGGTCGCAGGCTTTCTCGACCGCCGTCGCGCCGGGCGGGTCGCGCCCACCGTCGTCGCGCTGCGTGCCCACGCGGACGCGGTTGTGCACGGCGAGCTCGCCAGGTTGCGGACCCGGATGCCCGACCTGGACGATCGGGAGTGGGACCAGGTGGAAGGCGCGGTGCGCCGCGTCGTCGACAAGCTGCTGCACGCCCCGACCGTGCGCGTCCAGCAGCTCGCTGGCGCACCCGGTGGCGACTCGTACGCCGAGGCACTGCGGGAACTGTTTGATCTACCGCGCGAGGTGCCCGCTGTGGTGTCCGCGCCTGACCTTGATCTTGTGGAGCGTTCGTGACCTGGATGGACCCGACGATGACCGACACCGACCCGGCCGACCGGGGCGCCGCGCTGCGGGCCCGGTACGCCGGACGCCGGTTGCGGTTGGGGACCCGGCGCTCGGCGCTCGCGCTGGCCCAGTCCGGGACAATCGCGGCCAGGCTGCGCGACGAGGTCGGCTGCGCCGTCGATCTCGTCCCGATCGTCACGGAGGGTGATCGATCGGCGGCTGATATCAGTCAGATCGGCGGGACCGGCGTGTTCGTCAGCGCGCTGCGTGATGCCCTTCTGGCTGGCGGCATCGATCTTGCCGTCCACTCGCTGAAGGACCTCCCCACGGCGACCCCGCCCGGCCTGGTACTCGCCGCGGTGCCGACCCGGGAGGACACCAGGGACGTTCTCGTCTCGCCCAGCGGGCGGCGGCTGGCCGAACTCGGGCCGGGTACCCGGGTCGCGACCGGGGCGCCGCGCCGGGCCGCGCAGCTGCGCGCCCTGAACCTCGGCATCGAGGTCGTCGCGATCCGCGGCAATGTCGACACCCGGTTGAAGAAGGCCATCGACGGAGAGGTGGACGCCGTCGTCCTGGCCTACGCGGGACTCGCTCGCCTGGACCGCCTCGATGCTGTCACCGAGATCCTGGAGCCCGAGGTCATGCTGCCGTCGCCCGGCCAGGGCGCCCTGGCGGTCGAGTGCGCCGGCGGCCGTGACCTCACCGTGGCCGGTCCGGCGCGCGCGCTGCTCGGCCCTGCTCAGGGTCCGGGTGTGGGACGCCTCGGTGGCCAAACAATGCCAGATCATGGTCACTCCTTCGATAGCGACCTAGCCGAGCTGCTACGGTTTGTGCTCGATGACGCATCGTCGTCCATCGCGGTGAGAGCGGAACGCGCGTTTCTCGCCGAGATCGAGGCCGGATGCACCGCCCCGGTCGGCGCCCTGGCAGTGGCAGAGCCAGCGCCCTCGATGGACGCCGGCCCAGTGGCACCGGCCGGTGATGCGTCCCCCGCGGGTCGACTGCGCCTGCGGGCGGTCGTGGCAGCGCCGGATGGCAGCACCGTGCTCCGGCGTGACGTGACCGGGTCCGCCGTCGACCCGGAGGCGCTCGGGCAGCGCCTCGCGGACGACATGCTGTCCGCCGGAGCACACTCGCTGATGGGATCTCGCTGAGCATGGCCACCCGACGCACGAAGAAGCCTGTCTCCCCGGTCGCCCTGGTCGGCGCCGGCCCCCGTGACCCGGGCCTGCTGACCGTCCTGGCGGTCGAGACGCTGGCCGCCGCTGATCTCGTCGTCGCCGACCCGGATGTCGCGCCCGCCGTGGTGGAGAACCTCTCCGCCGAGGTGCTGCGAATCGGTGACCTCGAGGCGTCGAAGCCGATCCGGGACGCCGAGGCGGCGACGGCCGCCGTCGTCAGCCGCGCTCGCGCGGGGGACAAGGTCGTGCGGCTCTACGCGTCGGATCCGTGGCTGACCCGCATCGGATCCGCCGACGCCCAGGCGCTCGCGAAGGCCCGCATCCCCTACCGGGTTGTCCCGGGCATTCTCACCGGTGCTGCGGTCGCCACCTACGCGGGCGTCGCACCCGGCTCCCCGATCACCTTCGCGACCACGTCCGGTGTCTTCTCCTCCTCCGGCACGCTCCCCGCGCCCTCGCCGTTCGGGGTGGGCGAACCGGTCGGCCCGCTGACCGGCTCCGCCTTCGGGGCCGGCCGGCTTGGTGCTCGGCCGATGTCCGGTCTGGGCGGCGGGCTCGGCGCGGGCCTGGGCGGCGGCTTCGGCTCGCCGCTCGGCCTCGGCAGCCCGGGGTTCGGCGGCTTCGGTGCTCCGTCGATCTCCCCGGGCGACGTCGACTGGGCGGCGCTCGCGCAGACGCCAGGAACACTGGTCGTCACCGCCGCCCCGAACGAGACCGGCAAGGTCGCCGCTGCCCTGGTGGAGCACGGGCGGCCAGGCGACACACCGATCGCGGTCACCGTGGACGGCACGACGACCGATCAGCGGACGGTCACTTCGACGCTCGACCGCGTCGAGGCCGATGTCGCTCCGCTGCTGAACGCCACTCCCACGCCCATCACCCAGGTCGTGCTCGCGATCGGGCCGGTGGTCGCCAGCCGGACGAAGCTGTCCTGGTGGGAGACCCGGGCCCTGTTCGGCTGGACGGTGCTGGTGCCCCGGACCAAGGAGCAGGCGGCGATCCTGTCCGATCTGCTGCGCTCGCACGGCGCCAGCCCGCTGGAGGTGCCGACCATCGCCGTCGAGCCGCCGCGCACCGCCGCCCCGATGGAGCGAGCGATCACCGGGTTGGTCTCGGGCCGGTACCAGTGGGTCGCCTTCACCTCCGTCAACGCGGTGAAGGCCGTGCAGGAGAAGGTCGAGGAGCGCAGCCTGGACGCTCGCGCGTTCGCCGGAGTCAAGGTAGCGGCGATCGGCGAGGCGACCGCGGACGCGCTGCGGGCCTTCGGTATTCGTCCGGACCTCGTGCCCTCGGGTCAGCAGTCCAGCGAGGGCCTGCTGGAGGACTGGCCGGACTTCGACGAGTCCCTCGACCTGCTTGACCGAGTCCTGCTGCCGAGAGCCGACATCGCGACCGAGACCCTGGTCGCCGGCCTCAAGGAACGCGGCTGGCAGGTCGACGAGGTCACCGCCTACCGCACGGTGCGCGCCGCGCCGCCGCCCGCACCGATCCGCGAGGCGCTCAAGGGCGGGCGGGTCGACGCCGTCGTGTTCACTTCTTCCTCCACCGTGCGAAACCTCGTCGGCATCGCAGGCAAGCCGCATGAGACCACGGTGATCGCCGTCATCGGCCCGGCGACCGCGGCGACCGCGCAGGAGCTCGGACTGCGGGTGGACGTGCAGGCGCCGGAGGCGTCGATTCCGGCGCTGGTCGGTGCCCTCGCTGACTTCGCCGCCGAGCACCGCGAGGAACTTGGCAAGATCGGGCCGCTGGCGGCTCGCCTTCCCAAGCCCCGGCGCGGTTCGCGGCGGTGAGGCGGAACCTCGTCCGGTAGATCCTCGTCGGGAGGTGCGAGACCGATGAACGGTGTGCTCGGTAGCAGTGGTGCGTTCCCGCACGCGCGGCCGCGGCGCCTGCGCCGCTCGCCCGCCCTGCGCAGGCTGGTCTCGGGCGTCCAGGTGCGGCCCGCGGACCTCGTCCTCCCGCTGTTCGTGCGGGAGGGCGTGGACCAGCCCGTCCCCATCTCGTCGATGCCCGGGGTCGTCCAGCACACCCGCTCGTCGCTGCTGAAGGCCGCCGTCGAGGCCGTCGAGGCCGGAGTGGGCGGGCTGATCCTGTTCGGCGTACCCGCTGGCAAGGACGCGCGGGGCTCCGCGGCCGACGACCCGGCCGGGATCGTCCAGCTCGCGCTTGCCGATCTCGTCACCGAGGTGGGCGGCGACATCGTGCTGATGACCGACCTCTGCCTGGACGAGTACACCGACCACGGGCACTGCGGCCTGCTCACGGAGACGGGCGACGTTGACAACGATGCCACCCTCGGCCGCTACGCTTCCATCGCGGTGGCGCAGGCCCGAGCGGGAGCAGAGGTCGTCGCGCCGAGCGGGATGATGGACGGCCAGGTGGGCGCCATCCGTGCGGCGCTGGACGCGGAGGGCTTCACCGACCTGCCGATCCTGGCGTACTCGGCGAAGTACGCCTCCGCGTTCTACGGCCCGTTCCGCGAGGCGGCGCAGTGCGCGCCGCAGTTCGGCGACCGGGCCGGCTACCAGCAGGATCCGGCCCGGCCGGTCGGCGAGGCGCTGCGGGAGGTGGCCCTCGACCTCGCCGAGGGCGCTGACGCCGTGATGGTCAAGCCCGCCCTCGCCTACCTCGACGTGCTTCGCGCCGTTGCGGACGCCGTGGACGTGCCCGTCGCCGCGTACCAGGTGTCCGGCGAGTACGCCATGGTCGAGGCGGCGGCCGCCGCCGGCTGGATCGATCGGGAGCGGGCCATCACGGAGACGCTCACCGCCATCGCGCGTGCCGGAGCGGACATCATTCTCACCTATTGGGCTGTCGAGGCGGCGCGGGGACTCGCGAGCGCGCGCTGACGCACCCGTGGGCGCCTGCAAGGTGCCGCCCGGACGACCGGAGCCAGGCTGCGAACGCCGCGGCCGTGGCGGCTGCGGGCGTGGATGCGCGGGGCCGGACGCGCTGATCGAGAACATGATCCGACCCTAGCGCCACCGGCGTTCGCTGTCGAACGTATGTTCGTTACCGTAGTCGGGTGAGGGCGCGCCCCGTCCTCGTTGAGGCGGCGGCCCGATGGTGGCAGGAGCTGGTGAGGTGCGCGTATATGTGGCATTTGTCGACTTTCCGACCCTGGTGTGAGGCTCGGCTCCCACTTTGCCGACGTGATGGTTGTGAGGCGAGCGAGCATGCGGCGCCGTGTCGTGCCGCGGTGTGCCCTCGTCTCGTCGCGACGGTGAGTACGCGCAGGTCGTAAGGGTGTCGACGGGAGTGGCCGCCGATCGGAGGAGGTGGAGCTGCGGCCTGGGATCGACGTCCGGCGACTGTCTCTCGCCGTCGCCCCCGGAGGTCTGCGGGCGGCGGGGTCCACGCCACGTGGGGGTGACGTCCGACGCCTCTGTCAACTACCCCCGGGGGGTACTTGTAGACGGTACGGGGGATGGGTATGTTTCGATCTGCCGGGCACCCGTCCCGGTCTGGAACGACCAGTGCTAGCGAGATGAGGATCGCCATGACCACCATCGCCTACACCGTGACTGGCATGACCTGTGGGCACTGTGCCCAGTCGGTGACGGAGGAGCTGGAGCGGCTGCCCGAGGTCTCCAGCGTGGAGGTCGATCTGGCCGGCGGCCGCGTCACGGTGGTCAGCGCTCGCGCGATCGAGGACGGCGAGGTGCGCGCGGCCGTCACGGAGGCTGGGTACGAGCTGGTCGGGCGCGTCTGACGCAGGTGGCCCGGCCGATGAAGCCGGGCCGGACCCCGCCGGCATCGCCGGGTGGGTGTCCCTGCGCCGGGGAACGGAAGGGCAAGCCACATGAGCATGACGGATGTCGATCCGGTCGAGCCGGCCCGGGTGGAGCTCGCGATCGGCGGGATGACCTGCTCGTCCTGTGCGGCGCGGGTGGAGCGCAAGCTCAACCGCCTCGACGGTGTGAGCGCGACGGTGAACTACGCCACCGAAAAGGCCACGATCCTGCTCGGCCGCCCGGAGTCCGCCGACGCCCAGACGCTGACGGTGGACGATCTGATCAGGACGGTGCACGCCGCCGGGTACTCCGCGGCTCGCCCGAAGCCGGCTGCGCGTCCAGCCCCGACTCCGCGTCCAGCCCCGACTCAGAGGGTGACGGTGTCGACGCTGCGGCTGCCGTCAGAGAACATTGTCGGGCATGGCCTGGCGGAGCCAGGCGCAGCAGACGCTGGCGGCGGCGGCCCGCGAGGGCGCGAGCCTGACGAGTACGGCGCGGACCTGCGGGCGCTGCGCCGCCGCCTTGCGATCTCGGCGGCGCTGGCGGTGCCCGTGATCGTGCTGGCGATGGTGCCTTCCTGGCAGTTCGACTACTGGCAGTGGCTGAGCCTGGTGCTGACGGTTCCCGTTGTGTGCTGGGGCGGCTGGCCATTCCACGCCGCGGCCGCGCGGGGTGCCCGTCACGGTGCGGCGACCATGGACACGCTGGTGTCGCTCGGCACGCTCGCGGCGTTCGGCTGGTCGCTCTACGCCCTGTTCCTGGGCGGGGCCGGTGATCCCGGGCTGCGCCATCCCTTCTCCCTCACCGGTGGCCTGACGGGCGTCGGCACTGGCGACGATATGGGTGGCATGCCGGGAATGGGCGGCGGGGCCATGAGCGGTGGCAGCGGCGCCACCGAGATCTACCTGGAGGTCGCCGCCGGGGTCACGGTGTTCCTGCTCGCCGGGCGGTTCCTGGAGTTGCGGGCCCGGCGGCGCTCGGGCGCTGCGCTGCGGGCGCTGCTACAGCTGGGCGCGAGCGAGGTCACGGTGCGCCGTCGGGCCACCACCGGCTACGCCCCCGGCGGCCCGGGCGCGTGGACCGCTCCGACGGTCGAGGTGCGGATCCCGATCGACGAGCTGCGCATCGACGACGAGTTCGTCGTCCGGCCCGGCGAGAAGATCGCCACCGACGGGATCGTGCTCGACGGAGCCTCCGCGGTGGACGCGAGCATGGTCACGGGTGAGTCGGTGCCGGTGGAGGTGGGGCCCGGTGACGCGGTCGTCGGCGCGACCGTGAACGCGGGCGGGCGGCTCGTCGTGCGGGCCACCCGGGTCGGCGCGGACACCCAGCTCGCCCGGATCGCCCGGCTCGTCGAGCAGGCGCAGAGCGGCAAGGCGCGGGTGCAGCGGCTGGCCGATCGGATCTCAGCCGTCTTCGTTCCCGTGGTGATGGTCGCCGCGCTGCTCACCCTCGGCGGCTGGCTGCTGAGCCGGCAGGCCGCCACGGACGCGTTCACCGCCGCCGTCGCGGTGCTGATCATCGCGTGCCCCTGCGCGCTGGGGCTTGCGACGCCCACGGCGCTGCTCGTCGGTACTGGCCGTGGCGCCCAGCTCGGCATCCTCATCCGCGGGCCGGAGGTGCTGGAATCGACCCGACGGGTGCAGACCGTGCTGCTCGACAAGACCGGCACGGTGACCACCGGGCGGATGCGGGTCGCCGCCGTCCGCGCGGCCCCGGGGGAGAGCATCGACGAGGTGCTGCGCGTCGCCGGTGCCGCGGAGGATGCCAGCGAGCATCCCATCGGGCGGGCGATCGCGCAGGGCGCGCGGGCCGCCGGGACGTCCCTGCCGGCGGTGGCGGACTTCGCCGGGGACGCCGGCCTGGGCGTGCGTGGCACCGTCGAAGGCCGCGCGGTGGTCGTCGGCCGGGAGCGCCTGTTCTCCGATCTGCCCGGGCCGCTCGCCGAAGCGCTGGCGCAGGAGCGGGCGCTGGGCCGCACCGCTGTCATCGTTGGCTGGGACGGCGCGGTGCGGGGCCTGGTCAGCGTCGCCGACACCGTCCGCCCCACCGCTGCCGAGGCGGTGGCCGACCTGCGTCGGCTCGGGCTGCATCCGATGCTGCTCACCGGCGACTCCCTCGCCGTCGCACGGGCGGTCGCGGCCGAGGTCGGCATCGCGCCGGACGATGTGATCGCCGAGGTGCTGCCGGAGGACAAGGTGGCGACCGTCCGGCGGCTGCAGGACGAGGGCCAGACCGTCGCGATGGTCGGTGACGGGGTGAACGACGCCGCGGCGCTGGCCCAGGCAGATCTGGGCCTGGCGATGGGCGGGGGGACCGACGCGGCGATCGAGGCATCCGACCTCACCCTGGTCAACGCCGACCCACGCCTCGCCGCCGACGCCATCCGGCTCTCCCGGGCCACGCTGCGCACGATCCGCGGCAATCTGTTCTGGGCCTTCGCCTACAACGTCGCGGCGCTGCCACTGGCCGCCGCCGGCCTGCTCAACCCTATGATCGCCGGGGCGGCCATGGCCTGCAGCTCGGTGTTCGTGGTCACGAACAGCCTGCGGCTGCGCCGGTTCGCCTCGCGGACACCGGCCGGCCCGGTCCTGCCCACGGGCATGACGGCGGGCGATCCGGCGGCGGCACTCACCCCAGGGCCGTAGCCGGGGCCAACCAGAGCCCGGGCCAACCAGCGCCCGGGCCAACCAGAGCTCGGGTCGCCGTCGGCCGGCCGAACAAGGGCAGGGCCGGCCGACGGCCAGGTTCGAGGATCAGGCCTGCCCAGGCGGTGCGGGCGGCGTGCGGCGGGTGCGGACGCTCAGGAGGCGGGGGCCTCCAGGCGCGGGAACACCGGGCTCGGGTCCGCGACGCGGGGGCCGCCGTCCCCGCACTGCGCGGCGATCCGGGGGGCGGCGTCCGGCAGGAACGGTGCCAGGTGCGTCGCCAGGTCCCGGCAGGTGGCGACCAGTTCGGCGAGGACGGCGTCCAGGGCGGCCGGGGCGGCGTCCTCCTTGCGCTCCGCCTTGGCGAGTTCCCAGGGGCGGGCCGCCTCGACGTAACGGTTGCCCTCGTCGCCGATCGCGGTGATCGCCTCGGCGGCCCGGCGGAAGTCGAAGGCGGTGAAGGCCGCGTCGATCGCCGCGGGCGCCTGCTCCCGCGCGGCCCGCAGCGCCGCCGCCCCGGGGTTGTAGGCGGCGACCGGCGGGATCACGCCGTCCCGGTAGCGCCCGACCATGGACACCGTGCGGTTGACCAGGTTGCCGATGTTGTTCGCGAGGTCCTCGTTGGCCCGGGTCAGCAGCCGCTCGTCGGTGTAGTCGGTGTCGCCGTTGCGGGCGACGTCGCGCAGCATCCACCAGCGCAGCGCATCCGAGTTGAACGCGGCGACGATGTCCGCCGGGTCCTGGGCGTTGCCGGCCGACTTGGAGATCTTCATGCCGTCGGCGGTCAGGTACTCGTGCACGAAGATGGTGTCGGGCAGCCGCACCCCGGCCGAGAGCAGCATCGCCGGCCAGTACACGGCGTGGAAGCGGATGATGCCCTTGCCGATGACGTGCACGCGCTCGTCGGCGTCGTTCCACCAGTACTGGAAGTTCTTCTCGTCGGTGCCGTAGCCGGGCGCGGTGATGTAGTTGCCCAGGGCGTCGAACCAGACGTAGATGACCTGGTCGGGGTCGCCGGGCACCGGGATGCCCCACCCGCGTGCCCGGCTCATGCTCCGGGAGGCGCTGAAGTCCTCCAGCCCCGCCTCGATGAACGACAGCACCTCGCGTTTGCGGGTCGCGGGCTCGATGCGCAGCCGGTCAGTCGAGATCAGTTCGTGCAGCTGGTCCTGGTACCGGCTGAGCCGGAAGAACCAGTTGCTCTCCTCGACCAGGTCGGGGACGGTGCCGTGCTCCGGGCAGCGGCCGTCGACCAGCTCGTCCTCGGCGTAGAACAGCTCGCAGCCGACGCAGTAGAGGCCGGCGTAGCTCTTGCGGTAGAAGTCGCCGCGCTCGGCGCACGCGTTCCACAGCTTCTCGACCCCGGGACGGTGCCGGGGGTCGGTGCTGGTCTTGATGAAGTCGTCGAACGAGAGGCCCAGCGGCTCGCGCAGGGAGACGAACCGGGCGGCGACCCGCTCGACGTACTCCGCGGGCGTGATCCCCTCGGCCTCGGCGCCCTGGACGTTCTTCAGCGCGTTGTCGTCGGTGCCGGTCTGGAAGCGGACCTCGTCACCGCGTGCCCGCAGGTGGCGGGCGTAGGCGTCCGTCTCGACGAGCTCCAGCGCGTGGCCCACATGCGGCTTGCCGTTGACGTACGGGATGGCCGTCATGACGGCGTAGCGACCCATCAGCTTCGGATCCTTCCGCCCCGGCCGCAGCCCCGCCCGCGAGGCTCCGTCGGGGCCTCATCGGTGGTCTTGTCAGGACGCGCGGAAAAGGCCGGATGGCATGCGCATCATCATCCGGCGGCTCGCCGCCGCGGCAGTGACCCGTGTCGTCGACACAGGTGAATCCTACGCGTGTTCGCCGCGGGTGGCCTGATCAATCCGGCGCGGCTCGCGGCGCCGGCCTGGGCGCGGAGTGGTCGGAGTGTCCTTGACCTGAAGTCAACATCAGGTAGCAGGCTGCCGGACAGGCATGGGTGGGATCCCGCCGGTGGCACCTGGGCGTGACTGGGGAGGACAGCGATGGAGCCCGAGCGGTTGGATCGGCAGGCGCGGTTGACACTGGGTGTGCTGGTACTTGGCGGACTGATGGTCGTGCTGGACATCACCGTCACCAATGTCGCGATCAGGAGCCTGTCGCAGGATCTGGACGCGCCGCTGGCGGTGATCCAGTGGGTCACGACCGCCTACACCCTGGCGCTCGCGGTCGTCATTCCGACCGGGGCCTGGCTCGTCGGGCGCCTCGGCGCCTGGCGGGTGTACGTCGTGGCGCTGGCGCTGTTCGGGCTGGGGTCGCTGCTGGCGGGGCTGGCCTGGAACATCGGCTCGCTCATCGCGTTCCGGGCGCTGCAGGGGCTCGGCGGCGGACTGGTCAACCCGGTGGCGATGACGATCGCGCTGCGGGCGGCGCCGCCGAGGCTGCGCGGCCGCGCGATGGGCGCGCTGGGCCTGCCGGTGCTGGTGGGACCGCTGGCCGGGCCGACGCTCGGCGGATGGCTGGTCGGGTACTCGTGGCGGTGGATCTTCCTGATCAACGTGCCGGTGGCACTGGTGGCGGTGCCACTGGCCCTCCGGCTGCTCCCGCGGGACGCCCCCGCGCCGGCCGGTGCGCACGGCCGGCAGCGCCTGGACGCCGTCGGCCTGCTCCTGATCGGCCCTGGTCTGGCCGCGTTCGTGTACGGGCTGGCCGAGAGCGGCCGTATTGGCACGCTGGCCGCTGCGTCAGTCCTGGTCCCGGCGCTGGCGGGACTCGGGCTGTGCGCGCTGTTCGTGCTGCGCGCGCTGCGCATGGGCGGCCGCCCGGATGGCCGTGTGGATGGCGACGGCAGCGGACGTCGGCCGCTGGTGGAGGTGCGGTTGCTCGGGCAGCGGGCGGTTGCGACGGGAACCGCGACGCTGACCCTGTTCGTTGCTGCCTACTTCGGGTCGATGTTCGTCTTCCCCCTGTACTGGCAGCTCGCTCGTGGGCAGAGCCCGGCGGCCACCGGGCTGCTGGCCATCCCTCAGGCGCTGACCACGGGTATCTCGCTTCAGGTCGCGAGCCGGCTGGTGGACAGGGTGGCGCCAGGTCGGGTCGTCGGGTTCGGGATCGTCGTGGCGACCGCCGGAATGCTCACCAGCCTGCTGCTGCTCGACGCGCACACGCCGTACTGGCAGCTGCTCACCTCGATGGCGGTGACCGGTATCGGCACCGGAGCGACGATCATGCCGACGATCACGACGGCGTTGCGCCACCTGCCCGATCGGGACGCGCCGTCCGGCAGCACCCTGCTCAACATCGCCAACCAGGCGGCCGTCTCGATCGGCACCGCACTGACGTCGGTGCTGCTCGCGACCGGCCTGTCGAGCCAGGCCGGCCTCGACGCCGGAGCCGACCTGCCCGCGCACATCGACGCGGGGACGGTCGACGGGGTCGTGACGGCGTTCCGGCACACCCTCGTGCTGCCGGTGATGCTGATGGCGGTGGCCGGCGTCGTCGCCCTGCTCCTGCTGCCGCGGACGGCGCACGCCGACACGGTCCCCGCGACCGCCGCCGAGCCGGCCCCCACCAGCCGGTGAGAGCCGGGCCCGGATCCGGCCAGGGGGTCAGAGAGATCGCTGGTAGACGCGGAACGCGCGGGCGGCGAGCGACGACGCGAGGACGGCGAGGACGGCCAGCGCTCCGAGCCGCCACCCGGCGGCCATCCAGTCGGGATCGGCTGCGATCGCCTCCCGGCCGGCGGTGACCGCCCAGTCCACGGGGTTGTAGCGGGCGACGGTGGCGATCCAGCCGGGCAGCAGGTCGCGGGTCATCATCGCGGTGGACAGGAACGTCAGTGGCAGGACCAGGAAGTTCGACGCGGCGATCAACGACTCCTCGTTGCGCACCAGCAGGGCCAGTGTCACCGACAGGCCGGAGATGAACGCGCTGAGGACGACGGCCACCACGACGAGCAGCACCGCGCCGCCCGGCCCCGACCGGTAGTGGGTCCCAAGACCCCAGCCCAGCAGAACGATGATCAGTGACTGTACGGCGACGACCACCGCCTGGTAGGCGATCGGCCCCGCCACCAGCACGGCGCGCCGCGCCGGGGACGACAGCATCCGATCCATCACCCCGCGTTGCATGTCCTGGATGAAGCCCATCCCCGACCACCCGGAGCTGAACAGCGCCGACATCACGACCACGCCCGGAGTGAGAAAACCGATGTAGGAGCTGCCACCGCCGAAACCGGGGACGTCGGCGACATGCCGGAACAGCGACCCGAACAACGGCAGCCAGATGACCGCCTGCATGACGCTGATCGACAGGTAGGCGGGCTGGCGGGCCAGTGCCCGCAGGTGGCGCAGGAACACCGCGGTGAACTGGAGAAGGGCCCCGGCGGGCGCCTCCGGTACCGCGGGGCCCGACGGCAGTGCCGACCTGCCGGGATCGGGTCTGCCCGCGATGCCCGGCGCGGCGAGTCCGGTCGTCATCGCGCATCCTCCCGCGGCGCGTGCGCGGACGCGGACCCGCCGGTGGCGGCGAGGCGGTGCCCGACATGACGCAGGTAGACGTCGTCCAGGGAGGGCCGGGCGACGGTGGCGGAGGCGACGGCGAGGCCGGTGCCGGCCACCGCGGCGAACACGGCGGGCAGCGCACCCGCGCCGTCGGCGACCCGGGCGTGCAGCCGCCGGCCGGCGACGCGCACCTCGTGGACGGCGTCGAGACCCAGCAGCGTGTCCCGCAGCAGCCCGGCGGCGGTCGGGTCGGGTTCGGTGTCACCGGCAAGGTCAAGCTCGAGGGCGTCCCCGCGCAGCTCGCTCTTGAGCGCCTCCGGGCTGCCCTCGACGACGATCCGGCCGCCCTCGATCAGCGCGACCCGGGCGGCGAGCCGGTCGGCTTCCTCCAGGTAGTGGGTGGTGAGGACGATCGTCAGGCCCTCGCCGGTCAGCCGGGCGATCTCCGCCCACATCGCGGCGCGGGCCTCTGGGTCCAGGCCGGTGGTCGGCTCGTCGAGGAACAGCACCGCCGGGCGGTGCACCAGCCCGATCGCCACATCGAGGCGGCGCAGCATGCCGCCCGAGTAGGTGCGGGCGATCCGGTTCGCGGCCGCGGTGAGATCGAAGCGCTCCAGCAGTTCGGCGACACGGGCGCGGCCGGCGGCTCCGGACAGTCCGTGCAGGTGGGCCTGAAGCGTGAGGTTCTCGCGGCCGGTCGCCTCGGGGTCGACGCCGGACTTCTGGGTGACGACGCCGATCGCCCGGCGGACCCGGGCCGGGTCCCGGCGCACGTCGAAGCCGGCGACGCTGGCCTGTCCGTCGTCGGGCCGGGTCAGGGTGGTCAGGACGCGCACGGTCGTCGACTTGCCGGCCCCGTTCGGCCCGAGCAGGCCGAAGATGGTGCCGGCCGCCACGGTGAAGGTGACGCCGTCGAGCGCGCGGATCCCCGGCGCGCCGCGGCGCCCCGGATAGGTCTTCACCAGCCCACGAACCTCGACAGCGGAGGCGGGGTCGGAGTGGGCGGGGACGGCGGAAGGGGCCGGGGGAGAAGCGGAAGTGAGTGATGTCGTCTCAGGTGGCATGGGCCATCTCTCGGTCCGGCGGGCTGGCGCCGCAGGGGTGCCGCAGCCCGCGTGGAGTTCGCGAAGCCGACCCGACAGGGCCGGTCCGTGGGCGTGGGTGATCGGCGGACCTGGGACGGTCGTCAACCAGGGTCCGTAGGGGCGGCCGAGAGGGACCGACGCCGACTATCGTCGACCGTGCGGATGGTTCCGGGCCCTCGTCGGCCGGGTGCCTGCTGGAGGCCGGTCTCCCGGTCGGGTGCGCCAACACCCGGCTGGGAGACCGGTGTGGTCACGCCATCGGGGCCTCCCGCACGCTTGTGTCCGGGTGTGGTCCCAGATCGACGGTCCCCGCTGGCAGTGCCCGGCGGGCAGGCAGGTGACCGCCGCCCTCCGCCACGGCGCCGCCCTCCGCCACGACTCGGTCGATCTCCTCGCGCAGGATCCTGTCCACCGCGCCCCACCGGCCCCGCCCGAGTTCGCGGCGGACCGCGGCGAGGGGGCCGGCGCTGGCCTCCGGATCCTCCGGATCGGCGTGGAAAAGCTCCCACAGCTCGATGCCGTCGAGCGTGCGGCTGTTGATCCGGGCGAGCAGGTCCTCGACGAAGTCGAGCTCGGCGCGCCGGAGCGCGGCCAGGTACTCATGCTCCAGCGAGAACAGCTGCGGCAGTCCCTCGAGCTCGGCGAGCTTCCTCGTGGCAAGGCCCGCCTCCATCTCCGCCACGAGCCGCAGCCGGCGGTCGGCCAGCAGCCGGACCGCGTCATCGAGGGCGAGTACGGGCAGCAGCGACAGGGCCGCCTCGAAGCGGGTGAACTCCTTCTCCGGCGTGCCGACGAGCTCCGCCATCCAGTCGTACAGCTCGACCCGACCCGGTTCGGTGATCTCGTAGATCGTCCGCTCGGGGCGGCGGCCGTCGCGCACGGTGCGGGCCGCGAGGATGAACCCGGCGCGGACGAGCGCCTCGACCACGGTGTAGAGCGAGCCGTAGTTGAGCTTGATGCTCTCCTCCTTGTGCCGCTCACGCAGCGTGGAGGAGATCTCGTAGGGATGCATAGGCCGTTCGTTGAGCAGCGCTAGGACGGCGAGCGCCAGTGGGTTCGACACCTTGCGGCGACCCATGACCCCGCCTCCCTCCCTGGTTGCTGCCAGCCCTGCATCTATCCGGACCCAATTACTCGTACCCGAGTATCCGGTCCGGCCTGGATCATGTCAAGCGGTGATCCCGGCTACTTCTCGACCCCGCAGGGTCACTCGAACGGGGACGCGCGACGGGATACCCCCGTTCCGCCACCGTGAGAGTGCTCACGCCCCACGCGCCCGTCCTGGAGGGTGAATGCGGAGAATGCGCCCTGCGTAGGGGGCAACCGCCGGCCGCACCGGCGCAGACGCCGCCGCCGCGCGCATCGGTTAGGCCAGGCTCGCCTATCGATCAGTCGCCCCGGTTCTGCGCGTCACCGGTGCACCGGGCACTATCAGGGCAACGCCGGCCAATCCCCGCCCTGGACGGGGACGGTCGTCCCTGCCATCGGGTACCCGCGAACGCGGGTCGCGAGCCGTTGCGGCCGTGACCGAGACGGCTCGGTTCGACCGCCCTGGGAGACGGGCTGGATGCGGCGCGCAGGCCGCCGCCGGTGGGCGGCTGGGGCAGACCCCCGTCCACCGGCGGCTTTCCACCTGCACCGGCCGGCACGTGTCCGGCGCCGGCACGGCTGGGCCGGTGCGAGATGACGGTGCGCACGCCCACGCGGGGCGCGAGATGCCGACACGACCTGCGAGGATCGTGGGCATGGTGGTTCCCTCCGTCGCGCCGGTCTCCGACGAGCTGTTCCGGCGCGCCGAGCGTGTCGTACCCGGTGGGGTCAACTCCCCGGTCCGGGCGTTCCGGGCGGTCGGCGGCAGCCCGCGCTTCATGGTGTCCGGTGACGGGCCGTATCTGACGGACGCGGACGGTCGGACCTACGTCGACCTGGTCTGCTCCTGGGGGCCGATGATCCTCGGCCACGCCCATCCGGCCGTTGTCGAGGCGGTGTCGCGAGCGGTGTCCGCCGGCACCAGCTTCGGCACGCCGACTCCCGGCGAGGTCGAGCTTGCCGAGCTGATCGTCGAGAGGATCGGGCCCGTCGAGAAGGTCCGTCTGGTCAACTCGGGCACCGAGGCGACGATGAGCGCGGTGCGCCTCGCCCGCGGCTTCACCGGCCGCTCCACCGTCATCAAGTTCGCCGGCTGCTACCACGGCCACGTCGACGCCCTGCTCGCCGCCGCCGGCTCCGGCGTCGCCACCCTGGGGCTGCCGGACACCCCTGGTGTCACCGGCGCCGCGACCGCCGACACGATCGTGCTCCCCTACAACGACCTGGCCCTGGTCGAGGGGGTCTTCGCCGAGCGGGGCGACCAGATCGCCGCGGTCATCACCGAGGCGGCCGCGGCCAACATGGGCGTCGTCCCGCCGCTGCCGGGCTTCAACGCGGGGCTGCGGCGGCTGTGCGACATCCACGGCGCGCTGCTCATCCTCGACGAGGTGATGACCGGCTTCCGTATCTCCCGCGCCGGCTGGTGGGGCGTCGAGGGGGCGATCGAGGACTGGTCGCCCGACCTGTTCACCTTCGGCAAGGTCATGGGCGGCGGGCTGCCGGCGGCGGCGTTCGGCGGCCGGGCCGATGTCATGTCGCGCCTGGCCCCGGCCGGCCCGGTCTACCAGGCCGGGACGCTGTCCGGGAACCCGATCGCCGTCGCGGCCGGCCTTGCCACCCTGCGGGCCTGCACCGACGAGGTCTACAGCACGGTCGACACCCGCGCGGCCGACGTCGCGGGCATCGTCTCCACGGCGCTCACCGAGCAGGGGGTCGCGCATCTGCCCAGCAACGCCGGCTCGCTGTTCAGCATCTTCTTCACCGACGCCGCCGCCGTCGTCGACTACGCGGGCGCCCAGGCCCAGAACAGCGCCCGCTACGCCGCCTTCTTCCACAGCATGCTCGACGCGGGCATCTACCTGCCGCCGTCGGCGTACGAGGCCTGGTTCGTCTCGGCCGCGCACGACGACGCGGTGATGGAACGCATCGCCGCCGCCGCTCCCGCCGCCGCCCGCGCCGCCGCGGCGGTCCCGGACACCGCCACCACCGCGACCGCGACCGCCGCCGCTGGAGGCAACTCGTGACGACCACTCCGGCCGCCGGCGAGCCGACCCGGGTGCATCTCGTCCGCCATGGGGAGGTCTTCAACCCCGGCAAGATCCTGTACGGGCGCCTGCCCGGCTTCTCGCTGTCCGAGAAGGGCCACCAGCAGGCCAAGGTGACCGCCGAGTACCTCGCCGGGTTCGACGTCGCCGCGGTGGTCGCGAGTCCGCTGGACCGTGCCCAGCAGACCGCCGCCCCGATCGCCGCCGCGCATGGCGTCCCGGTCCAGGTCGACCCGCGGCTCATCGAAAGCCGCAACGCCTTCGAGGGCAAGACCTTCGAGGCGGGCCCCGCCGTGCTGGCGCACCCGCGGATGTGGCGGCTGCTCGCCGACCCGTTCCGGCCGTCCTGGGGCGAGCCCTACACCGAGATCGCGCAGCGGATGCTCGCCGCCGTCGCCGAATGGCGCGACGCCCACCCCGGCCGTCAGGTCGTGCTCGTCAGCCACCAGCTGCCGGTCTGGACCGCGCGGCGCGCGCTGGAGGGCGTGCATCTCTGGCACCGGCCCGACCGTCGGCAGTGCGGCCTGGCCAGCGTCACCACGGCGGTGTACGACGGGACGCGGCTCACCGGCGTCGAGTACGCCGAGCCGAACGGCCCGACGGGCAACTCGCCCGGCTCGGTGGGCGCCTGACCGGCCGAGGGCCGCGGTCAGCACGGGTCCGGCGGGGGAGAGCGTGACGGCCGCGACGAGCGCGGGGCTGAGGGCGATCCTGCCGATCCTGCGCTGCCCCGTGTGCGCCGGCGCGCTGCACCCCGTGGACGGCGCCGGCACGGTCCGGTGCCCGGCCGGGCACGGCTTCGACGTCGGCCGCGGCGGATACCTGAGCCTGCGCTCCGGCCGGGCCCGTCGGGTGACCGGCGACACGCCGGCCATGATCGCCGCCCGGGAGGCCTTCCTCGGCGCCGGCCACTACCAATCCCTCACCGCGCGACTGGGCGCGCTCGCCGCCGCCGTGGCCGTCCACGCTCGACGTTCTGGCGATCCCGCCGGTGCCGGGGGTGGCGGCCCCAGGGACCCCGGCGGTGAAGGCGGTGATGGCCTCGCCGTGCTCGAGATCGGCGCGGGCACGGGCCACCACCTGGCCGGGGTGCTCGCGGCGATGCCGGCCGGGACGGTCGGCGTCGCCGCGGACGTCTCACCGCACGCGCTGCGCCGCGCGGGACGGGCCCATGGGCGGATCGGGGCGGTCGCCTTCGACGCTGCTGGACCATGGCCGGTCCGGGACGAGTCCGTGCACGTGGTCCTCGACGTCTTCGCGCCGCGCAACCCGGACGAGATGCGGCGGGTGCTGCGCCCCGGAGGGTTGCTTCTCGTCGTCACGCCGGCGCCGGACCACCTTGGTGAGCTGCGTGACCCGATGGGGCTGATCGGGGTGCAGGCCGCCAAGGGCGACCGGCTGGACGAGCGGGTCGGGGACCGGTTCGTCGCACAGGACGTCGAGCACCTCGACGTCCCCCTCACGCTGTCCGCCGACGAGGCCGTCGACCTTGCCCTCATGGGCCCGACCGGGCACCACCGCAGTGCCGATGAGCTGCGGGACCGGGTCGCCGCCCACTGGCCGTCGGGCGGCCTTGTCACGGCCGTCGCCCGCTTCCAGCTCCGGACCTACCGACCTCGGTGAGCAGAGCCGCGGCGGACCGGTGGGCGGCGCGGCGGCACACGCATCGGTCACAGTCCGTGTGGCCGTTGCAGTCGCGTCGGGCGGCAATCGGCGTGCGATGGCGTTACGGAACGTAGTCGATGGGCGGATCGTGCCGATCCCGAGCGCCCGCCCGCTTCGGTGGTGCCCCCGACAGCCCGGGCCCCGACCGGGTGAGCAGTGGTGAACTCCACGCGCACGCGCCGGACGCGCGACCTACGCTGAGGTGAGTTCTACAGTTGGTCGTAGACGGGCTCCGAGCGCGGAGGGGGTGGGGCACATACTGGTTCACATGGCGGAGAAGGGACGGCGGTCCGCGTCGGTTGAGGGCTCGGACACGCCGCGGCGAAGCATGGTCGGTGTCGGTGTCGGTGTCGAAGCCGGCGCCGCTGTCGGAACCGGTAGCGCTGTCGGAACCGGTAGCGCTGTCGGAACCGGCAAGGCTGTCGGAACCGGTAACGCTGCCGGGATCGGCGGGCGCGGGTCCGGGCTGCGGCTGCGGCGGCTGGTGGGCGCGGTCCTGGCGGTGACGCTGGCCGGTGTGCTGGCGGCCTGCTCGACCAGCGGCGACGCGGTCAGCGCCACCGGCGGTGACGGCTACGGCTTCGTGCAGCAGCGGGCGGGGCAGGACTTCGTCCCGGCCAGTGGCCGGCATGCCGCACCGGCACTGGCGGGCAAGGATCTCGACGGTGCCGAGCTCAGCCTCGCGTCGTTCCGCGGGAAGGTCGTCATCATCAATTTCTGGGCCTCCTGGTGTGCTCCCTGCCGGGCCGAGTCCCCGGGCCTGGCCACCCTTGCCAAGCAGAACCCGACGGTTGCCTTCCTGGGCGTCAACGAGAAGGACTCGGTGTCCAGTGCCAAGGCGTTCGCCCGCGACTCGGGCACGCCCTACCGCAGCGTGGTGGACAAGCTGGGAACCCTCGCGGCGGGCTGGCCGGTGGCGCCTGGCCTGCCGTCGACCTTCGTGCTCGACCCCGACGGCCGGATCGCCGCCCGCTTCACCGGCGGCGTCCTGCCGGAGGACCTCACCCCCGTGCTGACCCGGCTGCGGGCCGAGACGTGAGCCCTCGGGTGTGCGTCGCCTGGGCGAGGCGGGTGCGGTGAGCGCGGTCGGACTCGTCACCAACGGGCCGTTGGTGCTCGCGACGCCGGTGGCGGCGGCCGCGGGGCTGCTGTCGTTCCTGTCGCCGTGCGTCCTGCCGCTGGTTCCCGGCTATCTCAGCTTCATCACCGGCCTGTCCGGCGAGGAGCTCGAGGACCGGGAGCGGCACCGCGCGTCGCCCGCCCAGATCGACGCGGACGCCGCCCCGACCATGCCCGCCATGCCCGCGGCATCGTCCGATGCGTCCGCCGCGCCTGTCCTGGCCGCCGCGCCCGCCGTGCTCCCGGCCGGCTCCGCCGCCACCGGACTGCTTGTCGCCCCCGGCCGCTCGGACAGCCCGGTTCCGGGCACGGCCGGAGCGGGCAGGGTCGGCCCGGGTGCGGTCGGCGGTGACACGCCCGGCGGGTGGGCGCGGCGGTGGTTCGGGAGCATGGTTCGCCGGCTGCGCCGCGGCGGTCGGGTGGCCGCCGGGACGGGGCTGTTCGTCCTCGGGTTCACCCTGGTGTTCGTCTCGTACGGGGCGGCCTTCGGCGGGCTGGGGCAGTGGCTGAGCCGGCATCAGGTGGGTGTCGGCCAGGTGCTCGGCGCGTTCACCATCGTCATGGGCCTCACGTACGCCGGGCTGTTCTCCCGGATGTCGTGGGCGAACCGCGAGTTCCGCATCCACCGGCTGCCGCGGCCCGGCCTGCTCGGCGCGCCCGTCCTCGGCATGCTGTTCGGGCTTGGCTGGACGCCCTGCCTCGGCCCCACCCTGTCGGCCGTGCAGGGGCTTGCCGTGACGAGCGCGACGGCGGGCCGAGGGGCGTTCCTGTCCGCCGTGTACTGCCTCGGGCTCGGCCTGCCGTTCCTCGCCGTCGGGCTCACCTTCCGGCGGGCCGTCGGCGCCCTGCGCCTGCTGCGCCGGCACGCGCGCATCCTGACCCTGGCCGGTGGCGTGCTGCTCGTCGCGGTCGGGGTGCTTCAACTCACCGGGGAGTGGGCCGACCTGATCCTCACCCTGCGGCCCCACGCCCCCGGCTTCTCGGAGACGCCGCTGTGACTTCGTCCACCCGTTCCTCGAGCACCTCTCTCGACGTCGATCCGTCCGGCGGCGACTCCGCCGGCGCCGACGTCGGGGCAGCCGGCGCCGAGGGCGTCGGCTTCGACGCCGATCCGGCGGCCCGGCGCCGACTGCCCGACGGGCACGCCGACGCCGGTGTCGTGGTGCTTCCCGACGCGTTCGCGCCGCCGGTCCGGGCGGGGGACGGCGGGCCGGATGACCCCGTGTCCGCCGCATCGGCGTCCGGTGCGACGCGGGGCGCCGCGGGCGGACCGGCCGCGCGGCGTGCGGGTGGCGGCGCTGGGCGCAATCCCGTGCTCGCGGTGGCCATCCGGTCCTGGCGGCAGCTCACCAGCATGCGTACCGCGCTGCTGCTGCTGTTCCTGCTGGCTCTGGCGGCGGTGCCGGGGTCGTTGCTGCCCCAGCGCAACATCAACCCGATGCGAGTGGAGCAGTACCTCAACGATCATCCCACCCTTGGCCCGATGCTCGACCGGCTCTCCGGCTTCGACGTCTTCAGCGCGCCCTGGTTCGCGGCGATCTACCTGCTGCTGTTCATCTCGCTGATCGGCTGCCTGTCGTCGCGGATCCGCTGGCATGCGCGGGCGTTGTTCACCGCGCCGCCGAAGGCGCCGGCCAGGCCGGGTCGGCTGCCCGGCGGCAGCTCCTGGGCGAGCCCGCTGCCGCCCGCGGACGCCGCGGCCGCCGCCCGTGCCGCCCTGCGGGGCCGTCGGTTCCGCGCCAGCGCCAGCGGTGCGGATGCCCGCCGCCCCGACGGGACGCCCGACCACTCCGTCGCCGCGGAGAAGGGCTATCTGCGCGAGACCGGCAACCTGCTGTTCCATGTCGCCCTGGTCGGGCTGCTCGCCGCGGTCGGTTTCGGCTCCTGGTTCGGCTACCAGGGAACCACCCTGGTCGTCACCGGCGACGGCTTCGCGAACACGCTCATCTCGTACGACCAGTTCACCGGCGGCAAGCTCGTCGACACCGCCAGGCTGAAGCCGTTCTCGCTGACGCTGAACCGGTTCCAGGCGTCCTACGAGGCCAACGGCGAGCCCTCGGACTTCCGCGCCGACGTGTCGTACTCCTCCGACCTCGACGCACCGACCCGCCAGGCGGTCGTCCGGGTGAACCATCCGCTGGTCCTCGGCAATGCCAAGGTCTACCTGATCGGGCACGGCTACGCCCCGCACTTCCTCCTGCGCGACGCTCGGGGCCGCACCGTCTGGCAGGGCAACGTACCCTGCACCCCGCGGGACGGGATGTTCACCTCGACCTGCACCGTCAAGATCCCCGATGCGGGCCTGCCGCCGCTCGGCGCCCAGCGCGTCCCCCAGCAGCTCGCGTTCAGCGGCGTGTTCACGCCGACGACGCAGCTCGACCCGACCCACGGGTACGTGTCGATCTACCCCGCGGCCCGCGCGCCAGGGCTCACGATCACCGGCTACGTCGGCAACCTGCACCTGGACGAGGGCGTTCCGCAGAACGTCTACACCGTCGACACCCGGGACATGCGCCAGCTGAGCCTGACCGGTCCGGCCGGGGCGAACCGCACGGCCCAGGTGCTCGCCCTGAACAACCGCGACCAGCGCACCCTCACCGGCCTGCCGGGGGGCTTGAGCCTCGAGGTGAACAGCGTCGCGGAGTTCGCCACCTTCCAGGTCAAGTCCGATCCGTTCAAGGACGAGGCGCTGCTGTTCGCGGTCCTGATCATCCTGGGGCTGATCGCGAGCCTGCGGGTGCGCCGGCGCCGGGTGTGGGTGCGGGCGCGCCCCGCGGCTGGCGGTGGCTCGACCGTCGAGATCGGCGGTCTGTCGCGTTCCCACGGGGACGGCTTCGCCAGCGAACTCGGCCAGCTCACCATCGCGGTCCGTGAGGCGACCACACCGGCCGCGGCGCCCAGCGCCGGGCCTGCGCCGGCGACTGCGCCGGCGACTGCTGAGGCGGCGGGGAGCGCCGAGGCCACGCGGGACGAGGCACCGGGGAACGACGAGACACCGGGAAACGCGGTGGTGCCGGACGGCACCTCCACGCAGGACGAGGGCGCCCCGACGGCGCCCAGCGGTACGCGGTCGGGTGATGCCGCCGACGGCGGTGCCACGTCGAGGGCAAGCGAACGGGAGCAGTGATGGCGGTCAACGAGGGGATGTCAAGCCTCTCCGATCATCTGTTCGGCAGCGGGATGGCGGTGTACGCCGCAGCCATGCTCGGATACGCCGCCGAGTTCGCGTTCAGCCGGCTGGGCACCCGGAGCGCGGCGGCGGACGCCGGCGCCGCGGAGGGGTCCGCCGCGGGCGCGACCTCTGTGGACGCCGCCGCCGAGGTGCCTGCCGCACGAGTGGCGGCCGGCCAGCCGGCGGTGCTCGTCGGCGTCGGCGCGGCGGCGGACGCGGGCGCGGGCGCGGGTGCGGGTGCGGGTGCCGCCACGGCCGCGCCGACCGCGGCGGACCGGACCGGGGAGATCGAGGCGGTCCGGCAGCGTGACCGGGCCGCGCACACCCTCTCCGCCGGCAACGACGGGGACGTCGAGGTGCCGGCGCGGGCGCGGTGGATCGGCCGGATCGCCGTCTGGCTCACCGTCGTCGGCTGGGCGCTGCACCTGTCATCGGTCGTCACCCGGGGGGTGGCGGCGGACCGGGTGCCGTGGGGCAACATGTACGAGTACTCGTCGATGATCTGCCTCATCGCGGTCACGACGTTCCTCGGGCTGATGATCCGGCACAACGTCCGCTGGCTCGGCGTGTTCATCATGGTGCCGGTCGTGCTCTACCTCGGCTTCGCCGGCACTGTCCTGTACGTGGCGCCCGGCCCGCTCGTCCCGGCGCTCAACTCGTACTGGCTGAAGATCCACGTGGTCGGGGCGATCCTCGCCAGCGGCATCTTCCTCGTCTCCGCGGTGACCACGCTGCTGTTCCTGCTCAAGGAGCGGTGGGAGAACCGTCTCGCCGAGGTGGCCGCCGGGCGCGCCGAGGCGAACAGGGCGATGCAGAACCGCGGCGGCATCGTGATGCGGCTGCCGTCGTCGGCGGCGCTCGACACGCTCACCTACCGCGTCATCGCCTTCGCCTTCCCGATCTGGACGTTCGCCATCATCGCCGGGGCGATCTGGGCCGAGGCGGCCTGGGGCCGCTACTGGGGCTGGGACCCGAAGGAGACCTGGTCGTTCATCACCTGGGTCTGCTACGCGGCCTACCTGCACGCACGCGCGACCGCCGGCTGGCGTGGGCGGCGGGCGGCGGCCATCTCGCTGGTCGCCTTCTGCGCCCTGTTCGTCGACTACTACCTGGTGAACCTGGTCATCAACGGCCTGCACTCCTACGCCGGCGTCTGACCGGTCCGCCAGCGTCTGACGAGACGGACAACCGGCTCGGCCACTCGCTCACGGCAGGACTGGCCTGATGCGATCGGTCCCGTCCGGTCTGGCCGGCCGGCCGTGGTGCCGAGGGTCAGGCATGCTTTCGAAGCCCAAAGCGTGCCTGACCCTCGGCACGTTCTCCCGAGCTACGGTGCAGGCACGACCGACCGCATGCCACAGTCCGCCAGCCCCGCCGGCAGCCGAGCGAAGAGGGTCGAGGTCGGATCAGCCGCGTGACGACGACGGCGGCTCGGCCTCGCCGCCACGGATGCGGTCGGCGAGCTCCCGCAGGAACTCCGGGTCGTCGTCGGGACCCATCGGCCGCGCGACCGGACGGCGGGTGCCCATCCGTGAACCCGGGCGCCCCAGCCCCGCCTCGCGACGAGTCACCTCCCAGGTCGACCGCTGGCCGAAGGCCGGATGGTCCGAGATGGCCCGCCGCGACGGCCGAGCACCGTAACCGCTCACCCGCGGCCGGCCGAACAGGAACCAGGCGGCCGCACCGAACACCCAGAAGAGAAGCACTGCCACGACCCAGATCGGCTTGGACACCGTCCGCACCTCGTCAGGTGGTGTCCCGAACACATCGATGATCGCATACGCCCATACACCGATGATCACAAACGTCAGCGCGAGGCCCAGCACCGGCTGGTCGCTCCTTCCCGCTCTTCTTGATCAACTACATCCGGCTCGACATGTCAGATAGGAACAGCGGCCCGCGGGTATCTACTCCCGGCCTTCTCGCGGCATCGCCGAACGGGTCAGACGAGCGTGCGGCGCCCTCTCCGGAGGGCGCACATGTCGCGGAGATGGCCGGTCCATGTATCCCTAGTGTGCCCTCCACCCGCAGGCGGCGTCCGGCCGGTCCACCGGTCCGTCGCCGTCGGGCGGGTCTCGTGCGTCACCGTCGGGGCTGTGGCGGTTCCCACGGTCGTGTGCCGCACTCGGCTGGGAGGGCCTGACGGCCGCTTCGCGGGGCTGCCAGGATGGAGGCATGGCCTGGGCGGATCTGCACGCGTTCCTCGCTCATCTCGAACGGCGCGGACAGCTGCGGCGGGTGTCGGCCCCCGTCGATCCGCACCTTGAGGTCACCGAGATCGTGACCCGCGTGGTGCGTGACCGTGGGCCGGCGTTGCTGTTCGAGTCCCCCAGGGGGGCCGACATGCCGCTGGCCATCAACGTCTTCGGCACCGAGGAGCGGATGGCGGCGGCCCTCGGCGTCGAGCGCCTCGACGAGGTCGGTGGGCGCCTCGCCGCGCTGCTGCGCCCGGAGCTGCCCACCGGCCTGTCAGGGCTGCGTGACGCACTGGGCAAGGCCGCCTCCCTCGCCTCTGTCCCGCCGCGCAGGGTGCGCACGGCGCCCTGCCAGGACGTCGTGCTCAAGGGGTCCGACGTCGACCTGTTCCGGCTGCCCGGCGTGCACGCCTGGCCGAGCGACGGGGGAGCGTTCCTCAACCTCGGCCTCACCCACACCCGCCACCCCGAAACGGGGGCCCGCAACCTCGGGATGTACCGCCTGCAGCGCCACGATGCCCGTACCGTCGGCATGCACTGGCAGATCCACAAGGACTCCAACGCGCACCACGCGGTGGCCGAGCGCCGCGGCGAGCGGCTGCCCGTCGCGATCGCCTTCGGCTGCGACCCGGTCGTCACCTACGCCGCCTCCGCGCCGCTGCCCGCCGACATCGACGAGTACCTGTTCGCCGGCTACCTGCGCGGCGAGCGCGTCGAGATGGTCGACTGCCTGTCCGTCCCGCTGCGGGTGCCGGCGAACGCGCAGATCGTCCTCGAGGGGTGGCTGGAGCCGGGCGAGCGGCGCCCTGAGGGCCCCTTCGGCGACCACACCGGCTTCTACACGCCCGTCGAGCCGTTCCCCGCGCTGCACGTCGACGTGATGACGATGCGCCGCGACCCGATCTTCCAGACGATCGTCGTCGGTCGCCCGCCGCAGGAGGACGGCCCGATGGGCAAGGCCACCGAACGGATCTTCCTTCCGCTGATCAGGATGATGGTCCCGGACATCGTCGACTACGACCTGCCCGAGGCCGGTGTCTTCCACAACTGCTGCATCGTCTCGATCGACAAGCGTTACCCGAAGCACGCGCAGAAGGTGATGAACGCGATCTGGGGAGCGGGGCTGCTGTCCCTGTCCAAGCTGATCGTCGTCGTCGACGCCGACTGTGACGTGCACGACTACACCGAGGTTGCCTGGCGTGCGTTCGGCAACGTGGACTACGCCCACGACCTGCTCACCACCATTGGCCCGGTCGACCATCTCGACCATGCCTCGTACGAGCAGTTCTGGGGTGGCAAGGTCGGGGTGGACGCGACGCGCAAGCTGCCGACCGAGGGCTACCGCCGCGACGGCGGCTGGCCCGAGGAGATCGTCATGGACGACGCCGTCCGCGCCCAGGTGACCCGCCGCTGGAAGGAGTACGGCCTTTGACTCGCCTCGCCCGCCCTGCTTCGGTAGCCCGCCTGCCCCGTACCGCGGAGCCCGGCCGATGAGCGACGCCGCGTTTCTGCCCGGCCCGTCCGGCCCCGCCGCGACGCCCAGGCGCCCCTCCGGCGGCGGTGGCGAGAACGAGCTCGGCCACGTGCGGGCCTTCCTGCGGCTCGTCGTCATCGAGCACTCGGTGTTCGCGCTGCCGTTCGCGTACATCGCGGCCCTTGCCGCGTCCTTCGACGTCTCACGCTCGGTGCACTGGGCGGACGTCATCCTGGTCACCGTCGCCATGGTCGCCGCGCGGACGTTCGCGATGGCCGCGAACCGGATCATCGACCGGGCGATCGATGCCCGCAACCCCCGCACCGCGAACCGCGAACTCGTCACCGGCGCGGTCGCCGTGCGCACCGCCGTCATCGGGTCGATCGTGGCGCTCGCCGTCTTCCTCGCGACCGCCGCCGCACTGTCCTGGTTGTGTCTCGCCCTCGCCCCGATAGCCGTCGCGCCCCTGGTCGTCTACCCCTACGCCAAGCGCTTCACCGACTTCCCGCACGCCGTCCTCGGGATCGCCCAGGCCGTCGCGCCCGTCGGCGCCTGGATCGCGGTGACAGGGCACTGGTCGTGGGCGTCGTTCGTGCTGGGCCTCGCGGTCGGCAGCTGGATCGGCGGTTTCGACCTCATCTACGCCTGCCAGGACGCCGAGATCGACCGGCGAATCGGCGTGCGGTCGGTACCGGCGCGCTTCGGCATCCGCGGAGCCCTGATCGGCTCCACGGTGACGCACATCGTCACGTTCGCCCTGTTCGTCACCTACGGCCTGATGGAGGAGACCGGCGCCTGGTGGTGGGCGGGTCTCGCGGTCACCGCGGCGGCGTTCTGCTACGAGCACGCGATCGTCTCGCCGAAGGACCTGTCCCGGGTCAACCGCGCGTTCCTCACCGCCAACGGCTTCGTCGGTATCGCCCTGTTCGTCTTCGCCCTCGCCGACCTGCTCAGCCGCGGCCTGTCGGCCTGACACCGGCCGGCAGCGAAGGTACAGGCGGAGCGGTGACGGTGCCCCCGCGGGTTCCCTGGGTCGTCGGCGTCAGCGGCGCCAGCGGCACCCCCTACGCGGCCGCCGTGCTGTGGGGTCTGCTCGCCGCCCGGCTGCCCGTCGACCTGGTGCTGTCCCGTGCCGCCCGGCTCACCCTGCTCGACGAGACCGGGGTCTCCTGGCGCGACGCGGACTGGCCGGCGCCGCTGGCCGCCTGGCTGAACGCCCCCTACGGCGCCGACGCGCCCGGCGGTGCGTCCGTGGCGCTCGGCGCGGTGGAAGCGCTGGTCAGGGTGTACGCGCCGGGCAGTCTGGCGGCGCCGCCGAGCAGCGGTTCCTACCCGACCCGAGGGATGATCGTCGTGCCGGCGAGTACCGCCTGCCTGGCCGGGATCGCCCTCGGCCTGTCCAAGGACCTGCTCCAGCGCTGTGCGGACGTGACACTCAAGGAGAGACGCCGACTGATCGTCGTCCCCCGCGAGATGCCGTACACCGGGGCGACCCTACGCCACATGCTCACCCTGCACGAGGCCGGCGCCGTGGTGGCAGCGGCGAGCCCGGGCTTCTATGCCGGGGCGCGCGGCGCCGCCGACCTCGTCGACTTCGTCGCCGGCCGGGTACTGGACGCGGCCGGCGTCGACCACGACCTGTTCCGTCGTTGGACGGGCGACCTCGGCGCGGCCCGGCGCGCTGGGTCGTCGCCGCCATCGCCGCAACCGCCGCCATCGCCATCGTGGTCGCCGTCGGAGGGCTGACTCGGCCGACATCCGGCTGCCCGCGACGGTCTCCCTCTGGCGGTGAAGGCCCCTGGCCAGGCAGAGTGTCGGGAAACGGTTCCGCCGTGGGTCGGTGTCGAAGGTCCTGGTCGCGGTACGGGCCATGGGCATGAGGAATCGGGGACGTCGATGACGGGTGGGGGGCGCGGGGAGCCGAAGGGGCACGGCAGCGGATCCGGTGGCCGCCCGGCACGGCAACGGCCGGCCGAGGAGGACGTTGACCTGCGGGTACAGCTGCCATACTTCCTCGCTCGGCTGGCTGCCCTCGTGGTGATCACCGTGGTGCTCGCCCTCGTCGGCGTCAACCTGGTGCTCGCCCTGCTCCTTGGTTTCGCCGTCGCCGGCCTGCTGACCTGGCCGCTCGGCCGGATGCAGCGCCGCGCCGCGCGTCGTGCCGCGCAGACTGACGGCGAGCGCGAACGGCGGCCGCACCGCGACAAGGACAGTGGGCAGAACTAGCGACATACCGCCCGCTGGCGGCTGGCCGCCGCTCGTGCCGCGGCGCCGTTCGTGGCGCGTCGCCGTCAGTGCCGAGGTGGTGGCCTTCAGGGTCGATAGGGTCGCCATTTGTGTCCGGGCGGTCGCGCCTCGTGCCGGGATTGCTGGCCGAGCCGGGAATCGCCGTTCGTGCCGAGGGATATTCGCGGTTTGAGGCCCGAAAGCGTGACTATCCCTCGGCACGTCTCCCGTCGGCCCTCCCACCGGCCCTCTCCTGCCGTCTCCTCTCCCGCCGGCCCTCTCCTGCCGGGAGGTCTCCTGCCGGCCCTCTCCTGTCGGGACGTCTCCTGTCGGGACGACGACAGGACCACGACAGGGTGACGAGGTCACCCCGCGGATGCGGACAGCGGGTGGGTTATGTGACCGGTCAGCCCGCCCGGGCGGGGCGGGCATGACGGGCCGGCGGGCTACGCTGGAGGCTATGGATGCTGGGCTGAAAAGGGAGATCGAGGCCAAGGTCACGGCGGGAGAGCGGCTCAGCCGCGCCGACGGCGAGGCGCTGTACGCCAGCGACGATCTCGTGTGGCTCGGCTCCCTCGCCCACGAGGTCCGGACCCGCAAGAACGGTGACCGTACGTTCTTCAACGTCAACCGGCATCTCAACCTGACCAACGTCTGCTCGGCGTCCTGTGCCTACTGCTCGTTCCAGCGCAAGCCCGGCGAGTCCGACGCCTACACGATGCGCATCGAGGAGGCCGTCCGGCTGGCCCGCGAGATGGAGCCGGCCGGCATCACCGAGCTGCACATCGTCAACGGCCTGCATCCCACGCTGCCCTGGCGGTACTACCCGAGGTCGCTGCGCGAGCTGCGCAAGGCGCTGCCGGGAGTGGCCCTCAAGGCGTTCACCGCCACCGAGATCCACTGGTTCGAGAAGATCAGCGGGCTACCCGCCGACGAGATCCTCGACGAGCTCATCGACGCCGGCCTCGACTCGCTGACCGGCGGCGGCGCCGAGATCTTCGACTGGGAGGTCCGCCAGCGCATCGTCGGCCACGACACCCACTGGGAGGACTGGTCGCGCATCCACCGCCTCGCCCACGCCAAGGGCCTGCGCACCCCGTGCACCATGCTGTACGGGCACATCGAGGAGCCCCGGCACCGGGTCGACCACGTGCTGCGGCTGCGTGAACTGCAGGACGAGACGGGAGGCTTCGCGGTGTTCATCCCGCTGCGCTTCCAGCACGACGCGGCCGGCGACCCCCGTAACCGGCTGATGAACCAGCCGATGGCGACGGGCGCCGAGGCGTTGAAGACGTTCGCCGTCTCCCGTCTGCTGTTCGACAACGTGGACCACGTCAAGTGCTTCTGGGTGATGCATGGCCTGACGACGGCCCAGCTCGCCCTCAACTTCGGCGCCGACGACCTGGACGGTTCCGTCGTCGAGTACAAGATCACGCATGACGCGGACCGGTTCGGCACCCCGACCACGATGACGCGCGAGGACCTGCTGGGCATCATCCGCGACGCGGGATTCCGCCCGGTCGAGCGGGACACCCGCTACCGGGAGATCCGCGCCTACGACGGTCCGGATCCCGCGCGCCGCGAGCTCCCGTCCTCGATCGACGCCTGACCAGGGACCTGTGATGACCAGCGCTGGCGACCCACCTGCCCCGGACGGCTCCCGTGCCGCGGACGCCGCGCGAACAGTCGCGGGTGGCACGGCCGTGCCGCCCCGGCCGGTCCGACCGCCAGGCGCACCCGGCATCGGGTCGATCTTCGTGCTCGCGTTTCTGGTGATCCTGGTCCCGGGGGTCGTGGCCTACGTCCTGCTCGACTGGGCCGGGCTGGCGATCGGCCCCGCGGGTCTGCTGGGGCTCCTGGTGGTCTTCCTCGGCCTGGGGCTCTTCCCGACGGTGCTGCGCCGACTCGGCTGGGTGCCGACGAAGAAGCGGAGGTCCTGATGGCGTTGCGCAAGCGTCCCGGTGGGCAGTCCGGCGTGTCCGGGCGGCCGGCGCCGACCGGGCAGCCCGCCGGCGGCTCGGTGGCACCGGCCGCCGCCTCCCGTCCGGGGCCAGGCCTGCTCGGTATCAACGCCCGGTACTTCGCCATCCGGGCCGTGCTGTTCGGCGCGGTACTGGCTGTCGTCCTGCTGCTCGGCCTCGGCGGTCTGCTGGCCTTCATGCTGGCGCTCGCGGTCAGCGGACTGCTCAGCTACCCGCTCGCGCTGCGGCAGCGGCGGGCGGTCGTCGAGGTGATGGAGAACCGTCGCGGCGGACGGCGTTGACCGGGCTCCGGCCGCCGGACGCTGCCGGAGACGGGGTGGCGCAGGCCCGGCCGCGGGTCGGGCACATCCAGTTCCTCAACTGCCTGCCGCTGTACTGGGGGCTCGTGCACTCCGGGGCGCTGCTCGACATCGAGCTGACGAAGGATACCCCCGACCGGCTGAACGAGGCGCTTGTCACGGGTGATCTCGACATCGGTCCGATCAGCCTGGTCGAGTACCTGCGTCATGCCGATGACCTGGTCGTCCTGCCTGATCTTGCGGTGGGGTCGGACGGGCCGGTGCTGTCCGTCGTCCTGAGCACGGCGGTGCCGCTGGCCGAGGTGCGGACGGTCGCCCTCGGTTCGACCTCCCGAACCAGCGTGCTGCTCGCGCGGATGCTCCTGGAGGAACGCCACGGCCTGCGCCCTGCTTACCTGACGATGCCGCCCGACCTGCCGCTGATGTTGCGTGAGGCCGACGCGGCGGTGATCATCGGAGACGTGGCACTGCGGGCGACCTACGAGGCGGAGCGGGGCGGGGCGGGTCATCCACTCGGCCTGATCGACCTGGGCGAGGCCTGGCGGGAATGGAGCGGCCTGCCGATGGTCTTCGCGGTGTGGGCCGCCCGCCGGGCGTTCGCCGAACGGCACCCGGGCGTGGTGAAGGAGGTCCATGACGCCTTTCGCACCGGCCTGGATCTCGCGCTCGGGGACGTCAACCAGGTAGCGACCCGCGCGGCCCGGTTCGAGGTGTTCGACCCCGCGACGCTGGCCCGGTACTTCACGACCCTGGACTTCCGGCTCGGTGAGCGGCAGCAGGCCGGCATCCGTGCCTTCGCCGCTCGGGCAGCACGCCGTGGCGACGTGCCGCCGCTGCGCTCGATGACCTTCGCCGAGGTCTGAGCCCGCCGTCAGACGGGTGGGTGGAACGCGTGGGACAGGCCCGCCGGGGGCGGCACCGGGCGATGCGTGTCGGCGCTGGCGAAGCGGGCTATACGGCCCTTGACCAGTGCAATCAGACGCGGCGGGGTGGCCCGGCCACCCGGCGCCGTCAGCGATTCCTCCAGCGAGGAGGCTCCGTCCAACCCGGCCACGGCCGGCTCGAACGCGGGCGGCTCCTGGCCGGTCTCCTCGGCGTCGGCACCAGCCGGAGAGGTGGCGCCTGCTGGAGGGACCGCCGCTGGAGGGGCGTCGGCGTCGTGTGAGGACGGCTGCCGGGGCCCGGGCGCTGTCGGTACGGGCGAGTGGCCCTGATCGGCCGTGCCAACCCCCGACGCGCCGAACTGCTCCAGCAGCGAGGCGATCACCTGCTCGTCCGGGCCGGAGCGGATGTCGGATGCCGTCGCGGACGGGTCGCGCAGCGGCTGCGGGGTGGCACAGGCGCGACGGGCCGCCGCGTCAATAAGGCCGTTGACCGCCAGGGTCCACGCCCGTAGGCCCTCATGACCAGTGAGCTCGGTGAACACCGCTGCCTCCAGGCAGCAGGTGCTGGCGCCGGCGAGCTCGTCGACGTCGAGCAGGGAGATGGCGAGCAGGCCGGCGAGGTGCCCGGCCAGCATGAACAGGCGAAACTGCTGGTGCGGAAGCAGGGGCGTACGCAGCAGGGTGTCGACGACGCTCTGCTGGTCAAGGACCCGGGCGGTAACGTCGGCCGGTTCCAGGCGGTCGGCCTTGGCGATGAGATCGGCGACCAGCCGGTCGAGATAGTCGAGCTCGCCGTCGGAACGGCGATGGTCCAGCAGGTCAGAGACTCGGCGGCGGGACTCGAGCTCCGGGTCGGGCCGCCGGCGCAGGCGCTCGGCCCGAGCGGCGACAGCGGCTTCGCGCAGGTCGATCAGCGCTCCACCCGCCTCCAGCGTCGCGTCGACCGCGGCGATCACCGGCCGGGACGGAATGCCGCGGCTGGGCTGTTCCAGCTGGGCGATGTACTGGCGGCTGTAGCCGGTGCGGCGGGCCAGCTCCTCCCGGGACAGGCCGCGTTCACTGCGGCGGCGGCGAACCTCCGGGGGGAGCAGGTCCTCAGCGGTCGTCGCGCCATGTCGACCCCGGCTCCGTTGCCGCATCTGTGACGTCCTTCCGCCTGGCAGAGGTCGCCTCCCGCCGAGGGAGGCTCAGTGCTGTGGGCCGCCTCTCGTGCCCGCTCGGGAGCCGGCAGGGATTCACTGGTAGTGATCAGACTACTGCATGGTGCACCCTTGTAGACTAGAGGCCAAAAGTCCCATACGCGAGCGCTTCCAATGATTACTCTCCGTCATATTGCCGGAGAGCGGCAGCGATCTGGTTGCCCAGGGGAGTGGATCTGTCGCGTCTGGGTGTGGTCTCGAATCTGATCTGGAGTCTCTGCCGAGACATTATGCCTGCTTTCTTGGGTTCTTGTTGGGAAACGGGAGTGGTGATGGCGAAGTGCCGCCGGAAACCGGCGGAATCGTCGGCGGACGCCTCCGGCCGCTAATTCCGCAAGCGGAGCTATCGCTGTGCCGTCGGGCCTGCGGGGCTTCGCCACGATCTGCGGGTATCAGTGGCATGACCGGCCTGGGTCATGCCGGGAAACCATCCCGAATGACGATGCGCGGGGCCGGGTGGGGCGCGTACAAAAGAATGGTGGATGCCGGCCGTTCGGTGGATGCGCACACCGCCGGGCCCGGGTGGGGCGAGGTCATCGTCCCAGCTGGTGGCCCGGTCGGGGGTGCCTCGCTCCCCGAGCCCGCGGCACTGCCGGGCTGGCGTGCGGCTGCCGTCGAGGCTACGACCCGTGATGGTGTCGGCCCCTCCGCGGCGTCGGCGGTCCCGCCGCCGCGAAGGGTCGTCGTCGTGGACGACGCGGACGGCGTGCGCGACCTGCTCTGTCTGCTGCTCGGCACCGAGCCCGACTTCGTGGTCGTTGGCGCCGCCGCCAACGGGGTGGAGGCCATCGACGAGGTGGTCCGCACCGATCCCGACCTGGTGCTGCTCGACCTCGCGATGCCGGTCCTGGACGGCATCGGTGCGCTGCCGCGGATCAGGCGGATCGCGCCCCGCGCGGTCGTGGTCATCTTCACCGGCTTCTCCGAGGACGCGCTGCTCGACCGGGTGTTGGCCCTCGGTGCCGACGCGCTGCTGGAGAAGGGTCTGGCCACCGGCCCGCTGGTGGAGCAGTTGCGCCGACTGTGCCCCCTGCGCCGTCCAGCCTGATCCGCCCCCGCGCCAGTTGTCCATCTTCCCCACCGGTGCGGTGGAGTTGCGGTAGAGTAGGGAAGAGGGTTACGAAGGAGTCGGCCGTAGGGGCTGGCGGGGCCCCGGCGCGGCGCGGGAGAGCCGCCTCGATCCGGCCAGTTCGCGGTCTTTTGCGCCGCAAATGTGGCGTGCAGTGAGGTCACGGGTCTCACAACTCGCCCATCGATCACACTTCTGTGGAAACATAGGGCCGTGGTCACGCGCGCCCTCACCCTCGGGGCGCCGGTCGTGCGAGCGTCGGACCGTCCGGTCGGCGTCGCCTGCCGGCGTGGGGTAGCGCCGTCCCCCGCGGCTTCGTGCCTGGTGATCGAGCCGATGCTCGTCGCCCGCCTGCACGTCGACCTGCTGCGGGTCTCCAGCGCCAGCTGTCGCCGCTCCCGCTGACATCCCCCTGCGCGGCGCCGTGATGACGGTGTCGCGCTTCCCCGCGCGTCGAAAGATCTTCTATGCCTTCGCCTGCCCGTCCGGCCCGTTCCGCCGCGCGTCCCTCCCGCCCCAAGGGCGCGGGCCAGTGGGCGCTGGGCTACACCGAGCCGCTCAACGCCAACGAGCGGATGAAGAAGGACCAAGGCGGTCTGGAGGTGCGCGACCGCATCCTCAACGTCTACCCGCACACCGGCTTCGACGGCATCGACCCGCAGGACCTGCGCGGCCGGTTCCGCTGGTGGGGTCTGTACACGCAGCGCCGACCCGGCATCTCCGGTGGGCGCACGGCGGTGCTGGAGCCCGAGGAGCTCGACGACTCCTACTTCATGCAGCGGGTCCGCCTCGACGGCGGCCGGATGACCGCCGACCAGCTGCGGGTGATCGCCGACATCTCCACCCGCTACGGCCGGGACGTCGCCGACGTCACCGACCGGCAGAACATCCAGCTGCACTGGATCCGCATCGAGGACGTCCCCGCGATCTGGGGCGCGCTCGAGGGCGCCGGCATGACGACCGCCGAGGCGTGCGGTGACACGCCCCGGGTCATCCTCGGCTGCCCGCTGGCCGGTGTCGACGGCGACGAGGCCATCGACGGCACCGACGTCATCGACGAGGTGGTGCGCCGCTTCGTCGGCGACCCGTCCCTCGCCAACCTGCCCCGCAAGTTCAAGAGCGCGATCTCCGGCTGCGCGGACCACTGCACGCTGCACGAGATCAACGACATCGCCTTCGTCGGCGTCGTGCACCCGGAGCTCGGCGCCGGCTACGACCTCTGGGTCGGCGGCGGCCTGTCGACGAACCCGCACCTGGGGGTGCGGCTCGGGGCGTTCGTGCCGCCGGAGCGTGTCGCCGAGGTCTGGCACGGCGTCGCCTCGCTGTTCCGCGACTACGGCTACCGCCGGCTGCGCACCCGGGCCCGGCTGAAGTTCCTCGTCGCCGACATGGGCGCCGAGTGGGTGCGGGCCACCCTGGAGAAGGAGTACCTGACCGCCGCGCTGCCCGACGGCCCGCCGCCGGCGCCGCCGCGTGCCGAGGGCCGCGACCACGTCGGCGTGCGCCGCCAGCGCGACGGGCGCAACGCGGTCGGGTTCGCGCCGCGCGCCGGGCGGCTGACCGGCACGACGCTGAAGGCCGTCGCCGACCTCGCAGACCGGTACGGCCAGGGCCGCATCCGCGCGACCACCACGCAGAAGCTCGTCATCCTCGACGTCGAGGACGCCTCCGTCGACGCGCTGGAGACCGAGCTCGCCGCGCTGGACCTCGTGGTGCGCCCCAGCGTGTTCCGCCGCGGCACGATGGCCTGCACCGGCATCGAGTTCTGCAAGCTCGCCATCGTCGAGACCAAGGGCAACGCGCGTGACCTCATCACCGAGCTCGAGCGCCGCCTCCCGGACTTCGACGAGCCCATCGGCATCAACATCAACGGCTGTCCGAACGCCTGCGCCCGGTTCCAGGTCGCGGACATCGGCCTGAAGGGCTCGCTTGTCCCCGACGACGCCGGCGAGATGGTCGAGGGCTTCCAGGTCCACCTCGGCGGGCACCTGGGCACGAACTCCCGGCTCGGGCGCAAGTCGAGAGGCCTGAAGGTCACCGCGGACGGGCTCGTCGAGTACGTCGTCGGCCTGCTGGAGACCTACCAGGCGCAGCGCGCAGACGGGGAGAGCTTCGCCGACTGGGCGCAGCGCGCCGACGAGGCGTCGCTCACCCTCGCGGCCGCCTCGGGCGGGAGCACCGGTGGCTAGTGGCGATCGCGCGGTGCCGTTCTACTGCCCCTACTGCGGTGAAGAGGACATCGTCCCGCAGCCCGCGCCCGAAGGAGATGCCGGCTCCGGGCATGGCCACTGGGCCTGCCGGTCGTGCCGGCGCGGCTTCCGTCTGCACCTGACGGCCCTCGCCGCCGCGACGAGCGCCTTCGTGGGCGCGCGGAACGGCTCCGGCCCCGGACCTCGCAGCAGGTCCGCACCTCACGACAGTGCCGCCCGCGACGACAGTGCCGCCCGTGACGACAGTGCCGCCCGTGACGACGAGGAGACGAGCTGATGGATGCCGCGTTGAAGACCCGGGCGCTGCGAGCGGGGGAGGACCTGGAGGGGGCGCCTGCCGAGGAGATCCTCGCCTGGGCGGCCGAGGAGTTCGGTACGAAGCTGGTTGTGGCCGCCTCCATGGCCGAGGCGATCCTCATCGACATGCTCGCCCGGATCCGCTCCGACATCCCCGTCGTGTTCATCGACACCGGCTACCACTTCGCCGAGACGGTCGGCACCCGGGATGCCGTCGCCGCCACCTATGACCTGCCGATCATCAGCGTGGCCCCGCAGCTCACCGTCGCCGGCCAGGACGCCGTGCACGGCGCCGACCTGTACCGCAGCGACCCCGACCTGTGCTGCCGGATGCGCAAGATCGTGCCGCTGGACCGGGCGCTGGCGCCGTACCGGGCCTGGGCCGCGGGGTCGCGGCGGGCCGAGTCCGCCGGCCGCAGGAGCCTCAAGGTCGTCGACTGGGACACGCGGCGCGGCAAGGTGAAGATCCACCCGCTGGCGGCCTGGACGGACGAGGACGTCGACCGGTACGTCGCCGAGCACAACGTCATCGTGAACCCGCTGCTGTCCGATGGCTACGAGTCCGTCGGCTGCTGGCCGTGCACCCAGCGCGGCGCCGGTCGCGCGGGCCGCTGGGCCGGTACCACCAAGACCGAGTGCGGCATCCACTGACCGACCGCCGCACCCGCTGATCCCACCGATCCCACCGCCCATGACGACCGCCCGCGACGCGCGCAGCCGCGTCCCGACCCGGGCATGCCACGGGCATGGGCCGTCGCTGGCGGAGATGAACAGATACGGTGCACGCCGTGGCGCAGGGGCGAAAATTCGGTGAGGTGTGGCTCGTCGGCGCCGGTCCGGGGGATCCTGGCCTGCTGACGGTCCGGGGTCGCGAACTGCTGTCGACGGCGGACGTCGTCGTGGCGGACCGGCTGGCGACGGCTGTGCTGCTGGCGGAGGCGCCACCCACCGCGGAGATCATTCACGTCGGCAAGAGCCCGACGGCCCGCTCCTGGCGGCAGGAGGAGATCAACGCCGTTCTCGTCGACCGTGCCCTGGCGGGCGCACGAGTGGTGCGGCTCAAGGGCGGCGACCCGTACGTCCTCGGCCGTGGCGGTGAGGAGGCGGCGGCCTGCGCCGAGGCGGGCGTACCGTGCGCTGTCGTCCCTGGTATCACCTCCGCGCTTGCTGTCCCCGCGCTGGCCGGCATCCCCGTGACCCATCGTGACGTGGCCCAGGAGATCGCGATCGTCTCCGGGCACCTGCCACCCGGCCATCCCGCGTCGACCGTCGACTGGTCCGGCCTCGCCGCCTCGAAGGCGACCATCGTCATCCTCATGGGTGTCGCGCGCCTCATGGCGATCGCCGACGCCCTGCTCGCCGGCGGCCGCGCCGAGAGCACTCCTGTCGCGATGATCGAGCGGGGCGCCACCCCCGCCCAGCGAGTCCTGCGCACCACGCTCGACGCCCTGGCCGTCGATGCGATCGCCGCCGGGGTGCGCTCACCCGCCGTGATCGTGGTCGGCGAGGTCGCTGCCCGCGACGACGCCTCCGCGACGCCGGACGCCCTTCCGCTGGCCAGCACACCTCCACTGTCCGGCACTCCTGCGCAGACAGGCACTTTCCCGGCGACGGGCCCACTGCCGTCGAACACACTGCTGTCGGCCGGCGGATCCCCGCGTGCCGTCGCGCGCCCCCTGGCCGGCATCCGGATCCTCGTGGCCCGCACCCGCCCGCGGCCCGGTCTGCTGGCCCGGGAGCTGCGCACTCTCGGCGCGGACGCGGTCGAGACCGTCGTCGTCCGGCCCGTCCCCGCTCCGGACGCGGGTCCACAGCTGGTCGCGGCCCTGCCCGGCGCGGCCGCCCTGCTGCTCGCGGACCCGGACGAGGTCGCCGCGGTCGTCGCCGCGCTGCGTCGCGCCGGCACCGACGTGCGCGCGCTCGCCGGCCTCGCCCTCGTCGCCGCCCGCCCCGACGCCGCCGCCGCGCTCGACGCCCTTGGCCTCGCGACGATCACCCCCGACGACCTCGCCGCCACAAACCCCGATGTTCAGTCCGCCAGGACCCCTGACGGTCAGTCCGCCAGGACCCCTGACGGTCAGTCCGCCAGGACCCCTGACGGTCAGTCCGCCAGGACCCCTGACGGTCAGTCCGCCAGGACCCCTGACGGTCAGTCCGCCAGGGCCCCCGGCGGGCAGGCCGTCGTCACCTCCGGTGGTGAGGCTGCCGCAGCCGTGGCGCCGGTTCTCATCGTCGGGGCGGCCGAACCGCCCGCGGGCGGGCCGTGGACGGTGCGGCGGGTGCGTCTGCTGACCGACGAGACCGCCGAGCCCGACCCGCGCATCGCCGAGGAGGTCCGGCACGGCGACTTCGACGTCGTCGCCCTCGCCTCGTCCACCGCCGCCCGCGGCACCGCCGAGCTGTACGGGCCGCTGCCCCCCGACCTGCTCGTCGCCGCGATGGGCCGGCGTAGCGCCGAGGCCTGCGAGTCCGCGGGCCTACGAGTGGACATCGTCCCCGCCGAACCGGGCGTGCGCCCCCTCGCCGACGCCGTCGCCGACTTCATCACCGCCACCCGCGCTGCGCTCGACGCCCCTGACTCCTGAGACGCGAGATCAAACCTCCACCGGCGGAGTCGAGAGGACACTGCCGAGTCACGACAGGGATGCCGGGTCAGCCGGAGGTGCCGGCGGCGTGGACGAGGCCGCGCAGGGTGTCGTCCAGGCGCGCGCGGACGGCCTCGATGACGCAGGCGTGCAGGCCGAGCGGCTCGGAGAGGATCCAGCGGGTGGCCGGGTGGCGGGCCCGCGCCTCGTCCAGGGCTGCCGGGATGTCGCGATGGGTGTGGTTGCCGTCGAACAGGAAGAACGGGTAGACGATGATCTCCGTGCAGCCGGCCGCTGCGAGGTTCGCGTAGGCCTCGGCGATGTCCGGGTGGATGACCTCGAGGAAGGCCGTCTCCACCGCGTCCCATGGCGCGGGCTCGGCGGCGTGGGCCGACGCTCCCGCGGGCGTGCCGGCGCAGGGGGCGGTGGGGCGCGCGGGCCCGGTCGCCAGGCGGCGGGTGAGTTCACGGACGGTAGCGTTCGCCTCGCCGCGCCGTGAGCCGTGCCCGATCACCAGAAGTCCGCGCATGACACCAGTGTGCGCCGCCCCGCCCGTCCGGTCAGGTCGGCCGAGTCTCGTCACGTCGGCGTCACTGGCCGGGGAGAGGCGCGTGGCTGGATCAGAGTGCCGGGCCGTCGTCGGAGCTGTGGCCGGGGAAGACCTTCGCGGCGGGGTCGATGATCGGGGCGGCGTTGTTGACCGCGGTCGCCACCTCGCCGAAGGCCGTGGCGATCAGACGGACCTTGCCGGGATAGTCGACGAGGTCGCCGGCGGCGAAGACCCGCTCGACGCCGGTGGCCATCGCCGAGTCGACGATGATCCGCCGCCGCTCGACGGTCAGCCCCCACCGGGTCAGCGGGCCGAGGTCGGAGGCGAGGCCGAGCGCCACGACGATCGCCTGCGCCGGCCGGACCTGCCGGGACCCGTCGCGCCCGTCCGCCAGCTCGACCTTCTCGATCCAGTCCTCACCATGCACGGCGACGACATCGGTCAGCGTGCGGATGTCCACGCTGGACGCCTCGAGACGCGCGACCGCCGCCGGCTGGGCGCGCAGCCGTTCCCGCTTGTGCACCAGCGTCACCGATCGCGCGACCGGTGCCAGGGCCAGCGCCCAGTCGACGGCGCTGTCCCCACCTCCCGCGACCACGACGTCCTGCCCGGCGTACTCCTGCGGGCGCGGCACGAAGTACGACAGCCCACGCCCGAGATGCCCGGTGGCGGCGGGCAGCGGCTTCGGCGCGAACGCCCCGAGACCGCCGGTGATCACCACCGCCCGGGCCCGGACCCGCCGGCCCACCTCGTCCGTCACCACGGCCGCGTCCGGCTCGTGGGTGAGCTCGGTGGCCTGGCGGCCGAGCAGATAGGCGGGGTCGTACCGTCCGGCCTGGGCGGCGAGCGCGTCGACGAGGTCGCGCCCCCGCACGGCGGGGTACCCGGGAATGTCGTAGATCACCTTTTCCGGGTACATCGCCGTGACCTGTCCGCCGAGCTCCGGCAGCGTGTCCATGACGGCGACGGACATCCCGCGGAACCCCGCGTAGTAGGCCCCGAACAGCCCCGCCGGACCCGCTCCCACGATCAGCATGTCCACCTGGACGTCGTCGTCGCCCACGGCCGAGCGATCCGCGACGGTGTGCGTGGTGGTCATGCCGCTCCCTCCAGGCCGACCAGGATCGGGAAGCGGCTGCTCCCGACCAGCATGGACGGCGTGTCCGGCCCCATCCTGCCGGACATGTCCGGGTGACGACGGGCCCTCACCGCGCCCTCACCGCGCCCTCACCGCGCCCGGGCCGGATCGCGGTCGGATGGCGGACAGGGGTCCGTCCGTCGGAGGCGGTGGCGTTAGCGTGAAGGGCCAGGCGTCCTGGGTTGTCCCGGTTGGTTGGGCGAGACTGCCCGTGGCGTGATGATGGGTTCGTCCCCTCGCGTGGGGGAGGCGCGGTGTCCGTGGTGAGGCCGGCGCCGGCGGTGCGGTCGCGGCCGCCCGGCGGTGGTCACGGCGCCCGCGCGCGACTGTGGGGACAGGGCGAACACAGGTAGGAGACCAGTGGCGGATCGATCGACGGGCCGAAGCCGGGTCGGTGGCGGGCCTCGGGGAGAGTCGCTGCACCCCGAGGACCCGACCGTGATCGGTGCCTACCAGGTCGTGAGCCGGCTCGGCTCCGGCGGCATGGGCACGGTCTATCTCGCCCGCGACGGCCGTGGCGCGCCCGTGGCCATCAAGGTGATCCGGTGGGATCTGGCCGCCGATCCCGAGTTCCGGGAGCGCTTCCGGGACGAGGTCGCCGCCGCCCGCCGGGTCGCGCCGTTCTGCACCGCCCAGGTGCTCGACGCCGATCCCGACGCCCGCCGTCCCTACCTGGTCACGGAGTACATCGACGGGGTGCGGCTCGACGACGTCGTCACCGAGTCCGGCCCGCTGCCGCTGTCGACCCTGCAGGGGGTGGCGATCGGGGTGGCGAGCGCGCTGACCGCCATCCACCGGGCCGGGATCGTGCATCGCGACCTCAAGCCCAGCAACGTGATGCTGTCGTTCTCCGGGCCGCGGGTCATCGACTTCGGTATCGCCCGCGCGCTCGACTCCGCGCAGGGCCTCACCCAGACCGGCCTCGTCCTCGGTTCGGTCGGCTGGATGGCGCCCGAGCAGATGGAGGGCGCGCCGCTCGGCCCCGCGGTGGACGTGTTCGCCTGGGGCCTGCTCATCGCCTACGCCGCCCTCGGCGGCCACCCCTACGGCGAGGGCACCTACACGGAGATGTCGGAGAAGATCCTCCGCGGCCGTCCCGACCTGCGCGGCGTGCCTGCGGATCTGGTCGGCGTCGTGAGCGCCGCGCTGGCCCGTGACCCGCGTGCGCGCCCGTCGGCCGAACGCCTGCTGAACAACCTGCTCGGCGAGAAGGCACCGTCCGGCGGCGACACGCGCGTCGCCGCGACCGCGCTGCTGGACGGCACCTGGCCGGGAAGCCGTAGCGCCGCCGCCGCGGCCGCCGGCGCGGCTGGGGCCGCTGGGGCCGGGCTGGGGGCCGCCGCCGGAGCGGCCGCGGCCCGGGCTCGGTACGGAGGTTCCGCGAGTTCGGCGGACGGCGGCTGTCGACCGGCGGCCGCAGACGTCGCCGGCGCGCCGGATCCGACCCGGGTGGCCAACTCCGCGCGGCAGCGAAACTGGTGGGAGGACAGCGCGCCGCGGCTGGGCGAACGCTGGTGGGACGCGGACGATCCGGCCGACCTGCCACCCCCCGCGGGTCCGCCCGTGCCGCCGCCTGACCTGGCCGGGCTCGGCGCCGACGGGCGCGGCCCGAACCCGGGCGCAGACCGGGCGAGTGGGCGTCCGGCCGGGTTCGCGCCTGGTCAGGGCGGATTCGGCGATCCGGCCGGGCCCGGCCGGCGGCGGCGGCGGGGCGGCTTCGTCCAGTACGAGGACGAGCCACCCGCCCCACGCCAGGCCGCCACGGGTCGTCCCGACCGGGCCGATCCCGTGGCCGCCGCCCGTCCGCCCGCGGCCGACCGCCGCCAGCCCAGCCCCCAGGGGCGCTCCCGCCGTGCCGACCAGCCCTATCCGCCTGCGCAGCCCCGGCAGCGGGTGCAGCCCTATCCGCCCGCGGAGCCCCGGCAGCGGGCGCAGCCGTACCGGGACGCCGAGCCTCGACGGGCCCAGCCATACGCGCCTGCCGAACCGCCGCAGCCTGCCCGGCGGGAGCAGCCGGGGCCGCGCCTCGTCGCGGAGCGGCCCGAGCGCCGGGAGCGGGAGGCCGACCGCTACGACGAGCCGGCGCCCCGGCCCCGGCGCCGCCGGCGGTTGCGGCTGCGGATCCCGTTCAAGAAGACGATCCTGTTCGTGCTGCTCGTCCTGCTTCTGCTGTCGGCCGCGGACCAGATCGCGTCGATGGTGGACCAGCAGCGCACCCGGCTGTGGAACAAGGTCGCCACCTCCGTCCAGGACGGCGTCAATGATCACCTGGACCACTGGTGGAACCAGACGAAGAAGGCCATCACCGGTTCGTCGGACGGCAAGTAGCCCACGCCTCCTACCTGCGGTCTCGGGCCGCAGGCTGCCGTCTCCGGTCATTGCGTGCCGAGGCCTCGGCACGACAGTCCGCTCGGCGTGTCGGCCTCGGCGTGTCGGGGGAGCTGGCCGACGTGGGCGTCCCTGAGGTGCTCTGTGCGGCCTTTGGTATGACATGGCGGCGCCGGCGTGGGAAGTGGAAAGGGTAAACCTCCCTCTGGGTAGGTACACCGACCCCATGGCGAGCTTCACGACCAAGATCAATGAATTCCTGCACAGCCCGAAGACGCGGGAGATGGTCGACAAGGCCAAAGCCGCGGCCAACAAGCCGGAGAACCGGCAGAAGATCAAGCAGATACAGGAGAAGATCACCAGTCGGGCCCGCGGGCATGGGCAGCGCCCCGGGGCGGCCCCGCCGGCCAGCCCCGCCCGCCAGTCCGATCATCCTGGCGGCTCTGGTGCGGACCAGGGCTACGCCGCCGATCACCGTGGGTCGGGGCACGGCAGTGATCCGGGCTCCAGCGGTCAACCCGGGTATGGCGATGGCCCGGGAGCCGGCCAGGGCTACGGCGCGGGTGGGTCGACACGTGGGTACGACGCGGATGTCGCCCCGGGCTCCTGGACGTCCGACCCTGGTTCCCGTCCCGAGCGCTGATCGAGCGAGCCGGCCGACCGGACACGTCGCCGTGGGCATCTCTGCCCGGCCCCACGGCGCCTGCCCGCGCTGGCATCGTTCGGCTGGCGGTCGTCCGGGATCCGTCGGGGTTGGGGGGAGGTCGTACGATCGCGGGGTGAGCCTTGTGGATGCCGACGGCGAGATTCCGGTGGGTCGGGGCGACGGCGGTGGCGAGATCCGGTCGGTTCTCGACCGGGCCGCCGCGGGCGGCCGCATCTCGGCAGAGGAGGCGCTGCTCCTCTACACGCGCGCGCCGCTGCACGCGCTCGGTGGCGCGGCAGACGAGGTCCGGCGTCGTCGGTATCCCGACGGCATTGCCACCTACATCATCGACCGGAACATCAACTACACCAACGTCTGCGTGACCGCCTGCCGGTTCTGCGCCTTCTACCGCGCGCCGAAGCACGAGGAGGGCTGGGTCCGCGACGTCGACGACATCGTCGCGAAGTGTGGCGAGGCGGTCGAGCTCGGTGCCACCCAGATCATGCTGCAGGGCGGCCACCACCCGGAGTTCGGCATCGAGTGGTACGAGGGTGTGTTCTCCGCGATCAAGGCGGCCTACCCGCAGCTCGCGCTGCACTCACTGGGCGCCAGCGAGGTCGTGCACATCTCCCGCACGTCGGGCCTCACCTTCCCCGAGGTCATCACCCGCCTGCGGGACGCGGGCCTGGACAGCTTCGCCGGCGCCGGCGCCGAGATCCTGACCGAGCGGCCCCGGCACGCCATCGCCCCGCTCAAGGAGCCGGGCCACGTCTGGCTGTCGGTGATGGAGACGGCGCACGGGCTGGGCCTGGAGTCCACCGCCACGTTCATGATGGGCACCGGCGAGACGAACGCCGAGCGCATCGAGCACCTGCGGATGATCCGCGACGTGCAGGACCGCACCGGCGGCTTCCGCTCGTTCATCCCGTGGACCTACCAGCCGGAGAACAACCACCTCGGCGGGCGCACGCAGGCCACGACGCTGGAGTACCTGCGTCTCGTCGCGGTCGCCCGGCTGTTCTTCGACAACATCGCCCATCTGCAGGGTTCGTGGCTGACGACCGGCAAGGAGGTCGGCCAGCTCAGCCTGCACATGGGGGCGGACGACCTCGGCTCGGTGATGCTGGAGGAGAACGTCGTCTCCTCCGCCGGCGCCCGCCACCGCACCAACCGGACCGAGCTGATCTCCCTGATCCGGGCGGCGGGGCGGACCCCGGCGCAGCGCGACACGCTCTACCGCCATCTGGTCGTCCACCGCGACCCCGCCCTCGACCCGGTCGACGACCGTGTCGCCTCCCACTACTCCTCGACCGCCCTGCCCCTGGTCGCGAGCTGAGCCTCGCTGCGAGGAGAAGGCCATAGATTGGCCTGATGAGCGAGCCTGCCGCCGCCGGGGCACCGGCCGACCCGCCGACGCCGCGCGGACCGGCGCCGCACCCGACCGGGCCGAAGATCGAGCTGCACGTCCACCTTGAGGGGACCGTCCGCCCGGCCACCCTGCTGGCGATGGCACGGCGCAACGGTGAGACGCTGCCCGCGTCGACCGTGGAGGGGCTCACCGAGCTGTACCGGTTCCGCGACTTCGACCACTTCATCCAGGTCTGGATCATAACGACGCACGTGATGCGGACCGAGGCGGACTTCCGTCAGGTGGTCGTCGAGTACGCCGCGGAGGCGGCCGCGCACGGGGCCGTCTACCTGGAGGGCATTTTCTCGCCCTGGTTCCGGGTGGCGCGCGGGGTGCGGGTCGAGGAGATCTTCCACGGGTACGCCGACGGCGCGATCGAGGCGCGTGAGCGCTACGGCGTCGAGGTGCGGCTCACCCCGGACATCGACCGGATGCTGTCGGTGGAGGACGCGCTCGAGGTGGCGCGCTGGGCGGTGCGTTTCGCCGAGCGGGGGCTCGTCGGCATCGGGCTCGGCGGTCCGGAGTCCGGCCATCCACCCGAGCCGTACGCGCCCGCGTTCGCGCTCGCCGCCGACGCGGGCCTGGCCGCCGTCCCGCACGCGGGGGAGACGGAGGGGCCAGGCTCGGTGCGTGGCGCGCTCGATGCGCTCGGCGCCCGGCGCCTTCGGCACGGGATCCGCGCCCTCGAGGATCCGGCGCTGGTCCGCCGCCTCGCCGACGAGCAGATCGTGCTGGATGTCTGCCCGGTGTCGAACCTGCGGACCCGGTCGGTGCCGGACCTCGCCGGGCATTCGCTGGTCGCGCTCGGGGCCGCGGGGGTGCCGTGCTCGCTGGCGACCGACGATCCGGCCATGTTCGGCACCGACCTCGGCGTCGAGCACGGCGTCGCGGCCGGGCTCGGCGCCCGCTCCCGCGACCTGTACGCGGCCGGCGTCCTCGGTGCCCTGTGTGACGAGACGACCCGAGACCGGCTGCGCCGCCTCGGCGAGGCCACCGACTGGGACGCCGTCGAACGCGCAGCCCTCGCCGCCGCGCCCGGCGCGCTCGCCGCCGTCGGGGCCGCCTCCACCGACGGCGCGGCGGATGCGCGCGGTGGTCTGGCGGGCGCGCGATGAGCCGGGCGAGCCTGGACAAGCGGCCGCGTGAGGTCGCGGCGATGTTCGACGGGGTCGCGGGCCGCTACGACCTGACGAACGCCGTGCTCAGCGGCGGCCTCGACCGCACCTGGCGGCGCGCGACCGCGGCGGCTCTCGACCTGCGCCCGGGGCAGCGGGTGCTCGACCTCGCGGCCGGCACGGCGACCTCCTCGTGGGCCTTCGCGCAGGCCGGCGTCGATGTGGTGGCCTGCGACTTCTCTCTCGGGATGCTGCGGGTCGGCCAGCGCCGGCTCATCGGGCGTACCGGCGGCGACGGTGTCGGGCAGGTCATGCTCGCCGCGGGGGACGGCCTGCACCTGCCCTTCCCCGACGACGCCTTCGACCGCACGACGATCTCGTTCGGGCTGCGCAACGTCGCCGACACCCGGCGCTGCCTCACGGAGCTGCGGCGGGTCACGCGGCCCGGCGGCGTGCTCGTCGTCTGCGAGTTCTCCCGCCCGGTGTGGGGTCCGTGGCGGACCGTCTATCTGGAATACCTGATGCGGGCGTTGCCCCGGGTTGCGCGGGCGGTCAGCAGCAGCCCGGACTCGTACGTCTACCTGGCGGAGTCGATCCGGGCGTGGCCGGCGCAGGCCGAGCTCGCGGACCTGCTGCGGGAGAGCGGCTGGACCCGGGTCGGCTGGCGCAACCTCACCGGCGGCGTCGTCGCCCTGCATCGCGGCCACGTCCCGGCCTGACCGCCCTCCCGAGTGGCCGCCTTCGGCCACTGTCCGGGTGCCAGCCGCCCGCGTCAGCCGGGAACGTGGGAGTCGAACCAGGTCAGGGTGCGTGACCACGCGTCCCGGGCGGCGGTCGGCTGATAGCTGTCGGCCCGGGTGTCGTCGTCGAACGCGTGGCCGGCGCCCGGATAGCGGATGACCTCTACGGGGACGGGGGCGTGGGCGGCGGCGGCCCGCAGGGCGTCGACGTCCTCGCCGGGAATCGTCGGATCCTGCTCGCCGTAGATGCCGAGCCAGGGGGTCTGAAGCCTCGCGGCCAGGTCGAGCTGCGCCGGCTCGTCGAAGCGGCGGGTGCGGATGCCGCCGCCGTAGAACGTCACCGCCGCGGCGAAGGGTCGGTCGACGGCGGCGTGGAACGCGGCGGAGCCGCCCATGCAGAAGCCGACGATGGCGCAGCGATCCAGCGCGGTGCCGTCGTCGGCGAGCACGGCGAGCGCGGCGTCGATGTCGTCGAGCAGCTCGGTGCCGGTCACGCACCCGGCGGTCGTCGTCGCGGACTCGAGCTCGTGCGGCGCGAAGACCGGCGAGCCGACCCGGTGGAACAGGTTGGGTGCGATGGCGTGCCAGCCGGCCTGGGCGAAGCGGGTGCACAGGTCCCGCATGTGCCTGGTGAGGCCGAACGCGTCGTGCAGCACCACGACACCGCCGCGGACGGGGCCTGCCGGCTCCACCAGTGCCGCGGGTGCGGGGCCGTCCGGGGTGGCCAGGACGACCGTTTCCTCGATCATCGTTCTCTCGATTCGCAGCCGAGCCGCGCGGGCTCGAGGGTCGGCCCGACGGCGACCGCGGACCCACGAGCGCCGTGTTTCGGGTACCTGCGGCAGGCCTTACCCAGCACGAGAGCTGATGTCACCTGGTGACGAGAAAAGGCCACCATAGGGGGGATCCGGGTGCTGCGCGTGGAGTTCGCGGCGCACTGGGTGATGGTCCCGGCCCTCGCGGAGCCGGCGAAGGGGTGGGTGAACCGGCATGTCGGCGCGGCTCGGCTGGGCGGCTCAACTGTGCGGCCGGCGCGGGATTATACGTTGAGTTTCGGCGTGGCTTGGCGTGCCGCCCGCGGGCCGTGGACGTTACGGGCCCTGGTTGGTTGCTCACGGTCGCCATAGGGTGCACGAAGTCGACTCGTCCGGTCTTCGCCGCGTCTTGGTTGGTGCGATCGGCCTGCGTAGGGCCTACACTCGCCGGGGGCGCTCGTGAAGAATTTCACGAGCGGCCCGAACGGACGGTCCCGGCCGGGAGTGCTCCCCGGGCCGGGTGGTCGAGTGGATCCGGAGCGCTGGGTGGCGATGGCGACGACAGGGACTGGCAGCGGTGGCGATGGGTCGGCGACCGATGCCGATGTCATCGTGGTCGGTGCCGGTCCCGGGGGCTCGGCGGCTGCCTACCACCTGGCGAGCACGGGACTGGATGTCCTGCTTGTCGAGAAGACGGCCTTCCCCCGGGAGAAGGTCTGCGGCGACGGGCTGACTCCGCGGGCCGTGCGCAGCCTGGTCGAGATGGGCGTCGACACCTCGCCCGCGGCTGGCTGGGCCCGAAACCGGGGGCTGCGCATCGTCGGCGGCGGCGTGCGCCTGGAGCTGCCGTGGCCGGATCTTGCCAGCTGGCCCGACTACGGTCTGGTCCGCCCCCGGCTCGACTTCGACGATCTGCTCGCCCGGCACGCGGTGAAGGCCGGTGCGCGGCTGCACGAGAGCACCGCGGTCACCGGCCCGCTGGTCGACGAGCGCATCGGCCGGATCATCGGGGTGCGGGCGCGCTCCGGCCCCGACCGGGAGCCGGTCACCTTCCGGGCGCCGCTGGTCGTCGCCGCGGACGGCAACAGCGCGCGGATCGCCCTGTCGCTGGGCATCCGCCGCCGCGAGGACCGGCCGCTCGGTGTTGCCGTGCGTCGGTACTACCGCAGTACTCGTACCGACGACGACCATCTCGAGTCCCATCTGGAGCTCTGGGAGGGCCGCCCGGGCGAGAGCCGGCTGCTGCCCGGCTACGGCTGGATCTTCGGCGTCGGCGACGGCACCAGCAACGTCGGCCTCGGCCTGCTGAACACGACCGACGCGTTCCAGAACACCAACTACCAGGATCTACTGCGCCGCTGGTTGGCCGCGCTGCCCCCGCAGTGGGGCTTCACCGAGGAGAACGCGACCGGCCCGGTTCGCGGGAGCGCGCTACCGATGGGATTCAACCGCACTCCGCACTATCGGGACGGCGTGCTTCTCGTCGGCGACGCGGGTGGGATGGTCAATCCGTTCAACGGCGAGGGCATCGCGTACGCGCTGGAATCCGGACGGCATGCGGCGGAGGTCGTCGTGCAGGCGCTCGCGCGGGCACAGGGACCGGCCCGGGAACGGGCGCTCGGCCACTACCCGGAGCTCATGCGCGCCCGGTACGGGGGTTATTACACCCTGGGCCGCTATTTCGTCCAGCTCATCGGGAATCCCACCATTATGGCGCTGGGGACCCGGCACGGCCTGTCGCGGCCGACGCTCATGCGATTCGTGCTGAAGATCATGGCTAATCTCACCGACCCCCGGGGAGGGGATGCGATGGACAGACTGATCAACGCGATGACCCGGCTCGCCCCCGCGGCCTGACGTGTTATCCGGGTCGATCCGCAGGCGTGCCGCGCCGCTCGGATCGACGTCTCCCCGAACTCCGGATGTCATCCCGGGAGCCCCCGTGCGGTCCGGCCAGGTGGCCGCGCATCGACGTGGCCTGTTCCCTGAACCCGGCGCGGCGCCTGCTCGATCTGCCCTCTGGCCAGGCCCTCCCGTGTGTGCTCGGGTGCGTGGCCGGGTGACCGCGCAGCACCGGCGACGGGCCGGGCCCGCCGCCGTGAACAGTGGCCGACAAGCCCCGCCTACCGCGCGCGGACCGTTCGCGATCCGTTCACCGGAAAGCAGTTCGATATAACGTCCGGGTAAGACTCTCTCGAAGGGGAGGAGTTCGGCATGCTTTCGAACTACGTGCCGATCCTCGTTCTAATGGTGATCGCGACGCTGTTCGCGGTCGGTTCCGTGGCGGCCGGCGCGCTCGTCGGCCCGCGCCGATTCAACCGGGCGAAGGTCGACGCCTACGAGTGCGGCATCGAGCCCTCGCCGGCCCCCGCCGGCCCGCAGCGTTTTCCGGTGAAGTACTACAACACCGCGATGCTCTTCATCGTCTTCGACATCGAGATCATCTTTCTGTTTCCGTGGGCGATCGCGTTCGACAGCCTCGCGGTGTTCGGTCTCGGCGCGATGGGGCTGTTCATGGCGACCATCTTCGTCGCGTACGCCTACGAGTGGCGCCGTGGAGGTCTGGAATGGGACTAGAGGACAAGCTGCCCGGCGGTGTGCTGCTCGCCAGTGTCGAGAAGCTCGCCAACTGGTCGCGCCGGTCCTCGCTGTGGCCGGCGACCTTCGGGCTCGCCTGCTGCGCGATCGAGATGATGTCCACCGGCGCCGGCCGCTACGACCTCTCCCGGTTCGGCATGGAGGTGTTCCGGGCGAGCCCCCGCCAGGCCGATCTGATGATCGTCGCCGGCCGGGTGAGCCAGAAGATGGCGCCGGTGCTGCGCCAGATCTACGACCAGATGCCCGAGCCCAAGTGGGTGCTGTCCATGGGCGTCTGCGCCAGCAGCGGCGGGATGTTCAACAACTACGCGATCGTCCAGGGCGTCGACCACATCGTTCCCGTCGACATGTACCTGCCCGGCTGCCCGCCGCGGCCCGAGATGCTCATGGACGCGATCGTCAAGCTGCACGAGAAGATCCTCGCCGGTCCGATCACCGGGAAGACCGCGTACACCGAGCCCGGCGACTCGCCGTACCCCAAGCCGATCGACGTCGCCACCGCCCGCGCCGGCCTGTCCGCGGGCGAGCTGGACACCCGGACGCTGTCCGTCAACGACCGCAAGCGGTTCCGGCTGCCGGCCGGCGCGCCGGCGACGACCGGTCGCGGCGCGGTGGAGCCCACGCTCGACACCCGGCGCCCCGCCGCGATCCCCCCGCCCTCGGTGTTCGGCCGCACCAAGCGGATCCCGAGCGGCGGCGGTCCCGCCCTGCCGGAGCCCGCCCAGTTTGAGCCAGCACAGCCCGAGCCCGCGCAGGTGGAGACGGCGGGCGCGATGCCGACGGACGCGAAGCCCACGGACGAGTCCCGCGCCCACGGCACGGGCCCGACCATCGCCGATCTCGCGGACAGGGAGGCCGGCCAGTGAGCGGCGCATCCCCCACCCCCGACAGCGGCGCCTCGCCAGGCCGCGGCACCCAGAACGGCGACCCCCAGCGCACGGCTGCCGTCGACGAGAACGGCGCGGGTGGGAACGGCACGGGCGAGCTGGCCACGGCCGGGATCGCCACGAACGGGAACGGGTCCGGCGCCCGCCGGCCCGGCCAGCGTCACGACGCGTTCGGTGCCGGCGGCAGCGGCGACACCTCGGGCTTCGGTGGGCTGGTCGCACCCGTCCCGGTGTTGGCGTCCAGTGAGCGGCCGTTCGGCGAGCCGGACGCGGACGCGGTCTACGACACGCTCGAGCGGGTCTTCCCGCAGCTCGGCGAGGCGGTCGAGCGGGCCGTCGTCGACCGGGGCGAGCTGACCCTGCACGTACGGCGCGAGGCACTGCCGGCGCTGGCCCAGACCCTGCGCGACGATCCGGGCCTGCGCTTCGAGCTGCTGTCCTCGCTGTCCGGCGTCGACTACCCGGACGACCTCACCGGCCGGCGGCTGCACTCGGTGGTCCACCTGACCTCGATGACCCACCGCCGCCGGCTGCGGGTGGAGGTCTCGGTCGCCGACGCCGACCCCACCGTGCCGAGCCTGACCGGCGTGTGGCCCACCGCCGACTGGCACGAGCGGGAGACCTACGACCTGTTCGGCATCGTCTACACCGGCCACCCGGGCCTCACCCGGATCATGATGCCGGACGACTGGATCGGGCACCCGCAGCGCAAGGACTACCCGCTGGGCGGCATCCCGGTCGACTACAAGGGCGCCACGGTTCCACCGCCGGACGAGCGCCGGAGCTACTCGTGATCCCGGCCCAGGCAGCCCGCCGAGGCCGCCGGCATCCCCGAGGCGACACCCGAGGTGCGCGATGACACCTAACAGCACAGCGACGCCCCCCAGCCATCAGCCCTACGAGGCGGGCTACGCCGAGTCCGCGAGCGGGCGCGTCTACACCGTGACCGGCGGCGACTGGGAGGACGTCCTCGGCGCCGGTGAGCAGGACGCCGAGCGCATCGTCGTCAACATGGGCCCGCAGCACCCGTCGACCCACGGCGTGCTGCGCCTCGTCCTGGAGATCGAGGGCGAGACGGTCATCGAGACCCGTCTGGTCATCGGCTATCTGCACACCGGTATCGAGAAGAGCTGCGAGTACCGCACCTGGACGCAGGCGGTCACCTTCCTCACCCGCGCCGACTACCTGTCGCCGCTGTACAACGAGGCGGCCTACTGCCTGTCCGTCGAGAAGCTGCTCGGCATCACCGACCAGATCCCCGAGCGGGCCACCGTCATCCGGGTCCTGGTGATGGAGCTGCAGCGCATCGCGTCCCACCTGGTGTGGCTGGCGACCGGCGGCATGGAGCTCGGCGCCACCACCGCGATGATCTTCGGTTTCCGGGAGCGGGAGAAGATCCTGGACCTGCTCGAGGCGATCACCGGCCTGCGGATGAACCACGCGTTCATCCGCCCCGGCGGCCTCGCCCAGGACCTCCCGGACGGCGTCGAGAGCGCGATCCGCGAGTTCCTCGCCGACATGCCGAAGCGGATCAAGGAGTACCACAGGCTGCTGACCGGCCAGCCGATCTGGAAGGCGCGGATGGTCGACGTCAACATCCTGGACGCCGCCGGCTGCATCGCGCTGGGCACCACCGGACCGGTGCTGCGCGCCGCGGGCCTGCCCTGGGACCTGCGCAAGACCATGCCGTACTGCGGCTACGAGACGTACGAGTTCGACGTCCCGACGGCGCTCGAGGGCGACTCCTTCGCCCGCTACCTGGTGCGCCTCGAGGAGATGGGCGAGTCGCTGCGGATCGTCGAGCAGTGCCTGAACCGGCTGCGCCCCGGCCCCGTCATGGTCGCCGACAAGAAGATCGCCTGGCCCGCGCAGCTGTCCATCGGCGCCGACGGCATGGGCAACTCGCTGGCCCACATCCGGAACATCATGGGCACCTCGATGGAGGCCCTGATCCACCACTTCAAGCTCGTCACCGAGGGCTTCCGGGTGCCGGCCGGGCAGGTCTACACCCAGATCGAGTCGCCTCGCGGCGAGCTCGGCTACCACGTGGTGAGCGACGGCGGCACCCGGCCGTTCCGCGTCCACGTGCGGGACCCAAGCTTCGTCAACCTGCAGGCCGTCCCGGCTCTGACCGAGGGCGGACAGGTCGCGGACGTGATCGTCGGGGTCGCGTCGGTCGACCCGGTGCTCGGGGGAGTGGACCGCTGATGACCTTCTCACCCGAGACGCACGCCGCCGCCGCCGAGATCATCGCCCGCTACCCGGCCGGGCGGTCCCGCTCGGCGCTGCTGCCGCTGCTCCACCTCGTCCAGGCCGAGCAGGGCTGCGTGACCACCGAGGGCGTGACGTTCTGCGCCGAGACGCTCGGCCTCACGGCCGCCGAGGTCGGTGCGGTCGCGACCTTCTACACCATGTACAAGCGCCGCCCGGTGGGCGACTACCTCGTCTCCGTCTGTACGAACCTGTCGTGCGCCCTGCTTGGCGGCGAGGAGGTCTTCGCCCGCATCGCCGAGCGCCTCGGCGTCGGCCACGACGAGACGACGCCCGACGGCCAGATCACCCTCGAGCACGCCGAATGCCTCGCGGCCTGCGACTACGCGCCGGTGATGACGGTCAACTACGACTTCTTCGACCAGGTGGATCCGGACGGCGCCGAGGCGATCGTCGCGGGTCTGCAGGCCGGGGAGCGCCCCCCGCCGACCCGCGGCGGCCCGCTGTGCTCGTTCGGCGAGATCTCCCGGCAGCTCGCCGGCCTGCCCGACCCCCGCCCGGAGGGTGTCGCGGGCCCGGGCGTCGGGGAGCCGTCGGTGGCCGGCCTGCTGCTCGCCGAGGCCGCCGGCTGGACCGCCGACGAGCGGCCCGCCCCGCTGGTCCCCGCCGCCGCCGAACACGCCTCAGCAGCCCAGACACCCTCAGCAGCCCAGACCCCCGCCTCGTCCGAGCGGAAGGGGAGCTGACGATGCCCATCACCCCGGTCCTAACCCGGCGCTGGCACACCCCGGAGTCGTGGACGATCGACTCCTACCGGCGCCTCGACGGCTACATCGCGCTGCGCACCGCCCTCGCGGGCAACCCGGACGACCTGATCAAGCTGATCAAGGACTCGGGCCTTCGCGGGCGCGGCGGGGCCGGCTTTCCCACCGGCATGAAGTGGGGCTTCATCCCGCAGGGCGACGGCAAGCCGCACTACCTCGTCATCAACGCCGACGAGGGCGAGCCCGGCACCTGCAAGGACGCCCCGCTGCTCAAGGCGGATCCGCACTCGCTCGTCGAGGGCATCATCATCGCCGCGTACGCGGTGCGGGCCAGCCGGGCGTTCGTCTATCTGCGCGGGGAGCTGGTGCACGCGAACCGCCGGCTGCGTGCCGCCGTCGCCGAGGCCTACGACGCGGGCTACCTCGGCCGCGACATCCTCGGTAGCGGCTTCGACCTCGACCTGGTGGTGCACTCCGGGGCCGGGGCGTACATCTGCGGCGAGGAGACGGCGCTGCTGGACTCGCTGGAGGGCCGGCGCGGCCAGCCGCGGCTGCGCCCGCCGTTCCCCGCCACCCACGGGCTCTACGCGTCGCCGACCGTCGTGAACAACGTCGAGACGATCGCGACCGTGCCGTACATCGTCAACTACGGGGTGGACTGGTTCCGCTCGATGGGCCGGGAACGTTCCCCGGGCCCGAAGATCTACAGCCTGTCCGGGCACGTCACCCGGCCCGGCCAGTACGAGGCGCCGATGGGTACCACTCTGCGCGAGCTGCTCGAGCTCGCCGGCGGGGTGCGCGGCGGACGGAAACTGAAGGCGTGGACCCCGGGCGGGTCGTCGACGCCGATGCTGACCGCCGACCACCTGGACGCCCCGCTCGACTTCGAGGGCGTGCAGGAGGCCGGCTCGCTGCTCGGCACGGCCGCCCTCATGATCATGGACGAGACCACGGACATGCTCCGGGTCGTCCGCCGCCTCACCCAGTTCTACGCGCACGAGTCGTGCGGCAAGTGCACGCCGTGCCGCGAGGGCACGAGCTGGATGGTGCAGATCCTGTCGCGCATCGAGCGCGGCGGCGGCGACGAGTCGGACGTGGACACCCTCGTCGACGCCTGCGACAACATCTTCGGCCGGGCGTTCTGCGCGCTGGCTGACGGGGCCACCTCCCCGATCGTGTCGGGGATCAAGTACTTCCGGGACGAGTTCATCCCGGTGAGCGCGGTGACCACGAGACCGGACACCACCCCGGACGGCGACCCGGACCCGGCCGCCACCCCCGGTGCCTACGCGGGAGCGCACTGATCACCATGACCGCCCCAACCGCGAGCAATGCAGCCACGACCAAGGTAGCCACGAGCAAGGCCGTCGAGGGTGACGCCGCCCCGCCGGCCGCGCCGCCGCCGCCCGACCTCGTCACGCTCACCATCGACGGGCTGTCGGTCAGCGTCCCCAGGGGCACGCTGATCATCCGGGCGGCCGAGCTGCTCGGCATCGAGATCCCCCGGTTCTGCGACCATCCGCTGCTCGATCCCGTCGGCGCCTGCCGGCAGTGCATCGTCGAGGTCGAGGGCCAGCGCAAGCCGGTCGCCTCCTGCACGACGACGGTCGCCGCCGACATGGTCGTGAAGAGCCAGCTCACCTCGCCGGTCTCCCGTAAGGCCCAGGCCGGGACGCTGGAGTTCCTGCTGCTCAACCATCCGCTGGACTGCCCGATCTGCGACAAGGGCGGCGAGTGCCCGCTGCAGAACCAGTCGATGGCGAACGGCGGCGCGACCTCGCGGTTCCGCGAGACGAAGCGCGCCTACCCGAAGCCACTCGCGATCTCCTCGGAGATCCTGCTCGACCGGGAACGCTGCGTGCTGTGTGCCCGCTGCACCCGGTTCTCCGCGCAGATCGCCGGTGACCCGTTCATCGAGCTGTTCGAGCGCGGCGCCGCCGAACAGGTCGCGGTCAGTGATGGGCAACCGTTCAGCTCCTACTTCTCCGGCAACACGGTGCAGATCTGCCCGGTCGGGGCGCTGACCAGTGCCGCCTACCGGTTCCGGGCCCGGCCCTTCGACCTGGTCTCGACGCCCACGGCGTGCGAGCACTGCGCGTCCGGCTGCGCCCTGCGAACCGACCACCGGCGCGGCAAGGTCACCCGGCGGCTGGCGGGCGACGATCCGGCGGTCAACGAGGAGTGGAACTGCGACAAGGGCCGCTTCGCGTTCACCTACGCCCGCGGCGCCGACCGGCTCACCACCCCGCTGATCCGCGACGACGACACCGGGCGACTCGTCGAGGCGACCTGGTCCGAGGCGCTGGAGTACGCCGCGCGCGGCCTCGCCGAGTGCCGGGACCGCCACGGCGTCGGCGTGCTCGCCGGCGGGCGGCTCACCCGTGAGGACGCCTACGCCTACGCCAAGTTCGCCCGGGTGGGGCTGCGCACCAACGACGTCGACTTCCGGGCCCGGCCGCACTCGGCCGAGGAGGAGCAGTTCCTCGGCCACGCGGTCGCCGGGACCGGCATCGGAGTGACCTACGCCGACCTGGAGACGGCCCCCGCCGTGCTGCTCGTCGCGTTCGAGCCGGAGGAGGAGTCGCCGATCGTCTTCCTGCGGCTGCGCAAGGCGGTCGACAAGCACGCCGCCGCCGTGTTCGCGCTGGCCCCGCTGGCCAGCCGCGGGCTCGCGAAGCTGCGGGGCACGCTCGTCGGCGCCGAGCCCGGGGCCGAGACGGCGCTGCTCGAGGCGCTCGCCACCGCCAGGACCGGCGCGGGGGAGGGGCCGTCCACCGGCTCCGGGCCCGCCGGAACCAGCCGCGGTACCGGCGCCGACGCGCTGGCCGCGGCCGCCCGGGCCGTCCGCGAGCCCGGCGCGGTGATCCTGGTCGGGGAGCGGGCCGCGGAGATCCCCGGGACGCTGTCCGCGGTGCTGCGTCTCGCCCAGGCCAGCGGCTCCGCGCTCGCCTGGGTGCCGCGCCGCGCCGGGGACCGCGGCGCCGTGTCCGCGGGCCTGCTGCCCTCGCTGCTGCCCGGCGGCCGTCCGGTCGCCGACCAGGCGGCCCGCGCCGAGGTGGAGGCGCTGTGGGGCGGGCCGCTGCTCGGCGCGCCCGGCCGGGACACCGCCGGCATCCTCGCCGCTGCCGCCGCCGGTCGCCTCGACGGGATCCTCGTCGCCGGGGTGGACGCCGAGGACCTGCCGAACCCGGCCTCGGCGCTCGCGGCGCTGGCCCGGGTGCCGTTCTGCGTGTCGTTGGAGGTGCGCCGCTCGTCGATCGCCGAGGTCGCCGACGTGGTGCTGCCCGTCGCGCCGGTGGCGGAGAAGGCCGGGTCCTTCGTCGACTGGGAGGGGCGGCTGCGCCCGTTCCAGCGGGCCCTGGACACCCCGGCGCTGCCCGACGTGCGGGTGCTCCACCTGCTCGCCGCCGAGATGGGCATCGACCTGCGGCTGCCGGACACCGGCGCGGCCGCCCGCGAGCTGTCCGCCACGGGCCGTCCCGGTGCCGGTGTCGTGCGGGTGCCGGCACCCGCGGAGCACGCGGAGCCCGCCGTCGTCCCGAGCGCCGGGGAGGCGGTGCTCGCCACCTGGCACCAGCTCGTCGACGACGGCGCGCTGCAGGCTGGCGAGCCCTACCTGGCCGGCACCGCGCGCCGCCCGCTCGCCCGGATCTCCGCGGCGACGGCGGCCGAGATCGGGGCGAGCGCCGGGGCGCCGCTGACGCTCACCAGTGGCCGTGGGTCGATCACCCTGCCCTGCGAGATCACCGCGATGCCGGACCGGGTCGTCTGGGTGCCCACCCACTCGCCCGGCTCGCACGTGCGGCGCTTCCTCGCCGAACGCTCCGGCGTCGTCGTGCGGATCTCGGCGGCCCGCCCACCGGGCCGCGAACCGCAACCCGCCGGACAGACGGCTGCCATCAGCGCCACCGCCAGCACCACCAGGGGGCGGGCATGAGCGCCGCGGCGTCCGCGCTGGTCGTCGCCGCGCCGGTCGACCCGGACCTGGCGGGGTTCGGCCGGGACCCGTTCTGGCTGATCCTGGTCAAGGCCGTCGCGGTGTTCGCGTTCCTGCTGCTGATGACGCTGTTCGCGATCGTGTTCGAGCGCAAGGTCGTGGCCCGGATGCAGCAGCGGGTCGGGCCGAACCGGCACGGGCCCAGGGGCTGGCTGCAGAGCATGGCCGACGGCGTGAAGCTGATGCTCAAGGAGGACCTGATCCCGGTCCTCGCCGACAAGCCGATCTTCATTCTGGCGCCGATCGTCAGCGCGGTCCCGGCGTTCCTCGCCTTCGCGGTGATCCCGTTCGGCCCGCAGGTGTCCATCGCCGGGCACCACACCACGCTGCAGCTCGCCGACCTGCCGGTCAGCGTGCTGTACATGCTGTCCGCGGCCTCGCTCGGGGTGTACGGGCTGATCCTGTCCGGCTGGTCGAGTGGGTCGACGTACCCGCTGCTCGGCTCGCTGCGCTCGGCGGCCCAGATCATCTCCTACGAGGTGGCGATGGGCCTGTCGTTCGTCGCGGTGTTCATGTACGCGGGCACCCTGTCGACGTCGGGCATCGTGGAGAGCCAGTCCGGGCGCTGGTACATCGCGCTGGTGCCGTCGTTCGTGCTCTACGTCATCTCGATGGTGGGGGAGACGAACCGGACGCCCTTCGACCTGCCCGAGGCCGAAGGTGAGCTGGTCGGTGGCTTCCACACCGAGTACAGCTCGATCAAGTTCGCGTTCTTCTTCCTCGCCGAGTACATCAACATGGTCACCGTCTCGGCGATCGCGACCACCCTGTTCCTGGGCGGCTGGCAGCCCCCGCCGATCCCGGGCCTGTCCGGCCTGGATCATGGCTGGGTGCCGCTGATCTGGTTCGTGCTCAAGCTGCTGCTGTTCATCTTCTTCTTCATCTGGCTGCGCGGGACGCTGCCCCGGCTGCGCTACGACCAGTTCATGTCCTTCGGCTGGAAGGTCCTGATTCCGGTCGGGCTGCTGTGGGTGCTGGTCATCGCCACCTTCCGCGCCTACCAGAAGGACGTCGACGACCGCACGCCCTGGCTGATCGGCATCGGCGTGGTCATCGGCGTCCTGGTGATCATCGCGCTCATCGATCCCGGGGGCGCGCGGCGCCAGCGCGAGCTGGAGGAGGCCGAAGCCCGCAAGATCGCTGAGGCGCCGAGTCTGGAACGCATCCCGTGGCCACCACCCCCGCGGCCGAACGGCACCCGCGCCCGCTCGGCGGTGCCCGCGGGCACCTCGGCGAACGGGTCGGCCACCGTCATCCCGGCGGACCCCGGTCCGCGCCAGGAGGGCTGAGACATGGGCCTGTTCGACCCCTACAAGGGCTTCGGCGTCACCTTCGGGACGATGTTCAAGAAGCCGACGACCGAGCAGTACCCCGAGCAGAAGAAGGAGACGGCGCCGCGCTTCCACGGCCGCCACCAGCTCAACCGGCATCCCGACGGGCTGGAGAAGTGCGTCGGCTGCGAGCTGTGCGCGTGGGCGTGCCCGGCGGACGCCATCTATGTCGAGGGCGCCGACAACACCGAGGCCGAGCGCTACTCGCCCGGCGAGCGGTACGGCCGCGTCTACCAGATCAACTACCTGCGCTGCATCCTGTGCGGGCTGTGCATCGAGGCCTGCCCGACCCGGGCGCTGACGATGTCGAACGACTACGAGCTCGCCGACGACAGCCGCCGCGACCTGATCTTCACCAAGGAGCAGCTGCTGGCGCCGTTGGGCGAGGGCATGGAGGCGCCGCCGCACCCGATGCGGCTCGGTGAGAGCGAGACCGACTACTACACCCGCGACCCCGACGCCCCGCTGCCTTGGCAGCTCGCCGGCGCCGGCCGCACCGGCGGCGACGAGGAGGGCACGCGGCGCGGCGCCGAGGATGTCATCGACCGGCGCACGTCGGGTGAGCACTCCCGCGCGGACGAGGTGCCCGCGCACGGCGCCGGTTCGGAGCTGCCACGATGACCGGATCGACGCTGACCCTGATCGATGCGGCGGGCCCGATCACCAGCACGTCCACCGGCGAGGCCGTGACGTTCTGGATTCTCGCGCCGGTCGCCGTGCTCGCGGCCCTGGGCATGGTGCTCGTGCGCTCCGCGGTGCACTCCGCGCTGCTGCTCGTCGCGAACCTGTTCTGCGTCGCGGTGTTCTACCTGCTGCAGCAGGCGCCGTTCCTCGGCTTCGTGCAGATCATCGTGTACGCCGGCGCGATCATGGTGCTGTTCCTGTTCGTGCTCATGCTGGTCGGCGTCGACTCGTCCGACTCGCTGGTGGAGACGATCCGCGGGCAGCGGCTCGGGGCGGCCATCTTCGGCCTCGGCTTCGCCGGCCTGCTGGTCTTCCCGATCGGCTCGGCGATCGACGGCGGGAGCGCCGCCGGGCTCGACAGGGCCAACGCCGGCGGCAACGTCCAGGCCATCGGCCGGCTGCTGTTCAGCGACTACGTGTTCGTCTTCGAGGCGATCTCGGCGTTGCTCGTCGTCGCCGCGATCGGCACGATGGTGCTCGGCCATCAGGAGCGCGAAGGCGGCCGGATCAGCCAGCGGGAGTGGATGCGCCGCCGCTTCGCCGAGAGCGGCCGGCAGGTCACGCCGCTGCCCGGCCCGGGCGTCTTCGCCCGCCACGACTCCGCCAACGTCCTCGGCCTGCTGCCCGGCGGCGGCCACGCGTCCGGCATCGGCGGCGTGCCGGCGACGGGCCCCGAGCAGGCCGGTCCGGACAGCCCCGGCTCCGGCGGGCCCGCGACCGGTGGACCGGCCGCCGGTGGGCCCGACACGGATGGTCCCGGTACGGGTGGTCCCGGTACGAACGGTCCCGAGTCCGGAGAACCCGGGTCCGGTGGCTCCGAGACCGGCGGCCCCGTCTCGCCGACGCCGAGATCCGGCGCGGACGAAGGTGGGGATGACGATCGCGCGGGTGCCACCAGCCCCGGCGCGGACGGTGGCTCGGCGCTCGCGGGCGCCGGGAAGGGGGAGGAGCGGTGAATCCCGCCAACTACCTGATTCTCGCGGCGCTGCTGTTCACCATCGGCACCGTCGGGGTGCTGGTGCGGCGCAATGCGATCGTGGTGTTCATGTCGATCGAGCTGATGCTCAATGCCGTGAACCTGACCCTGGTCACCTTCTCCCGCATCCACGGCACCCTCGACGGCCAGATCATGGCGTTCTTCGTGATGGTCGTCGCCGCGGCCGAGGTCGTCATCGGCCTGGCCATCATCCTCAGCATCTTCCGCACCCGTCGTTCCGCCTCCGTGGACGACGTGAACCTGCTGAAGTACTGATCCGACGCCAGTGCTGACTCCGATGCGAGTACTGCTTTCGACGCCGGCCGCGGCCTTCACGGCGGCCACCGAAGAACGGACAAGACTGCAGTGACACCTCCGCTGCACTACGCCACCGCCTCCGGGGCGTTCTCGCTGTCCTGGCTGCTCATCGTGCTGCCGCTGGCCGGCGCCGCGATCCTGCTGCTCGGCGGGCGGCGCACCGACCGCGTCGGCCACCTCGTCGGGACGGCCGCCTCGGCCCTGAGTTTCGTGCTTGGCGTGGTGCTGTTCGCCGCGCTCCTCGGCCGCGACGGCGACAACCGGGCAGTGTCCCAGCACCTGTTCTCCTGGATTCCGGTGAACGGCTTCCAGGTCGACGCCGGCCTGCTCGTCGACCAGCTGTCGATCGTGTTCGTGCTGCTCATCACGGGTGTCGGCACGCTGATCCATATCTATTCGATCGGCTACATGGCGCACGATCCGGCCAGGCGGAAGTTCTTCGCCTACATGAACCTGTTCCTGGCCTCGATGCTGCTGCTGGTGCTGGGCAACAACTTCCTGTCGCTCTACGCCGGCTGGGAGCTCGTCGGCCTGTCATCGTTCCTGCTCATCAAGTTCTGGGAGGACCGGCCGGCGGCGGCCACGGCCGCGAACAAGGCCTTCTACATGAACCGGGTCGGGGACGTCGGCCTGGCGCTGGCGATCATGTTCATGTTCGCTACGGTCGGCTCCACCGGCTTCGCGGAGGTGTTCGGCGCCGCGGCCGGTGGCGTCATCGGCTACGGCACCGTCACCGCGATCGCGTTGTTGCTGCTGCTCGGTGCCTGCGGCAAGTCCGGCCAGTTCCCGCTGCAGGCGTGGCTGCCGGACGCGATGGAGGGCCCCACCCCGATCTCCGCCCTCATCCACGCGGCGACGATGGTCACCGCGGGCGTCTACCTGATCGTCCGGGCCGCGCCGATCTTCAACGAGACGCAGGCCGCCCGCACGGTCGTGGTCATCATCGGGGCGATCACGATCCTGCTCGGCTGCGTCATCGGCTGCGCCTACGACGACATCAAGAAGGTGCTGGCCTACTCCACCGTCAGCCAGATCGGCTACATGTTCCTCGCGGTGGGCCTCGGCCCCGCGGGCTACGCGCTCGGCATCATGCACCTGCTCGCCCACGGCTTCTTCAAGGCGGGCCTGTTCCTCGGCGCCGGCTCCGTCATCCACGCGATGGACGACGAGCAGGACATGCGCCGCTACGGCGCGCTGTGGCGGTACATGCCGATCACCTGGGTGACGTTCGGCCTCGGCTACCTGGCCATCATCGGGTTCCCCGGGCTGTCCGGCTTCTTCACCAAGGACCGCATCATCGAGACCGCGTTCGACAAGGGCGGCACCTCGGGCTACCTGCTCGGTGCGATCGCCCTGCTCGGCGCGGGCATCACCGCGTTCTACATGACGCGGCTGTTCCTGATGACGTTCCACGGCAAGGCGCGCTGGTCGTCCGCGGGCGAGGACGCCCGCCACCCGCACGAGTCGCCCACGACGATGACCGGCCCGATGATCGTCCTGGCGATCGGCTCGAGCTTCGCCGGCGGCCTGTTCGTGCTCGGCCACTCGTTGCAGGACTGGCTGGAGCCGGTCGCGGGCGAGGGGGTCGAGGGTGTGCACACGTTCTCGCCGCTGGTGCTGACCCTGCTCACGCTGGTGGTGACCGTCGGCGGGTTCGCCGCCGCGTACCTGCGCTACCAGCTGCGCCCCGTCGCGGCGGTCGCTCCGTCGGACAACGAGGTCACGCTCGTCACCGTGGCCGCGCGCCACGACCTGTTCGCGAACACGTTCAACGAGACCGTCGCCATGCGGCCCGGCCAGTACCTCACCCGATTCCTGGTCTGGCTCGACCTTGTCGGCGTCGACGGGCTCGTGCGGGGCGGCGCCGCCGGCATCGGCGGCCTGTCCGGGCGGATGCGCCGCCTGCAGACCGGCTTCGTCCGGTCCTACGCTCTGTCGATGTTGGGAGGTGCCGTCCTCGTGGTCGGCGCACTGCTGCTGGAGAGGGCGGGCTGACGTGAACACAGTCCCCTGGTTGACGATCCTTCTGCTCGTCCCGGCTGTCGGCGCGATCGTCGTCGCCTGTCTGTCGCGGCGACTGGCGACCCTGGCCAAGCAGCTCACGCTGGCCATCACGCTCGTGGTGCTGGTGCTCGCGGTGCTCGCGACCGTCGCGTACCACCCGAAGCGGGCCGGCTTCCAGTTCGCCCAGTCCTACGACTGGATCTCCACCTTCGGCATCCACTACTCGGTGGGCGCGGACGGCATCTCGCTGGTGCTGATCCTGCTCGCCGCGGTGCTGGTGCCCGTCGTCGTGCTGTCCTCCTGGGACGAGGCCGACGGCGGGGACGACGCCGCGGGCACGCCTACCGGCACGTCCGGCGGATCGGGAGCCTCAGGTGCGGGCCCGGTCGCCGGGGGCGCGGGCCCGGTCGCCGGGGGCGCGGGCCCGGGCGGTGCTGGTGGTGGCCCGGGAGCCGCTGAGCCGATCGCCGATGGGGGCGGCGGCACGGCAGTGCTGGTGGCCCCGCCCGAAGCGGGACCCGTCCCGCCGACACCCGCCTCGGTAGCGGCGAGTGCCGGGCCGGCCGGGTCGCACCGCCGCTCGGTGCCGGCGTTCTTCGCGCTGTTGCTCGTGCTCGAGACCGGGATGATCGGCGTGTTCGCCGCGACCGACGTGTTCCTGTTCTACGTCTTCTTCGAGGCGATGCTGATCCCGATGTACTTCCTCATCGGCAGCTACGGCCCGGTGAAGGAGCAGGCGCAGCGTTCGTACGCGGCGGTGAAGTTCCTGATCTACAGCCTGTTCGGCGGCCTGCTCATGCTTGCCGCGGTGATCGGTCTGTACGTGGTGTCCGCGCAGCACCTGGACCACGGCACGTTCGACTTCGCCACCCTGCGCCAGCTCGACATCACGCCCGGGGTGCAGAAGCTGCTCTTCCTCGGCTTCTTCGTGGCCTTCGCCATCAAGGCGCCGCTGTTCCCGTTCCACACCTGGCTGCCGGACGCCGGTGCCCAGTCGCCGACCGGCGGCGCGGTGCTGCTCGTCGGCGTCCTGGACAAGGTGGGAACGTTCGGGATGATCCGCTACTGCATCCCGCTGTTCCCCGACGCGGCGGACTACTTCGCCCCGCTGGTGCTGGGGCTCGCGATCGTCGGCATCTTCTACGGGGCGCTGCTGGCCATCGGGCAGCGGGACATGAAACGCCTGGTCTCGTACACCTCGCTGGCCCACTTCGGCTTCATCGCCCTCGGCCTGTTCGCCTTCACCAGCCAGGCCGGGACCGGCGCCGTCCTCTACATGGTCAACCACGGGCTGTCGACGGGGTTGTTGTTCCTGGTCGTCGGCTTCCTGGTCGCCCGGCGTGGCACCCGTGACGTCGGCGCGTACGGGGGCCTCGCGAAGGTGACGCCGGTGCTGGCCGGGGTGTTCCTCATCGCTGGGCTGTCGTCGCTCGCGCTGCCCGGGACGAACAGCTTCGTCAGCGAGTTCCTCGTGCTGGTCGGCACGTTCACCGTGAACAAGCCACTAGCGATCGTGGCGACCTGCGGCATCGTGCTCGCGGCGATCTACGTGCTCTACCTGTACCAGCGCACGATGACCGGCCCCGTCACCCGGCCGGAGAACTGGGTGCTGCCGGACCTCTCGCTACGCGAGAAGCTGGTCGTCGCCCCGCTGGTCGTGCTCATCATCGGGCTCGGGGTCTACCCAAAGCCGATCATCGACATCATCCGGCCGACCGTGACGGCCACCTACGCCGATATCGGCAAGCACGATCCAGCACCGACCCACCCCGTCGCCGCCACGACCGCGGCCCAGCCCGGAGGCCACTCGTGAGCGCGGATCACCACCTTCTGCTCGCGGCGACGCAGAAGATCACGCCACCGTCGATCGAGTACTCCTCGCTCAGCCCGCTGCTGATCGTCTTCGTGGTGGCGCTGCTCGGCGTGCTTGTCGACGCGTTCGCGCCCCGCCCGGCGCGCCGGGTGATCCAGCCCGTGCTCGCCGGCGGTGGCTTCATCGCCGCGCTGGTCGCGGTGGCGCTGCTGCACGGGCGGCACGCGGTGCTCGCCGCCGGCGCGGTCGCCATCGACGCCCCGACGCTGTTCATGCAGGGCACGATCCTGGTCTTCGCGGTGTTGTCGGTGCTGCTGGTGGCCGAGCGCCGGCTGGACTCCTCCGGTGGCGCGATCGTCGCCTCGGCCGCCATCACCCCCGGGTCGAAGGGCTCCACCGCCCAGCGGGTCTCCGCGGACATGCAGACCGAGGCGTATCCGCTGATGGTCTTCTCGGTGAGCGGCATGATGCTGTTCGTCGCGTCGAACAACCTGCTGGTCATGTTCGTGGCGTTGGAGATCCTCTCGCTGCCGCTGTACCTGCTGGCCGGCCTCGCCCGCCGCCGTCGCCTGCTCTCCCAGGAGGCGGCGATGAAGTACTTCCTGCTCGGGGCTTTCTCCTCGGCGTTCTTCCTCTACGGCGTGGCGTTCGCCTACGGGTTCGCGGGCAGCGTCGAGCTCGGGAGGATCGCCGACGCGGTCGGCACTGTCGGGAAGAACGACATCTACCTCTACCTCGCCGTCGCCCTGGTGGCCGTCGGACTGTTCTTCAAGATCGGCGCTGCGCCCTTCCACTCCTGGACGCCGGACGTCTACCAGGGCGCGCCGACGCCGGTCACCGCGTTCATGGCCGCGGGGACGAAGGTCGCCGCCTTCGGCGCCCTGCTGCGGGTGTTCTACGTCGCCTTCGGCGGGCTGCGCTGGGACTGGCGGCCCATCCTGTGGGCTGTGGCGATCCTCACCATGGTGGTCGGCGCGGTGCTCGCGCTGACCCAGCGCGACATCAAGCGGATGCTGGCCTACTCGGCGATCGCGCACGCCGGGTTCCTGCTCGTCGGGCTCGCCGGGACGAACACGGACGGCCTGCGCGGCTCCATGTTCTACCTGGTGACCTACGGCTTCACCACGATCGCCGCCTTCGCCGTCGTCTCGCTGGTCCGCACCAGTGACGGCGAGGCGAGCGACCTGTCCCAGTGGCGGGGCCTCGGCCGCACCTCACCCCTGCTGGCCGGCACGTTCTCCTTCCTGCTGCTGGCCCTCGCGGGCATTCCACTGACGAGCGGCTTCACCGGGAAGTTCGCGGTCTTCCAGGCGGCGATCGAGGGGCACGCGACGGCGCTGGTCGTCGTCGCCCTGGTCTGCAGCGCGATCGCCGCCTTCTTCTACGTCCGCGTCATCGTGCTGATGTTCTTCTCCGACCCGCTCGCCCAGGGGCCCGTGGTGGTCACCCGACCGACCCTGACCTTCGCCGCGGCGGGCGTCGGAACGGTCGCGACGCTCGTCCTGGGAGTAGCGCCACAGCCTCTCCTGGACCTCGCGAATACCGCGGCGTCGTCTGGCTTCGTACGCTGACGGTGGTATGAGCGCTATCGGGCTGGACGTCGTGGGGATCAGGACCGACCCTGATCTGGAAAAGGCCGTGCGGGAAGGTCTCGCCGAGGTGGAGGAGCTGTTGCGTGCGTCGGTACGCAGCGAGTTCACCTTCGTCACCGAGACCTCACGGCATCTCGTCGACGCGGGGGGTAAACGTTTCCGCCCGATCGTCGTGCTGCTGGCGGCGCAGTTCGCCGATCCACGCGCCGCCGGCGTGGTGCCGGCGGCCGTCGCCATCGAACTCACTCATCTGTCGACGCTGTATCACGACGATGTGATGGACGAGGCCCCCCGGCGGCGCGGCGCGGCGTCCGCCAACGCCCGCTGGACGAACACGGTCGCCATCCTCACCGGCGACTACCTGTTCGCCCGCGCCTCCGACATCACCGCCGACCTCGGCCCCGAGGCGACGCGAATCCTCGCCCGAACCATCGCGACCCTGTGCGAGGGGCAGATCCGGGAGACGGTCGGCGCCGCGCCCGGCCAGGACCCGGTGGAGCACTACCTGCGGGTCGTCACCGAGAAGACCGCATCGCTGATCGCGACCTCCGGCCGGCTCGGCGCGATGCTCGCCGGCGCCGACCCGGTCACCGTGGACACGCTGGCGACCTTCGGGGAGCTGTTCGGGGTGGCCTTCCAACTCTCCGACGACATCATTGACGTCGCCTCCGACCCCGCCGACTCCGGCAAGACGCCCGGCACCGATCTGCGGGAGGGGATTCCGACCCTGCCGGTGCTCTACGCCCTGCAGTCCGACGACCGGGCGGCTGGCCGGCTGCGTGAGCTCATCGCATCGGACTTCGCCGCCGGTGGCGGCAACCCGGACGAGGGCGTCGCGGAGGCCCTCGATCTGCTGCGCGGGCATGAGGGCATGGCCCGGGCCCGCCGGGAGCTGACCGTCTGGTCGAGCCGGGCGCGTGACTGCCTGGCCCCGCTGCCGGACAACGGGGCGAAGACCGCGCTGCGCTCCCTCACCGACTTCGTGATCGACCGCACGGGCTGAGTCGCTGACGGCGGCCCCCGTGCGCGGCCGCCGTCAGCGGTCGATCAATGGCCGCTCGCCGACGAGGCGGTGCTGTCGGAGCTGGCGGCCGCGGTCGGCGTGGCGGACGACGTGGTACTGGTCAGCGGCGTGACATCGACCGGGTGGAACGGCAGGGCGCTGCCGCCGGACGAGGGGCTCGGCGACGCCGGCTGGCTGGTCGCCGGGCTGTCCGGGTCGAACGGCAGGCTGCTGCTCTGCGAGGTCGGGCTTGCCGACGCGGTCGGCGTGGCCGACGTGCCGGACGATGCCGACGCGGCTGCCGCGCTCGCCGCACCTGCGGCGCTCGCGACGATGCCGCGTAGATCCGTCGGCCCGGTGGCGGGCTGCTCGTCCCGCGGCACCAGCGTGACCACCGGGATCGGCGCCGTCGCCGGGTTGACGTAGGTCGTGGTGAGGTCAGGCTGACTGGCGGTGGGCGCGAGCTGAGCCCGCGGCGGGGTGGCCTGTGCGCGGTTGCGCGAGGCCTGCGCCGACGAGCCGAACGCGTCGGTGCTGCCGCTGTACTGGATCGTCGGCGCGTCACCCGCGGCCGTGGACAGCGGCTGCGTGGTGCTGCCGGGATCCCCGCCCAGGGCGACGCCCGCCACAATGGCCGACAGGCCGGCGAGGGAGACGGTGCCGGCCGCGGCCAGGCGCGCCCGCCCGTTCCCCCGGCGCATCGGGGCCCGGTGGGCTCCGGCGGCCCGGTCGGCATCCTCGGCGGCCAGACGGGCCGGCGAGGATGCCCCGCGGGAGGCGGGCATCCGGCCGGCACTGTAGGCGGCGTCGGCGAACCGGTCCGCGCGGGTAAGACCCCGCGAGGGCAGGTCGTCCGCCGCCGGACCCTGGCCGGTGCGCCGGCCGCGTGCGCGCCGATGGCCGCCGCTGGCGGGACCGGCCTCGTCCCATGCGTCCTCGTCCCAACCGGTCCGGTCCCAACCGGTCCGGTCCCGGGATGGCTGGGACCGGGGGCCGGCGGCGAGCGGGCTGGTCACCGCTGGCCGGCCGGTGGATCGTGCCGTGTCCTGCCGGGGAGGGCCGGTGAACGCGGCGCCCGCCTCCCGAGCCCGGCGGGCGGTCGTGCTGACCGAGAGCGGGCCGGTGAGCGTGTCCGGCTCGCCCGGGGCGACCGACCGCGACTGTGGGCTGGCCGTGCCTGGCATGACGACCGCGGCCTGCCCGAAGGACGCGATCCGGGCCGCGTCCCGGGCGCTGCCCCCTCCCCAGCCCCCCGCCGGCGCAGGCGAGGAGAATCCCCGGATCGGAGCCGTCATCTCGGGAGCGGGTGCCCTGCCCGGCGCCGCCGTACCCGGTGCGGCCGCCATGCCGGGTGTCGCTGCGAGGCGCATGGTCGACGCGCTGCCGGGCGAGGAGACCGCGCCGGGAGCACGCAGCGGCGTGGTCGTGTCCCATCGCGGTTCGGCGTCGCGAACCGGTGGGACAGCGGGCGAGGCGGTGGGCTGCCAGCCGGCCGGCGTGTTCCAGCCGGGCGGCGCGTCCCATCCCGACGCTCGCGGGCCGGTGGCCGGGTGGAGGGTACCGCCGTCAGCCTGGAGCACGAACCCGTCCTGGGCCTGGGCGACTGGGTGGGCGGTGCGCCCGGCGGCGATCGCGCCGTCGCCGACCGGCCGGCGTCCCGCGGTCGGCCGGGCCGCCGAGGCGGCGTTGCGGGCGGGGGTCGGGTACCGTGCGGGAGCGCCGCCGCGCCCGGCGGCCGCGTTGCGGGTGGGGCTCGGGCTCCGGCCGGCAGTACCCGGCCTGCGGGTCACGGGCGCCGACCGGGCACCGCCGTCAGCGACGACGGCACTCCATGGCACCGAACCGGGGCCGCCACCGCGGGATGCCGACCTGGCCGCGCCGGTGCCGGCAGCGCGCCGCGCCCCGGTCGACGCGGCAACAGCGGCCTCCGCCGCGTCCCACTCGGACGCGGACATCGACGGGCCACCAGGGGAACGGCGGGCGGCGGCGGCGCTGTGGCGCGAATGCCGGCCCGCGGAATGGCTACCCACGGCAGCCTCCGGCGATGCGGAATCCGCCTCGGCCGACCGACCGGCGCTGGTCCCCCGCGCCGCTCAGGCCGGGACGGGCCACCTCGGAAACGGCGGCATGGACAATGCCCACCGACGAACGCGGACTGACCGCGAACCGCGGGCTGAAGGCTCTATGACCCCGCACTACGCCTCCGGCTGCACTGGTGTTGTGAGCCCCCCCGGGCCGCACGGCACCCCCACGCGCGATCTCAGACTACCCGACGCGTCACGAGCTGCGAATACCAGACATATGCCTGGTAAACGCGTCATGTGGCGGCTGTGTCGTCCCGCGTCACCGAGGGTCCCCAGCCAGGCGACCCCACGTCCGGGTGACCGGACGGGCGCAGTGGCCGGCGACGCGGACGCCCGGGCCCCCAACGCACGAGGCCGGGGCAGCGCCGCGTAGGCGCCTGCCCCGGCCTCGCCGGTGCTCCACTGCTGGTGGCAGCCTGGATCAGTCGATGGTCCAGGTCTCCGTGCCGGAGATCAGCGACATCAGATCGCCCTCGCCTTGGCGCTCCTTGGCCTGGGCGATCTGCTGGTTGAACGTCTCGTCGTAGGTCGGGACGTCCACATTGCGGAAGATGCCGACGGGGGTGACCCCATGCGTGTCCCCGGTGATGCGGGACAGCGCGAAGGCGAGGCTCGGGTCGGCGGCGCCCGCGTCGTGCACGAGGACGTCGGGGCTGTCCGCCGACACGACCTCCAGGCTGCCGTCCGCCGCGCGCCGCACGCCCTTGTCCCGCTCGGTGCCGAAGACGAGTGGCTCGCCATCGGTCAGCCGCAGCGTGACATCGTCACGGCTCGTCCGGTCCTTGAGGGGGTCGAACGCGCCGTCGTTGAAGATGTTGCAGTTCTGGAAGATCTCGACGAAAGCGGTACCCGGGTGCTCCGCCGCGGCGCGCAGCACCGAGGTGAGGTGCGCCCGGTCGGAGTCGATCGAGCGGCCGACGAACGTGGCCTCGGCGCCAAGCGCGAGCGACACCGGGTTGTACGGCCGGTCGAGCGAGCCGAACGGCGTCGACTTCGTGACCTTGCCGACCTCGGAGGTGGGGGAGTACTGCCCCTTGGTCAGGCCGTAGATCCGGTTGTTGAACATGAGGATCTTGAGGTTCACGTTGCGGCGCAGTGCGTGCAGCAGGTGGTTCCCGCCGATCGACAGCGCGTCCCCGTCACCGGTGACGACCCAGACCGACAGGTCCGGCCGCGAGGTGGCGAGACCGGATGCGATCGCCGGCGCGCGGCCGTGGATGGAGTGCATCCCGTAGGTCTGCAGGTAGTACGGGAACCGCGAGGAGCAGCCGATTCCGGAGATGAAGACGATGTTCTCCCGCGCGACGCCGAGGTCGGGCAGGAAGCCCTGCACGGTGGCGAGGATCGCGTAGTCACCGCAGCCCGGGCACCAGCGCACCTCCTGGTCGGAGGTGAAGTCCTTGCGGGTCTGCTGGGCCGGTGCGGTCGGCACCAGGTCGAGCAGCCGGTTGCTGACGCCGGAACCATTCGTCGTGACGGTCACTGGTTGATCACGTCCTCCAAGACACCGGCCAGTTCTGCCGCCTTGAACGGCAGTCCGCGGACCTGGTTGTAACCGATCGCGTCGACGAGGAACTCGGCCCGGATCAGTGTCCGTAGCTGGCCGAGGTTCATCTCGGGGATGAGCACCTTGTCGTACGACCGCAGGACCTCCCCGGTGTTGGCCGGGAAGGGGTTGAGGTGGCGCAGGTGCGCCTGGGCGACGGGAAGACCCTTGGCCCGCACCCGACGGCAGCCGGCCGCGATCGGGCCGAAGGTCGAGCCCCAGCCGAGAACCAGCACGCGGGCCTCGCCGGACGGGTCGTCCACCTCGAGCGGGGCGATGTCGTTCGCGATGCCGGCGACCTTGGCCGCGCGCAGCCGGACCATCTTGTCGTGGTTCGCCGGGTCGTAGGAGATGTTCCCCTGACCGTCGGACTTCTCGATGCCGCCGATGCGGTGCTCGAGGCCGGCGGTGCCGGGAACCGCCCACGGGCGCGCGAGGGTCTCCGGGTCACGCAGGTACGGCCAGAACTCCGGCCCCTTGTCCCCGACGTGGTTCGGCTCGGTGGCGAACTCGACGCGCAGGTCCGGCAGCTCCTCGCGGACCGGGAGCAGCCACGGCTCCGAGCCGTTCGCCAGGTACCCGTCGGAGAGCAGGAAGACCGGAGTGCGGTACTTCGTCGCGATCCTGGCTGCCTCGATGGCGGCGTCGAAGCAGTCGCCGGGCGAGCGGGGCGCCACGATCGGCACCGGGGCCTCGCCGTTGCGGCCGAACATCGCCTGCAGGAGGTCGGCCTGCTCGGTCTTGGTCGGCAGGCCGGTGGACGGGCCGCCGCGCTGGATGTCGACGATGACCAGCGGCAGCTCCAGGCTGACCGCGAGGCCGATGGTCTCGCTCTTGAGCGCGACACCCGGACCGGAGGTCGTCGTGATGCCGAGCGCGCCACCGAAGGACGCGCCGAGCGCCGCGCCGATGCCGGCGATCTCGTCCTCGGCCTGGAAGGTCCGCACGCCGAACCGCTTGTGCTTGCTCAGCTCGTGCAGGATGTCCGACGCCGGAGTGATCGGGTAGGACCCGAGGTACACCGGCAGGCCGGTCAGCTCGCCCGCGGCGACCAGCCCGTAGGACAGGGCCAGGTTGCCGCTGATGCGCCGGTAGGTGCCCGACTTCATCCGGGCTGGCGCCACCTCGTAGGTGACGGTGAAGGATTCGGTCGTCTCGCCGTAGTTGAAGCCGGCGCGGAACGCCGCGATGTTCGCCGCGGCGATCTCGGGCCGCTTTGCGAACTTCTTCTCCAGGAAGCCGACCGTGCCCTCGGTGGGCCGGTGGTAGAGCCAGCTCATGAGGCCCAGGGCGAACATGTTCTTCGCCCGCTCGGCCTCCTTCTTGTTGACCCCGCCGCCACCATCCGTCGCGTGGACGGCGTTGATGGTCATCGACGTCAGCGGGACCCGGTGCACGACGTACGGGTCGACCGTGCCGTCGGTGAGGGGGTCCGTCGCGTAGCCGGCCTTCTTCAGGTTGCCGCTGGTGAAGGCGTCGGTGTTCACGATGAGGTTCGCGCCCGGTGGCAGATCCTTGAGGTTCGCCTTCAACGCGGCGGGATTCATCGCAACCAGCACGTCCGGTGCGTCACCCGGGGTGAGGATGTCGTGATCGGAAAAATGTAGCTGGAATCCGGATACACCGGCCGGCGTGCCGGCTGGTGCGCGGATTTCCGCCGGGAAGTCCGGGAGCGTCGACAGGTCGTTGCCGAACGTGGCGGTTTCGCTCGTGAACTGTTCTCCGGTAAGTTGCATACCGTCGCCGGAGTCGCCCGCAAAGCGCACGACGACTCGGTCGAGTCGGCGGGTCTCCCTCTCCCTGACGTGCTCAGACACCTTCAGTAACCTCCTCGGGTACCACACCAGCCTACCGGCTGTAGCAATGAGACGCGTGCGGCGTGCCGGTCCAGCCGATCGATCGATGCGGCCTGGCGATCGGTCCCGAAATTGTGATCTAGGAATGCTCTGTCATAGGGTGATTGGCTGTCGACTCTGCGTATGTGCACCTGCCCGTGCTGCGCGGTGGTGCGCTTCGCCCTCGGGTGACCGTTCGTGGCCGGACGGCCGGGGAGGTGCATGGCTGTCCGAACGGGGGTCGGAACGACCGGAGTGAATGGGGCTGCCGGTAGTGCTGTCGATAGGGTCATGACCGGTGCTTCTGTTGGGGAATTCACATCCCACGAGCTTTGCGATTACTGTAAGCGCGACTCGCCGTCTTCCGTTGCCGCTGCCGTTGCCGCTCTTGCCACCGGCGCGAGCAGGGTCGCACCACCGAGCGTATCGGCCGGACGGCGCTTCGAGCGTGTTGTCGGCATCCTGACGCCGTGCGGTAGGGATCCCTCACGCGGGACCATCGCGTCATGACCAGTCGTCCGCCTCGGTCCGCCCGGCCCGCCCACCGCTCATCCGGGCGCGGTCGGTCATCGCGCACCGGTTCTCCCGCCGCGATCGGATCACCCTCCGGGGAGGGGACGGCACCGGTCGTCGCCGGTTCCCATGCAGGTCAGATGGCCTGTCCAGAGGCCGGACCCGTGGACTGGGCGCCACGGGCCGAACGGCCTGCCGGCGCTGGCCCAGATGTCCCGTCACGGTCGGTCGGTCTCGTGGGAGCCGGCCGAGCGGGCGGTGCGGTCGCCGCGGCCCTGGCGGCGGCGGGGCGCCCGGTGGTGGCAGTGGTCACCCGTTCGGAGGATGCGCGCCGACGGGCGGAGGCGGGATTCCCAACGGCCCGCACCGGGTCGCCGACGGCGGTGGCCGACGCGCTGCACGCCGCCGACACCCTGCTGGTGGCGGTGCCGGACGACGCGATCGCCGAGGTCATCGGCCAGCTCGTCGCGGTTCGAGCCGTACGTGCCGGACAGCTGGTGGCGCATCTCAGCGGTCGGCACGGGCTGGACGTGCTCGCCGCGGCCGGCGCGGCGGGAGCCACCCGGGCCGCCATCCACCCGATCATGACCCTTCCGGGCGGCGCGCCGGACCCGCGGGTCTTCCTCGGAGTCTCCTTCGGCATCACGGCGGACGATGACGCCGCCGCGCGCGCCCGGGACGTCGTCACCGCGATCGGTGGCGTTCCGCTCATGGTGGCCGATGACCGACGTGCGCTATATCACGCTGCCCTGGTACTCGGTGGCAATTTTTTGGCCAGTCTGACCCTGGCGGCGCGTGCGGCCCTCACCGCCGCCGGGGTCGCCGATCCGGGCTCCGCCCTGGCCCCGCTGCTGCGCGCGTCCCTGGACAACGCGCTGGCAGACGGATGGCCGGCGGCGACCGGCCCGGTCCGGCGCGGCGACGTCGGCACGGTGCGCGCCCATCTCGACGCGCTGGGCCCGGTGGACCCCGTCATCGCCGAGGTCTACCGGGTACTCGGGCGCTACACGGCCGGCGAGCTGGCCGCCGCGGAGCTGCTGGAGCCGGCGGCGTCGGCCCGCCTGACCGTCGAGCTGGCCAACCCTGCCCCGACGGTGGGCTCCGGCGGCGCCGTGGTCTGAGGGTTGGTCTGCGGGTTGCGGGCTGTGGTCCTGGTGGCTGGGGACCGCGGAGGCGTCGACCACACGCTGTCAGGGAACGTTGTCCGGGCCTCCCCGCGTTGACTCGGGTGTACCAGCTCTAGAGGACGGACAACCGATAGTCATGCCACACCGTCACCTCAACGGTCTGAAGACCGCGCTGCTGTTGGGCGTGCTGTCCGCCGCCATCCTGCTGGTCGGTTCCCTGTTCGGTCGGGGCGGCCTGATCATCGCGCTGGTGGTGGCGCTCGCGATGAACGGGTTCTCCTACTTCTTCTCGGACCGTCTCGCACTGCGGGCGATGCGGGCCTACCCGGTCACCCAGGTCGAGCAACCCCGGCTCTACGCCATCGTCGGTGAACTCGCCCGCGGTGCCCGGATGCCGATGCCACGGCTCTACCTGAGCCCGACCAGCTCCCCCAATGCGTTCGCCACCGGGCGTAACCCGAAGAACGCGGCGGTCTGCTGCACCGAGGGCATCATGGAGCTCATGGACGACCGGGAGCTGCGCGGCGTCCTGGGCCATGAGCTCAGCCATGTGTACAACCGTGACATTCTCATCGCCTCGGTTGCGGGCGCGCTCGCCAGTGTCATTGTCTACCTGGCGAACATGGCGCAGTTCCTGGCCATCTTCGGGGGGCGGGACGAGGAGAACGGCCCGGGTGTCTTCGAGCTGCTCCTGCTGATGATCCTGGGCCCGATCGCCGCTTCCATCATTCAGCTGGCCATCAGTCGCGCGCGGGAGTACCAGGCCGATGCGTCCGGAGCGACGCTCACGGGCGATCCGCTCGGTCTGGCGAGCGCGCTGCACAAACTCGACCAGGGTGCCGCGGCGCGCCCGCTGCCGCAGACATCGAGGCTGGGACCCGCGTCCGCGCTGATGATTGCCAACCCGTTCCGCGGTGGCGGCGTCGGTCGGCTGTTCTCGACGCATCCGCCCATGGACGAACGGATCGCGCGTCTGGAGCAGATGGCACGAATGAATCCGTACCGCTGAGACGTGAGCCTGGCCACGGTGTTGTCCGTCGCGGTGTCGCGGGATAAATGTCGATCCAACGGAGTAACATTTCCCTGACGGCCCACGCGCGGGGCGGTCGTCCCTGAGGTGCGCCCGGTGCGGTCCTCGGGGATGTAGCCCCGCGGCCATGACCGCGGCGGAGCGAACCCCCCAGGTTCCGCCGCAGGCACCCCGCCCGAAACCCCCCATCGGGCGGGGTGCGCCGTTTCCGCGGCTTTCGCGCCCCGGTGGCCGGCCGCCGCCTAGCGGTAGTTGACGAACTGCAGAGGGACCTCGAAGTCCTCGGCCTTCAGCATCGCGATGACCCGCTGCAGGTCGTCCCGCTTCTTTCCAGTGACGCGCAACTGGTCGCCCTGGATCTGCGCCTGTACGCCCTTGGGCCCGTCGGTCCGAATCTTCTTCGCGATGGCCCGGGCCTTCTCCTCGGCGATGCCCTGCTGCACCGTGACGGGAAGGCGGAACTCCTTGCCCGACGCCTTCGGCTCGTCGAAGGAGAGCGCTTTGAGGGAGATGCCACGCTTGACGAACTTCTCCTGAAGGACGTCGAGGACCGCCCTGACCCGTTCGTCCGTGTTCGCTACAAGCAGAATCGACTCGCCGGACAGCGTCGCCGAGGCGCCGGTGTCGCGGAAGTCGAAGCGGGTCCGGATCTCCTTGACCGTCTGGTTGACGGCGTTGTCAATCTCCTGGGTTTCGACCTTGCTGACGATGTCAAAGGACGGGTCTGCCACGGGTGCCGACCTCCTGTTCGACTCGATGCGGGGATGATCCGGAAAGACGTGGCGAGGCGGGCACTCTACGTGAGTTTCGCGAGTACCTCTCATCCTGGCGCACAACTACTCAGCGTGATGGCTTCCTGCCGTGAGTCAGACGGGACGAGCCCGCGTCCCGATGCTCCGCCGGGACCGGTATGCTCATCCACGACGGCAGGTTGCCCGAGCGGCCAAAGGGAGCGGTCTGTAAAACCGCCGGCTCAGCCTACGATGGTTCGAATCCATCACCTGCCACCGCCCCCGGGCCAAGCCCGGTTCACAGTGCGACACAGGCCCCGGAGAGATCTCCGGGGCCTGTGTCGTGTGTGTGAAACCCACCGGGCTGGGCTCAGCCGGCGGCGTCGAGATCAGCGCGGGTGAGCAGGGGATGCAGCGTCAGGCCGAGGTCGGCAAGCCGTTCCCGGCCGCCCTCGCTCCGGTCGATGACGCAGATCACATCCTCGACCACGGCGCCCTCCTCGCGCAGTACCCGGGTGGCGTCCAGCACGGCCCCGCCGGAGGTCACGACGTCCTCGACGAGAGCGATCCGGCGACCGGCGACATCGCCACCCTCGGCGATCCGACGGGTTCCGTACTCCTTGGCCTTCTTCCGCACGAACCGGGTCGGCAGCCCGGTGCGCTGCGAGAGCAGGGTGGCGAGCGGCACACCACCAAGCTCGAGCCCGGCGAGCACCTCCGTCCCCGGCGGCACCAGCTCGCCCAGCCCCTCGACCACCGAGGCGAGCAGTGCCGGGTCGGCCTCGAACAGGTACTTGTCGAAGTACTCCGTGCTCGTCCGACCCGAGCGGAGCAGGAACGTGCCGGTCAGATGAGAGGCGGCCCGCACCCGGGCGGCCAGGTCAACGATGTCGCTCACGTCCGTGGACTCTAACCGCGCGCGCCGCCACCGCTAGCGTGATCCCATGCCCTCGCCCGCCGGGGACCGTGCCCCGGACGCAGTCGCCAGCCCGCCGCTGTTCGTCTACGGAACGTTGATGTTTCCCGAGGTTCTCACCGTGCTGCTGGGGCGGGTGCCGGCCCTGGAGCCCGCCAGCGCGCCCGGTTGGCGGGCGGCGGCGCTGCGCGACCGGATCTATCCCGGCCTGGTACGCCCGGGGCCGCCGGGGGGCGCGGCCGGCGAGACGGTGTTCGCCGCGGTGGCGACGGGCCGGGTGCTGCTCGGCCTGGACGCGGGCGAGCGGGCCGTGCTCGACGCATTCGAGGGGGCCGCCTACGAGGCCGGCCCGCTCGTCCTCGCGGACGGGCGGGCCGCGCTCGCCTACCACTGGTTGGATCCGGCCGCCGTCACGGACCAGGACTGGGATGCCGGCGCCTTCGCCGAGGAGCACCTTGCCCGGTACGCCCGGCGGTGCGCGACCTGGCGTGCCCGGATGAGCGATCCGGTGCCTGAGCCGCGTGCTGATCCCCGGTCAGCCGGTCGGGGTGGGCGGTGACCCGCCCTCACGCCCGTACCCGCCCTCGTTCCCATAGCCGGCATCACGCCCGTAATCAGCATCGCGCCCGTAGCCGGCATCGCCGCGGTGCGGCTCGCCGTAGCCGCCCTGTCCGTATTCCGCCTGCCTGTGCTCCGGCTGTCCGTAGCCCGGCTGGCTGTAGCCCGCCTCGCCGGAGCCGGGCTGTCCGTAGCCCGCCTGCGTGCCGGTGGAGCCGGCCGCGCCGGAGCGAGCGGCGGCGTGCTCGGCGTGCCGCCCGACCCCGGCTCCGCGGCCCGCGGGAGCCGCGAGTCCCGGTCGGTCGCTCGGGTATGGCTCGTTGTAGCCGGCCGTGGCGTGGGTGTCATGGGTGAGCAGCGCGTAGATCACCAAAATGTCGATCGCGATGATGACGAACGACCACAGCGGGAACGCGGCCATGAAGGCCAGGGCACCGATCGCGTTGATCGTCGCGATGGCGACACCGGCCCAGCGCGCGGCCTGGTTGCGGATGTAGATCCCGTAGGCGATCAGCATCTCGACGACACCGATCGCGATGAACAGCCAGCCCCAGAAGTTCCGGTCGGAATACAGGACGTTGGTGTCCCCGTTGAGGTTGGTCACCACCACGGAGTAGTCACGCAGTGCCGAGATGCCGTAGATCAGGTTGTGGAAACCGACGATGAACATGATCACGGCGGCGAAGGTGAGCCATCCGCTCGTCGGGCGTGCCGCCCGGGTTCCTGCCATCTCATCCTCCCCGTGGGACGCCGGCGTCTCGCCCGGCCGAAGAACCGCCACGCCCCGGCCATGGCGGACGTCCGGGGCGGACGGGCGCGACCTCGTGGTCGCGGCGGGTCGATACCGCACCGAGCGGTCCTGCGCCCATCTGGTAGTCACACGACTACCGTCCGCCGCATAGGTGCGATACCCGCCGGGAGCCGACGTCACCCCTACGTCACCTCCCCGCCGTCATGACCTCCCCGCCGTCATGACCTCCCCGCCGTCATGACCTCCCCGCCGTCATGCGGGGACGACGGCTCGCGGGCACTCAGGGGCCGGGTGGGAGCTGGGTGACCGTGTTCGTCGCGGCGTCCCAGCGCAGCCGGCCGTGCTGGAAGTCGCTCTGGCGACCGCCCGGGATGGAGTACTCGTCGGAGGTGGGCAGCCCCAGCGCCGATCCTGATCCGCCGAGGCCCAGGTAGGTGTGCAGGATCCAGCCGTGCACCTCGTGGGCTCCGGTCGCCTGGTGCCAGTAGATCCAGCCACCCTGGAAGCGAGCCTGCTGGCCGCCGGGGATCGTGGTGTTCTCGATGTCGCTGACGGGCCGTCTGAGGAAGCTGTTCGAGCCGCCGAGGGCCAGGTACTTCGAGGAGATCGGTCCCCACAGCGCGTGCACCCCGGTGGCGACCGACCAGAAGGCCAGCCCGTGCGCGTACTGCTGCCAGCGCCCGCCTCCGCCGGCCGGATTCTCGACGCTCACGGGCGCCCCCAGCGCCAGCGCGATCAGGCCGGCCTTCGCGTACCACTTCTGAATCTCACTCTGGGTGCCGTCCGCCTGGGCGACGAGCGCGGTGGATGTGCAGCACAGCACGTTCTGGTCCACGGAGTTGGCGATGCCGGGCACGGTGCCGGTCGAGGAGTACTGCCACAGCGTCCAGGCCGGCCAGCCGCCGGGCAGTGGGCCGGGCGACGCCTCGTTGTTGTAGAAGGCGTACCAGATCGGGTACCCGGCGAAGTCGCGCGAGTTGGCCATCCTGTCGGTCCAGAACGACCGGTAGGTGTAGAGGATGGGGGTTCGGCCGGTCTCCGACTCGACCTCCTCCAGGAAGGCATGGACCCATGCCGCCAGTGCTGTGGGATCCAGGCCGCCGCTGTCCTCCAGGTCCAGGGCGGGCGCGAGGTGCCCGGCGGTCCGCGCCAGGCCGGCCACGGCGATGAAGCGCCGGGCCTGCTCGACGGCCGTCGAGATCGGCCCGGCCGGCCGGGCGTAGTGGTAGGCGCCGACCACCATTCCCGCCCTGGTCGCGGCGTCCCGGTCGGCGGCGAAGAAGGGGTTGGTGTAGCCCGTTCCCTCGGTCGCCTTGATCAGGACGAAGCTCACCCCGCTGGCGTGGGCGGCGTTCCAGTCGATCGGCCCGCCCCCGGGATGCTGCCAGGAGGCGATGTCGACGCCGCGCGGCCACAGTGGTGACGGGGTCGCGCCGAGAGCCACGCCCGCGGTTCCCCAGGCGGTCAGCGTGGCCATGGTCAGTGCGGCGACGCCCAGCAGCCGGCGCGGCAGAGGCACGGCCAGCAGCGGTCGGTGCTTGCGGTGGGTCTCGGCGCGCGTCCCGGGTGTCACCGGGCGGCCAGTCGTCTCCTCGGCGGCGCCACCTCCGCCGACGCCATCCGCGTCCGGATGGTCGGGTGGGACGGCCCGCGCGCTCGGGTACCGGCCAGGACGGTGCGTGAGACGCATGGGCAACCCTCGATGCTCGGGACGCGACGCGTGGTAGGCGACGCTCGGGAGGCTCGGAACGGTCGGCCGCGTCCGGCTCCGGACGCTCCACCAGGTGTGCCACACGTTAAGCATTGAGGAAATTACTTACAGCTATCGAAGCTCATGGAGTCCGAGTTATTCGCTACGGACAGTTGCTCCCGTCGGCAATTTCCGCATCTTCCGTGCGGAAGGCGCGGCAAGCCACCTGCGCCTGCGTGCCGGTGGGTGAAGTCGGGCGAAGCGGGAGGTATGGCCCGAGGGGGCGTGCTGGCGCCGCCCGTGCATGATCGTGCGAGAAAGGGGAGGGCCCGCCCGCCCAACTCCGCCCGGCGTCGTGTAATCTGAGCAGCGCGACCTCGCGCCCCTTTAGCTCAGTCGGCAGAGCGTCTCCATGGTAAGGAGAAGGTCTACGGTTCGATTCCGTAAAGGGGCTCCACGTTCCGGTCCTCGGGCGGGTTCGTGTCCGGGATGAGCGGTTCCGCCGGCTCACCGGGTAAGCTAGATCGGTCCTCGGGTTGCCCGGGTGACTACCCTGGCGGTGTAGCTCAGTCTGGCAGAGCAAGCGGCTCATAATCGCTGTGTCGCCGGTTCAAGTCCGGCCACCGCTACTACCGGGGCGCGGCTCGCCGCGTCCCCTGGAGGGCTGTGCGGCGAGCCGCATCGCCCGATCAGTTCAGTACTCGACTCAGGAAGAGGCATCACGCCGTGGCCGCCACTGACGTCCGCCCGAAGATCACGATGGCGTGCCAGGTGTGCAAGCACCGGAACTACATCACGCGCAAGAACCGGCGTAACGACCCGGACCGTCTTGAGCTGAAGAAGTTCTGCCCCAACTGCGGCAAGCACACGGAACACCGCGAGACCCGCTGACGATTCGCGGGTAGCCGCCCTGCGCGGCCCACTCTCGTCGCTTCATCCAGCCGACCAGGCCACGTCCTGGTCGGCTGGTTCGCGTGTCGGAATCGGTCGATCGCCCAGGACACACGAGTGCACCAGTTGCGGGACCTCTCCGAAGCGCTCGTGGTGGGATGGTTCACGACACCGTCCCGCTCCCCGCGCGTTCGTGACGCCAGGGACGCCTGTTCCCAGGGGCGGCTATGACACCGGGCAGGCCGGTGACGCCTGTGACGCCGAGAACGGAGCCGTGATGCCGCTCAACCAGGACTTCGTGGGGCGACGCTTCGTCTCGCCCGTCCCCTTCCAGATCGGGCGGGAGCACATCCGGCAGTTCGCCCGTGCCGTCGGGGACGACAACCCGCTTTACCACGATGTGGAGGCGGCGAAGGCGGCTGGCTATCCCGATCTCGTGGCGCCGCCGACGTTCCTGGTCACCGCGATTCCCGGCGCGCTCGGCCTGCCCACCGACGATCCCGCGCTCGGGCTCGACTACTCCCTGGTCGTGCACGGCGAGCAGCGCTTCAGCCTGCGCCGACCGCTGGTGGCGGGCGACGAGCTGATCACGACGTCGACCCTCACCGGCATTCGCACGGTAGGCCGCAACGAGGTGCTCGTCACCACCTACCAGTACGAGACGACCAGCGGCGAGGAAGTCGCCGTCGGTACGTGCACGCTCGTGTCCCGGGGGACCGCACCGCCGCGGGAGTGAGCGCCCGCCCATCCTCGCCCGGCCGGCGCCCCGCAGGGCCGGGGCCGGCAGCCAGGCCCGCGGCGATTCGCCGGGGCGTCTCATCCTGGAGAGAGCAACGATGACGGCGACGATCGCCTACGACGAGGTCGAGGTCGGTACCGAGCTGCCCGAGCGGCTGTTCCCGCTGCGCCGGGTCGATCTGGTCCGATATGCCGGGGCGTCCGGCGACGCCAACCCGATCCACTGGAACGAGCGGGTCGCGACCGAGGCGGGCCTGCCCGGCGTCATCGCCCACGGGATGCTCACGATGGCGACCGCGGCACGCCTCGTCACCGACTGGATCGGCGACCCGGCGGCTCTGCTCGAGTACGGCGTGAAGTTCTCGTCCCCGGTGGTCGTGCCGGACGACGACGAGGGCGCCACGGTGTCCGTGCGCGGCGTCGTGGAGAAGAAGCTCGACGACAACCGGGTGGTGGTCAACCTCACCACCCGGTGCCGCGGCGAGAAGGTGCTGATGGCGGCCCGGGCCACCGTACGGCTGCGCTGACCTCAGCTGGCCTCGGCGAGCAGCGCGGACATCCGTCCCACGCCCTTCACCAGGTCCTCGTCGCTCAGCGCGTAGGACAGCCGGGCGAAGCCGGGCGTGCCGAACGCCTCGCCGGGGACGATCGCCACCCCGACCTCCTCGAGGATCAGCTGGCACAGCTCGGCGCTCGTGGCCGGGGTGCGCCCGCGCAGGTTGCGGCCGAGCACACCCTCGAGTGACGGGTAGCAGTAGAACGCGCCCTCCGGCAGCGGGCAGCGCACGCCGGGCGTCTCGGTCAGCATCCGGTGCATCGTCAGCCGACGGCGATCGAAGGCGGTGCGCATCTCGGCGACGGCGTCCAGCGGGCCGGCGACGGCGGCGAGCGCGGCGGCCTGGGACACGTTCGCCACGTTCGACGTCGCGTGCGACTGCAGGTTCGACGCGGCGGACACCACATCCTTCGGCCCGATCAACCAGCCGACCCGCCAGCCGGTCATCGCGTAGGTCTTCGCGACGCCGTTGACGATGACGCAGCGCTCGGCCAGCTCCGGTACCTCGGCGAGGATCGACGAGTGCCGGGCCTCGCCGTAGACGAGGTGCTCGTAGATCTCGTCGGCGAGCACCCAGATCCCGGCCTGCTCGGCCCAGCGGCCGATCGCGCGGACCTCCTCCGGTGAGTGCACGGCCCCGGTCGGGTTCGACGGCGAGTTGAACAGCAGCACCTTCGTGCGCTTGGTCCGGGCCGCCTCGAGCTGCTCGACGGTCACCCGGTAGCCGGCGTCCGGCCCGGTGACGACATCCACCGGCACCCCGCCGGCAAGGCGGATCGACTCGGGGTAGGTCGTCCAGTACGGCGCCGGCAGGAGCACCTCGTCGCCCGGGTCGAGCAGCGTCGCGAAGGCCTCGTAGACGGCCTGCTTGCCGCCGTTGGTCACCAGGACCTGGCTGGCGGGGACGGTGACGCCGGAGTCCCGCGCGGTCTTCTCGGCGATGGCCTCCCGCAGCTCCGGCAGGCCGCCGGCCGGGGTGTAACGGTGCATGCGCGGCTCATGGCACGCCTTCTCCGCGGCCACCACGATGTGGTCCGGCGTCGGGAAGTCCGGCTCGCCGGCGCCGAAGCCGACGACGTCCTGCCCCGCGGCGCGCATCGCCTTCGCGGTGGCGTCGACGGCCAGCGTGGCGGACGGGGCGATACCGCTGATGCGGCGTGAGATCCTGCTCATGTGGCCCATGCTGCCATGGTGTTCACAGGGGCGTGACATGCGCGCGGCCGGGATCCGCGGGCCGTGCGGACCGTCCGGCGCCCGCCGGAGGGCCCTGCCGGTCAAGGCCACCGGACGGTGCCGGGCGTGGACCAGGGTCCGGCCGGGCGTGGACTCGGGGCGTGCGGGGCGGGGTCCGCCGGCCGCTCCCGGCGCGGTCCGGGTGGGTTCGGTGGGTGTCCCGCGGGCGTCCGTCCATCATGGGAGGACTGGTGCGTGCGGAGTCCGGCCGATGAAGGGGTATGCTCGATCCGCCCGGGTACCCGTTCCGGTAACCGGCTCTCGGCTGCTGCGATGCGCTACGGTGCGGGTGCACTACGGTGTAGCTGTCACCACGGTGCAGACCTGCAGCGTCTGGGCCGGTAGCGGTGGTGGGTCCGGGGCATGTTCTAGGGGCGTGGCTCAATTGGTAGAGCACCGGTCTCCAAAACCGGCGGTTGCAGGTTCGAGTCCTGTCGCCCCTGCGCTGTTCGACAGTTGGCTGGTCCGGCGACAGAGTTGGGTGGAGTTGAGTGGCGACCGATACCCGTGACGCGGCACCGCGTCCCAGGGGGGCCACGCGTACCGCGGCTCGGCGCCGGTATCGGCCTCTGCAGTTCATCCGCGAGGTCATGGCGGAGCTCCGGAAGGTCGTCTACCCGGGGCGAAGCGAGCTGGTCACGTATGTGCTGGTCGTGCTCGTGTTCGTCACCGTGGTGACTGCCTTCGTGGCTAGTCTCGACTTCGGGCTGACGAAGGCGATCCTCGCGATCTTCGGCTGACGGGCCCCGCCGGTCAGCGCGGCGGGCAGGGTGGGTGGTTGACGCCGGGCCGCCTGTCGATCGGCGGCCAGTTCGTCGGCACCACAGCCCGCGCAGCGCCCGCTCCGCGGAGTCACAGCAGCAGCGTTCACGAGATAAGGATCGTCCGCGTGTCCCAGTCGCCCGAGCACGCCTCCTCCGAGCAGGGGGAAGCCCTCGCCCGTCTCGATCCCCTCGCGGAGTTCGAGCACGACGAGGTGGCGAGCACGGACGCCGGCGCCGAGCTCGACGACACCGACACCGCCACCACGTCCGACTCGGACGTCGATTCCGACGCGGACAGCGACGCGGGCCTGGCGGCCGCGGCCGAGCTCGGGGCGGAGCAGGCTGGCGAGGGCACGCCTGCGAGCGGGTCGGGCGTCAGCTCCGAGGACGCGGCGGCCGCCAGCTCCGCTCCCGTGGCGGCGGCCGGGGCGAGCACCGCGGACGATGATGACGACGAGGACGACCTGCGCCGCGCCATCGAGGACGCGCCGGGTGAGTGGTACGTCGTGCACTCGTACGCCGGCTACGAGAACAAGGTCAAGACCAATCTCGAGACCCGGATCTCCAGCCTCAACATGGAGGACTACATCTTCCAGATCGAGGTGCCGACCGAAGAGGTCCCGGTCGTCAAGAACGGCAAGCGGCAGCTGGTCCTGCAGAAGAAGTACCCGGGTTACATCTACGTCCGGATGGATCTGACCGACCAGTCCTGGTCGGCGGTCCGCAACACGCCGGGCGTCACCGGGTTCGTGGGGCTCACCAACCGGCCCTCACCGCTGCGCCGCGAGGAGGTGCTGTCCATCCTCGCCCCGGCGGCCCCGAAGGAGAAGAAGGTCGAGACCGTCCGGGTCCAGGAGTTCGAGGTGGGCGAGTCGGTCACCGTCATGGACGGGCCCTTCGCCACCCTCCCGGCGACCATCAGCGAGATCAATCTCGACGCCCAGCGGCTCAAGGTGCTGGTCTCGATCTTCGGTCGGGAGACGCCCGTCGAGCTGCAGTTCAATCAGGTCGCGAAGATCTGATCCGGTCCCGTAGAACCCCGGTAGGAAGACGAGCACATGCCGCCCAAGAAGAAGAAGCTCACCGCGATCATCAAGCTCCAGATCAACGCCGGGAAGGCCACCCCGGCGCCGCCGGTCGGCCCCGCACTGGGTCAGCACGGCGTGAACATCATGGAGTTCTGCAAGCAGTACAATGCGGCCACCGAGTCGCAGGCCGGCAACGTGGTCCCGGTCGAGATCAGCGTGTTCGAGGACCGCTCGTTCACCTTCGTCACGAAGACCCCGCCGGCCGCGCGGCTCATCCTCAAGGCCGCCGGTATCGAGAAGGGCAGCGGCACCCCGCACCGTGACAAGGTTGCGAAGCTGACCCCGGCGCAGGTGCGCGAGATCGCCCAGACCAAGCTGCCCGACCTCAACGCCACCACGCTCGAGGCGGCCGAGAAGATCATTGCCGGCACCGCCCGGTCGATGGGTATCACCGTCGGCGAGTAGCTCGCGCCGCAGTCTGACCGCAGCATCCGACGCCGTGGGAGGGCGGCTGGTGGCGCGCGCGGGCGGGGGAGGCCTGGCCTCCCGTCGCCGCGGCAGCCGCATCCGGTCGTCCGCCGGCACCACGAGGAGACAGACATCATGAAGCGCAGCAAGGCGTACCGCGCCGCGGCTGAGAAGATCAACCCGGAGAACCTCTACAGCCCGCTCGAGGCGGTCCGCCTCGCCCAGGGCACCTCGACGACCAAGTACGACGCGACCGTCGAGGTCGCGATCCGTCTCGGTGTCGACCCGCGTAAGGCCGACCAGATGGTCCGCGGCACGGTCAACCTGCCGCACGGCACCGGCAAGTCGCCGCGCGTTGCCGTGTTCGCCGCCGGTGAGAAGGCCGCCGAGGCGAGCGCCGCCGGCGCCGACATCGTCGGCAGCGACGACCTGGTCGCCCGCATCCAGGAGGGCTTCCTGGACTTCGATGCGACGGTCGCGACGCCCGACCAGATGGCCAAGGTCGGCCGGATCGCCCGTATCCTCGGCCCCCGCGGCCTGATGCCGAACCCGAAGACCGGCACGGTCACTCTGGACATCGGCAAGGCCGTCTCCGACATCAAGGGCGGTAAGATCAACTTCCGGGTCGACAAGCAGGGCAACCTGCACATCGTCATCGGCAAGACGAACTTCACCGACGCCCAGCTGATCGAGAACTACAGCGCCGCGCTGGACGAGATCGTCCGGGTGAAGCCGTCTGCGGCCAAGGGCCGGTACCTGAAGAAGATCACCTTCACCACCACGATGGGCCCGGGCATCCCGGTCGACCCGAACCGGACGCGCAACCTCCTCGAGGACGCCGTCCCCGCGGCCTGATCACGTCGCGCAGGTCCTGGCGGCCGTCGGAGTCGATCTCCGGCGGCCGCTTCCTGGCGTTCGGGGGCAGGTGCGGACGTGTCCCCTGGAAGCATGTGCCGGGGGAACATGTACACTGAGGAACGATCACTGCTTTACGCCGAAGACCGCTGGTCGCCGTCGCCGCCCGTCAGGGGTGGGCGATGGCCGAAGGCCCCGATCTCCCCGGGCGGCCCGCGCAGGTGACGCGAAAGTGGATGGACCGCGCGCTCGCGCCGGTCAGGGAATGCGCCTCGCGCCTGTCCTGGCCTCGGCCTGGCCCGCAGTACCTTCACGCCCCGTGCGCCTGCGCCGGGGCGTTCGTCGTCTCCCGGGGTTGCACGGATGACCGGCCGAACACCCCGAAGGAGCCCCATGGCGAGAGCCGAGAAGACCGCCGCGGTGGCGGAGATCGCTGATGACTTCCGCGCCTCGACCGCCGCGGTGCTCACGGAGTATCGCGGTCTGACGGTGAGCCAGCTCACCGAGTTGCGGCGCACCCTGGGCGAGGGCGCCCGCTACGCGGTCGTCAAGAACACCCTGACCAAGATTGCCGCCGCCGAGGCCGGCGTCACCGGGCTCGACGACCTGTTCGTCGGCCCGACGGCCGTCGCCTTCGTCAGCGGTGACCCGGTCGAGGCCGCCAAGGGCCTGCGTGACTTCGCCAGGGCCAACCCGGCGCTCGTCGTCAAGGGTGGCTTCGTCGAGGGCAAGCCGATGACCGCCGACGAGATCCGCAAGCTCGCGGATCTCGAGTCCCGCGAGGTGCTGCTGGCGAAGCTTGCCGGCGCGATGAAGGGCTCGCTGTCCGGCGCGGTCGGGCTGTTCGCGGCCCCGCTGTCGCAGGTTGCCCGGCTCGCCGAGGCGCTGCGCGAGCAGCGCGCGAGCGAGGCCGGCGCGCTGGCGGACGCCGAGGCCCCGGCGGCCGCGGCGGCCGACGCCCCCGCGGAGTAGTCACCGGCCCACCGGCCACCCCCCCACGCACTCCCCCCGCACGCCCCGGGCGGTCAGACCCCGCCCGGGCATCGGAAGACGAGGAAGGAAGACGCCACCATGGCGAAGCTGTCCACCGAGGAACTGCTGGACGCGTTCAAGGAGCTCACGCTGCTCGAGCTCTCCGAGTTCGTGAAGCAGTTCGAGGAGACCTTCGGCGTCACCGCCGCGGCGCCGGTCGCCGTGGCCGCCGCGCCGGCCGCGGGCGGCGCGGGCGGCGAGGCGCCGGCCGCCGAGGAGCAGGACGAGTTCGACGTGATCCTCGAGTCCGTCGGCGACAAGAAGATCCAGGTCATCAAGGAGGTCCGTGCGCTGACCAGCCTCGGGCTGAAGGAGGCCAAGGACCTCGTCGACGGGGCACCCAAGCCCGTCCTGGAGAAGGTCGCCAAGGAGGCCGCGGACAAGGCGAAGGCGGCCCTCGAGGGCGCCGGCGCGACGGTCACCGTCAAGTAGGAACGCGGCCGGCACGCGCCGGTCGGCTCCCGCGTGCCGGGGCACCTCCGAGGTGTCCCGGCACGCGGCGTCTGGTGACCGAAACGCCCGGATACGCTGCTACGTAAGCGGTTGAGCAGGTCGGGTCGTTCGTGACGTTTTCCGAAGGGGGTTGACGGCCCCTGTGGATCGGAGTTCCATCAAGTCGCGAGCACTCGTCGGGAAGCAGATGCGGTGAGCCACGTTCCCCCCGCGCGGTCGTACCACGCACGTTCTTGCCAGCGGTGTGCCTGTCGGCTACACTGCTAGTTTGCGCTGCCCTTTTCGTCGCATCGGCTCCGCCGGCACCGGTTCTGTGGTGAGGTCGGGTCCTCTGCGGGGGTCCGGTACGCGCCGCCCGTGGCACCGGCCGCAGCCGTCGGAGCCGCGTCCGCGGCGGTTCCGGTACGACGTGAAGGGGCGCTGGCCGTGCTGGTGTGTGGCACGGCTGTATGGCAGCCACACCGAGGACCCTGAGCAGACCTTTGCCCGTGCACCGACCCGTTGTTGTCAGCGGACACCGGCGTCGCCGCGCGCTCGCGCCGCGACGGTCCTTCGGCGTGCCCGCAGTCAGCCGAACGCCCACCGCGCCGAACCCCTGCGGCTGTGCGACCCGACGGACCAGGACCGACGGCTCCCGCTGCGGGACGAGGGCCAACTCCGACCGCGTGACCGCCCCCAGGCCTCCCTGCTGCTCGGGGCCCGGCTGCAGGGCGGGAGCGCGCACGCGCCTCGCGGTCATCCTCTCACTGGCGGGGCACCCCCCGCCGCCGTTCCCGACAACCGTAGCGAGACACTGATCACCTGACCACCCCCCGACGGATCCTTGACGTCCGCGACGCCAGCCCGACGATCAGGCCACCGGAAGGACCACCTTGGCCGCCTCGCGCTCTTCCTCCCGCATCTCGTTCGCTAAGATCATCGAGCCCCTCGAGGTCCCGGATCTCCTTGCTCTTCAGACGCAGTCCTTTGATTGGCTGATCGGCAGTGACGCCTGGGCGGAGCGGGTTCAGGAGGCCATCGACTCGGGTCGGGACGATGTTCCGATCACCTCTGGTCTGGAGGAGGTCTTCGAGGAGATCTCCCCGATCGAGGACTTCTCCGGTTCCATGTCCCTGTCCTTCCGGGACCACCGGTTCGAGCCACCCAAGTACTCCGTGGAGGAGTGCAAGGACAAGGACATGACGTTCTCGGCCCCGCTGTTCGTCACGGCCGAGTTCACCAACAACACCACCGGTGAGATCAAGAGCCAGACGGTGTTCATGGGCGACTTCCCGCTCATGACCACCAAGGGCACCTTCGTGATCAACGGGACCGAGCGCGTGGTGGTCAGCCAGCTCGTCCGGTCGCCGGGTGTGTACTTCGAGCGCAGCCTCGACAAGGCGTCGGACAAGGACCTGTACTCCTGCAAGGTGATCCCCTCGCGCGGGGCCTGGCTGGAGTTCGAGATCGACAAGCGGGACACCGTCGGCGTCCGCATCGACCGCAAGCGCCGCCAGTCCGTCACCGTGCTGCTCAAGGCGCTCGGCTGGGACGAGGCGCGCATCCTCGAGCGGTTCGGTGACTTCCCGTCCATGCGGGTCACCCTGGAGAAGGACCACACGGCCAGCCAGGACGACGCGCTGCTGGACATCTACCGCAAGCTGCGCCCGGGCGAGCCGCCGACGCGGGAGTCGGCGCAGACCCTGCTGGAGAACCTCTTCTTCAACCCGAAGCGCTACGACCTGGCCAAGGTCGGTCGCTACAAGGTCAACAAGAAGCTCACCCTCGACGTGGCGCACGATGTCGGCGTGCTCACCGAGGATGACATCGTCCGCACGATCGAATACGTCGTCAAGCTGCACGCGGGCGCGGATCCGGCCGAGTACGAGGTCGACGACATCGACCACTTCGGCAACCGGCGGCTGCGCACGGTCGGCGAGCTGATCCAGAACCAGGTCCGCCTGGGTCTCGCCCGGATGGAGCGGGTCGTCCGTGAGCGGATGACCACCCAGGACGTCGAGGCGATCACGCCGCAGACCCTGATCAACATCCGGCCGGTCGTCGCCTCCATCAAGGAGTTCTTCGGCACCAGCCAGCTGTCCCAGTTCATGGACCAGACCAACCCGCTGGCCGGGCTCACCCACAAGCGCCGCCTGTCGGCGCTGGGCCCGGGTGGTCTGTCCCGTGAGCGGGCCGGCTTCGAGGTCCGGGACGTGCACCCCAGCCACTACGGCCGGATGTGCCCGATCGAGACGCCGGAAGGTCCGAACATCGGCCTGATCGGCTCGCTGTCGACGTTCGCGCGGGTCAACCCGTTCGGCTTCGTCGAGACCCCGTACCGCAAGGTGGTCAACGGCCGGGTCACCGACCAGATCGACTACCTCACCGCGGACGAGGAGGACCGGCACGTCAAGGCGCAGGCCAACACGCCGCTGCAGCCGGACGGCACGTTCGCCGAGGACCGCGTCCTGGTCCGCCGCAAGGGCGGTGAGGTCGAGTTCATCCCGCCGGACGAGGTCGACTACATGGACGTCTCGCCGCGGCAGATGGTCTCCGTGGCGACCGCGATGATCCCCTTCCTCGAGCACGACGACGCCAACCGCGCGCTCATGGGCTCCAACATGCAGCGCCAGTCGGTGCCGCTGCTGCGCTCGGAGGCGCCGCTGGTCGGCACCGGCATGGAGGCCCGCGCGGCCAAGGACGCCGGTGACGTGGTCGTCGCCGCCCAGGCCGGGGTCGTCGAGGACCTCTCGGCGGACTACATCACCGTCATGCACGACGACGGCACCCGGCGCACCTACCGGCTGGCGAAGTTCCGCCGGTCGAACCAGGGCACCTGCATCAACCAGAAGCCGATCGTCTTCGAGGGCGACCGGATCGAGGCCGGCCAGGTCATCGCGGACGGCCCGTGCACCGACAACGGCGAGATGGCGCTCGGGAAGAACCTGCTGGTCGCCTTCATGCCGTGGGAGGGGCACAACTACGAGGACGCGATCATCCTGTCCCAGCGCCTCGTGCAGGACGACGTGCTCTCCTCGATCCACATCGAGGAGCACGAGGTCGACGCCCGCGACACCAAGCTCGGCCCGGAGGAGATCACCCGGGACATCCCGAACGTCGCCGAGGAGGTCCTCGCCGACCTCGACGAGCGCGGCATCATCCGGATCGGCGCTGACGTGCAGACCGGTGACGTCCTGGTCGGCAAGGTCACCCCGAAGGGGGAGACGGAGCTGACCCCGGAGGAGCGCCTGCTGCGCGCCATCTTCGGGGAGAAGGCCCGCGAGGTCCGCGACACCTCGCTGAAGGTGCCGCACGGCGAGTCCGGCAAGGTCATCGGCGTCCGGGTGTTCTCCCGCGAGGACGGCGACGAACTCCCGCCCGGCGTCAACGAGCTGGTCCGGGTGTACGTAGCCCAGAAGCGGAAGATCACCGACGGCGACAAGCTCGCCGGCCGGCACGGCAACAAGGGCGTCATCGCGAAGATCCTGCCCGTCGAGGACATGCCCTTCCTCGAGGACGGCACCGCGGTCGACGTCGTGCTCAACCCGCACGGCGTGCCCCGCCGGATGAACATCGGCCAGATCCTGGAGACCCATCTCGGGTGGGTGGCGAAGACCGGCTGGCAGGTCGACTCCGGCATCGAGGACTGGAAGGAGCGGCTGCGCGGCATCGGCGCGGACGCCGCCCCGAGTGGCACCAACGTCGCCACCCCGGTCTTCGACGGCGCCCGCGAGGAGGAGATCACCGGCCTGCTGGACTCCACGCTGCCCAACCGGGACGGCGTCCAGCTCATCGGCTCCTCCGGCAAGGCCACCCTGTTCGACGGCCGTACCGGTGAGCCGTACCCGTACCCGGTGGCGGTTGGCTACATCTACATCCTCAAGCTCCTCCACCTGGTCGACGACAAGATCCATGCTCGCTCGACCGGCCCCTACTCGATGATCACCCAGCAGCCCCTGGGTGGTAAGGCGCAGTTCGGTGGCCAGCGGTTCGGTGAGATGGAGGTGTGGGCGCTGGAGGCGTATGGCGCCGCCTACGCCCTGCAGGAGCTGCTGACCATCAAGTCCGACGACGTGGTGGGCCGGGTCAAGGTCTACGAGGCGATCGTCAAGGGCGAGAACATTCCGGAGCCCGGCATCCCGGAGTCGTTCAAGGTGCTCATCAAGGAGATGCAGTCGCTGTGCCTCAACGTCGAGGTGCTCTCCAGCGACGGCGTGCAGATCGAGATGCGTGACACCGACGAGGACGTCTTCCGTGCGGCGGAGGAACTCGGGATCGACCTGTCTCGGCGCGAGCCGAGCAGCGTCGAGGAGGTCTGAGCGGTAGCCGGGGGCCCGCGCCCAGCGTGCCGGCCCCCGGCGCCCCGGTCCGACCCCAGCGTCCCGACCGAGAAAGAGAGAGCAGGCGACAGTCTTGCTGGACGTCAACTTCTTCGACGAACTGCGCATCGGTCTCGCCACCGCGGACGACATCCGCCAGTGGTCGCACGGTGAGGTCAAGAAGCCCGAGACGATCAACTACCGCACCCTGAAGCCGGAGAAGGACGGGCTCTTCTGCGAGAAGATCTTCGGTCCGACCCGGGACTGGGAGTGCTACTGCGGCAAGTACAAGCGGGTCCGGTTCAAGGGCATCATCTGTGAACGCTGTGGCGTCGAGGTGACCCGGGCCAAGGTCCGCCGTGAGCGCATGGGCCACATCGAGCTGGCCGCGCCGGTCACCCACATCTGGTACTTCAAGGGTGTCCCGAGCCGCCTCGGCTACCTGCTGGACCTCGCGCCGAAGGACCTCGAGAAGGTCATCTACTTCGCCGCATACATGATCACCAAGGTGGACACCGACGCCCGCCACCGCGACCTGCCCACCCTCGAGGCCCGCATCGGCGTCGAGAAGCAGCAGCTCGAGGACCGCAAGAACGCGGACGTCGAGACCCGCCAGAAGCGGCTCGAGGCCGACCTCGCTCAGCTCGAGGCCGAGGGTGCCAAGGGCGACGCGCGCCGCAAGGTCCGTGAGTCGGCCGAGCGCGAGATGCGCCAGATCCGCGACCGCTCGCAGCGCAAGATCGACGACCTGGACCGCGTCTTCGACCGGTTCAAGAACATGAAGGTCCAGGACCTCGAGCCGGACGAGCTGCTCTACCGCGAGCTGCGCGACCGGTTCGGCCAGTACTTCGACGGCGGCATGGGCGCCGAGGCGCTGCAGCGCCGGCTGGCCGACTTCGACCTGGCCGCCGAGGCGGAGTCGCTGCGCGAGACCATCCGCAGCGGCAAGGGGCAGAAGAAGGCCCGGGCGCTCAAGCGGCTCAAGGTCGTCTCCGCGTTCCTGAACACCCGCAACTCCCCGATGGGGATGGTGCTCGACTGCGTCCCGGTGATCCCGCCGGACCTGCGGCCGATGGTGCAGCTCGACGGTGGCCGGTTCGCGACCTCCGACCTCAACGACCTGTACCGCCGCGTGATCAACCGGAACAACCGGCTCAAGCGGCTGCTCGACCTCGGCGCGCCCGAGATCATCGTCAACAACGAGAAGCGGATGCTGCAGGAGGCCGTCGACGCACTGTTCGACAACGGCCGCCGCGGCCGTCCGGTCACCGGCCCGGGTAACCGTCCGCTGAAGTCGCTGTCCGACATGCTCAAGGGCAAGCAGGGCCGGTTCCGCCAGAACCTGCTGGGCAAGCGGGTCGACTACTCCGGCCGTTCGGTCATCGTCGTCGGTCCGCAGCTCAAGCTGCACCAGTGCGGCCTGCCCAAGCAGATGGCGCTGGAGCTGTTCAAGCCGTTCGTGATGAAGCGCCTGGTGGACCTCAACCACGCGCAGAACATCAAGTCGGCGAAGCGGATGGTCGAGCGGGCCCGCCCGGTCGTGTGGGACGTGCTCGAGGAGGTCATCACCGAGCACCCGGTGCTGCTCAACCGGGCACCGACCCTCCACCGCCTGGGCATCCAGGCCTTCGAGCCGCAGCTGGTCGAGGGCAAGGCCATCCAGATCCACCCGCTGGTCTGCACCGCGTTCAACGCGGACTTCGACGGCGACCAGATGGCGGTGCACCTGCCGCTGTCCGCCGAGGCGCAGGCCGAGGCCCGGATCCTGATGCTGTCGAGCAACAACATCCTCTCGCCCGCGTCCGGCCGGCCGCTCGCGATGCCCTCGCTCGACATGGTCACCGGCGTGTTCCACCTGTCGACGATGGCCGAGGGCGCCGTCGGCGAGGGGCGGGCGTTCTCCTCGGTCTCCGAGGCGCAGATGGCCTTCGACGCCCGGGAGATCGCGCTGCAGGCGCGGATCAGCGTGCGGCTGCGCGACACCACCCCGCCGTCGGACTGGGCGCCCCCCGCCGACTGGGTCACCGGCGACGTCTTCACCCTGGAGACGACGTTCGGGCGCTGCCTGCTCAACGAGGCGCTGCCGGAGGGCTACCCCTTCATCAACGCCCAGCTGAACAAGAAGGCCCAGGCCGCGATCGTCAACGACCTGGCCGAGCGGTACCCGAAGATCCAGGTCGCGGCGACGCTGGACGCCCTGAAGAGCGCCGGTTTCTACTGGGCCACCCGGTCCGGTGTGACCGTCGCGATCGAGGACGTCGTCGCCCCGGCGGCGAAGGCCCAGATCCTCGACGACTACGAGCAGCGGGCCGACCGGGTACAGAAGCAGTTCGACCGCGGCTTCCTCTCCGACGAGGAGCGCCGCAGCGAGCTGGTCCAGATCTGGACCGAGGCGACCAACAAGATCGCCGAGGCCATGGAGGCGAACTTCCCGAAGACCAACCCGGTCTATGTGCTGGTCAACTCGGGCGCCGCCGGAAACATGATGCAGATCCGGCAGCTCGCCGGCATGCGTGGTCTGGTCTCCAACCCGAAGGGTGAGATCATCCCGCGGCCGATCAAGGCGAACTTCCGCGAGGGCCTCACCGTGCTCGAGTACTTCATCTCGACCCACGGTGCCCGCAAGGGTCTTGCCGACACCGCCCTGCGTACCGCCGACTCCGGCTACCTGACCCGCCGGCTCGTCGACGTCAGCCAGGACGTCATCGTCCGCGACGACGACTGCGGCACCGAGCGCGGCATCCTCACCCGGATCGCCACCCGCGGCGCGGACGGCACGCTCGTGCGCGACCGCTACGCCGAGACCTCGGCGTACGCGCGGACGCTGGCCTCCGACGCGGTCGACGAGAACGGCGAGATCATCGTCCCCGCCGGCACCGACGCCGGGGACGTCGCGATCGGCCAGATCATCGAGGCCGGTATCGAGCAGGTGCGGGTCCGCTCGGCGCTGACCTGCGAGTCCCGGATGGGCGTCTGCGCACAGTGCTACGGGCGGTCGCTGGCCACCGGCAAGCTGGTCGACGTCGGAGAGGCCGTCGGCATCGTCGCCGCGCAGTCCATCGGTGAGCCCGGCACCCAGCTGACGATGCGTACGTTCCACTCGGGTGGCGTCGCCGGTGACGACATCACCCAGGGTCTGCCGCGTGTCGTCGAGCTGTTCGAGGCCCGTAGCCCCAAGGGCAAGGCACCCATCACCGAGGTCTCCGGTCGGATCAAGATCGAGGAGACCGAGAAGACCTTCAAGGTCGTGGTGGTGCCGGACGACGGCAGCGAGGAGATCGCCTACCCGGTCTCCCGCCGTGCCCGCCTGCGGGTGCGCGAGGGTGACCGCATCGAGGTCGGCAACCAGATCGTCGACGGTGCCGTGGACCCGCACGAGGTGCTGCGCATCCTCGGCCCGCGCCAGGTCCAGCTCCACCTGGTCGAGCAGGTCCAGGAGGTGTACCGGTCGCAGGGTGTGTCGATCCACGACAAGCACATCGAGATCATCATCCGCCAGATGCTCAAGCGGGTGAACGTGCTCGAGTCCGGTGAGACCACGCTGCTGCCCGGCGAGCTGTGCGAGCGGGCCCGGTTCGAGGCGGAGAACCGCCGCGTGGTGGAGTCCGGCGGCCAGCCGGCGTCCGCCCGCCCGGTGCTGATGGGTATCACCAAGGCGTCGCTGGCCACCGAGTCGTGGCTGTCGGCGGCCTCCTTCCAGGAGACGACCCGGGTACTCACCGACGCGGCGATCAACGCGCGCTCGGACTCGCTCGTCGGCCTCAAGGAGAACGTCATCATCGGAAAGCTGATCCCGGCCGGTACCGGCATCTCGCGGTACCGCAACATCCGGGTGGAGCCGACCGAGGAGGCGCGCGCGGCGATGTACTCCGTCGGTGCGTACGAGGACGGCGCCAGCGTGGAGTACGGGGCGTTCGGTGCCGGCTCCGGCCAGGCCGTCCCGCTCGACGAGTTCGACTACCGCAGCTCGGGCGACTTCCGCTGAGCCGTCGGCCCGTGGCCGGGGCCCCGATCCGCTGACTCACGTCGGCGGGCCAGGCGCCCCGGCCCATGGCCGGCCACCACAGCACGGACGCCTACGGCGGCCCGGCCTCCCGCTCCTGCGCGGGCAGCCGGGCCGCCGTTTCGTCGTTTCATCAAAGGGAGGCGCCGTGCCGGAGGCCGGATCGCCACAGCCGTCGCCGATGCCCTCCTGGGCGGAGATCCGCGCGCGGCATCGGATCCATGAGGACGAGGCGCTCCTCGCGCTCGACAAGCCGACCGGAATCTCGGTGATGGGGGAGCGGCACGACCTCGACCTCGTCCGCCTCGCCGAGGCCGCCGGCGAGCGGCTGTTCCCCGTGCACCGCATCGACAAGGCCACCTCGGGTCTCATCCTGTTCGCCCGCGAGCTGCGCTTCCACGGCGACCTCACCCGCCAGTTCCAGCGCCGCACCGCGGGCAAGTGCTATCTCGTCCTCACCCGCACCCGCAGCTGTGGCCTGCCCGCCGCCGGCACCATCGACCTGCCGCTGAGCGTCGGCCGCAAGAACCGCGTCCGCATCGCCGCCAGCCGCACCGACATCCTCGCCGACCTCCCGCCGTCCGCGATCTCTGGGTCCGCGAGCTCCGGGTCCGCGGTTTCTGGGTCCGCGAGTGCTGGGCCTGTCGGGGCCGGCGCCTCCGGCCCGGGCGGCGCGTCGGGAGCCGCCGGTTCGGAGCCGGCCGAGCCGGAGGAAGGCCGCTGGACGGTTCCGGCGGGCTCGGTGTTCGATCAGGTGCCCGTGTACCCGTCGGTGACGACGTTCGTCCGCCTCTGGGAAGGCGGCGAGTTCACCCTGCTCGCGGCCACGCCCGTCACCGGCCGGCGTCATCAGATCCGCGTGCACCTGGCCTGGATCGGTCATCCGATCGTCGGCGACCCGCTGTTCGACCGTGCCCCGACCACCCGCACCCTGCTGCACTCCTGGCGTCTGATGATCGACGCGGGCGGGCGACGCCTGCATCTCGAAGCACCGCCCGGCCCCGACTTCTGGACCGCCGTCGACGGCTTGATCCCACCGGACCTGCCCGCAGCCCTACCCGATCTCGTCACCTGGGATCCACCCGCGCAGGTCCCTGCGGCGGCAGTCGCCCCGGAGGAGCCCGCGCGGTCCTCACGGCGACCGGCGGCCGCGAGGCGCCGTCGATCGGGCGGCCGAGCGCATTAGGGCGACCCTTGGGCGGCCGTCGCCGCAGCCATGCCGGACACGCAGCCCACCTGGGGCAGGGCTGCGTGGGCAGAATCGTCCGTGCACCGAATGCACGTTTATATCCGATGCGGGCCCTTATGAAGCGCGTACAGGTGTTTTTCCCACGCATCCGCCCCCGGCGTGACCCGCCTACGTCTATGGCCAGCGCACTAGCGGCCGGCGGCGGGACGATAGGCGGCGTCGTGGAGTTCGCCGTAGGCACGGGCCAGGTCGGGGAGCTGGTAGTGGGCGTTGAGGCCGCTCGGGTTCGGCAGCAGCCAGATGCCGGCGGAGCCCAGGGTCTCGGGCTGGCGGCCGACCTTCGCGGTCCGGCGCCGGAAGCCCAGCCGGTACGCGGCCAGGCCCAGGAAGGCGACCCAGCGGGGCGAGATCCGCTCAGCGAGCTCGGTGAGCCGTGGAACGCCGGCACGTATCTCGTCGTCGTCGATCTCGTCGGCGCGGGCGGTGGAGCGCGCGACCAGATTCGAGATGCTGATGCCGCGGCTGGTCAGCTCGTGGGTCTCGCTGGGGTGCAGGCGGCGCGGGGTGAAGCCGGCGAGGTGCAGGACGGGCCACAGCCGGTTGCCTGGCGTGCCGAAGTGGAAGCCGGTCGCCCCGGACTCCAGCGACGGGTTGATCCCACAGAGCAGCACGACGGTCCGGGGCGCGAGCAGATCGGGGACGGTCGCGCCGTAGGCGGCCTGCAGCTGCGCCCGGGTGGGCCGCGGCGGGACGCCCACACTGGGCCGAATGGGCGGTGCCTGTTCGCCGACTGCCTCAAACATGTCCTCGAGGGCCTCCGTTGCCGGTATCGTGCTGTCTGGTACAGCGTGCCAGTGTCCGGGCAACGGTGGTCTCTCGCCCCTGCCGCTCAGGCCGCCGCGGGAAGCGCGGCCTGAATGGTCCGTGGCCGAGGCTTCGCGCCGCAGCCCCGCCAGTGCCCGTTGCCCCGGTGGAGACGATGTCGCCGCCGCAGTCCGGCCGCCCCGCCGCAGCGGGTAGTGGATCGCCGGCTCGGCTGTCGGTCGTCGGTTTCGGTGGCGCCGCCCGCGAGGCCGGGCGTTGTCCCGCCGCCGTGGGGCTGGGGGTGTCTGCGCGGGAGGCGGCCGATACCCCGTTCGACACGTGACGCGGCCGTGGAGTACTGTTGATGACCGTGGCCGGAGTCCGCGTGACTCTGGCGTGCGTCCCGCATTTTGACGTGGCGCCGTGGTGCCAGGCTGGATGACGTAAAGTCACTGCCTGGGTGGCCGTCGGCGACTGTCGAGCTCGGTTTCCGCGAAGCGGCCGGGCGGGCTGGCGCGCTCTCCACCGTGGTGGATCATCGCATCCGCGATCCACAGCGGGCGAGACGGCGCGACACGCCCGACCGCGTGGGTCGGAGTCACCAGCGAGGGGTCACCATGAGTGGCTCCTGTGCGGTCCGCGAGGGAATGCAGGTAGGCCGGCGTACCGGTCTGGTTGCCCAAGGCAGTACGACGAGGCGTGACAGGAACGGGAGCGGCGTTGCCCACGATCCAGCAGCTGGTCCGCAAGGGCCGGCAGGACAAGGTCGAGAAGACCAAGACCCCGGCACTCAAGGGGAGCCCTCAGCGTCGTGGTGTGTGCACCCGCGTCTACACGACCACCCCGAAGAAGCCCAACTCGGCGCTGCGCAAGGTGGCCCGAGTCCGGCTGAACAGCGGGATCGAGGTCACCGCCTACATCCCGGGCGTCGGCCACAACCTGCAGGAGCACTCGATCGTCCTCGTCCGTGGTGGTCGTGTGAAGGACCTCCCGGGCGTCCGTTACAAGATCGTCCGCGGCGCTCTCGACACGCAGGGCGTCCGTAACCGCAAGCAGGCTCGCAGCCGCTACGGCGCGAAGAAGGAGAAGGGCTGATGCCGCGCAAGGGGCCCGCGCCCAAGCACGCCGTCGTCGTCGACCCGGTGTACGGGTCGCCGCTGGTGACCGCGCTGGTGAACAAGGTGCTGCTGAGCGGCAAGAAGTCGGTCGCGGAGCGCATCGTGTACGGCGCGCTGGAAGGCGCGAAGAACAAGACCGGCAACGATCCGGTCGTCACGCTCAAGCGGGCGCTCGACAACGTCAAGCCCACGCTGGAGGTGCGCAGCCGCCGTGTCGGTGGCGCCACCTACCAGGTCCCGGTCGAGGTCCGCGCCGGTCGCAGCACCACGCTGGCGCTGCGCTGGATTGTCGGCTACTCCCGGGCTCGCCGCGAGAAGACGATGACCGAGCGGCTGATGAACGAGCTGATCGACGCGAGCAACGGCCTCGGCGCGAGCGTGAAGCGCCGGGAGGACACCCACAAGATGGCGGAGTCCAACAAGGCCTTCGCCCACTACCGCTGGTAGCTCTCCATGGCATCTGACGTACGTTCCTCGCTGGCCAGTACCCGCAACATCGGGATCATGGCCCACATCGACGCCGGCAAGACCACCACCACCGAGCGCATCCTCTTCTACACCGGTGTGAACTACAAGATCGGTGAGGTCCACGAGGGCGGCGCCACGATGGACTGGATGGAGCAGGAGCAGGAGCGGGGGATCACCATCACCTCCGCGGCCACCACCTGTATCTGGCGCGACCACACCATCAACATCATCGACACGCCCGGCCACGTTGACTTCACGGTCGAGGTGGAGCGGTCGCTGCGCGTCCTCGACGGTGCCGTGGCGGTGTTCGACGCCGTCGCCGGTGTCGAGCCGCAGAGCGAGACGGTCTGGAAGCAGGCCGACCGCTACGACGTGCCGCGCATCGCGTTCGTCAACAAGATGGACCGGGTCGGCGCGGAGTTCCACCGCTGCGTCGAGATGATGGTTGACCGGCTCGACGCCACGCCTGCCGTCATCCAGCTTCCCTGGGGTGTGGAGTCCGACTTCCGCGGCGTCATCGACCTGATCCGGATGAAGGGCCTCCTCTGGAAGTCGGAGGACAAGGGCGCTTCCTACGAGGTCGTCGACATCCCGGCGGACCACGCCGAGGCGGCGCAGGAGTGGCGCGACAAGCTGATCGAGACTGTCGCGGAGAACGACGACGAGCTCATGGAGCTGTACCTCGAGGGTGAGGAGCCCTCCGAGGAGCAGCTCGTCGCCGCGCTGCGCCGCGGTACCCTCGCGAGCAAGATCAACCCGGTGCTGTGCGGCTCCGCGTTCAAGAACAAGGGCGTCCAGCCCATGCTCGACGCGGTCGTCGACTTCCTGCCTAACCCGCTCGACATCGGCGCCACCGTGGGGCACTCGGTGAGCGACGAGTCGGTCGAGGTCAAGCGTGAGCCGAGCGAGGACGAGCCGTTCTCCGCTCTCGCCTTCAAGATCATGAGCGACCCGTACGTCGGCAAGCTGACCTACATCCGGGTGTACTCGGGCAAGCTCACCGCGGGCTCGCCGGTCCTGAACTCCACGAAGGACCGCAAGGAGCGCATCGGCCGCATCCTGCAGATGCACGCCAACCACCGGGAGGACCGCGACGGTGTCGGCGCGGGCCAGATCGTCGCCGTGGTGGGCCTGAAGAACACCACGACCGGTGACACGCTCTGCGACCCGAACGCGCCGGTGATCCTGGAGTCGATGACGTTCCCGGCGCCGGTCATCCACGTCGCGATCGAGCCGAAGACGAAGGCCGACCAGCAGAAGCTGGGCACCGCGATCCAGCGGCTCGCCGAGGAGGACCCGACCTTCCAGGTCCGGACCGACGAGGAGACCGGTCAGACGATCATCGCGGGTATGGGTGAGCTGCACCTGGACGTGCTGGTCGACCGGATGCGCCGCGAGTTCTCGGTCGAGGCGAACGTCGGCAAGCCGCAGGTGGCCTACCGCGAGACGATCCGCCGCAAGGTGGAGAAGGTCGACTACACCCACAAGAAGCAGACGGGTGGGTCGGGCCAGTACGCGCGGGTGATCATCAGCCTGGAGCCCTCCGGCGGCGACGGCGGTGGTTACGAGTTCCAGAACAAGGTCACCGGTGGCCGTATCCCCAAGGAGTACATCCCCTCGGTGGACGCCGGCTGCCAGGAGGCCATGGAGTTCGGTGTCCTCGCCGGGTACCCGCTGGTCGACGTCAAGGTGACCCTCCTCGACGGCCAGTTCCACGACGTGGACTCGTCCGAGCTCGCGTTCAAGATCGCCGGTTCGATGGCGTTCAAGGACGCGGCCCGCAAGGCGGACCCGGTGCTGCTGGAGCCGCTGATGGCTGTCGAGGTCACCACGCCCGAGGATCACATGGGCGACGTCATCGGCGACCTGAACGCGCGCCGTGGCCAGATCCAGGCCATGGAGGAGCGCGGCGGCTCCCGCATCGTGCGGGCGCAGGTGCCGCTGTCGGAGATGTTCGGCTACGTCGGCGACCTGCGGTCGAAGACGTCGGGCCGGGCCAGCTACTCGATGCAGTTCGACTCCTACGCCGAGGTTCCCGGGAACGTCGCCAAGGAGATCATCGCCAAGGCGAGGGGTGAGTGACCGCCCCCGTGGCGTGATCACCACCTCAACCTGACTACACCAGCACGACACCACCCGTCCTTGGAGGGACACCCGTGGCGAAGCAGAAGTTCGAGCGGACGAAGCCGCACGTCAATATCGGCACCATCGGTCACATCGACCATGGCAAGACCACGCTGACCGCGGCGATCACCAAGGTCCTGCACGACGCGTACCCGGACCTCAACCCCTTCACGCCGTTCGACCAGATCGACAAGGCGCCGGAGGAGAAGGCCCGCGGCATCACGATCTCGATCGCGCACGTCGAGTACCAGACCGACTCCCGGCACTACGCGCACGTCGACTGCCCGGGTCACGCGGACTACATCAAGAACATGATCACCGGTGCCGCGCAGATGGACGGCGCGATCCTGGTGGTCTCCGCGACCGACGGCCCGATGCCGCAGACGAAGGAGCACGTGCTGCTCGCTCGTCAGGTCGGCGTGCCGTACATCGTCGTGGCGCTCAACAAGGCCGACATGGTCGACGACGAGGAGATCCTCGAGCTCGTCGAGCTCGAGGTCCGCGAGCTGCTGAACACCTACGAGTTCCCCGGCGACGACGTCCCCGTGATCCGCGTCTCCGCGCTCAAGGCGCTGGAGGGCGACAAGGAGTGGGGCGCGAAGCTGCTCGAGCTCATGGCGGCGGTCGACGAGTCGATCCCCGAGCCGCAGCGTGACATCGACCGGCCGTTCCTCATGCCGATCGAGGACGTCTTCACGATCACCGGTCGCGGCACGGTCGTCACCGGCCGTATCGAGCGTGGAATCGTCAAGGTCAACGAGACCGTCGAGATCGTCGGTATCAAGAACGAGACGACCTCCACGACCGTCACCGGCGTCGAGATGTTCCGCAAGCTCCTCGACGAGGGCCAGGCCGGTGACAACGTCGGTCTGCTCCTGCGCGGTATCAAGCGCGAGGACGTCGAGCGCGGCCAGGTCGTCGTGAAGCCGAAGTCGATCACCCCGCACACGGTGTTCGAGGCTCGCGTCTACATCCTGAACAAGGACGAGGGCGGCCGCCACACCCCGTTCTTCAAGAACTACCGGCCGCAGTTCTACTTCCGCACCACCGACGTGACCGGCGTCGTGACCCTCCCCGAGGGCACGGAGATGGTCATGCCCGGCGACAACACCGAGATGACGGTCGAGCTCATCCAGCCCATCGCCATGGAGGAGGGTCTGCGCTTCGCCATCCGCGAGGGTGGCCGGACCGTCGGCGCGGGCCAGGTCACGAAGGTTCTCAAGTAGTAGGCGCGGGCGGTGGGTCCGGTCATCCGGACTCACCGCCCGCATTGCTGCCCGGGCGGCGCACGTCGCCCGGGTGGCACCGGCTGCCGGTGGTACCCGGCCGCCGACGTGGCAGGCAATCCGGCCCCAGGCGTCGATCCGTCGGCGGGGGGGACCGGCACGAGACAGCGGTGGAACCGGCAGATCCGAGCGGCCGGCGGCGGATCGCGCGAAGGCGCGGTCGGCGGCGTGAGGATCTACGAGCGGTGACCCGGTAAGCGGTACCGGCCGGACGAGACAGACAGGACAGGCGAAGCCCACCATGGCGGCACAGAAGATCCGCATTCGGCTCAAGGCCTATGACCACGAGGTCATCGACAGCTCGGCGCGGAAGATCGTCGAGACGGTGACCCGGACGGGTGCGCAGGTCGCGGGACCGGTGCCGCTGCCGACGGAGAAGAACATCTACTGCGTCATCCGGTCGCCGCACAAGTACAAGGACAGCCGCGAGCACTTCGAGATGCGGACGCACAAGCGGCTGATCGACATCCTTGACCCGACGCCGAAGACGGTCGACTCGCTGATGCGCCTCGACCTCCCCGCCGGCGTCGACATCGAGATCAAGCTGTAAGAGGGGCCGGCGCAGTCATGCTCATCCGCAACTACAGAGGGCTCCTGGGCACCAAGCTCGGGATGACCCAGGTATGGGACGCGAACAACCGCGTCGTGCCGGTCACCGTCATCAAGGCCGGACCCAACGTCGTCACGCAGGTCAAGACGCCGGACTCGGACGGCTACTCCGCCGTGCAGCTCGGCTATGGCGAGATCGACCCGCGTAAGATCAACAAGCCGGCCCGCGGGCACTTCGGCACCAGCGGGGTCACGCCGCGGCGCCACCTCGCCGAGCTGCGCACCGCCGACGCGGTGAACTACCGCCCCGGGCAGGAACTGACCGGCGAGGTGTTCGACGCGGGCGCGGTCGTCGATGTCACCGGCACCTCCAAGGGCAAGGGCTTCGCGGGTGTCATGAAGCGCCACGGCTTCAAGGGCCTGGGCGCGGGGCACGGCGTCGAGCGCAAGCACCGCTCGCCGGGTTCGGTCGGCGGCTGCGCCACTCCGGGCCGGGTCTTCAAGGGACTGCGCATGGCCGGCCGCATGGGCCACGTGCGCACCACCACCCCCGGCCTGACCATCCACGCCGTCGACTCCGAGCGTGGCTACCTGCTGGTGAAGGGCGCGGTGCCGGGCCCGGACGGCGGTCTCGTCTTCGTGCGCAGCGCGGCCAAGCGCCCGGCGCCCGCGGACTTCGCCCCGGTCGCGGCGGCCAACGCCGGTGAGGAGGTCTCGGCATGAGCCCCGCGGCGATCGCATCCGACGCGGATGCCATCACGCGCACCGTCGCGGTGCACGCCCCGCACGGCGGGGACGGCGGCAGCGTCGAGCTGCCCGGCGGCGTGTTCGACGTGCCGCTGAACGTCCCGCTGATCCACCAGGTCGTCGTCGCGCAGCTCGCGGCCGCCCGCCAGGGCACCCACGACACCAAGACGCGCGGCGAGGTCCGCGGCGGTGGCCGCAAGCCGTACCGCCAGAAGGGCACGGGTCGTGCCCGGCAGGGTTCGCTGCGCGCGCCGCAGTTCGCCGGCGGTGGCACGGTCCACGGGCCGACGCCCCGCTCGTACGACCAGCGCACCCCGAAGAAGATGAAGGCCGCCGCCCTGCGCGGTGCGCTCTCCGACCGGGCGCGAAACAACCGGGTCCACGTCGTGAGCTCGCTGGTCTCCGGCGACGCGCCCTCGACGAAGATCGCGGTGACCGCGCTGCGCGCGATCGCCGACACCCGCCGGGTGCTCGTGGTCGCCAGCCGTGCCGACGAGCTGACCTGGAAGAGCCTGCGCAACGTCGCGGCGGTGCACCTGCTCGACCCGGGCCAGCTCAACACCTACGACGTGCTGGTCAGCGACGACGTCGTCTTCACCGAGGACGCGCTCGCCACGTTCCTCGCCCGTGGCAGCAGGCCGGCGCGTGCCGGTCAGCCGGGCGCGACCGGGGCGGAGGAGGACAAGTGATTCCCGACCCGCGTGACGTGATCCTGCGGCCGGTCGTCTCCGAGAAGAGCTACGGCCTGCTGGACGAGAACGTCTACACGTTCATCGTCCGTCCGGACGCGAACAAGACCCAGATCAAGCTCGCCGTGCAGCAGATCTTCAACGTGCGGGTCCTGCGGGTGAACACCATCAACCGGCAGGGCAAGCGTAAGCGCACCAAGCATGGCTGGGGCCACCGGTCCTCGACCAAGCGGGCGCTCGTGAGCCTCGCCCCCGGTGACACGATCGAGATCTTCGGAGGTCCCGGTGCCTGAGCTCGCGCGCCGCGCGGCGACGGCGGCGGGTCACGGCCCGGCGGGCCAGGGACGGTAGGAAGCCATGGGTATTCGTAGATACAAGCCGACGACCCCGGGCCGTCGCGGCGCGAGTGTCGCCGACTTCGTCGAGATCACGCGGGACCACCCGGAGAAGTCGCTGGTCCGCCCGCTGCACTCCAAGGGCGGTCGCAACGTTCACGGCCGGATCACCACTCGGCACCAGGGCGGCGGCCACAAGCGGGCCTACCGGATCATCGACTTCCGTCGTGACAAGGACGGGGTGCCGGCCAAGGTCGCACACATCGAGTACGACCCGAACCGCACCGCCCGGATCGCGCTGCTGCACTACGCCGACGGCGAGAAGCGCTACATCCTCGCCCCGGTTCGGCTCAAGCAGGGCGACCAGGTCAGCTCGGGCGTCGGGGCGGACATCAAGCCCGGCAACGCGCTGCCGCTGCGCAACATCCCGACCGGTACCGTGATCCACGCCATCGAGCTGCGGCCCGGCGGCGGCGCCAAGATCGCTCGCAGCGCCGGCGCCAGTGTGCAGCTCGTCGCGAAGGACGGCCCGTACGCCCAGTTGCGGATGCCCTCCGGTGAGATCCGCAACGTCGACGTCCGCTGCCGCGCGACGGTCGGCGAGGTCGGCAACGCCGAGCAGAGCAACATCAACTGGGGTAAGGCCGGCCGGATGCGCTGGAAGGGCCGCCGGCCCACCGTGCGTGGTGTCGCGATGAACCCGGTCGACCACCCGCACGGCGGTGGTGAGGGCAAGACCTCCGGCGGTCGCCACCCGGTCAACCCGAAGGGCCGTCCCGAGGGGCGGACCCGGGCCCACAAGAAGTCGTCCGACGCGCTCATCGTGCGTCGTCGCAAGCAGAACAGGCGGCGGTAGTGACCTCAGGATCCCGGACCCTGGCTTCCGTGAGCCACCCGTCGCAGTCCGTCCATCGATTCTGAGCAGGAAGGAGGAGACACAGCCATGCCACGCAGTCTGAAGAAGGGCCCGTTCGTCGACGACCACCTGCTCAAGAAGGTGGACGTGCAGAACTCCAAGGGCACCAAGCACGTCATCAAGACCTGGTCGCGCCGCTCGACCGTGATCCCCGACATGCTGGGGCACACGATCGCCGTGCACGACGGCCGCAAGCACGTCCCGGTCTTCATCACCGAGGGCATGGTCGGGCACAAGCTCGGCGAGTTCGCCCCGACCCGGACGTTCCGCGGCCACGTCAAGGAGGACCGGAGGTCACGCCGTGGCTGACGATCTCGTCGACGGCCTGACCCGCGCCGGCCTGCCCGGCGCCAAGGCCAGCGCGCGCTATGTCCGGGTGTCGCCGACCAAGGCCCGCCGGGTCGTCGACCTCGTGCGCGGCCGGTCCGTCAGCGAGGCCCTGGACATCCTCCGCTTCGCCCCGCAGTCCGCCAGCGACGACGTGTACAAGGTCGTCGCCAGCGCAGCCGCGAACGCGGAGAACAACCACAGCCTCGACCCGGCCACCCTGTGGGTCGGCGAGGTGTACGTGGACGAGGGGCCGACGCTCAAGCGCATCCGTCCCCGCGCCCAGGGCCGGGCCTACCGGATCCGCAAGCGCACCAGCCACATCACCGTCGTGGTGGAGAGCCGGGAACCGGTCGCCACGGCCGGCCGGGGCGCGAAGACGACAAGGAGGGCCCGGTAGTGGGGCAGAAGGTCAACCCGCACGGGTTCCGGCTTGGCATCACCTCGGAGTTCACCTCCCGCTGGTACGCCGACAAGCAGTACAAGGCGTACGTCGGCGAGGACGTGAAGATCCGCAAGATGATGTCGCGGGGCATGGAGCGGGCCGGCATCAGCCGGGTCGACATCGAGCGGACCCAGGGCCGGCTGCGGGTGGACATCCACACCGCGCGCCCGGGCATCGTCATCGGCCGCCGTGGCGCGGAGGCCGACCGCATCCGCGGTGACCTGGAGAAGCTCACCGGCAAGCAGGTGCAGCTGAACATCCTCGAGGTCAAGAACCCCGAGGTCGACGCGCAGCTCGTCGCTCAGGGCGTCGCGGAGCAGCTGTCCAGCCGGGTCAGCTTCCGCCGCGCGATGCGCAAGGCGATGCAGACCGCCATGAAGGGCGGCGCCAAGGGCATCCGGGTGCAGTGCTCCGGTCGCCTCGGCGGCGCCGAGATGAGCCGCTCGGAGTTCTACCGCGAGGGTCGGGTGCCGCTGCACACGCTGCGTGCGGACATCGACTACGGCTTCTACGAGGCCCGGACGAACTTCGGCCGGATCGGCGTCAAGGTCTGGATCTACAAGGGCGACGTCGTGCAGAGCCGCGCCGAGCGTGAGGCGCAGGAGGCGCTGCAGCGCCAGTCCCGCCGCGACCGGCCGCCGCGGCGCGGGCCGCGCTCCGGCTCGTCCGGCACCACTCAGGGCGGCACCGACGCCGGCCGCGCGGCGGCGCGCAACGAGCGCCGGGGCCGCGGCGGTGGCGGTGGCGGTGGCGGTGGCGGCGGCAACGCCCCCGCCCCCGAGTCCACGTCGCCCGAGTCCACGTCGCCCGAGACTGCTCCGGCGGAGACTGCTCCGGCGGAGGCCACGGAGGCCCAGGCGCCCTCGGCGACCGCCGCCACCGCCCCCGAGACGGCCAGCGCGCCGACCGCGGGCACTCCGGAGAAGGCGGAGGAATAGATCATGCTGATTCCCCGGAAGGTCGCGCACCGCAAGCAGCACCACCCGAGGCGGACCGGTGCGGCCAAGGGCGGCACCAAGGTCACCTTCGGTGAGTACGGAATCCAGGCCCTGGAGTCCGCGTACGTGACGAACCGCCAGATCGAGTCGGCGCGTATCGCCATGACCCGGCACATCCGTCGTGGTGGCAAGGTGTGGATCAACATCTACCCCGACCGTCCGCTGACGAAGAAGCCGGCCGAGACCCGGATGGGTTCCGGCAAGGGCTCGCCCGAGTGGTGGATCGCGAACGTGAAGCCGGGCCGGGTCATGTTCGAGCTGTCCGGCGTCGCGGAGCCCGTGGCCCGCGAGGCGATGCGCCGCGCGATCCACAAGCTGCCGATGAAGTGCCGGTTCGTGGTTCGTGAAGGTGGTGCGTGATGGCTGTCGCTACCGCGGACGAGCTGCGGAGCCTGTCCGGCGAGGAGCTCGTCGACAAGCTTCGGGAGGCCAAGGAGGAGCTGTTCAACCTCCGGTTCCAGGCGGCGACCGGGCAGCTGACCAACAACCGCCGGCTGCGGTCGGTGCGGCGTGACATCGCCAGGATCTACACGGTGATGCGCGAACGGGAGCTGGGAATCACCGACGATCCGGCGCTGGTCGCCGGCGCGGCGGACGATGACGCGACGCAGTCGGAACGGGCGTGAGGGCAGTGGCAGACGAGACGGCCTCGCAGCAGGCCAGCGAGCAGGACGGCGCGGCGGGTGCCGAGCGCGGCTTCCGCAAGGTCCGTGAGGGCCTCGTGGTCAGCGACAAGATGACCAAGACCGTGGTCGTCGCCGTCGAGGACCGTGTGCAGCACCCGCTGTACGGCAAGACGATCCGCCGGACGAAGAAGATCAAGGCGCACGACGAGAGCGGCACCACCGGTGTCGGTGACCGCGTGCTGCTGATGGAGACCCGGCCGCTGTCGGCCACCAAGCGGTGGCGCGTCGTCCAGGTCCTGGAGAAGGCCAAGTAGTTCCCTCCCGGGGCGGCAGGTCCATCCGGACCTGCGGCCCCTCAGGGGCGAGGCAGCCCCGCCGGGGCAAAGGCAGCCCCTCGGGGGAGCGCCCCCGACCATGCAGTACCGGTTGATCAGCAGTACCGGGTGATCAGGAGCGGAAAGTGATTCAGCAGGAGTCGCGACTTCGGGTCGCCGACAACACCGGAGCGCGGGAGATTCTCTGCATCCGGGTGCTTGGCGGCTCTGGGCGTCGTTACGCGGGGATCGGCGACATCATCGTCGGCACGGTCAAGGATGCCCTGCCCGGCGCCGGCGTGAAGCGCGGCGACGTGGTCAAGGCGGTCGTGGTGCGCACCACCAAGGAGCGCCGGCGGCCGGACGGCTCCTACATCCGGTTCGACGAGAACGCCGCGGTACTGATCCGAGATGGCGGTGACCCGCGAGGGACCCGTATCTTCGGGCCGGTCGGCCGGGAACTGCGGGACAAGAAGTTCATGAAGATTATTTCGCTGGCGCCGGAGGTGCTCTGACCGTGGCCGGTCTGAAGATCAAGAAGGGTGACACGGTCCAGATCATCACCGGCAAGGACCGTGGTCTCAAGGGCAAGGTCATCCGTGCCTTCCCGGAGCAGAACAAGGTCCTCGTCGAGGGCGCGAACCGGATCACCCGGCACACCCGCGTCCAGCAGAGCGCGCGTGGCTCGCAGTCGGGCGGCATCATCACGCAGGAAGCGCCGATCCACGTGAGCAACGTGATGATCGTCGACCCCTCGGATGGCCGGCCCACCCGCATCGGCTACCGGGTCAACGAGGATGGCACCAAGGTCCGCATCTCCCGGCGCACCGGCACCGAGCTGTAGGCCCGGCGAGCAGTCGAGCAGTTTGGGAATCGAGATCAGACAATGACTGTCACCACCGAAGACCGGCCCGAGGCTCGCCCCGTTCCCCGGCTCAAGCAGCGGTACCGCGAGGAGATCGCGCCGGCGCTGCGGGAGGAGTTCTCCTACCGCAACGTCATGCAGATCCCCGGCGTCGTCAAGGTCGTCGTGAACATGGGCGTCGGCGACGCCGCCCGGGACGCGAAGCTCATCGACGGTGCCGTGCGGGACCTCGCGGCCATCACCGGCCAGAAGCCGGCCGTGCGCCGGGCGAAGAAGTCCATCGCCCAGTTCAAGCTGCGCGAGGGCATGCCGATCGGCGCGAAGGTCACCCTGCGCGGCGACCGGATGTGGGAGTTCCTCGACCGCCTGGTCACCATCGCGCTGCCCCGCATCCGTGACTTCCGTGGGCTGTCCCCGAAGCAGTTCGACGGCGCGGGCAACTACACGTTCGGCGTGGTCGAGCAGTCGATCTTCCACGAGATCGACATCGACCGGATCGACCGGGTTCGGGGCATGGACATCACGGTCGTCACCACCGCGACCACCGACGACGAGGGTCGGGCGCTCCTGAGGGCGCTGGGCTTCCCCTTCCGGGAGAACTAGACAGATGGCCAAGAAGGCACTGATCGAGAAGGCGAACCGCAAGCCGAAGTACGCGGTGCGCGGCTACACCCGCTGCCAGCGCTGCGGCCGGTCCCGCTCCGTGTACAGGGTCTTCGGGCTCTGCCGGGTCTGCCTGCGGCAGATGGCCCACCGCGGCGAGCTGCCCGGCGTCACCAAGAGCTCCTGGTAGTTCTGGGAACTCCTGGTAGCTCCGGGAGTTTCTGGTAGCAGTCGCCTCACCTCCGTACCACCCCCGCAGTCCACCCGATCGCGGCAGGCCCGACACCCGTCCGCCGGGCTTTCAGGCAAAGCCCGGCGTGGGAGGGAACCGCCGTGAGAAAGGCGTCAAGCCCATGACGATGACCGACCCGATTGCGGACATGCTTACCCGTGTCCGTAACGCCAGCCGGGCCTACCACGACCGCGTGGTGATGCCCCATAGCAAGATCAAGACCCATATCGCCGAAATCCTTCAGCAGGAGGGCTACATCTCCGGCTGGCACGTCGAGGACGCGACCTCGACCGGCGGTGTCGGCAGCACGCTGGTCATCGATCTGAAGTACGGCCCGAACCGCGAGCGTTCGATCGCCGGGATCAAGCGCATCAGCAAGCCGGGCCTGCGGGTCTACGCCAAGGCGACGAACCTCCCCAAGGTGCTCGGTGGGCTGGGTGTCGCGATCATCTCGACCTCGTCGGGGCTGCTGACCGACCGGCAGGCGAGCAAGCGGGGCGTGGGCGGGGAAGTCCTCGCCTACGTCTGGTAAGGAGGGCGAGCGATGTCACGGATCGGGCGCCAGCCCATTCCCGTGCCCAGCGGTGTCGACATCACCGTGGAGGGCCCCACCGTCACCGTCAAGGGCCCCAAGGGCACCCTGAGCCACACGGTCGCGGAACCGATTTCGGTCAACCGTGAGGACGGTCAGCTCGTCGTGGCCCGCCCCGACGACGACCGCCGCTCCCGGGCGCTGCACGGCCTGACCCGCACGCTGGTCGCGAACATGGTCACCGGTGTGACCGCCGGGTACTCCAAGACGCTCGAGATCGTCGGCGTCGGGTACCGCGTCCAGGCGAAGGGCTCGGACCTCGAGTTCGCGCTCGGCTACAGCCACCCCGTCCCGGTCAAGGCCCCCGAGGGCATCCGCTTCGAGGTGCAGACCCCGACCCGCTTCGTCGTCCACGGGATCGACAAGCAGCTCGTCGGCGAGGTCTCCGCGAAGATCCGCGGACTGCGCAAGCCCGACCCCTACAAGGGCAAGGGCGTGCGGTACCAGGGCGAGGTCGTCCGCCGCAAGGTCGGGAAGACCGGGAAGTAGGAGATAGATCATGGCAGTGAGCCTTGGCGCCAGCGCGAAGCGACGGACCTCGAAGCTCCGCCGGCACGCCCGTGTGCGCAAGAGGGTGGTGGGCACCCAGTCCCGCCCCCGGCTCGTCGTCACCCGGTCCTCGCGGCACATCTACGCCCAGGTCATCGACGACGCACGCGGCCACACGCTGGCCTCGGCGTCCACTCTGGACGTGACCCTGCGCGACGGCGACGGCGACAAGACCGCCCAGGCGCGCAAGGTCGGCGAACTGGTCGCGCAGCGGGCGAAGGCGGCCGGCGTCGCCGCCGTCGTCTTCGACCGCGGCGGGCGGACCTACGCGGGCCGGATCGCGGCGCTCGCGGACGCGGCACGGGAAGGCGGGCTGGACTTCTGATGACCCGCCACGCAATCCAGGACCCCCAGAACAGGGAGATGTTGTAGATGCCAGGCCAGCAGCGCCGCGGCGGCGGCTCCGGCGGCTCCGACCGTCGGGAACGCCGGGACCGGTCGGGCGGCGGCCCGGCCCAGGAGAAGAACGCCTACGTCGAGCGGGTCGTCGCGATCAACCGCGTGGCCAAGGTCGTCAAGGGTGGTCGTCGCTTCAGCTTCACCGCGCTCGTCGTGGTGGGTGACGCGGACGGGACCGTCGGCGTCGGCTACGGCAAGGCGAAGGAGGTGCCGGCCGCCATCGCCAAGGGTGTCGAGGAGGCCAAGAAGCACTTCTTCAAGGTGCCCCGCATCGGCTCGACCATCCCGCACCCGGTCCAGGGGGAGGAGGCGGCGGGCGTCGTCCTGCTCAAGCCGGCCTCGCCCGGTACCGGTGTCATCGCGGGTGGCCCGGTGCGCGCCGTGCTGGAGTGCGCCGGCGTGCACGACGTGCTGTCGAAGTCGCTCGGCTCGTCGAACCCGATCAACATCGTGCACGCGACGGTGGCCGCCCTGCGCGGCCTCATGCGGCCCGAGGAGATCGCGGCCCGGCGTGGCCTGCCGCTCGAGGACGTCGCCCCGCCGGCCATGCTGCGCGCCCGGGCGGCCGGGGTGAGTGCGTGATGGCGAAGCTGCGCATCACCCAGATCCGGTCGGGGATCGGCGGCACCCACAACCAGCGGGCGACGCTTCGGACCCTCGGTCTGCGCAAGATCAACGCTTCGACGATCCGCGAGGACCGGCCCGAGGTGCTCGGGATGATCAGAACTGTGACCCACCTTGTCCGGGTCGAGGAGGTGGACTCCTAGCCATGGCCGAACTGACGAAGACCGACGCGGCGGACGCCGAGCCGGCGGGGACCCAGCGTGGGCGTGGCCTGAAGGTGCATCACCTGCGCCCGGCCCCGGGTGCGCACCGCAAGCGGATCCGGGTCGGCCGCGGTGAGGGTTCCAAGGGCAAGACGGCCGGGCGCGGCACGAAGGGCTCCAAGGCCCGCAAGCAGGTGCCGGCGCGGTTCGAGGGCGGTCAGATGCCGCTGCACATGCGGCTGCCCAAGCTCAAGGGCTTCACCAACCCGGCCCGGGTCGAGTACCAGGTCGTGAATGTCGCCACTTTGGCGGAGTTGTTCCCCGAGGGCGGCGAGGTCTCCAAGGCGGATCTGGTGGCTCGGGGCGCCGTGCGCGCCAAGTCACCGGTGAAGGTGCTTGGCAAGGGCGACATTTCAGTCGCGCTGCACGTCAGCGCCGACGCGTTCTCGGCTTCCGCGCGTGAGAAGATCGCGGCAGCCGGTGGGAGCGTCACCGAGAGTTGAGTGTGAGGACGGGGGCGGCTTCCAGGCCGCCCCCGTCCGGCGTGTCCTCGGGCATCCAGGACGGCGGCCAGGCGCACGGCAAGTGGCCTGCCATCCCGGCTACCACTGCTTACCGGGCGTGATGTCCGGACGAGTGGACCGGGTGTCCTGTTACAGTCGCCTAACCGACGTCGGCCATCGGCCACCGTCGGAGCTCCGCACCGGGCAGGATGTCCACTCCCAGTCGGGTTCGCAATCTCAAGCAGGAGGAGCCGTGCTCACCGCCTTCACACGGGCATTCCGCACTCCTGACCTGCGTAAGAAGCTGCTGTTCACCGTCGGGATCGTGGTGCTGTTCCGGTTCGGCAGCGTCATGCCCTCGCCCGGTGTGTCGACCCGCGCGGTCAACACGTGTCTGAACGCCGCGAGCGCCAGCAACAGCAACGTCTACTCGCTGATCAACCTCTTCAGCGGGGGCGCGCTCCTCCAGCTGTCGATCTTCGCGCTCGGCATCATGCCCTACATCACGTCGAGCATCATCATCCAGCTGCTCGTGGTGGTGATTCCGCGTCTCGAGCAGCTGAAGAAGGAAGGCAGCGCGGGCGAGCAGAAGCTCACCCAGTACACGCGCTACCTGACGATCGCCCTCGGCGTGCTGCAGGCGACCGGGATCGTGGCCCTGGCCCGCAGCGGCCGGCTCTTCCCGAGCTGCTCGGCTGCCATCATTCCGGACACGAGCCTGTTCCGGATCACGACGATCGTCATCACAATGACCGCCGGCACCGCGGTCATCATGTGGATGGGCGAGCTGATCACCGCCCGTGGCGTCGGCAACGGCATGTCGCTGCTCATCTTCACCTCCATCGCGGCCCGGTTGCCCTCGGAGGGGACGAGCATCCTGCAGGTCGCCGGCGGCGTGGTGTTCAGCCTGGTGCTGCTGCTGGGCCTCGCGATCGTGATCTTCGTGGTCTTCGTCGAGCAGTCGCAGCGGCGAATCCCCGTGCAGTACGCGAAGCGCCTCATCGGCCGGCGGATGTACGGCGGCACGTCGACCTACCTGCCGATCAAGGTCAACCAGGCTGGCATCATCCCCGTGATCTTCGCGTCGTCCCTGCTCCAGCTGCCACAGCTGGTCGGGCAGGTGTGGAGCAACCAGGGTTTCCAGGACTTCGAGCAGCGATACCTCTCACGTGGTGACCATCCGCTCTATCTGGCCACCTACTTCGCGCTCATCATCTTCTTCACCTACTTCTATGTCGCAATCACCTTCAATCCGACGGAGGTGGCCGACAACATGAAGAAGTACGGCGGCTTCATCCCTGGGATCAGACCGGGCAACCCGACGGCGGAGTACCTCAAACACGTCCTCGATCGGATCACCCTGCCGGGCTCCCTCTTCCTCGGAGTGATCACTGTCCTTCCGTTGGCACTGTTGAACCTGACCAAGGACCAGCCGTTCCCGTTCGCGGGTACGTCTGTCCTGATCATGGTGGGGGTGGGGCTGGAAACCGTGAAGCAGATCGAGAGCCAGCTCATGCTCCGCAACTACGAAGGTTTCCTCCGGTAGTGCGCCTCGTACTGGTGGGACCGCCCGGTGCCGGAAAGGGTACACAGGCCGCGTTCATTGCCCAGGCGCGGTCGATCCCCAAGATCTCTACTGGGGACATTTTCCGAGCGAACGTGCGACAGGGAACGGAACTGGGCGTCAAGGCCAAGACCTTCATGGACGCCGGCGACCTCGTCCCGGACGAGATCACCATCGGGATGGTTCGCAACCGGCTCGCCGAGGACGACGCGGTCAAGGGCTTCCTGCTCGACGGTTTCCCCCGCAATGTCCCGCAGGCCGAGGTGCTTGGCCAGATGCTGGACGGGATGGGGACCAGGCTCGATGTGGTGCTCGAGCTCGTCGTCGATGACGACGAGGTGGTGCGGCGGCTGTCCGGGCGGCGGACCTGCCGCAACTGTGGTCATATCTGGCATCTCGACTTCGACCCGCCGTCGGTCGAGGGCCTGTGCGACCGCTGCGGCGGCGATCTGTTCCAGCGGGACGACGACCGGTCGGAGACCGTGCGCCACCGGCTGGAGGTCTACGCGGATCAGACGTCGCCGCTGGTGGCGTACTACGCCGAGAAGGGCATCCTGATCGGTATCGACGCCACCGGCCCGGTGGACAACGTCACCGATCGCGCGCTCGACGCGTTGCGCCACTACAGCGACTGAGGGGCTCAGGGCGGCTGAGGGGCTCGGGGCGGCTGGCGGGCACAGGGCCGCTCCTGGCGTCGGCGGTGTCGCGGAGCGACCATCCCCGCTCATGATCCCCTACGTTGTCTGAGCGTGGGCGGCTAGCATCGGACAACGGACCAACACACGGACACGGACCGGAGCGAGAGCGTGGCGCGACGAGAGCACGTCCAGATCAAGACGGCGGCGGAGATCGCCAAGATGCGGGTGGCCGGGCTGCTCGTGGCGAAGACGCTGGCTCGGCTGCGTGAGGCGGTCGCCCCAGGCGTGACCACCGCGGATCTGGACGCCCTTGCCGAGAAGACGATCCGCGCCGACGGCGGCATCCCCTCCTTCAAGGGCTACGCGCAGCCGCCGTATCCGGCCTCGATCTGCAGTTCGGTCAACGACGAGGTCGTCCACGCGATCCCGTCACGCCGGCGGGTGCTGCGCGAGGGCGACATCATCTCGATCGACTGCGGTGCGATCGTCGACGGCTGGCACGGCGACGCGGCCATCACGGTTCCGGTCGGCGACGTGGGCCCCGAGGTGCTCGCGATGATCCGGACCTGTGAGGACGCCCTGTGGGCCGGGCTCGCCGCGGCGCAGCTCGGCGGCCGTCTCACCGACATCAGCGCCGCCGTCGAGCGGCGCATCCGCCCCGACGGCTACGGCATCGTCGACCACTACGGCGGCCACGGCATCGGCACCGAGATGCACCAGCCGCCGCACGTGCTCAACTACGGCCGCCCCGGCCGCGGCATCCGGCTGGTCGAGGGGCTCGCGCTCGCGATCGAGCCCATGATCACCATGGGCTCGCCGGACACGAAGGTCCTCGCCGACGACTGGACCGTCTCCACGGACGACGGCAGCCTCGCGGCGCACACAGAGCACTCGGTGGCGATCACCCACCGCGGCCCGTGGGTGCTGACCGAGCCCGATGGCGGGGTGGCCCGTCTTGCCGCGCTCGGGGTCGCCTGCGGCCAGCCTCTCGACGCACCGTCCGGGATCGCCTGAGCCTGGTTGGCCCTTGACCTCCGGGCCACGTACACTCTTCAGTTGGCGGTCTTCTCACGCCGGTGTGCTCCACCGCGTCGATAGCAGTCCTGAAACGTGGCAGTTGCGGTCGGTGGCAGTGTGGTTGGTCGGTCGGGTTCCCCGTTGGGGAGCTCAGCCCTCTGACCTGGGTCGTTTCGGGCTTGCCCGGGCACTCCTCCGGTCGCGGCGGATCCGCCGGCTTAGTCGTCGACGTCAGGACAGCGGAGGACATGCCGAAGAAGGACGGGGCCATCGAGATCGAGGGCCGAGTGGTGGAGCCGCTCCCGAACGCCATGTTCCGGGTCGAGCTTCAGAACGGTCATCGTGTTCTCGCCCACATCAGCGGGAAGATGCGCCAGCACTACATCCGGATCCTGCCGGAGGACCGCGTCGTGGTCGAGCTCTCGCCCTACGACCTGTCCCGTGGCCGCATCGTCTACCGCTACAAGTAGTCGGTGACCGGTAGTCGATCACTGCTGCACGGTCGCTACGCTTCACCCCACACCCACTCGTCAGAGAAGTCACGCGCGGCCCGCGGCTGCGCAGGAGGTTCGCAACAGCCGTGAAGGTCAAGCCCAGCGTCAAGAAGATCTGTGACAAGTGCAAGGTGATCCGCCGCCACGGGCGCGTCATGGTCATCTGCGACAACCTTCGTCACAAGCAGCGTCAGGGCTGAGCTCCTGTCAGGCGCGTCGCCGGTACCTCGGTGGCGCGGCTCCTGACAGGCAGGCCGTCACCTGACGGGTGTCCCGTACCCGCCCGGCCGGTGCGCGCGTGCGACGTGCGTGCCGGGATCCGGGGTCAGGTCTGAGGATCACCACCACCACGCGATGCCAGACGTCCCGCCAGGGACGTTCCACCCCCGGTCGGAGGCCGGGGCCCGCCGGCCGTTGCGCCGGCCGGGGCGGCATCGCCCGAGACCTCCGGCCGCAGGAAGGAAACATCGGTTCATGGCACGCCTTTCCGGCGTCGACCTGCCCCGCGACAAGCGGGTCGAGATCGCACTGACCTACATCTTCGGGATCGGCCGCAGCCGCTCGCGAGACACCCTCGCCGCCACCGGGGTCAGCCCGGACACGCGGGTGAAGGATCTCAGCGAGGAGGAGATCGTCCGGCTGCGCGAGTGGATCGACGCGAACTACCGGGTCGAGGGTGACCTCAACCGGGAGATCAAGCAGGACATCCGCCGCAAGATGGAGATCGGCTGCTACCAGGGTCTCCGTCACCGGCGCAACCTGCCCGTCCACGGTCAGCGCACGCACACCAACGCGCGCACCCGCAAGGGCCCGCGCCGCGCCATCGCCGGCAAGAAGAAGGCCGGCAAGAAGTAGTCAGGGTGCCGAGCGGGCTGGGTGGCCCGCGTCCGGACGACCACTGATCGACGACCTCGCACACGGAGACGACACGCGAAGATGCCTCCCAAGACTCGGGCAGCCGGCGCCAAGAAGGTCCGGCGCAAGGAAAAGAAGAACGTCGCCCACGGGCACGCTCACATCAAGAGCACGTTCAACAACACGATCGTTTCGATCACCGACCCGACCGGGAACGTGATCTCCTGGGCCTCGGCCGGCCACGTCGGCTTCAAGGGCTCCCGTAAGTCGACCCCCTTCGCCGCGCAGATGGCCGCCGAGAACGCGGCCCGCAAGGCGCAGGAGCACGGCATGCGCAAGGTCGACGTGTTCGTGAAGGGGCCGGGTTCCGGCCGGGAGACCGCGATCCGCTCGCTGCAGGCGGCGGGCCTCGAGGTCGGGGCGATCCAGGACGTCACCCCGACCCCGCACAACGGCTGCCGTCCGCCGAAGCGGCGCAGGGTGTGACCATGCGGCGCGGCGGCCCGATCCGGGTCGCGGCGTCGCGTTCGAGTTCGCGCCAGGAAACGAGAGAGAAGGACTAGATGGCCCGTTACACCGGCGCGGACTGCAAGCGTTGCCGCCGCGAGAAGACGAAGCTGTACCTCAAGGGCAGCAAGTGCGACACCCCGAAGTGCCCGATCGAGATCCGGCCCTACCCGCCGGGCGAGCACGGCCGGGGCCGCACCAAGGACTCCGAGTACCTGCTGCAGAAGCGCGAGAAGCAGAAGTGCGCCCGGATCTACGGCGTGCTCGAGAAGCAGTTCCGTGGCTACTACGACGAGGCGAACCGCCGTGCCGGCAAGACCGGTGACGAGCTGCTGAAGATCCTCGAGTCGCGGCTCGACAACGTCGTCTACCGGGGCGGCTTCGCGCCGTCGCGGGACGCGGCCCGTCAGGCGGTTCGGCACGGCCACGTCCAGGTCAACGGGCGCAAGGTCGACATCCCGAGCTACCGGGTCAGCGAGAACGACATCGTCGAGATCACGCCGAAGGCGCGCGAGCTCACCCCGTTCGTCATCGCCCGGGAGACCGCGGGCCAGGGCCGGGCCGTCCCTGCCTGGATCGAGGCGATCCCGAGCCAGATGCGGATCCTGGTGCACTCGCTGCCGGCGCGGCAGGTGATCGACACGCAGGTCCAGGAGCAGCTGATCGTCGAGCTCTACTCCAAGTAGTCCCTGCACCGCTCGTCCCCGCAGGCCCCTCCAGAGGCACACTGGAGGGGCGTGCGGGTGCCAGTCCCACGGACGGGACGGACCGATGTCCCGTCCGCCGGCTCCTCCTGGGGAGCCAGCACCACACGGCGTCATATGGCGGGCGCCGTGGGCGGAAGGATCCCACCATGCTGATCGCTCAGCGTCCCACCCTCGTCGAGGACCCGATCTCCGAGTTCCGGTCCCGGTTCGTCATCGAGCCGCTGGAGCCGGGCTTCGGATACACCCTCGGCAACTCGCTGCGCCGGACCCTGCTGTCCTCCATCCCCGGCGCCGCGGTCACCAGCATCCGCATCGACGGGGTGCTGCACGAGTTCTCGACCGTGCCCGGCGTCAAGGAGGACGTGACCGACCTGATCCTGAACCTCAAGGAACTGGTCGTCAGCTCCGACAACGACGAGCCGACCGTGATGTACCTGCGCAAGCAGGGCCCCGGTGAGGTCACTGCGGCGGACATCGCCCCGCCGGCCGGCGTCGAGGTGCACAACCCCGAGCTGCGTCTGGCGACCCTGAACGACAAGGGCAAGCTCGAGATCGAGCTGACCGTCGAGCGGGGCCGCGGCTATGTCAGCGCCGCCCAGAACAAGCAGGCCGGCCAGGAGATCGGGCGCATCCCGATCGACTCGATCTACTCGCCGGTGCTCAAGGTGACCTACAAGGTCGAGGCCACCCGCGTCGAGCAGCGCACCGACTTCGACCGGCTCATCGTCGACGTCGAGTCCAAGCCGTCGATCTCGCCGCGGGACGCGATGGCCAGCGCCGGCAAGACCCTCGTCGGCCTGTTCGGGCTGGCGCAGGAGCTCAACGCCGAGGCAGAGGGTGTCGACATCGGCCCGTCCGCGGCGGACGCGGCGCTGGCGGCGGACCTCGCCCTGCCGATCGAGGAGATGGACCTGACCGTCCGCTCCTACAACTGCCTCAAGCGCGAGGGCATCCACACGATCGGCGAGCTCGTCTCCCGCAGCGAGGCCGACCTGCTCGACATCCGCAACTTCGGGCAGAAGTCGATCGACGAGGTCAAGACCAAGCTCGGCGCGATGGGCCTGCAGCTCAAGGACTCCCCGCCCGGGTTCGACCCGCGTCAGGCCGTCGACACCTACGGCACCGACACCTACAACGCGCCGTTCTCCGACCCGCATGACGACGGCGCGGAGTTCGTCGAGACCGAACAGTACTGACCGACACGAGGGCCCCCGCGGGCGACCGCGGGGGCCCTCGAGACCTCCGGTGGCGCACGCCGCCGTCCTGTAGGCGGGCAGCCTGGCGGGACAGTGAAAGGAACGAGGAGCACTCATCATGCCCACGCCAACCAAGGGCGCCCGGCTTGGCGGTAGCCCCGCACACGAGCGGCTGCTGCTGTCCAACCTCGCCACCGCGCTGTTCGAGCACGGCGGCATCACCACCACCGAGGCGAAGGCGAAGCGCCTGCGCCCGTACGCCGAGCGGCTGGTGACCTTCGCCAAGCGCGGCGACCTGCACGCCCGTCGCCGGGTGATGCGCCAGGTCCACAACAGCTCGGTCGTGCACACGCTGTTCACCGAGATCGGTCCCCGCTACGCCAACCGCAGCGGTGGCTACACCCGGATCATCAAGCTCGGTAACCGCAAGGGCGACAACGCGCCGCTGGCGCGCATCGAACTCGTCGAGGCCCTGACGGTTGGCCAGCAGGCGGTCAGCGAGGCCGAGCGGGCCCGCGGGACCCGGTTCGAGGAGCGCAAGGCCCCCACCGGGGCGACCACCGAGGCCGCCGAGGACCTGGCCAAGGAGTCGCCAACCGCGGCCGCCGTGGCCGCCGAGGCCGCCGAGGCCGCCGCCGCGCCGGCACCCGTGGCCGACGAGGCATCGGACGCGCCCACCGCCGAGGCGACCAGCACCGAGGCGCCTACCGCTGAGGCGACCAGCACCGACGAGGGCGACGCGAAGTCCTGACCCCGCGCGGCGCGTAAACCGTCCGCGGATGAGTAGAACCTCGAAGGCCCGCCGCCCCATCATGGGCGGCGGGCCTTCGGCATTATCGATGTCGGCCCCGACCCGCCGCGCCCGTGTCCTGTCCATGTCCCATCGCCCCGGGGGAGAGGCCGATGTCCGACGAGGTGAGCGTCCGGCCGGGCCCTTCATGTGTACTGCCCTCGGTGTCGGGGGAGGCCGGGGCGCTGGTACGACTCCGGCTGGACATCTCCTACGACGGCACGCCGTTCGCCGGCTGGGCCCGCCAGCCCGGCCAGCGAACCGTGCAGGGTGACGTCGAGGACGCGCTGATCCGGGTGGCCCGGCTGCCGGCCGTGCGGCTGACAGTGGCCGGGCGCACCGATTCGGGGGTGCATGCGGCCGGGCAGGTGGCACATGTCGACCTCCCAGCCGAGGTGCCGCTCGGTGGCCTGGCCCGCCGGCTCAACGGGGTGCTCGACCGAGCGATCCGGGTCACCGGCCTGGCGCCGGCCCCCGCCGGGTTCGACGCCCGCTTCTCCGCGCTGTCCCGCCGCTACGCCTACCGCATCACCGATGCCGCCTACGGCGCCGAGCCGCTGCGGCGCTTCGACACCCTGGCCTGGCCACGCCCTCTCGACGTGACCGGGATGGCGGCGGCAGCGCTGCTGCTGGTCGGCGAGCATGACTTCGCGGCCTTCTGCCGCCGCCGGGAGGGTGCCACCACGGTGCGGACGCTGCTGCGCCTGGACGTCGCGCGCCGCCGGGACGGGGTGGTGGTGGCTGATGTCGAGGCGGACGCCTTCTGCCACTCGATGGTCCGCGCGCTCGTCGGCGGGCTGCTGGCCGTCGGGGAGGGCCGCCGCCCGGTCCCGTGGCCGATGGCGGTGCTGCGTCGAGGGGTCCGGGACCCCGCGGTCACGGTGGCCCCGGCGCACGGCCTCACGCTGATGGAGGTGCGCTACCCACCCGACGCCGAGCTTGCGGCTCGCGCGGAGGTGACCCGCGCAGTCCGGGTCCCCACCACGCCCTCGGGCTGAGCGGGCTAGGCGGGCTGGGCCTCCGCCTCGTTCGTCCGTCCGCCCCGTTCGCCCGGTTTGAGGCTTTTTTTCGACCAGACGTCGCTGGGTGCCGAGGATAGTGACGGCTGGGGAGTGGAATATCGCGATTATTCCTCGGCACCTTTCCCGGGCGCACGGTAGTCGATGCGGATGGTAGCGGTCCTGTCTACTCCAGGTCACCATCGGGCGTAGCTGCGATCGGGACCGCCGTCTCCCGAACGTTCGTCCGCTGACTGATGCCGCGACGGTGACAGTGAATGTGACAGAGGCCGGGCGCGGTCAGCGGCGCGGGCCGTGCCCGAGCACCGCGCGGTCCCCGATCGGCTCGGTGGCGAGCACGGCGAGGTCGTTCTGCGCCGTGCGCAGCGGCGGGTCGGTCGCCGCTCCCTGCGTGCCGTCGACGTAGGCGACCTGGGTGTAGACGAGGTAGTGGCCGCGGCTGAACGCGCTGCGCCAGGAGTTGTTCCCGCCCGGCCCGGTGATCTGGGCGCCCGGCACCGAATCGGTGGGCAGCGGCAACGGCATGATGCCACCGCGGCCCTGGTTGAGGACCTGGGCACCCTGCGTCGCCGTCGTGCTGGTGTCGAGGTCGAAGACGGTGGCGCCGATGAGCACCTGGCGCTCGCCCTGACGCTGAGCGCTGAGGAACAGCGAGCGAGCCACCTGCAGACAGTGCGACGCGGCGAGCTGCGTCACCAGATCACCAGTCAGCTGTGGGCAGCCGGCGTCGAGCCGGGTGGCGAGCCGGCGGTAGGTGCGCCCGTTCACGTCGACGGACGCGTCGCCGAAGAACTCGTCCGTGACGATGGGGTCGGAGTCCGTCGACGTGCTCTCGAGGAAGTTCTTCGGGATCGGCGGCAGGGTGGCCGCGGTGCGGGGAGCGGCCGCCTGCCCACCATCCGAGTTCCCGCCCCGCAGCGTGACCACGGCGACCGCCGCGACCAGGACCAGGACAGCGCCCGCGACGGCGACCAGCACCCGCCGCGGGCGCCGGGAAGGATCATCACCCGCGGCGGACTTCTCCCGCTCGCCATCCGGGGCCGCAGGGCCCCCGCCGGGCGGCCGGCCCCGAGCGGCGACGGGGAGGTCGCTCCGAAGGCCGGGATCCTCGTCGAACTCGTCCCCGTCGAAGCCGTCGTCGCCGGGATCGTCGTAGCGGCCGGTCAGGGGGGAGCCGGTGTGCGGGGAGCTGGCCTGGGAGGGGCTGATGTGGGGGGAGCTGATGTCAGGGTCACGGAAGCCGGGGGCGCCGAATCCACGGACGCGCGGGAAGGGCGTGATGCCCTCCGGTCCGTCCGGCTCGCCCGACCAGCCACGCACGCGCCACTCCTCGGCGCCCTCCCGCTGCCCACCAGTCCCACCAGTCCCATTACTCCCGTCAGTCCCACCAGTCCCGTCAGGCCCGGTTTCGAGCCCCGCGGTGGTGGCGGCCGCACGTGACGCCGGACGCTCGTGCCTGCCGGGCCATCCTGGGCCGGATGCCGTGCCGTGCCTCGTCGGGCCCGGTCCCGTGGCGCCGGTGGTCGGCCCCGTGACGCGGCCTGGCGGCCTGGTGGCAGAGGTGGTGGACGCGGCGGGTGAGGCGATGGGCATCGGGAACGTCGCCGGGTGGTCGGGCGGCTCCGCCGGTCCGGCAGGTGCCGCGCTGTCCGTTCCCTCGCCGACGTCCGGGCGGACACCAGCGGTTCCGGGCGTCGCGGCGGTCCCGATCGGTATGGGGGTTGCCGCGGTGGAGGGCGGATCGGCGGACTCCGCCTGGGCGAGATGGTCGAAGGAGAAGCTGTAGGTCCTCGGGCCGCCGAACAGGGGATCGTCGGCGGGCGGCGTCCACCCGTCGTAGGTGGCGTAGCGGCCCCGCAGATCGGACCCGGCGGTCTGTGGGTCGGTGGCGCCGCGCGGGTGGGCGGCGGGGTTCGGTGTGCCGCCCGCGGGGGTATCGGTACCCGCGAGCTCCTCGTGTCCCCCGCCATCCAATTCAGTCATCTCGGTCAGAATAGCCAGCGCACCTGCGGAGGTCAGCCCACGCGGGTGTCCCGTCGGCGGAGCTACTGATCCGTGACAGCTAGACTGGGGGACGGCTGAGGTTTCCGGAATGTCCGGTCGGGTGCGCCGCACGCGTGGCGGAGGGCCGATCGGCCGCGGGTCTCCACCGCCTGGTAACCTCAAAGACTGCTGCGCGTGACACGTTCCGTCTGCGCGCTCCACATTCTTGACGCGCCCAGCTTGCCGGCTACTCGGGAGCCGCCGGGTAGGCCGTCCGAACACGAAGGCAGACCTGTGAGCACGTACCAGCCCAAGCCCGCGGACGTCCAGCGTGTGTGGCACGTCATCGATGCCACCGACGTGGTTCTCGGTCGGCTGGCGACCCAGGCCGCCGCCCTCCTGCGCGGCAAGCACAAGGCGTACTTCGCGCCCCACATCGACACCGGTGACTTCGTTGTTGTGATCAACGCCGGCAAGGTGTCGCTGAGCGGCAACAAGCGCGAGCAGGCGCAGTACCACCGCCACTCGGGCTTCCCGGGCGGACTGCGCAGCACCTCCTACGGTGAGCTGCTCGACACGCGTCCGCAGATCATCGTCGAGAAGGCGATCAAGGGCATGCTGCCGAAGAACAAGCTCGGCCGCGCCCAGGGCACCAAGCTGAAGGTCTACGCGGGGCCGACGCACCCGCACCAGGCGCAGCAGCCCACCCCGTTCGAGATCATCCAGGTCGCGCAGTAACCGCGGACCTCCTCGGGCCGGCTGGCGGGCGACACCCGCGCGGCCGGCTTCGGGAACCACGTATCAACCGAGGAAGGAACGCGACGTGGCTGTCGTGACCGACGTACAGGGCAACCCCCGCGCCACCGGACGGCGCAAGGAGGCGGTCGTCCGGGTCCGCCTGCTCCCGGGTACGGGGCAGTGGACGCTCAACGGGCGCACCCTCGAGCAGTACTTCCCGAACAAGGTGCACCAGCAGCTCGTCAACGAGCCGCTGAAGGCGCTGGATCGGGCCGAGTCGTATGACATCGTCGCCCGCCTGCACGGCGGCGGCGTGTCGGGCCAGGCCGGCGCACTGCGACTCGCCCTCGCCCGCGCGCTGACGCTGGCTGAGGAGGAGTCCCGGCCTACCCTGAAGAAGGCCGGCTTCCTGACCCGTGACGCCCGGGTCAAGGAGCGCAAGAAGTACGGCCTGAAGAAGGCCCGCAAGGCTCCTCAGTACAGCAAGCGTTGATCGCGCGTCCCCGTCCCGCGGGTGTCCAGTGGTGGGCGCGCGGGGCGGGGACGGACACCGCCGCCGGTGTGTGCCCCGGTCTCCGCCTGCCACTTCGACACCATGGGAGACCTCAGTGACGAGGCTCTTTGGCACCGACGGAGTTCGGGGCGTCGCCAACGTCGACCTGACGGCGGAGCAGGCGCTGTCGCTGGCCTCCGCCGCGGCGGAGCTGCTCGGCGGCGCGGCGCGGGCCGGTGGGTCCGCCGACCGGCGCCCGCTTGTGGTGGTGGGTCGCGACACCCGCCCCTCCGGTGAGTTCCTGGAAGCGGCGGTCGTCGCCGGCCTCGCGGCTTCGGGTGCCGACGTCGCCCGGGTCGGGGTGGCGCCCACGCCGGCCGTCGCCCACGCGGTGGCGAGCAGTGGTGCCACCTTCGGCGTGATGCTGTCCGCCAGCCACAACCCGATGCCCGACAACGGCATCAAGCTGTTCGCCGCCGGGGGCCTCAAGCTTCCCGACGACGTCGAGGACGCCATCGAGCGTCGGATGGCGCAGTCCCCGGGCCACCGCCCGGTCGGCCGTGAGGTGGGCCGTGTGCGCGACGAGCCCGCTCTCGTCGACGCCTACGCCGACCATCTGCTCGCCGCCCTGCCCGTGCGCCTCGATGGCCTGCGGGTCGTCGTCGACTGTGCCCAGGGCGCAGCCTCCACCCTCGCGCCGCGCGTGCTGCGTGCCGCCGGCGCCGACGTCATAGCCCTGCACGCCGACGGTGACGGCAACGCCATCAACGACGGCAGCGGTGCCACCCACCTCGACAGCCTGCGCGCCGCCGTCCTGGAACAGGGCGCCGACGTCGGCATCGCCCACGACGGCGACGCGGACCGCTGCCTCGCCGTGGACGCGGCCGGTGAGGTCGTTGACGGCGACCAGATCCTCGCCGTCTGCGCGCTCGCGATGGCCGAGCGTGGGGAGCTCGCGCACTCCACGGTCGTCGTGACCGTGATGTCCAACCTCGGCTTCCACCACGCGATGCGGGAAGCCGGCATCACGGTCGTGACCACGCCGGTCGGAGACCGCTACGTACTGGAGGCGATGCGGGCAGGCGGCTACGTGCTCGGCGGTGAGCAGAGCGGGCACGTGGTCTTCCTCGACCATGCGACCACCGGGGACGGCCTGCTGACCGCGCTGCGGCTGCTCGGCCGGCTCGCCGAGACCGGTCAGCCTCTCGGCGAGCTCGCCAAGGCGATGACCCGGCTGCCGCAGGTGCTCGTCAACGTCCGTGGTGTGGACCGGACGCGGGTGGGCGCCTCGCCGGAGCTCCACCAGGCCGTCGCCGCGGCCGAGGCCGAGCTCGGTGACGCCGGCCGGGTGCTGCTGCGCCCGAGTGGCACCGAGCCGCTGGTGCGGGTCATGGTGGAGGCGGAGACCGACATTCTTGCCCGCGAGATCGCGGGGCGGCTTGCGGCCGTGGTGCGCGTCGCGCTGCCGGCCGTGGGCTGAGCGAGACCATCCGCGCCCCGGGGGCCACAGGAGGACAACTCGGCGTTCGATCGGCCGGGTGTGTCGGTGTGCCAGCCTGGACCTGCGTACGCTGAGCGCATGTGCGGGATCATCGGGTACGTCGGTGACCAGTCGGCCCTGGATGTCGCCCTCGGGGGGCTGCGGCGGCTGGAGTACCGCGGGTACGACTCCTCCGGGGTCGCCGTCGTCGGGGCCGGAGCGCTGCGCACGGCGCGGCGGGCGGGCAAGCTGGCGAACCTCGAGAAGCTGCTCTCCGAGGGCCCGGATCGCGATCCGATGCCCGGAACCACCGGGATGGGGCACACCCGCTGGGCCACCCACGGCGGCCCGACCGACCAGAACGCCCATCCCCACACCGACTGCACCGGCGCGATCGCCGTGATCCACAACGGCATCATCGAGAACTTCGCGGCGCTGCGTGCCGAACTGGAGGGGCTCGGGCACGAGCTGTCCAGCGAGACGGACACCGAGGTCGTCGCCCACCTGCTGGAGGTCGAGCTGGCCACGGCCGCGGCGGCCCCCGCCGCGGCGGCCTCGGAGGATCTCGCCGGTGACGCCGCCTCCCCGGCCCCACATCCGCTGACGGCGGCGCTGAGGCGGGTCTGCCGCCGGCTGGAGGGTGCGTTCACGCTGGTCGTGCTGCACCGTGACTACCCCGAGGTCGTTCTCGGCGCCCGGCGCAACAGCCCTCTGGTGGTCGGGCTCGGCGAGGGCGAGACGTTCCTCGCCAGCGACGTGTCGGCCTTCATCGCCCATACCCGCGAGGCGATGGAGATCGGGCAGGACCAGGTCGTCGAGGCCCGTCGCGACGGCGTGACGGTGACCGACTTCGCCGGCGAGCCGGCCCCGGGGCGCCGCTACCACGTCGACTGGGACGCCGGCGCCGCGGAGAAGGGCGGCTACCCGTACTTCATGCTCAAGGAGATCAACGAGCAGCCGACCGCGCTCGCGGACACGCTGCGGGGCCGGCTGTCGGCGGACGGCGCGATCGTGCTCGACGAGGAGCGGCTGTCCGTCCAGGACTTCCGGGACGTCGACAAGGTCTTCATCGTCGCCTGTGGCACGGCATATCACGCCGGGCTCATCGCCAAGTACGCCGTCGAGCACTGGACGAGGCTGCCCTGCGAGGTCGAGATGGCCTCGGAGTTCCGCTACCGCGACCCGGTGCTGGACCGCTCCACCCTGGTCATCGCGATCAGCCAGAGTGGCGAGACCCTCGACACGCTGATGGCGGTCAAGCACGCCCGCGAGCAGAAGGCCCGGGTGCTGGCCATCTGCAACACGAACGGGTCGACCATCCCGCGTGAGTCCGACGCGGTGCTCTACACCCGCTGCGGCCCCGAGGTGGGGGTGGCCTCGACCAAGACGTTCCTCGGGCAGGTCGCCGCCTGCCTGCTCGTCGGGCTGTTCCTGGCGCAGGCGCGCGGGGTGCTCTACGGCGACGAGGTGGCGGCCTACGTCGACCGCCTACAGCGGATGCCGGACCTGGTGGGGCGCACGCTCGGCCGGCTCGAGCCCATCCGCGAGCTGGCCCGTGGCCTGGCCGACGCCAAGGCGGTGCTCTTCCTCGGCAGGCATGTGGGGTACCCGGTGGCGCTGGAGGGCGCGCTGAAGCTCAAGGAACTCGCCTACATGCACGCCGAGGGCTTCCCGGCGGGCGAGCTCAAGCACGGGCCGATCGCGCTCATCGAGCCCGGTCTGCCGGTGATCGTCGTCGTGCCGTCGCCGCGGGGGCGGGCACACCTGCACGGCAAGGTCGTGTCCAACATCCAGGAGGTCCGGGCACGCGGCGCGCGGACGATCGTCATCGCCGAGGACGGCGACGTCGCGGTCGAGCCCTACGCCGACCACCTGATCCGGGTGCCGGCGACGTCGTCGCTGTTCGCGCCGCTGGTGACGACCCTGCCCCTGCAGGTCTTCGCCTGCGAGCTGGCGCTGGCCCGCGGCCTGGACGTCGACCAGCCCCGCAACCTCGCGAAGTCCGTCACCGTCGAGTAAACCCGCCAGGCCGCCTCCGCCTGGCCGCGGCCGGTCAGGCGGAGGGGGTCGCGCCGTGCTGGCGGCCGTGCCAGGCGACGGTGGCCTCCCACAGCGCGTCGGCGACGGCCTCGTTCTCGTCGGCGGCGTCGAGCAGGGTCTCGACCAGCTCGGCGCGCGGCACCCTGCTGAGGAAGACCCGCATCGCGGCGTGCACCGGATCGTCGGCGAACAGCGATCCCTCGACGACTATGCCCCCACCATCGTCCTCGCCGTCATCCTCGGCGAGGCCTGCGGACCCGGTGGCGACCAGCGCGACGGCGACAGCGTGCCGGCAGAAGGTGCCCGCGGCGCCCTCGACGCAGGTGCAGCCGGTGCGCGGGCCCTCGTCCGCGGCCTCCAGCCGGACCTCGTACTGGCCGTCGTCCTCGTCGTCGACGGTGCCGGAGGCGGTGGTGGGCCGGATGCGCAGCTTCTCGACCCGGCCGAGAAGGGCCAGGTTGACCCCCTCGAGGAACACGTTCGTGCCCGCCCGCAGCGCGCAGGCGCGTTCCTCGAAGGCCGCCTCGAGCGGGGTGACGGCATCCCCGTCGTGCCCGTTCTCTCCGGACACAGAAATGATCACCGCCCAATCCTACGGAATCGGCGCGCGAACAGTACCGGTCAGGCGTCCGACATCGTCCTGATGGGGTTGTCAGACGTACGCTCGCGATATATCGTGAGCGTACGTCAGAGGGTCCAGAAGGTCCCCGTTGATGAGCCGTAGTTCCATGGCCGCCTCGATGCGGTAACGGGAACGATCACAATCAGTACCGAAGGGAAAGATCGCGATGACATCGCAGGCGATTCCCGGCCCCTGGGGCCGAGGAGAGTGGGGGCCGTTCGATCCGGCCCGTCTGTCGAAGTTCCTCGAGGCGGCGGCCGGCTGGGTCGAGCGCGAGGGCTTCGGCGAGCAGGAGCGCTGCTCGCCGGGCCGTGGGCGGACCAGCCGGGCCAGCCGGCATGAGCACGGCGGCCGCGGCGAGGGCCGTGGCCGTGGGCGCCGAGGCGGCCCCGCCTGGCCGTTCGGGGGATTCCCCGGGCCGGGCTTCGGCCCCGGATTCGGGCCCGGCTTCGGTGGGCCTGGTTTCGGCCGCGGGCCACGGGTGGGGCGGGGTGACGTCCGGGAGGCGTTGCTGGCCCTGCTGGCGGAGGAGCCGATGCACGGTTACCAGATGATCCGTGAGCTGGCCGAGCGCAGCGGCGGCACCTGGCGCCCAAGCCCGGGCTCGGTGTATCCGGTGCTGTCCCTGCTGGCCGACGAGGGGCTCGTGCGGGCCGAGGAGGCCGAGGGCAGGCGGGTCTTTCACCTGACCGACGCCGGCCGTGCGCACGTCGAGTCCCGGGCCGGCCAGCGCAAGCCATGGGAGACCGCTGCGGACAGCGCCGACGACGACATGTCGAGCCTGCGCTCGCTGGCCTTCGCCGTCGCCGCCGCCGTCGTCCAGGTTGCACAGGCCGGGGACGAGTCGCAGGTCGCGGCCGCCCGCGCGCTGCTGACCGAGACCCGGCGGAGTTTGTACCGCATCCTCGCCGGTGACGAGGGCGAGCCGGCCGAGGCCGCCGCTGGTGAGCCCGAGGGCGCGGAAGGCGCCGACGAAGGCGGCCAGCCCGGCCCGCAGGATCCGCCCGGCCCCTTCACGAAGTCCTGACCGCCCCCGCCCCCGCCCCCGCCCCCGCCCGGCCCGGCGTTTCGTGCCGCGGTGCCGGGCGGCTGGGCGGCTGGGCCAGTTGGCGGTATGGCAGGCTTGCCGGATGGCGGTGGTGGGAGTCGGCGTCGACGTGGTCGATGTCGATCGGTTCGCCGCGACCCTGTCGCGCACCCCCGACCTCGCGATGCGGCTGTTCACCTCGGCCGAGCGGGCCCTGGTGCGCCCGGAGCGGCTTGCCGCCCGGTTCGCGGCGAAGGAGGCCGTCGCCAAGGCGCTCGGCGCGCCGCCCGGACTGGACTGGCACGACGCCGAGGTGCGCCTCGCCGCCGACGGCCGGCCCTCGCTGTCCATCGCCGGGACGGTCGCCGCGGCGGCGACCCGGCTCGGCATCGTCTCGTGGCATGTCTCCCTCAGTCACGACGGTGGCGTCGCCATCGCCATGGTCGTCGCCGAGACCTGACCACACCCACACCCACACCCATGCCCAGGACGCGCGCCGCGGTGCGGTCGGGTAGGAGCATGGCGGCATGCCGAACGCGCACACGGTCGCCCAGGTCCGCGCCGCCGAGGCGCCGCTACTCGCCAGCCTCCCGCCAGGCGCCCTCATGCAACGCGCGGTGTCCGGGCTGGTCGCGCAGGTGGCGCGCCGTCTCGGCCGCGTCCACGGGGCCCGGATCGTGATCCTGGCCGGCGGCGGCGACAATGGTGGTGACGCGCTGTGGGCCGGTGCTCGGCTGGCCACGCGTGGCGCCCGGGTCGACGCGCTCGCGCCCGGACACACCCATCCGGAGGGCAGCGCGGCCCTGCTGGCCGCCGGCGGCCGGCTGCACGGCCCCGAGCCGGCTTGCGACGACGCGCTCGCGCGTACCCTGCTCGACGCGTCCGACCTGGTCCTGGACGGGCTGCTCGGGATCGGCGGCCGGGGTGGCCTGCGCCCGGCCCACGCCCGGCTCGCGGCGCTCGCGCCGGCGGAGCGCACGATCGCCGTCGACGTCCCCAGCGGCGTCGACGCGGATACCGGCGCGGTCGCCGGTGCCGCGGTGCGGGCGAGCGCCACCGTCACGTTCGGCACCCACAAACGCGGCCTGTGGGTGATGCCCGGCGCGGCGTACACCGGGCCGGTCGAACTCGTCGACATCGGGCTGGACCTGCCCGAACCGGATCTGCGCGCGCTGGACGACGCCGCCGTCGCCGCCCTGCTGCCGGTGCCCACCGCCGAGTCGTCCAAGTACCGCCGAGGCGTCATCGGCCTCGTCGCCGGCAGTGACGCCTACCCGGGCGCAGCCGTTCTGGCCGTGGGCGGGGCGCTGCGCGGGGGAGCGGGCTACCTGCGAGTCATCACCGAGGGGCAGCCCAGGCCGGGCGGTGGACGCCCGAGCACGCGGGCCGGCGACCTCGTCCAGCAGGCACATCCCGAAACGGTCGTCACCCCGGTCGCACCCGGTGACCATGAGGCGATGCTGGCCGCCGGCCGGGTACAGGCCTGGGCGATCGGCCCGGGGCTGCCACCCGGACCGCCGGTGCGCGCCCTGCTCGCCGCCCTGCTCGGCACGGGCGAACCGGTCGTCGTCGACGCCGGTGCCCTCGACCCGCTGGGCGACATCCTTGCCGCCGACCCCGAGGCGCTGCGCGGGCGGTCGTCGCCGGTGCTGGTCACGCCGCACGAGGGGGAGTTCGGCCGGCTGGCGCGCGGCGCGCTCGGCTGGGATCCGGAGCACACGGATACGGAGCTGGCCGCCGATCGGCTCGGGACGGTGCGTCGCCTGGCCGCGGCGACCGGCGCCACCGTGCTGCTCAAGGGCGCCCGCACGCTCGTCGTGGAACCGGGCGGCGCCGCCTGGGCCAACCTCACCGGCTCCCCCTGGCTCGGCAGCGCGGGCACCGGTGACGTCCTCACCGGCCTCGTCGGCTCGCTGCTCGCCGCCGGGCTGCCCGCGGCCCTGGCCGGCGCGGTGGGGGCGTACCTGCACGGGCAGGCCGCCGAGCGGGCGACGCCGCCACTGGCCGCGAGCGATCTACCGGGCCTGCTGCCGGGCGTCGTGGCCGATCTGCTGGCCGGCCCGCCCGCGTCCGGCGTGGGGCCGCACCCCGGTCACTCCCGCTAGCGTTGGCCGCGTGAGCGACGAGCGGACCGACCAGGCCGAAGCACGGACCCGCACCCGCGCGGAGATCGACCTTGATGCTGTGCGCACCTCCGTCGCGGCCCTCGCGGCGCGAGCCGGGGCGGCGGCGACCATGGCCGTCGTCAAGGCGGACGGTTACGGCCACGGCATGCTGCCCTGCGCCCGTGCCGCCCTCGACGGCGGCGCGACCTGGCTGGGCACCGCGTTCCTGGAGGAGGCGCTCGCCCTGCGGGCCGCCGGGATCACCGCGCCGGTGCTGTGCTGGCTGAGCGTGCCGGGGGAGCGGTTCACCGCGGCGATCGACGCCAGCATCGACCTGTCCGCGTCGGCGCCCTGGACGCTGCGGGAGATCGCGGCGGCCGCCCGGTCCGTCGGTCGTCCCGCCCGGGTGCACCTGAAGGCGGACACCGGGCTCGGCCGGGCCGGGGCGACGCCGGCCGACTGGCCCGCGCTGTGCGACGAGGCGGCGGCGCTGCAGGCCGAGGGGGTGATCGAGGCGTTCGGCGTGTGGAGCCATCTCGCGTTTGCCGACGCACCGGGCCATCCGACCGTGCAGGCCCAGATCGGGGTGTTCCGTGACGCCGTCGCCATCGCCGAGAAGACCGGCCTCACGCCCACCGTGCGGCACCTGGCGAACTCGGCGGCCACCCTGGTCAGCCCGGAGGCGCACTTCGACCTGGTCCGCCCCGGGGTTTCCGTCTACGGGCTGTCCCCGGGCCCGGAGGTCGGCCCGCCGGGCCGCTTCGGGCTGCGACCGGCGATGACGCTCGTCAGCCACGCGGCGCTGGTCAAGCGGGTGCCGGCGGGCACCGGCGTCTCCTACGCCCACCGCTACACCACCACCGGCGACACGACACTCGCCGTCGTCCCCCTGGGCTACGCCGACGGCATCCCCCGGGCGGCCACGAACCTCGGCGAGGTGCTGTTCGCGGGACGGCGGCGGCGGATCGCCGGCACCGTGTGCATGGACCAGTTCGTCCTGGACATCGGCGACGACGCGGCGGCCGCGGGTGACGAGGTCGTCCTCTTCGGCCCGGGCGGGCGCGGCGAGCCGACGGCCGACGACTGGGCCGCCGCCCTCGACACGATCAACTACGAGATCGTCACCCGGATCGGCACCCGCGTCCCCCGGGTCTACCGCTGAGACCGGCAGTCGCGCGGCCCCCCGACTGCCGCCGCTGCCGCGATCCGCCGTCGCTGGAGTGGTCGTCGGTGGCCGGCATGGCCTGATGCCGAGGGATCTGCACGGTCTCGGTGTCAGAACCGTGCTTCTCCCTCGGCATGGTGAGAACCCGGGGGTCGTGACTGGCGCGGATCCCCCAGGTCAGCCGCAGCTGCCGGAGGAGCAGCCGCCGCCGGTCGGCGCGCTGCCGCCGAAGGCGCCGCGCTCCAGGCGGCGGCGCACCGGCTGGGCTGCGGCGAGCGCCGCCTCCCGCTCGGCCTCCTCGACGCGGGCGCGGGTGGTGAGGGTCAGCATCACGGGACCTGACAATGCCGGGGTGGGGGCGCTGGCCGGCGACGGGGCATCGCCGACCGCAGCCGGGCCGTGCCCGCCGTGCAGGCTGGCGGTGCTGGCGATGCTGGCGATGCTGGCATCGTCGGCCGGGTCGGGCTCGTCGGGGACGCCAAGGGCCGCGGCGCGGGCGGCGCCGGTCAGGCCGCGGGCCGGGTCCGCCGTGATGTCCCTGCTCCTGCGCCACGACAGCTTCATGATTCCGCCTCCGTGAGGACCATCGAGGGACCGGTCGCCCTCCACGGTAGAGGACGAGGTCCCGTCCGGCCCGGCGTCCTGGCACCGACGTGGGCGGGCCGAGCGGCGGCTAGAATGGGACCGGAGTCGCGACTGGCGCACAGAGGTGGAACTGACCACCGGGGAGCGATGATCGGATCGGTGCCGCGCGTCTGGGTGCCTCCGGCCGAACCAGCCCTGCCGGAGGTCAGTGTGCACAATCCCCCGCTTCCCGAACTCACCGTCGCCGATCCGGAGATCGCGGGTCTCGTCGAGGCCGAGGCCGCCCGCCAGCAGGCGTCGATCAGGCTGATCGCATCGGAGAACTACGTCTCCACCGCCGTGCTGGAGGCCTCCGGCTCGGTGCTGACGAACAAGTACTCCGAGGGGTACGTCGGCCGCCGCTACTACGAGGGCCAGCAGGTCGTCGACCCGATCGAGGCGCTCGCGGTCGACCGGGCGAAGAGCCTGTTCGGCGTCGAGCACGCCAACGTCCAGCCCTACTCCGGCTCGCCGGCGAACCTCGCCGTCTACCTGGCCTTCGCCCAGCCGGGCGACACGGTGATGGGGCTGTCGCTGCCGATGGGGGGCCATCTGACCCATGGCTGGAGCGTGTCGGCGACGGGGAAGTGGTTCCGCAGCGTCCGGTACGGCCTGCGGGCGGACACCGGGCGGATCGATCTCGACGAGGTGCGTGACCTCGCCCGCGCCGAGCGTCCGAAGATCCTTTTCTGTGGCGGCACGGCGATCCCGCGGACGATCGACTACCCGGCGTTCGCCGAGATCGCCCGCGAGGTCGGCGCGGTGCTCGTCGCGGACATCGCGCACATCGCCGGGCTGATCGCGGGTGGCGCGCACCCGTCCCCGGTCGGCCACGCCCCGGTCATCACGACCACCACTCACAAGACGCTGCGCGGCCCTCGCGGCGCGATGCTGCTGTCCGACGCCGAGCACGCCGCCGCGCTGGACAAGGCCATCTTCCCCGGCCTGCAGGGCGGGCCGCACAACCACACCACCGCGGCCATCGCCGTGGCCCTGCGGGAGGCGTCGACGCCCGGCTTCCGGGACTACGCCCACGCGGTCGTGGCCAACGCCCGCGCCCTGGCCGAGGCCCTCGTCGAGCGCGGTTTCGACCTGATCACCGGCGGGACCGACAACCACCTGATCCTCATCGACCTGACCAGCAAGGACGTCGCGGGCAAGCCGGCCGCGAAGGCCCTCGACGCGGCCGGCATCGAGTTGAACTACAACTCCGTCCCGTTCGACAAGCGCAAGCCTTTCGACCCGTCCGGCATCCGGCTCGGTACCGCCGCCGTCACCACCCGGGGCCTGACCACCGCCCACATGCCGCAGATCGCCGGCTGGATCGACGACGTGGTCAAGGCCGCCGCCGCGGACGACACGGCGGTCATCGGCCGGGTCCGTGGCCAGGTCACCGAGCTGATCAGCTCCTTCCCGATGCCCGGCTTCGCCTGAGCCGGTCGGTTCTGCCCGCATGACCCGGGCAGTGGCCGTGACTCCGTCCAGGCTCGTCCGCTCCTGTCGGCCCGGCAGTGCATCATCAGGTCAGGGCTAGCCCGGACGAGCCGGGCATGGCCGGGACGGACGGAGGCGGCGATGGTGAGGGCGGTCGGCGCGATCGTGGGTTCCCGGGCGGGGCGGACCGTCACGGGATCGGTCGGAGTGGTCGGCGCGGCGCTCGCGGCCGGGCTGGTCGCCGAGCGCCGGGCGATTCGCCGTCGCCGTGAAACCCCGGACGTCGCGCCCGCGGCCCGGCTCGGTCCGATCGGCGGTCGCCCCGGCACGGTGATCGCGGCCGACGGGGTGCCGCTGTTCGTCGAGGAGACGGGGCCCCCGGACGCCGCGCTCACGATCCTGTTCGTGCACGGGTTCTGCGTGCGCTCCGACTGCTGGGTCCTGCAGCAGCAGGCGCTGTCCGACCTCGGCCGGATGGTCTTCTTCGACCAGCGGGCGCACGGGCGCTCCGGCCCGTCGGAGGCCGGCCGCTGCACGATCGACGTGCTCGCCGACGACCTTTACCGGGTGTTGCGGGAGCGGGTCCCCAGCGGGCCCGTGCTGCTCGTCGGCCACTCGATGGGCGGCATGTCGGTGCTGGGGCTGGCCGACGCCCATCCCGAGCTGTTCGGTGACCGGATCCTCGGCGTGGCGTTGGTGTCGACCAGCGCCTCGGAGCTGGCTCGGGCGGCCCTCGGGGTGCCCGCGCTGCTGACCGGGGCCGTGCGCCGTGTGCTGCCCGGGGTCGCCGTCGGCATGCGGCACGCCTCCGGGGCGCTGGAGCGGCTGCGCGGGCGCGGTGGTGACATGTCGTGGGAGATCACCCGCCGGATCGGGTTCGGGGGCACGGAGCTCGCGCCGTCCATCGTCACCTTCCTTGAGGCGATGGTCTCGGACACCCCGGTCGAGGTGATCGGGGCGTTCCTGCCGACGCTGCTCGACAACGACCGTCTCGACGCCGCCGGGCACCTCGCCGCCATCCCGACGGTGATCGTGGTCGGTGACCAGGACGTCGTCACTCCGATCGGGCACAGCCGCGCCATCGCCGAGGCCCTGCCCGACGCGGAGCTCGTCGTCGTGCCGGGTGCCGGGCACGCCATCATGCTGGAGCGGCCCGACGTGGTGAACGCCGCGCTGCGCCGCCTGGTCGTCCGGGTGCGCGCCGAGTTCGACCTGACCCGCTCGGCCGCGCAGATCCAGACCCAGGCTCAGGAGGCCACGGCCGCCGCCCTCGACGCGGACGACACCGCCGCCTGACCACCCCGGCACCCGGCCCCCGTCCGGAGCACGGTGGAGGATTGGGGTGTTCCGCGGACCGCGGCGAGGACTGGGCGTTCCGCGGAGGCGGCAGGGACCGGGCGTTCCGCGGAACGCGGTGAACGCGGATGCGGTGAACGCGGATGCGGTGAACGCGGATGCGGTGAACGGGGATGAGGTGAGGGCATGGGCGTGAACGCGGTTCCGCTCGACCAGATCGCGGTGCCCACGGCGGAGCGGATGCGGGCACTGGGCGCCCGGCTCGCCGCGGTGCTGCGCCCGGGCGACCTGATCGTTTTGTCGGGGCCGCTCGGCGCGGGCAAGACGGTGCTCGCCCAGGGCATCGCCGCCGGGCTCGGGGTGCGCGAGACGGTGACCTCGCCGACGTTCGTGCTGGCCCGGGTCTACACCGACGGCCGCATCCCGCTCGTGCACGTGGACGCCTACCGTCTCGGTGGCGCGGCCGAGATCGACGACCTGGACCTCGACGCCGACGCCGACCGCTCGGTGACCGTCGTCGAGTGGGGTGCCGGGCTGGTCGAGGGGCTCGCCCAGGACCTTCTGGAGATCGTCGTGGCCCGTCCGACCGCCGGCGAGGCCGGCGAGGTGCGGACGGTCCGGCTGGTCGCGTCCGGGCCCGGCTGGGCCGCCCGGCTGCGGGACCTGCCGGCCGACTGAGATCCGACCGGCACGCCAGCAGGCCGCTGGGGCCTTTCCAGGACCTCGCCGGCACCGGGACCTCACCGACATCTCGGCCGGGACCTCGGTTTGGACCTCGCTGGGACGACCGGCCAGGGGGCTGGAGCGACCGGCCGGGGGTTGCCGGGCGCCGCTGGACGCGGCGGCGGGCGGGTGCCCGTCGTGGTCGATCCGGGGATCCGTAGTCTGGACGGGTGCTGGTGCTCGCCCTTGACACGTCCACGGCCGCGTGCGCCGTGGCGCTCGCCGAGCTGACGGCCGCCGATCCTGCGAGGCGGGGGCAGGCGGACCCGGCAGCGGCGGCCCGGGGCGCCGCGGCCGCCCAGCCCGCGGTGCATGTCTGGCCGCGCGGCAGCGTGGTGACCGTCGACGCCCGGCGCCATGGTGAGCTGCTCGCTCCCTCGATGCGCACGGTGCTCGACGAGGCGCGGGCGCGTCCGTCCGACCTGGCGGCGGTGGTCGTCGGGGCCGGGCCGGGGCCGTTCACCAGCCTGCGGGTCGGCATGGTGACCGCCGCGGCCTTCGCCGACGCGCTGGAGATCCCCGTCCACGGGGTGTGCTCGCTCGACGGGATCGGCGCCGCCACGTCCGGTCTGACCGCGGTCGTGACGGACGCGCGCCGCCGCGAGGTCTACTGGGCGCGTTACGACGGCGGTGTGCGAGTGGGCGATCCGGGGGTCGACCGCCCGGCCCGGGTTGCCGAGGCGCTGCGCGAGGCGGGCGTCAGCGCCGTGGCGGGCCCGGGTCTGGCGCTGTACCCGGAGGCGTTCGCCGGCTTCGAGCACCCGCGGCTGCCGGCCGCCGATGGCGACGCGACCGCGCCCGAGGCCGGGTACCCGCGCCCGGAGCTGCTCGTCGGCCTCGCCGGCCCGGATCTGCTGGCCGGCCGGGTTCCCCGCCCGCTGGCCCCGCTCTACCTGCGCCGGCCCGACGCCACCGAACCGCACGCGCCGAAGCCGGTCCGGGTTTGACGCCCGGCGCTCGGCCGTCCGCGAACCGGGACATGGACCTGGTTCTCGTGCCGATGCGCTGGTGGCATATCGAGACCATCGCCGCCCTTGAGCCCACTGTCTTCGCGACCGACCCGTGGAGCGCGGAACTGTTCTGGTCCGAGCTCGCGCAGGGCGCCGGGCGCCGATACCTGACCGTGTTCCATGGCGAGTCCAAGTTCTGTGGTGGGTCCGAGTTCCGTGGCGGGTCCGAGGGCAGCGCTGACGCCAGCGCCCACACCGGCGGGGCGGCGTCGATCGTCGGCTACGGGGGCCTGGCGGTGGCCGACGACGGCGCCTACATCCAGACCGTCGGCGTGGTGCCGGCCATGCGGGGGCAGGGCATCGGCGCCCGGTTGATGATCGCCCTGCTGCGTCACGCCCGGCAGCTCGGCGCCCGATCCTGCGGCCTGGAGGTCCGGACGGACAACCACGCCGCCCGAGCCCTGTACGCCCGCCTCGGCTTCGTTGACATCGGGATGCGGCGGGGCTACTACCAGCCCTCCGGCGGAGACGCCTACGTGATGCGGGTCCGGCCGATCGACACGGTCGGCTACGCCACCCTGCTCGACGACATCGAACGAGCCCTTCCCGGCCGCGCCCGCCTGGCGTCCTGACCCGACCTGCCGGTCGGGACCTGGCCGGGAAGGGCCCGGCGGTCAGGCCGCGGCGGCCCGGGCCCGCGCGGCCGCCTCGCCCGCGGCCAGGCTGGTCTCGTACACCTCGGTGAACTGGGCCAGCGCCGGGTTGACCGGGGCGAGCGTCATCTCGACCCGGATGAGCTCCACGTCGGAGGCCCCGAGGGCCTCCAGGACGTGCGCCACGTACGGGAGCTGGTGGTCCCAGCCGTCCTTGGGGGTGCCGGGACCGTAGGACCCTCCCTGCGCGGCGAGGACGGTGACACGGCGGCCGGCCAGGACCGACTGCTGAGGCGGCTGCTGCAGCGTGCGCCCGACGAGGATCACCTGGTCCACCCATGCCTTGAACGTGGACGGCACCGCGTAGTTGTACATCGGGACGGTCAGCAGGTACTCGTCGGCCGCCTCCACCTCCTCGATCAGCTCTTCCCTGATCTTGAGCGCCTCGTTCTGGGCGGCCGTGCGCTGCTCGGCCGGCGTGGCTGGCGCTGACACCGCCGCCCAGTCCAGGTGCGGGGGCGGCGTGAGAGCAAGGTCGCGATAGGTGACGGTGCCGTCCGGGTGGGCGGCACGCCAGGCGTCGACGAACGTGGCGCCGAGCCCCCGCGAGGTCGAGCCCTCCGGAGCGAGGCTCGCGTCGACGTGCAGCAGATGGGCCATGGGTTGGTCCTCCGACCAGATCGTCGTAATGGAAGATCTTCATGATCGAAGATCCTTGTAGAGACTATCGCACTCCAAGATGGTCTGCGCATGCACTCATCTCTGATAGTGATTGATCTGGGAGGGACGGGTACCCTGACGTCGTGAGCGATGCCACGGCGGCCGCGCGGCGCGGGGACGAGCTGGAGGGGTTGCCCGAGGATCTCGGGTGCGACCTCGGCTGGCTGCTGGGCCAGGTGCAGTACGGCTATCTGGCCGCGTCGGCCGCGGCGGTGAGTCGGGTGCCCGGCGGGCTGCGCGCGCTGCACGTGCTCGGGGCGGCCGTCCAGTCGGAGGGGCGCAACCAGATCGAGGTGGCTCGCAGGTTCGGCATCGATCGGACCGTGATGGTGCGCATCGTCGACGAGCTTGAGCGGGACGGCCTCGTCCAGCGCCAGCCCGACCCGGCCGACCGGCGGGCGCGCATCATCACCGCCACCCAGAAGGGTGTCCGGCTCCACGAGGACGCCCAGCAGGCCCGTCAGCTGGTCGACCAGCACGTGCTCGGCGCCTTGGCGCCTGCGGAGCAGGCAGCGTTCCTCCAGCAGTTGCGCCGGATCACCGCCCGCCTGCTCGCCGTCGATCCGACTCACGGCGCCGCGGCCTGTGATGCCGCCCGCCAGGAGATCGAGGCGCACGGCACGGCCGCCGACGCCTGCACGGCCGTCGACGTGTGCGCGGACGAGCCCGGCCCGGTCTCGGGGGCGGTGCCGGCGCCGGGTCCGGTCGGGGACTGAGCCCGTCGCTCCGGCCGCTGGTCACCTCAACCTGGCCTGCCACCTGCCACCTGCCACCTGCCACCTGCCACCTGCCGCCTGCCGCCTGCTTCTCGCGCGGTGCGGTGGCCTGGCCGCGTGTCTCAGCGTGGTGGGTGAACCTGACGGAACGGCCAGGCGTGCGGGGTGCCAGCGAGCAGGTCCGGCGGCGGCGTGGGCAGCGGGACCTCGCCGGGTTCGCGGGCCGGGTCGGGCGGGGGTGTCGGTGCGGGCGCCCGAAGGATGAGGACGACGAGGTCCCCGGCCGGCTGGTGGCTGTGATACACCTCACCCTCGCGGTCGCCGAGGGCGTCGACGGCCCAGCGCCGAAGGTCGTCCAGGCGGCCGGGCGCGGCCCGGGCCTCCCACATCCAGATCATGAGGATCTCCTGTCCCGGTCGAGGGTGGCAGGTCGTGGCGGTGGTGGTGCGGGGGCGCCGGGGCGAGGGCGCCGGCGGGGCCGCGCCGTGTGGATCGCGGGGACCCGCGCGCCCGGTCCCTGCCGTGTTGACAGTTCCGACCTTCTTGGTTGACGTGTGGGGTGCGGGTGCTAAGTTGGCACTCGGCACGTGAGAGTGCCAGCGACGACAGGCGCCTGTTCACCCGCGACGGCAGGCCGCCAGGGTCGCTCTCTCATCCAGCGTAGGAAGGGGGAGGTCGATCGTGACGACCGCCACCAAGGTTGCTATCAAGCCTCTTGAGGACCGCATCGTCGTGCAGCCGTCCGACGCGGAGCAGACCACCGCGTCCGGCATCGTGATCCCGGACACGGCCAAGGAGAAGCCCCAGGAGGGCACCGTCCTGGCCGTCGGCCCGGGCCGGTTCGAGGACGGCAAGCGCGTCCCGCTCGACGTCAAGGTCGGCGACGTGGTGCTTTACAGCAAGTACGGCGGCACCGAGGTCAAGTACTCGGGCGAGGAGTACCTCGTGCTCTCCGCTCGCGACGTCCTCGCGATCATCGAGAAGTAGGCCGTTCGCCGGCAGCAACGACAGGGGCGCGCCCCGCTGGCGCCGCCCGGAGTGCCCGGGTGCGCCGGCGGGGCGCGCTCTTGCGTTTGCCGCCGGCCTCGGTGTCGGGAGGACACCCAAGTATGCCGAAGATTCTGACGTTCAACTCCGATGCCCGCCACGCCCTCGAGCACGGCGTCAACGCCCTCGCCGACGCGGTGAAGGTGACGATCGGGCCCCGCGGGCGCAATGTCGTCATCGACAAGTCCTACGGCGCGCCGACGATCACCAATGACGGGGTGACGATCGCGCGCGAGGTCGAGCTGGACGACCCGTACGAGAACCTGGGCGCGCAGCTCGCCAAGGAGGTCGCCACCAAGACCAACGACGTGGCCGGCGACGGCACCACGACGGCGACCGTGCTCGCCCAGGAGATGGTGCGGTTCGGTCTCAAGCAGGTCACGGCGGGCGCCTCGCCGCTGTCGCTGAAGGCGGGCATCGAGGCCGCCGTCGAGGCGGTCTCCGCGGCGCTGCTCGCGCAGGCCGTCGAGGTCAGCGAGAAGTCGACCATCGCCCAGGTCGCGGCGATCTCCGCGCAGGACGTGAAGGTCGGCGAGCTGATCGCCGAGGCGATCGACAAGATCGGCAAGGACGGCGTCATCACGGTCGAGGAGAGCCAGACCCTCGGGCTGGACCTCGAGCTGACCGAGGGCATGAAGTTCGACAAGGGCTACATCTCGCCGTACTTCGTCACCGACGCCGAGGCGCAGGAGGCGGTGCTCGAGGACGCCTACGTCCTGCTCTACCCGGGCAAGATCGCGGCGCTGAACGAGATCCTGCCGATCCTTGAGCAGGTCGTCCAGGAGCGTAAGCCGCTGCTGATCATCGCCGAGGACGTCGAGGGCGAGGCGCTGTCCACCCTGGTCGTGAACGCGATCCGTAAGACCTTCCAGGTCGTCGCGGTGAAGGCGCCCGGCTTCGGGGATCGCCGCAAGGCGATGCTGCAGGACATCGCGGTGCTCACCGGTGGGCAGGTGATCGCCTCCGAGGTCGGCCTGACCCTCGACGGTGTCACCCTGGCCGACCTCGGCCGCACCCGCCGCGTGGTGGTCGACAAGGACAACACCACGATCGTCGACGGCGGCGGCACCGCCGAGGCGGTTGGTGACCGCGTCGCGCAGCTCAAGGCCGAGATCGAGGCCAGCGAGTCCGACTGGGACCGCGAGAAGCTCCAGGAGCGCCTCGCCAAGCTCGCTGGTGGGGTCGCGGTCATCCGCGTCGGCGCCGCCACCGAGGTGGAGCTCAAGGAGAAGAAGCACCGCCTTGAGGACGCCGTGTCGGCCACCCGTGCGGCCGTCGAGGAGGGCATCGTCGCCGGCGGCGGATCCGCGCTGGCGCACGTCACCTCCGTCCTCGACGGTGGGCTGGACCGCACGGGCGACGAGCGTGCAGGGGTCGAGATCGTCCGCCTCGCGCTCGACGCCCCGCTGTCCTGGATCGCGCGCAACGCCGGCCAGGAGGGCGCGGTCATCGTGTCCAAGGTCAAGGAGCTCCAGCCGGGCAGCGGCTACAACGCCGCGACCGGGGAGTACACCGACCTGATCGCGGCCGGCGTCGTCGACCCGGTCAAGGTCACCCGCTCCGCGGTGGCGAACGCGGCGTCGATCGCGGCGCTGCTCATCACCACCGAGAGCCTCGTGGTCGAGAAGCCGGCCAAGCCGGAGCCCGCGCATGCTCACGGGCACAGCCACGGCCACGGGCACAGCCACCCGCAGGGCCCGGGCTTCTGATCGTCGGCGCCGGGCGGGGTCCGGGCATGCAGCCCACGGCCCCGCCCGGCGTTCGTCGTGTGAGAACCCGAGACGGGTGAGCCCGCCAGGGCTGGTCACCCATCGCGGGTGATCGGCCCCGGCGGGCTCGGATGTCCGCCTATGCGCCGGTTCGGCGCCGCCGCGGTCAGCAGGCCGGAGCGAGCCCCGGCCGGGCGGGAACGCGTCGGGTGGCCCCCCGGCGGGAGCGGCCGGTGAGGATCCCCTCCCGCTCCGACTCACTGAGTCCACCCCAGACGCCGTACGGTTCCCGGGCGGTCAGGGCGTACTCTCCGCAGGCCCGAATGACCGGGCAGCGGGCGCAGATCGCCTTGGCCGCGGCCTCACGGGCGGCCCGGGCGGGCCCGCGTTCGCCCTCCGGATGGAAGAACAGCTCCGTACTCTCCCCGCGGCACGCGCCGTGCAGCTGCCACTCCCATTTCTCCGCACCGGGGCCTGGAAGTCGTCGGACGTCGGTCATCGGCCTGAACCCCCCTCTCGACCTGAGCGGCGAGTGCCGCTGACTCACCGTAGTACCGCTCACCCGAACAGTGATTGCGAAGAAATCACCCGGGCGACCCGGTGTCGGGGAGCCGTCAGGTCCGCTGTGCCTCGTGCTCGGTGCGGCCCACCAGCCCTGGTGCGGGACCGACGCGCCGCCGCGCGCGCGACGAGCGGCGTGGCACGCACCCCGGGTGGGAGAACGCCGAGTCCGTGGGTCCGGCGGACAACTTTCGTGGACGTTGGTTCGCCTACCCAGGCCGTCGCCTGGTCACACGGCCCTGGCGAGATCGCCCGACGTCATGGCCACGGGCTCGGCTCCTGGCAGAGGGTTGCCGGTGCGCGGGCCGGATGCGCCGGCCGGGTGCGGCGTGTCCATCAGCTGACAGCGAGGACTGGCCCAAAGGTCGTAGCCCGTGACCGCCGCCCGCCCTGGCGGCGTGCTCCGAGGGGGCCGGCGAGGGCCGCCCCGGGGCCTGCCGTGGGCATGCCAGCGCGCCGTCGCTCACGGATACGCGACCAGCTCGTCACGTGTCAGGCCGGAATTCGGGCGCGCGCCATCGCATCATGGGACGGGTGCCACAGACCGCCCCGCCGCTCCCGGTGCCGCTCCGGCCGGCCGCGTGCCACGCGCGCGACCGACGGCCGGTGATCAGCGGGTGTCGGCCTCCGAGGCGGTGGACGCCTCGTACACGCCATCGGCGAAGCCGCGGGCGTACTCCCAGCTCACGTAGCACGACGGGTCAGGCGCAAAGGCCGGCTCGTGAACCCGGGTGCGTCCTTCGTTCAGCAGGTTGCGCAGGTTGCCAGCCAGCAGCTCCCAATCGAAGTAGTGGGGCTCAGCGCAGCCCTCGCAGTCGACGACGAGACCGCGGTAGCCGCGCGGCTCGAGCAGCGTGCGGAAGACATCGAGGTCTCCCAGCTCGGCGAGGACCTCCTCCCGCTCGTGCAGGGACAGCGGTTCGAGCAGGTTGGGATCGTCGACGGAGTCGAGGCGCGCGAGCTCGGCAGCCGGATCCTCGGGGTCACCCGCGAAGGGGTCGACAGGCTCGTCGCTCACGACGACCACGCTACGCTTGCCCGGACTGCTTAGTGGTCCCGATCTGGAGTCTCGGCACCGTTGTGCGGTGCTTGTGAGATCCGCGAGCGGGATCGTCTTCTGTTGCGCGGACACAGCACGTCGCGACCGCCCCCGTCGTCGGTGGCCCCCCGCGTGGCCCCGCCGCGATCTCCGTCACGCCGCCCCGGCCGGCCGGCGCCGGTGGCCTCTACGATGGACACAGGCCGTCGCCCGGCGACCGGCCCGTCGGTGGTGATCCGTCATGGTCGTGCCGGCGGCATCAATCCGTCGCGGAGCACGCCCGTCGGCGGGCGACCAGGCGGGCCTGTCCAGGCACCCGGCGGGGCCGTGGCCGCCGGGCGGTTCCGCAGCGCCGCGGCACCGGTCAACCCGGAACGGAAGGTGTCATGAACGGTCCCGTCACCACCGATCTGTCCACACCGGCGGTCGGGGGTGCCGCACGCCAGTCCGACCTGCTGGGCGCCGACGCCGCGCCGGTGCCGCCGAAGCTCGCGATGCTGGGGCTGACCTTCGACGACGTGCTGCTGCTGCCGGCCGCGTCGGACATAGTTCCCGCCGAGGCCGACACCCGGACCCGACTGTCGCGCTCCATCGAGCTGGCGGTCCCCCTGGTGTCCTCGGCGATGGACACGGTGACCGAGGCCCGGATGGCGATCGCCATGGCCCGCCAGGGCGGCGTCGGGGTGCTGCACCGCAACCTCTCGATCGAGGACCAGGCGCAGCAGGTCGACATGGTGAAGCGCTCCGAGTCCGGAATGATCACCGCGCCGGTGACCTGCGGGCCCGAGGCCACCCTCGAGGACGCGAACGTCCTCATGGCGCGCTACCGCATCTCGGGCGTGCCGGTGACCGAGCCGGACGGCCGTCTCGTCGGCATCGTCACCAACCGGGACATCCGCTTCGAGCGTGACTACTCCCGCCGCGTGCAGGACGTCATGACGCCGATGCCGCTCATCACGGCGCCCGTCGGCGTGTCGGCGGACGACGCGCTGGCGCTGCTGCACCGCCACAAGATCGAGAAACTGCCGATCGTCGACGGGCAGGACCGCCTGTGCGGGCTCATCACGGTGAAGGACTTCACCAAGCGTGAGCAGTACCCGAACGCGACCAAGGACGCCGACGGCCGGCTGGTGGTCGGGGCCGCCCTCGGGGTCGGCGAGGACGCCTACAAGCGCGCCCAGGTGCTCGTCGCCGCGGGGGTGGACTTCCTGGTCGTGGACACGGCCCACGGCCACCAGCGGGCAGTGCCCGACATGGTGCGCCGGATCAAGGCCGACATCCAGGCCGGTCCTGACGGCCGCCCGATCGACGTGATCGGCGGGAACGTCGCCACCGGTGCCGGCGCGGCGGCCCTCATCGCCGCCGGCGCGGACGCGATCAAGGTCGGCGTGGGCCCTGGCTCGATCTGCACCACCCGGGTCGTCTCCGGGGTCGGTGTCCCGCAGGTCACAGCCATCTACGAGGCCTCCCAGGTCGCCCGGGCGCACGGCGTCCCGGTCATCGGCGACGGCGGCCTGCAGTACTCCGGCGACATCGCCAAGGCCATCGCGGTCGGCGCCGACACGGTCATGCTCGGCAGCCTCCTCGCCGGCGTCGACGAGAGCCCGGGCGAGCTCATCTTCATCAATGGCAAGCAGTACAAGGCCTACCGGGGCATGGGCTCGCTCGGTGCGATGCGCAGCCGTGGCACGGCGCGCTCCTACTCCAAGGACCGCTACTTCCAGGACGATGTGCTCTCCGATGACAAGCTTGTCCCCGAGGGCGTCGAGGGTCAGGTGCCCTACCGCGGTCCGCTGGCCGCTGTGGCGCACCAGCTCGTCGGTGGGCTGCGCGCCGCGATGGGCTACACCGGGTCGCCGACGATCCGCCGCCTGCAGGAGGACGCGCAGCTCGTTCGGATCACCTCGGCGGGCCTGGTCGAGAGCCACCCGCACGACATCCAGATGACGGTCGAGGCGCCGAACTACAACTCCGCCCGCTGACCCGACCGCGGCACCGGCCGGCGCCATGCCGGTCGGTGCTGTGTGCTGGAACGGCGCTGCGCTGGAACGGTGCTGCGCTGGCCTGGTGCTGGGTTGGTCGGTGGCCGCGGCGCGGCCGGCTATGGCACCTTGGTGCATCCCGGGCGGACGCGGTATCCGCGCGCCGCGGGCGGGGACGGGACAGGTCGGCCGGCACGAGCCCGCCGGCCCAGGTGGGAGGGCACAGCAGTGGCAGAGGTCGAGATCGGGATCGGCAAGAACGCGCGGGTCGCGTACGGGCTGGAGGCGGTCGGCATCGTCCCGTCGCGTCGCACCCGTGACCCGCAGGACGTCTCGCTGGCCTGGGAGATCGACGCCTACCACTTCGATCTGCCGCTGGTGGCCGCGGCCGCGGACGCCGTCACGTCGCCGGCCTCGGTGATCGCGCTGGGTCAGCTCGGCGGCCTCGGGGTGCTGCACGTCGAGGGCCTGTGGACCCGCCATGAGGAGCCCGAGGCGCTCATCGCCGAGCTGACGGAGCTCGGTGCCACCAAGGGCGCGGCGGAGGCGACCGAGCGGCTGCGCGAACTGTACGCGGCGCCGGTCGACCCCGACCTCATCGCCCGCCGCCTGGGCGAGCTGCGCGAGGCCGGAGTCACGGTGGCCGCGGCCCTGCGGCCCCAGAAGGTCCGGACGCTGTGCCAGCACGTGCTGGCCGCCGGCGCCGACCTGCTGGTCATCCATGGCACCGCGGTGTCGGCCGAGCACCAGTCGCGGCGCACCGAGCCGCTGAACCTGAAGCGGTTCATCGGCGAGCTCGACATCCCGGTCCTGGTCGGCGGCTGCGCGTCGTTCTCCACCGCGCTGCACCTGATGCGCACCGGTGCCGCCGGGGTCATCGTCGGGGTCGGATCGGGGCTGGGTGACCGTACCCGCGAGGTCCTCGGTGTCGGCGTGCCCCTGGCCACGGCCATCGCCGACGCGGCGGGCGCCCGCATGCGCTACCTCGACGAGTCGGGTGGCCGCTACGTGCACGTCGTCGCGCACGGTGACCTGCGCACCGGTGGGGACGTGGCGAAGGCGATCGCCTGCGGCGCCGACGCGGTCATGGTGGACGCGGCCTTCGCCGCTGCGGCCGACGCCCCGGGCCAGGGCGGGATGTGGCCGATGGACGTCCTGCACTCGGACCTTCCCCGCGGCCGCTGGGCGCCGGTGACCCCCACGGGCACCCTCGCCCAGATCGTCGCCGGCCCGGGCGCCGCGACCGGAACCGGCCTGCTCAACCTGGCTGGCGGCCTGCGCACGGCCATGGCGACGACGGGGTACGCGACCCTCAAGGAGTTCCAGAAGGCCGAGATCATGGTGGACGCCCCGAGCTGACCGACCGTCGCCGGCGCGCGGGCCCTGCCCGGGTGTCCCCAGGCGGGCTACCACGGCCGGAGGCGCGCGTCCAGGCAGCCGGTGGCCCGGCCGGTACCTCCATGCGCATGGTGACGGCGGTACCCGGTCGATTCGGGCCTGACGTGGACATGGCACCCTGGGAGCGTCCGTCTCCGGCACTAAGGACGACCGATGCGCCTCGACGAGCATGGCCGCTGGGTCAGTGATGACGGCGCCTACGTCTGGGACGAGGCAGCCCAGACCTGGCGGCCGTCATCCGCCGCACCGCCGGCCAGCTCCGGCGGATCTGCCGCGTGGCCGCCCGCGGGCGGTGCTGGAGTTGCCTCGTCCGGGCCCGCGACCGGCGGCGCGGTGGCACCTACGGGTGGGGCGGGCCCCGGATCGGGGGTCCCCCGATCCGCAGCCGGCCAGGCCGGTGCGGGTCCCGCGGCGGCCCCCGGCGGGGCGGCTGCCCCGGGTGCGGGGGCGGGATCGGGAGTGCCGTCGGCGTATGGGGGAACCGGGCAGTTCGGCCGCTGGGGGCTGACAGGTGGTCAGGTCCGGGTCGACACGGCCGGTTCCAGCGCCGGCTCGCCCCGCGTGACGGCGCCGACGGCCGCCACCGCGCTGGGCGCCGCCGGGGCCGAAGCACTGGGTGGGCAGCCCGGGCTGCGAGGGCAGCCGCTGCCGGAGGGTCAGCCTGGGCTGCGTGGACAAGCGGTGCCAGGGGGTCAGCCTGGGCTGCGCGGGCGGCCGGAGCCGGGCGGTCAGCCGATGGCGGCGGGCCAGCCGGGTCGGGGCGCGGTCGGGAGTCCGGGTGCGCTGGGAAGCCTGGGTGCCGTCGAGGAGGACGACCTCGATCCCGGCGGTGAGCTCTGGGACGACGGTGATGGCGAGTCGACCGGTGAGATCCGGAGAGCTACCGGGCCGATGGGCGCCGGCGCCCCGCCCGCACGGGTGGCCGGTGTCGCGCACTGGGATGACGACCTCGACGACGAGATGGACGGCGACGCCGCGCCTGGCCTCGATGATGAGGACGATGACGGGCCGGTGGAACCGGGGTGGGCACCGTCTGGTGGCCGGGTTCCGGAGCGCGGGTCCCGTCCGGCGGCGGGCGGCGGCGGGTTCGGCGGGCTCCTCCGTGGGGTGCGGGACCGTCCGCCGGTGCTGATCGGGGCGATCGTGGTGTTGGTGTGCGTCGGGCTCGGCATCGCGGGCTTCCTCGCCCTGGGGGGTGGGGGGTCGGACGGGGGCTCGCCGTCGGGCGCGTCGGCCGCTGGCAGGGGCGTCTACGACAAGAGCGTCCGCGACGCCTACCTCAGCTCCTGCCTCGACGTCAGCAACGGCAACGAGGGCTACTGCACCTGCACGCTGGACAAGCTCGAGGCCACGTACACCCAGGAGGAGTACCAGCGGTTCAGTGCCAACGTGCAGTCCGCTTCGTCGCAGCGGATCGTGCGCGAGATCTATGCCGCCTGCCGTGACAAGCGATGACCGTGGGTCGGGTAAAGTGGGCGAACAGCACCAGCCTCACAATTCTGTCCGGATGGCGCGCGGAGGATCCTGCGGTTGATTGCTTTCTCGCCGTTCGCAGGGTAAGACGTCCATCACAGACGGCGATGCGGTCACGGCGGGGCGACTGCTGGCCCCGCGTCCCGTGGCCCGACGCCTTCGAGCGGCGCGGTTCCCGACCATCCCAGCCGATCGGGTCCGGGCCGCGACGAGGCGGTTCACACGACGCATGGCCGCACGTTCGCGCGGGCGAACGTGCCGACCTGGAGGGCGGGAGATGCCGCCCGATGATGACACGCAGTGGCCGGACCGCGAACACCCGGCGAGCGGCTCCTGGCCATGGCCGGGCGTCCAGGCGGGTGACGGCCTGGTGACCGCCCACGACCCTGGTCCCGGTGGTCCGGTGCCGCCCCGCCGCGACGACGACTTCTTCGCGGTCGAACGCGTCGGCGAGCCCGAGCCCTCCCCGGCCCTGCCGGTCCCGACCTGGGGCCCGACACCATGGCCGCCGGCTCCCGCCCCCGCGCCCGCCCACGACGCTCCGGTTGGCCCGCCGCCAGGTCCTCGCGTCGACCCCTTCGACGTCACCAGCACCTCCTTCGACGTCACCACATCCTGGGACGACGCCCCGCCCCGGCCGGCGAGCTCGTCGGCGATCTCGGTCGCGCCTCCGGGGCCGGCCCGGCCGGCGCCCACCGCGCCCGGTCATCCCGGTGTCCCCGGCCCCGGTCCGTCCAGCCAGCCCGGTCCGTCCAGCCACGCCGGAGCGCCGGACACTCAGCTCCGTCCCACCAGCCGTGGCGGCCCTACCGGCATTGGCGGCGCCGCCGGGTTTGCCGCACCGGCCGGCCCACAGCGCACCCCACCGCCTGGCGTCGGGCCGATGCCCTTCCTGCCGTCGGTGAGTCCGGGGACCGTCGAGGGGCGCGGTGCCGGAGTGCCCAGGCCGGGTGAATCCGGGCCCGAGAACCTTCCGCCCGGCGGTCGCCGGCCATCGGAGTACCCGCTCGGGGGTGGCGCGGCGCCCGGGCAGGGCACCACGGGGGGCATCCCCGTCGGGGGTGCCTGGGTCGGTGGTGGCCAGGGCGACCAGCGGTCCTGGGGCGGGCCGCCGACGGGATCCGTGCGGAGCGGCGGCGAGCAGCCGTCAGGCACGTCCGCGTCGGACCGGCCGGGCAGCGCGTACTCCGACCCGTTCACCGGCGGGTTTCCGATCTCCGCTCGGCCGGTGCCGGCCAGTGCGCCGCGGACCGGTCCGATACCGCTGCCGTCACAATCGGCACCGCCGTCGCAGTCGATGCCTCAGGCGATGACGCCTCAGCCGACGCCGCCGTCGCGGTCGGCCCCGCCGATGCGGCCATTCCCACCAGCCTCGTCGTCCCAACCGATGTGGGCGACCCCGCCGGCGCCGCCATCGCCCTCGCCTTCCGGGCCGACCGCCACCGATCGGGGACTGCCCGCGCGTGAACGCGCGGTGGGGGGCGTGAACGGCTTTGGCGTGGCTCATCAGGACCCGGCTCTGGAGCCCGGGGACGGGCCAGGCCAGCCGCGCCGGTCCGATCCGTGGAACGGGCACAGCTCGCCGCGGCTGCGCCCGTTCACCTCGCCTGATGCCGATCCGCTGCGCGCGGATCCGACGGCCCGCGGCCAGGCGTTGCCCTATCCCTCGACGCCTCCGCGTGGGTTCGGAGCCGACAGCTATCTCGACGCGGGCAGGACTGACCACTCGGCCGACTCGCGTGCACCGCGGTCGTCACGTCCCTCGTCGGCCCGCCCGGCTCTCGGGAGCCCGAGTGGCGCCGAGGCGGCGATCGGCCTTCCCGACCGTGCCGCCCCCGGTTCGTCGCGCCGCTCGGCTGTCGGCCAGGCACCGACCCCACCGCCCGGTTCGCCACAGCACGGTTCGCCACAGCACGGTTCGCATCCTCGATCCCCAGTCGGCGGCGCCGGGTCCGGAGCGGCCGCCGAGCCTGGAGCATCCGGCGGTGGCGGCGAGCCGCAGGCCGGGTGGGGTGCGACGGCCCGCGGTTCGGGCTGGCGCAATCCGCTGACCGACACCGGTAGTTTCGTGCGCCCGCTGCCGCCTCCCGGACTGCCGGGCCTGGGCACCGATCGGGTGGATCCGCTGTCGGGTCCGCTGCCGGTGGTCCGCCGCCGCGGTGCGGAGGCGGCCAGGACCGGATCCGCGGTGCCGGGGCTTGCGGTGCAGCCGGAGAACGGCCGGAATGCCGGCTCGGCGCCGCCGGCGGCCGCGGGTACCGGTTGGCGCGCCCCCGCCGGCAGCGCGGGGCCGGACGTGGACACCGGTGCCCGACCAGGCGGACCGCCCGGCCCGGCCAGGTCCGGCCGTGGGCCCGCGCGCCGGGTCGAGGAGACCATGACCACCGCCCGGCCGCTGTACCGGCCGGATGAGGCCGACGCCGCGGAGGAGCCCGGCTCCGGCCGGCAGGCGGCTGGCCCAGGCGGCGCCGGTGGGCCGGGCGCCGGCGGCTCGGGCGGGCGCGGGACGAGTGTCGCCGCGCGCAGGCCGGAGACGCCCGCGGAGATGACCTCGCTCGTGCCGCGGCGGGCCGGCGGGCGCGGGCGGCCGGGTGAGGGTGACCCACCCGGTGAGGACGACAGCGGCTGGCAGCCGTCCCGGTCGGTGCGCAAGCCGGGCGGCCGCAGCGTCCCCGCGGACCGCCGTCGCACCCCGAACCCCGTGACCGACACCAACAACCTGCAGCCCGTGGCGTCACCCGGTGGCGAGCGGTCCGCCGGTGACAGCCGGTCCGGGGAACGCGCGCGGACCGAGACGGGAGAGCGCCGCCGCCGCGCGGGCGAGCGAGCGGCGCGGGTCAGCGGAACCGGGCCCGGTGGCCGCCGGGCGTCGAGCCGATCCGGCGATGGGGCGGCCGCGGGCTCGGCGGCTCACACGGGCCCGGCACGGCGACCCGCCCGCGCCACGACATCCTCGGGGCTGCTTGAGCCGGCGGACGGGGAGCCGCCCCGGGGCGGCCAGGAGAACGATCTGGCGCCGCAGGACCAGCTGGCCTGGTTGCGGCAGGGCTGGATCGGCCCGTTGGCGGTGGCGCTGGTGCTGGTGCTGCTCGGTGTCGGCGGCTACGTCGTGCTGCGCGGTGGCGGCGGGGGCGGCGGCGGGACGGCGACCGCGGTGACCGCGTCATCCGACCCGGCGCAGGGCCCGGCGACGACCAACCCCGATGCGCTGCTCGGCAAGGCGATGATCGACGGTAGCTGGCAGTGCCGGCTGGTGACGGGTACCAACCCGCTGAAACTGTCGGCCAACGTCGTCGGGGTGCTGGTGGTGGCGCGGACGTTGGGCAGCTACACCTGGCAGGGCACGGCCGGTCAGTACACGATCACGCCGGTGTCCGGCAACGACGGCGGGAATGTGATCGGCGAGGTCAGGTTCACCACCGGCCCACTGAAGGATCTCACGGCGGTACACATCGCCAAGCCTGGCGCGGGAATCGGTGGCAAGGCGCAGGGCACTCTGGATCTGAAGGAGAGCGGGGCGGCGGCGCCGCACCGATTCTGCGGCGTGAACTGAGAACATCCGACCCCATGCCGACCGTAAGCGTAAACGGCGAAATGTCTGGTCTTGGCGGTTCGACGCGGATGTGATCGCCGCGGCCGCCCGACCCGGTTGTCGGGTTTAAACCCGGGTGAGGCAGGATCAGGTGCCATGTTCAGGTCTGGTGGTATGGGTGGCTGGCGGAGCCCGGCCGCCGGTGACGAGAAGGATGCGGCCGGCGGCGCGCCAGGGCAGGCTTCGGCCGTCGGCGAGGCCGTCGGGTCGGTGCTGAGCCGGCGCGGCCTGCTGCGGTGGGCCGGGGCAACCGCGGTCGCGGCGCCGGCCGCCGGCCTGCTGGCCGCGTGCGGTGGCGGCTCCTCCTCGAGTGGCTCGCGCAAGATCCGGCTCGGGTACGTTCTCCCACGTACCGGCGCCCTCGGGGCGTACAGCGCGGTCGACACCTACGTCGTCGCGGCAATGCGCACGATCCTCGCCGACGGGGTCAAGGTCGGTGGGCGCACCTATCCGGTGGAGATCTTCATCCGGGACTCGGAGTCGGACCGGCATGGTGCCGGTATCGCGGCGACGGACCTGATCTTCAAGGACAAGGTGGACATCGTCCTGGTCAGTGGCACGTCGGACACCGCGATTCCGGTGTCCGACCAGTGTGAGATCAACCAGGTTCCGTGTATCTCCACGGTCGCCCCATGGCAGTCCTGGTGGTTCGGGCGCGGCGGCAACGTCGACATGCCCTTCCACTGGACCTACCACTTTTACTGGGGCATGGAGGACGTGGTCAGCACCTATGTGTCGATGTGGCGCGAGCTGGGGATCACCAAGGTGGGCCTTGTCTACCCCGAGGACGATGACGGTCATGCATTCGCCAGCGGGGACTTCGGAATTCCCACGATCTCCAGGTACGGCTTTACGCTGACCCAGGTGAGCCAGTCGGGCTACCAGGCGGGGACCGACGTGTTCGACCAGTATGTGGCGAGGTTCAGGGAGGCCGGCGTGCAGGCCGTCGTCGGGGTGTCCCAGGCCGCCGACTTCGCCGCGCTCCAGCGCCGGATTCACGCCGCGAACTACCTCCCCAAGGCGTTGACCATGTCGAAGGCGCTCGACTTCAAGGAGGACGTGCGGGCGCTGGGCTCCAACGGCGACATGATGACCACCGAGGTCGGCTGGTCGCCGTCACACCCCTACCGCAGCTCCCTGACGGGCAAGACCTCCCGGGACCTGGCCAACGACTTCGAGACGACGAAGGGCCTGGGCTGGTCGCCGACGCTCGGCTTCGTCTACGCGCTGTTCGAGGTGGCCGTGAAGGCGCTGGGTGGGGCGACATCCCTGGACCGGGAGGCGATCGCCGCCGCGATCAAGCAGGTCGACGCCCAGACCATCGTCGGGCCGGTGGCGTTCGGCTCCCAGCCGAACGTGCCGAAGAACGTGGCCCGGGTCGCCGTGGTCGGCGGCCAGTGGACAAAGGTCGGCAACGACTTCGAGCTGAAGATCGTCAACAATTCCGGCAACAGCAAGGTACCGACGGACGACCAGTTGAAGGTCGTGCCGGAGCAGGTCTAGCGGCAGGCAGGCCGTGACGGCGGGCAGGCAGGCAGGTCGCCGTCACGGCAGGGCGCCACAGCAGACAGGCGCCAGCGGCGGGCAGGGCCAGCGGCAGGCAGGCGGCTGAGCGGCAGGCAATGTGTGAGGGCCCGGAGGCGGTTGCCTCCGGGCCCTCACACGTGTTCCTGGCGGGGGGTGCCGCGAGCGCGGTCAGGCCCGGGCCGCGGCCCGCGACATCGTGTGCTCGACGACGGCGATCAGCGCGCTCTTGGTCGAGTCCCGGTTGCGGGCATCGCAGGTGATGATCGGCACGCCGGGACTGATCTGCAGCGCCTCGCGGACGTCCTCGATGGAGTGCCGCAGGATGCCGTCGAAGCAGTTGACCCCGACGACGAACGGCAGCTGGCGCTGCTCGAAGTAGTCGACGGCGGCGAAGCAGTCGGCGAGCCGACGGGTGTCGGCCAGCACGATCGCCCCGATGGCGCCCCGCACGATGTCGTCCCACATGAACCAGAAGCGGTACTGCCCGGGCGTCCCGAACAGGTACAGGATCAGGTCCTCGTCGAGGGACACACGGCCGAAGTCCATCGCGACCGTCGTGGTGGTCTTGTCGGTCAGGTGAGTGAGGTCGTCGACGTGGGCACCTGCCTCGGTCATGACGGCCTCGGTACGCAGCGGGACGATCTCGGACACCGAGCCCACGAAAGTGGTCTTCCCGGCGCCGAACCCTCCCGCCACCACGATCTTGACCGAGGTCGTGGCGACGGAGGAGTTGACCCGCCTGTTGTCAGAGCTTTCGAAGGCCACTGAGAACCCTTTCGAGCAACGCGAGATCCGGTGCCTCATCGCGGTCAGGCTGCTGGTGGACGCGGACGAATCCCTCGTCCGCCATGTCGCCTACCAGCACGCGGGCGACCCCCAGAGGTACCCGGAGCCCGGCGGCGATCTCCGCGATGGATCGCACCTGCCGGCACATGGCGGCGATGGTCTGTTGCTCCAGGTTGAGGGCGATGGCCCGCTCCTCGCCCAGCGACGTCGTGAAGACGAGCGCCTCGATGGCGAGCTCATAGCGTGACCGAGTTCGCCCGCCGGTCATCGCGTAAGGACGGACGACCGGACCGGGCGCGCTCTCGGGATCGATACTCACCCTGACTCCCTGTGCTGCCGCGTGCTCACCGCGGAAGCGTTCCCTGCAGTTCGGCGCGCAGGGCCGGGGTCAGGACATCCTTCGCCCGGCTGACCAGCAGTGCCATCTCATATCCGACGAGGCCAATGTCGCACGACGGCGCCGCGAGGACCGCCATGCTGGCCCCATCGCTGATCGCCATGATGAACAGGAACCCGTGTTCCATCTCCACGACGGTCTGCGTCACCGCGCCCGCCTCGAACACCCTGGCGGCGCCCTGGGTGAGGCTCACCAGGCCCGAGGCGACCGCGGCGAGCTGGTCGGCCCGGTCCCGGGGAAAGCCGTCCGAGACGGCCAGCAACAGGCCGTCCGCGGACACCACCACGGTGTGGGCAACACCCGGTACGCGGTCGACAAAGTTGTTGATCAACCAGTTGAGGTTCTGGGCATCAGAACTCACGGGTGTCACCGTTCCTCCTGGGCGTCACGTCGAGGATTCCTCGTGGTGTCCACTCCGACATCACGTCCCTGCCGGACGCCCTGGTAGAAGCTGGCAAGTCGGCCACCGACGGCCTCGGGGGATCTGGTCGAGGTGTCGGCGGGGGGACGCCGGCGTGGCGCGGGTTCGGCGCTGCCGGGCACGAGATGGGTCATGGGAACTCGCACCGGAAGACCCGAGCGCGTCATGCCGCCCGAGCTTGGCTGGCGCAATGCCTCGGCAGCCTGGAAACCGGCGTCCCCGGGAGAGCTCCAGCCTCCCCCTGCCGGTGACTGAGGTGCCTGAGGCTGCGGTGCCTGAGGTGCTGCCTGTGGCTGCCCCGCCTGCTGCTGCGGGAAGGGCTGGGCCATCGCCGCGGCGGGCTGGGCCACCGGCGGCTGGGACTGCGGTCCGTTCTGCGCCGCGTAGGCGGGAACCTGGGCCGGGGCCGCGGGGGCAGCCTCGACGACCGGATCGGCCTGCGGGATCGGGCGGGGGCCGGTCAGCGGGTCCGCGCCCGGGCGTCCCGGCGCGCGGTGCCCGAAGGCACCACCAAGGCCGGGCCGCCGGATCGGCGGCGCCGCTGCCGCAGCGGGCTCGGGAGCCGGCCGCGGGGCCTGCGGCGGAGTCCGCCGGGGCGGAACCTGTGCCGCGGGCCCGGCCTGGGCCGCGGCCTCGTCGGCGGGGCTGCGCCGCTGGAACCAGGCCGATACCGAGTCGAAGATCGGCGACGTCTCGACGTCGTCCGTGTCCAGCTCCGCCGCGGCCTGCTCGTCGGCCGTCTCCGTGGCCTCGGGGGCCTCGGCAACCGCCGCCTGTGGAGACACCTGCCCCGGGCCGGTCGGCGCCGGCGTGACGGCCCGGGGTCCGGTGATGGGCTCGGGACGCGGCTGCGAGGGCGGCGCGGGTTCGGCTCGCTCCTCGCCGCGGACGAACACGCTGCCGGTACGCGGCCCGGTCGGCGCGTCGACCCGGGCGGGTGCGTCGGGCCGGGCGGGTACATCGGGCCGCACCGGCCCACTGTGCCGCGCCGGCCCGTCGGGCCTGGCGGGCACGTTCGGGAGCCGGTCCGACTCCGGTTCCGGCCGTTCCCGGATCGGCAGCCCGGGCGCGGTGTCGGGGCGTTCGCGTGCGGGGGGCTCGGCCTCGGGCCGGGGGCGGGATGGCCAGCGACTGTCCCCGAACGACATGGGGCTCGTCACATCCGGGGGCGCCTGCTGCTCGCGGGCAGCAGGCCCACGCCGCTCGATGGTCTCGGTGTCCGGGGTGACTGCTGGAGGGGGTGTCCCGTGGTCCCCGGGGCCGGTCGGGCCGCGGTCGCGCAGGCCGCCGGTGTCGCTCTCCCGGCTTTCGAACGGCCGGGGACCGTGGCCGCGGGGATCGCCACCGTTACCGCCGTTGCCGCCGTCGCGGTTCCGCGGGCCGGTCGCGCCCGGGGAGAACTGGTCGCCGGGGGCGAACTGGTCCAGACCGAGATCGGCGCGGTTCGTGGTGGGGATCGGACCGGTGCGGTCAGAGCTGGGCTGAACGGCGAGCGGGCCGGTGAGGGGGAACGGCCCGGTGGTCGGGAAACGCCGCGGTCCGCTCGAGTCGTCGAAGAAGCCCTCCCGGGCCGGGGGCTCGCCGCCGGTCCGGTGGGATCCGTTGCCTGACCCGTTGGTCGAGCCGGCACCGACCAGGCCGATCTCCCGCTCGTCGGGGTCCGGGCCGCGGCCGGGGACACCAGGCCCGGCGGTGAGGGCGCCGGCGCGCTCGCCGGGCCCCAGCGTCCGCTCGGCGTCGCCCGCGGATCCCGCGGGGAGCGCCGGTGCCTCCGGGGTGCGGGTGAGCGTGGGCGCCCGGCCCGGCCCGCTGGCCGCGCTGTCGCCGGTGACGAGCTTCGCGGGCAGTCGCACGACCGCCGTGATGCCGCCCGAGGAGGACTCGCGCAGCTGGACGCGGATGCCATGCCGGCTGGCCAGCCGACCGACGGCGAACAGACCCATGGTCCGGGACACGGAGACGTCCACGATCGGCGGGTTGGCGAGCCGCTCGTTGATGCGCTCGAGTTCCTTGGCGGGCATTCCGATGCCCTGGTCCTCGATCTCGATCATCGCGCCCGCGCCGGGACCCAGTGAATGGCTGGTGACGAGCACGTCAGTGACCGGAGGCGAGTACGAGGTGGCGTTCTCCAGCAGCTCCGCCACCAGGTGGACGACGTCGCTGACACCGTTTCCGGCGATGGAGACCGGGGCGGCGGAGGTCTGCTTGACCCGGGTGTACTGCTCCACTTCGGAGATGGCCGCGAGGACCACCTCGTTGAGCGGCACGGGATGGGTCCACCGGCGGGCGGTGTCAGTGCCGGCGAGGACCAGCAGGCTCTCGTTGTTCCGCCGCATTCGGGTGGCGAGGTGGTCCAGCTTGAACAGGTTGGCCAGCTGGTCGGGGTCCTGCTCGCGGTTCTCCAGGTCGTCGATCAGGCGGAGCTGGCGTTCCACCAGCCCCTGGCTGCGGCGGGAGAGGTTGACGAACATCGCGTTGACGTTGTTTCGCAGCGATGCCTGCTCGGAGGCCAGGCGGACCGCCTCGCGGTGGACCTCGTCGAAGGCCCGGGCGACTTCACCGACCTCCTCGTCGGTGGTGATACCGACCGACTCGATCGAGTCGTCGAAGTCCTGGTCGGTGGAGTCACGCAGGCGGCGGACGGCGTCGGGCAGGCGGCGGTCGGCGATGTCGAGCGCCGCGGTCCGCAGGGCCAGCAGCGGCCGGACCAGCGACCGGGCCACGACCAGCGCGGACAGCAGTGCGGCGGCGAGGATGAGGACGACGAGCAGACCGGACAGCAGGGCGCGGCGCTGGATGTCACCACGGAGGGTGTCGACCCGGTCGTCGACCAGCCCGAGCATCCTGTCGGCGGCATCGGCGCCCACGTCGATGGTCTCCTGCGTCGACCGGTTCCACTTCGTCGGGTCGATCGCGCCCAGCGGCTGGTTGACCGGCGAACCGAGGACGGTCTCGACGTAGTTGTCGGTGTTCTCGATGTCGCGGTTGGTGTCGGCGTCGATAGTCGGCGTGTAGAGGGCCATCTGAGCGGGGCCGGCGACGTTCTCGAGCTGGTCACGGGCACGGGTTCGCTGGGTCTCGGCCGAGAGGAACTCGCGGAAGTCACCTTCGGTGAAGGGGCGATTGCTGCCCTGGGTGACGAGTCCGAAGACGAGAGCCTGCTGCTGCGCGAGCAGTTCCGACGTCGACATCATGAAGAAGGCCGAGTTGACACCGTTGGCGAGCTCCTGGTCGTCATTTCCCTGCGGTATGAGCTGCAGCAGGTTGACCAGCGAGTCGATGATCGGCTGATAGGCCGTCTGGACGGCTTTGGGGTCTACCAGGCTTTTGACTGTCAGCCGCTTGGCCGGCAGGGAGTCCATCCTCGTCTGCACATCGTCGAGGGCCTGGCGAACGTTACTACCGAACGAACCGCGTCGTCCGTTGGTCGTCGACCTGTATGCCTGGTAGGCATCATTCACCGCTGTCTGGAGCGGCGGGAGCGAGGTGTTGTCGCGCGCGCCGACCGCGCCGCTGGCGACGAATCCGACGCTGTAGGTCCGTTCCTTCTCCAGGTTGTGCGCCAGGGAGACCGCCGACCTGCTGATGGTCGTGAGTTCGGAGACCCGGTTCACGTCGCGGGTACTGGTGAGGGCGGAGCCGGCCGCGATCGACGAGTACGCGACGATCGCGGCGACCGGCACGATCAGAATCGCGATCAGCTTGGTGCGAACCCGCCAGTTGGTGGGGTTGGTGGCGGCGCGACGAAGGCGTCCCAGGCCGGACCCCGCGGGGTCCGGCGGCGCCGCGGAGCGATCGTCGCGCTGCCCGCCGTCTTCGTTGTCCACGGGCAAACCCGGCGCCGACGTCGGCTCCGAGTCTGCGGCGATGCCCGTGCTGCTGGCCATCGGTTGTCTGCGCACGTACCTTCGCAACCTCTCCGCCAGCCTCCCGGAACACGTCGTACCAGGATGGCTCGGTATCGGGCCCGGATGTCCCTTGCCAGGCACCATAGCGGTACGAAGTCGGCATCCGAAAGGCGCCTACCGTAAGCGCGTTCGCGGCCGTGCGACCGTTGTGGACACAGCGCGCGGAGTCACCGTCCCGTAAGGCGGGTGAAGGGGCACAAGGTAGGCGATCCGGGCGGAAGGGTTGTGTCCGACGGTGGCACTGAAGGTGCAAACTCCCGCATCTCCGGCATCCGCGACACCGAACCTTACGGCGGGTTCGGGGGCGCCCGGGTTGGATCGCCCGTTCGGGCGAATGACGCGGGGCTCGCGCCGGACGCGGCGTGACCGATCGGTCCACGCCGTGGGCCCGGCCCGTCGGTGCCAGGGTGTCCGTAGTCTTGCGGGGGTGAGCGACTTGCAGCGCAGCGATGCTGGTCACGGCGTGCGGCCGCGGGAGGCCGGCCTGACCGCGGCCACCGCGACGATCCCAGGGCCGGCCCAGGGCCTCGCCCTCGACGCCGCCGGGCGATCCGGCTATGACACCGTGCTGGTGATCGACTTCGGCGCCCAGTACGCCCAGCTGATCGCCCGGAGGGTACGGGAATGCCACGTGTACTCGGAGATCGTGCCGTGGGACATGCCCGTCGAGGAGATCCTGGCACGGCAACCGTCAGCACTGATCCTTTCTGGCGGCCCGAAGTCCGTGTACTCGCCGGGCGCACCGCGGGTGGACGCCGCGTTGTTCGACACCGGTCTGCCGATTCTGGGTATCTGCTACGGACATCAGGTGATGGCCCAGGCACTGGCCGGCTCGGTCGCCCGGACCGGAACGGCCGAGTACGGAGCGACGCGTCTGTCGGTGACCGACGCCGGTGTCCTGTTCGGCGGCCTGCCCATCGCCCAGCAGGTGTGGATGTCCCACGGTGACTCGGTCACCGAGGCGCCGCCCGGCTTCCGGGTCACTGCGAGCACCCCGTCGACGCCGGTCGCGGCGTTCGAGGATCCTGCGCGGCGCCTGTACGGCGTCCAGTTCCACCCGGAGGTCCTGCACAGCGAATACGGCCTCGACGTGCTGCGCCGCTTCCTGCTGACCGGCGCCGGTGCCCGCCCGACCTGGACGATGGTCAACATCGCCGACGAGGCGGTGGCGGCGGTACGGGCCCAGGTCGGCACCGGCCGGCTGATCTGCGGGCTGTCCGGCGGGGTGGACTCCGCGGTCGCCGCGGCCGTCGTGCACCGGGCGGTCGGCGATGCCCTGACCTGTGTGTTCGTGGACCACGGCCTGCTGCGCGCCGGGGAGGCCGAGCAGGTCGAGCGGGACTTCGTCGCCTCCACGGGCGTCGAGCTGGTGCATGTGAAGGCGGCCGACCGGTTCGCCGCCGCGCTCGCCGGCGTCACCGACCCCGAGCGCAAGCGGAAGATCATCGGACGCGAGTTCATCCGGGTCTTCGAGGAGGCCGCCCGCGAGCTGGAGGCGCGCGCCGAGGCCGAGGGCACCACGATCGGTCACCTCGTGCAGGGCACGCTGTACCCCGACGTGATCGAGTCCGGCTCGCCCACCGCCGCCAAGATCAAGTCGCATCACAACGTGGGCGGTCTCCCGGAGGATCTGCAGTTCGATCTGGTCGAGCCGCTGCGCACGCTGTTCAAGGACGAGGTCCGCCGCCTCGGCGAGGAGCTGGGCCTGCCCGAGGAGATCGTCTGGCGTCAGCCGTTCCCCGGCCCCGGGCTCGCCGTGCGCATCATCGGCGAGGTCACGCCGGCGCGCCTGGAGATCGTCCGGGCGGCGGACGCGGTGGTCCGCGAGGAGATCCGCCGCGCCGGCCTGGACCGGGAGATCTGGCAGGTGTTCGCGGTACTGCTCGGGGACGTGCGGTCGGTCGGCGTGCAGGGCGACGAGCGCACCTATGGTCACCCGGTCGTGCTGCGCGCGGTGACGAGCGAGGACGCGATGACCGCGGACTGGGCCAGGCTGCCCTACGACCTGCTCGAGCGGGTCGCCAACCGGATCGTCAACGAGGTGGAGCAGGTGAACAGGGTCGTCTACGACATCACCTCGAAGCCGCCCGGCACGATCGAGTGGGAGTAGGTCAGGATCCGCGGGCGCGCCGCCCGGTGCCGATGGCGAGCACCGGGCGGCGCGCCCGTCCGTTTGACGTTCCGCCGTGGCGGGAGCAGTCTGGAAGCTGTGACCGTGCAGCAGATGGCCATTACCTAGGCGCGCACCCCGACCACCGGGTCCGCGCGCCACGCCCTTCCGCTTGTCAGGCGGGGGGCTTTTTTGTTGCCGCGGTCACGGTGAGGTGGCCGCATCGCCATCGGGAGAGGCCCCATGACCGCACCAGCCGCAGGTGACCAACCGACGTCCGCCGACGATCCGGACCGGTGGCTGACCGGGATCGCCGCGGCGGCTCGGGTGCTCGACGGCGTCGCGAGGCGGACCCGGGTCGTGCCGGCGGCCGGGCTCGCCGCCTCGCTCGGGGTCCCCGTCTGGCTCAAGTGCGAGCACGAGCAGCACACCGGGTCGTTCAAGCTGCGCGGCGCCTATCACCGGATCGCCACGGCCGACCCGGTGGCGCGGGCCCGGGGAGTCGTGGCGGCCAGCGCCGGCAACCACGCGCAGGGCGTGGCCTACGCGGCGGCGGTCTTCGGCGTGCCGGCGACGATCTTCGTCCCCACCGGTGCGAACCCGGTCAAGGTGGCGCGCACCCGTCGGCTCGGCGCGTGGGTCGAGGAGGTGCCCGGCGGGGTGGAGGCAGCACTCGCCGCGGCGGCCGCCTACGCGGCGGAGGGCGGCCGGCTGCTCGTGCACCCGTTCGACGACCCGGCGGTCGTGGCCGGGCAGGGCACTCTCGGGCTGGAACTGCTCGACCAGGTCCCGGACCTGGGGACGGTCCTCGTCGGGGTCGGTGGCGGCGGCCTGGTCAGCGGCGTCGCGGCAGCCGTACGGGCGCGCCGGCCCGGCGTGCGGGTGGTCGGTGTGCAGTCGGTGCTGGCCCCCGCGTTCGCCGCGTCGCTGCGGGCGGGGCGCCGTCTCGTCACCGGCACCAGCGCCGATTCGGTGGGCGCTGGTCCGGTCGGTGTCGATCCAGCGGGTGTCGTTGCCACAGGTGGGGAGTTCGTCACGCAGCCCACCGGCCGGTCCTGCCGGCGCCCGACGCTGCCCCGCCCCGCCGGCCCGCCGTCCCGCGGCACGATCGCCGACGGAATCGCGGTCCGGGAACCGGGGAAACTCACCATCGCGCTCGCCAGCCGGCTGGTGGACGACGTGGTGACCGTCGACGAGACCGCCTTCTGGGAGGCGATGGTCCTGCTGCGCCGGGCCGGGCACGCCGTGGAGCCGGCCGGGGCCGCGCCGGTCGCGGCCCTGCTGCGGTATCCCGGCGCGGCGCAGGGGGTGACGGTGGCCGTGCTGTCCGGCGGCAACCTCGATCCCGCGGTGGCGGCCCGGGTGGCGTCACTGGCGGCGCGCCCGGCCGATGACTGCGACGACGCCGGCGTCGCGAGGACCACGGCCTGAGCCGGGCCGATCGGCGGTGGGCCGCCGAGGTGACCATAAAGTGGCCTTGCGTGGGTGCGCGGCCTTCGCCGTGCCCCCGTGTGCTGCCCGCCCGTGTGCTGCCCGCCCATGTGGTGCCCGCCCGAGTGCGGCCCGCCCACGACCTGTCCGGCGTCGAACGTATGATCGAGGTCTGATGAGCACCCTGTTCGGTGAGTCCCCCGGTGTCCTCGGCGCGCCAGCCGAGCGGACTGGCGGCGTGCCCTATGACCTGTTCGGCCCGGCCGTGCTGGCCGCACCGCCAGACGGGGAGGCCATCGGCGCGCCACCGCGGCTCGACGCGGATGCCCTGCTCGAGGGCCTCAACCCGCAGCAGCGGGCCGCGGTGGTGCACATCGGCGCCCCGCTGCTGGTCGTGGCGGGTGCCGGCTCCGGCAAGACGCGGGTGCTCACCCACCGCATCGCCTACCTGCTGGCGGCCCGCGGGGTCCGGCCGGGGGAGATCATGGCGATCACCTTCACGAACAAGGCAGCCGCCGAGATGCGCGAGCGGGTGGGGGCACTGGTCGGCCCCCGGGCGCGGGCGATGTGGGTCAGCACGTTCCACTCGGCCTGCGTGCGGATCCTGCGCTCGGAGGCGAAGCGGCTCGGCTTCGGCTCCTCGTTCTCCATCTACGACGCCGCCGACGCGCAGCGGCTGATCACCCTGGTCTGCCGGGATCTGGACCTCGACCCCAAGCGTCATCCCGCCCGGGGCCTCGCCGTCCAGATCAGCAACCTGAAGAACGAGCTGATCGACTGGGAGATGGCCCGCGACCGGGCGACCAACCACGCCGAGCGGACCGTCGCCGAGGTGTACGCCGCCTACCAGCAGCGCCTCGCCCAGGCCAACGCGCTCGACTTCGACGATCTGATCATGACGACGGTGAACCTGCTGCAGGCGTTCCCCGACGTCGCCGAGCACTACCGCCGCCGGTTCCGCCACATCCTGGTGGACGAGTACCAGGACACCAACCACGCGCAGTACGTCCTTGTCCGGGAGCTCGTCGGCCAGCCCGCGCACGATGGCGGCCGGGATGACCAGCCAGCAGGCGCCGAGGGCGAGACGGTGACCTGGGCGTCCGGCGCGGTGCCTCCGGGCGAGCTGTGCGTGGTGGGCGACGCGGACCAGTCGATCTACGCGTTCCGCGGGGCGAACATCCGCAACATCGTGGAGTTCGAGGAGGACTTCCCCGATGCCGCGGTGATCCTGCTGGAGCAGAACTACCGTTCCACCCAGACCATCCTGTCCGCTGCGAACGCGGTGATCGCCCGCAACAACCAGCGCAAGGCCAAGCGGCTGTGGTCCGACGCGGGGGATGGGGAGAAGATCGTCGGCTTCGTCGCCGACAACGAGCACGACGAGGCCGCGTTCGTCGCCGAGGAGGTCGACCGGCTCACCGACGCCGGCCTCGCCCGCCCCGCGGACGTCGCGGTGTTCTACCGGACCAACGCGCAGAGTCGCGTCTTCGAGGAGATCTTCGTCCGGGTGGGGCTGCCCTACCGGGTCATCGGCGGGGTGCGCTTCTACGAGCGCCGGGAGATCCGCGACCTGCTCGCCTACCTGCGGGTGCTGGCCAACCCCAGCGACACGGTCAACCTGCGCCGAATCCTGAACGTGCCGCGGCGCGGGATCGGTGAGCGGGCCGAGGCGGCGCTCGCCGGGTTCGCCGAGGTCGAGCGGATCAGCTTCGACCAGGCGCTGGAGCGGGTGGGCGAGGTCCCGGGGATCGCGACCCGTTCGGCGAAGGCGGTGCGCGAGTTCGCCGTCCTGCTGGATGAGCTGCGTGCGGTGGCGGCGGACGGTCCGGTGGCCGTCGTCGAGGCGGTCCTGGAGCGCACCGGCTACCTCGCGGAGCTCCTCGCCGAGGACACCGTCGAGAGCCAGGGCCGGGTGGAGAACCTGCAGGAGCTCGTCGGTGTCGTGCAGGAGTTCGTCGAGCGCAACCCGGAGGGGTCGCTTGCCGAGTTCCTGGAGCAGGTCTCGCTCGTCGCCGACGCCGACCAGGTCCCGACCGACGACGGTTCGGACGGGGTCGTCACCCTCATGACGCTGCACAGCGCCAAGGGCCTGGAGTTCCCGGTCGTGTTCCTCACCGGCCTGGAGGACGGCGTGTTCCCGCACATGCGGACGCTGGGCGACCCCACCCAGCTCGAGGAGGAGCGCCGGCTCGCCTACGTCGGGCTCACCCGGGCCCGGGCACGGCTGTACCTGACCCGCTCGGTGGTCCGCAGCGCGTGGGGACAGCCCGCCTACAACCCGCCGTCGCGTTTCCTCGGGGAAGTGCCCGAGTCGCTGCTCGACTGGCGCCGCCTGGCCGAGGCGGCGCCCCCACCGCCGGCCCGCGGCTGGGGATCGTCCGACGGCGCCGCCGGCTCGTTCGGCGCCGGGCGGCCGGGGGGCGGCGCCGGGGCAACGGGTGGGAGCGCCGCGGCCGGCAGCGGTGGCGGGCGGCGACCGCTGCCGAACTCCCCGTTCGCCGGCCGGGGCCGCCCAGCGGCGCGGCCGGTCGTCGAGCTGAAGTCCGGCGACCGGGTGACGCACGACAGCTTCGGCCTTGGTGTCGTCGTCGCCACGGCAGGCGTGGGCGACTCGGCGGAGGCGACGATCGACTTCGGCGCGAACGCCGGCACCAAGCGTCTGCTGCTGCGCTACGCGCCCGTCGAGAAGCTCTGATCCCGCGCTGCTACGGCGGCGGCGGCCAGGTCCGTGCCGCCGGGCATCGGGTCGTCCCGGTAGCGGGACAGCTCCGGCCGCGCCGTCCCGGCCAGCCAGCCGGCGACCAGGTGGCACACCGTGCCGCTGAAGGCCAGGGAGTGATGGCCCAGGCCCGGCACGGTGAGGTTCACCGCGGCCAGGTCGGGGTGGCGCAGGGCGGCCTGCGCCGGGCGGACGACGGTGTCGAGCGCGGCAGCGACGGCGACGATCCGGGTCCGGCAGCCAGGCGCCGGCTCGGCGAGCTCCGTAAGCAGCGGTGAGCCCGGCCGCAGCTGGGCGAGCAGCGGATAGGGCAACGCGCGGGGCACCAGCTCGGCGAGTCGGGTACCGCCGTGCGGGGTGGCGAGGGTGATCAGCGAGCGCACCCGCTGGTCACCGCCCATCCGCTGGACGTAGTACCGCGCCACCAGGCCGCCCAGGGAGTGGGCGACGATCTGCACCGGGCCGTCGTCCTCACCCGCCGCCGCCGCGACGGCCACCGCCAGCATCCGGGCACCGTCCTCGACGGAGGCCGTGCGCAGTGGCAGCTCCACCGGAACCACCCGGCGCAGGCCGCGCCGACGCAGGTCGTGGCGCATCCGGGCGAACACCGAACGGTTGTCGACCAGGCCGTGGACGAGCAGCACCGGCGTCGCCGCCGTGTCCGGGTCGCGCACGAGCATGCCGCGCTGCAGCGGCGGGAGCCCGTCGAGCGAGTACGCCTCGTCCACGCGGGCCCGGCGGCGCAGCGCGGCGGCCGGGTACAGCGCCAGATGCGTCGCGATGCCCGCCGTCTCGACGGCGAACCCGCGGGCACCCGCGGGCGTCACCCGCAGGCTCGTCGGGATCGCCCACCGCCGGCCCACAGGCCGTGGCGTCGGGATGACGGGCACCGCCGAGGCGGCCGGACTGTCGATGGTGGATCACCCTCCCGCTCGTGTCCGGGGCCGGTCTGACATGGTCGGACCCGTCCGGAGAACGTAGAGATTACAGACTGTGACGCAGGCCTGTCGACCACCGGGCCTGACGGTGGTGGCGCCGCCGAGCCGGATCCTGCCGGCGCGCGGCGGCGAGCAGCGTCCCCGCGGCCCGGGCGATCGTCGCCGGATCCGTCCCGCCCAGCAGCCGGTCGGCGAAGCCGAGGCGGAGCAGGTCCACCGGGCGCAGCCCCGCGGCGTCGGCGGCATGCCCGGCCGGGACCCGCAGGGTCGCGGCGGCGCCCTCCGGGGAGAGCGCGGTGACGTAGCTGTCCGGTGTCATCGCCACCACGTCGGTGACCGCGGCGGCGAGGGCACCACCCGAACCTCCCTCGCCATGCACGATCGACACGGTCGGCGAGGGGCACGCGAGCACCGCCGCCATCGCGTCCCCGATGGCGGCGGCGATGCCCGCGGCCTCGGCGGGCGCCCCCGCGGCGGCACCCGGGGTGTCCACGAGGGTGATCAGGCCGACGCCGAGCTTGCCGGCCAGCCGAGCGGCCCTGATGAGCAGCCGGTAGCCGTCTGGCCCCGGAGCCGAGCCGCGTTCGGCGCCCACGGCCACGACCACCGCCCGGACCCCGCTCTCGGCGAGGACGCCGATCCGGGCATGGACCCGCGGGTCGGAACCGCGCAGATCGACTCCGTCGGGCAGCAGCGCCCCGGCGAGGGCCCGCCCGTCCGGGCGCGGCGACGTCCGGGCCGTGACCACCTGCTCCCATCCCGACCTGTCGGCGATCCTCGCCAGGACCGCCGCCCCGCTCCCGACTGTCCCGCTGTCATCTGGCTCGCTGCCATTCGGCTCGCTGCCGGCCGAGGCGGCGGGGGAGATCGCGGTCAGGGCACGGCGCAGCCAGCCCTCGACCTCCTCCGGCGGGAGCGCCGCGTCGACGAGGCCGGCGTCGAGTGCCGACGCGGCGCGGTGGCTGTCGGGGGGCAGCGGGGCGCCGGTCATGGCGGCGACGACGCGGGGGCCGGAGAAACCGACCGTCGCGCCGGCCACGGCGCAGCGCAGGTCGCCGCGCGAGCCGATGGTCACCCAGACCCCGCCGGTGGTCGGATGGTCGGCGACGGCGAGGTGGCCGATGCCGGCCTCGTCCAGCGCGGCCAGGGCGAGCGCGGCGCGGGGCAGCCCGACGAGCCCGGCGACGCCCTCCTGCAGCCGGGTGCCGCCGCTGCGCAGGAACGACACCAGCGGCCGGCGGCTCGCCCGCGCGGTCGCGGCGGCCGCGGCGAAGCTTGCGGCGTCCGTCTCGCCGAAGCTCCCGCCGTGCACGGAGAAGTCCCAGACCGCGGCGACCGCCGCGACTCCCGCGATCAGGCCGTCACCCCACCGGAGTGCCGGCCGTCCGTCGTAGTCCGGCCAGCCCAGGCGGTTGGGCGCGGGCTCGGCGGGCGGTCGGGGCGTGATGCCAGCGAGCAGCCGTGCCCGCCAGTCGGCCGACGTGCGCGCCCCGGGAAGCCTGTCGCTGTCCATGGTCACATCCTGATCCGGGCGGCGCTGCCGGGTACCGCGGCACGGTCGGTGTCACAGGACACTCCACGCCGATACGGGCGTGGGGGACGTCAGGGGCGATGCTCGGGAGATCCATCATTTCGGATGGAAAGGGACATCGCGTGACGGACAGTGCTGGCTGCCTTCCGGCAGGACACGACATACCCTTTGGTGCACAGTCCCCTGAGTGGGTGGGTGCCAGCACCAGACCCGCGAGAACAGTGGAGTGAGGAGAGCGATGCTCACACCGCTGCTGGAGGACGATCCCCGCCAGGTCGGGCCGTACCGGCTGCAGAACCGGATCGGCGCCGGGGGGATGGGGACCGTCTATCTCGGCTTCACCCCGCAGCAGCGCGCCGTCGCGGTGAAGGTCGCGGCTGAGGAACTCGCGGAGGACGTGGAGTTCCGCAGTCGGTTCGAACGCGAGGTACGCGCGGCCCTGCGCGTGCGGGGCAATGCGGTGGCCGCGGTGCTCGACGCCGACACCGACGCCGAGGTGCCCTGGATGGTCACCGAGTACGTCGAGGGCATCAGCCTCGCCGCCGCGGTGCAGGCCCGGGTGCGCCTGGAGAGCCATCTGGTCCGCGGTCTCGCCGTCGGTCTCGCCGACGCCCTCGTGGCCATCCATGCCGCCGGGGTCGTGCACCGTGATCTCAAGCCGTCCAACATCCTGCTGGCGTGGGACGGGCCGAAGGTCATCGACTTCGGGGTCGCCCACCTCACCGACAGCAGCACCCTGACCCGCACCGGCCATGTGATCGGGACGCTGGCCTGGATGTCGCCCGAACAGATGCGCGGCGAACCGTCCGACTCGTCCGCGGACATCTTCGCCTGGGCCAGCTGTGTGACCTACGCGGCGACCGGACGGCACCCCTTCCACGCCGAGACGCCGGACAAGCTCGCCCTGCGGGTCCAGCGCGACACCCCCGACCTGGACGCGGTGCCCGCCTACCTGCTCTCGCTGGTGGCCCGCTCGTTGTCCAAGGTGCCCCGGCAGCGGCCCACCGCGTCGGCACTGCTGGCCACGCTGGTCGGCCGGGTGGTCGAGGGCGTCACCGAGGCGGACGCCGCCGCCTGCGACGTCCTGGAACGCACCTGGACCGGCAGCCGGCAGCTGATCAACGATGTCGTGACGGCCCTGCCCGCGCCCGGGCCGCCCGGCGTCGACGGCATCGCGCCAGGCCCATACCTCGGTGGTGGCCGTCCTGAGCCGGCCTCATCTGGTGCGGGTGCGGGTGCGGGTGCGAGCCCGGGCCCGGGCCCGGGCGGATGGGCGCCGGTGGTGCCTGGCCCCGGCCCGGCCCGCGGCCCGGGGCCGGTCGGGGTGCCGCCGCCGGCCTCGGCGTTCCGTCCCGTGGCCGGCGCGCCGCCCCCGATCCCGCCACCGCCGCCGGTGCCCACCTCCCGGCTGACCCCCCTGCCCTCGGCGCAGCCGCTGCCTCCGGCGCCGGCTTCGGGGGAGCCCAGCGGCGGGCGGGACGGCCCGCCGGCCACGCCACGCGGTGCCCGCCCCGCGGAGCCGGTCGAGCGTGGGCCGTCGGTGATCTCCCGGTGGACCTACGACGCCGACGAGCCGGACCCGCGCGCGCCGGTCCGCCCGCGGCCCACCCGTCATGCCGATCAGCGGGCGGGCGGGGACGGCTGCCCGGAGGAGCGTGAGCGACGGCCGGGCGGGCAGGCCGGTCCCGGCGAGGACACGATCCGGCCCCCGGACCCGACCCCGCCGTCGCGACCGCCGGATCCGGCGACGTTCGGCGTGGGAACGCCGGCGACTCCGCCGCCCGTGCCGGCGACTCCGCCGCCCGTGCCGGCGACTCCGCCGCCCGTGCCGGCGACTCCGCCGCCCGTGCCGGCGATTCCGCCGCTGCCCGTGTCGGCGTACACCCCGGCGCACCCGCTTCCGGCGCCGCAACGCCCGTCGCCGCCAGCGCCGGTCATCCCTCGGGACAGTCGGCCCGCGCCGGTGGGCCACGGCCGGGACCTCCAGCCCGCACGCCCGGTGCCTGCCGCCGGTGAACCGACGCGGACGACGGGCCCGCTGTCCATCCCGATGCTGGCCGCCCCGCCGCCCCGCGCGTCGCTGCCGGCCGCGGGGCGTCCTGACGCGTCGGGCGGCCCGGGACATGGCGGCGGCCCGGGACATGGCGGCGTGCCGGGTCAGGCCGCGCCGCTGCCGGGCCTTGCGGGGGAGCCGGTCCGGCTGGGGACCGGTGTTGAGCCGGGAGCCGGCTTCCCGCCGACCACTCCGGTGGAGCAGGGGCTCAACGGCCGGGCGCTGCTGTCGGTGGTGCTGGCCCTGGGCTGGCTGTTCGGGCTGGGGAGCGTCGCCGCCGTGGTGGTCGGTTCCCACGCGCGGGCGCAGATCCGCCGGCAGAACCAGCGAGGGTGGCGGCTCGCGGCCGTCGGAATCGGACTTGGATGGACCGGAATTGGTTTGACCGCGACGAGTCTGCTCGTCGTTCTCGCCCTGCGATGAGTCGGTGGCCTTCCGGGAACCGCCGGAAGGCCGACCACGATCGGTGCTGTTCTTCTGTGATTTCTGGCATACCTTCGGCCGCGAAGCCCGTGACATCCGACACGAAAGATCACCGTCCCGCGCTCGGCGGTCACGCTCAGCGTCATCCGGGCCGGCTCCAGGCGCGCCGCGGCGGGCCCGCGCACCGGGCGCGGCGCGGGGGCCGTCACGTCATTTGTCCCGTATCAACCGGTCTGACGTGGGCGGCAGGCATCGACACGTGATCGGTGGCACGGCCGCCGGCACCGGCCCAGGCCGGTTCGGTGTGGCGTCGCCGGCATCGGCGCCCGGCGGCGTCGGCACCCCGCGTGACGCGCGTCGTAACCAGCTCGTCAGTAGGCTCGCAGGCGTTCTGTGCAGCTCTACACGACAGCGCAGTCTCTGCACAACCGCGCAGCCTCTGCGCAACCGTGCAGCCTCTGCGCAACCGTGCAGCCTCTGCGCAACCCGCGCAGCCTCTGCGCACACCTGCGCAGCCTCTGCGCAAGCTGTGCAGCCCCTGCGCAACCCATCCGTAACGACCGCATCCGACTGGACGGACCGTGGATCTCTTCGAATACCAGGCGAAGAAGCTGTTCGCCGAACATGGCGTTCCGGTACCCACCGGGAAGACGGCCACCACTCCCGAGGAGGCGCGAGCGATCGCCACCGAACTCGGCGGCAAGGTGGTCGTCAAGGCTCAGGTCAAGACCGGCGGTCGAGGCAAGGCCGGCGGCGTGAAGGTCGCCGACGGCCCGGACGACGCCTTCGCGAAGGCGACGGCGATCCTCGGGATGGACATCAAGGGCCACACGGTCCACTCGGTGCTCGTCGAGGAAGCCAGCAACATCGCGGAGGAGTACTACGCCTCCTTCCTGCTCGACCGGGCGAACCGCACGTTCCTCGCCATGGCCTCCCGTGAGGGCGGCATGGAGATCGAGGAGGTGGCCGCCACCAAGCCGGAGGCGCTCGCCCGCATCGCGATCGACCCGCTGACCGGCGTCGACGCGGCCAAGGCCCGCGAGATCGCGGTCGCCGCGAAGCTGCCGGAGGCCGCCCTCGAGGGTGCGTCCGAGCTGCTGGCGAAGCTGTGGACCGTCTTCGTGAAGTCCGACGCGACGCTGGTCGAGGTCAACCCGCTCATCCTCACCGGGGATGGCCGCGTTGTCGCGCTCGACGGCAAGGTGAGCCTCGACGAGAACGCGGACTTCCGCCACCCCGAGCACGAGGCGTTCGTCGACGTCTCCGCCGTGGACCCGCTCGAGCAGAAGGCCAAGGAGAAGGGCCTCAACTACGTCAAGCTCGAGGGCGAGGTCGGGATCATCGGCAACGGTGCCGGCCTCGTCATGTCGACGCTGGACGTGGTGACCTACGCCGGTGAGGAGTTCGGCGGCAAGCGCCCGGCGAACTTCCTCGACATCGGCGGCGGCGCGTCCGCCGAGGTGATGGCGAACGGTCTGTCGATCATCCTCGGTGACCCGTCGGTCAAGAGCGTCTTCGTCAACATCTTCGGTGGCATCACCGCCTGTGACGCCGTGGCCAACGGCATCATCCAGGCGCTGGAGATCGTCGGTGACGTCACCACCCCGCTGGTGGTGCGCCTCGACGGCAACAACGCCGAGGAGGGCCGCCGCATTCTCGCGGAGGCGAACCTCCCGGTGGTCAAGCCGGTCGACACGATGGACGGCGCGGCGAAGCTGGCCGCCGAGCTCGCCGCGGCCGCGGCCTGACCAGCGCGAAGGGATTGCGAACCGATGGCTATCTGGCTTGACGAGAACAGCCGGATCGTGGTGCAGGGCATCACCGGCTCCGAGGGCACCAAGCACACCCGGCGGATGCTCGCGTCCGGCGCCAAGGTCGTCGCGGGTGTCAACGCCCGCAAGGCCGGTCAGAAGGTCGACGACGTGCCGGTGTTCGGCTCCGTCACCGACGCGATCGAGCAGACCGGCGCGAACGTATCGGTGATCTTCGTTCCGCCGAAGTTCACCAAGGACGCGGCGATCGAGGCGATCGACGCGGCGATTCCGCTCGCCGTGGTCATCACCGAGGGCGTGCCGGTCCACGACACGACCGAGTTCTTCGCGTACGGGCAGTCGAAGGGCACGACCCGGATCATCGGGCCGAACTGCCCGGGCATCGCCAGCCCCGGCGTCTCCAACGCCGGCATCATCCCCGCCGACATCACCCCGGGCGGGCGCATCGGCCTGGTCAGCAAGAGCGGCACGCTGACCTACCAGATGATGTACGAGCTGCGCGAGTTCGGCTTCTCGACCTGCGTCGGCATCGGCGGTGACCCGGTCATCGGCACCACCCACATCGACGCGCTCGACGCGTTCCAGGCCGACCCGGGCACCGACGCGATCGTGATGATCGGTGAGATCGGCGGCGACGCGGAGGAGCGGGCCGCGGCCCACATCGAGGCTCACGTGTCCAAGCCGGTCGTCGGCTACGTCGCGGGCTTCACCGCCCCCGAGGGCAAGACGATGGGCCACGCGGGCGCGATCGTGTCCGGTTCGTCCGGCACTGCCCAGGCGAAGAAGGAAGCCCTGGAGAAGGCCGGTGTGCGGGTGGGCAAGACCCCGTCGGAGACAGCGCGCCTGATGGCTGACATCATGCGGTCGTTGTAGATCTGTCCGGATGATGGGCTCCGTCGGCGACGGCGCCCGTCCTGCGGACGGTCCAGGGGTCGCTGGTTGTGGGGAATGAGGGTTGGGCATGCCTTCCCTCATCTCCCCATGACTGCGAGACTCCTGCTTCGGTGTGCCGGCGAGCGACGCCGGCACACCGACCGACCTGACGAAGTGGGGTTACCGTCGTGGCACAGATCGGCGGTCGTAATCTTGCGACCAATGACATCGGGGTGATCGCCTCCGGGGCGGTCATGTTCATCGTGAGTTTCCTGCCGTGGTACTCCCTCAGCCTCTCGTTTTTCGGGCAGTCCCGGACGGCACATGAGAACGGCTGGGGCCTCGGCTTCAACTCCTGGTTCCCGGTGTTGCTGGTCCTCGCGGTCGCCGGCCTGCTCGCGGCGCGACTGTTCGCCGGCTTCACGATTCCCGATATCGGGCCGGTCTCGGCCCTGTGGGTGCTGCCGGGAGCCTCGGCGCTCGCCGTCCTCATGCTGATCATCCGGTGGATCCGGTTCCCTGACGTTCCCTCCGGGGTCGACGCCGGGCCCAGCGTCGGGTTCTATCTCGCGCTCGTCGCGGCGCTCGCCCAGACCGTCTTCGGTGTGCTGGCGGCGCTGGCGGCAGGCGCTCCCATTCCGGGGCGTGGGGGCCCCGGCGGCCCGGGTTGGCGGCCGCCGTCCGGCCAGCCGCCATCCGGCCAGCCGCCGGCCGGTCAGCCGCCGTACGGCCAGCCCTACGGCCAGCAGCCCACCCCCGGCTACCCCGGTCCGACCGGTCCCTATGGCCAGTCCCAGCCCGGGTTTGGGCAGCCTCAGCAGGGCTACGGGGGCGGCTACGGTCAGCAGCAGGGTGGGTACGGTCAGTCGCAGCCGCAGGGTGGTGGCTACGGGCCGCCCACCGGTGGCGGCTACGGGCAGCAGGGTGGCGGGTACGGTCAGCCCCAGCAGGGCGGTGGCTACGGCCAGCAGCCCGGCTATGGTCAGCAGCAGCCTGGGTACGGTCAGCAGCAGCCCGGCTATGGTCAGCAGCAGGAGCAGCCTGGGTACGGCCAGCAGCCCGGGTACGGCCAGCAGCCGCCCACCGGCGGCGGGTACGGCCAGCCGCCGTCCGCGGATCGCTGACGCGCCGGGTTCCGGGCGGGCGCGCAGCCCTCGTCGCCGTCATGCCGATCACACCCGGTCGATCGCGACCTTCCGGGCGTAGGCGCATTTCTCGGGTGGTGGACGGCGTGTTGTCCTGGATGGCACGCGACCGCGTGCGAGCGTCCTAGCGTGCCCGCATTCCCCCGCCCCGGCTCCGCCCGGCCGCTTGCCGACCTGCTCTGGCAGCGGGCCGGCCGGCCGGCCATGGCCGCGGTCACGGCGTCGGCTGCCGGCCTGATCTTCATCGAGGTCGTGGTCCTGGTGGTTTGGGGCGCTGACACCGGATCGTCGACCGGGCCCGCCGCGGCGCTGCGGGTTGGGGCGGACCTGTGGCTCGTCGCTCACGGTGCGACGCTGCGGCTGCCGGACGGCGTCATCGCGCTGCGCCCGTTGGGGCTTGCCCTGTTCCCGCTGGTTGCCGCGCTGAGCGCGGCGCATCGGCGGGCGGCGTCCGTCCCGGTCTGGACGGGGCCGCTGCCCGGTCGGCCCTCGGGTGTGCGGGCGGACGGCCGGGATGCGCCCGGCGGAATCGGGCCTCTCGCCCGGCTGGTGGCCGCCCGCCGGCGTGATCCGGGGCGACGCGCTCCGGGAACGGTGGGAGTGCCCTGGCGGATGGTCGTGCTGGACGTCGGCGAGGTGGTGGCCGCGCAGACGGTGTTCGTGGTCCTCGTGGCGCTGGTGGTGAGCTCCGGTCCGGCGCGGCCGGGCCTCGGCTCGGCGGCGCTCGGGACGGTCGCGTTCGGACTGCCCGCGGCGCTGCTCGGCGCGCTCGCCGGTCGCCACCGCCTGCGGACCGCCTGGCGTGCCCTGCCGCGGCGGGTGCGGACTCCGCTGCTGTGCGGGATGGGGGCGTTCGCGTCGCTGGTGGCCGCTGCCGCGTTCGGGGTGGCGCTGGTCATCGCGGCGACCCTGCCGGAGGTGGCGGGCGCCGAGCGGGCGCTGGACGTTGGCGTTCTCGGCGGCGTCGGGCTTGCGGTGGCGCAGGTGGCGCTCCTGCCCAACCTGGTCCTGTGGGCGCTCGCGTATGCGCTTGGCCCGGGTTTCCACACCGGTTCGGGCCTGGTGCGCGCCGATGTCGTCCATGCCGGCGACGTGCCCGATCTGCCGGTGCTCGCGGCGTTGCCGCCAAGCGCGCTGCCGCGGCCGGGCTGGCTTGTGCTGCTCGTGGTGCCGCTGGTCGCGGGCGTGGTGTGCGGGGCGATGGCGCACCGCGCCACGGCGGGTACCCGGTCGCGGGACCGGCTGCTGACGGTGCTGTCCGCCGGTGCGGTCTGTGGCCTGCTCGCCGCGCTGGCCTCCAAGGCCTCCCTGGGGCAGGTCGGCGGCTCGGGGGGCTACGGCCCGGCCGGTGCCTGGGTGTGTGGGCTGATCGCGGGCGGCGAGGTCGCGTTCATCGGGCTGCTTCTGGTCGGGGGAATCGACCTGGCGGTTCGGCGCGCCGAGCGGCCGTTCCTCGCCCGCGACGCCGAACCGTCGTTCTGGCGGCGACGCCTGCCGCTGCCTGGCGGGCGGGTGGCGACCCGGATGTCGCGGCGACCCGACTGAGCCGCCGACCGGGCGGCCGAGCGTCCGGCCCGGCCACCACGCCGGAAACGGTCGGAGGTGTCGGTTAGGGTCCGCGCAACGGATCATCATCACGGAGGTCGTCGTGCCGGTCCCGGTTGCCCGCATCCGAGTCGAGGCCCGCCAGCTGCGGGAGCTCGACTGGTCCTACCGCCGCATCGCCCATCGGCTGGTGGCCCGCCATCAGCTCGGCGCCCTGGTGGCGTTCCGGCTCGCCCACGGGTGGACGCAGGAGGAGGCGGCCCGCCGGTGGAACCAGCGCTGGCCCGAATCCGGGCCCGCCAAGACCGGGAAGGCCTGGTCCTACTGGGAGGGCTGGCCGGCGAAGGGTGGTCGTGCGCCGTCGGCGGCAGTGCTGTGGCGGCTGGCCGAGCTGTACCAGTGCCGGCCTGGTGACCTGCTGGACGGTCCGGATTTCGGGGAGCTCGACCGCTGCGCCGGCGGGTCCGCCCCGGGGGCGGCCGACGGGTGCCGCTGCCGGCTGCCCGGCGCGGGGGAGGACATCAGCCCCGGGCTGCTGCCCCTGGCGGCGGCGCTGGCCCGCGCCTCGGCCACCGACGCCCCACCGGCCGCGCTGATCGAGGAGCGGCTTGCCGCTCTGGTCACCGGGTGGGTCCCCGCCGCCTGACAGGCAGCGGCCGATGTGACCTTGCCCGTCCGACCGGCTGGCGTGGGCACTCGGAGTCAGTACAGTCGGACTCGGCGCGGTTCGTCGCCTGGCGGTTGACGGTGGCCACCACGGGGTGACGGTGGCGCCTGGTGGTGTCGGCCCGCCACCGCGGCGGTGGCCGTCCCGTCCGCGGCGATCACGGACCGCGGCCTCGGCCCTCGTCTCGTTACGGAGTGTGGTGTGTCTGCTCGCCTCGTCGTCCTCGCTTCGGGTGCCGGAACCACCCTGCAGGCGATTCTCGACGCGACCGGCCAGGCCGGGTTCGGCGCCGACGTGGTCGCCGTCGGGACTGATCGGCATGACACGGGCGCGGAGCGGCGAGCCCGGGCGGAGGGCATCCCGGTCTTCACCGTCCGCCTGGAGGACCATCCCGACCGGGAGGCCTTCAACGTCGCGACCGCCGAGCGCATCGCCGCCCACGAGCCGGACCTGCTCGTGCTCGCGGGCTACATGAAGATCCTCGGCCGGCAGGTCATCGGGCGCTTTCCAGCGGTCAACACGCACCCCTCGCTGCTGCCAGCCTTCCCCGGCGCCGCCGCGGTCCGGGACGCCCTCGCCGCCGGCGTGAAGGTCAGCGGGGTGACGGTGCACTGGGTCGATGAGGGGGTCGACACCGGCCCCATCATCGCGCAGCGCGCCGTGCCGGTTGAGCCCGGCGACACCGAGGCCACGTTGCGGGCCAGGATCCAGGGCGTCGAGCGCGGGCTGTTCGTCGCCACGATCGGCGAGATAGTCCGCGCGAGATGGGCGCGGTCGGCCACGGCAGAGTCGCCGGCCACGGCAGAGTTGCCGGCAGAGGTTCACGTCCAGGAGGAATCATGACGTCATCGGGCGAAGGTGTGGCCGGCGAGCGCGAGCCCGCTCGCGGATCCGAGTCGGCCGAGGTGCTTCCCACCGGCCGCCGGCCCCTGCGCCGCGCCCTGGTCAGCGTGTACGACAAGGGCGGCCTCGAGGTGCTCGCGGAGGCTTTCCTGGCGGCCGGGGTCGAGGTTGTCTCGACCGGCTCCACCGCGGACGTGCTGGCCCGCCACGGCCTGGCGGTGACGCCGGTCAGCACGGTCACCGGCTTTCCCGAGGTGCTCGGTGGCCGGGTGAAGACGCTGCACCCCCGGGTGCATGCGGGCCTGCTCGCCGATCTGCGTAACGCCGAGCACGCGGAGGTCCTCGCCGAGCTCGACATCGCGCCGTTCGACCTGGTGGTCGTGAACCTCTACCCGTTCGCCGCGACGGTGGCCGCCGGCGCCTCGGAGGACGAGGCCGTGGAACAGATCGACATCGGCGGGCCGGCGATGATCCGCGCCGCGGCGAAGAACCACGCCTCGGTCGCGGTGGTCGTCTCGCCCGAGGACTACGCCGGGCTTGCCGAGGCCGTCCGCGGTTCGGGCTACGACCTGCCCGCGCGCCGCCGCCTCGCGGCGAAGGCCTTCGCGCACACCGCGGCGTACGACGTCGCCGTGTCCTCGTGGTTCGCCGGGGTCGTCGCCCCCGACGAGGTTGCGCGGGAGACCGGCTGGCCGGACGTGCTGTCCGCGCAGTGGCGGCGGGCCGACGTGCTGCGCTACGGCGAGAACCCGCACCAGCGGGCGGCGCTCTACGTCGAGTCGGGCACCAACCTGCCGCTCGGGCTCGCCACCGCGCGCCAGCTGCACGGCAAGCAGATGTCGTACAACAACTACACCGACACCGATGCGGCGCGGCGTGCAGTTTACGACTTCGACGAGCCTGCCGTCGCCGTGATCAAGCACGCCAATCCGTGCGGGATCGCAGTGGGCACGACGATCGCCGAGGCGCACCGCAAGGCCCACGCCTGTGACCCGGTCTCCGCGTTCGGCGGGGTCATCGCGACGAACCGGCCGGTCACGGTCGAGCTCGCCGAGCAGATCGCCGAGATCTTCACGGAGGTCGTCGCGGCACCGGCCTACGAGCCGGGAGCGGTGGAGATCCTCTCCCGCAAGCCGTCGATCCGGCTGCTGGAGTGCGCGGCGCCGCCGCACCAGCGTGGTGTCGAACTGCGCCAGATCAGCGGGGGCCTGCTGCTGCAGTCGCGGGACGCGGTCGAGGAGCCCGGCGACGAGCCCTCCGGCTGGACCCTGGAGGCTGGCGCGCCGGCCGACGAGACGCTCCTTGCCGACCTGCGGTTCGCGTGGCGTGCCGTGCGGTCGGTGAAGTCGAACGCCATTCTGCTGGCCAGCGACCGCGCCACCGTCGGCGTCGGCATGGGCCAGGTCAACCGGGTCGACGCGGCGCGGCTCGCAGTCACCCGCGCGGGTGACCGGGCCAAGGGCGCGGTCGCGGCGAGTGACGCCTTCTTCCCGTTCCCGGACGGCTTCGAGGTTCTCGCCGAGGCCGGGGTACGGGCGGTCGTCGAGCCCGGCGGGTCGGTGCGCGACGAGCAGGTCATAGCCGCCGCCCGGGAGGCCGGCGTGACGCTCTACTTCAGCGGGGTACGACACTTCGCCCACTGACACTCCGGCGCATCACCGGAACCGGCGGACCCACGGCGCAGGCCGCGGCGGCGTGGGTGCCGGCGGTGGCTCATGTGCCGGCAGTGGTGTTCCGTCCGGTGATGTCTGCTCCGGCGGCGAGGTCTGCTCCGGCGGTGGTGCCGGGTCCGGCCGTGGGGCCGGGCCGGCGCCGCCCGGCGGCACCTCGTCGTGCCGCCCGGTGCCGTCGTTTCAGGACCCGGCGCTTGCCTCGGCGGCGGCCGACCCGCGCCGGCTGCCGCTCGAGCTGCCGTTGGGCGTGGTCGTGGTGGGGGTGCTGGCGGCGACCTGGCCGCCGGGCGTGTCGGTGGTCGGCACATACCGCTGGGCAACCCAGTCGAGCGCGTCCCGCCAGCTGGCGCCGTAGAGCACCGAGATCCGGTCGGCCGTCTGCCGCGCCAGCGCCTGGACGAACACGCGATCATCGCTGTCCAGGTGTCGGGCGTCGCCGAAGGTCTCCCAGGCCCGGAACATCAGTTCCTGCAGCTTCTTGCTGTGGGGCGATTCGTCTGCCACGTCGAGCTCCTCCCAATGGGCACCGCGGCCGGAAGTCTGCCCTAAGCGTGCACCACGTCCAAAGGTGGGGGTGTTGTGGGTTGTGGCTCCGATGATCCTGGATGGGTCGGTCGTGGGCGCATCCCCGGGTATGTGGTATTAGGAGGCGCTGGGCGTCCCGCCGCTGCTCAGGACGGCTGGAGTGGCTCGATGTGGTCCTGGCGGACGATGCCCAGCCGCACGACCTCGTTCGCCAGCCGTCCCCGCCGGTTGGGGCCGGGCGGGATGTCGAACTTGCGGTAGAGGCGCAGCAGGTGCTGCTTCACGGCGCCCTCGGTGACGACGAGATCCTGCGCCATCTCCCGGGTCGTCAGCGGGATGACGAACGCGCCTGGCGTGCCCGCCGGCCGCGACAGCGCCCGCAGCACGGCCCATTCCGCCGGGTGAGCTCCGGCGGGTTCGGCATCCGCAGCTCGGCCGTGCGCACCAGGTCCGCGGTGCCCATCCGCTCGGCTGTGCGCATCCGTTCCGCCAGATCACGGCCGGATTCGATGGTGAGCTCGAGGAGGGGGCCGGGATCGCGCACCCGCACGCCCGCGGCGCCGAAGCGGACGACGTCACCGTCGCGCAGGATCCGGCGCCCAACCTGGGTGCCGTTGACCTGGGTCCCGTTGCGGGACAGCCCCTGGTCCCAGACGTAGAGGTACGGGCCCCGGCGCACGATCTCGGCGTGCAGCCGGGAGACGCTGGGATCGGCGAGTGTCACATCGACACCCGGCCCGCGACCGACCGTAGTGATGTCAGCGCGCAGCGCGAAAACCTCACCGGTGACCTCGACCCGCAGACTCGGCCCGTCCACTTCTCGTCAATCTCGCTTCCGCATCTGTCCCGTGATGTGACTGCCTCCTGCGATGATCCCCAGTCCCCGCGTAGTAATGCGTGAGGTCGCCCGCCCCCGGGGCGGTGAGCCGCCGGCTCGCGAGGTGCCTCGGTGGGGCGACGGGCCTACCGTGTGTCCCCCGATCGGGTCATGCTGGTTGGATAGACGCACCGCACGGCGCCGTCCGGCTGGGCGATGGGACCTGCCGGGACCAGTGCCGCACCCGTGGCGTGTGCGTGTGTCCACGACGATCCTGACGGGTGCCGGAGGTGGGATGGGGGTGTCCGACGCGGCCCGTCGGCCCGGCCCACGCGATCCCGAGCCCGGCCAGGACGACCGTGGGCCGTCCGACGCCGACCCGCACCGGTACGGCGTGGACTACCAGGATCCGGACGCCTACCGCGAGGGTGGGCGTCGCCACGGTGTCGAGAACTGGCGCGGCGGCCCACCGCCCGCCCCCGCCGACGGCCGCTGGGACCGTGGTGCGCGAGCCTGGCAGCCGGGGCCGTCCGACGCCCGCGCGACCGAGCCCGTCCGGACGGGGCGTCCCAGGTCCGCCCATCGCCCACCGCCCGCCGACCCCGCCTCGCCCGGTACGGCAGACCCCGGTACCGACCAGCGTCAGGGCCCGCCGCAACGGCGAGACGCTCCGCGGCCTCAGCCCGCTCTCCTGGGACAGGAGCCGCCCCCCAGCGGTGGGCGGGTGGGGGCGCTGCGCGCGGGCGTGGTCGCCTGGCTGCGCCGCGAGGCGGTCTTCGCGGCGGTTCTCGCCGGGGTTCTCGCCGGACTGCTGCTGGTTTCGCAGGACCGCTGGCGGCGGGGGATGCTCACCGTCGGGGTGACGCTGGTCCTCGCCGGAGTAGCCCGGATGCTGCTGCCGGGCCGGCGGATCGGGCTTCTCGCCGTGCGCGGCCGGCTGTTCGACGCCGTGCTGCTGCTGGTGCTGGGCGCCGCCGTGATCGGGCTGACGTCAACCGTCCCCTACCTCGGCCCCTGACCGGCAGCGTGGCCCTGACCAGCGTGGCCCTGACGGACAGCGTGGCCCTTGCGGGGGTCAGCGCCGGCCGGACATGGTGCGGCGCACGGCGAGCCGGGTGAGGGAGCTCGCCGGAATGGTCCCGCGGCCCAGGCCGATCTCGACCAGCGTGTCGTAGAGCTCGGTGCGGGTCCGGGCCGCCCGTACCGCGCCGTCCATCATGGTGCGGCTGCGCCCGACGAGCCCGGCGAGCAGGGTGGTGTGCCGCAGGTGCCGGCCAAGCTCGGCGTCCAGCGAGCGCCGGTACAGCCGGCCGGCCGCGGTCGGCTGGGACGCTCCCACCGCCGCGCGCCCGGCAAGCGACCCCGACAGCAGCGCGTAGTAGATGCCCTCGCCGGTCAGCGGGTTGATCAGCGATGCCGCATCCCCCACCAACAGCACCGGCCCGGACGGCTGGCGCGGGCGGTAGGTCGACAGCGGCAGGTGGTGGGCTCGCAGCGTGGCGGGATCCGCCGGGGAGCGCGGCAGCAGGCGGGCGAGGGTGCGGTGCAGCACGGTCCGGGCGCTCGTCCCGTCGGCACCGCCGCCGAGTTGGGAGCGCAGCATTCCATAGCCGATGTTGGCCCGCCCGTCGCCGATCGGGAACGACCAGGCATAGGCAGGCCAGCCCTCGTCCGTCATGTGGATGAACTGCTCCGCGGGCCCGTCGCCGGCCGGTAGCGGGGCGTAGGCGCGGACGGCGATCGCCATCGCCTCGGGCGGGTTGGCCGCGAGGCCCAGCCCGCGCCGCACCACCGAGTTCGCTCCGTCGGCGCCGACGACGACGCGGGCCGTGAGCGCGCCGTTGACCACGACAACCGGCTCCCGCCCCCGCCCGTCGGCCCGGGGTCGGTCGGTCAGCTCCAGCGTGCGCACCCGGCGCCGGATCAGGTGGGCGCCGTGCGCGCGGGCCGCGGCGACCAGGCGGGCGTCGAAGACCTCCCGGGGCACCACGTAGCTGGCGCGGGCGGACGGCGTGGCGACCTCGGCCCCGCCCGGGGTGCGCAGCCGCAGCCGGTCCACCGGCTGGTAGCCGGCCACCGCGTCGGTCACGCCGAGGTCGCGCAGCACGTCGAGGCCGTGCGGGGCGATGCCGTCGCCGCAGGTCTTGTCCCGGGGGAAGGCCGCGGCGTCGGCGATGACGACGCTCGCCCCCGGACGCTCCCGCAGGGCCGCCAGGGCGGCGGCGCAGCCGGCCGGCCCGCCGCCGACGACGAGCACGTCGATGACGCCGTCCGGAAGATCCACAGGTTCGTCGATCCGCACGATCGGGGTGGCCATGGTGATCGTGCCGGGGTCCTTGGCCGGACCCGCCGGAACGGGGAGCCTGCCGGACGGGTCGGGCGGGGGAGACGCGGTCTGCACGAAGGCCAGTCTCGCAGCCGCCGGCCCCGTCGCGATCGAGCGCCCCATCCGCGACCACGTCACGCTCGACCGACGTGCGGCGAAAGAGCTCGTACAGTGCGGTGCGTGGAGGCACTGGAACAGGTTTCGCGCTGGCCGGTCGAGACGGTGGCGGTCTGCGTGCTCGGGCGGGACGTGCCCGGGCTGGAGGTGCCCGGGCTGGACGTGCCCGGGACGGGAAATGGGCAGCACGGTCCCGCCGGGGCGGCCGTCGTCCGGGAGCTTGGGCTGCGGGGGCCCGAGGATCATCCCTTCCGGCTGGCGTCGGTGTCCAAACTGCTGACCGCCTACGCCGTGCTGGTCGCCGTCGAGGAAGGCGCGCTCCGCCTTGACGACGAGGTCGGTCCAGGCGCGGCCACGGTCGCCCACCTGCTCGCGCACGCCTCCGGGCTGCCCTTCGAGGCGGATGGACCGCGGGCGGCACCGGGCGCTCGGCGGATCTACTCGAACGCCGGGTTCGACCGTCTCGGGGAGTCACTCACCGAGGCCACCGGGATCGCCTTCGCCGACTACCTCGGCGAGGCGGTCTTCGCGCCGCTGGGTATGGAGGGCGCGCGCCTGGTCGGCCCGCCCTCCCATGGCGTCACGGCGACCCTGGCCGACCTGCAGCGCTTCACCGCCGAGCTGCTCGCACCGGCGTTGCTGTCGGGGGAGACGTTCGCCGCGGCGACCTCGGTCGCCTTTCCTGGGCTGTCGGGCGTGCTGCCTGGCTTCGGCCGCCAGGATCCCAACGACTGGGGCCTGGGCTTCGAGATCCGCGGTCACAAGCGTCCGCACTGGACGGGCAGCGCCAACGCGCCCGAGACGTTCGGGCACTTCGGCCAGTCTGGCACGTTCCTCTGGGTGGACCCGGTCGCCGGGATCGCCTGTGTCACTCTTTGTGATCGCGATTTCGGGGAGTGGGCGCGCGAGCTGTGGCCACCCCTGGCGGATGACGTGCTTGCGGCGGCCCGCCCGCCGGGGGTGAATCCGTCGGCGTGACCCTCCTGCCACCAGGCGCGGAGGGGCCGCTGTGGGCGTCCGCGTACCGGAAATTTCATGTCGTGCCCGAGTGTGGGATGTAGTGATTGTCCACTCTTTGCTCGTTTCCGCGGCTATAAGCCGGGTGTTGCGACGGTCCATGGGAGGCGGGGCGGGTCCCTGGGCCATGATGTCGGCATGCCTCCTTGCCGACACCGATCCCGACGGCCGGTCGTCGACCCGGCGATGTCGCGCCTGCATGTACGGAGAGTGGCGATCGCTGTATCGGTCGCGCATGGCTGAACGACCGGGTGGCCGCGCGGTACCCACGCGCGAGCCGGACTACGCCGCCGACGCGACGTTCGCCGGCCTGCCGTCGCCCGTGCCTGGCCCGGTGCCGCGAGCGGGAGACCCGGCCGGCCTCGCGGACGCCGTGGGCCTCGCCGACATCGGGGTGGCGATCGGGATACCGGAGCCGTACCGCACGCAGCTGCAGGACTGGCGAGAGCGCCTGGGTGACCCGAACGCCAGCCTGATCGTGCCGCACGTCACCCTGCTCGGACCGACCACGGTCCGGCTTGTGGACCTGCCGGCCATCGAGCACCACCTCGCCCGGGCAGCCGAACCGAACGATCCGTTCACGATCCGGCTGTGTGGCGCCGGCACGTTCCGCCCGCTGTCCCCGGTGGTGTTCGTCGCGCTGGTCGCGGGGGCGGCGCGCTGTGCGGCCCTGGCCGCCGCGGTGCGGTCCGGCCCGCTGGACCGGCCGCTGGCGTTCGCCTACCACCCGCACGTCACGGTGGCACACGACATTGCGGAGGACGGTCTGGACCGGGCCTACGAGGAGCTCGCGGACTACCAGGCGCAGTTCGACGTGCGGGGCTTCGGCCTCTACGAACGGGGGGCGGATCTACGCTGGCGGGAGCTGCGGTTCTTCCCGTTCGGCCGGCGCTGACGGGCGGGTTCGCGGGTACGCGGCGCCCCGGCGCGGCGGCCCCGCACCACCTGGTCGGAGTAGTCGAACGGGCGCCAAGAGTGAGCACGTCTCGTCGGGGGGACATCAACGGATGTGACGAGGTCTCGGGACGCGGTGCGGGCGGGTGTCGGCGTGATGTCCGGTGCTGCCGAGGGGGTTCGGGCGCGGCGCCCGTTCCTCGACCATGCGATCCGCGCCTACGCGCGCTACACCGCCGACGGCGGGGATCGCCTCGCCGCCGCCGCGACGTACTTCGCGTTCCTGTCGTTCTTTCCCCTGGTCGCGCTGGCCTTCGCGGTCACCGGGTTCGTGGTCGACGCCTACCCCGACGTGCACGACAGCCTGACCAGGCAGATCAACGATTACCTGCCCGGTCTGGCGGACCGGCTCGACGTCTCCTCCATCGGTCATGCCAAGGTCGGCGTCGGGGTGATCGGCCTGCTCGCACTGCTGCTCGCCGGGCTCGCCTGGATCGACGCGCTGCGCGACGCGGTCCGTCTGGTCTGGCATCAGGACACGGACGCCGGCAGCATCATCACCCGCCGGCTGCGTGACATCACGGTGCTGGCCGGCCTGGGCGTCACGCTGTTGGCCTCACTTGTGGTGACGAGCCTCGCGACGTCGGCCACCGGCGACGCGCTCGACTGGATCGGGCTGTCCGGCAGCGCGGCGGCCGGGGCGGTTGCCGCAGCCCTGGCCCTCCTGCTCGCCCTCGCGATGGATACCGCCGTCTTCCTGTACCTGTTCTGGCGATTGCCCTGGCGCACCGACCGGCACCGCGCGGCGCGCGGCGCGCTGCTCGGCGCCGTCGGGCTGGAGATCCTCAAGATCATCGGAACCTGGCTGGTGGGCCAGGCGACGGGCAATCCCGTCTACGGCGCCTTCGCGGTGATCGTCGGGCTGTTGATCTGGATCAACATCGTGATGCGGTGGACCCTGTACGTCGCCGCCTGGACGGTCACCGCTCCCTATGCCTCCGACGTGTACCCGTCCGGCACTGCCGACCGGCCGGGCGATGGTGGGGTTGGTGATGGCGGGGTTGGTGCTGTGGCACCCACTGAGCCTCAACGCCGGGACGGCCCACCGAACCCGTCGTCGTCGAACTCGTCGTCGTCGAACTCGGCACCTGCGGACCTGGCCTCGTCGAACTCGGGGTCGTCGAACACGGGGTCGTCGAGTCCGGCGCCGCCCCGGCGGCGTGCGGGGAAGGCATCCGTGCCGACCTCGTCCGCGAAGGCGGGCGCGTACCCGGCATCCTCGGACCGCCGGGAGCGGGACGGCTCCGAACCGGACGCCTGACCGCCCAGCGGGCGGCGCCTGCCGGTGCGCTGCTCACGCACGAGGCGGCGGCCATGGCCGGTGTCGAGGGTATTGGGCTCGTGCCTGGCGAAGCCGGGGGCGTCGAGCCGGTGGTCGTCCTCGTCGTACCTGTCGTACCTGTCGTACCTGTCGTCCTCGTCGTATCCGCCGAACTCGCCGTACCCGTCGAACTCGGGGCCGGGAGCTCGGTGTTCCTCCCCGCGGCGGTGGCGGGTGGGCGGCCGGCCGGTCGGGCCACGGGCCTCGACGGCCGGCGCCCGCCGGATCGGCCTGGTCGGCAGGTCACGCTGGGGTGCTCGCACCTCGCGGGCGCCCCAGACGGCCTGACTGGCCGAGTCCCGGGTGCGGCCGCGGCGCGGCGAGGCGCTGGAGATCGTCAGACGGTCCTCCCTGCTGGCCCCCGCCGGCCGGGACCGGCCATCGATGCGGGCCGCGACCGCACCCATCGGGTGGACGATCGGCCCGGTCGACACCGCGGCGAGCGCCGCACTCGCCCGGCGCCGGCGCCGTTGGGTGTGCATCAGCAGGGTGCCGAGGAACGCCACGGCCGTCAGCGTGAGCGCGATCCAGGTGGTCGGGCCGACACTGGCCAGCAGACCGGTACGGCGGGAGCCGTGGCCCGTCGCGGCGGCGGCACCGGTGGTGGGCCGGGAGGCGGTGGCCGGGGAGGCCGTGTCGTCCACCGCCTGACCGTCGGCCCTGGGCAGATAGGCGACCGGGGTGACCCGGCCGTCGTTCGCGAAGCCCCAGTCGAGCAGCGCGCGGGCGTCGGCGTCGAAGAGGGGCGCGGTGCGCAGCAGGGCGACGATGAGGGTGTGCCCGCCGCGCGTCGCCGCCCCGACATAGGTCGCTCCCGCGGCCACGGTGTAGCCGTTCTTCACGCCGACGGTGCCCTCGTACCGGCCGAGCAGCAGGTTGTGGTTCTGGATCTCGAAGCGCTGGTCGCCGCGGCCGGGCAGGGACGCACGCGGGATCGTGAGGTACCCCCGCACGCTCGGGTCGTTGATCGCGGCCCGGCCGAACACGGCCAGGTCGTAGACGCTGGTGAGCTGGCCCGGGCTGTCCAGGCCGGTGGGGTCGCCGGCGACCGTGTCGTGCGCGCCGAGCGTGGCGGCCAGGGCGTTCATCCGCCCCAGCACGTCGGTCGCGCCGCCGGCGGCGTCGACCAGCGCCATCGTCGCGTCATTGCCACTCGCGATCATCATGGCGGTCGCGAGGTCCCGGACCGAATAGCCGAGACCGGGCACGAGACCGACCTTCGTGCCGTCCACGCGGGCGGTGTTCTCGCCCACCGTGACGATCCGGTCCGGAGCAAGTCCGGGCAGAACGGTCAGCGCGGTCAGGATCTTCATGGTGCTGGCCGGCATGTCGCGGTTGTGCAGCCCCGACGCGGCCAGGACCGCCCCACTGCCGGCGTCCGCGACGAGCCACGCGTGGGCGGCGAGGCCGGTGGGAAGAGGGGACGCCGGACCACCGGAGGCGCCCGCGGGTGCCGGGGTGGCCACCGCCGCGGCGGCGGGTGCCTGGGTGCTCGCGACCGCCGCCGCGGGCCCGACCAGCGTGAGCGACACCAGGAGGGCGAGTCCCGCCGCGACCGTTCCCGCCAGCTGGCGGCACCGACCTACGGCTCCCGCGGGCGGGGTGGGACGGGGGCGACACGACCGGCCGGCACGCACCCCCCGAACGTTACTGGTTCGGACCACGCCTATGCAGGCAGTCGTCAGACGTGTCGTGCGTGGGTATCCGCTGGGGGCGAATCACCCGTTTTGGTGAGTTCTGGCGGCCCTCCGACGCATACCGAGGGTGGCGTGGGGAGGGGAGGATGTCGGCATCGTCCTCGAGCTGGGCGGGGGCCGCGGCCTCGAGTTCCGCTGTGGCGAGGACGGCGCGGGGGCGGCGAGCACTCTTGGCCCGCTTCCCGGCCCGGGCGGCGGAAGCCCCGGCCGCCTCGGGGGCGAGCCCGGCCACGTTCCCCCGTCCTCGGGAGGTGCCCCGGCCCGCCGTGGGGGTACCCGCAGCCAGGGCCGCGGCCGGGACGGGGGTGCCCGGCGCCGTCGCGAGCGAGGACCTGATCGCCTCGAGCAGCAGGCTCTCGAGGTCGCCGCGCAGCGATTCCAGCTGGCCCGCGAGCTCGCCGCGGACATACTGACGGGTCGCCGCCTCGCTCTGGGCGAGCCGCAGCGCGGCCACCTCGCGGGTCAGGAACTCCGTGTCCTCCCGCATCCGCCCGGCGACCGCCCGGTCCTCGGTGAGCGCGGCCCGGTCCCGATCGTCCTGACGGTTCTGCGCGAGCAGGATCAGCGGCGCCGCGTAGGCTGCCTGGGTCGAGAAGGCCAGGTTGAGCAGGATGAACGGGTAGGGATCCCAGCGCATCAGCGGAACGGCGATGTTCAGGCCGATCCACACGATCACGACGCCGGTCTGGATCGCGAGGTACCGGCCGGTGCCCAGGAAGCGCGCGATGGCCTCCGCGACCCGGCTGACGCTCTCCCGGTCCACCCGGGGAAACGGGACGACGGCCCGGCCGGCGTCCGGCAGGTCGAGGCGCTCGGCGCGTGGACCACGACGGTCGGAGGACCGCGAGGCGGTGATGGCCATGGAAGCTCCCCATCCGCGCGCGGGCGAGTATCGCCGCAGCGCGCACTTTCATCGAGCAGGCCGCGCGGCATCGCCACGGCGGCCTCAGGTCGACACGACGTCAATCGACCGCACCTGCTCGTGCACTGCCCGACCCGGGCGACGCAGGCCGACGGGACGCGAGGAAGCCTCGGCCCGCCTCCGCGCGCGGCCGCGCACGGAGGACCTGGTCTGGGAGACGGACATACGGCCATCGCCCAGGCCTGAAAGAAGTCCGGCGACGCGGCATCGCCGCCGGAGGTGAACCGGACCGAGTAACGGCCGATCCTGCGGGCAGTGCCCCGGGGGAGTCGTCAACCCCGGGATCGTGGACGCGGGCCGGGCGCGAGGTGCGCGCCGGCCGGAGACTCAGCCCCGGGCCGCGTCCACGGGCAGGAAGCGGCCTTTACTGGAGCACCCGCCAGGACTCACAGCGGCCACCTCCTCGCGTTGGTCCTCCGTGGAGGATGTTCCGGGGGCGTGTCAAGGATAACCACCTGCCACCACGCCGGACCTCTCGGGGCATCCGTGATCTCTGTCGCGAAGGAGTCACCTCGGGCTTTCTTCCTGCCGCGGCCCGTGGGTGCGGCGGGCAGGGGGCGATCGGGCCGTGACATACCGTGCGGGCCGCGGCGTCCAGCCGCGTAACGGACGATGCGTTGGAAGCCCGGCATCCGGGTATGCCGTCGCCCGGTTGTGGACCCGGGACTGCCGGGCATGGGGGCGCCGCACACCGGTGCCGCCGCAGGTCGGCCTGGGTATGGCGGCGCGCGGAGCGCCACGGGCGGGGCGGGAGTGGACAACGGTGAAGGTCAACGGGTGCGCGCGCTGCGGCCAGCTCGTCTTCTTCGAGAACTCCGCCTGCCTGCGCTGCTGCGCGCCGCTGGGCTTCGACCCGGGCCGCGGGCGGATGATCACTCTTGTGCCCGTCTCGGGTGGGCCTGATGGTGACCTGGACGGCGTCCTGCTGGAGCTGCCCCGGGTGGCGGTCGTCGCGGCCGAGCTCGGGGACGCTCGGACCGGTGCCGCCGCCCCCCTGCCTGCCCCCGCGCAACCCGCGGCCGTGGCGGCCGAGGACACCACTGCCGCCGTCCCGCTGGCCGCCGACACCACCGCTGCCGCCCCGGCGGCCGAGGACGTCGCCGCCGGGGTGGACCCGATCAGCCGCGACCTTCTCGCCGCGGTGCCGTACTCCGACCGCCGCGGGTTTCGGCGCTGCGCAGCCGCCGACCTGGCCGGATGCAACTGGGTCGTTCCCGTTCCCGTTCCCGCTTCCGGGGCTGGGGCTGGGGCCGGGTCCGGGGCTGACGGGCCGGCGGAGCTGTGCGTGTCGTGTCGGCTGACGCGCACCCGGCCGGCCGACGACGACACGGTGGGGCGCGAGCGGTTCGCGCGGGCCGAGGCGGCCAAGCGCCGGCTGGTGGCCCAGCTGCTCGAGCTCGGCCTGCCGGTCGTGGCCCATCGCGACGACCCGGCGCGAGGGCTCGCCTTCGACCTGCTCAACAGCACCGAGCACCCGGTGGTGACCGGCCACAGCGACGGCCTGATCACCCTGGATCTGGCGGAGTCCGACGACGCGCACCGCGAGCTCGTCCGGACCCAGCTCGGGGAGCCCTACCGCACCCTGCTCGGGCACTTCCGGCACGAGGTCGGGCACTACTACAGGTCCTCGCTCGCCGCCACCGACCCGGAGCGCGCCGCGCGGTTCCGCGCCCTGTTCGGCGACCCGGACATCGACTATGTGGCCGCCCTGGAGTGCCACTACGACGAGGGCCCACCGGAACACTGGCACGAGTCGTACGTCAGCGCCTACGCGACGATGCACCCGTGGGAGGACTGGGCCGAGACCTTCGCCCATTACCTGCACATCCGGGACACCCTTCGGACCGCGGCGGAGTTCGGCCTACGCGTCGAGGGCCCTGACCTCGCCGCCTTCGGCGTCACCCCGCGCCGGCACGCGGCCGAACCCGGTGGCCACGAGGGGATCGACGGGACCGACGGGACCGACGACGTCCGCGGAACCGGCAGGATCGAGGGGTCCGATGGCATCGACGGGATCGTTGCCCAGTGGCTGCCGTTGACGTATGCGCTCAACGCGATCAACCGCAGCATGGGCCGAGACGACCTCTACCCCTTCGTACTGACGCCGCGGGTGCGGGCCAAACTCGCATACGTCCACGAGGTGATCGACGCGTCCGCGGCCCGCGTCACCTCGCGGGCGACGGTGGGCGCGGCGGCTGGAGCTGGCGCAGCATCGGGATGAAGGTCTTCACCGTGGGGTCGTCAGTGACCGGTCGCGCGCCGCCCAGCACGACGAAGCCGTGCCGGGCGTAGAGCCGCTGGGCAGGGAGGTTGCCCGGTGCCACCCACAGCGTGACCGCCTCGGCGCCCGCCCGGCGGGCCCAGTCCAGCGCCGCTCCCAGCACCTCGTCGGCGGCGCCGCTGCCTCTTACGACGGCGACGGCGGTGCCCGATGTCGGGAATCAGGCGTCTGCGTGGTGATCGTCGATCCATCCGGTTCCGGAGCCGGCCGGATACGAAGCGCCGCGTGGCGCCCCCGGTCCATCAGAACGAGCGATGCCGCCGAATTATCCCGGCGCGCCCCGGACCGGCCGTTTCGCGACCCGCCGGCCGCGCGGATGGCATTCGGCGGCGGGCGTAATCGGCGCGACCTTTGGCCCAAACGGCCCCCGGGCGCCCCCGTCGCCGCGGATACTGATCACAGCGGCGGAACAGCGAGGTCGGCGGGCGGGACGGCGGAGGAGTCGCTGGAGATGATCCATCGTGAGTAGGCCCGTCTCCGTCATCGTGCGGGAGGACGGGCCCTCGTGGTCGGCCTGGTCGCCGCAGTGCCCCGGGCTCGCCATGGTGCAGCCGGCCACCGCGGAGCTGAGGTCGGTGCTTCCCGAGGTTCTCACCTGGTACTTCGGTGAGGACACCAAGATTGATCCTCAGGTGCACCGTGAGCGCGAGACGCATGGCGTCGTCGTCCGGATAGCGCAGGACGACCATCTCTACGAACGCGAGCTGGTCGCCGAGCGGCTCGGTGAGGCACTCGGCGAGGCCGGTCAGCGGGACCGCCTGTGCTCCGACTCCCCGTCCGGCAGCCATGAGGTGACCCTCGTCTGCGCGCTGCAGTCCGACCGTGTCTCGTGGCTCGCCGCGCAGATGGAGGCTGACGACGCCGTCGTCGCCCTGCTTCCGGTCGCGGATTCGCTGCTGTGGGCCGTCCGGTTCGCCGCCTGCGACGATGCCGACGGTAGCGGTGACGGGGCGGGAGGCGAGGCGATCGTCCCGCTGTCGGCCTACCCACCGGCGACCACTCTCGGCGAGGTCCTGCACACCTACGCCGGCCCCCGCCAACACCTCCGCCGCTGACCCGGGGCTTTTCGCCGATGACCCTCTGTCGGGGGTGTCGGAAGCGACACCCAGGTACTCCCCGAGGCCGGGAGCGGTCTTGTGTCTCTCGTGTGGACTCGGGTCGTTGGAGATCGTTTCTGCTCGTATGGTCGACGGAGGTCTGGTCGATCATGTCGAGGAGGTGGCGGTGAGCGCTTCGCCAGGAGTGGCAGGGACGGCTAGGCTGATATCCATGGAGCGAGCGGCGCGGCTGACGGCTGTCGTCACGTACGAGGGCGACTGGTACGTGGCGCGGGCCCTGGAGGTCGAGCTGACCAGTCAGGGAGCCAGCGTCGAGGAGTCGCTGGCGAATCTTCGTGAGGCGCTGGAGCTGTACTTCGAGGACCAGCCGTTCCCCGCCACCGCCGCGGACGGTCCTATCGTCGCTCCGCTGGACATCCGCCTGTCGGCGTGACGCCCGCGCTGCCTCGGGTCTCCGGGGCGAAGGTGGTGAAGGCTCTGGGGCGTGCCGGCTTCGAGGAGGTCGCCACGCGTGGCTCGCACTGCAGGCTGCGGCACAAGGAGCGCCCATGCCGTCCTGCGCGCCGAGAGCCCTCGCATCGGCTTGTGACTGGACAGCGGGGCGCTGACGCCGGAGCAGACGGTCGACGAGATCCTGCGCCGCCGCGACGACGCGCTGCTGCCGTCGCCGGAGCCGGCGGCGTAGGAATTCGCCAAGTGGCGTACGCCGGGCTTACGCCTCGAGGACGACGACGACCTCCTGCTCCTTGGCGTCGATCAGGACGTCGCAGACCCGCTCGCCGATGACGTCGGAGCCGAGCATGCCCGGGCCCGGCTCGCCGGGCTGGCCGAAGCCGTGGACCATGGCGCGGATCATGACCTCGCGGACCAGCACCTCGCTGGCGCGGGCCTCCCGCTCCAGGTGCCGGTAGAGCATCCGCTGGGCCGCTTGGGCCATCGACACCACGCCCATCCCGCGGGCCGGGATGTCCGCCATGCCGCCGCCCATGCCCAGGTAGACCGCGCCGGCCGACAGAGCCGGCAGGAAGGTGGTCGCTGCGCTCAGGTGCAGCCGCAGGTAGGGGCCGAGGTGGTCGTCGGCCTGCTGCCAGGTCGTCGCCAGGACCGGCGTGGGCGTCCACGGGATGTTCACGGCGACGACGACGGCGTCGGCCGAGGCGAGGTCCAGGCGCGCCGCCAGCTCGGCCGCCCGCTCGGCGTCGGCGACGCTGCCCACGACGGTCTTGACGCCCGCGAACTCGTCGGGCAGAGCGTCGAAGCCGACGGTGTCGCGGTCGACGGCCGTAACCTCCCAGTCCCGCTCGCGGGCTGCGGCGACGATGCCACGCCCGACGTTTCCGGTCGCGCCGACGACAATGAGGGAGAAGGCCATTGGAGGAATCTAGCGAAGGATGCCGCTCGGCGCCGGGTGCCAGCAGTTGTGGACAAGCGCGACAACCAGGTGGTACGGACCACCGCGCCACCCGGTGCGACGCGGAGACAGAGCGGGCCGGCGTCGACTACGAGGGCTATGACGCCACCTCGTTGGCGAGGATCTCCTCCATGCGTTCGGAGATGTCCTGCCGGCCGCTGCGGCCTGCGCCCCGGGCGCCGAGTACGCGCCGGCCGTTGGTCGTCTCGCCCCGTTCGAGGAGTTCGGCGAGACCTGCCGGTACGATCGCGGCCAACCGCTGGCCCTTGTCCGTCAGGTAGACGATCTGACCAGACGCGGCAGCCTCTCGGACGACCTCGGCAAGCTGGTCGTCGGGGGGAGCGGCATCTCCGTCATGGCGACATCGTAACTTTGGTTCAACCGCCTCACCCTCCGTCGATCGCCCCGCCCTGGCGGGGCACAGATGATCTCCTCGCTCACGAGTGCTTTAACAGCAGGTTCGTCGAGACTCTGGGCTGCTGTCCCAGCCTACGGTCGATCGGCGTGGCTGAAATCGCGCGCCCACGGAGAGGCCACGGCGCCTATGGGTGCGAGGCTGGACGGGTGACCTTCTCGAAGCGCGCGTCCTGGTTCCTGATCTCAGTCGGCGTCTGGACGTGGGCCATCTGGCCAAATTTCCTGCGCAACATCTGGAAGGATGATCGTTCCTGGGATCATGGCCCGACCGGGTTCTTCACGGTCCACCTGGTCCTGACGGTGGTCTCCCTGGTCATCGGTACCGCCGTCGGCTGGCTGGGCGTGCGTGGGGTGCGCGCCGCGCGCGGCGGGCGGGCGGACGTCTCCGAGGCGGCGACCTCGTCCGAGAAGGTCAGCTCGGCTGATCAGCTCATGAGATCCGCGCGCTGAGCGAGTACGGCAGGCGCCGGTTCTGTCGGCGGCGTCCGGTAGAACCGCACCTATGACCGTGGAGGAAACGGCGGCTCACCAGCAGGCTGCTCCGGGTTCGACCGCGTCAGGCATGGGGTCTGGCGGCGCGGCGGCGGACGGGGGCACGGCGTTGCGCGAACGGGCGGAGGGGCTGCTGCGGGAGCTCGCCGGGCCGGCGGCCGTGCTGCGCGACGACCAGTGGCGGGCGATCGAGGCGCTCGTCACCCAGCGAAGTCGGGTGCTGCTCGTCCAGCGCACGGGCTGGGGGAAGTCGGCGGTGTACTTCCTCGCCACCGCCCTGCTGCGGGGCACGGCGCCGCTGCCGGGCGCGGCCGCGTCCGGTGCGTCGGATCCGGCGGCCGGCCGGGGGCAGAAGGCGCGGCCGGGGCCGACGGTGATCGTCTCACCGCTGCTGGCACTCATTCGCAACCAGGCGGCGGCCGCGGCCCGGCTGGGGATCCGGGCGGGCGAGATCCACTCGGGTAACGTCACCGAATGGGACGAGGTGTACGCCTCGCTGCGGGCCGGTGAGCTCGACGTGCTGCTCATCGGGCCCGAGCGGCTGAACAACCCGACCTTCCGGGACGACTACCTCCCGGAGCTCGCCGCCACCACCGGCCTGCTCGTCGTCGACGAGGCGCACTGCATCTCCGACTGGGGGCACGACTTCCGTCCCGACTACCGCCGCCTGCGCACCCTCATCGCCGGCCTGCGCCCACGAGTGCCGGTCCTGGCCACCACCGCCACCGCCAACGAGCGGGTCGTGGCCGACGTCAGCGAGCAGCTCGGCGGCACCGCGGCGGGCACGCTCGTGCTGCGGGGGACGCTGGACCGGGAGAGCCTGCGCCTCGCCGTCGTCTCGCTGCCTCGGGCCGAGGAGCGGTTCGGCTGGATCGCCGAACGGCTGCGCGAGCTGCCGGGGTCCGGCATCGTCTACACGCTGACGAAGGCCGCCGCCGAGGAGCTGACCGCGTTCCTGCGCGCGGAGGGCCACGCGGTCACCTGCTATCACGGGGGCACCGAGGCCGCCGAGCGGATCGCCGCGGAGCAGGACCTGCTCGCGGACCGGGTGAAGGCGCTCGTCGCCACCAGCGCGCTCGGCATGGGGTTCGACAAGCCTGACCTGGGCTTCGTCGTGCATCTGGGGGCCCCGTCGTCGCCGGTGGCGTACTACCAGCAGATCGGGCGGGCCGGGCGGGCGGTCGACGCCGCCGAGGTGATCCTGCTGCCGGCCGCGGAGGATCGCGACATCTGGCGCTACTTCGCGGACACCTCGTTCCCGCCCGAGCACGTCGTGCGGACGGTTCTCGCGACGCTCGCCGACGCCCGCGGACCGCTGTCGACGCAGGCGCTGCTGACCTCGGTCGATCTCGGCCCGGGCCGGCTCGACCAGATGCTCAAGGTCCTCGACACCGACGGGGCCGTCGCCCGGGTCCGCGGCGGCTGGACGGCGACCGGCCAGGCCTGGTCCTACGACGAGCCGCGCTACCGGCGGGTGGCCGCCGCGCGGGCGCGCGAGCAGCAGGCGATGCTCGACTACCTCGCCACTCCGGGTTGCCGGATGGAGTTCCTGCGCCGCCAGCTCGACGACCCGGGCGCCGCGCCGTGCGGGCGGTGCGACCGTTGCACCGGGCGGACGTGGGCGTCGTCGGTGTCGCCGGAGGCGGCGGGGCGGGCTCGCGCGGAGCTGATGCGCCCGGGGGTCGTCGTGGAGCCGCGGCGGATGTGGCCGACGGGCATGAGCCGGCTGGGCGTGTCGGCGTCGGGGCGTATCCCGGCGGGTGTGGGGGCCGGGCCAGGACGGGTGCTCGCCCGGCTTGGCGACATCGGCTGGGGCAACCGGCTGCGGCCACTGTTCGCCGCCGGCAGCCCGGATGGTCCATTGCCCGGTGACCTCGTTGACGCGGTCGTCGCCACGCTGGCCGGCTGGGGGTGGGAGCAGCGGCCGGTGGCGGTGGTGTCCCTCGCGTCCCGGGCGCGGCCCGGGCTCGTCGAGAGCCTTGCCGAGCGGATCGCGACCATCGGCCGGCTGCCGCTGCTCGGGCAGGTCGAGCGGGTCGCCGGCGGGCCGTCCGCGGGAGAGGTCCACAACAGCGCGCACCGGCTCGCCGGGCTCTGGTCGGCCTTTGCCGTTCCGGCCGACCTCGCTGCCGCGCTGGCGGGCGTCGGCGGGCCGGTCCTGCTCGTCGACGACCGGATCGTCACCGGCTGGACGATGACGGTGGCGGCGCGCCTGGTGCGCCAGGCCGGCGCCCCGGCGGTGCTGCCGTTCGCGCTCGCCACGGACTCCGTCTGACCCAGAGCCGTGTCTGACCCGAGGCGAGGCTGGCGATTGATCTCCGGTCAGCGCCGGTAACGAGATGGTTATACAGGCGGGGAAATGTTTCAATAATTCGTCCTTCATGATGAGGCTGATGCGTTCGGTGCAGGCGTAACGCCCAGGCTCGACATTCTGTGACATCGGCTGATTCCGTTCGGGATGCCTGGACATGCTCCGCATTCGTCCTAGCCTTGGCGGGCGGGGGTTCGAGACCGGCCTCGGGTTGCCGGTCGGACGAGACGAAGGCGGGCATTGATCAATCATGTGGGACTTTGAGCGCTGCACCGCCATGGTGATGGGAGGCGGCCGGGGCTACGTCGCCCACCGGTGCGGCAAGCGGGCGGTCGCCAAGGACACGGATGGTCTGTGCCGCACCCACCGCCTTGAGCGGGAGGGCGCGCAGGACTCCGTCGCTGACGAGCGGACCTGGCGGCAAGGCAAGGAGATGGAACGGCGTCTCACCGAACTCGCCGGCCATCTCGGGGACTTCTACCGCCTGCCGGTCACCCTCGAGTACGACGAGTCCGAGCCGACCCGTCCGCCGACCGGCCGGCTGCTGATCGCCCCCGACGACCTGCTTCGGGTGCTGCGGGCACAGGACCTGACGCCGCGCCGCGCGGTCTGAGCCCGCCCGGGCCCACTCCGCGTCCACCCGCTGGCCGGCGGAGTGAAGAGTTCAGCGCAGGATTATCCGGGGCGCCTGCATCCGATCGCCTGGGCCCGCGACATTCACCGCCGCCGACAATCCCAGCACCGAAACGCGCGACGCAGACCCCCACGACACCCCCAGTAGTAGGCGCCTCCACACATGGCGCCTCCATAAGGGGCGCTCCCGCATCTCGCACCCCCCGCACCCGGCAACGCCCCGCATCTGGCACCGGAGCGCTGGGCGTCGAACCGTGCGGCGCCAGCACCCTGGCGTCGACGCTCACGGTGTCGTTGCGGGCGGAGCCGTCGTCGGTGAGTTGATGGGGGGTGTGGTCGGCCGGACCGTCGGGGTCGCGGGAGGGGTCGTCGTCGGCGCGGCGCGGGTCGGCGTGGACGAGACGGATGGCGTCACGCTGGGCGACGGCGCCTCGGTGGTCGGCGCGGTGGTGGGTGTGGCCGTCGGAGTCGGTTCGACGGTCTGTGTCGCGGTGGCCCGAGGCCGGCGGGTGTAACGCGGCTCGTACGGGGTGACGATGGCGGGCTCCGTGACCATCGGCGCCGTCGACGGGGGTGCCGTGCGCGCGGTGGTCGGGGCCGGCGCGGTCGTCTCCTGGGCGGAGACGTCGTTGTGCCCACCGGACGAGCCGCCACTGGACAGCGCCGCCAGGGCGATGATCGCGCCGGCCAGCACCGCGACCGCGCTCGCCGCGATGACGATCGTCAGGCGTCGCCGGCCGGCGTCGCCGCCCTGCCGCCAGCCCGGACCGCCGGGCGGGCCGGGGGGTGGACCGTCGGCCCGCCGCCGAGCCTCGTCCAGGGGAACCAGACCGGCAGCGTGGTGGTCGTCGAGCAGGCCAAGATCGGCGGCGCCGACCATGGGCAGGGTGCCGAGGCGGGTCTCGTCGTCGGCACCGCCCCGCATCGGGCCGGTCAGCTGGCCGGGCACGCCGACCTGGGTCATCGCGTCATGATGATCGACGGACTGCGGCCCGGTCCGGCGCGGTGGCGGGCTCACGCTCTGGCCGGTCGGGCGAGCGCCGCCGGTGGGGGAGAAGGCGGTCTCGGCGGCGGCCGAGGGCGGCGCGACCACCGGGTCGGCTGTGACCTCGGCGTCCGCGGCCGACCCTATGGCCGGCTCCGGCCGGGTGCCGCCGGTCGCCGGCGGGGTATCGCCAGCGTGCGGGCCGGTGCCCCGGGAGCGCCCGGGCAGCCCACCGCGCGGGCCCGTGCCAGGCCGGGCCGACACCGCGGCCGCGGCTGCGGCGCTGCCGAAGGCTCCCGCGCCGGGCCCACCTTCGCTGGGCCGGTCCGGTGCGTCGTCGAGGTTCTCCAGGCCGACGTCGGCCGCGCTCGGGCCCTCGTCCTCCTCGCCGCGGGGGCGGGCGTGCATCACCGACGCCGGCACCGGGTTGGCGTTGCGTGCCACCGGGATGAGCCGGCGGCGGATCTCCGTGACGTCCGGCCGCTCCTCCGCCGGGCGGTCCATCAGATCACTGAGCAGGTTGCGCAGCGGACCCGCCAGTCGGAACGCGCGGCGGCGCCCCTCGACGACGGCGGTGAGGACCGCATACGTCTCCGGGCCCTCGAACGGCGGCTGGCCCTCGACAGCGGAGTAGAGGGTCGCGCCGAGCCCCCACAGGTCGCTTGCCGGGCTGCCCGACGAGCCACGGACCCGCTCGGGGGCGATGTAGGCGGGCGAGCCGACGAGCGCGCCGGTCCCGGTGAGGGTCACATCACCCTCGGTCGCCGCGATGCCGAAGTCGGTGAGCCGCACGCGCCCGTCCCGGCCCAGCAGGACGTTGCCCGGCTTGACGTCGCGATGCAGCACGCCGGCGGAGTGTGCGGCGGCCAGCGCGTCGGTCAGGGCCAGCCCGATGGCCGCGACCTGGTCAAAGGGCAGCGGGCCATGATTGCGGATCACGTCGCCGAGGCTGTCGGCGTCGACGAGCTCCATGATGATCCAGTGCCGCTGGTGCTCCTCGACCACGTCGTAGACGGAGACGATGGCGGGGCTGTGCAGCCGCGCGAGGGCACGGGCCTCCCGCAGGACCCGGGCACGGATCGCGTCGCGCTCGTTCTGCGCGCCGGCCATCGGGACGAGGATCTCCTTGATGGCCACCGGTCGCTGGAGGAGCTCGTCCTCACCACGCCAGACGACACCGGCTCCACCCCGCCCGATGGGCGTGTCGAGGCGGTAGCGCTGGGCTACGTAACGAGGCGTGCCATGCCGATCGGTGTCCGGGGGCACGCTTGCCGATTTGGCCATCGTGTCAAGTCTGACAGACGGAGGGATCCGCGTGCCATACGGCCTGCGTGTTTCCCGTCGCCATGCGGGGCGGAAGTCCGGCGAATGATGACATCACGGACCGGGCCGGAAGGTTCCGAAGAGTTCGCGCATCAATGGTTGATCCCGCAACCAGAGGTCGTCGCGGGTATGCCAGTAGAGGGCGTATCCGTGGCCGTTGAGAATCGCGCCCCGGTTGAGCACATGCACCATGACCCCGTCCGACCTGCGATACGTGAACTCCCAGTCGGCCTGTCCGGCGCCATCCCCACCGTCGCTGGGAGCGAGCCGTACCCGCCGATAGTCCTGCACGCTCCGAACGAATCCGGCCTCGTTGCGTTGCCAGTCTCCGAGCGCAGAGGTGTTTGCCTGCCTGACGCTACCCACCCGCAGGAAGGACCTGGTAGCCGGGTCCACGAAATCGACGTTGCCGGCGCCTCCCGGCCCCGCCTGACGCTGCCAGGCGGCGGGGTACGAGACCGACCAGCCAGCGTCGGGATCGGTGTAGGAGACCCAGCCGGCGGGTGCGACCGCAGGTCGGGTGTCGCGTGCGATGGGGGCGGCCTGACCCGCCTCGGGGTCGGCCGACCGGAGGGGCACGGACGCGCCGCTCGCCGCCGCGGTGGGCCGCGATCCGGGTGGGCGGTTCGCCTCGGCGGGGTCGGCGAGGGCGGGCAACGTCGCCGTGGCGCCGCTCGCCGAATGCCCTGAGCTGGAGCCCGAGGTGCTGATGAGGACGAGGACGGCGACGATCGCGAGCGTGGCCAGCACGCCGAGTGCCACGGCGGCGACGGCCGCCCGCGAATGCCGGGGACCACCCTCATGGGGCGCCGTGTCGGCCGGATCCGCCCCGGCCTCGTCGGTGGTCTCGGGAGCGGTGTGCGGGAGCGCGCTCGTCGGGGTCCCGGCGGTGGGCGCGGCTGTGGTGAGGGGCGCGGGTGCCGGGATGGCCGTGGCTGGCGCCGAGGCGGGCTCCGCGGGTGGGCTCGGAGCGGGGGTCGCGGCGGGGCCGGCGTGTGCGGAAATAGCCGCGCCCGCGCTCGGCGTGGGCGGGAGGGCCTGCCCTGCCGCTGGGTCTGCCGCTGGAGTTGGAGCCGCGGCGGCGTGGCTGGCGGGGTGGATGGCGGCACCCACGCGGTTGATGAGGCGGGCGCGCGCGGGGATTCCGCCCAGGGCCCGGGTGCGGTCCGTCGCACGTGGGCGTTCCCGGGGGCCGGTCAGCCGGGAGCGTCCCGAGGCGGCCGCGGGCGTCGGCGCGGCGGAGGTGGCGGGCGCGGGCGCGGGGGTGGTGGTGGTGGGTGGTTCGCCGCCGGGAGTTGTCGTCGGGCGCAGCGTCGCGGTGGCGACAGTCGCGATGGCCGCGGCGGCTCCCACGATCGTCGCCTCGACCAGCCCGGGCCCCGGCGTGCTGGTCGACGGCGCGGCGGTGCGGTCCGAGGGGCCGCCGCCGTCCTCGGGGGTGTTGGCGTCTGGAGGGTCGGTGGAGTTCGTGTGAGTGGTTTCTGTCGTCTCCGGGATGGGATCGGAGAGGGCGGAAGTCGGGTCCGCGGCGGACGCGGTGGAGGGGGTCGGGGGATCCGAGTCCGGCGCCCTGTCGGGGAGACTGTCAGTCGGGCGTTGAGTGGTATTCGGTCCTGTGTGGTCGCTGCTGTGTGATTCTGATTCGACGGCATCCCCCGGCAACTCTCCCGAGAGCGCCGCGATGGGATTGTCGAGAGATTCTGGTGTGTTGATATTCAGTGTGCGTTCGGATGCCGTCGCGGATTGCGTCGGAAGGTCGTCGGGGGCCGGCTGGGGAGAACTGCCGGCACCGCTGCCGACGGGAGGCGGTCCGGGCATCGGGAAAGGCGATTCGGCCGGGGGGCCGGCGGCCCCGGCGGCGGGGTGCGGGCCGGTCGTGGCGGTGCCGGGCCCGCTGGGGCGGGTCGCCCGCCCCCCGGTCCGGGCCGCCCGCCGCGCTCCCATCTGGGCAAGGATCTCGCGCAGCCGTCGCCGGACCGTCGACAGCGAGGGACGTTCGGCCGCCCGCGGCGCCATCAGATCGTCGATCAGCGGCGCGAGCGGGCCGGCGAACCGGAAGGGCTGGCGCTGCCCCCGCATCAGCGCGGCCAGAACGGCGATCGCGTTCTCGCCGGCGAAGGGCGGGGTTCCCTCGACAGTGGTGAACAGGGCCGCGCCGAGTCCCCACCGGTCGCCGGCGGCGCTGCCGGTGTCCCCGCGGGCACGTTCGGGTGGCAGGTAGGCCGGCGAGCCCAGCACCATCCCGGTGCTGGTCAGCCGGGGGTCGCCGTGGCTGACGGCGATGCCGAAGTCGGTGAGACGGGCCCGTCCGTCCGGCGTGACCAGCACGTTGCTCGGCTTGACGTCCCGATGCACGACGCCGAGGCGGTGCGCTGCCTCGAGCGCATACGCGATGCTGATGCCAATACGGCACGTCTCGTCCACTGGACGTGGGCCCTCGTCCGCGATGATTCTCGAGAGGGAACGCCCCTCCACGAACTCCATGACGATCCACGGCAGATCGCCGTCGTCGATGACGTCGAGGACTGTCACGGCGCCGGGGTGGTGCAGGCGCCCGGCCGCGCGCGCCTCGCGCAGGACCCGCTCGCGGGCACGGTCGCGCTCCCGGCCGCTCTCGCTGATCGGCAGCCGTACCTCCTTGACGGCGACGACCCGGTGGAGCAGGTCGTCGGTGGCGCGGTGCACGACGCCGAAGCCGCCCCGCCCGAGGACGCCGTCGAGCCGGTACCGCCCGCCGACCAGCGTCACCGCCCCGGCCGGGCCCGAGATGCCCGGGGACTCGCCTGCCATCAGTGACCTCCGGGGTGGACTGTCGGGCTCGCGTCCATGGGATCACATCCAGGCTCCTGTGCGGCGGTCGGGCATGCTGGCGACATCACCCGACCACACCACGCGGCGCGCTGCGTACCGGGGCTGACCGGCCCGGACACAGGGGCTCAGGATAGGGACAGGGGACGGCGGACATGAGGGTGCGGACATGACGTGGACGGTGGACGACCGCGACTGGGACCGGCTGCGCGGCGCCGCCGTCCGGGTCGCCCACGGCGCGTACGCGCCCTATTCCGGGCTGCGGGTCGGCGCCGCCGCGCTGGTCGTCGACCAGCCGGACGAGCGGGGACACACCACCGGCGACGAGCCGTGGATCGTCGTCGGCTGCAACGTGGAGAACGCCTCGTACGGTCTTACGCTGTGCGCTGAGTGTGGACTCGTCTCCGCGTTGCACGCCCGGGGCGGTGGGCGGCTCGTGGCCTTCGTCTGCGTCGACGCGGATGCTCGTCCGCTGGCGCCGTGCGGGCGTTGCCGCCAACTTCTCTACGAGCACGGCGGGCCGGACCTGCTGATCGCGACGGCTGGCGGGGTGCGTCCGCTGTCCGAGCTGCTGCCCGGCGCGTTCGGCCCCGGGGACCTGCCGGGGCCGACGGGTGCCGGCGGGCCCGGGCCGGCGGTCGGCGATGTGACCGCGGCGACACCCGTGGCGGTACCCCCGTCCTCGCGCTCGGCCCCGCCCGCGGCCCTGCCCGCGCCCCTGTCGTCGCCGTCGTACCCCGGAGCGGGTGCCGATGCCGGGGAATGTGGATGAGTGCCGCCTTCGACGTCGTTGACCTCATCCGGGCCAAGCGGGACGGTCGGTCGCTGCCGCCCGAGGCCGTCGACTGGCTGATCGACGCCTACACCCGCGGCGCCGTCGCCGACGAGCAGATGTCCGCCTATCTGATGGCCGTGGTGTGGCGCGGCATGTCCGCCGAGGAGCTGGCCCGCTGGACCACCGCCATGATCGACAGTGGGGAGCGGCTGGACCTGTCCGGGGTCGGCCGGCCCACCGTCGACAAGCACTCGACCGGTGGCGTCGGGGACAAGGTCTCCCTGGTACTGGTGCCGCTCGTCGCGGCCTGTGGGGCGGCTGTCCCCCAGCTGTCAGGTCGGGGCCTCGGGCACACCGGGGGCACGCTGGACAAGATGGAATCGATACCCGGCTGGCGGGCGGACCTGCCCGTCGCCCGGATGCGCGACCAGCTCGCCGACCTGGGTGCGGTGATCTGCGCGGCCGGTGCCGGCCTCGCGCCCGCGGACCGGCGCCTGTACGCCCTGCGTGACGTCACCGGGACGGTCGAGTCGATCCCGCTGATCGCGTCGTCCATCATGAGCAAGAAGATCGCTGAGGGGACGTCCGCGCTGGTCCTTGACGTGAAGGTGGGCGGCGGTGCCTTCATGACGTCGGTGGAGTCGGCGCGGGAGCTGGCCCGCACGATGGTTGATCTCGGCGCGGCGGCCGGGGTGCGGACCGAGGCGCTGCTGACGGCGATGGACGTCCCGCTCGGGCGGACCGCCGGCAACGCCCTGGAGGTCGCCGAGGCGGTGGACGTGCTGCGCGGCGGTGGACCACCGGATGTGGTGGAGGTCACGGTCGAGCTTGCCCGGCTCATGATCGACCTGGCGGCCGCGGACGCCGCTCCCGGTCACGGCCCGGTGGGGGTGCGTGACCCGGCGGTCGTGCTGGCCCGGGGGGAGGCGTATCCCGTGTGGCGGGCCATGGTGGCGGCCCAGGGCGGGGATCCCGACGCGGAGCTGCCGCGTGCGTCGACGATCGAGACCGTGACAGCCCCGGCGTCGGGGTACCTGACCAGGCTTGACGCCCGCGGGGTCGGGATCGCCGCCTGGCGGCTGGGCGCCGGGCGGGCCCGCAAGGAGGACGCGGTGTCCGCCGGCGCGGGCGTGCGCTGGTTCGTGGGGCTCGGTGATCGGGTCGAGGTGGGCCATCCGCTGCTGGAACTGCACACCGATGATCCGGCCACCCTCGACCGGGCCAGGGAGGCGCTCACCGACGCGATCGCCGTGGGGCCGGCGCCCGCCACCGCGGCTCCCCTCATCCTCGACCGCGTCAGCTCCTGACCCGCGTCAGCTCCTGACCCGCGTCTGTCCCTGACCCGCGTCTGTCCCTGGCCGGCGTGTGCTGCCGGCCCGGCGAGCGTCGCGCCGCTGCGAAACTGTCGGACCCCTGGCCTACCGTCAGGGTCGAGACGGAGGAATCCATGACCAACGACGCAGGCGCCGGCCCGATCACGGTCGACGAGATCCGCCGGGTGCCGAAGGTGCTGCTGCATGACCATCTCGACGGCGGCCTGCGCCCGGCCACGGTGGTCGAGCTGGCCGACGAGCTCGGCTACGGGGATCTGCCGACGACGGACGTGCACGCCCTGAGCACCTGGTTCCGCGGCGGCGCCCACAGTGGGTCCCTCGTGCGCTATCTGGAGACATTTCGGCACACCGTCGCCGTCATGCAGACGCAGGAGTCGATCCGCCGGGTCGCGCGTGAGTGCGCCGAGGATCTCGCGGCCGACGGGGTCGTCTACGCCGAGGTCCGGTTCGCCCCCGAGCTGCACGTCGAGCGGGGCCTGACCCTGGATGCCGTCGTCGAGGCGGTGCTCGACGGGTTCCGCGCGGGCTCGGCCGGCACCGGGCTGCGCATCCGCGCTCTGCTCACCGCCATGCGCCACCAGGCCCGATCGCTGGAGATCGCGGAGCTCGCGGTGCGCTGGCGCGACGCCGGGGTGGTCGGCTTCGACATCGCCGGCGCGGAGGCCGGCAACCCGCCGACCCGCCACCTCGACGCCTTCCAGTACATCCAGCGCGCCAACGGTCACTTCACGATCCACGCCGGCGAGGCGTTCGGGCTGCCGTCGATCTGGGAGGCGGTCCAGTGGTGCAATGCCGACCGGCTCGGCCACGGCGTCCGCATCGTCGACGACATCACTGTCGACCCCGACGGCAAGGCCACCCTCGGCGATCTGGCGAACTACGTGCGCGACGTGCGAGTGCCGCTCGAGATGTGCCCGACGTCGAACGTGCACACGGGCGCCGCGCCGAGCATCGAGCGGCACCCGATCGGCCTGCTGCGCCGCCTGCACTTCCGGGTGACGGTGAACACCGACAACCGGCTGATGAGCGGGGTGTCGCTGTCGAGTGAGTTCGCCACGCTCGTCGACGTCCACGGCTACGGCTGGTCCGACATCCGCTGGCTGACCCTCAACGCGATGAAGTCGGCGTTCCTGCCGTTCGACGAGCGCCTCGACCTCATCAACTTTGTCATCAAGCCGGGCTACGCCCCCTACGCCCAGGAGGAACTCGCGCAATGACGGAGGCCGTGATCGGGGCGGACGGGCGGGCACGCTGCCCGTGGGGCGTGTCCGCGCCCGAGTACGTCGAGTACCACGACGAGGAGTGGGGCCAGCCGGTCCGGGACACGGTGGGGCTGTTCGAGCGGCTCACGCTGGAGGCGTTCCAGTCGGGCCTGTCCTGGCTGACGATCCTGCGCAAGCGGCCCGCGTTCCGTGCCGCCTTCGCCGGCTTCGATCCTGCCGTGGTCGCCGCGTTCGGCCCGGCCGACGTGGAGCGGCTGCTCGGCGACGCCGGGATCGTCCGCAACCGCCGCAAGATCGAGGCCACCATCGCCAACGCCCGCGCCGTCCTCACGCTGGACCGCCCCCTGCCCGAGCTGATCTGGTCCCACCAGCCGCCCGCTGCTCCTCGCCCCGCACGCCTGTCGGACGTCCCGGCGAAGACGCCCGCATCGGTCGCGCTGGCAAAGTCGCTGCGCGCGGCTGGGTTCGTCTTCATCGGCCCGACCACGGCCTACGCCCTCATGCAGGCCTGCGGCCTGGTCGACGACCACCTCGCCGACTGCTACGTCCCCGCCGCCGGCTCCGCTCCCGCCGCCGGCTCTCTTCCCGTTGACGAGGCGGTCTCCGTCGCGGGCGTCTGATCTGACCCTGACCATTCGATGTGAGACACGCCACTCGGGACACGCTGGCCGACGGAATCATGCCGAGGCGTAATCACGCTTCAAGCCGTGAGGCGGAATTTTCCCTCGGCGTGATGCCAGGGCCCTCGGCGTGATGCGGGTCCCGGCGCTCGGCGACGAGCGGGGGCGGGCCTCAGGCGGGGAAGCCGGCCAGCACGTCCGCGGACGCGGACAGACCGAGGCGGGTCGCCCCGGCCTCGATCATCGCCGTGGCCTGGCCGGCGGTGCGGATCCCACCGGACGCCTTGATGCCGAGGCGCCCGCCCACCGCCCGGGCCATCGCCCGTACGGCCCGCACACTGGCGCCGCCCGCTGGATGGAACCCGGTCGAGGTCTTGACGAACTCCGCGCCGCCGGCTTCGGCCGCCCGGCAGGCGGCGGCGATGTTCTCGTCGGGCAGGAGCGCTGTCTCGAGGATGACCTTGAGGATCACATGCGGCGGTACTGACAGCCGCACCTCGCTGATCTCGGTCTCGATTGCCCGCCAGTTCTCGTCCATCGCGTTCGCGATGTCGATCACCATGTCGATCTCGGTGGCGCCGTCCGCCACCGCCCGGCGCGCCTCCTCCGCCTTGATGACGGTCAGATGGTTGCCATGCGGAAAGCCGATCACCGAGGCCACGACGAAGGCGGGCGCCTCCGCACGCCCGTCCCGACGCGCGCTCGCCCCTGCGAGGTAGACGTGGGTCGGGGCCACACAGACCGCGCCGACCCCGAGGCGCTCGGCCTCCGCGCACAGCGCCAGCACCTCCTCGTCGGTGGCCGCCGGGGCCAGGAGGGTGTGATCGATCATGCGAGCGACGTCCGCCCGCCGCAGGCTGGTCCGGCCCGGGTTCGGCACCTGCGGCGATCCGGCGCCAGACTCCTCGGCGGGACCACCGGCTCCGGCGGGAACGCGTGTCATAGCTTGCATCATTGCCGACCGGCGCAGCCCTGTCCCGCCCGCGCATCCACGCCCGCCCCGCCACCACACGTCCGAGGAGTCAGTCCGTGCACCTGCACGTCGTGGACCATCCCCTGGCAGCGTCGTCGCTGACCGTCCTGCGTGACGAGCGCACACCTCGTGACCGCTTCCGGTCCACCCTGCACGATCTGGCCACGATGCTGGTCTACGAGGCGACCCGAGGCCTACCCGTGATGCCGGTCACCGTGACCACGCCGCTCGCGACGACGACCGGTGTCCGTCCGGCCGCCGAGCCCGTCGTCGCACCTGTCCTGCGCGCCGGTCTCGGCATGCTGCCGGCGGCCCTCGGCCTGCTCCCGTCCGCGCACACCGCCTTCATCGGGCTCGCCCGGGATGAGACCACCCACCAGCCCGCCGTCTACCTGGAGGCCGTGCCCGCGGACCTCACCGGGCGGCCCGTGTACCTGCTCGACCCGATGCTTGCGACCGGCGGATCCGCCCTGCACTGCCTGCGGCTGCTGCACGGCCGGGGCGCCCGCGGCATCACCCTCGTCGCCGTCGTGGCCGCGCCGGAGGGCCTGGCCGCGCTTGAGGCCGGTCTGCAAGAGGAGGCCGCCGCCGAGCTGACGGTCGTCACCGCCGTCGTCGACGAGCGGCTGAACGACGTCGCCTACATCGTCCCCGGCCTCGGCGACGCCGGCGACCGCATTTTCGGCCTCGTCTGACGCCCGGACTGCCGTGACCATGCCCGGGGTTGGGCCGGCGTCAGGTGAGTTCGGCGAGCAGCGTGTCGATGGCGGCGGTGAGCTCGGTGAGGCGGCGGTGCGCACGGGTTCGGGCTGGGGGGACGTCGGCGCGCGTGTGGCCGGCGACGGCCTCGACGACCTCGAAGTAGATCTTCAGTTTCGATTCCGTGCCGCTCGGCCGGATGATCACCCGGTCCTGGTCGAGGGACAGCTCCAGCACGTCGGCGGGGGGCAGGGCGGCGGCCGGGCCACCGCGCAGGAGGTCTCGATGGGCGGTGACAGGTCGCCCGGCGAGCTGGGACGGAGGTGCGGCCCGTAGGCGGCCCATGATCGTGGCGATGTCGTCCGCGTCGGCGAGGCGCACGGAGCGTGCGCTGGTGAGGTGCACCCCGACCCGGACCGCCAGGTCATCAAGGAGGTCGAGCAGGGTCAGGCCGCGGCGGCGGGCGTCGGCCGCCAGGAGAGCCACCGCGAGCGACGCGGTGATGCCGTCCTTGTCCCGGACGAGGTCGGGCGCCACCGCGTAGCCGAGCGCCTCCTCGTACCCGAAGACCAGCCGGGGGTCCGCCCGCATGATCCACTTGAAGCCGGTGAGCGTCTCGTGGTGGGCGGCCCGGTAGCTGGCGGCGAGCGCGCGCAGGGCCCGTGCGCTGACCAGGGTCGTTGCCACCGGTCCGGGACGTCGCCGGAGGATCTGGTCGGCCAGCAGCAGACCCACCTCATCGCCCGTCAGCAGCCGGCCACCGGCCGCCACCGCGCACCGGTCGGCGTCCGGATCGGTTGCCAGCACCAGGTCGGCGCCGACCCGTTCGCCGAGCGCCAGCGCACGGTCCATCGCGCCGGGCTCCTCCGGATTCGGCCACTGGACGGTCGGGAAGTCCGGATCGGGCTCGGCCTGCTCCGCGACCAGGAGCGGGCGCGCGAGCCCGGCGGCGGCGAAGACGTCGGCCAGGATCCGACCGCCGACTCCGTGCAACGGCGTGTACACGATGACGGGAGCCGCAGGGCCGCCCGAACCGCCGGTCTCGTCACCCGTCCCGCCGGTCTCGTCGTCAACGCCGGAGGCCAGGCCGAGGACCGTTGCGGCCACCTCACGGACATACTGCTCGACGATCTGGCGGTCGAGGCGTTGCCAGGTATCGGCGAGCGGGATCGCCCGGGCGGGGCCGGCGGCGGCGATGCGCCGCTCGATGTCGGCGTCCGCGGGCGCGACGAGCTGAGCCCCCCGACCCGGGTCGGACTCGGCTCCGCCGACGTACACCTTGTAGCCGTTGTCCGCGGCAGGATTGTGGCTGGCGGTCACCATCACGCCCGCGTCGGCGCGCAGGCGGCGTACCGCGAAGGCCAGCACCGGGGTGGGCAACGGCTCCGGCAGCACCAGCGCCCGCAGCCCGGCTCCGGCCATGACCCGAGCGCTGTCCAGCGCGAACGCCTCGCTGCGGTGGCGGGCGTCGTACCCGATGACGACGAGAGGCGCCGCCTTGGGCTGTCCGCCGCCTGGCCGGGTCCCGCCGTTGCGCAGCCAGGCGGCCAGCCCGGCGGCTGCGCGGCGCACCACAGCGGTGTTCATGCCGGCGGGTCCGGCCCGCAGGGGTCCCCGCAGACCCGCGGTGCCGAACCGCAGCGGCGCGCGGAATCGTTCCTCGAGCGCTCCGAGTTCCCGCGGGTCGCTTCCAGCCGCGGCCCGCAGGCGGGTCAGCTCGGCACGGTCCGCGGGATCGGGGTCGTCCGCGAGCCATGCCGCGACTCGGACGGCAAGGTCGGCGGGCAGCCCGGGAGGCATCCTGGAGGTTGGTGACATGGATCGGGCCGGTAGGCCGCGCGGCTCAGACGCGCAGGACGACGTCGGCGAGCAGGACACCCATCCGCTCGGCGGCGGCCACGCCCGCGGCCAACACCTCGCGGTGGTCCAGCGGTTGCCCGGTCATCCCGGCGGCGAGGTTGGTGACCAGGGAAAGCCCCAGGACCTCGGCGCCGAGCGCCCGGGCGGCGATCGTCTCGAGCACGGTCGACATGCCGACGAGGTCGGCGCCCAGCACCCGCAGCATCCTGATCTCCGCCGGCGTCTCGAAGTGCGGCCCCGGCAGCCCCGCGTACACCCCCTCCGCCAGGGACGGGTCGACCGCGCGGGCAAGCTCGCGCAGCCGGGGGGAGTAGGCGTCGGTGAGGTCGGTGAACGCGGGGCCCACCAGCGGCGATCGGCCCGTCAGGTTGAGGTGGTCGGCGATGAGGACCGGCTGGCCGATGCGCATGTCGTCGCGCAGCCCGCCGGCCGCGTTGGTGAGGACGACCACCGACGCCCCGGCCGCGCGGGCGAGACGGACCGCGTGCACGACGCGGGACAGCGGATGGCCCTCGTAGGCGTGCACGCGACCGAGGAAGACGAGCAGCCGGCGGTCCCCGACGCGTAGCGAGCGGACGACCGGCTGGTGCCCGGGCACCTCCGTCGCCGTGGGGAAGCCGCCGAGCTGTGCGAACGTGACCTCGATCTGGTCGTCGGCGTGACCGGCGAGGATGTCGGCGGCCGGCCGCCACCCGGACCCCAGCATGATCGTCACATCGTGCCGCTCGGCCCCGGTGAGCTCCGCGAGCCGGGCTGCCGAGGCGGCCGCGTCCGGCTCGTCATGTCCGCCGCGCGGGCCCGGGAGTCCCACCACGTGCGTGCCCGGCACGTTCGGGCTGGTCGGGGCGGATTCGCCCGGGTTCGCCTGCTCCACGGTCGTGGTATCCACCCTCGTGTCGTCCGCCTGCTGCCGCACCCGGCGACTGTACGGCGCGGGTGGTGGAGACTTGCGCGCGTGCCCCTGCTGCCGTCCCGTCGCCGGCTTCCGACCGTTCCCCTGGAGTCGGGTGAGTTCACCGAGGTCGTGCTGCGTGGGCGGCTGACCGATCCGGACGGCCCGGGGCGCCTGACGGCGAAGGTCGAGACCTTCGTCGGGCGCCGGGTAGGTGCGTCGCGCTGGATCGTGCTCACCGACCAGCGCCTGCTCGTCCTCGCCCCCTTCCCGCGCGAAGGCGACTGGTTCGACGTCGTGTTCGACCGACGGGAGGTGTCGGCGTCGCGGGGCGTCAAGCATGGGGACGTGATCACCATCGAACTGAGCACCCCTCGGGGCCGCCAGATCCTGCGGGTCCCGGCCCGGCTGCGGACCGAGGCCGGCCGGTTCATCCGCGCCCTGCGCCGCTGAGGACGACCGGGGGAGGCCTGATCGAACCGAAGCGACACACGGGCCGATAAGGTCGGGGACGGGATCCCGCGGCGAGCGTGACGGCACCATCACGTGGTCGCCAGGCACGGGATACCGCGGCGAGTGTGACGCTACCGCCACCAGGCCGGGCAGGGAAGCCCGCTCGGCGGGCCGAACCGGACAGCGATGGGAACGACGGACCGATGACTACAACCCAGCCGGCCACCGGCGAGCTACCGACTCCGGGCGCGGGGGAGTCCCCGGCCACGGGGCGGCGCACGGCCATGCGCACGCATCTGTGCGGTGACCTGCGGGCTGATCACGTCGGCCGGACCGTCTCGGTGTGCGGCTGGGTAGCCCACCGCCGCCAGCACGGGCAGTCTCTGACCTTCGTCGACCTGCGGGACCATTCCGGCCTGGTGCAGGTCGTCGTCGACGGGTCCGTCGACGTCCGTTCGGAGTACGTGCTGCGGGTGACCGGCACGGTGATCATCCGTCCGGAGGGCACCGCCAACCCGGCGCTGGCCACCGGCGAGATCGAGCTGCGGGACTGCGCGGTCGAGATCCTGTCGACCGCCACCCCGCCGCCGTTCCCGCTGGACGACCGGGCTGACGCGGTGGACGAGTCCACCCGTCTCGCCTACCGCTACCTCGACCTGCGCCGGGAGCGGATGCAGCGCAACCTGCGGGCTCGCTCCGCCGTGCTCGGGGCGATGCGGACGGCGCTCGGCCCGTTCGACTTCGTCGAGGTGGAGACCCCACTGCTGATGCCCTCGACGCCGGAGGGTGCGCGGGAGTTCATCGTCCCGTCGCGGCAGTTCCCGGGCAGCTTCTACGCGCTGCCGCAGTCGCCGCAGCTGTTCAAGCAGCTGCTGATGGTGGGGGGGACGGATCGGTACTTCCAGTTCGCCCGCTGCCTGCGCGACGAGGACCTGCGGGCCGACCGGCAGTACGAGTTCACCCAGCTCGACCTGGAGATGAGCTTCGTCGACCAGGACGATGTGCTCGACGTCGTGTCCGCCGCGGTGCTCGCGGCCGCCCGCGCGGTGACGGACGCCCCGGTGCCGCCGATCGAGCGGATCACCTGGCACGAGGCGATGAACCGCTTCGGCGTGGACAAGCCCGACCTGCGTTTCGGCATGGAGCTCGTCGAGCTCACCGAGGTCTTCGCCGGTAGCGGGTTCAAGGCCTTCGCCGGGGCCGCCGCGATCAAGGGTATCCGGGTCCCCGGCGGCTCGGGGTCGCACAACCGGCGCCGCCTGGACGACCTGACGGAGCGAGCCAAGTCGCTGGGCGCCAAGGGCCTGGTCTGGATGCGGGTCGGCGCTGGCGGGGAGCTGGAGTCCCCGGTCCGCAAGTTCCTCAGCGACGCCGAGGTCGCCGGCATCGTCGCGGCGACCGGGGCGCTGGAGGGTGACCTCCTGCTGCTGGTCGCCGACGCGTGGGAGACGACCTGCGAGGTGCTCGGGCAGCTGCGCAACGACCTCGGCCGCCCGCCCGCCGGCCAGGGCCCGCTGCGGTTCGTCTGGGTGGTCGACTTCCCGTTGTTCGTCGGCGTCGACCCCGCCACCGGGCGCCCCCGGCCCGGCCATCACCCCTTTACCCGGCCGCACCCGGACGACCTGGACAAGCTGGAGTCGGCGCCGCTCGAGGTCCGCAGCCGGGCGTATGACCTGGTGCTCAACGGCTGGGAGCTCGGGTCCGGTTCGATCCGGATCCACGAGGGTGAGCTGCAGCAGCGGATCTTCGGCCTGCTCGGCATCACCCCCGAGGAGGCGAATGCCCGGTTCGGCTTCTTTCTGACCCCGTTCGGCTATGGCGCCCCGCCGCATGGTGGTTTCGCGGTTGGTATCGACCGGTTGGTGGCCATCCTGGTGGGCGAGGAGAACATCCGCGAGGTCATCGCCTTCCCGAAGACCCAGTCCGGCCTCGACCCGCTGACCGGGGCGCCCACGCCGGTGACCGACCGTCAGTTGCGTGAGCTGGGAGTCCGCGTGGTTACCGCTCCGCCCGCGGCGGGTTAGGGGCAGGAGGAGACGGCGTCTGCGTGAGCAAGGAAGCTCCGGCGCCGGATTCCTCGGCAGGTGTCGGGGTAGCAGCGGATCGAACGGGGTAGTCACTTCCCGCTGTCCGTGAGCACGGCGCGGTGGTGGCGGCTGCCCGAGGCCGGCGCTGCCCCGATCCGAGGAGCCCGAGTGCAGATCCCGTTCTCGTCGTCGGCGAGCTCCAGTCTCGGAATCGAGTGGGAACTGCAGCTTGTCGACCAGCGGTCCCGCCAGCTGCGCGGGGAGGCCAGCGCGATTCTTGACGAACTGCGTACCAAGGTCGGCGAGCAGGACGCCGCGAAGGCGAAGCACGAGCTGTTCGAGTCGACCATCGAGGTCATCACCGGGGTGTGCAGCTCGGTCGGGGAGGCGACCGCGGACCTCGCCGGCACCGTGTCGGTGCTGCGGGATCTTGCCGAGCGCCGCGGTCTCGGCCTGATGTGCAGCGGCACTCATCCGCTCAGCGACTACACCCATCAGCGGATCACCGACGACGTCCGCTACACCCGGCTGGTCAGCCAGATGCAGTGGCTCGCCCGGCGCCTTCTGATCTTCGGGGTCCACGTGCATGTCGGCGTGCGCTCGCCCGAGAAGGCCATGCCGATCATGAATGCGCTGATGGTTCACATTCCGCACTTCCTGGCCCTGTCCGCCTCGTCGCCCTACTGGCTGGGGGATGACACAGGGCTCGCCTCGTCGCGCTCCCAGGTGTTCGCGAGCCTGCCCACGGCGGGCCTGCCGTATCCGCTGGAGGACTGGGCAGGCTTCGAGACGTTCATGGGGACGCTCGTGTCTTCGGGCACTATCGAGACGATTCGCGAGGTGTGGTGGGACATCAGGCCGCACCCCAACTTCGGCACCGTCGAGCTGCGGATCTGCGACGGCCTGCCGACCCTGATGGAGGTCGGAGCGGTCGCGGCGCTCGCGCAGTGCCTGGTCGACCGGATGAACACCCAGATCGACCGCGGTTACAGCCTGCCGAGGCCACAGCGCTGGCTCGCGCAGGAGAACAAGTGGCGGGCGGCTCGCTACGGCCTGGACGCGCAGATCATGATCGATGGCCGCGGGGCGGTGCGGTCTGTCCGGGAGGATCTCGTGGACCTCGTCGAGGACCTGCTTCCGGTGGCGCGCCGGCTCGGCTGCGAGCGGGAGCTGTCCGACGTGCTGGTGATCCTCGAGACCGGGGCGAGCTACGCCCGCCAGCGGGCCGCCGCGGGCCAGGCTGACGGAGACCTCGCCCGGGTGGTCGATACCCTGCTCGAGGAGATGAACGCCGGACGACCGGTCATCGACGACCGGGCTCTCGGCGACGGGACCTGTCGGCGGCCGAGCGCCCCCCGCAGCGCCTGATCGCCGGAACCGGCAGTGCCATGGGGGCGAGGACCGAGGGAGGAGCCCGGCCTGCAGATGGAGGCCAACGAGACCGCCGCGGTTGCCGGATGGGTGGCCGCGCACGAATCCGAACTGGTCGCCCTGCGCCGCGACCTGCATGCGCACCCGGAGCTTGGCCGCCAGGAGCGCCGCACGGCGGGCCAGGTGGAAGCGCGGCTGCGCTCGGCGGGGCTGTCGCCCCAGCGGCTGCCCGACGTGCCCGGGCTGTGGTGTGACATCGGCGTCGGTGTGGATGCCGACCCCGCAGCGCCGGTGGTGCTCCTGCGCGCCGACCTTGACGCGCTGCCGCTCCTGGACAGCAAGGACGTTCCCTACCGGTCCACCGTGCCGGGGGTGGCCCATGCCTGCGGGCATGACGTGCACACCGTCGTCGCGCTGGGAGCGGGGCTCGCTCTCGCCGAGTATGCCCGCACCGTGCCGCTGGCGGGAACCGTTCGGCTGCTGTTCCAACCCGCCGAGGAACTCATGCCGGGCGGTGCCCTGGACGTGATCGACGCCGGCGTGCTCAAGCCGGCCACCGCGGCCATCGCCGTGCACTGCGATCCCGCGCTGGACGTCGGCACCATCGGGCTGCGGACCGGCCCGATCACGTCCGCGGCGGATGCAGTGGAAATCACCATGGCCGGGCCGGGCGGCCACACCTCGCGGCCACAGAACACGGTCGACCTCGTGTACGCGATGGCCCGCCTCGCTACCGACCTGCCCGCGGCACTGGGCCGCCGGGTCGACCCTCGCTCGGCGCTGTCCCTGGTATGGGGGCAGATCCAGGCTGGCACTGTCGCCAACGCCATTCCGCGTAGCGGCCAGATGCGGGGCACGGTGCGAACACTGTCCCGCGAGACCTGGGACGCCGCTCCGGCGCTGGTGACGGGGCTCGCCGAGCAACTTGTCGCGCCGTTCGGCGCGCAGATCGTCGTCGACTACCGCCGTGGGGTGCCGCCCGTGGTGAACAGCGCCGAGGTGGTTGACGTCTTTCAGAGCGTCGTGGACCGGTCGCTGGGGCACGACGCGTCGACGTCGGTCGCCCAGTCCCTGGGCGGTGAGGACTTCGGCTGGTATCTCAACCATGTGCCCGGGGCACTCGCCCGCCTGGGGACGCGGGTACCGGGCGGCACCACCTATGATCTTCATCAGGGCGCCTTCGACGTGGACGAGCGGGCCATCGGAGTCGGCGTCCGGCTGCTCGCGGGAGCCGCGGTGGAGCTGCTGCGCAGGCCTCCCGCAGCCACCTGACCGGCGCGGTGGCGGAACGTCAGGCGGTTGGCCGTGACCGAAGCTCCTCGACGTAGTCCGCTGGCGCTCCCGCCTTCTCGGCGGCGTTGGCGATCATGTCCAGGTACCATCGCGACGGTAGGCCACCTTCGTACGAGTTGAGCACGTACGTCCAGGCGAGGGGCTCGCCGTCAAGAGTCGACACCCTGACCCGAATGCGGGTGTACAGGCCGGTGTCGGCCCCCTCCCAGATGTCGAGCCGCTCGAGGTCGTAGCGGTCGAGGTCGTAGAGGAGCACGTAGGCGTGCTGACCCGGTGACTCGACGATGGTGGCGAGGGCGCCGTCCCATCCCACGTTCTCGCCACCGAACGTGAGCCTCCAACCATTGATCCATCCGGTGCCGGTGACGGGCGAATGAGGCGCCCGCTCCTTCATCTGCGCCGGGTCGAGATTGCCGGCGTACGCCGCGTACAAGGTCATCGTCGTCTCTCGGGGGTGACGGTGCGTGGCTGGGGGACACGCCTTTCGGCTAAAAATGGAAGCCAGGTGACTTTGATGACATCGAAACCTCGACCTCCGGGTGTGATCCTACGGAGCTCTCCGCGCCGGGAGGAGCGCGGACTTCTGGACGGGGGAAGATGAAAGGAGGAGATGTCAGATCGGGAGGACACGTGACGCGCATCGTCATTCTCGGCGGAGGCCCTGGCGGCTACGAGGCCGCGCTCGTTGGAGCGTCGCTCGGCGCGACTGTCACGGTCATCGACTCGGACGGTATCGGTGGTGCCTGCGTGCTCACCGACTGTGTTCCCTCCAAGGCCTTGATCGCGACTTCGGAGACCATGACGAACCTCGCACTGGCGCCAGGGCTCGGCATCCAGCCGCACACGCCCGGCGCGGGTGGAGAGCCCGCTCTGCCTGCGGTGGCCTGGGGGATGCCGAGTAGTTTCGAGTCCGGCCCGGCGCTCACCCCGCCCGAGGTCGTCAGCGTGGAACCCGAACAGGTGTACGAACGTGTTCGGGAGCTCGCGAAGGCCCAGTCGGCGGACATCGAACGCCGGCTGGAGCGGGAGAAGGTCGAGGTGGTGCACGCCGAGGGGCGGCTGGCTGGCCCTCACGCGGTCGAGACGAGCAACGGTGAGACCTTCGTGGGGGATGTGATCCTCATCGCGACGGGCGCCTCGCCTCGCGATCTGCCGACGGCGGAGCCCGATGGTGAGCGAATCCTCACCTGGCGCCATCTTTACGATCTCAAGGAGATCCCGGAGCACCTGGTCGTTGTGGGTTCGGGTGTCACCGGGGCGGAGTTCGCGAGTGCCTACCGGGCGCTTGGCGCGGAGGTCACGCTCGTCTCGTCGCGGGAGCGTGTACTGCCCGGCGAGGACCCGGACGCCGCGCGGGTCATCGAGGACGTCTTCGTGCGCCGCGGGATCGAGGTGCTCAACCGGTCGCGGGCGGCGTCCGCCCGCCGGATCGGGGACGGCGTGATCGTCGAGCTTACGGACGGACGCACGGTAACGGGGAGCCACGCCCTGATGGCGGTCGGCTCGGTGCCGCGGACGAAGGGGCTGGGCCTGACCGACGTCGGCGTCCGCCTCGGGCCGGGGGGGCACGTGAACGTCGATCGAATGTCGCGTACCTCGGTGCCAGGTGTGTATGCGGCGGGCGACTGCACCGGTGTGTTTCCGCTCGCCTCCGTCGCGGCGATGCAGGGCCGGATCGCCATGTGGCACGCACTCGGCGAGGCTGTCAGCCCGCTGCGGCTCGGGACCGTTTCGTCCAACATCTTCACCGAGCCGGAAATCGCGACTGTCGGCGTCACCCAGGTGATGAAGGATACGGGTGCGGTTGCGGCAGAGGTGACAACCGTGCCGCTGTCGCGCAATCCTCGCGCCAAGATGATGGGCGTCGAGGATGGTTTCGTCAAACTTTTCTGTCGTCCCGGAAGCGGAAGCGTTCTCGGTGGTGTCATCGTCGCGCCACGCGCCTCGGAACTGATTCTTTCCGTGGCGCTCGCGGTCGAGAACGGACTCACCGTCGATCAGATCGCTCACACCTTCTCCATCTATCCCTCGTTGTCTGGATCCATCACCGAAGCAGCTCGCGTGCTGCGGCCCAGAGACTTCTTCGCGGGTTTCGACAACCCGGCCTGAGAGGGCCGGTCCTGGACTTCTGGCGGCCGAAGCCGGCCTGCGCCGGAGATGTGCGTCGCATCGCCGGCCCGTCGCCTCGTGCGGAGCGGGCCGGCGCCGGCTGGTCTTACCGGCCGATCCGGGCTGCCTGTGAAGCATAGGCCCGCTCCGGTACCGGATCCAGCCCTTCTGGCGGGCCAATATGTTTGGCCTTATGGTCGTGAGTTCTGGCGAACAACCACCGCATCCGCAACCTTTGGCTTTATGGTTTCAAGGCCCGCTGGATCGCTGCCAGAAACCCCCGTTGTGCGCTGTAGCGCCATCCGATAGAGTCGAACCCGTGTTCGATGATCGAATCTCTTTTGCCGGCCTTCATGGGAGGCGGGGGACGCGGATGTCCCTGTTCGAGCGAAGTGGTCGGCGTCTTTTCTGGTGGGCGCGGCTCAGGTCCCTCGGGTCGCGATCATGCAATCGGCCATTCCCGCCGGCGCCGCCGCCGGGCAGCCGGGTTCCGAATCACCGCCCGGACTTCTGTGTCATGCCTGACCTGCGGCCGGGGTCAACCAAAGTCACTACCGGGCCCGTCGGACCGCATCGTGCCGGGAGGAGTGGCCTGGCGGGCCTGCTGCGGCGGCTATTCCTCGAAGTCGTCGTCCGCGGGGAGTACCGGTGGGAATCCATGCTGTTCCAGCCGCCGGTTACGGAAGTATCCACTGGTCGCGAAGCCGAGGCCCACTGCTGCGATCAGCAGGAAGGCAACCGAGATGCCACGGATAGCGAGCTCACCCGGAAGCAGTGCGAAGATCACCGCGAACGGGAGCATCAGCAACGGGGGGCGGGCCGCCTGCCGCATCCGCCAACCCGGGCCGGTCAGATCATGGGAGATCCACGGGTGATACGCAGGTGGAAGCGTGCCGCCCAGGAGGTAGTAGATCCGGCCAGTCAGAGGTGGGCGCTTCCGCTCTCCTCCCAGAGCGGTCGCGTCACTGTTCTGACCGCCCGCCGCCGGACTGCCTTCGCCGTCGCTCATACCCGCAGCTTACGAAGCGGGCATGGCGACGGCGCGGAACGACGGCGGGCCGAGCGGAGTCAGTCCTTGATCTCACACAGGACGGCACCGCTGGTCACGACCGCGCCGACCGTTGCGGCGAGGTCCGTGATCGTGCCGTCGCGGTGGGCGTTGATGGGCTGCTCCATCTTCATCGCTTCCAGCACAATGACCAGGTCACCTGCGGCAACCGTGTCGCCTTCGCTCACCGCGACCTTGACGATGGTGCCCTGCATGGGGCTGGTCAGGGCGTCGCCGGTCACCTTGGCGGCCGCGGCTCCCCGAGCCTTGCGCTTTGGTGCCGCCCCCTTGCCGGCGGATGCCGTCGTTCCCGTGCCGAGGCCCGCGGGCAGTACCACCTCGAGGCGCTTGCCTCCGACCTCGACGATCACCGTCTCGCGAGAGCCGGTGCTCGTGTCGGCATCGGTCCCTCCGGCGAAGGCGGGGATCGTGTTGTCGAACTCGGTCTCGATCCAGCGGTTGTGGATGCGGAACGGCTCGGTGGCGCTCTCGGGAGCGAACGCCGGATCCCGCACCACCGCCCGGTGGAACGGCAGGGCGGTCGCCATGCCATCCACGACCATTTCGTCCAGGGCGCGGCGGGCGCGCTCGAGTGCCTCCTGGCGGGACGCACCCGTGATGATCAGTTTGGCGAGCAGTGAGTCGAACGCACCGCCGATCACACTTCCGCTCTCGACGCCGGTGTCGAGGCGCACACCAGGCCCGGTCGGCCCGACGAACGTGGTCACGGTTCCCGGAGCGGGCAGGAAGTTGCGTCCCGGGTCCTCGCCGTTGATCCGGAACTCGATCGAGTGACCGCGCGGGACGGGGTCGGTGAAGTCGAGGGCCTCACCCTCGGCGATCCGGAACTGGGCGCGCACGAGGTCGATACCGGAAACCTCCTCCGTCACCGGGTGCTCGACCTGGAGACGGGTGTTCACCTCGAGGAAGCTGATGAGACCGTCCCGGGCAACCAGGAACTCGACCGTTCCGGCGCCGACGTAACCCGCCTTGCGGCAGATGGCCTTGGATGCGTCGTACAACGACGTGAGCTGGTCCTCGGAGAGGAAGGGGGCCGGAGCCTCCTCGACGAGCTTCTGGTAGCGGCGCTGCAGGGAGCAGTCACGGGTACCGACGACGACGACGTTGCCGTGCGTGTCGGCGAGGATCTGGGTCTCCACGTGACGAGGCTGGTCCAGATAGCGCTCGACGAAGCACTCACCCCTGCCGAAGGCGGCCACTGCCTCGCGCACCGCGCTGTCGAACAGCTCGGGCAGCTCCTCGGCCGTCCACGCCACCTTGAGGCCGCGCCCGCCGCCGCCGAACGCGGCCTTGATGGCGACCGGCAGCCCGTACTGCTCGGCGAAGGCGACGACCTCCTCGACGCCAGCCACCGGGTCCGCGGTGCCCGGGGCGAGCGGAGCACCGACGGCCAGCGCAATGTGGCGGGCGGCGGTCTTGTCGCCCAGACGGCGGATGGCCTCCGGCGGCGGGCCGATCCAGGTGAGCCCCGCGGCGATGACCGCCTCGGCGAAGTCGGCGTTCTCAGAGAGGAAGCCATAGCCAGGATGGACGGCGTCGGCGCCGGACGCCTTGCACGCATCCAGAATCTTGTCGATCCGGAGATACGAATCGCCAGGGGTGGTCCCACCAAGAGCGAATGCCTCGTCGGCCACTCGCACATGCAGCGCGTCGATGTCCGGCTCGGCGTACACCGCAACGCTGGTGTAACCGGCGTCACGGGCCGCGCGGGCCACCCGAACCGCAATCTCGCCTCGGTTGGCAATGAGGATCTTACGCACGTTGCTCCCGTCCTCGTCCGGCATGCCCGATTTTAGGCGAGTCGGGCCGCGCAGCTCGCTCTCGTCGAACCCAGATGTGATGCCGCCCGCATCTCACCGTTTGCATTTCCGTTCGGTCACCAGCCAGCCCTGGTGCGTGTACCAGGGATCAGCCCGGACCTGCGCCATGCGCCTGCGCCGACATGCAGGGGTTCGCGAAGGGCCTGGGCTGGATCGGCCCAGGCGGAGCGGACGGGTTGTGACGTATCCACCACCGGGGCCGAGCGCGCCGCGAGAAGCGCCACGATCGCGGCGATCTCCTCGGGCGTGGCGTTCCCGCGAATCAGCCGCAACTGCGGCCGGTCGCTCTGTCCGCCCTCGTCCTGAGCCACAATCCTCTCCCTGCTCGACGTGTTCATCGCTGGCCGGCCATGGATGGTCGCCCCTGCGACCCCGGCTGGCCTGGCCGTCTGCCGGGTCCGCATCACCCTCGACGACCCCGGGGTGAGATCTACAGCGGAATATTGCCGTGCTTCTTCGGCGGCAGCGACTCACGCTTGGTCCGGAGCAGGCGCAGCGCGCGGATGATCTCCCTGCGTGTTTCGGAGGGGCTTATCACCGCGTCGAGATAGCCGCGCTCGGCGGCGATGTAGGGGGTGGCGAAGTGATCGGTGTAGTCCTCGATCAGCTCCGCGCGACGGGTATCCGGAGACTCGGCCTTGGCCAGGTCGCGCCGATAGATGATGTTGACGGCGCCCCGGGCGCCCATAACGGCGATCTCGGCGGTGGGCCAGGCGAGGTTGATGTCCGCCCGCAGGTGCTTCGATCCCATGACGTCGTAGGCGCCGCCGTAGGCCTTGCGGGTAATCACGGTGACCTTGGGAACCGTCGCCTCGGCGTAGGCGTAGATCAGCTTCGCGCCGCGCCGGATGATTCCGTTCCATTCCTGGGAGGTGCCCGGGAGGAATCCCGGCACGTCGACCAGGGTCAGGACCGGAATGTTGAAAGCATCGCAGGTCCGTACGAAGCGGGCGGCCTTCTCGCTGGCATCGATGTCGAGCGTGCCGGCGAACTGCATCGGCTGGTTGGCGACCACGCCGACGGAACGGCCGTCGATCCGGCCGAACCCGACGATCAGGTTCTGGGCGAACTGCGCGTGCACCTCGAGAAAGTCTGCGTCGTCGACCAGCCGCTCGATGATCTGGTGCATGTCGTAGGGGGTGTTCGGCGAGTCCGGAATGAAGGTGTCGAGCTCGGGATCCACCTCGTCGGCCGGATCATCCACGGCGTCGTAGGCTGGCGCGTCGTCAAGGTTGTTCGACGGCAGGAACGACAGCAGCGCCCGGGCGAGCTCCAGGCACTCGTTCTCGTCGGCGGACTGGAAGTGCGCGACCCCGCTGCGCGAGTTGTGGGTGGCGGCGCCGCCCAGCTCCTCCATACCGACGTCCTCGCCGGTCACTTCCTTGATGACGTCGGGGCCGGTGATGAACATGTGGCTCGTCTGGTCGACCATCAGCGTGAAGTCGGTGATCGCCGGCGAGTAGACGGCTCCACCGGCGCAAGGCCCCATGATCAGCGAAAGTTGGGGAACGACTCCCGACGCCATCACGTTGCGGTAGAAGATCTCGCCGTACAGGCCGAGGGAGACGACACCCTCCTGGATGCGAGCGCCGCCCGAGTCATTGATGCCCACCACCGGGCAACCGGTCTTCAGCGCCAGATCCATGATTTTCACGATCTTCTCGCCAAAGACCTCGCCGAGGCTTCCGCCGAAGACGGTGAAGTCCTGGCTGAACACGCAGACCTGACGACCGTCGACGGTGCCGTACCCGGTCACGACCCCGTCGCCGTACGGGCGGTTGGCCTGCACGCCGAAGTCATGTGCACGGTGCCGGGCGAACGCGTCGGTCTCGACGAACGAGCCGGGGTCGAGAAAGGCCTCGATCCGCTCGCGGGCGGTCATCTTGCCCTTCGCATGCTGTGCGTCCACGGCCCGCTGCGATCCGGCGTGGATAGCCTCGTCGTTCACCCTGCGCAGATGTGCCAGTCGCCCTGCGGTGGTGCGGGGGTCTGGCGCGGAATCGTCGGCGGACGCGGGAAGAGCCATAGGCCGCAGCGTACGACCCCGGTATGGCCGCGTGCTGGACTCGTGTGGAGTTGATCTCGTCGATTGTGAGGAATCGGATACTGGTCGGGCCTCCCGCTGGGATCGCGTCCTGGCGAGGGAGACGCCCGGGCGGTCGCGGAAGGGGGCCTACGTGCGGCCGGTCTGGGAGGACATCGCGGCTTTTTGTCCCCCAGTGCCGGCCGGGTCTGGGGGCGCGGAAGCGACGCCCAGGGAGCCGTCTCGCGTCCGCGTCGGCGCCAGGCGTGTCGTCCTGTGGTCCTCGCGATGCGCTCTCTGGCAGGCTGACCAGGGTGAGCGCGATGTCGGACCCCGGTCCCGCAGGACCGGCGGAGAGCATGGACAGTCCCCGAGGGCAGGCCAGGCCTGAGGCGTCCGGGCCGCGGGTCCCGCTGGACGCGGCCCGGCTCGCCGAGCTCGCCGGTGTGGCGGGTTTCGGTCTGACCGTGGTCGAGGAGATCGACTCGACCAACGCCGCGCTGGCACGGGTGGCGCGGGCCGACACCAGTGAGCCGGTGCTGCTGGCCATCGCGCGCCAGTGGCGCGCCAGAGCCAATGGCGCTGCAGCCTCTCCCCGAGGTCACGTTCTCGTGGCGGAACGGCAGACCGCAGGGCGCGGACGGTTGGACCGCTCCTGGGTATCCCGCCCCGGGGCAGGTCTTACCGTCTCCGTGCTGGTGGGGCTGTCGGTCGCGCGGGCGAGGTTGGGGTGGCTTCCGCTGGTGGCGGGCACAGCGCTGGCCTCGACCATTCGATCGGTCGGGGGCCTGCCGGTGAGCCTCAAGTGGCCCAACGACCTGCTGGTCGGCGGCGAGAAGCTGGCGGGGATCCTGGTGGAGCTGGTGCCGACCCCACCGGCCGAACCCTCGGTGGTGATCGGCTTCGGGTTGAATGTTCATGCGGAGCGTGACGAGCTTCCCGAGCGGTCGACGAGCCTGCTGCTGAGTGGTGCGCGGCCGGCCGCCCTGGACCGGACCGCCCTGCTCGGCGCGATTCTTGCGGCACTTGCCACATCTCTGGCCGGCTGGGCCGCTCATCCCGCGTCGGCTCGGGAGAACTACCTGGAGGTATGCGGCACGATCGGGCGGCAGGTGCGGGTGGAGCTGCCCGACGGCACCGTCGAGCAGGGCACCGCGACGGATGTTGATCCCGATGGTCAGCTCATCGTCGACGGCCGGGCGTACAGCGCGGGAGACATCGTTCACCTTCGGTGACAGTGTCGGAGCGCGCACCCGGCTTCAGCCGCGGACGGGGCATGGCGCAGCCCGACAGTGGGGGATGCGACGATCGTCACGTGGCCTTTCCCGACGACATTCTCACCCAGGACGAAGAGGTGGTCCTGCACCTGCATCCACACTGGGTCAGCCTGATCGGCCCAGCGTTGTGGACGGTGGCGGCGCTGGTCTTCGCGGTGCTCGGTGTCTTCTTCGCCCCCGGCGGCGTGCTCCAGAAGCCGATCCAGTACCTGGTGCTGGCCATCGCGCTGGGCGCGATCGCCTACCTCGGCGCCCTGCCATGGCTGCGCCAGCTGACCACCCACTACGTCGTGACGAACCATCGGCTCGTGATCAGAGAGGGTCTGCTGACTCGTTCCGGGCGGGACGTTCCGCTGACCTGGCTGGTGGGGTCGACCATCCAGCAGAGCCTCTTCGAACGGTCGGTGGGGTCTGGCCGGCTGCTCGTCGAGACTGCGGGCCAGCGGGGCCGCATGGCGCTGTCCTGCATGCCGCACGTCGAACGTGTGCAGGAGACCCTCGCACAGCTGTCGGAGCCCTACCAGGCGCGTGGGTACCCCGATCAGCGGGACCGCGGCTACTGACGGCGGCGACGGGGCCCGCATTGCCGGGCTGCGGCCCGGGTCTCGGCTCAGACCGGGTCTCGGCTCAGACCGGGTCGTAGTCGCGCCACCAGGCCAGCAGCCGGGCCGCGTCGCTGTCCTCGGCGGCGAACCCAAGGTGCTCGTCGTCGACTGTCCAGAACACCGAGAACCGACCGGGGGTCGCGGAGCACAGGAAGGTCCCGCGCCGGCGGGAGCTGTGCGCCCAGCGCTCGATGCTCGTCTGTCCGCGGGCGCAGTCGCCGACGTCGGTGAGCGCGGCGGATCGGCGGCCCACGTCCGCCTGCAGCGCCGCCGCGTCCGCGTATCCGAAGACGGACACCGCCCGCGGCGCCGGGGCCGCTGTGGACACGCCGGGCACGCAGGTCAGCGCGGCGGTGATGCCGTCGTCGCCAGACGGCTGCGGACGGCAGTCGGTGACCGCGAAGGGACGCAGCTGCGCCAGCAGGCGGCTGGCGGCCGTGTCAGCCGTACTGGTCGGTGCCGGAGTCCTGGTGGCAGGACGACCACCAGGACTGGACGATCCCGACGCGGACGGCCCCGGGCCGGGGCGTGCGGAGCCCGAGCCTCCGCACGCCACCAGGGCGCAGGCCCCGCCGAACAGAAGCAGGACACCGGCCACGCCGGCCAGCAACGTCGACCGCGCCCTCGCGGGCTCACCACGCATCGGCCCCCACCGCCATCAGAACTCGGGCCCGCGCCACTCGGACTCGGGCGAGTGGCTCAATGGCGCAGCGGATCAAACGTGTGCCACCAGGCATTGAGCCGCCCGGCATCGCCGTCATCGACGGAGAATGCCACGGGCTGGTCGTTGTAGGTCCAGAACTCGTAGAACCGGTTGGCGAAGATGTAGCACAGGCGCGAGCCACCAGCCCGGTGGGCGGAGGAACTCCACTGCTCCGAGCTCTGCTGGCCGTCGTCGCAGTTGCCCTCGTCGTAGTAGTAGGTCTCCCTGGCTCCGATCTGGCGATCGACGGCGGAGCGGTTCGGGAAGTGGAAGGCGGTCACCTCGATGCCGGCGGGAGTCCGGCAGTTGAGCGTTGCGTCCGCGTAGGCACTGTCACTGCGTCGTGGTGCGGTGCAGCCGGTCATCATCGTCGGGTTGAGCAGGGATCGCAGGACGGCGGACGGGTTGCCCGCGGCCGGCTGGCCCTGGCCCGCCGGCGCCGTCGGCCGCGCGGGGGCGGCCGCTGCGGGGCGGTCGGTCGCGGCGTCGCTGTCGCTGCCGGTGAAGGCGAGGATGCCGAACAGGATGACCAGCACCACCAGGATGCCGCCGCCGGCGATCAGCAGCCGCCTGTCCACAAGCACCTTGTGACGGTCGGCCAGCGCGCGATCGGCCGGGGTGCGGCCGGCCAGTTCTGGCCGGCCAGGAGACGCCGGGGACGGCGGAGGCGGCGGAGGCGGCGTGGGCTTCGGCGGGAGCCCGGGCAACAGCCCTGGCAGGGCGTCGGTACGCGCCGCCACCTGCCCCGGGCGCGGCGCCGCAGCCGGAGGTAGGCCAAACACGTCGCCCCCGGGAACCACCGGCAGGGGAAGACTGTCGGCGGCGCCCGGCGCTGGCAACATGCCCGGACCCTTCGGCGGCGGATTGGGGGCAAAACGAGCGGACGTCGCACCGAGGTCAGAGGCCGATGTGCCGCGGGAACCGATCGCCGGCCCGAGAACGGCGGTGTCCTCGCCGGTGGCAGTGCCGGGTGGCGGGAAGCGGACGTCCGCCGCCGCCGAACCGGCCTCGCCTTCGGCCGGCCGAGGGCCCGCGACGCGACCTGGCTGTGGGGAAGCCGGTGGCAGCCCAGAGGGCCGTGCGGCAGCCGGCGGGGGAGCGGCTGACTGGGGGGCGGGGACGCCCGGGGGCGGGGCGAGCCGATAGGTGAGCTCGCTGTCCTCAGGCGGCCATGGCTGTCCTGGGACGCGGGCCCGGCCGGCGGGCGCACCACCTGGGCCTGGCTGGCTGCCGGGGACCGGGGGTGGGGGGAATCCCGCCGGCGATCCGGGTCCGCCGCGGGCCGCCGAGCCGGTCGGCGGCTGGAAGTACAGGGGGCCGGGGGGCCCGGTCAGGGCTCCGGGCGGCCCTGGGGGCAGCGGCGGACCCGGCGGCGTCGAAGGGCCGGTCGGACGCGGCGGTGACATCGGTGACATCGGTGACGGCGCCGACGGCTGTATCGGCCCCCCGCCGGGAGCAGGAGACCACGGCGGGATCGTCGCCGTGGGCGGACCAGGCGGACCAGGCGGGCCGGCCGGTACGGGCGGCCCTGGTGGTGCGGGCGGCCCTGGTGGTGCGGGCGGCCCTGGTGGTGCGGGGGGCCCGGGCGGCACGGCAGGTCCTCCGGCTCCACCAGGTCGGGCTGGTCCGGTCAGCCACGGTGGGGCCGAGGGGGTGGGTGGGCCAGGTGGACGGCGTCCGGGTTGCTGCGGACTACTCGGCCCACCGCTGGGGGGCAGGAACGGCCCGGTATAGGGCGGCGGCCACGCGACCTGGCCTGCTCCTGGCCGGGACGAGTCCGGCCCGGCACCCGCCGGACCGCCCGGACCGTAGGGGCCGGTCGGCGGCGGGGTGTGACCAGGCGTGCCCGGCGGATAGCTGGGTGGCTGCAGAATGGTGCGTTCGGCGTCGTCGAGGTCCGTACCCTCGCCTCGGGCGTCGTTGGCACGCGGCGGGATGGGCGACTGTTCGGCTGGTCGTGGCGCTGCGTCGTCGCCGCTGCCGGGGCTCGGCACGGTTCCTCCCGAGATGGGTGACGGGTGCGGTCCCCAGCGTAGGCGTACGGCCCCGCGAATACGGGCGGTATGGGGCTACCGCAGCACAAATACCGCCCTATCCCGACCGGTGAACAGGCCGTCAGCTCTGCGGCACGGGGTCGAAGCCGCTCCACCATTCGTACAGCGCGACGCCGTCGGTGCCGGTGGCCATGAACGCGACGAGCTTGCTGTTGTATGACCAGAAGATGAAGTGATCGTTGTTCCGCTCGTTGCAGACCGCGGTGCCCTGGGTCTGGCCCTGGTCGAAGTTCCAGGTGAAGACCTCGCTGCGGCCTTCCTTGCACTTGCCGTTGGGTGAGCTCACCAGCGACTTGCGCACCGCGACGTCGCTGTTCATGTCGCTGACGGTGGCATAGGAATAGGCGGCGACGACCTTGCCGTCCTCCGAGTTGCAGAACAGGGACGCCTGGATGTGATCACCCTCGGCCTCTCTGTTGGGCTCGCAGTCGGTCATGGCGGTGGAGTCCAGCTTGGCCTCCAGCGCGCTTTCCGCGGGAGTGAGCTGGTCGGACGTGCCCTGGGTGGGCTGTGGGGAGAACGACGGCGACGGCGACGGGGTCGTCGTCGGGAGGGCACTGGCGGAGGGGCTCGGGCTGGTGGTGGCACTGGCACTCGGCGCGGCCGACAGGCCGACGACGGGCTTGTCCTTGTCATCGGACCCACCGCTGAGCAGCACTACCGGGATGATGATCAACAGCAGTACGACTACGACCGCACCGCCGATGAGCAGGCCCTTGCGGCGCCCTGAGCCGCCGGGACCGCCAGAATTGGGCGCGGGCGGCGGATAGCCACCGTAGCCGCCGTCCTGCGGGTAACCCTGCTGGTAGGAGGCGTCCGAATAGCCGGGCTGCTGATAGCCGGCGTTCTGCTGGTATCCCGCGGTCTGCGGGTACCCGGCCTGCTGGTAGCCGCCGCTCTGCCCGTAGCCGTCGGCCTGCCCGTAGCCGTCGGCCTGCCCGTAGCCGGCGTTCTGCCCGTAACCCGCGGTCTGCGGGTAGCCGGCGGGCTGCTGGTAGGAGTCGCCCGTGGGATAGCCGGCCTGGCCGTACCCCGAACCCTGGGACGGGTAGCCGCCGTGCTGCCCGTAGCCGGCGGTTCCGTAGCCGCCCGGATTCGCACCGCCGTACTGGGAGCCGGTGCCGTACCCGCCCGCTGGGGCGTAGCCGCCCGCCTGCGGAGAGCTCGGCGTGGACCCGGGCGCGCTCGGAGAGCCATACGGGCTCGTCGCCGGACTGTCCGGGGGCAGTACCCGGGTGCGCTCGTCCTCGTCCGGAGAGTCGCCCGAAGGCGGGGGCCACCCGCCCGGGCGTCGGGCGGACTCGCTGCCCGCGATCTGGGTGGGCTCGTCACCGTCGTCGTACCGGCCGCCACCGCCGTACTGGCCGCCGGTTCGCCAGGCGGCGCCTGGGCTACCGTCGACGCGCTGCGTCTCGGCGTCCGGGTCCTGGGGGCCGGGGCCCGGTGAGTGCATGTGGTCCTCCTGCTGCCGCGCGAGGGCGCCCCCGCCCCGCGTCCCTCCGCCGTGGACGGCGGCCTGTGGTGAACCGGTCAGCTCGTCCGCGGGCCATGGCACCGCGAGGCGGTCGGCCTCGCCGGGGGCGGTGAGCCTCGCCGGAGGAGTGAACAGTCCGTGCAACCCGAACGGACCGGGTCCGACGCCGATGGTAGGGCCTCATGAAGCGAAGAGGGCGAGAGGTCATGTTCTCGACAGGTCTGTCACGATCAGTGAAGAAATGACTGCGCGCGCGGGGGCCTGAGTGGGCGCTCGATCGGGCGCGAAGGGGCTGTCGCGGTACACGGATACGCGCAGGAGGCGCCCTTGCGCCGGGGGTGGTTCAGGCGGCGTAACGGATCACGATGTCGTCGACGATCGTTTCGAGAAGCGACCGATCGACCGGATCTCCGGTGAGCAGGACGCGCTGCAGGATGATGGCCGTGCCGATCTCGGTGAGAATCGATCCGTCGACGTCGGGGTGGAGTTCGCCCCGGGCTATCCCGTGCTCGATGATGGTTCGGGAACTCGCGTCGCGCTGGGTCCACAGGCCGATGCGCAGCGCCTCGCGCAGTTCGGGATTGCGATGCATTTCCGAGATCAGCTCGGCGATGATCCGGCCCCGGCCGCCGCGGACGGCCTCGTGAAAGGAGGTGAAGAACTCCAGGAGATCCTGGCGCAGCGATCCGGTGTCGGGCGTGGGCATTCGCTCTCGGGCAAAGGTCTGGACCGCGTCGAGCACCATCGCCAGTTTCGACGGCCATCGCCGGTAGATCGTGGCCTTGCCTGTTCTTGCCCGTGAGGCGACCCGGTCCATCGTCACACCGTCGTACCCAAGCTCGGCGACCAGGTCGAGGGTGGCCGCGCGGATGGCATCGTCTCGGCTCTCGTCACGTGGGCGGCCGCCGGGACGTGGCGACGTGAGCGAGGACTGGGGCACGGCAGGGCCTCCCGACGGCGGTGCGCACCGGGCGGTGCGGCCAACGAGGCGGGTGCGGCAGCCCGGTAACGCAGGGTGTCGGGTGGTGAACGCGCCGCGCCTGTCTGGCGCGCAGAGCGTAACTCACCTGGGATGCACCACGTGCGCCTCAGCGCCCGCTCGAAGGGCCGGTCCTTGTCCTGGCGGGACAGGATGCCGCCGTTGGTGGCCGGACCGCGATTCGCTTGCCAGGCCGATCCGGCGGCCGGACCGACGTGCGCCCGCCGGTCCCGCGGCTTGTCCCAGAGAGACGCATCGAACCCGGTCCCGCGGGGACGCATCGAACCGTTCCGCGGTGACGCGCCGAACCGGCACCGGCCGGACAGCCGGGCGGCCTCGGGACCGGGAGCGTGCCTCAGACCTGGCCGGCGTGCTCCGGGACCGGCTGGCGCCGCTCCTGCTCGAGCGGGGGCCGGGTGGTCGCCGCCTTGGGGTGGTCGGGGTGCAGGAAGACCCACTTCTTGTACGCCCAGAACCGGAACACCGTGCCGAGGCCGGTGCCGAGGACATTGCCGAAGAGGTTGAAGGCGACCACGCCGCGCAGGTCAAGTACGTATCGGGCGAAGCCGAGGCAGCCGAGCGCGATCACCAGGCCAACGGTATTGAGGATCACGAAGAGCGTGTACTCCCGGCGCAGCCCCGTCCGGGCGCGGTGGTTGAAGGACCACTGCCGGTTTCCGATGTAGGAAAGGGTCGCGGCCACCACCGTCGAGATGGTCTTGGCGCTGAGCGGACCCATTCCGAGAAGCGTGTGACACAGGTTCGAAACCAGGAAGTCGACGGCATAGCAAACGCCACCGACCAGGCCGAACTTGCCCATCTCGTGGATGAGCATCTGCATGGGTGAGCGCGTCTGCCGGTGCCTCACCACAGGCGACCTCGATCGATTTTTGACACCACAGGAGAGTACCGGCTGGCCCGTCTCCGTCGTGGGGCCACCCCCTCGGGCGTCGGCGCCGCCGCGGTCGCTGCGGGCGCGACCGGCCGCCCGATGTGTGCGTAGGGTAGCAGGCGGATGCGTGAAGTGTGTCCGGCTCACCAATACGGTGTTCCCCTGTCTACGATGTGTGATGCAGCCGGTCCGTTGCGGCGGGCGACGTGAGCGGCGCAACCCCGCCGAATGTGCGGATCGTCGACGAACGAGGGTAGGTAACGGGCATCCTGTCTCCGCGGCGCGGACTGCGGGCCTCATTGATCGGGAGGACTGACAACCATGATCTGCTCGGGTGGCCGGTTGGTCTGCGCTGGTGGAAGGTTGCGGGGCTGATGTCGATGTCGATCGAGTACCAGGCCGTGCCCGGCACGGCCACCGCGGGAGACACGCCTGGGGAGGGCGCCCTGACGAACGAGCCGCGGCCGGCAGGTTCGATGGATCCGGCGTCCTCGGTGACGGACGTGCTCCTCACCTACGCGGCCGGCAATCCCGCCCGGCGCCAGGAGTCCGGCCTGCCGGAGGCCCCGCCGGCGACGCCGCGCCTGGGCGTCGCCGTCGTCGCGTGCATGGATGCCCGGCTCAACGTGGAGGCGCTGCTCGGCCTCGCCGAGGGCGACGCGCACATCCTGCGCAACGCCGGCGGTGTCATCACCACCGATGTCGTGCGTTCCCTGGCGGTGAGCCAGAACGTGCTGGGTACCAGGGAGATCATTCTCCTACACCACACCGGCTGCGGGCTGGAGAAGATCACCGACGACGGCTTCCGGGACCAGCTGGAGCGCGACACCGGGGTGCGCCCGGAGTGGTCGGTCCAGGCGTTCTCCAGCGTGGAGGAGGACGTGCGGCTGTCGCTGCGGATCCTGCGCTCGTCACCGTTCCTGCAGGCCACCACGTCGGTTCGCGGCTTCATCTACCAGGTTGAGACCGGCGCTCTCGTGGAGGTCCCCGTCTGACGGCGGCCGTGGGGCAAGCGGGGCGCGGGCAGGTCGGCCGAGGGCGTGGTACGTCCAGCCGGCCTCCTGCCAGGTCCGCGGATCAAGCGCGCCCCGGCCGTCGATCACGGCCGGCCGGGCGACGTGCTGCCGCAGCATCGCCGGGTCCAGCTCCCGGAACTCGGGCCACTCGGTGAGCACCAGCACCACCTCAGCCCCCGTCACGGCGCCCATCACCGAGTCCGCGACATGCAGGTCCGGATGCAGGGCGCGCGCGTTCGCGACCGCGGCCGGGTCGTAGACGGACACGTGGGCACCGTCGCGGCGCAGCGCCACCGCGACATCGAGCGCCGGCGAGTCGCGGATGTCGTCCGAGTTCGGCTTGAAGGCGGCACCGAGCACGCCCACCGCGCGGTTCACGGGCTCGCCCCCCAGCACCTCACGGGCGAGCGCGACCGCGCGGGCCCGCGCCCGCTGGTTCAGGGCATCGACCTCGCCGAGGAAGGCGAGGGCCGGGCCGACCCCCAACTCCCGTGCGCGGGCCTGGAACGCCCGGATGTCCTTGGGCAGGCAGCCGCCCCCGAACCCGATGCCGGGCCGCAGAAACCGGGGTCCGATCCGGGGATCCTGCCCCAACGCTCCGGCGAGGGCGCTGACATCGGCGCCGGTCGCGTCGCAGACCTCGGCCATCGCGTTGACGAAGGAGATCTTCGTGGCGAGGAAGGCGTTCGCGGCGACCTTGACCAGCTCCGCGGTGGCGTAGTCGGTGACGACGACCGGTGTCCCGCCGTCGATCATCCGGGCGTACAGGGCTCGCAGGCGCTCCTCGGCGGTCCCACCCGCGGCCACGCCGAGAACGATCCGGTCCGGGTGCAGGGTGTCGTCGACGGCGAACCCCTCCCGCAGGAACTCCGGATTCCAGGCGAGTTCCGCGCCGGGCACGGCGTCCGCCAGCCTCGCGGCGAGCCGGGACGCCGTGCCGGCGGGCACCGTCGACTTCCCGACCACCAGGTCGCCGGGGCCGATCCCGGCGGCGACCAGCCCGCTCACCGCCGCGTTGACGTGCCGGACGTCGGCGGCGCCCGAATCCGGCCGTTGCGGCGTCCCCACGCAGACGAAGTGCACGCTGGCGACGTCCACGGCCGCGGCCAGGGAGCCCGTGAACGTCAGCCGGCCGGCCTCCAGGTTCTTGCGCAGCAGGGCCTCGAGGTCCGGCTCGTAGAACGGCACCTCGCCGGCGGCGAGTCGGCGCACCCGGTCGGCGTCCACGTCGACACCGACGACGTCGAAGCCGAGTTCGGCCATGCACACCGCATGGGTAGCGCCCAGGTAACCCGTGCCGATGACGCTGACACCGACGCGAGGATCGGCCGGCCTGCTCACGTTCACGAGCGTAGTCACTACCCGCCGCCACCGGTCGCCAGGACGGCCCGTTCGGGTATCACCCCAGACGGGGGAGCCGCAGCGGACGCGGCGCCGGCCCGGACGAGGCCGTGACAGCCGGCTCGGCCTCGTCCGGGCCGGCGAGGATGGCACTGACCCGCTCCGCCTCGACCCGGCGCTCCAGCACAGCGGGGTCGAGCCGGCGGCACAGCACGATCGACGCGCCGGCTGCCAGCGGCGCCAGCAGCCCGCCGAGCAGACCGGTGGGGGTGGAGGGTGCGGACGTGACGAGGATCCGGTCGGCCGGCCCCAGTTCCCAGGCGGCGGCGATCCCCGCGGCGGCACGCACCAGCGCGGCCTGCTCGGGCGGCGGCGGTGGCGCGGCGAACCGGTCGCCGTGCGGGGGGACCTCGGCCGCATAGTCCAACACCCCGGGAACGGGCCTGGCCAACCGGCCGCCGAGCGGGCGCAGCGACAGGGCCACCGTCTCGTCGACGGCGAGGTCGGCGGTCGCCTCAAGCCGGTCCTCGGCGACGAACAGGGCGCCCAGGCGGTCGGGCGCAGTCCCGGTCGCCGTCTGCGCCACCGGGCCGTCCGCGTCGACGAGGACCAGCTCCAGGCCGGCTGACCAGGTGGCCAGCGCGATCACCAGCGCGAGCCAGTGCGGCGGCAGATCCATGCCGACCGGGTCCCCGGGCTCGAGCCCGACGGTGTCGACGAGCATGTTCGCTGTCTTCGCCACCCAGTTGTCGAACGTCGTCGCGGAGAACTCGACGCGCTCGCCCGTCCCGTCATCGTAGAAGGTGACCAGCGGCCTGGCCGGATCCGCGGCGAGACGCCGGGCGAGCAGGTCCGCGATCCCGCGCACCCCCGGGGAGGTATCGGCGCCGCCATCGCTGGATGCGAGCCACCGGGCCGCGGGCAGAAGCCGTGGAGGTGCGGAGGTCACCGGGGGACCTCGGTCAGCAGGGCCCGGCGGACGGGCGTCGACGTCGTCATCGTCCCAGTGAATCCGAGCGGGCGCGGACCGTCGACAGCGCGGGTGGGATGCGGGACGGAGGTGCGCCGACCGCGCCGGGGGAGTGCGCCCGGTCAGCGAACGGGCCGGTGGGCGGCTCGTCGGGGCGCACAGGTTGGTCGTCTACCCTGACGAGAGATATGGATGAGTCGCCGTTGACGCCGGCCGGGCAGACAGACCCTGCCGCCGACGCCGAGAAGCCCGCAGAGGTCCGCCAGGCCAGCCAGGTCCGCCAGGCCGGCAGGCCGCATCCGGTGCCGCGAAGAGGAGGGCGGCGGCTGCGCCGGGCCCCGCTGCTGCTGGTCCTCATCACCGCGGCCCACCTGGGCATGCTGCTCAGCTACGCGTTCGTCTACCCGACGTGGGCCGGCTACGACGAGGCCCAGCACGTCGACATGGTCTACGGCCTGGAGCGCGGCGCCGGCTGGCCGGCACCGGGACAGAAGATGATCGCGACCGGGGTCGCGACCACGTCCGACGACTTCGATCGCGGCCGTTACCAGGACATGTTCCAGTCCGGCGGGAAACGGCGTGGCTCGCTGCCGTTCGCCGAGATCGATCCGACGCCGCGCGGCGAGCGCGCCTCGTTCGACGCCCTCGGCGGCCCGACGCCAGTCGACGACGGTCGGCTGTCCAACCAGATGGTCCAGCATCCACCGATGATCTACGCCGTCGGCGCGGCGCTGCTGGGCGTGCTGCCGGGGTCGGACGACTGGTCCTACGACCGTCAGGTGTTCGTGCTGAGGCTGCTGAACATCCTGGTCGTGGCGCCGCTGCCGGTGCTGGGGTGGCTCGCGGCCCGCCGGTTCGGCCTCGGCGACCCGGCCGCGCTCGCCGCCGCGGCGCTGCCACTGGCTGTCCCCGGGCTCACCCGGGTGGGCGCCACCTTCAACAACGACGGCATCCTCATGCTGACCACGGGCGCGCTGACCGTGGTGCTCGCCGGTGTGCTGCGGGGGGACCTGCGCGCGCGCACCGGCGCGTGGGCGGGGCTGTGGTTCGGGCTCGCGCTGCTGTCCAAGGCGTTCGCGCTCACCCTGCCCTTCATGATCGCCGGTGCGTACCTGGTCGGCTGGTGGCGTGTCCGGCGGAGGGCGCCCACCGGGTCGGCCGAGCCCGGTGGGGCGGCGCGACCACGGAGGCGGGCCGGGTGGCAGGCCGTGCGGTCGCTGCCATGGCTGCCCGCGGTGCTGGCGGTGGGTACCGGTGTCGCCGTGGGTGGCTGGTGGTGGGTGCGCAACGACATCCTGTACGGCGCCGTACAGCCGAACGGCTGGGCGACGGAACCGCCGCGCCGGGAGCCGCTGCTGCTGCCCGACTCCTTCTGGACCTGGTTCTGGTACTTCTTCCGGACCATGATCTCGAGATTCTGGGGCGGGCTGGGGATGTTCGAGCCGCCGCAGCTCTCACCGATCGCGATCGTGCTGGCGACGGTGGTCGTCGTCGGGCTGTGTGTGACGGCGGTCGTCGCGGGCCGGCGCCGGCTCGGGTGGGGTCCGTGGCTCGCGGGCGCCGCCGGGATGGTCGTGCTGCTGCTGCCGCTCGCGTTCGCCTACCTCACGGTCGGCCAGCGCAGCTGGGGCGACTACCAGACCTACACCCGCGGGATCGCCGTCCAGGGCCGCTACCTGTATCTCGGGATCGTTGGCCTTGGAGTCGTGGTCGCCTGCGGCCTGTGCCAGGCGCTGGCTCGGCGTGAGCGGTTCGCGCCGCTGGTGGTCCTGACCGGGGCACTGTTCATGCAGGGGGCCGCGCTGCTGGCCGTCTGCTCCTACTACTGGCTGCCGCGCCAGGTGTCGTTCACCCCGGCGCGCACGGGCGAGGTGGTGTCGGGGATCGCCCGCTGGGCGCCGTTCCCGATCGGCGTGACGGTGGCGGTTTTCGTGCTGGCCGCGGTGCTGTTCGTCGCGGCGCTCGCGGCAGCGGGCCTGTGCTCGCGTGCGCCGCGCCCACTACCGGCCACGGGCGTGCCCGCCGCGGTCACGGAGCTGGTGCCTCCGGCTCGGTCCGAGCCGGAGGACCCCGTCGGGGCGCGGGCCGCATCCTCCGGCTCGGGCGACTGAGACGCCCCGACCCGGTCAGGTGCCCGAGGTCGTCGCCACCGAGACCCGGGAGTGGTCGCCGAGCATCAGGCGATGCGCCTTCGGCAGGGCGGCCGACGGCACGACCTCGACGTCCCGGCCGATCAGCGAGTCCTCGATGCGGCCGATCCCGCGGATCGTGGCTCGCTCGAGGACGATCGAGTACTCGATCTCGGTGCGTTCGATCTCGCAGGAGTGGAAGATCGAGGTGAACGGCCCGACGTAGGTGTCGACCAGCGTCGTGCCGCGGCCGATGATCGCTGGCCCGCGCACGGTCGAGCGGACGAGCGACGCGCCCTCCTCGATGACGACCCGGCCGACGATCGAGCTGTCCGCGTCGACGCTGCCGTGGATGGCCGGCTCGATCGACTCCAGCAGGTGCCGGTTGGTCTCCAGCATGTCGGCCAGCCGGCCGGTGTCCTTCCAGTAGCCCTCGACGAGGTGCGAGGCGACCTCGCGGCCGCCGTCGACCAGCCACTGGATCGCCTCGGTGATCTCCAGCTCGCCGCGGGCGGACGGCTTGATCGCCCGCACCGCCTCGTGCACCGCGGTGCCGAACATGTACACGCCGACCAGCGCGAGGTCGCTCGGCGGATCCTGCGGCTTCTCGACCAGCCGGATGATCCGCCCCTCGGCGCCGAGCTCGGCCACGCCGAACGCGGACGGGTTGTCCACCTTCGTCAGCAGGATGAGGGCGTCGGTCGTGGTGCGGCGGAACTCCTCCACCAGGCTCGCGATGCCACCGATGATGAGGTTGTCCCCGAGGTACATGACGAACGGCTCGTCGGCCAGGTAGTCCTGGGCGATGAGGACGGCGTGGGCGAGGCCGAGCGGGGCCTCCTGGCGGATGTAGGTGACGTGGATCCCGAACGCCGAGCCGTCGCCGACCGCGGCCTCGATCTCCGCGGCCGTCTCGCCGACGATGATCCCGACGTCGATGATCCCGGCGTCTCGGATGGCCTCCAGGCCATAGAACAGCACCGGTTTGTTCGCCACCGGCACGAGCTGCTTCGCGGACGTGTGCGTGATCGGCCGTAGACGGGTTCCCGAGCCACCGGCGAGGACGAGGGCCTTCATGATCCGGAACTCTATCGCGTCGCAATGAACTGACCGAAAGTAATGACAGGTGTGGCGCCCCTCATCGACGGCGGGTAGCCCCCCTATATCCGAAGGTCGTCACGAACGTCCACCTATCCCGCCCGTCCTTCCTACGCCACCGGGTTGGTGACGGGTACGCGCCATCCGATACGGGTACGTTGAGTAGCGAGAAGGTTCGCTACGGCCAGCAGACTGGAATGGGTGAGATAGCTCCGGCCGCCTGGGAGGGGGACACGGTGACCGATGCGCCGCCGCGTCCGATGGACGACTCCGCGGCCGCCGGGCGTGCCGCCGGCCGCGAGCGCTCTCCCTTCGGCCGCCTGGTGCTGGTTCTCGCCGCCGGCCTGTCCGCCCTGGTCCTGCTGGCCACGGTGGGCGGCTGGACCGCCTACGAGTACTTCGGCGCGCAGATCCACCGCATCCGGCTCGGGCTTGGCGACGACCGTCCCGCCGACGCCGCCTCCGGCACCCGCAACTACCTGCTCGTCGGCTCGGACAGCCGGGCCGGCACCGGCAGCGAGTACCAGCGCGGCGGCGCGGTGACCGACGAGCGCTCCGACACGACCATGCTCGCCCATCTGGATGCCAACGGGACGACGACGATGGTCTCGTTCCCGCGTGACACGCTGGTGCACATCCCCGGCCACGGCCGCGCCAAGCTGAACTCGGCGATCACGCTCGGCGGCCCCAGCCTGCTGATCAGGACGATCGAGAACCTCACCGACATCAGGGTCGACCACTACGTCTCGATCGACCTCGCCGGCTTCAAGGCGATGACCGACGCGATCGGCGGTGTCAGCGTCTGCGTTCGGGCGCTGCCGAACGGTTCCCGGTCGAACCTGTACGACCCCTGGTCACAGTGGCGGGGTCATGTCGGGCAGAACCGCCTGTCCGGCGAGCAGGCACTTGCCTTCGTCCGCCAGCGCCACGGGCTGCCGGGCAACGACTTCGACCGCATCCGTCGCCAGCAGCAGTTCATCGGCGCGGTGTTCACCCAGGCGACCTCCAGCGGCGTGCTCGCCAACCCGATCCGGCTGGAGTCCCTCCTGCACGCGGCGACGAACGCCCTCACCGTCGACGACGGCACCAGCATGAACGACCTGCGGGCGCTCGCGACGCGGCTGCGTGGCATGTCCGCCGACCAGATCCGGTTCGAGACCATCCCCGTGCACACGCCGACGCCCGCCGAGGGCGCCAACGCCCAGGGCGAACTGCCCCGGTTCGGCGCGGTGCAGCTCTACAGCATGATCGAACTGGAGAAGTTCCTGGCCCCGCTGCGCGGCCGGCCTGGACGCGCCGCCGGACCGTCGTCCGCAAGCCCGTCAGCGTCGGCCTCGGCGTCGGCCTCGGCGAGCGGGCTGCCGGCGAGCGCGGTTCCGGCGAGCGACGTGCGGGTGGACGTGTACAACGGCGCCGGGGTGAGCGGCCTGGCCGCCTCGGCCGCGACCCGGCTGACCGGCGTCGGCTTCGAGGTCGGCAGCCCCCGGACCTGGTCCGGCGCCACGGTACGCACCACCCAGGTGCGCTATCACCCCGGCGAGGAGGCCTCCGCGCGGACGCTGCTCGCGGCGGTCCCCGGCAGCCGGCTGCAGGCCGACTCCACGGTGCCGGCCGGACGCGTCCACCTCGTCCTCGGCACCGCCTTCGCGCCGAGCTCGATCGTCGCTCCTCCCGGCGGTACTGGTACCGGCGGCACCGAGGCCGGCGGCGCACCCCGAGTGGCCGCACCGGACGCCACCACGACCACAGCCTCCCCGGCAGGGACCTCGAGCGCCCCGAGCCCCGCCACCACAGCAACCCAGCTCACCTCGGGCTGTACCTACTAGTGGTGGTTGGGGCCGGCGTTGGCCGGGGCACACCGGGTGAAACGCCCGGTGTTCGCGACACAGCGCCACTCGGCAGGGGCCTGGTGGACCGGTGGGCCCGACGCGGATCGCGGCTGACACAGCTCGCGGCGATGGGTCTGGGAGACTTGGGACGTGCGTGTTCTTGTGACCGGTGCCGCCGGACAGCTCGGTGCCGACCTGTGCCGTCTCCTTGACGACCGGATGACCGAACCGGACTCCCCGGTGCGGGCCTGGGCGGGGCTCACCCGCGCCGAGCTCGACATCACCGATCCGGCGCGGGTGCGGGCGGTGCTGCGGGACCAGGCGCGCCCCGCGAAGGTGCAGGGCGGGCTCGTCGTCGTCAACACCGCCGCCTGGACGGACGTGGACGGCGCCGAGGCGGACGAGGCAGGCGCCTACGCGGTGAACGCCACCGGCCCCGGGCACCTCGCCGCCGCCTGCGCCGAGGTGGACGCCACGCTGGTGCACGTCTCCACCGACTACGTCTTCGACGGCAAGGCGGCCAAGCCCTACGAGATAGACGACGAGACCGGCCCGGCCGGTGCCTACGGCCGCACCAAGCTGGCCGGCGAGCAGGCCGTCCGCGCGCTGCTGCCCGCTTCGTCGTACATCGTGCGCACCGCCTGGGTCTATGGCGAGACCGGCCGCAACTTCGTCAAGACCATGGCCCGCCTCGCCCGCGAACGCGGCGCCGTGTCCGTCGTCGACGACCAGACGGGCTCCCCGACCTGGTCCGCGGATCTCGCCGCCGCTCTGATCGACCTGGCTGCCGCGGCGTCCGCGCGCTCCGCCCGGGTGCCGCCCGGTGTGTACCACTACACGAACGCCGGCGAGACGACCTGGTACGGCTTCGCCCGACAGATCATGATCGAGCTCGGCCTCGACCCGGCGATCGTCAGCCCCACGACCACTGACGCCTTCCCCCGACCCGCTGCCCGCCCCGCCTACTCGGTGCTGTCCGCCCGCTCCTGGCTCGACGCCAGACTCCCCGCGCCACGCCCGTGGGAGGACGCGCTGCAGGCGGCCTTCGTCGCGGCCGGCGCCGCCCTGTGCGGCTGAGGTCACGCGGGCGCAGACGGAGGATCGTCGGCGGGCGTCAGCTCGTGTTGCTGGCAGTCGCCTCGCGAACGGCGGGGGCGATTTCCCGGGCAAAGCGTGTGACGGAGGTGCTGTCCGGCGTGCCGCCGGTGGGGGAGAACAGGATGAAGCCGGTCGAGCCGGGCCGACGGAGCCTGTCCACACCTGGGGCGCGGGTGCCGGCGCCGGATCGATCTGGCGCACCTGGTAATAGCGACCCTCGTGGGTCACCGCCGGGCCGCCGCCGGACAGCTTGCGCACCAGGAGGACGGCCTCCTCAAACGCCTCCACAGCCTCTCCGGGGGACAGTCGCGGCACTCCCAGGTCCGCGATGCGATCCCACAGCCCGCCGGCGCCAGCATCGAGCACGACGCGGCCGCCGGACAGGGCGGACAGGGCGGACAGGGACGTCACCGCCCGGGCCAGCAGGGGAGCGGGTCGGGACGGGAGGTTCGTGACGTTGGCAAGTCCCGCGATCCGCTGGGTGCCGCCGAGGACGAAGCCGATGGCCGCACAGGCATCCACGCGATCGCCGAGATAGGGATGATCCGAGAGCGAGAAGATGTCGAGCCCGTCGCGATCCGCCTGCTGGGTGACGCGCAGGAGATCAGACACACTGCCAAGTTCGGTGTGTGCACCGAAACCAAAGACAATATCCTGAACGGCCATACGCTGAATTCCCCCACGGGTCGTCCGTCAACGCTGGCGGCGGGCCAGAAAAAATCCGTCGCGATGATGCCGAAAACTGGGAGCAGTGCCATCAACGCCGAGTTCGCACTGCGAACTATAACTATTCGTAGTACGAACTGCAAGACTGTCCGGGCCCGCCCTGGCGGCCTGGTTCAGCGTGGGGCGCGGGGGGCGGGCTCGTCATCGCGCTCCAGGAACACCGCCGGTACCTGGTTGTCCTCGACGATCCGGCCGAGGAGACCGGCGAGCAGCCGTCGGTCGGCGTCACCGAGGTTGGCGGACAGGCGCTCGACGCGCCGACACGTCTCGGCGTAGAACGTCGCCGTGAGCCGTTCGCCCCGCGCGGTGAGGCATACCCGCACCGCCCGCGAGTCCTGCTCGGCGGGGCCCCGCCAGACAAGACCGTTACGCTCGCAGCGGTCCACCAGGCCCGTGACGCTCGACTTGGCCACCCCCAGCACTCCACCCAGCTCGCCCATGCCATAGGGCCGAGCCATCAGCACGCACAGCAACTGCCCCTGCTGGGCGGTGATCCCATGCTCTCGGGCGGACTCGGCGTAGACCGCGTTGACGAGAAAGGCCGACCGCACCAGACCGGCGACCACTCCCACCTGTCCATCGCCCTGCCCGCTCACACGCCGAGCGTATCGATTCGCTGACGTCCACGGTGCGGATGCCTGTGCGCAGAGAGGTGGCCCAGGCCCCCTGGCGGGCGGCCGGACCATGAGCTGCGAGAATGGTGTCGATGGGCAGCATCGAGGCGAGCGGCGGCGATGATGCCGCTGGTGACGGCTCCGTCATCCTGACCGTTCCGGTCGAGGCAGCCGATCAGGAAGCCGTATCGGCTGGGCGGCCGGAGCCAGTCCATCCGGGTCTCGCGTCGCACTGCCGACACCTGCTCAGGACACATGCGCTGTTCGGTAGCTTTCTTCTCCTCGGCGTCGTCGCCCGGGTTCTGGTAGTGGCGGCGTATCCGCCGGCGCTGATGTACATGGGGGATTCGGGTGCCTACCTGGATCAGGCATGGCGGGATCTGTGGCCGGGGGACTGGCGGCCATCCGGGTATCCGATCTTCCTGCGGTTGCTGGACGGGCCGCAGCACATCACGCGGATCGTGCTCGTCCAGCATCTGCTGACGGTGCTGGTCGCGGTCGGTCTGTACGCGGCGGCGCTGCGGGCGGTCCGCCGGCCGTGGCTGGCCGCGTTCGGAGCCGCCCCCGCTCTGCTCGCACCGTGGGTGCTCGATCTCGGACAGTTCGTCCTCGCGGACTGCCTGTTCGGGGTTCTCGTCACCGCGGGCGTCGTGGCGCTGGCCCTGCCGGCGCGCCCCGACCGGCGCCCAGGCCCGGAGCCGGGTGCGGCATCGGGTGCGAGCGTGGGGGCATGGTCGGGAGCGGTTGCCGGCCTGCTGCTCGGCGCGGCGCTGTGCGTGCGGACCGTCGGCTACGGTCCGCTCGCGCTGGCGCTCGCCGCACTGGTGATCGACGCCGCGCGGCGTCCGTCCGCCCGTCGTGACCTGTCTGCCCGGGGCGACGCGTCCGGTGAGGATGAGTCGGCGGGCGCGGGGGTTCCCGGCCGTCCTGGTCGCGGTGGTGGGGACGCGGGCGGCAGGTGGTGTGCGTTCCGCGGAACGCGGATGGCGTCGGCGTCGGCGATGGCGATGGCGATGGCGATGGCGATGGCGCGGCGATACGTGCCGGCGGGGGCGTTCGTGCTGGCGGCGGCGGTTCCGGTCGGGGCGTACGCGGGGTGGAGCGCGTCCGAGGGCCAGGGGTTCACCGTGTCGGCGCACTCGGGGTTCTTCCTGTACGGCCGGGTCGCGCCGTTCGCCGACTGTGACGACGTCACCGGGGCTGACCTGCGATCCCTGTGCGACCCGCGGCCGGTTGGCCAGCGAGGCGCGCCCGTGCGCTACCTGTGGCCGGCCGACTCCCCGCTGCGCCAGGATCATCGGCGGATCCCGGCGGGGCGTGAGGACCTCGCGGGCACCTTCGCCCACGACGTGGTGCGACGCCAGCCGCTGATGCTCATCACCTCCTCCGCGCGCTACCTCGCCGGCTACCTCTCGCCCCTGCGCTACGAGACCGTGAAGACGTCGCGGGCAGACACCTGGGAGCTGCCCACCGATCGGACGAACGCGCTCCCGCCGAGTGATCCGCACGCCGACGACGGCTACTTCGTCGCCACCGACGTGCGGGGGCCCGCCCACCTGCTGGCCGCCTGGTCGCGGGTGTCCTACCCGCCGATGCCCCTGGTCGGAGTGGGCCTGCTCGCCGGCCTCGCCGCCGCCGCCGTCGGGCTCGCCCGCGGGCTCCGAGCCCGGCGCCTCGCGCGTGGCGGCGGCGGCGGTGGCGGTGGTGGCGGCGGTGGTGGCGGCCCAGCAGAGCGGGTGGGGCCAGGGCGGCTGTTCTGGCTGGCGGCCGGGTCCGGGGTGTCGACACTGGTGCTGTCGGCGTTCACGTCCGGCTTCGACTATCGCTACCTCGGCGCGGTGATCGGCCCGATCGGGATGGCCGCGGTGCTCGGCGCGGCCGCCCTCGCCCGGGCGGTCCGTCATCGACCCGCGGCGTGACGCCGACCCGTGACGTGACACCGATCTGCGCCGCGACATCGAGTGCCGGCGGAACGTCGGCTGGCGGTGTGGCGTGGCGGCGCCCTCAGCCGGCGCGGCGTCGGTCGTCGGTGCGGCCGAGCGTGCCGATGTGGCGGGGTTCGCCGGTGCGGCGCTGGGTGGTGGTCGGGGTGACGGGCGCGGGGCTGGTCTTCTGCTCGCTGGGGCTGCTCGTCGCCGCCGTCGTGCCTCCGTTCGCCAGTGCGGACGAGGCGGAGCACACCGCCTACGCACTCGCGGTCGGTCATGGCTCCCTGCCTCGGCTCGACACGCCGCTGCGCACACAGCTGCCCGGTATGCCAGGCCTGCCGGCTGGCTGCCGGGCAACGGCGGCCGAGGCCCGGGCGGTGGTCGACGCGCACGGTGAGGAGCTCTGCGGGGTCCGGCTCGGCCGGCCGCTGTCGAACTTCGACCTCGTCTACACCGCGAACCATCCGCCGCTGTTCTACGCGGCCGAGGCGGTGCCGCTGCGGGTGAGCGGCGCGCTCGACCGGCCGGCGACGGGGTTTCGGGCGGCGCGTGTGCTCAACGTGCTGTTCGGGATGGGACTGGTCGTCGCGACGGCCACCCTCGCCCGTGAGCTGCTGCCCCGCCGCCCGGGGGTGGCCGTGGGCGCGGCAGGCATCATCGGGGTGGTCGGGCTGGTGGTGACCACCGCGGGGCAGGTCTACAACGACGTTCTCGCGATGGCGGCGGTCACCGGGCTGCTTGCGGCCGCCGCCGCGCTCGTCCGGCGGGGACCGCGGCCAGGGGTCCTTCTCGCGCTCGCGGTGCTCGCGCCGGTCGCGGCGGCCAGCCGGGCGAGCGGCGCGGTGGCGCTCGCCGCCGTTCTGCCCGTGGTCGCCATCGGCGCGGCCCTGAGGGCACGGGGACGACCGGGTCGGCGGATCGCGCTGGGCCTGGTGGCCGCCGCTGGCCCACTCGCGGTGACGGCCGCCGCCGTCGGCTGGTTCTACCTGCGCAACATCCACCTGTACGGCGATCCCACCGCCTCCGGCCGGATCGCCGAGATGTTTCCGGTCGCTCCCGCCAGGCCATCGGTGCGTCACGTGCTGGGCGACGGCGATCTGTGGTGGTCGGTGTACCGCGGCCTGTTCGGCCGTCCCATCCTGGTGACCGGATGGCCCGAACGGGCCGTCCTCGGAGTGGCTCTCCTGACCGGCCTCGGCCTGGTGGCCGCGACGATCCGGGCCGCGCTGGCCCGCTCGAGACGTCCCCCCCTCGGCGCCAGCGCCGGTGGCGGCGCCGAGGGGGTTGGCGTGGGCGCGGGCCCCGGCGGGAGTGCGCGGACCGTCCCTGCCACGGGATGGCTGGTGTGGCTCATGATCGCCGCACACTGCCTGCTGGTGGTGGCCACCCTGGTGGGCTACGTATCCAGGGGCGGGGCGCCGTTCTCGCGTTATCTGCTGCCGATGGTGCCGGTGCTCGCTATCGCGGTGGCTGCGGCGGGCCAGGCGGTGCCGCTGGGCCGGCGCGGGATGCCGACGCTGGCCGTGGTGGTGGCGCTTGGCGGCAGCACCCTGGTTCTCGTGGCGCGGGAGCTGGCGTGGAAGCAGCCTGCCCTGGCCCGGCTCACCCTGTCCGCCCGGCTGCGGGCGTCCTGGGAGCTCTCAGGGCCCGGGGACCCGGGGTTTGGCCTGGCGCTGCTGGCCGGCTGCGCGCTGGTCGGCCTGGTCCTGCTCGCGAGCGCCCTAGTTCGACTCGGCGACCCGGCGGTAGACGGCGGCGGTCAGCTCGGCAGTGCGCCGCCAGGTGAAGGCGCGGGCGTGGCGGCGGCCGGCCTCGGTGTCGCCGGGGGAGGCGAGCAGCTCGAGGATCGCCTCGGCGAGGTCGTCGGCGAAGGCGTCGCGACGTCCCGCCTGCCGGACCAGCCGCACCGGACTGCCCACGGCGGTGGGCTGCCGGTCGAGCAGGGCGCCGGTGACCTCCCGGACGGTCGGGATGTCTGCGGCGACGACCGGGACACCGGCGGCGAGCGCTTCCAGGGGCGGTAGCCCGAATCCCTCGTACCGGGAGGGGAAGCACAGCACGCTCGCCCCGGCGACGGTGGACCGCAGCCGCTCGGCGTCCAGATAGCCCGCGGTCACCACGCTGCCGTCGGGCATGTCGGCGACGTCAAGGGTCGGACCCCAGCCGGGCGGGCCGACGAGGACCAGCGGCGGGGCGTCCACAGTCACCGCGTGCAGCCGGCGCACCGCCTCCAGCAGCACCGGCAGGTTCTTTCGCGGCTCCACAGATCCGACGAACAGCAGGTAGCGCTCGGGCAGTCCGTGCGCACGCTTCCAGGCCGCGTCCGGGGCGGGCGTGGTGAACCAGGCATCCTCCACGCCGAGCGGTGTCGGGGTGACGAGCGCGGGGTCGAGCCGATAGGCGGTGATCACCTCCTCGGCGACGGCTCGGCTCGGTGTCAACACCGCGGACGCGCGTCGCAGGCCGCGGGGGACCAGCTCGGTGTAGCGGGCGGAGGCGGCGCTGACGGTGTCCGGGGTGCGCAGGTAGGACAGGTCGTGGACGGTCAGCACTCCGCGGGCCCGGCGCAGCGGCGGCAGCACGAAGTTGGTGCCGTGCACGACGTCGGCCGCACCCGTCAGCCATTCGACCGGCGGCTGGTCGCCACGGATCCAGGACTCCTGCAGCAGGCGGGCCGGGGCCCGCCGCACCGCCGGGAGCACGCCGCCGGGCAGGGCGGCGGCGAGCTCGTCCGCCCCGCGCCAGGTGAACGCCGTCGCGGCCAGTTCCCAGGACGCCTCGGCGGCGAGCCGGGCGAGGCCGGCGAGCAGGTGCTCGGTGTAGCGGCCGACGCCCGTGCGCGGGCCGAGCAGCGGCGTGCCGTCGAGCACGATCCTCATCCGGCCGCCCTGCTCAGCTCTGGTAAAGGTGGTGGCGGGCGGCGATGTCCGACCACTGGCCGGCGAACGCCGCGTCCGAGAAGGTCGCGGCCCGCCGGGTCGCCGCGGTGGCGAGCCGGGAGCGCAGGCCGTCCTCGGCGGCGAGGCGCCGGGTGAAGGAGGCGACCTGCTCCGGGCCGGTCCACCGATAGCCGTCGACGCCGTGGCGGACGATCTCCCGCTGCCCGGCCCGGTCGATGACCACGGGTACGCAGCCGCCGGCCATCGCCTCGACGGTGGTCATGCCGAAGTGCTCGGCGGTCCAGGGGCGGCGTCGGTCGTCCTCGCCGTAGCCGGTCGCCGACCAGAACACCGAGCTTGTCGACAGCAGCCGCTCCACCTCGGCACGCGGCGCGTTGGGGTGCAGGCGCACGGGCAGCCCGGCGCCGGCCGCCCGGACCTGCTCCAGGTAGGGCGCCTGCGAGTCCTCGCAACCGCCGACGACGTGCATCTCCCAGCCGGGCAGGTCCCCCGCGCGGGACAGCTCGCCGAACCACTGGACCATCTCCAGCTGGCGCTTCGCGTGCCCGAGCCCGGGGGCGAAGAACCGCCCGACGGTGATGACCGCCTTCTCCCGGACCGGCGCCGGCGTCAACCGGTCGACCTGGATCGGCGGGAACAGCACGTCGGCGTCGCGTTTCCACAGCCGGCGGATCCAGCCGCGGGTGAACTGCGAGTTCGCCATGACGACGTCGTAGCCGTCGAGGTAGGCGAGGTCCGCCGGGTCGCGCAGCAGCCAGGGGAAGCGCAGCGGCAGCCGGGCGATCGGCCCCTCGTCGCCGTCGGTCACCCGCGGCCGGCTCACCGCGACGCCGAGTTCGCGCACGTCCGCCTCCCCGGGGGAGAACGCGTCGCTGACCAGCGTGAGCTCGGTACCGTCGGCGGACGGCGGCAGCGGCACCTCGAAGGGGGCGAAGTCCGGGCCGATCTCCAGCTTCGCGAGCACCCCGCCGGCCGCGTCGAGCACGCGCAGCGACGTCCCGGACGGCGCGCCGGGGCGGCCGATGTCGGCACGCAGGGTGCGACGGTCGCCGGGGCTGACGGCGAGGATGCCCGAGCCGTTCGTCCAGGTCCACTGGCGACGCCGGCCACCCTCCGGCGGGTACCAGCCCTGACCGAAGCTGATCGCCGGGCGCACCCCGCGCAGGATCGGGCCCGCCGTGCGCACCGCGGCCTTGCGCCAGGCCGCCATGTCGTGGTCGAACGGCGTCGGGAAGAAGCACAGGTACGCCGAGCGGCGGGACTCCGGCGCGATCCGGCTCATGTACGAGCCGTTGACGAACAGGTCGTAGTCGGCGGACAGAGCGGCGATGGCCTGCTCGCCGCGGTCGGGCAGCCGGACGTAGCGGCAGCCGGACAGGTCGAGCCCCAGGTGGCTGCCGAGCCGGTCGAGGTCGACGTCGGAGTGCCCGAGGATCTCGACGTCGGCGCCGTCGCTCGCCAGTACCTGGGCGATCATGCCGTTGTGGCGCTCACCCCCGCCCATCGAGTGCCAGAACCGGTTGTAGACGGCGGCCCGCACCCCGCGCGCCGGACGGTCGGCGGCGTCCTGTGGCGCGTCGGTGGAGCTCATCGGGAGACCAGCCAGCTCTGCAGGCTGCCGCGCCGTTCCGCGGCGGTGGCGCCGATCTCCCGGCGGGCCCGCAGCATCGCCGGCAGCAGTCGCAGGTAGGAGCCGAAGACCCGCAGCCGCAGCAGGGTCGGGCGGACCGCGGGCCGGCTGCGCGCCTGCCACGCCTGGCGCAGCGTGCGCACCGCGATCGACGCGGTGGTCAGCGGGTAGCGCACCGCCGCGGACAGCGCGAGCAGCGCCGAGGCGTCCTTGGTGAGCATCAGCAGCCGGTTGCGGTCGGTGTGGAAGACGAACAGCGGCGACCACTCCACGCTCGACGCCGAGTGGATGTGACGCAGCACCGCCCCCGGCACGTAGCGGATCGCGTACCCACGGGCCCGGATCCGCCAGGACAGGTCGGTGTCCTCGTAGTAGAGGAAGAACGCGTCGTCGAACCAGCCGAGCTCGTGGCCGAGGGCGGAGCGCATCGCCATCCCGTTGCCGCAGGCGGTGAAGACGTCCTCCGACTGGTCGAACTGGCCGGTGTCGACCTGCTGGTAGCCGCGGTCGGCGCCGTAGCCGTCGGCCAGGACGATCCCGCCGACGTTGTTGATCACGTCGACCCGGGGGGCCTCGCCACCGACGGTGAGCGTCACCGTGGTCGACTCGGGGCCCACCGCGAGCTCGGCGCACCCGCCGTCGGCCTCGCCGGTGGGGCCGTCCCAGCTCAGGGTGACCTGCTTGCGCGACTCCGCCGCCCAGGTGAAGCCGAGGGTGACCGGGCCGCCGTCGGGGATCGGCACGCAGAGCTCGCCGTCGCCCCGGGTCCAGAAGTACGGGTTCTTCGGCGGTCCCTCCGCACCGTAGGTGAGCTTCTCCCACAGCACCTCGCGCAGCGCCTCGCGCCCGTCGACGGTCACCGAGGAGACGCGGACGCCGAGCTCGCGGGAATCGTGCGGGCCGGGGACGAAGGTCGGCGTGTGCAGCCGGATCCGCAGGAACCGGGGCAGGAAGACGACCTTGCCGGTGGTGGCGCCCAGGTGCCGGCCACCCGGCGAGTCGAAGGGCGCCAGCAGGTTCGCGATCCACGTCGGCTCGGGGATGGCGTCGTTGTTCACCAGCACCGCGTACGGGGTGGTGACCTGGCGCAGCGCGAGGTTGTTGCCACCGGCGAAGCCGAGGTTGCGGTCCGAGGCGACGACCCGGACCCAGGGGAAGCGCTCGGCGAGCAGCTCCCGGGACCCGTCCGAGGAGGCGTTGTCGACGACCCAGGTCTCGAAGGTGAACCCCGCCTCCTGCTTGGCGATGCCGTCGAGACACGCCGGCAGCAGGTGCGCGCCGTTCCAGTTGACGATCACCACGGTGGCCATCGGCTCGGCCGGGGCCGACGCCTCCGGGTTGGTCTTCTCCGCCTGGTCTGTCATCCGCGCAGCCTCGCCTCGTAGTCGACCTTGAGAAGTCCGTCCGCCTGCGGACCGGTGACGCCGAACAGCTCGTCGAATCGTCGTGTCGTCACCGGGGCGCCGGTGGCGGCGTCCGAGACGTGGACCTTCAGGGCGAACGCGCCGAGCAGCTCGGGCAGGTGCGGAACGGAGAAGTCGACCACGTGCCGCCCCGGCCCGAGCCGGAAACCGCCGGGTGGCGCCTCCATCATCCAGATCGGCACCTCGCTCTGCCCGACAATGTACGTATGCAGGTAGACGTGCTCGGGCGCGCCTTCGGTCACGTCCAGCTCGACGCTGACGGTCAGCGGCTGACCCGGGTCGTACTGCACCATCGGCAGGCCCCTGGGCTCGGGGCTGAAGGTCACCGACTGGGGACGGACGGTGGCGTACTGCCAGTCGACCGGGCCCTCGGCGGGCAGGCTGCCGAGCTTCTGGCGCAGCAGCTTGGTGCCGACGGCGGGCTGCCCGTCGAAGATCAGCGAGCCGGACTCCAGGACGAGGACCCGGTCGCACATGTTCTCGATGAGGTCCAGCGAGTGCGTGACGAACAGGATGGTGCGCCCCTGCGCCCTGAACTCGGCGATCTTGGCGAGGCACTTGCGCTGGAACGCCTCGTCGCCGACGGCGAGGACCTCGTCGACGAGCAGCACGTCCGGGTCGACGTGCACGGCGACCGCGAAGCCGAGGCGGACGTACTGGCCGGACGAGTAGTGCTTCACGTCATCGTCGATCTTGTGCCGTAGCTCGGCGAAGTCGACGATCGAGTCGAAGAGGCGGTCGATCTCCCGCTTGGACAGCCCGAGCAGCGACGCGTTGAGGTAGACGTTGTCGCGCCCGGACAGCTCGCCGTTGAACCCGGCGCCGAGTTCGAGCAGTGACGCGATCCGCCCCTGCACCGAGACGTTCCCGCCGGTCGGGCGCAGGATTCCGGCGAGGACCTTGAGCAGTGTGGACTTTCCGGAGCCGTTGGCGCCGGCGAGGCCGACCGTCTGCCCGCGCCCGATCGTCACGTCGATGTCGCGCAGCGCCCAGAAGTCGTCCCCGGCCGCGCCGCCGCGCCGGACGAACCGTTCCTTGAGGCTCGTCGCGCGGGCGCGGCCCGAGACGAACCGCTTGCTTACCCCGGTGGCCTGGATGACAACCGGGGCGCCGGGGGCGGGCGCGCCGTGGCCGGGCACGCCAGCGGCGTCGGTGGTACCGAACCCGCCCGGCCCGGGCGCGCCGTTCGGCCCGGGTGTTCCGTACTGCCCGGGCGGCGCCATGTCGAGCCCGGTCGCGGTGGGCGGGGCCGGGTAGGCGTCGCCGTGGCCGAGGGCGGGATAGCTCGGCTGCTCCGGCGGTGGCGCCACACCCGGGTAGGCCGGGGTGCCGGCCGCCGCGGCGCCCTGCGCCGGGTCGTCCTGGTGGGTGGGGGAACGCCGCCCCGACGGCGGGAAGGCCGAACCGCGCTGGTACGCGGACGAGTGTCGGGCCACTGCAACTCCTTGCTGACCGCCGGGGGCGTCCTGCCATGATCGCACCACGGCCGGCGCGCTGACTCCGGGGGCTGGCGGCGCCGGGACCAGGCCTGGTCCCCGCCGCGCACCCGTCTACAGATCCTCGGCGAAGTCCGCCTGCATGGTGCGGAACACGTGCAGCCCGAGCCACAGCAGGACGAGCGAGATCGCGCCGGCGATGGCGAGATGCTCCAGATAAAAGGTGTATCCCGGATGCGCCAAAATGTTCGATGACCCGGTGGAGCTCCCGGCGGGCGGCTGGTAGCCGGCGGGCAGGTGGTAGATCGCCCGCTGGAACGAGATCACCACGACCGCCATCGGATTGAGCAGGTACACCCAGGTCCAGTCATGCAGCCGGTTCTGGATGAGGCCGAAGGCGTAGACCATCGGGTTGAGCCAGAACCATGCCAGCAGTGCGACGTCGAGCAGGTGCGAGGTGTCCCGGTAACGCACGTTGAGCGCGCTGACCAGCAGCGACAGCGCAACGGTGAAGGTCAGCGCGACGGCGCCGGCGGGGACCAGGAGCAGCAGCCCGGGACCGATCAGGCTGTAGCCGAGGATGACGATCACTACGAACAGCACGGCCAGCTGGAGCAGGAAGTGCACCGCGGCGAACCCGACCGCCGACAGCGGGAGCACGGCGAGCGGGAAGCGCACCTTCTTCACGAGGTTCGCGTTCGCGACGACGGCGCCGCACGCCGACGACACGCTTCCCGAGAAGGCGTTCCAGATCAGCAGCCCGGACATCAGGTAAATGCCGAACCGGGGAATACCCGACTTGAGCACGATCTGGAAGACGAAGGTGTAGACGACAAGCAGGAGGAGTGGATTCGCCAGCGACCAGGCAAAACCCAGGGTCGACCCCTTGTACTTGACCTTCAGGTCCTTACGGACAAGATTGCGCAGCAGCTCCCAGCGGACCTTCGTCTGGGCGCGGCTGCGTCGCGCGAGCCGGCTCGCGTCTCCGGAGCGCCCGGGATGCCCCGGGCCGGGCGCCGGTGGGGAACCGGGGGCCATCGGACCACCGGCCGGCAGCGCCGCGTCCGTCAGATGTGACACGGCCGACTCCTCCCGAAGCGGAGAGGGCTGGGTCGCCGTCCGCGGGCGCCGCGTGGCTGCAGCTGCACCTGTCCGCTCCTCACTCGACGCTTGACACGAGGCCGGCTGAGCCGGCAGGGCCGACCGAGCCGACAGAGATGCGACAGTACCGAGAACCGCCGCGGACTTGGCGTGGGGCGGGGCGACGCCGGTCCGGATGGGTTCCGGCCACCCTTGTGGCTACCATCAGTACTATCCTGACTACGGCCGATCTGGATGCGGTGGTGGGCGGTCCGCCGATGGTGAATAACCAATGGTGGATGAGGACGGACCGGTCCGAGTCTCGTCAGAATGATGACGCTACCGCGCGGGCGAGTGCGCGGCGACGCCGCCCCGGATCGTCCCCGACGGCTCCGGCCCTGTGCCCGCTCTCATGGCGGGTTGGGTCTCAGTGCGCGTTCGAGGGCGTGATGTTCCGGTGTTGACCGATGGTCCGGTGGTTGGCGTCCGCAACGGGGTTCATAGTATCTACCCGTCCATCTGGCTTCGGCCGGCCGATGTCGCGCGGGATTACCGCCGTCTGGCATGCCGTCGGGGCCGACCCGGCGGAGGCGGCCGCTCACGGCCGCATGGAGAGGACGGCCGTGTTCACCGACGTCCGACTACGCGAAGTGTGGTCGCATCTGGAGTCGGGCGGGGCACAGGCCCTGACTCTCGATGTCTTTGACACCCTGCTCTGGCGCATGGTTCCCGAACCCGCGCACGCCTTCGTGCTGCTCGGCCACCGGCTCGCCGACGCGGGGCACCTGCCGCCGAGCGTCTCGCCCGGGGAGTTCGCCCGGCTGCGGGTGCACGCCGAGCACGTCGCCCGGCTGCACGCCCATGACATGCGGGGCACGCACGAGGTCCGCCTCGACGAGATCTGGCAGACGCTCATGCCCGCGCTGCCCGGCACCGCCGGAGCGCAGGACCTGCTCGACGCCGAGGTCGCCGTCGAGCGGGAGCTGTGCCGGGCGGACCTCGCCGTGGTGGAGCTCGCCGAGCTCGCCATGACCAAGCTCGGCCTGCCGGTGTACCTCCTCTCGGACACCTACTTCTCCGCCAGCCAGCTCGAGCGGCTGCTCAACCGGCCGGAGCTGGCCGGTGTGCAGTTCACCCGGATCTTCACCTCGTCCGACGCCGGTACGTCCAAGAGCGACGGACTGTTCCAGCACATGCTCGCCGCCTCCAACCTGCAGCCCTCCCGGGTCGTCCACCTCGGCGACCACCCCGTCGCCGACGTCGAGGGCGCCCGCGAGCACGGGTTCGTCGCCATCCACTACCCGAAGTACGCCGGCTCCCTGCGCCAGACCCTCGAGCTCGAGGGACTGCGGAACCAGCCCAGCGACGACCTGCCGATCGACGCCGTCGACGGTGACTACGGCATGACCGCCCTGCGGGCGCGGTCGCTGCACCGCTCCGACGCCGCCGCCGTGCCCGCCGGCCTGCGCCGGTACTGGGAGACCGGGGCCACCGTGTTCGGCCCGGTGTTCGCCGGTTTCGCCGAGTGGGCGGTGGAGCGTGCCCGCGACTTCGGCGCCGACCACATCCACTGCCTGATGCGCGAGGGCGACTTCCTGTCCCGCCTGCTCGTCGACCCGGGGGAGGACATTGGTGTCACCACCTCCACCCTCTGGGCATCCCGGCAGGTGTGTGCCCTCGCGAACGTCTTCGAGGGCAGCCCCGACGAGCTGAAGAGCTTCCTGGTCCGCCGGCACGCGCCGAGCGTCGGCCAGCTGCTGCGCCAGCTCGGGGTCCGGCTGGAGAACGTCGCCGGCATCTCCGCGCTCGCCGACCGCCGACTCGACGTGCCCGGCCTGCTCGACGACACCCTTGAGGCGCTCTGCTCGGACGAGCGGATCCGCAGCGAGATCGTGCTGACGGCCACCCGGCTGCGTGAGCGCTACGTCCGCTACCTGGACAGCCAGCTGCCGGAGGCGGGCCGGATCGTCCTGCTCGACCTCGGCTGGGGCGGCACCATCCAGGCCCTGCTGACCCGGCTGCTCGCCTCCACCGGCCGCCGCCTGGACATCCTCGGCCTGTACCTGGCGACGAACCAGGCCGCCATGACGCACCGCCTGGCCGGCCTGGAGCTGGAGGGCTACGTCGCCTCCGGTGGGCAGCCGGAGATGCTGGCCAACCAGCTCATGCGCAGCCCCGAGGTGCTCGAGCAGCTGTGCATGCCCGACGTCGGCTCGCTCGTCTCGTTCGACGAGATGAGCAACCCCGTGCTCAGCATCGACCGGACCTCGCGCACCCAGGTCGCCCAGCGTGCCGCCGTGCAGGACGGCATCCTGGCCTTCCAGCGGGAGTGGCTGCGCTACCGGCGTTCCGAGACCGCCATGCCGTCGCTGGCCTCCTCGGGCGCCCGGGCCGCCGGGCTGCGCACGCTGACCCGGTTCATCGCCCGCCCGACAGCCGCGGAGGCCGCCGCCTTCGGCTCCTGGGCGCATGACGACAACTTCGGCTCGGACTCCACCGAGGGCCTGCTGCCGCCCGAGCTCGTGCGCCGCATGCCGTACCTCACGCCGGCGGACATCGACCGGATCTCCATGCGGGAGCTGTACTGGCCGGCCGGCGTCGCCGGGGTCGCCAACCGCCCGCTGGCCGTGATCAGTGGGCTGGCCGCCGCTGCCGGGGTGCCGCCCGAGGAGGTCTCGCCGGAGGCCGCCGCCGGCCCCGTGGAGGTCTACGTCGACACCGGCGCGGACTTCGTCAACGGGCCGAAGGAGACCGCGCTCACGCGCTCGGCCCGGGACGGCCTCTCCCTGGTCCGGCTCAGCCTGGAGGCGGTCGGCGCCCGCCGGGTCCGCATCGACCCGGCCGGCCGTCGCGGTCTGCTGCGCCTCGACTGGCTGACGATCTCCTTCCATGTGAACAACCTGGCCGAGCCGTACAAGGTGACCATCACCTCGCTGGACGACCCGGCGCAACAGCTTGCCCTGCTTGGCCTGCGGCTTCTCCAGCCGAACCTGGCGGAGATCGTCGGCGACGATCCACAGTTCATCTACACCATCGATCTGGCCTCGCAGCCGCAGCTGGCTGGGGTCTACGCTCTCGATGTCGAGATGGCCTTCGGCTGGATGGGGATCCGGGGCGATCCGCTGGCCCTGCCCGCCGAGAGCCCGATCCGCGACGGGCTGCCGGTCCGGGCTGCCCGCAAGATCCGGCGGGAGCTGGGAGGGCTGCGGTGACCGAACAGGCGGACCCTGGCGCTGACGACCGTGCCGGGTCGGCCGCCGGGGGCGGCGCGCCGGTGGCCGGTCAGGACGGCGCCGAGCCCGGCGGGGCACTGCCCGTCCGCCGCCCCAGCTCGAGCCGTGACCGTGACCGTGACCGTGAGCACGACCATGACCGCAGCCACCGCGGCGCGGTGGACGGTCAGGCCGTGCGAGGTCCGTTCGAGGTCCGGGGCGGCTCCGACCGCGCGGTGTCACTGCCACCGCTGACCCCCCTGTCGCGGCCTTCCAGCAGTTCCGACGACGACCCCCTCATCCGATCGGCCGGTGCCCGGCCATTCGCCGCCGCTGCGGCCGCGGCGGCGGCCCGCGCCGCGGCCGAGGCCGCGATCCGCGGCGGGCTGGATCCCGCTGCCCACGGGCTCACCCCTGCGGACCCGCCCGCCGGGCTCGGCGTCCAGGGCCGCACCGGACCGCGCGCCACGCGTGGGCCCGAGTCCGTTTCCGAGGACGAGCCGGGCGTCACCTCGCACCTCACCTTCCCCGGCGTCGACGAGCCCGCGCCGCGGACCGATGCCGATACCTGGACAGACCCTGGCGGGCGCGACGATCCGGGCGCGCGAGCCGAGGCCGGCGCGCGCCTCGACGCCGGCTCCTGGCCGGATCCGGGCACACGGACCGATGCTGGCACGTGGACGACCGATGCTGGCACGTGGACGACCGATGCCGGTACGTGGACCGAGGGCGGTAGGCGCCTCGACGCGGACACGTGGCCGGGTCTGGCTGGGCGGTCCGGGACCGGTCCCCGGGCGCGGACCGGGGTGCCCGCCGCCCACGAGGAGACCGCGGGCGGCGGCCCGTTGGCGTCGGAGGATGAGGGTGAGGTCCGGGACAGCTTCGCGGAGCTTGCCGCCGACTTCGCCGTCGGCGGCACGGTCACCGCGGGCCCGGCCGGGACGGATGTCCTGGCTGCCGACATCGCCACATCGCCTCGCGCCACGGGTGGTGCGGCCGCCGCGACGGGGCCCGGCGCGCGTGGGTCCAGCTCGGGTGGTCCGGCGCAGGAGACCGCAGCCTCAGGTGACCCGGCCCTGGGTGACCCGGCGCCGGGCCGGCTCGCGGGTGGCGTCGGCGCAGCCGCGGATGCCTCCGTGAGCGTTCCCGCATCCGGCGGCTTCGCCCCTGACGTTCCTGAGACCCTCAGCTCCGCGGCAGCCGGGTCGTCGTCGGCGGGTTCGTCCGGGACGGGATCGACCTCGGCGGGCTTGTTCCGATCGACCTCGGTTGGATCGTCGGTGTCGGGATCGCCGGTGGTGGGGTCGCCGGGCGCGGGGGATGCCGGGGTCGGGATCGCCGGTGGTGAGCTGACCCGTCAGGGCGATCATGCCGTGGAGGTCGAGGAGGCCGCCACGCCGACGCTCGCCCCGTTACTGCTGCACTCGCTGGCCGACCTGCGCGAGATCTGGGTGCCCCTGATCGAAGCCTCGGGCGCGCGCAGCGTCGCGGAGATCGGGTCGGAGAGCGGCGTCACCACCTCGCTGCTCGTGGACCTGCTCCGCCGGGGCGGTGGCGGCCGGCTGCTGGTCGTCGATCCGGACCCCGGCGTCGAGCCGACCTCCGGCGGCGGGTTGGACGTCCAGGTCATCCGTGGGTACAGCCCGCAGGCGCTGGACGGCCACGCCCCCACCGACGCCTACCTCATCGACGGCGACCACAACTACGCCACGGTGAGCGGCGAGCTCGCCGCGATCGCCGAGGCGGTGGGCCGGTTCGGCCGCTCTTACTTCCCGATGGTGATCCTGCACGACGTCGGCTGGCCGGCGGGCCGCCGCGACCAGTACTACGCGCCCGACCGGATCCCCGAGGACAGCCGTCAACCGCACTCCTGGGACGTCGGTGTCGAGGTCGACAACGGCGGCGTCGTGAAGGGCGGCTTCCGCGGGATGGGGGCGTTCGCCTGGGCCCTGACCGAGGGCGGTCCGCGCAACGGCGTGCGCACGGCGATCGAGGACTTCATCGCCGGCCAGCCCGAGCTGCGCTTCTTCACGATGGCGCCGATCTTCGGGCTCGGCGTCATCGTCGACCGGCGCGCGCCCTGGGCCTGGCGGGTCGCGGACCTGCTCACCCCCTGGGTGTCGAACCCGCTGCTGTCCCGCCTGGAACGCAACCGCCTCGACCTCTACCTGCACGTGCTGCGGCTGCAGGATTCCGCGGCGGCGGTCGCCCGGGCTCGCCAGCGCGAGTGGGCCCGGCTCGACGAGGATCGCAGCCGCCTCGCCGCGGTCGAGCTCGAGCAACTGGCCCGCATCGGCGAACTGGAACAGCAGCTCGCCGAGGCCCGCCAGCGCGAGGCCGAGCGGGACCGGCAGGCGACCTCACGGGGCCGCCCCACCGCCGACGCCCCGCGCCTCACCCAGGTCGCCCGGCTCGCCGGCTCGGCGCTACGGGCCCGGCTCGGGCCGACCGGTCAGGACCGCCTCGCCCGGGTCCAGACTCACATTTCCGACAACGGCAAGAACCTCCCCGCCCTGCGGCGGCGATCCGCGCCCTCGCCGGAGAGAGCCTCCGACGGAGGTTGACGAGATGCTGGCCGCACCGATGCGCGCTTCTCGGAGACCGCGCATCGGGCGCAGGGCTACCTGGACGATGCGGTGACCGCACAGGACTGTGGCGCCTTCATGGACCACGCGATTCACGTTCTGCCGAAGGGGCAATGTGTGGCGGCGAGGAGGGTGGCGGCTGCTTATGTCAGGTCCGGAGTGTCTGACGTGAAGGTGAAGGACTGGGGTCCGTGCTATCCGCTGCCCTCCCATGCCGGCAGCCTCAGGATGTGTCAGAGCTCGGACGGACACCTGCGGATATTTATCCAGGAGATCGACAGGCCGGCCGCCTCCACTCGCCGAGGAGCCGCCTCCCACAGCAGTGTTCCGCCGCCGAGCCTGGACGAGGAAGCCTCCAGCGCCAGCGGGTGAGGGATTGCCGAAACCTTGCCGAATCCACGTTCCTGACGTTGGGTGCCGACCCGACTTCTGTCCTGGGGATCGCGATCGCCTGAGGGCGGGTGTCTGGGCGCGATCGCGGCCGGACGCGGTGAGCCCATAGACGGCTCAGCAGACGGGCTGGTAGGGGACGTCGGAGATGTAGCGTCGCCATTCCGCGGCGCTGATCTGCTTCGACGGGTCGGCGCAGGCGGCGGCGATCAGGCTGGCGTCGTCGACGCGGCTGATCCGCACGGTGTAGTCGTCGCTGGCGGTGGCAATGCCGGAGCCGTCCGGGGGCCAGACCAGAGCCTGGATCCAGTCGCCGTGGCCGTTGATCGTGCCGACGGACGGGGGGCGGCCGGGGCCGCTGACGTCCCACAGGTGCACGGTCGTGTCCCAGCCGGCGGTGGCCAACGTCCGGCCGTCCGGGCTGAAGGCCAGGTCGAACACCCATTTCTCGTCCGCCGGGAAGGACGCCACCGCCTTGGGTCGGGACGGGTCGGCGATGTCCCACAGCCGGGCCGTGCCGTCGTACCCGCCGGTGGCCAGCCGTCGGCCGTCGGGGCTGAACGCCACGGTCCAGACGTAGTCCGTGTGCGCGGTGATGGCCGCGAGCGGACGGGGATGGCGGGGGTCGGCGATGTCCCAGAGCCGGGCGGTGCGGTCGGCACTCGCGGTGGCCAGGAGTCGTCCGTCGGGGCTGAAGGCGACCTCGTTGACCCAGCTGGTGTGCCGGTCGAGCACGGACAGTTCGCGCGGGTGGCGCGGGTCGGTCATGTCCCACAGCCGGGCGGTGTTGTCGTAGCCGGAGGTGGCGAGGATCCGGCCGTCCGGGCTGAACGCGGCGTCGAGCACCCAGCCGTCGTGCCCGAGGATCACGGACAGCTGTACGGGGTGCCGCGGGTCGCTGACGTCCCACACGATGGCCGACCGGTCGTAACTGACCGTCGCGAGGAGCCGGTTGTCCGGGCTGAAGGCGGCGTCGAGCGCCCAGGAGCGGTGCGCCTTCAGGGTGGCGAGCCGCTGCGGATGGGTCCGGTCGGCGATGTTCCAGAGCTGGACGGCGTCGTCGGCACCGGCGGAGGCGAGCAGCCGCCCGTTCGGGCTGATGTCGACGCCGAGCGCCGACGCGGTGTGGCCGGGCAGCACGGTCGCCGTCGCCGCGGCGAAGGAGGTGCGCAACGCCGCCCGAGCCTCCCGCACCGGGCTGATTCGGTAGGCGGCCAGCGACAGGCGGGCGGCGAGATCGGTGTCGGAGTTGCGCACGGCCTCCGCCGCGAGGGCGACCCGGGCCGCCGTCTCCTGCTGGCTCGGCCGCACCTCACCACCGGAGGTGAGTGCCAGCGGCACGAGCGCGATGATCAGCAGCACCGCGAGCACCGGCGCGGCGAGCAGCGCGATCCGGCGTCGGCTCCACCGCCTGCTGGGCCGCGTCGCCCCGTCCCGGGTGGATGCGCGGGCCGATCCACCCGCCGCCGGCCAGGCCGCCGAGCCGCCCACACCGGCGAGGACATCCGGGCCGGCCGCGTCCGGACGGGACTCACCGACGCGCGGGAAGCCATCGCTGGCACGCGCATCGATCACACGCGCCCCGGCTCCGGGCCCGGCTCCGGCCTCGGCGCCGCTGACGTGGGCAGGGACGTGGGCGGGGTTGGTCTGCTGGGGTGCGACCTGACCGGCGGTGTCCAGGTGGAGATCGTCGCGGTTGGAGCGCGCCTGCACCGCGGAGACGCCCGCCCGATCGGCAGGCCCCGGGACCGGTGGGGCGCCGTCGGCCGCCGCCGGTCGCGGAGGCGGACCGGAGCCGCCCGTCCCGGTATCGGAGCGCTGGGGCGGTGCCACGATCGGGATCGACGAGTGCAGGACGCGGGTCAGATCCGGGTCGGGGTGCGTCGACGGGCCCATTCCGACCAGGCGGAGGAACAGCTCCTGCGCGGTCGGCCGGGCGGCCGGATCCTTGCGCATCGCCTCCTCGACGATCGGCCGCAGCGCCGGGTCGAGCCCGTCGAGGAGCGGCTCCCGGTGCACGACCCGGTAGAGCTGGACGGGTGTCGGGCCGTCGCCGAAGGGAAACGAGCCGGTGCCCGCGTAGGTGACGAGCCCACCCCAGGCGAACACGTCCGCGGGCGCGGAGACCGGCTCGCCGTTGGCCTGCTCCGGGGCCATGAACGCCGGGGTGCCGATCCGCTGGATCTCCTGGCTGAGCATCGTCTGGGCGTCCAGCGCCCGCGCGATCCCGAAGTCGATCACTCGGGGGCCGAGGGAGGACAGCAGCACGTTCGACGGCTTGAGGTCGCGGTGCACCATGCCGGCGCCGTGAATGGAGGTCAGCGCCGCCGCCACGCTCACCGCCAGGCGTTCTAGGTCGGCGGAGCGCAGCGGACCTTCCGCCGCCACGCTCTGGGCCAGGGTGGGCCCATCGATGTATTCGGTGACCAGGTACGGCAGACCATCGGGGGGATCGACGACGTCCAGCACCTCGGCCGTGCAGAAGCGGGCCACCCGGCGCGCGATGTCGGCCTCCCGCCGGAACCGGGCGCGGAACTCGGGTACCCGGGCCAGGTCGGGCCGGATCACCTTGGCCGCGACGAGCCGGCCCGCGTAGCCGGGGGCGTTCGGCCGGCCCCGGCCGAGGAAGACGGTGCCCATGCCGCCCTCGCCGAGCCGGCCCAGCAGCTCCACCCGATCGAGATCCACCGGGTCGTCCCGCTCGAGGGGCGAGACCGGAGCACCCGCTCCGGGGCCACTCCCACCGGTCATCGCACCTCGACCGGTCGGGGTGACCAGCGGGTCGGCCGCTCCGGCCGGGGCACCGGCTCCGGAGGTGGCGGGGCCGCGCGGGGCGGCGACCGGTGCGGGGGCGACGGAATGCTGAGCCGGCGCCATGGCGTCTGCCGGTGCCGCACTCCCAGTCGGTGCCGCACTCCCAGTCGGTGTCACAGTGCCAGTCGGTGTCACAGTGCCAGCTGGTGAGGCTGTGCCAGCTGGTGAGGCTGTGCCAGCTGGTGAGACGGTGCCAGCTGGTGAGACGGTGCCAGCTGGTGAGACGGTGCCAGCTGGTGAGACGGTGCCAGCCGGTGAGACGGTGGAGTCGGGGTCCGGCGCGGGCGGTGGCGGAGTTGGGGGCGTCATCGCCCCTGCCCCGCCCGTCTCCCGCTTTCGGCGCACGATTCCCCCCGAGCTGAGACGGTCGGCCGTGCGGACGCCGTGCGCGGTCACCATCTCATGATCCGACGGTCCCGGCGGTGGGTGGCTTCGCGGTCACCCACCCAGGTCCGGGATCGAGGTAAGTCTGCCGCCGCCCGCAGGGTTGTGCACGCTGCGCAGTGGATATCGACGCAATGTCCGCCGCTTGTCAGCCGGCCTGATCAGGAAGGGTGCTGGTCACGTCGCTGGGAGCTCAGCCGGCCTGATCAGAGACGGTGCTGGTCACGTCGCTGGGAGCGGAGTCCCCGCCGCGACCGGCGTTGCCGGCTTCCGCTCGCAGGGGCCCGGGGGCGCCGCCGGCGTAGGCGATGGAGCTTGCGCCGAGGGTGCCTGCGGGTGTGCCAAGGCTGGCGATGGGACTGGTGTCGCTCGCAGCGGCGGAGCCGCCGGAAGACGCGGAGCCGCCGGAAGACGCGGAGCCGCTGGGAGACGCGGAGCCGCTGGGAGACGCGGAGCCGCTGGGAGACGCGGAGCCATGGGGGGACGCGGAGCCGCGGCGGGCTGCACCGAGTCGCCGCTGCCGCCGAAGTGCGGGCGGCGAGGCGGTGGGCGACTCCGGCCGCGCCGGGTCCGGCGCGGCCGATGAGGAGCCCGGATAGGTATCCGGTGTTCCGTCCGTCGGCGGTCCGGCGGAAGTCCGAGCGGCCGCGGCGGAGGTGGCGGCGGCGCGGGCAACGGGCCGGCCGGACCGGCGCGAGGGCCGCTCACCCTCACCGACGACGAGCACCCACAGGCAGAACGCCAGCGTCGTCACCGCAAGCACGCACACGGCGACAGCCATCATCACCAGCGCGGGCTCGGGCCACGGCGACCAGGCCGCCATGTTGGTCCAGGCATCCCCGAGATCACCACTGGACGGTCGCCAGAAGTGCGGGAACACCATCGAGACCGACCAGATCTGCAGGGTGGCCGCGCCGGCCAGGAACAGCAGCGGCATCACCCGCGACAGGTACCGCCCGGTGGCCGCCGCGCCCATCCCGACGCCGATCGCGAGCGAGGCGAGCCCGGCATACAGGTAGCGCCCGGAGATGCCGCTGACGTGGAGGTACTTGTCGAAGTTCTTCGCCGACTGCAGCGTCATCAGACCGAACAGGCCCCAGGTGACCCAGAGCAGGAACAGCAGGTCCACCCGGATCCGCCCGGAGCGGGCCCGGATCAGCGCCAGCGCGAAGAACGCGATGACCAGGGCCGAGCCGGTGCGTACCGGCACCGTCGTCAGGTTGACCTCGAACCAGCCGAACGACCCCCACCAGCGCAGGATCGTCCCGTTGATCAGGATCTCGGTGTAGTCGCCCCAGTCCGCGACGGCGGCGCCGAGCGGGAAGCCGGGGGTCTCGGGCTGGAACGCCTTCCAGCGCACGACGTTGACGACCCACCACCAGCCACCGAGGGCCAGCATGATGATGCCGCCGAGCGCGATCTGCCGCCACGGCACCCGCAGCGCTGCCGCGGACGGCCCCGCCGGCCCCACGTCCGCGAGGCGGAACGGACGGCTGCCCGGATCCTCCTCCTCCGCCCCGACTCGCCCGGACGCACCCTCCCCGGACAGGCGGTTCCCGGACAGGCCGTTCCCGGATCCGGCTGGAGGGGGATCCGCCGCGGTGGCGCCGGGCGTGCCGCGCAGCCTTCGGGCGTCGCGCCGGGCCCGGGACCAGGCGACGACATACGCCAGCGCGGCCATCGGTACCAGCACGATCGCCAGGGACTTCGTCATGAGTGCCAGGCCGACGAACGCACCCGTCCACGCCGCCGTGCGCAGCGTGGTGTCGCCGCACAGCACGTACACGATCGCCACGGTGGCGAGGCCGCCGGTGAGCACGAGCAGGTTGTCGTTGTTGACGCTCGACCCGATGTGCGTGACCTCGGGGATCGCCAGCGGGACGAGCGCGGCGCTGATCCCCGCCACCCGACTGCCGTCGGACAACCGGTGCGCTCCCGCCCACACCAGCAGCGGTAGCGGGGCCACCATCGCCACGCTGACCAGGCGCAGGATGCCGATGATCTCGTCCCAGCGCAGATGGGTGCCACCGTCCGGGATCGCCCTGAGGATCACCGCGTTGACCCAGTAGTACAGCGGCGGGTGCTGGACGATCTGCTGGACGTCGCCCCTGGGCTCGCGCCTGCGGTCCAGCCTCTGCCAGCTCTCCCGCTCGTCGCGTGGGGCCGCCTGGGCGGCGGTGAAGGGGCCGGCGGACAGGTCGCGCTCGCGGGGGGCGTTGCCGTAGGGGGACTCGATGATCGCGCCGACCCCGCCGGCCGTCACGGTGACATCGCCGGGATGGGGCCAGCCGCGGCCCTCGACCAGACGCATGACGGCGTCGACATGATTGGGTTCGTCCGGGGCGTGGTACTGCGGCATCATCACCGACCAGCTGGTCAGCAGCGCGGTGAACAGCAGCGTGATGGCCCAGACGGCGGGCGGGGCGGAGCGCAGGATGCGCCATGGCCGAAAGCGGGCCGGGCTCGCGTCGGCCGTCGCGCGTGGTTCGACGGAGTCACCCAAGGCTGCACGGTCCCATCGGACGAAGGTGCTGTCATGCTACGGACACCCCCTGCCCGTTGACACTGGGGGTACCTGCGACGACAGCCCGTGGGCCGGGTGTCAGCGCCAGGAGTCGATGTGGCCCACGACCTTGGCGGGGGAGCCTGCGACCACCGCCTTGGGCGGCACGTCCCGGGACACGACCGCACCCGCCGCCACGACCGCGCTCTCCCCGATGGTGACACCCTTGAGCACGATCGCACCCGTGCCGATCCAGGCCCGGTCCTCGAGGATGATCGGCCCGCTCATCGGCTGCTCGACGCCGTCGACGACCATCGGGTGGAAGTCGTTGTCGAGCAGTTGGGTGTTCCACGAGACGTTGCAGTAGGCGCCGATCGAGACCCGCTCCCGGACCAGGATCTTGGCGAAGCCGTTGATGTTGGCCCCGGGTGCGAGCTCCAGCACGCCGGAGTCGACCACGACCCGCACTCCCCGCTGCAGCGACACGACGCCCTCGCAGCGCAGCCGGCCCTCGGGATGCACCCGGATGATCGAGGTGTCCCGCTTCGTCGACAGCCCGAACGCGCCCATCCCGACCCGCAGCGCCGCGCCGTCGGCGAACTCGATGCGCTCCCGGCCCTCGATGACGGTCGGCGAACCGATCCAGATCGGCTGGCGGTGGGCCAGCGGGTAGCGCAGCCCGGCCACGAAGGAGCGCGCGGAGGTCTCCCGGGCGGCCCGCAGCGCCCGCACGTGCCGGACGTACTCGCGTAGATCACTTCTGAACGCAGCCACCACCAAACAGTAGGCGCAGGTGTGGCCCACCCCGTGGCCCACCCCGTGGCCGGCGGCGGGCCGCGCCCGGCGCCGTCACGCCCGTAGGCGGACCGGTCGTCGTCCGGCCGGACCCGGCGTGCCACCCTAGGACGGCAGGTCCGTGGGGACGGACCGCGCGACCACCGCCACGGGCCGGCGATCGGAGTGGGGACGACGTCCGGGCCACCGAAGCATCGGCGGGGGCGCCGCCGCCGCGGCGACCACCGCCGGGACGGACCACCGCCGGGCGACGACCGGCGGGAACGACGACCGGGAGCCACACCGACGTGAGTGTCAGCGCCATCCACACACCCGAGCAGCCCGCCAGCGGCACGCCGACCCAGTTCGAGGCGGCCGACGGCCAGGTCGGGCCCGGGCCCGACCGCCCGTACGTCACCATCGTGCTGCCCTGTTACAACGAGCAGGACCACGTGGTGCGCGAGCTGGAGCGCATCTCGTACGCGATGGATGCCAGCGGGTATCCGTACGAGATCCTCGCGATCGACGACAAGTCGACCGACAACACCCTGGCGGTCCTGCGCGACGCCGCCCCGCGCTTCCCGCGGATGCGGATCATGCCGTTCCGCCGCAACGGCGGCTCGGGCACCGCCCGGCGCATCGGCACCCAGGAGGCCCGCGGCTCCATCGTCGTGTGGACCGACGCGGACATGACGTACCCGAACGACCGCATCCCCGAGTTCGTCCGCTACCTCGACGACAACCTCGACGTCGACCAGGTCGTCGGGGCCCGTCTCACCGAGGAGGGCACCCACAAGTGGGCGCGGGTGCCCGCGAAGTGGCTGATCCGGATGATCGCCCAGCGGCTGTCCGGCGTGAAGATCCCCGACCTGAACTCGGGGCTGCGGGCCTTCCGCCGCGAGGTGTCCCTGCCCTACCTGCGGCTGCTGCCGCCCGGGTTCAGCTGCGTCACGACCATCACGATGTCGTTCCTGTCGAACCAGCACCCGGTCGACTACATCCCGATCGACTATGCCAAGCGCGCCGGGACCTCGAAGTTCCACCCGTTCCGCGACGCGCGGCGCTACATCCTGCAGGTGCTGCGGATGGTGATGTACTTCGACCCGCTCAAGGTGCTGATGCCGCTGGCCCTGTGGATCATGGGCCTGGGCTTCGTCAAGCTGATCGTCGACCTGGTCCGCTACGACTTCCACGTGGCCACCTCGACGCTGCTCGCCATCCTGGTCGGGTTCCAGATCGTCGTGCTCGCCCTGATCGGTGACCTGGTCGCGCGCTCGCGCAGCGACACCTGAGGCGCCCGCGCATGCGAGTCGCGATCGTCGGCCCGACCCATCCGTACAAGGGGGGCATCGCCCAGCACACCACCGAGCTCGCCCACCGGCTGGCCGCCCGCGGCCACGACGTGGTGATCGAGTCCTGGTCGGACCAGTACCCGGCCCGGCTGTACCCCGGCGTGCAGCGGGTGGCGGAGCCCGAGATGGAGCCGTTCACGCCGACCCGCTACCCGCTGTCCTGGCGGCGGCCGGACGGCTGGGTGCGGCTCGGCCGGCGGCTGCGGCGCGAGGTCGACGCGGTGGTGCTGGTCGTCGTCACACCGATCCAGGCGCCGGCCTACCTGGCGATCCTCACCGGGCTGCGCCGGGGTGGTCGCGGGCGCGGGCCCGGTCGGCCCCGGGTGCTCGCGCTGTGCCACAACGTGCTGCCGCATGAGCGGCGCGCCGTGGACGAGCCGCTGGTGCGGGCGGTGCTGCGGCGGGTGTCGGCGGTGCTCGTGCACACCCCCGCCCAGGCCGAGCTCGCCACCCGCCTCACGCCGGTGCCGGTCGCCGTCGCCGAGATGGCCCCCCACCTGTGGACGACCCCGGACCAGGTAACCAGCGGCGAGGAGCCACACCGGCGGCTGCTGTTCTTCGGGCTGGTCCGGCCGTACAAGGGCCTTGACGTGCTGCTGCGGGCGCTGGCCCGGGGGCCGGCGGACGTCGGTCTCACCGTGGCCGGCGAGTTCTGGGGGGACGAGGCGGTCACCGTCGCGCTGATCGGCGAGCTCGGCCTGCGCGAGCGGGTGGATCTACGCCCCGGCTACGTGGCCGCCGCCGACGTGCCCGCGCTGTTCGCCGCGGCCGACGCCCTTGTGCTGCCCTACCGGGCGGGAACGGCGTCGCAGAACGTCGACCTCGCGCGCCTGCACGGGCTGCCAGTCGTCGCGACGACGGTGGGGACGCTCGCGACCTCCGTGCGGGACGGCGTCGACGGGCTGCTGGTCCCGCCGGACGACGTCGACGCCCTCGCCGCCGCCCTGCGCCACCTGTACGACGACCCGGGCGTGCTGGCAGATCTGCGGGCGAAGGTGTCCCCACCGGACGTGCGCGGTGCCTGGGAGCGCTACCTGGACGCGACGCTCGCCGCCCTCACCGGTGGCTGACGCGTGTCCGGTGGGACGTCCGCCCGGCGTCCCTGTCATGGTCACGTGAGGTATATCCAACGGATCCCCGGGCAGATCACGTCCACCCGGGGAGCAGACTGTCCGTCAGCACCCGGCGGGAACAGCGCGCCCGCACCTGCGCCACCCGCGGGTTGCGGCGGAAACGGAAGGTACATCGGTGAGCCCGGTACGTGACGATGCTCTTGCCTTTGTGGGGCACCAGATCCACGTGATGCGCCGCCGCGAGGTCGGCACGCTGCTGTCGTGGGCGGGGGATCTGAACGGGCGCACCCTGCTTGACGTGGCCGGCGGCGACGGCTACTGGGCCGGCCAGGCGGCGCGACGCGGCGCCCGGGCCGTCTGCCTGGACCTCGCCCGGCACAAGCTGGAGTTCGGTCGGCGCCTGCGCGGCCACCCCGGCCTCGTCGAGGGGGACGCGCTGGCGCTGCCGTTCGCGGACACCAGCTTCGACGTCGTCATGTCGGTCTGCGCCATCGAGCACTTCGACGACGGCCCGGCCGCCCTGGCCGAGATGTCCCGGGTGCTGCGCCCCGGCGGCGACCTGGTGATGTCGGCCGACGCACTGACCCGGGCCGGCAGCTGGCCGGACCTGTTCGACCGGCACCGCGAGCGCTACCACGTCAAGCACACCTACCCGGGGGAGCGGCTCGCCCAGCTGCTCGACAACGCGGGCCTCGAGGTCGTCCGGCAGACGTACATGTTCCGCGGGGAGCGGGCCGAGCGGCTGTACCTGACGTTGTCCGCCCGCGGCGGCAAGGCCGGCTGGAACGCGGCGGCGGTGCTCTCCCCGGCGATCGCGCTGGCCGACCGGCGGGCCCCCGAGGGCAGCGGCGGCAGCGTGGTGCTGACGCACGCCCGCAAGCGGGAGAACTGAGGCCCCCGGTGGCCGCCAAGCGTCCGCCGCGGCCCGCCACCGGCCCGCGGCGCACCCCGCCGAGCAGCCCGAGCACCGCGACCAGCGCGTCCCGCTCCCGGGCGCCACGCGGCCCGTCCGGCCCGCCGCCGCGCACGGGCCCACCCCCGCCGCCGGCCTCCCGACTGCGTCAGCGGCTGCTGGCCGTGCTGCTCACGGTTATGCTGTTCGGCCTGATCGTGTTCGGTGCGGGCGCCGGGTTCGCCACCTTCGGCGAGCGCTGGGTGGGCTACGTGGTCGGGGGCCTGTTCTGCGTGGTCATGGTGGTCGGCGCGGTGGTGTCGAGCCGGCGCTCACGCTGAGCGCGACCCCGTCCGCGCGGCGCGCCGGGGGCAGGGGCAGACTGTCAACTGTGCGTGTGGGCTTTCTGGTCGAGCAGCTGCTCGCTCCGGTACCGGGCGGTACCGGGCGGTACAGCGCCGAGCTCGCCGCCGCGCTGGCCCGGCTCGCCGAGCCCGGTGACACCGTGGCCGGCTGGTGCGCCGCGCACCGCCGCTTCGAGGAAGCGGCCCTGCCCGGTGTGCTCGGCCCGATACGGCTCGCCCTGCCGCGCCGCGCGCTGGCCGCGAGCTGGTCGCGGGGCGTCGGCCCGGCTCCGCGCGCCGTCGATGTGATCCACGCGCCGACCCTGCTCGTCCCGCCCGCGGGCGGGACCACCGGCCAGCTGACCCGCGCGCTGAGCCAGCGCCTGCGCGGAGGGCACCCCCGCGGCGGGGTCTCCCGCGGCGGGGTCTCCCGCGCCGGGGGTACCGGTGCCGGGCGGTCGCGCCCGCCGTTGTCCGCCTGGGCCGCCGGCACGGTCGCCCCGGCGTTCGCGGACGCCCTTGACCGGCGTCTGCCGCGCCCGAAGCTCGTGGTCACCATCCACGACGCCGTGCCCTGGACCCATCCCGAGACGCTCACGCCGCACGGCGCGCGCTGGCACCGGCAGATGGGCGAGCGGGCCGTGCGTCTGGCGGACGCGATCGTCGTCCCGACCCTGGCGGTCGCCGCCGAGGTGGCCCGCCACCTGCCCATTCCGCCGCAGCGTCTGCACGCGATCGGGGAGGGCGTGGCCGAGGCCGTGGTGCGGGTGCCTGCCGACGCCGACGCGCGGGCTGCCCGCCTGGGCCTGCCGCCCCCTGGCGGGTATCTGCTCACTCTGGCCACGCTGGAGCCGCGCAAGGGGCTGGACACGGCGCTGGCGGCGCTGCGCCGGCCGGACGATCCGGGACTGCCGCTCGTGCACGTCGGCGCCACCGGCTGGGGCGGGCTCGACGTCCGCACCGAGGCGGCCCGCCACGGCCTGGATCCCGGCCGCGTGCGCACTCTTGGGCGGGTCAGTGACGAGGATCTCGCGGTCGTGCTGTCGCGGGCCGCGGTGCTGCTCGCGCCGAGCCGGTCGGAGGGTTTCGGGCTGCCCGTGGTGGAGGCGATGGCGCACGGCGTGCCGGTGGTCGTCTCGGATGCCCCGGCGCTGGTCGAGGTGGCGGGGGACGCGGCGCTCGTCGTTGGTGTCGGGGACGGCGCGGCGCTGTCGGCGGCCGTGTGCCGGATCGTCGGTGATCCGGAGCTGCGCGGGCGGTTGTCGGCCGCCGGACGGGCCCGGGCCCGCAGTTTTACCTGGAATGCGGCAGCGGAGGCGACGTGGGCGCTCTACCGTCGAGTCTGCGGTTCCCCTGCCGTGTCCGTCGCCGACGACGGGCGGGCGTAGTGTTGCCCCCGTTGAGAAGCAAGCGGTCACCGTGAAGCGAGCGGCCACCCCTGGCAGGGTGGCGCGTCAGGGAAGGAGCGCCGTGGGACCCCGGGTGCTCGTCGACGCGACTTCGGTCCCGGCGGACCGTGGTGGCGTAGGGCGTTATATCGACGGGCTGGTCGCGGCGCTGGGCGCGGCCGGTGCTGACATGGCGCTCGTCTGCCAACGGTCAGACGAAGAACGCTACAGCCGGATGGCTCCGCATGCCACCGTTCTGTCCGGGCCGGCGGCGATCGCCCACCGGCCGGCGCGGCTGGCGTGGGAGCAGACCGGGCTACCACTGGTCGCGGAGCAGGTGAACGCGGCCGTCATCCACTCACCGCACTACACGATGCCGCTGCGCGCGCAGCAGCCCGTGTGCGTGACCATCCATGACGTCACCTTCTTCACCGAGCCGGACATGCACACGGCCGTGAAGGGGACGTTCTTCCGCTCGGCGATGCGGACGGCGGTGCGCCGCGCGGCCCGCATCATCGTGCCGTCCAAGGCGACGCGGGACGAGCTGGTCCGGGTGCTCGACGCGGAGTCGACGACCACCGACGTCGCCTACCACGGCGTCGACACGTCGACCTTCCACCCGCCGACGGAGGAGGACCGCCTGCGCGTGCGCCGGCGTCTCGGCCTCGGTGACGCACGTTACGTGGCCTTCCTCGGGATGCTCGAGCCCCGCAAGAACGTGCCGAACCTGATCCGCGGCTGGGCGGAGGCGGTGCACTGGCGCGACGAGCCGCCCGCGCTCGTGCTCGCCGGCGGCTCCGGGTGGGACGACGACGTCGACGCCGCCGTCGCCTCGGTCCCGAGTCACCTGCGGGTGATCCGCCCCGGCTACCTGCGCTTCTCCGACCTCCCCGGCTACCTCGGCGGGGCGACGCTGGTGGCGTACCCGTCGCACGGGGAGGGCTTCGGCCTACCGGTGCTCGAGGCGATGGCCTGCGGCGCCCCGGTGCTGACCACCCCGCGGCTGTCGCTGCCGGAGGTCGGTGGGGACGCGGTGGCCTACACCCAGCCCGACGCGGACTCCATCGCCCGCGAGATGGGTGCCCTGCTCGACGACGCCGACCGGCGCGGCGCGCTCGGGGAGGCGGGTCTCGCCCGCGCCCGCGAGTTCACCTGGGCGGCAAGCGCCGAGGCCCACCTGGCGAGCTACGCGCGGGCGGTCGCCGAGCGCTGAGCGGATCCGTCCCCGGGGCACCCCGGGGCGCGGACCGTCGCAAAGCGCGCGCTACCGTTCTTCTTCGGTGCGGATGCCGCCGGCCGTCACCGGGGTGCACCGGGTGCGTGGAGGGACGGGTGGTCGAGGACATGGGTGTGGAGCCGGAGATCCGGATCGTGGTCGTGACCTTCCGCTCCGGGGAGATCATCGGCGCCTTCCTCGACTCGCTGGCCAAGGCGACGACGCGTCCCTACGAGGTCGTCGTCGTCGACAACTCGCCGAAGTTGGACCCTGGTACGGCCGCAGTGGGCCAGCGGCCCGAGGCGCGGCTGCTGCGTCCCGGGCGCAATCTCGGCTACGGCAGCGCGGTCAACCGCGGCGCCGCCGGGGCCCGGGCGCCATGGCTGGTGTTCTCCAACGCCGACATCGCCTTCGTCCCGGGCGCGCTCGACGATCTGATCACCGCGGCCGAGCGGTGGCCGGGTGGCGGCGCGTTCGGGCCCGGCATCACCAATCCGGACGGCGCGCTCTACCCGTCCGCGCGCAACCTGCCCTCGCTCGGCCGGGGCATCGGCCACGCGCTGCTCGGCTGGTGCTGGCCGACGAACCCGTGGACGGCCTCCTACCGGCGGGAGCGGGGCGCGCCGCGGGAGATGACCGCCGGCTGGCTGTCGGGCTCCTGCCAGCTGCTGCGCCGCGAGGCGTTCGAGGCGGTGGGCGGCTTCGACGAGTCGTACTTCATGTTCATGGAGGACGTCGACCTCGGCCGCCGGCTGGGGCTCGCGTCCTGGTCGTCGGTGTACGTGCCGTCAGCCGTGGTGGAGCATCTCGGCGGGCACTCGACGAAGCGGTCGTCACGGCGGATGGTCATCGCGCACCACCGCAGCATGATCCGCTACCTGTCCCGGCAGTACCCGGGGCCGTCCCGCGCGCCGTTGCGCCTGCTGCTCGGACTCGGCCTCGGGGTGCGGCTGCTGTTCGTCCTCGCGTTCGCGAAGGACAGCGCCGGGGCGCGGGCCACCCGCTCGGCGCGCCTGCTGCCCTCGCGTGGCACGGAGTCGCATTCCTGACAGCGGAGCGGCGTCTGGCCAGCGGCCGCAAACCGGGCGCCCCGACGGCCCGTCAAGGGGGATCGGGCGGGAAAACCGGGCACGCTGTCACAGGTCTGGCGCGGGCTGCGGTGGTTCTCGGTGTCGGCCCGAAGACGCACGGTATCTGGCTCATGGCGGCCCGTTGGTGGTGTGGTCCTGGGGGCCATCCAGCTCCAAGGGCTACCCCGTGCTCTGCGACACTGACGCTCCATGGACGCAGTGATGCTTGTCGGCGGTCAGGGGACCCGTCTACGACCACTCACGATGTCGGCCCCCAAGCCGATGTTGCCGGTCGCGGGGGTGCCGGTCACCGCGCACATGCTCGCCCGGGCCCGGGAGGCCGGGATCGAGCGGGTGGTCCTGGCCACCTCGTACCGCGCCGAGGTCTTCGAGAAGTACTTCGGGGACGGCTCGGCCCACGGTCTGGAGCTGGAGTACGTCACCGAGACCGAGCCGCTGGGCACCGGCGGCGCGATCCGCAACGTCGCCGGGCGGCTGCGCGGCGCTGCCGACGACCCGGTCGTCATCTTCAACGGTGACATCCTGTCCGGCCTCGACATCCAGGCGCTGGTGCACCGGCACGCCGAGGCGGGCGCGGCCGTCACCCTGCACCTGACGCAGGTGGAGGACCCGCGCGCCTTCGGCGTGGTCCCGGTGGACGACGCCGGCAGGGTCACCGCCTTCCTGGAGAAGACCCCCGACCCGCCCACCAACCTGATCAACGCGGGCTGTTACGTGTTCCGACGCTCCGTGATCGACACGATTCCCACGGGCCGGCCGGTGTCGGTCGAGCGGGAGACCTTCCCGGGTCTGCTGGCTGCCGGCACCCCCGTGATCGGCTATCCCGACAGCACCTACTGGCTCGACCTGGGCACCCCGGCGGCGTTCGTCCAGGGCAGCCGGGACCTGGTGACGGGCCGGATGGCCTCGCCGGCGCTGCCCGGCCCGGTGGGGGACTGCCTGATCCTCGCCGGGGCCGTCGTCGCCGCCGACGCCAAGATCGGTGGGGGTGCCACCATCGGGGCCGGGGCCCGGGTGGGGGCAGGCGCGTCCGTGGACGGCGCGGTGCTCTTCGACGGCGCGGCCGTCGAGGCCGGTGCCACCGTGCGTGACAGCGTGATCGGCCAGGGCGCGGTGATCGGTGCCGGCGTCGTGCTCGACGGCGTGGTCGTCGGTGACGGCGCCGTCATCGAGCGGGGCAACGAGCTGCGGACCGGCGCCCGGGTGTTCCCCGGTGCCGTCCTCGCCGCCGGCGCGGTGCGCTTCAGCTCCGACCGCACCTGATCCCACCCGGACAACCCGGAGTCTTTCCCGGGCGATCCCCCTGCCTCCCGGGAATTCCGGGCCAGAATGATGTTCGTGCCGGTCAGCGCGTCCGACGCCCTCACCACGGTCGTGGTGCGCTCCTTCGCCGCGCTGCGGGTCCTCGCGCTGGTCGCCACGGCGCTGCACCTGCTCGTGTGGCGGTCCTGGTACGACCGGCACCCCGTCGCCCTGGTGGCCGGCCTGCTCGTCGAGGGGTGGGGGCTGGCCTACCTCCACCTGAGCCTGCGCCGGGGGATCGGCACCGCCCTCGTCGTCGCGAACGTGGCGGCCGGTGCCGGGGAAGCGCTCGCGGCCGGGGCGGTCCTGCCCCCCGTGGCCGTCGGCTCGCCGGGCACCTGGGTCTTCCTCGGCTGCGCCCACGCGGTGGCCGTCGCCTGTGCGCTGACCAGTCGGCGCCTGTTCGTCACGGCGTTCGCCGTCCTCGCGGCCTCGCTCGTGATCGGGGTGGCGATCGCGGACCGGCTCGCCGCGGCGCTGCCCGGTTCCGTGGTGGCAGGCGCCGGTACCTCGCCGGAGCCGTCGATCGAGCGGCTTGCGGCCGACCCGGGGGGCGCCTACCGGCGCGTCGTCGTCACGATCCTGCTCATCGGCACGATGTCGGTGCTGATCCGGGTCGGCGTGAGCAGGCTGCGGGCGACCGCCGTCACCGCCGACGGCCGGCTGCGGGCCGCCGCCGAGCACCTGGGCGCCGAGAAGATCGCGGTCGCCCGGGCCCGTGCCGAGCGGGAGCGCGAACGCGTCCTGCACGACACGGTGCTCAACACCCTCGCCGGCATCGCCTGGGGTGGCGGCGACGACATCGAGTTGGCCCAGGGCCAGGCCGCGGACGCCATCATCACCGTGCACCGCCTGCTGCGCGGGCCGGGCGGCGACTCGGCGGACCTGGACACCCGCCTGGACGCCGTCATCGCCGCCGCCGGCCGCGGCGGGCTGCGCGTCGAGCTCGGTGGCACCGGCACGGCGGCACTACCCCCGGATGCCGCGCTCCGGCCGCCCGTGGCGGCGTGGGAGCCGGCGCGGCGCCCGCTGCCTCTGGAGATCGTCGACGCGCTGGCCGCGGCGGTCGCGGAGCTGCTGTCCAACGTCCGTCGGCACGCCGGCACCGACCTGGCGTGGGTCACGGTCCACCGCACCCCGTCGGCGGTGGGGGTGGAGGTCCGCGACGAGGGCCGCGGCTTCGACCCGGGGGCCGTCCCCGCGGACCGGCTGGGCCTGAGCCGGTCCGTCCAGGCTCGGATGGCGGACGCGGGCGGGCGCGTCCGGGTGGACGCGTCCCCGGGCCGGGGCGTACGGGTGCTGCTCACCTGGGCGTTTCCGGCGGAGGCGGCGCCCGGAGGGCTCACGGCGCCGCCTGCCGACTGGCGCCGCCCGCGCTCGGCCGAGGAGCTGCGCGACGCCTACACCGCCGGTCTGCGCCGGGCCGTCGCCACGGCCGCGCTGTTCTGGTTTCCGGTCACCCTGCCCATCCTGTTCGCGCTGCCCGCCGACCGTTACCCCCGGCCGGCGGTACTCGGGCTGTGGCTGGCGCTGGGAGTTTGCGTGGTCACGGTGAGTCGGCGGGCCCGGCGCCGCCCGGCGACCAGGGTCGAGGCACTCGGGCTGGTCGCCGCCGCCCTGGTGGTGACGGTGGCCACCGCCCTTCTGGTCGGAGCTCCCCGCGCCGACGGCAGCCGGCTCGCGATCTGGCCGGTGCTGCTGCTGCCGTTGCTGCTCATGCAGGTGACGGTGGCCCGCCCGCTGGCGGAAAGGCTCGTCGTCCTGACCGCGGCGGCCGTCACCCTCACCGCCATCGACTGCGTCGACGGCCTGCCGGGCCCGCTGGCGCTGACCCAGCTCGTGGCGGTGCTGACCGCGATGGTGTCGCTGCAGATCCTGGCGGCGATGGGGGGTCCGGTGCTGCTGCGCTCGGCGGACGCGGCGGCGCGCGCCATCGACTCGGAGACGCACGTCCGCGCCGAGCGGGAGGCCGAGGTCCGCATCCGGCTGGACCGGGCCCGCGCGTTGGGCATGATCCGCCGTGAGGTCCTGCCACTGCTCGCGGCGCTGCGCGACGGCCTGCTCGACCCGCGCGACTCCGCCGTGCGGCAGCGCTGCCAGCTGTATGCCGGGACGATCCGGCGCAGCCTCGTCACCAGCCAGACCGCTGCCCTGGGCGAGCTCGCCTCGGCGCTGTTCGAGGCGGAGTCGCGCGATCTGCGCATCGACGTCCAGGTGTCCGGTGACCTGCGGGCGGCCCCGGACCCGGTGCGCAGCGAGCTTGCGCTCCTGCTGCCGCGTGCGCTGCGGGCGCTGCCGAGCCACCGGGCGCTGCTGACTCTCATCTGCGCCCCGGCCGCTGGCAGCCTCACCCTGACAGCCTCCGGCAGCTCGCTCCCGCCGGACTGGACGGGGATGGCCGCCAGCACCGCCGCCGTGGCCGCCCGTGCCGATGCCGACGACGGTCACCTCTGCCTGGACCTCACCTGGACCGGATCCTGATCTGTCCTCGCCTCCGCCGCCGGGATTTGACCGCGTATTCGCCGGGCCCCCGCGATCCCCGGGCCCCCGGGATCCCCGGGATTGCTGCGTCCTGTGGCCCGGGCGTCGTCCAGGACGCGAACCGGGTGGACGAAGCACGGACACCGGCAGGTGAATGCGGCGATTTCCGGCTGTGGACGGGCACAATCGGCCCCATGAGGTTCAGCGTGGAACGCGACGTGCTCGCCGACGCGACCGGCTGGGCCGCCCGACATCTGCCCAGCCGCCCGGGCCAGACCCCGAACGCGCTGACGGGCCTGCTGCTCGAGGCGACCGCTGGCGCGCCGGCCACCGCCGGGCTGGTCGTCAGCGCCTTCGACACGGAGGTCGCCGCGCGCGCCCCGGTCGCGGCCGAGGTGGCCGAGCCAGGCCGGGCGCTCGTGCCGGGCCGACTGCTGGCCGACATCGTGCGCAGCCTGCCGGCGACCATGATCGAGGTGGCGATCGAGGTAGTGCCGGACTCGGAGCCGGGCTCGGAGTCGGAGCCGGCCTCGGGGTCGGGGCCGGACGGGGAGCGGCTGGTGCTGCGCTGTGGCAGCGTGCGGTTCACCGTCCCGCTGATGCACCCCGCCGACTACCCCGAGCTGCCGAGCTTCCCGCCGCCCATCGGGGAGGTCGACACGCTCGGGTTCACCGCCGCGGTCGGCCAGGTCGCGCCGGCCGCGGGCCGGGATGAGACGGTGCCCGTCCTCACCGCGATCCGGCTGGAGATCTCCGGGAGCGGCCTCACCCTCGCCGCGACCGACCGTTACCGCCTCGCGGTGCGCGGCATCCCCTGGCAGCCGACTGTCGAGGATCCCTGGGCGCTGGCCCACGTTCCCGCCAAGGTGCTCGCGGACGTCGCGCGCACGCCCACCTCGGCCTCCCGCATCATCGTCGGCCTCGACCTCGCGGATCCGGCCGGTGCCCGCCTCGGGCTCGCCGCCGCCGGCCGGCAGACCATCGTCCGGCTGATCGACGGCACGTTTCCCAACTACCGCAAGCTGCTCCCCGACGCCGCCGCCCACACGGTGACGGCGCCGACGGCGGCGCTCGCGGCGGCGGTTCGCCGGGTGGCGGTGGTCGCCACCCGCACCGCACCGCTGCGCTTCACCGTCACCCGTGACCAGATCGTCGCCGAGGCGGGCGACGGCGGCGGCGCGCAGGCCAGCGAGACGATCCCGGTGGAGTACGCCGGGCCCGAGCTGTCGGTGCTGTTCAACCCGGCCTACCTGCTCGACGGGCTCGGCGCGGTGGAGGACGACGAGGCGACGATCGGATTCGTCGGCGCGGACCCCACCGAGGCGTCCGCCCGCCCGGCGGTGCTGACCGGCAAGGACAGCGGCGCCGCCCGTGGCCGCATCGACGGCGGCGCCTTCCGCTACCTGCTGATGCCGATCCGCACCGATCCCGCCGGCTGAGACGGCGTCACAGGGCCGAGGCCTCAGGGCTCAGGGCTCACAGCCCTGAGCCCTGAGGCCTGAGGTCAGGGAGCGGGGGTCGGGGTGGTCGGGGAGACCGACATGGTGCCAGCGCCCGGCGCGGGGCTGCCGGTCGACGACGACCCGCCCTGCGCGGTGGAGGTGAGCGGGCCGTCCGCTGAGACGTCGAGGGTGCCGCCCTGCGCGCCGGACTCGGGTGCGGTGGGCGAGTCCCAGGTCGCGCCATTTGGGTCCGGGTTGGCGTGCTTGGCGACGAAGTCCTTGATCACGTCCGCGGAGACGGTGGTGCAGCGCTGGGTGCGGTCCCAGGCGGTGAGCACGAAGTGCTTTCCGTCCGGGAAGGCGCCGCGGGTCCACGGGACGCCGATGAACCGCGGCCCGGCATTGGCGGCGAGCGAGCGCAGCTTCTCCACCTGGGCGGCAGGGAGGTCCTTGTCATACCAGCCGACGATGAACCCGTGCTCGAGGTTGTGCACCGCCCGCTCGACAGGAATGCCGGACGCCGGGTTGTAGAACGGGATGCCATCGGGCAGCGGGTCGGGGTTGTGGCTGCCCGAGGACGGCGGCGAGAACTTGTAGTTCACCGTCGTGGTGACGTGCGAGGAGCCCTGCGAGGCGTCGTTGACCGTCCCGGTGCAGCCCGCGGCGGTGGCCGCGGCCGACGCCCCGGCGACATAGCCGATCTTGTGAGTCCTGTCCTTCGCGCTGGCGTCGGCGACCGTGTAGAGCACGATCCCGAGGATCAGGGCGACCGCGACGAAACCCGACGTGCCATAGATGATCAGCGAGCGCCGCCGCTCCTTGCGCTTCTGCTCGCGGCGGAGCTCTTCGAGTCGGGCGTTGCGCTGGACGCTCTTCTTCCCCACGGTGGCTGATCCTACGAAGAGTCGAACCACTTCTCGCGGGCAGGCGGCGTCCGACCCGCCGTCGGACACCCGGAGCGGCCGGTTTGGGCGCCCAGCGTCATCGTCCCAACCGGCACGTATCGGTAGGTAACTGTTCGTAGCGGGCTCTTGATTCGAATGGCTGAGACGCGTATCACTGCGCCTACTCAGCGCCGCAGGATGAACCCGCCGGTGTCGCGCGGTGGTCGAGGGCTGGCCGCAGCCGGGGCATGCCCGACACCCACGGTGCCCATCGGCACCCAGTCGTCCGGCAGGCCCAGCACCCGGGTGACCACCTCGGCACAGAACAATGTGGAGGACACCCAGCACGAGCCGAGCCCCTCGGTGGCAAGCGCGACCAGCAGGTTCTGCACCCCGGCGCCTACCGCGACAGTGAACATCCGCTCCTCGGCGCGGGCCCGCCGCTCGTCGGGGTAAGCGTGCGCCCCGTCCAGCACCATCACCGGGACGATGAGCAGCGGGGCGCGGCGCAGCACGTCGCCGCGCCGCAGCCGGCGCCCGATCGCGGCCTCGTCAAAGCCGTCGCGGCGCAGGTCCTCGGCCCAGGCGACCGCCATCGCGTCGAGCATCGCGGTACGCCGCTGCTCCACCAGCACGAACCGCCAGGGCGTGGTGTGATGCGGCGCCGGCGCGGTCAGCGCTGCCTCGACGGCCCGCGTCACCGCCGCCGGATCGACCGGTTCGGCGCTGAACTCGCGCACGGTGCGCCGCTCGGCCAGCGCGGAGCGCCGCGCCTCCAGGGTGCCGAGCCGGAACAGGTCCTCGTCGCTGCGGCGCACCAGTGCCCGGGCACCGCCGCCGTCGTCGGGCAGCCGGCCGTAGCCACGCACGACGGCCACCGGAGTGGCGCCGAGCTTGCCCTTGACCAGGTCGGCGGCGGCGGCGAGCTCGTCGGCCTCGGCGACCTCGGTCATGCCGAGCTCGTTGCCATAACCGTCGACGTCACCGATGTGGCTGCGGACGGCGGCCATCCCAGCGACGCCGATCGCCAGATCGGTCAGGCCCCGCCGCCAGGGCCGCCCGGCGGTGTCGGTGATGATCACGGCCACGTCGACGCCGAGGCGGGCCGCGACTCCTGCCCGCAGCCGGGCGGCGCTCGCGTCCGGATCCACTGGCAGCAGGGCCAGCGTGTCCTTGGCGATGTTGGAGGCGTCCACCCCCGCGCTGGCCATCACCAGGCCGTGGCGAGTTTCGACGATCCTTGTCGGCCCCCGGCTGGCCACCACCCGGACGGTCTCGGCGTCGATCGCGGCCGCCCGGGCGGCCTCTCGGTCCCCCTGAACGGCGACGAGCCGGTCCTCGGCCTTGGAGACGATCTTCGAGGTGACGACGAGGACGTCGCCGTCCCGCAGCATCCGCCCGGTCGCCGCCACCGCCTCGGCCACCGCCATCGCGAGGTCGTCGCCCGGCCGGATCTCGCCCATCCCCGCAAGCCCGAACACCTCGAGTGCCGCACTCGGGGGTGACGGCGCCGGCTGGGTCTGGTCCGGCTGGGTCTGGTCCGGCTGGGTCTGGCTCGGCGGGCCAGCCGTCGGCGCCTCAGGCACCGGCCAGCTCCAGGGCCGCCCGGACGATGGCCACCGTCGCGTCCAGATCGGTCATCAGCAGCGGCCGGGCGGACACGACGGCCCCCGGAACCTCCGCTCCCGCGTCCACGGTGTCCACGAGCCATCCGTCGAGCAACCCGCGGGCCGTGCCGTCGGTGGTGGTGCGTCCCCGGCCGCCGTAGTGCTGGCCGACGGCCTGGGCGGAGGTCTCGACGCCGATCGCGGTGAGGCAGGCGTCGGCCATTCCGCGTACAGCGGCACCGCCGATGATCGGCGAGACGCCCACCACGGGCGCGGGCGCGGCGGCCACGGCGTCGCGGATCCCCGGCACGGCGAGGATCGTGCCGATCGACACCACCGGGTTCGACGGCGGGAACAGGATGACGTCCGCCTCGGCGAGGGCGTCGAGCACGCCCGGCGCGGGCTTCGCGGTCTCGGCCCGCAACGGCACGATCGACTGCGCCGGCACCCCGGCGCGCAGCCGCAGCCACCACTCCTGGAAGTGGACCGCGCGCTGGCCTTCGTCGTCCGTGATGACGACATGCGTCTCCACCCGGTCGTCGGTCATCGGCAGCAGCCGGACGCCGGGCTTCCACCGGTCGCACAGCGCGCCCACGACGTCGGACAGCGGATAGCCCGCGTCGAGCATCTGGGTCCGGACCAGGTGGGTGGCCAGGTCACGGTCGCCGAGCCCGAACCAGGACGGCCCGACACCGTAGGCGGCCAGCTCCTCGGCGACGACGAACGACTCGTCCTCGCGACCCCAGCCGCGCTCGGCGGAGATGCCGCCGCCGAGGGTGTACATGACCGTGTCGAGGTCGGGGCAGATGCGCAGACCGTGCAGCGTGATGTCGTCGCCGGTGTTGCCGATCACGGTCACGTCGGCATCGGGCAGGGCGGCGCGCACACCGCGCAGGAAACGGGCGCCGCCGATCCCGCCGGCCAGGGCTGTCACTCTCACAACCGCTGATCCTCGCACCGTGGCCCGGCGGATGACCCGCGGGCGGTGCCGGTGCGGCTCAGCCGAGGCGTGGGCGGGCGAACAACGGCGCCACCCAGCCGGTGAACTCCGGGCGCGCGGGCAGCTCCGGGCGCGCGGGCAGCGTCGTGTCCCGGGCGAACGACGTCAGCAGGAAATGCACGAGATGGCTGGTCGGACGGGTGGGTGCCGGGTTGGCGAGGCCCCCCTCGATGGTGGCGACGACCGCGTCGGCGGCGAGCGCGCGGTCCGACTCGGACACGAAGTCGTGCACGGCGGCGAGCGCGAGGCCCTGGAGCCACTCGTGCAGCCGCTCGTGGTACTCCATCACCGGCTCGGCGTGCGGAGCCCGCTCGGCGACGCAGGGGTGCAGTGTGCGGCGGCGCTCGACCGAGTCGAGAGCGAGGAACAGCTTCTCCGCGGGATCCCCGGCGAGCCCGGCGATCCGCTCGACCTCGACGTCGAGCAGGCGGTTGAGCACCGCCGCGAAGGCATGGTCCTTCGACCGGAAGTACCAGTAGACGCTGCCGGGCTCGATGCCGGCGGAGCGGGCGATCTCCGCGATGGACGTGCCGGCGAAGCCGCGGGCGAGGAACTGCTCCTCGGCGACGGCCAGCAGAGCGTCGATCCGTTCCTCGCGGGGAACATCCTGGCGGTTTCGTGGCACCCGATCAGGGTAACGACTTCCGCCCGCAGGGAGGAGCGATTCGGCGCGTGGCATAGCTCCGCCAGGTCGAGTACCCGCGGATCAGGCTGGATACACCCACCGAATGATGGGGGTGAGGTGAATCACGTAACCGAGGTGGCTGTGGTGGTGAGTATTCGGCTCCAGCTCGCGTCGGGGCAGGTCAGGGGCATGTTCGGTGGTGTTTACCCGGGTGGATGACGCCATTCGGGGGGATGACCGGCGACGTCGGCACAGCCGTGGACTGCCAGGTGGAAGGGGGTTGTGTCCTCGGTCACCCGCTATCTCTTGATTCCGATTAGAGAGGGCTGTGGGATGGAACCGAGCTCTCCATGTCGCTGGAAGGACCGTCATGTCCGACATCAGGACCACCAAGAGTCTCGAAGCCCTGTCCGCGTCTCTCAACCGTGCGCTCGCGGGCGCGCGAGCCCCCCAGGTCGTGGCCGCCCGCCGGGCCCAGATGCGCCAGAGTGCCGCGTCCCCGGCCGAGGGTGAGGCCAGCGGGGCCCACCGGCGCGCCCACGCGGCCAACGACGTCGTGGCCGCCCGTTCCCGGACCAACATGCTCATCGGCACCCTGGAGCGCCTGCGCCGGCCGGCCACCGGTTGGCGCGCCGGCCGCACGACGAGCTGACCCCTGGCCGGGCTGGGTCGGGCCGCCGTCCTGCCGGCCCGGCCCACCCGGTCCGCGTTCCACGCGACGACGCCCACCGTCCGGGAATACCACCGGATCCGCTCGGCGCTGTGTTGTCGTTTCCCTGCCACGATTCATGCCCCTTCGACACCGGTGGTGGCGGGACGGGCTCGCCGGCCCCCGGGCGGCGTCCGCGCCCGCCGCCACGGGACGACCACCCAGGAACCGAGGAAGCCATGACGAACACGGCGGCGACATCCGAGGGCGCGGACGGCCCACCAGCCCCGTCGGCGATGCGGCGGGCGCTGCGCCGGGCGCGTGACGGGGCGACCCTCGACCCGGTCGAGGCCGCCGTGCTGCTCGCGGCCCGGGGTGAGGACCTCGCCGACCTGTCCGCCTCGGCCAGCCGGGTCCGCGACGCGGGCCTGGCCACCGCCGGCCGCCCCGGGGTCGTCACCTACTCGCCGAAGGTGTTCATCCCGCTGACCCGGCTGTGTCGGGACCGCTGCCACTACTGCACGTTCGCCACCGTTCCGCACCGCCTGCCCGCGCCGTTCCTGAGCCTCGACGAGGTGCTCGAGATCGCCCGCGCGGGTGCGGCGGTCGGCTGCGCCGAGGCCCTGTTCACCCTGGGGGACCGGCCCGAGGACCGCTGGCCGGCGGCCCGGGAGTGGCTCGACGCCCACGGCTACGACTCGACGCTGGGCTACCTGCGCGCCGCCGCGATCGCCGTCCTGGAGGAGACCGGGCTGCTGCCGCACCTCAACCCGGGGGTGTTGAGCTGGACCGAGCTCGCGCGGCTCAAGCCGGTCGCGCCGTCCATGGGCATGATGCTGGAGACGACCGCGACCCGGCTGTGGTCGCAGCCCGGCGGTGCGCACTACGGCTCGCCGGACAAGGAGCCCGCGCGGAGGCTGCGCACCCTCACCGACGCCGGGCGGCTGTCGGTCCCGTTCACCACCGGCCTGCTGCTCGGCATCGGCGAGACCCGCGTCGAGCGGGCCGAGACCCTCTTCGAGCTGCGCCGCCTGGCCCGCCGGTACGGCTCCATCCAGGAGGTGATCGTCCAGAACTTCCGGGCGAAGGACGACACCGCGATGCGCGGCGAGCCGGATGTCGGCGCCGAGGAGCTGGCCGCCGCCGTCGCCGTCGCCCGGCTCGTACTGGGCCCGTCGATGCGGGTGCAGGCGCCGCCGAACCTGGTCGACACCGCCGAGTGCGCGCTGCTGCTCGCCGCCGGCCTGGACGACTGGGGCGGCGTCTCGCCGGTCACCCCCGACCACGTCAATCCCGAGCGGCCCTGGCCGGACCTCGACGTGCTGCGCGAGGTGACCGAGGCGTCCGGCTTCCGCCTGCGCCCGCGGCTCACCGTCCACCCCACCCATCTCGACGAGCCGTGGCTCGACCCGCGCGTCGCCGGGCACGTGCGGGCCCTGGCCGGCCCGGACGGCCTGCTCGCGCCAGATGCCCGGCCCGTCGGACGCCCCTGGCAGGAGCCCGACGGCGGCCTCGCCGACTCCGGCCGCGTTGACCTGCACACCACGGTGGACACCGTCGGCCGCCACAGCGAGACCCGCGCCGACTTCGACACCGTCTACGGCGACTGGGAGTCGTTGCGCGCGCAGGTCAGCGCCGCCGGCACCGGAGCGGACGGCGTCGTGGGCACCGGCCGGCGCGCTCCCGCACCCGAGCGGAACGCCACCGGTACGGCCGGCAATGCCACCGGTACGGCCGGCAATGCCACCGGTACGGCCGCCACGCCCGAGCGGGCCGATCCGGAGATCGCCGCGGCCCTGCGCCACGCGTCGCGAGATCCGGCGGGGATCAGCGACGCGGAGGCGCTGGCGCTGTTCGGTGCGCATGGCGACGCCCTCGAGGAGCTCTGCCGGCTCGCCGACGGGCTGCGCCGCGACGCCGTCGGGGACGACGTCACCTACGTCGTCAACCGCAACATCAACTTCACCAATGTCTGCTACACCGGCTGCCGGTTCTGCGCGTTCGCCCAGCGCCGTGGGGACGCCGACGCCTACACCCTCTCCCTGTCCGAGGTGGGCACGCGGGCCGCCGAGGCCTGGGCCGTGGGCGCGACCGAGGTCTGCATGCAGGGCGGGATCCACCCGGACCTGCCCGGCACCGCCTACTTCGAGCTCGCCCGCGAGATCAAGCGGGCCGCGCCGGGCCTGCACCTGCACGCCTACTCGCCGATGGAGGTCCAGAACGGCGTCACGCGGACCGGGCTGTCCATCGAGGACTGGCTGGTCGCGGCGCGGGAGGCCGGGCTCGACTCGGTGCCCGGCACGGCCGCCGAGATCCTCGACGACGAGGTCCGCTGGGTGCTGACCAAGGGCAAGCTGCCGACGGCCAGCTGGGTCGAGGTGATCACCACCGCGCACCGGGTGGGCCTGCGCTCCACCGCGACGATGATGTACGGCCACGTCGACACGCCCGCGCACTGGGTGGCCCATCTGCGGCTGCTGCGCGGCATCCAGGAGCGGACCGGGGGGTTCACCGAGTTCGTCGCGCTGCCGTTCGTCCATCACAGCTCGCCGATCTACCTGGCCGGGGTCGCTCGGCCCGGGCCGACCGTCCAGGAGAACCGGGCGGTGCACGCGATGGCCCGGATCCTGCTGCACGGCGCGATCGACAACATCCAGTGCTCGTGGGTCAAGCTCGGTGTCGACGGCTGCCGGCAGGTCCTCGCCGGCGGTGTGAATGACATCGGCGGGACGTTGATGGAGGAGACGATCAGCCGGATGGCCGGGTCGCAGCACGGATCGCGGCGTTCGGTGGCCGAACTGGAGGAGGTCGCCGCGGCGGCGGGACGTCCCGCTCGGCAACGGACCACGACCTATGGCCCGGTCCCGGACGAGCGGTTTCGCGCTGCCCGAGGAGACACCGTCCGAACCGTGCTGCCGGTGGTGTCCTGACACCCGCCAAGTCAACGCGGCCAGAAACTACTCTAAGTAGTTATTCGGTTTGGCGGGCTGGGGGGAGATGTCTGGTTGAGGAGCAAATTAGTCGCTTGTTCTTTGGCAAGCCTGCCCTTTTAGGCCTTTATGTCCGCTGCATGTGGACGGCATAATGCGGTCATCGTCGCCGCGCCGATTGCGCACAGTTACTGATCGGGAGGTTGCCCAGGCCCTCGGCGATGGTGTGCAGTGACTGTGAGCTATGGTCTCATCGCTGGTTGTAGAAGATGTTGTGCCGGTGGGGTTGACGCGACCGACTCGGGAGCGTGTAATTACCGGCGTGTCATTCCCCTCGCTGGCGAGGTTCGTGCGGTAGTGCGACGCCTGACCGGTGCGGAACCAGTCACCTGCGCGCCGGCGCCCAGGGGGTGGCCGACCGCACCGCGACGGGTCTGGAGGAGTCCCATGGAGCACACCGACGCGGGCGTCCACACCGTCCTCGCGGACGTCGAGCGTCCCGCTGAGCATGACCCGTTCGGTGACCACTCCGAGCGGGTGCTCACCGAACGGCCCACCCAGGCCACACCGAACCCGGTGCTGCCGCGGCCGTCGGCGGCCACCGTCGAGGTGCCGCCGGCCCGGTCCGGCTCGCCCGAGCTGGTTGTCGGCCCCGCCGTGTTCGCCCCCGGCCTGCGGGCGGCGGAGGCGGGCGTCCTGGTTCGGCCCGGCCTGCCCGGGCACGGTCCGGACGAGCCGGCCGACAGCCTGACCGAGGACGAGCTCGACGTCGACGACCCTGTCGACGACCCTGACACCACCGAGCAGGACACCCTCGCCTCCGTGATCGACCTGGGCTTCGGTGACCTGCTCGGCGAGGCCATGGAGTGGCAGGAGCGCGCCCTGTGCGCGCAGACCGATCCCGAGGCCTTCTTCCCGGAGAAGGGCGGTTCCACTCGGGAGGCCAAGCGCATCTGCTCCGGCTGTGAGGTGCGGGCGGAGTGCCTGGAGTACGCCCTGGAGAACGACGAACGGTTCGGGATCTGGGGTGGGATGTCCGAACGGGAGCGACGCAAGCAGCGGCGCCGGGCCGTCTGAATCCCGGCGGTGGGTGGCGTCCGACGGGGGGATGAGATCCCGGCGGCGCCGCGCGCCGCCGTAGCGGAGCCTGGCGGTCCGGCGAAGCCGTCCGTCACCACTGTCGCCGTCGTGTGCGTACACGGCGGCGAGCCGGCCGTCGGGGCGCGCTTGCGCGCCGCGGTGGCGGCACAGGCGCTGCCGCCGGACCTGGCCGTCGAACTGCGCGCCGTCGAGGTCCACATCGGCGGTGTTCACGTCGGCGGGGTCGGCGTCGGCCTCGGCGTCGGCCTCGGCGTCGGCAGGGTCGGCCTCGCGGAGCCGGCGGTAGCGGACGAGCCGGCTTCCGGGGTCGCCGGGTGGGTCGAGACGGCGCGCGTCGCGGCGGGTACCCGGCTCGGTGCCGCCCTTGGCGCGGGCCTGGCTCGGCTGGGCGGGCCACCAGCGGGCGGCTTCGTCTGGCTGCTCGACGGCGCCGCGCTGCCGGAGCGGGACGCCCTGCCTACCCTGCTGGCCTACACCGTGCTCGACCCAGGGGCCGCCGTCGTCGGCCCCAAGCTGTGCCGCCGGCCGCGCGGTGGGCTCGCTGGCCCACCCGTGCTGCTGGAGGCGGGCGTGAGCGTGGGCCGCGGCGGCCGGCGCCACACCGGCGTCCGCCCGGGCGAGACGGACTGCGGCCAACGCGACGAGGTCCGCGACGTGCTCGCCGTCTCCTGCTCGGGCATGCTCGTACGCTCAGCCGCCTGGGCGCTGCTCGGCGGCCCGGACCCCGAGCTCGACGCCGGCCACGACATCGACATCGGCTGGCGGGCGGCGCGGGCCGGGCTGCGCGTCGTTGCCGTCCCCACCGCGGTCATGACCGCCTGGCCACCCTCGGCCGCGCTGACCCCTCACGGTGCGCCGGACACCGGCGGAGTGACAGGGCAGCACGTAACAGGGCAGCACGTGGCGGGGCAGCGGGCCGCCGCGTTGCGGGTCCGGCTGGCGAACGTGGGCGTGCCAGCGGCACTGGTGGCCGCGGTCGCCCTGGTGGCCGCGAGTGCCCCCCGGGCGCTGGCGATGCTGGCGCGGGGCCGGGCGCGGGCAGCGGGGACGGAACTCGTCCTGCCCTGGGCGGTGCTGGGGCATCCGCGTGTCCTGCTGCGCATGCGCCGGCGCGCCGCGCGTACCCGTTGCGTGTCCCAGCACGCCCTGCGCGGCCTGTTCCCCTCGTCGCTTCCTGGCGGCCGGTTGCGGGAGCGTGCCCCGACCGCGATCTCTATACCTGTCCAGCGACAGCCCGTCCCGCCCGCCGTGGGGACCCCGCTCGTGGACGCCGCGGCGCGGCCGCAGCCCGGGTGGCTCACCGGCCTGCTCGTCGCGCTGCTGGCCGTCGCCGGCGCCGTCGCGATGCGTGGGCTGCCTCTGGATGCGCTCGGCGCCGGTCTGCCGATGCCGGACGGCGCCCGCGGGCTGTGGTCCGCCATCTGGTCGGGCCATCCGCCCGGTGCGGGTGGTCCGCTGGACGCCAGTGGGCCTGTCCCCCCGGTGGCCGCGCCCCTCGCCGTGCTGGCAACCCTCCTTGGTGGTAGGCCCGCGGCGGCCTGCTGGTTGCTGCTTGCCCTGGGCCCGGCGCTCGTGGGCGCCGCCGCGCACCAGGCGCTCGGACGGCTCCGGCCGCCCCCGCGCCCGTGGGCCAGGTTCGGCTGCGCCGCGGCCTACGGCCTCAGCCCGGTACTGACGCATTCCGCGGTCGCCGGTCGGGCCGACACCGTGGGCGCGCTCGTGCTGCTGCCGGTCGTGCTCGCCGCGGCGGCCGAGGTGCTCGGCGGTCGCGGTCGCACCGGCGGGCCGGGCGGCCGGGTGGGGGCCTGCTGGCTGCTCACCGTCACCCTGGTCGGTCTACTCGTCTGTGCGCCGGCGCTGGCGCCGGTCGCCTGGGCCGGGCTGCTGGTCGCCGCTGTGCGGTACGACCGGTCGCGGCTGCCCGACGTCCTCGTCTCCGTGGCGGCGACGGCCGTCGCCCTGCTGCCGGTGCTGCCCGGTGGACTGCTAGCCGAGCCCGCCATCGTGCTCTCGCGCGCTCCGGGCACCGCCGCCTTCCTGCTCGCGGGCTCCGGGGAGCAACCGTCGTCGGCGCTGGTCGGGATCCTTGCCGCCAGCGTCGTCTGCTGGCTTGCCGGCGGTCGGCGGGCAGGCGCGGCCGCGCGGCGGGCCGCGGGGCTGGGCGGGGCGCTGGTCATCGCGGGCCTGATCACGATCCTGGTCACCCCGGGCCTGGCGACCGATGCCGGACCGCGCGTTGCCGGCGCGCAGGGCTGGTGGGTCGCACCCCAGTACGGCCTGATCGTCGCCGGGGCCCTGCTCGCCGCGGCGGCGGTCTGCCCGCGCCTGGACGACTCCGGTCAGAGCGGGTCGGGACGGGTGGTTCGCCCGCTCGCGTTCGCCTCGACCCTTCTCCTGCTCGCCGCGTCGGCCGTGCTCGTTCTCGACCGGGTCAGCGCCGGCTCGGCCTGGCGGGGCGGCGCGGCCGACGCCAGCCGGGACCTGGCCGTCGCGGGCGGCGATCCCGGCGCCGAGGCCGCGGGGAACCCGGGCGATCCGAGTGATCAGGTCGAGCGCGAGGACGTTACCGGCCGGGACGGCGCCCAGGACTTCGCCGGGTTCGCAGCCCAGGGTGGCGCGGACCCGTCAGCGGTGGCGAGGGGGATCCTTGCCGTCACCCGCACCGAGCCCGCGGGCTCCCGGGTTCTCGTGCTGGACCGGTCCGGGCGGTCGGGCGCCCTGCGTTACACCCTCGCAGCCGGCCACGGGCCGCGATACCCGGTCGGACAGGGCCGCACGCCGCGTCCCGCGGCGGACTTCCTCGCCGCGGTCGTGGCCGATCTGGCGGCCGGGGGCGACCGGGCATCGGGATGGCTGCCGCTGCTCGGCGTCACCGCGGTGGGCGTACCTGCCGCCAGCCCCCACAGCGACCTGACCGGCCGCCTGGACTCGACCCCGTCCCTGATCCGGGACCGCCGCCGTCCGGGCCTGCTGCTCTGGAGGCTCGAACCCACCTCCGCCGGCCGCCCCGTCACCCCAGGCCCGGTTGTCGTCGACGCTGGTGCTGCTGGTGCTGCTGGTGCTGCTGGTGCGCGCGGGCTGCCGCCGGCGCCCGCTTCGGCGCGCCCGCTGTCCGCTGACGGGTCGGTGGCGCCCCCGCGCGCGGGGCAGGCCGCGGCGCGAGACCTGGTCCTCACGGTGCCGGCCGGCACCGGCTGGAAGGCGTGGCTGGACGGGCGGCCGTTGCCGGCCTTCCCGGCCTGGGGTTGGGCCGCCGGCTTCCACCTGCCTCCCGAGGGCGGTCGAATACGGCTTGCCCGCGACGACGGTGGTGCCCATCTGCGCGCGGTTGCGCAGGCTTCGGCGTTCGGCCTGCTGCTGCTTGGCGGGGTGCCGATCGTGCTGCGCTCCCGCCGGCGCCGCCGCGAGCCGGAGTTCGCTCCCGATCTCCGTCCGGGCGCACCCCGCCGGGTCGGCCGCGTGCTCACACCGCTGGCGATCGCGGGCCTGTCCGGGGTGATGCTCGTGCGGGAGAACGGCGGACCGCAGGTGCCACGGGTGGAGCCCGTCGCGGTCGCGCAGCTCGCCTGCCCGGACCTGGGGATGATCCCGCAGGGGGCACACACACCGCTGGTGCCCGGCTCCACCGGCCTGGACGTGCGGACCGCCGCCTCGAGCGCGGGCAGCGTCCAGGTGTCCTCCCGCGGCGCCGCCACCGACCTGCGTACCGGTTTCGGGACCGGGCGGCTGCGGCTGGGATCGTCCGGGCCCGGCGGTGCGGGGGCTGTGGTCCTGTCCGGGCGCGATGCCTCAGCCGCCGGGCTGTCGGCCGTGGTCACGGCCGCTGGCGACGGCGCGGGTCCGGCCCGGGCGCGCTGCCTCCCGCCGACCTCGCGGAGCTGGTTCGCCGGGCCATCGACCATCGCCGGCAGGGATCCCGTCCTCGTCCTGGCGAATCTCTCACGGCAGCCCGCGCAGGCGAGCGTGCGTACGCTCACGGACGGTCCGGGCGGCCCGCAGGCGGACATCGCGGTGCCGGCCGGGCGCACCGTCACCCGTCGCCTCGCGGCCCTCGCCCCCGAGGCGACCGTGACAGCTCTTGACGTCCAGGTGCGCTCCGGGCGCCTCCATGCCTGGATGGCCGACCGCTCCAGCCTGGGCGGCCCGTTCACCGCGCCGCGTCTCGTGCCGGCGACCGCACCGCCGGCCCGGCGGCTGCTGGTCGGCGGCGTGGTCGTGCCCTCCAGGCCGCCGAGTCCCGGTGCCACCCTGGTGCTGGCCGCGCCGGGTGCCGCGACGACCGTCCGCGTCAGCATCCTCACCGCGACCGGACGTCGCACCCCGATCGATCTGGCCGCCGTCCCGGTGCCGGCTACCGGGGTGGTGTCCGTGCCGGTGCCACTGCCGGCGGGCGCGGCCAGCGCCGTCCTGGTCGAGGCGACCGGCGCCGCGCCGGTCGTCGCCGAGCTGGGCGTGTCCTCCGGCTGGCAGGGGGTGTGGACCTGGGTGGGCGCCTCCCGGGTCGAGGCGCCCACCGGCGGTCAGGCGCTCGACGCGTACGGCCGGGGTGCTGGGCGTCTCGCCGTGGCCGGCCCCACCAGCGGCCCGGGCACGGCCTCGGACGCGGTGGTCGCCGTCCCGCCCACGCCCGTGGGGGCAGTGGGGACGCTCGTTCTGACCGCGCCGTTGGGCTCGGTCACGGCCTGGCTCGACGGTGTCGAGGTGCGGGTCGATGCCGGCTCGGTCCGAGCGGTGGCGGTGCCGGCCTCCCCGAGGGGCGGGCGCCTCACCGCCGCGGGCGGTCCGCTCGTCGCGACGGCCGTGATCGGTGCCGGACCGTACGGGGCTCGCCAGCCGGCGGCTGGCGACGCGCGGGTGGCGCCGCGGGTGCTGTCCGCGGTCGTCCCGCTGACGGGGGCGCCGCGGCTGCGCGAGCTGCCGGCCGTCGTGGCCGACCCGGCACTCGCCCACGGCTGAGCCGCGCTCAGAGGGCCGCGCGCTCAGAGGGCCGCGCGCTCCGAGGGCCGCGCGCTCCGAGGGCCGCGCGCTCCGAGGGCCGCGCGCTCAGGGGAGCCGGATGCTCAGCCGCCCCGGCCGGCCAGGAAGAGCCTGCCCCTGCCGCGGACCGTCACGTCCGCCGGGCCCGTGACCAGCGCGGCAGCACCGCGGCGAAGGGTGAGCGGGTCGGTGGGCGCACCGTCGCCACCGGCGGTGGCTGCCTCGATGGTGAGCTCCCCGTCGACGGCGAGCAGCACGGTCGGACGGCCCACCGGCACCGCGCCACCGCCGGTGCAGATCGCCTCGGCCAGGGCGAAGTCGGCGACCGGGACGTCCCACCCGCGGACCAGTCCGCCCGGGCTGGCGCTGATCGTGCGCGGGGTGAGGACGGGCGCGCCGCTCGGGGTCGGATCGACGAGGCGCAGCAGTTCGTCGACGTCGATGTGCTTGGGCGTCAGGCCGCCGCGCAGCACGTTGTCCGACGTGGCCATGATCTCGATGCCCAGCCCGCTGACGTAGGCGTGCAACATCCGGGCCGGCTGGAACAGCCCCTCGCCGGGGCGCAGGGTGACGTCGTTGAGCAGCAGGGCCGCCGCGATGCCGATGTCGCCCGGGTGGGCGGCCGCGAGCAGCCCCACCAGGTCCGCCGCCCGTGCCAGATCATCGGCGCCACCACTGCTGACACGGGAGTGCCGGGCGGCGGCGGTGACGAGCTCCCGGACGAGCGCGGCGGCGGGGGCGGGGGACATGGTCAACAGGATGCGCAGGACCGCTGTGGCGCCCGTGGCGGGATCGCCCGCGAGCGGCCGGAACGCCGCCTCGAGCGCCGGCAGGTCGAACCTGGCGACGACCGCGAGGGTGCGAGCCGGGTCGCGCACTCCCGCGAGCGCCCGGAACGGCGTCAGTGCGACGATGAGCTCGGGCTTGTGGTTGCGGTCCCGGTAGCGGCGGCGGGGGTCGTCGACGGCGATCCCAGCGGCCTCATCCGCCTCGAAGCCGGCCGCGGCCTGGTCGAGGTCGGGATGCACCTGCAGCGACAGCGCCTTGTCGGCCGCGAGCACCTTCAGCAGGAACGGCAACGGGCCGACGAGGTCGGCGGCCGGGTGGCGGGCGCCGTCCGCCTCGACCAGGGCCGGCGCCATCGGATGGGTCCCCAGCCACAGCTCGGCGACCGGACCGTCGGCCGGGGGGCGGCCGAGCAGGTCCGGGATGGCCGTGCGCGAGCCCCAGGCGTAGGTCTGTTCGGCGCCGTGCAACGCGAGCAGGCGGGCAGGCGGGTCCACGGGTCCCTGCGACGGCGTCAGGACCGTGGCGGGGACGCTGCCGCCGGGTGTCGGCGGCACACCTACGGGCTTCGGGGGCGTGGTGTTCCTGGTCACGATCTCCCTCGCAGAGGCGAGCGGTGGCGGCCGCCGCTGGGTGGCCGGATCGGGCTAGTCCTCGTCGCCCCAGCCATGGCCCTCCGGGTCGATCACCGCTGGGTCGACCCCCATCATCTCGGCCACCTCGTGGATGATCGCGTCGAGGACCAGCTCGGCGAGGTCCTCGCTGTCGACCGCCCGCGCCTCGATCGGCCGGCGGTAGACGACGATCCGCCGCGGGGTGCCTGACCGGCCCTTTCCGCTGGCTGGCTGGTATCTGGCGAGCGGGATCTCCTCATCGGAGACGGCCACCGGCGGCACGTCCTCGACGGCGAACTCGACCTCGGCGAGCTCCGCCGACCAGCGATGGTCGAGGTGCTCGACGGCGTCCAGTACGAAGTCGTCGAAGCGGTCCCCGCGGGTCGCGTAGGCCGGTACGTCGGGGGGGAGCAGCATGCCGCGTACCCCCCGACCGCGCCGATCGCGGCGCCGGCGGGGCCGGATCGGCCGGGTCGCCGACGGGAACCGCTCGAGGTCCGTCACCCTGTGAGCGTAGCGTTCGTGGACAGGGCCTCGGCCGACGTCCGCGGGAGGCGTGCGCACTCCGGCACCTTCCGGGCGCGGGCACCTGCCGGGGCGCGGCACCTTCCGGGGTGTGGCACCTCCTGGACGTCGCCGGCAGTGGGGCCGGCCCCGACTCCCTCCCAGCCCGAGGAGGTTTCACGGTCTTGATGATCACAGTTCCACGCTGGAGTGGGCTGCCGCGCCCGAGATCGACTGCGTGGCGCAATGCATTGGTCGACAGCGCGTGACGATTCCGCCTCGCGTTCCGCGACACGACGAGAGGTGGTGGCCGTCGCCCGTTCCGGGGGCTACCGTCCGGAACGTGAAGCCTCGGCGCTGCTCCCGCTCGGCCTGTTCCGCAGCCGCGGTCGCCACGCTCACGTATGCCTACGCCGAGTCGACGGCGGTGCTGGGCCCGCTGTCCCCGTACGTCGAGCCGCACTCGTACGACCTGTGCGGTACCCATGCCGATCGGCTTACCGTGCCGCTCGGCTGGGCCGTCGTCCGGCTCGAGGCCGAGGCCCCACGTGAGGACAGTGGCCGCGAGGTGGCCGGGGACGACCTGGAGGCTTTGGCGGACGCCGTGCGCGAAGCCTCCCGGCGTGCCCCCGAGGCGCCTCGCCGCGGTCCCGAACCGCCGCCCCACGGCGGTCCGCACGGCCCCCAGGGCGGCGCGTCGCCGGGTGGCAGGCGGGGTCACCTGCGCGCGGTGCCCAGCCCGTCCTGAGGGGTCCACGCGCGGCACCGCCGCCGCCGTCGGCGTGGCCGTCCCGGTCCGGTCCGTGTGGGGTCGCTGTGGGTCGGGTGTGGGCTTCCGCGGACGCGGTCCCGAAGGCGTCGGAGCCGGCGGATAGGGTCATCCCTGGCGACGGCGGCAGGCGCCGGTCGAGCCGGGGGCACCGTTCACCCGGTGCGGGGGACACCAGGGGAAGGGCATGATGCGCGATGCGTGACCTCTCACGGATCTTCAAGGCGTACGACGTCCGCGGCATCGTGCCGGCGGAGTTCGACGCCGAGATCGCCCGGCAGACGGGCGCCGCGTTCGTGCGCATGCTGGGCGCCGACCGGATCGTGACCGCTCACGACATGCGGGAGTCGTCGATCCCCCTGGCGACGGCCTTCGCCGAAGGCGCGGCCGAGCAGGGCGCCGACGTGATCGTCGCCGGTCTCGGCTCCACTGACCTGCTCTACTTCGCCGCCGGCTCGCTCGACATCCCCGGCGCGATGTTCACCGCGTCGCACAACCCGGCGAAGTACAACGGGATCAAGCTCTGCCGGGCCGGCGCGGCGCCGATCGGGCAGGAGACGGGGCTCGCGGAGATCCGTGCGATGGTGGAGCGCGGCGTCCCCGCCGGCACCGGCCGCCGTGGCTCGATCACCACCCGCGACCTGCTGGCGGACTACGTCCGGCACCTGCACACCCTGGTCGACCTCTCCGTGATCCGGCCGCTGACCGTCGCGGTCGACGCCGGCAATGGCATGGGCGGGCTGACCGTCCCCGCGGCCCTCGAGGGTCTGCCGGTGCGGGTGATCCCGCTCTACTTCGAGCTTGACGGCTCGTTCCCCAACCACGAGGCCAACCCGATCGAGCCGGCGAACCTGCGCGACCTGCAGGCCGCGGTCCGCGAGTCCGGTGCCGACATCGGCCTCGCGTTCGACGGTGACGCCGACCGGTGCTTCGTCGTCGACGAGCGGGGGGAGATCGTCTCCCCGTCCGTCATCACGGCGCTGGTCGCCGCGCGCGAGCTCGCCCGCGAGCCCGGCGGGACGATCATTCACAACGTGATCGTCAGCCGCTGCGTCCCCGAGCTCGTCACCGAGCGGGGTGGTGTCCCCATCCGTACCCGGGTCGGCCACTCGTTCATCAAGGCCGAGATGGCCCGTACAGGCGCGATCTTCGGCGGGGAGCACTCCGGCCACTTCTACTTCCGCGACTTCTGGCGTGCCGACTCGGGCATGCTGGCCGCGCTGCACGTCCTCGCGGCGCTCGGCGGCCAGCCGGGCCCGCTGTCCGACCTGCTCGGTGGGTACGACCGCTACAGCGCATCCGGCGAGATCAACTCCGAGGTCGAGGACGCGGTCGCGGCGATGCAGGCCGTCGAGAAGGCCCACGCCCCGCGCGCCGCCACCGTCGACCATCTGGACGGGCTGACCATCTCGTTCGTGGACGGCTCGTGGTTCAATCTCCGACCGTCCAACACCGAGCCGCTGCTCCGGCTGAACGTCGAGGGCCCGGACGACGTGACCATGCGCCGGCTGCGCGACGAGATCCTCGCGCAGGTCCGGAGCGGAAGGGAATCCTGATGAGCCTCGCCCCGCTGCTCCTGGAGATCCTCGCCTGTCCGTGCAGCAAGCACGGCAAGCTGCGCCCCGACGAGCTGGGCGGCGCGCCGGTGCTCGTCTGCCTCGCCTGTGACCTGGCCTTTCCGGTCCGGGATGACATTCCCGTGATGTTGCTTGACGAGGCCGTCCCCTTCTCCGGGTCGTCCGCCCCCGCATCGAGCTGATCCGGCGTGTACCTCGACGAGGCGATTCTCGACGATTCGGCTCGGCTCGACGCGGGCAGCGCCGCAGCACTCCTGCCGCACGTGGCCACCGCCGGGCAGCAGGTGCGGCAGAGCGCCCGGCTCGCCCAGGAGGCGGGCATCGAGCGGCTCGCTGCCGACGGGCGGCCCCGGGCGATCCTCGTCGCCGGAGTCGGCGGCTCGGCGTTGGCCGCCGGCATTCTGGACGCCATCGCCAGCGCGACGAGCCCTGTGCCGATCATCGGCCATCACACCCACGGCCTGCCCGGGTGGGTGGGCGTGTCCGACGTCGTCCTCGCCGTGTCCGCGTCCGGTACCTCGGTGGAGACGTGCTCAGCCGTCGAGGAGGCGACCCGGCGCGGTGCCCGGGTCGCCGTCGTCGCCCCGGCCGACTCCCCACTCGCGCACCTCGCCACAGTCGGTGGCGGCGTGCTGGTCCCGCTTGCCGGTCAGCGCCCCGCCCGCACGGCCCTGTGGTCGCTGTCGGTGCCCCTGCTGGTTGCCGGGCGGGCGCTTGGCGTGGTCCGCGCCGGCGACGCGGCGATCGAGGCGGCGGCCGCTCGCCTGGAGGACGTCGCCACCCGCTGCCGCACGTCCAGCGAATCGTTCGTCAACCCGGCCAAGACCCTGGCTCTGGAGCTCGCCGGCTCCCTGCCGCTCCTCTGGGGCACCTCCCAGGTGACCGCGGTCGCGGCCGCCCGGGCAGCCGCCCAGCTCGCCGCGAACGCGAAGTACCCCGCTCTCGTCGGCTCGTTGCCGCATCCCGGCCACGATCAGGTCGCGCTGCTCGACGGCCCGTTCGGAGCCGGACTGAACGGGGCCGGGGGCGGTGGTTCGGATGCGCTCGAGGATTTCTTCCGGGACCGTGTCGAGGAGGAGGAGTCGGTCAGGCTGCGCCTGATCCTGCTGCGGGACCCGGGTGTCGAGCGTCCGGAGGTCTCCCGGCAGGCCGAGGCCGCGGTGGCGGTCGCCGCCGAGCGTGGCGTCGGCGTCACCGAGCTGCGCGCCGAGGGCGACGCCCCGCTCGAGCGGCTCGGTTCCCTGATCGGCCTGCTCGACTTCGCCGCCGTCTACCTGGCACTCGCCCTCGGCGTCGACCCCGGCCAGACCCCCGCCGCCCACGACCTCGGCCGCTAGCACCTTCCCCGGCATCGACCCCGGCCGCCCACGACCTCGGCTGCCAGGAATCTCTCCCGGCATCGAGCCGACCCCGGCCGTTCGCGACCCCTGCAGCCAGGTGCCCCGTCGCCCCCACGGGCCTCCCGTACCGTCCGTCGCCGCTCAGGCTCAACCCGGGGTCAGAGCGGCGTACCGAGGTCCTGCGATTGCCTTGGTTGGCCCCGGGCCGTGACATCAGGGGACGTGCCGAGGGATAGGCACGCTTTCGAGCCTGGAACCGTGCTTATCCCTCGGCATCTCACTGTCGGGGTCTGACAAAATGCGCATATCGGTATCAGCCCGGGGTCGTGGGGGCGGTGCCAGGCAACACGTCCGGCGACGTGTTGCTGTGGGTGACAGCTGCCTGCGGAGCGTGATCCTGGCGGGGAAGTGCTAGCGGCGACCGCCACCTCCGCCGCCTTGGCCTCCGCCACCACCGTCTCCTCCGCCGTCTCCTCCGCCGTCACCGCCTCCACCACCGCCATCCTGGCCGCCTCCGCCGCCACCGCCCTGAGGAGCGGTGTCACCCTGCGGCTGGCCGAACACGCCGGGCAGGATCTGCTGGCCGAGGTTCTGCAGCGGGTTCCCGCCCGGCTGGCCCTGGGTGGGCTGCGGAGCGGGTGCGGGCGGCGGGGTGTTCTGCAGGCCGCCCTTGGTGCCGTGGGCGACCGCCGGGTCCGCGGCCGGCAGCGGGACGACGGGCAGGTTCGCCAGCGCCGCGCGCATCGACTTGCCCCAGATGATGGCCGGCAGGTCACCGCCGAAGACCCGTGACCAGGTCCGGCCGTCCGCGACGACGTTGCGCAGCGGATGCGACTCGGCCCCGGACGGGTCACCGACCGACACCGCCGCCGTCATCTGCGGGGTGAAGCCGACGTACCAGGCGGCGGAGTACTCGTCGGTGGTGCCGGTCTTGCCGGCTGACGGGCGTCCAATCGCCGCGTTCTTGCCGGTGCCGTTGATCGGCACGCCGGCCAGCACGCTGGCGACCGTGTCCGCCACGCCCTTCGCCAGGACCTGCTCGCAGTGCGGCGCTCCGGCGACGTCGATCTGGTCCTTGCTGGAGTCCACCGCCCCGGTGGCGAAACGCGGGGTGCAGCGCAGGCCGCCGCCCGCGATCGTCGCGTAGGCGTCGGCCATCTGCAGCGGCGAGACGTACATGTACTGACCACCGCCGATCGCCGTCGCGCCGTCCGTCGGGCCGATCTTCTCCGCCTGCGGCGGGGTGACCCCGAGCCGCTTGGCCATCTCCAGCACCGCCGGGATGCCGGTCTTCTCCGCGAGCTGTACGTAGAAGGTGTTGACCGAGTCCCAGGTGCCCCGCGGGATGTCGTAGATGCCGGCCTCGGCCGGGTCGGAGTTCGAGAAGCCCTTCGCGCAGTCGCCCTCACCGCGATCCAGCGGGAACTTCTTGCTCTCGTAGCAGGCCGGCGAGTAGAACGCCGTGGACGTGCCGTAGCCCTGTTCGAGGGCGGCGGCGAGCACGAACGTCTTGAACGTCGACCCCGGCTGGAAGGTGGCGTTGGTCGGCAGCGGCACGACGGTCTGGTTCGCGGCCGTGTTCGGGCCGTAGACCCGGTTGACCGCCATCGCCAGGATGTTGCCCGTGCCCGGCTGGATGACGACCTCCGTCGCCGACACCCGGTTGTCCGGGGCGACCGTCGAGTTCACCGCCTCCTGCACCGCCTGCTGGACCTGCGGGTCCAGCGTGGTGCGGATGATCAGGCCGCCCTCGTAGATGCGCCGGTTGCGCTCCTCCACCGTGCTACCCAGCGCCGGGCTCGCCTGCAGCTGGGTGCGCACGTAGTCGCAGAAGAACGGCGCCGTGGCCGTCACACAGGAATCGGCCGCGGGCGGCGGCGCGGGCACCACGTTCAGCGGGACCTGCTTCGCAGCCTCCGCCTGGGTCGGCGAGATGTAGGAGTTCTCCGCCATCTTGTCGAGCACGGTGTTGCGCCGTGCCAGCGCGGTCTGCGGATGGGCCGCCGGGTTGTACCGCGAGGGGCTCTGCACGAGCCCGGCGAGCAGCGCCGCCTGCTCCACCGTCACCTGCGAGATCGGCACGCCGAAGTAGTGCTCCGCGGCCGTCCCGACACCGTAGGCGCCGTCACCGAAGTAGGCGATGTTCAGGTAGCGCTCGAGGATCTCGTCCTTGGACAGCCGCTTCTCGATGTCCAGGGCGTACCGCAGCTCCTGGATCTTGCGGTCCAGCGAGTCTCCCGCCGCCACCTCGCGCTCGCGCTCGGTCCGGGCGTTCTGCAGCAGCACGTTCTTCACGTACTGCTGGGTGAGGGTGGAACCGCCCTGGGCGACGCCGCCGGCCTCGCTGTTGCGCAGCGCCGCCCGCAGGACGCCCTGCGGGTCCACGCCGCCATGCTGGTAGAAGCGGGAGTCCTCGATCGAGACGATCGCCTCCCGCATGACCTTGGGGATCTGGTTGCCCGGAACGACGATGCGGTTCTCGGCCCCGCGCAACGTCGCGATCACCGAGCCGTCCGCGGCGAGGATCGTCGAGCTCTGCGGGAGCGGCGGCGTGATCAGCTCGCTGGGCAGTGACAGGAAGTGGTCGGCGCTGCCCTTCGCGAAGAGGCCGACCGCGCCGACCAGCGGCAGCGAGAGCAACGCCACGACCACGCCCAGGGCGCAGGCGGTCAGAGCCATCTTGCGGGCGACCCGCCGCCGGTTGACCGGCGGCCGGGTGAGCGGACGGGCATCGGGGCCGCTGGAACCGCCAGGGCCGCCGGAACCGCCGGCCGGGTGCAGGCGCTCCTCCGAGCCGCGCCGGGAGTCAGGTGTGTTGGCTGGCTCCGGGCTTGGGCTCGCGCCATTGTCACGCTCGGCGAGGGCCAGCCCGCCCGCGCCTGCCGGCTCGGCTGGCGCCTGCGCCCCTGGTCGTAGCGGGGTCGCGGCACGCTCCGCCGCGACCGATGTGGATGGGCGCGCTCTGTCGGACCGGCCTGATCCGGCGCGGCCTGCTGATCCGGCGCGGCCTGAGCCCGCGCGCGGCGTGCCGTCCGCCGAAGGGACAGGCCGGGATGGAGTGCTCGACTCCCGTCCGCCAGACGTCGACGTCACCCCCTCGGTGGGCCGGCGAGCTCGCCGGGATCTCCGTGAAACCTCATCCAGCATGCGGGAGCCGAGGCATGGTCGCCCTTCGGCACCCGTGTGGTGTGAGGGATTCGGACATTCCCGTCGAAGCGTGCCTGGTGGCGTATGGGCACCCTTGGGGGCCGCTTGCCGGGGACGGTCCGATACCGCAGGTAACGGTAGACGAGCGAAGCCCCGGGGAGCCAACCGGCAGGTCGCATGTGCGCGGTCCGTCCTGGATTGTTTAGCGGACGTTACCGGAGTGTGGATCTGATGGCCCGGCTCCAGGCTCACCGATCGCCCGAGCCGAGTCGCCCGGCCCGGGCATGTGCAGCAGCCGGCGGGCCTTCTGTGCGTCGAAGTCGAGGGCAGCGACCGGTGGGGACGGTGGGATGCGCCGGGTGAGCAGGCCGAGCCGGCGCACGTCGGTGGCGACCTCGACCTCGGCCAGCACCCGGATGGCGAAGGCCAGATCACTGGGGCTGATCTGATATCGCCGCTCCAACTCGTCGGCGTAGGCGGCGGCGAGCAGTTCGCGCTCCCCGTACTCCCGGTGACCACCTGGCGAGCGGGCAGGGATCACCAGGCCCAGTGACTCTCGGTAGCGCAGCATCCGAGGCGTCGTCTGTAGCACGGCGGCTGCGCGGGCAATGGGCAGCCGCTGCTCGGGCCGCAACTGGACCCGTTCGCGAAGCCGCTCCAGCACCTGCCGCACGAACGTGTCCTCCCGCCGGGGTGAGGCGGCGGCCCGCCGGCCGTTCACGTCGGTCCGATCATGCGGCGAAGCGTACGGGCGGGCGGCCACCAGGTGCGTCGATCCTAACAAGACCCTGTCAGCTTCTTTGACGTTCCTGGGGCCTGCTGGTCATCGTGGGCCGTGCGCCCATCGAGCCGTAGGAGAGTCCCTGATGTCGGATCTGGCCAACCTTCCCAACCTTCCCGACCTGCCTGACCTGTTGACCGAGCGACCCGATCCCGCCGCGCTGCCGCGCCACGACGTCGCCGACCTCGCGCTCGCCGCCCAGGGTCGGACCCGGATCGAGTGGGCCGACCGGGCGATGCCGGTGCTGCGCCGGATCCGCGAGCGCTTCGCGGCGGAGCGCCCGTTCACTGGCGTGCGCATCGCGGCCTGCATGCATGTCACCACCGAGTCCGCGAACCTGATGCGTGCCCTGGTCGCCGGCGGCGCCGGGGTCACGCTGTGCGCGTCGAACCCCCTGTCGACGCAGGATGACACGGCGGCGGCGCTCGTCGCCGAGTACGGCGTCGCCACCTTCGCGCGCAACGGGATCGACCGTGACGGCTACTACGCGCACATCGGCGCCGCCCTCGACGCCGCCCCGCACTACGTCTTCGACGACGGCTGTGACCTGGTGAACATCCTGCACACGGAGCGCACCGACGTGCTCGCCGGTGTGCGCGGTGGCTGTGAGGAGACGACCACAGGTGTGATCAGGCTGCGGCAGATGGCCGCCGCGGGCGCGCTGCGCTTCCCGATGGTCGCCGTCAACGACACCGACACCAAGCACATGTTCGACAACCGGTACGGGACCGGGCAGTCCACCCTGGGCGCGATCTTCCGAGCGACCAACACCCTGCTGGCGGGCAGCACCGTGGTTGTCGCCGGCTACGGGTACTGCGGGCGAGGGGTCGCGTCCCGGGCGAAGGGCCTCGGCGCCGCGGTGATCGTCACCGAGATCGACCCCACGAAGGCGCTGGACGCGGCGATGGACGGCTTCCGGGTGATGACCATGGAGGCCGCCGCACCCCTCGGTGACGTCTTCATCACCGTCACCGGCAACCGGGATGTCGTACGCCGGGAGCACTTCGTGTTGATGCGTGACGGCGCGATCCTCGCGAACTCCGGCCACTTCGACATCGAGATCGACATCACCGCCCTCGCTGACCTCGCCGTCGAGGTGCCGCGACGGGTCCGACCCGCCACCGACGAGTACGTGCTCGCCGACGGGCGCCGGCTGCTCCTGCTCGCCGAGGGCAGGCTGGTCAACCTGGCTGCGGCGGAGGGTCATCCGGCGGCGGTGATGGATATGTCCTTCGCTGACCAGGCACTGACCGCCGAGTGGCTGCACACCGGCGGGCAGGCGCTCACGCCCGGCGTGTACGACGTGCCGACCGCGATCGACAAGGACGTCGCCCGGATGAAGATCGCCTCCATGGGCATCGAGATCGACGTCCTGACCCAGGCTCAGGTGGAGTATCTGAACTCCTGGGAGCAGGGATCATGACAGTTCGATGTCAGGATCTGCGATGGGTTGCGTAGGCGTCGGGTGCACGCTGGGCGACAAGTCGCACGTAGGCGCGGCTAGTCCGTTCGGCGAGTACCGCCGACAGGTAGGCCCAGCCGGGTGTCCCGGGCGGCGGGGCCGGGGTGACCACCGCGCGTACCTCCTCGACAAGCCCCCGCCCCAGGCGGTCGAGCGCGGCGGGCGAGAGGTCGTGCGCGCGGCTCAGGAAGTGCCGGGCGCGCAGGGCGAGGGCGTCGTCGAGGCCGGAGAGGTCCAGCAGGCTCGCCCAGCCCAGCAGCGCGGGGGGCACGTACGGTGGCGCGCCGACGGTCCGCGGCACCCGGACCTGGAGCACCACAGTCCCGGCAAAGAGATCACCCAGGCGCTTGCTATCCCGTGAGATCAGCATGCTGGCAATCGCGGGCAGGCCGAGCAGCGGTCCCGGCCGCTCGATGACCGCGCCGATGAGCCCCCGGACGAATGCGTGCCGAAAGTGGATCGGCCCGCCGTCGTCCCGGACGACCCGCAGCCCCATGGCCATCTTCCCCAGGGTGCGGCCGCGGCTGAACGTCTCGCACGCCACGGGATAGCCCAGCACGATCGTGACGTAGCCCAGCAGGATCATGGCGGCGGTCAGCGCGTCGTCGCCGGGACGCACGATGAGCACGAGCACGATCACCAGGAAGTAGAGGATGTACAGCTGGGCGAGCAGGTCGATGAGCCCCGCCACCAGACGTGAGCCCAGCCGCGCCACTCGCAGGTCGATCGCGACCGCCTCGCCGGTGACGATCCGCTCGCCAGCGCCAGCGCCAGCGCCAGCGCCAGCGCCGGCAATCGGCGCGCTCGACGAGCGCGCCACCGTGCGCGGCATGACCTGGTTCACGCCGGCCCCCAGAAGATCTCGGTATGCGTCGGAGCATCACTGTATGAGGTGTGGCGGGTGGATCGGCCCGCCGTGCCGCGGTGACCGGGCGGGAGCCGATGGGTGCCGAGCGGCCGGTGGGCGAGCCGGTTCTGGGAGGATGGGCCGGTCATGGATCTCGATGCGTACGTTGCCGTGCACCGCCCCGAGTGGATCCGCCTCGGCCGCCTTGTCGACCGGGCCGGCCGTCCCGGCCGGATGGCCGCGGCCGACCTCGACGAGCTGGTGGAGCTCTACCAGCGGACCGCCACCCACCTCTCGGTGATCCGTACCCGTTCCTACGACACCAGCCTGGTGGACGACCTCACCAACCTCGTCAGCAGGGCGCGTGCGGCCGTGACCGGGGCGCCCGATCCGGGCTGGCATGTCGTCGGCAGGTTCTTCGCCGTCACCTTTCCGCTGGCTGTGTACGAGCGGCGCTGGTGGGTGCTGGCGACGACGGCTGGCTCGTTGCTGCTGGCACTGGCCGCCGGTCTGTGGGTGGTGGCTGACGATCAGGCTCGCGCGGGGGTGGTTCCCCCGGGCACGGTCGCCCAGATGTGCCGCCGTGACTTCGCGTCGTACTACACGGAGCATCCCGCCTCGTCCTTCGCGAGCCAGGTATGGACCAACAACGCCTGGGTGTCGGCCATGGCGGTCGCCTCCGGCGTGCTGCTCGGCCTGCCCACCCTGCTGGTGCTCCTGGTGAACGCTCTGAACACGGGCATCGTCGGCGGCTACATGGCGGGCTGTGGGCGCAGTGACCAGTTCTTCAGCCTGATCCTCCCGCACGGGATGCTCGAACTCACGGTCGTGTTCCTCGCCGGCGCGGTGGGCCTGCGGCTCGGCTGGTCGATCATCGCTGCGGGCCCGCGGCGCCGGGTCGAGGCGCTGGCCGCCGAGGGGCGGGCGGCGGTGACGGTCACGATCGGCGCCGCGCTGGCGCTGGCGGTCTCCGGCGTTATCGAGGCGTTCGTGACGCCCTCAGGCCTGCCCACCGGGGTGCGGATCGGAATCGGCGCGCTGGCCTGGGCGGGCTTTGTCGGCTACCTCGCGTTCTACGGTTCCCGAGCAGCCGCCGCGGGCGAGACGGCGGACCTGGAACCCACCCGCGGCGGCGCGGACCTGGCGCCGGTCGCCTGACCTGAGGCCGAGGCCAGGCCGCACCGCGTTGCCAGCCGCGATGTCACGGAACCATGGCGTCACGGACCATGGTGGACTGCCTCGACGTTGTGGCCGTCGGGGTCCCGCAGGAAGACGGCGTAGTACCCGGGGTGGTACTCGGGCCACTCGCGGGGCGCGTGCAGAACCTCGACCCCACCGCGTACCGCGGCCTCGTGCACCGCGTCGACCGCCGCCCGGTCGGCGGCCGAGAAGGCCACGTGGAGCTCCCGGCGCTCGGTACCGACCGCGGGGCTGAGCCAGAAGGACGCGTGACCGTCCGGCCCGGCCAGCCCGACGACCAGCGAGTCCCCATGCGGGAAGCGGACCTTCGCCTCGATGCCGAGCGGGGCGAAGGTACGGAGGTAGAACGCGAGCGACGCCTCGACGTCCGTGGCCTGTAGGCCGAGATGATCGATCATGGCGGCAGCGTACGGAGTGGGTCCGACAGTTCTGGGCAGTCGGACAGCCGACATGGTCGTACGCCGGTTTCCCCGTCGACCGGGAGAGGGCCCGCCAGTACTGTCGCGGATCAAATCCGGAAGATTCGCGGCAGACATAGCAAATCAGTCACCACCTTCAGGCTTCGGTGGAGCCGCGGGACCGGGCTATCCTCCGCCGCCTGGATCCGGGCTGTACCCCCGCCGCCCGGTCCGGCGGGACCATACCCGCCGCCGGGTGGACAGCCCTATGCCTCCGGGCCGACGGGCCAGCCAGGCCCGGGTCCCGGCGTTCGGCGGGCCAGCGGGCTCAGGTGCCGCGCCCACGGGCGCCGGGGCGCCGGGGCCCTGGCCGCAGGGTTCACCCGGCCCGGCGGCGGGCGGACCGACGTGCCGTGTCTGCGGCGAGGCACCTGCCCTCGCCGTCACCGTGCGTGGGCATCAGGGGCTGGTCGTGCTGATGCGGTTCCAGCGCAACAGCGGCCCGTTCTGCCGCCCGTGCGGGACGGCCGTGGTCCGTGAGATGTCGGCGAAGACCCTGGTACAGGGCTGGTGGGGCATCGCCTCGGTGTTCGTGACCCCCGTGACCCTGCTGATGAACCTGGTCACCAGCCGCCGGTTGAAGAGCCTGCCACCGCCCGGGCCCGCGACGCCGCGGCCACCGCTGGATCCCGGAATGCCCTTGCTGCGGCGTCCCCAGGCGCTCGGCCTGGCACTACCGTTGATCCTGGTCGTGATCATCGTCGCCGCCGTCCTCGCGGGCCGCGACGATGCGCGCAATGCCAAGGCCGGGGGACTGCGTGCGCCGGACCGGGAGCGATGCGGTCGAGATCGTGGACTGTACGTCGCCGCGGGCCCAGTACCGTGTGCTCAGCCGGATCAGCGCGAACCTCCGCTCGCTGTGCACGTCGAACCCGGATGCCGTGGCCTCATACACGGAGACCGGCGGATCCTCCGACTTCATGCTCTGTCTGGGACGGGTGCGCTGATGCCGGCGGGCATCACAGCCGGCCGAGCGACTTCAGGGTGAGGTAGGTGTCGGTGACCGCCACTGCGTAGCCGTCCGGAGGTGCGTCGACGACCTCGACTCCGCGGCGGCGCAGCGTCTCGGTGAGGTCGCGTCGACGCTGCAGCGTCTGCTCGGCAGCAGCGGAGGCGTAGACGGCGCGCACGTCGTCCCGGCCGGTCGCCAGGTCATCGACGCGGGGGTCGCGCAGCGCGGCTATCACGACGTTGTGCCGGGCGGTCAGCGTCGTGAGGACCGGCAGTAGCCCCTCCTCGATCACCGCCGGAGCGAGCTCCGTGAACAGCACCACCAGGCTGCGGCGGGACGCCTCACGCAGGACCGCCGCGACCATGCCGCCGTGGTCGGCCTCGACGATCGCCGGCTCCAGCCCGGCCATCGCGTCACTCACCCGGGCGAGGAAGCCGTGGTCGTGCGAGCCGGGCAGGCGCAACCGCGGCACGCTGTCATGGGCGACCAGGCTGACCCGGTCACCCGCGCGCAGCGCGACGGCGGTGAGCAGCAGCGCGGCGTCGAGCGCGTGGTCGAGGCGGGGGACGTCACCAACCCTCCCGGCGGAGGTGCGGCCGGTATCGAGCACGCAGACGACCCGCCGGTCACGTTCTGGCCGGAAGGCACGGACGACCACCGCGCCGCGCCGGGCGGTGCCCCGCCAGTCGATCAGGCGAACGTCATCTCCGATCACGTACTCCCGGAGACTGTCGAACTCCGACCCGGCTCCCGCCCCACGGATCGCGACCTCACCCTCCACCTCACGCAGCCTGGCGAGCGCCGCGGGCAGGTGCTGGCGGGAGCTGAACGGCGGCAGGACCCGCACCCGCCAGGGGCAGTAATGGCGTCCCTGTCGACCGGCGAGTCCGAGAGGTCCCAGCGAGCGCACCGTGATCCGGAATGGCGCACGGTCTCCACGCCGCGTCGGCTCGAGTGTGGTCTCTAGGAAGCGCCGCTCCCCCGGGGGGATCCGCACTTGATGGACCCGCGGCCGCGCGCCGGCCGAGGGCGGCCAGGCGTCCCGCAGCCGGGCCCGCACCATACGCCCACCGCCGTTGCCGACGGCGAGCACAAGCGGAACGGGCTGCCCCAGCCGCGCCGAGGTCGGCCCGGACCGGCTGAACATCAGCGGGCGTACCGCACCGGCCAGCGCGACGTCGACTCCCACCAGAACCACGAGCGTGACGTTGACCAGCACGAGGGTCAGGCCTGGCATGGGGGACAGCACGACGACGGCCACCCCGAGCAGGGCCAGTGCGACGGTTCGACCGCTGATCGCCACCGGCGGCCTCTAGCGGGGGACCGGGACGGTGGCTAGTACCTGCTCCAGTACGACGTCGGCGGTGACACCGTCGAGCTCGGCCTCCGGCCGCAGGCCGATCCGGTGCCGCAGCGTCGCCCGGGCCAGGGCCTTGACATCGTCCGGTGTCGCGTAACCGCGTCCGGACAGCCAGGCCCACGCGCGGGTGGTGGCCAGCAGCGCGGTCGCCCCGCGTGGTGACACACCCAGCTGCACGCTGGGTGCCGCTCGGGTTGCCCTGGCCAGGTCCACGATGTAGGCGAGTACCTCAGGGTGCACCGCCACCTGCAGAACGGCTGCCCGGGCCGTCGCCAGGTCCGCGGCGCCCGCCACCGGCCGCACACCGGCCGCCGCCAGATCCGTGGGGTCGAATCCGCCCGCGTGGTGGGCCAGTACCCGGATCTCGTCCTCGCGGGGCGGGAGCGGCAGCGTGACCTTCACCAGAAACCTGTCCAGCTGCGCCTCGGGCAGAGGGTAGGTTCCCTCGTGCTCGATCGGGTTCTGGGTGGCCAGCACCGCGAACGGCGTGGGTAGTGGTCGTGGCATACCGTCGACGCTGACCTGGCGTTCCTCCATCACCTCGAGCAGCGCGGCCTGGGTCTTCGGTGGTGTCCGGTTGATCTCGTCGGCGAGAAGCAGGTTGGTGAACACCGGCCCCTCGCGGAAGGTGAAGGCCGAGCTGCGATTGTCGTAGACGAGGGAGCCGGTGACGTCTCCGGGCATGAGGTCCGGAGTGAACTGGAGCCGCTTGGTGTCCAGCGACAGCGCGGTGGCGAGTGTCCGCACGAGCAGGGTCTTCGCCACGCCGGGCACGCCCTCCAACAGCGCGTGGCCGCGACAGAGCAGGGCGACGACGAGCCCGCTGACCGCCGCATCCTGGCCGACCACGGCCTTCGCGACCTCGCCCCGCAGCGCGATCAGCGCCCGCCGGGCGGCATCCGGGTCCGGCGCTGCGCCGCGGCCCGCGGTGTAGGCCGTCGCCGGCGCGGGTGGATGCTGGGCCGGCGCCGTGCCAGGGGTGCGCAGTGTCGACTCGCCAAGAGCGTTGTCCTCGCCGGGCGGCTCAGCCTGAGCAGCGGGGATGTGCGCGCGGGCGGACTCGACGGGCGAGGCTTCGGCGGCCGTCGTCTCCTCCCGCGCGGGGGGCGGCGCGGCCGCGGTGGCCGACTGCGCGTCGATGTTCGGAGAGGTCACCGGCCACCTACCTGTCGGTCGAGATCGTCGAGGGCCTGGGCGAGCGCTATCAGCTCGGCATCCTGCTTTCCGGGCCGCCCTCCACGACGGCCGCGCCGGCCCGTCGGCGCGGGTGGCCAGGCCGGGCCCGGTGGCAGGTCACGGGTCCGGAGCCGGTCGGCGGCTCGCCCGGCCGGCCCGGGGCCGGGATGGCTCTGTGGCGGCATGCCCGAACCGTACAGGAGCGATCCGATTTCCGAGGGTGACCGTCCGGTGCGTTCGGCGACAGAGGCCACGAGCGCGACTGGATCCGGCCCCCCTGCGGACCCGGCTGGACCGGACCGCACCGGCAGGCCGCCTCGCTCGGCGAGCCTGACCCGCGCTCCCGCGCGCAGCGTGTCGGCAGCATGATCCCGCGCCTGGGCCGCGGCGTAGAGGCGGCCACGGCCCTCCACGGTCTCGGCCGCGCGCACGACCACCGGCAGCGGCTCGGCGACCGGCGGCCCCAGCCGCCGCCCTCGCCACAGCGCCAGCAGCACCAGTAGCACCAGTACCTGCACGCAGGCCAGCCGAACGCCGGGCGGCAACAGCGTGAGCAGACCCTGCCTGCCCACGCTGTCGGCGGATCCGGCGACCGGGGTGATCCAGGAGAGTCGAGAGTGCCGCGCGAGCAGACCCAGCGCCAGTGCCGCGTCGCCGCCCTGGCCCAGCTCGTCGTTGGTGAGGAAACCCCCTGAGCCCAGGAGTACCAGCCGGCCGCTCTGCCCGCCGCCGGGAACGGCGGCGACGTCGGGCGTCAGCACGGCGAGGCGGGCCGCCGAGGGCGGATCTCCGTAGCACAAGGTGACGGTCATGTCTCTCGGCCGGTCGAGCGGGACCCTGGTGTAGGACAGACCTCCACCGAGCGTGGTACTCCCGGCGACCGTTGCCTCCGGCAGCGCACAGTGCGGGCCGCCGCCCGCCGGGGGAGACGGGTCGTCCGCCGTGTCCACGCCGACATCAAGTGCACCCAGGACGGCATCGCCGGCCCCGACGAGCACCACGTCGAAGCCCTGCCAGACCTGGCTGAGCAGCCCTGTGAGCGTGTCCCGGTCCAACCGGCCTGGCTGCAGCACGACCAGGGTACGGCGCGGTTCTCCTGGAAGCGGCCTGGCCGGCAGCACCTCGCTGGCAGTCACCGCGACCCCGCGGTCGCGCAGGATCTCGGCCAGCGCACGAGTGCCGTCCGGCCGAGCGGATCCGATGTCAAGCGGGTCGGAGCCGCTGGACCGGCCCGCGAACGCCGAGACCACCACGACGCCGAGCACGAGGGTCGCGACGACAGCGCTCACAATCACGCCGCGCCGTGCCGCGGATCCGCGAGGCCCGGCGTGCAGAGTGGTCGACGTCGGGCCGCCCGCCAGCGCACCGCGGACCTCGGTTCCGATCACGCCGGCACCATGTGTGAAACTGCGGACTCGTCCTGCCCCCCGGCCAGGCTGCGTAGGCGGGACAGTGCCGCGTCCGCGTCGACGACTACCTGGTAGCCGGACTGTGCAGCGGGCCGGCCGCCGTACCAGGTCTCGCTGAAGACCTCGACTGCCGCGGCCAGGGCGGCCAGCGGGCCGTCGGCGGGCGCCGCGTCACCGGCTGGTGGCGCGAGGTGCCCGGCGGGCGTGAGCGTCGCGGCGACGTCGGCCACGAGCTCCCCGGCCGTGCGGCCAGGCCGAGGCTCGAGCACGCCCTTGTCCTCGAGCATGCGCACGATGGCCCGGATGCGGGATCGCACGGCGAGGGTGTGGTTGCCCTGCGCGGCGTGGCGCTCGGCCTCCATCCTCAGCTCGGCCGCGCTCAGCGTGCTCGACAGATCGTCCGGGCTGCTCTGCCGGGTCCGGGCCGTCCGGCGTACCGGACCCAACCACCAGCGCACGGCGATCACCGCCACGACGATCACCAGGACGAGAGCGAGGACCCCGAGCCCCCGGCTGCTGCCACCGCCCTGACCGTCGTCCGGGTAGAACCAGTCCAGCATGTCCGTGAGGCGGTCCGCCGCCCAGTGGATCAGGCGATCCCACCAGCTCGGCCCATCGCCGTGGTAGATCGCGCGGGACAGCTCCCGGCGCGCCTCCTCGCGGGCGCCATCCCTCGTGACCGGCCCGCCGATGGTCATCGTGGGGTGCCCGCCGCCGCGCGGGCCCGTGCCGCCTCGGCGAGGGTGACATCGAGACCCTCCCGCCGGATGCGTAGATCGACATAGAGCAGGACGACGGCACCGGACATGATCGGCGCGGACACCGTGGTGGCGAGCAGGTTGCCAAGGCCCTCGACGATGTGGCCTGTCGTCGTCAGATCGCCGTCGAGAAAGTCACCGAACACGCCGGGCGCCGATGCCAGCACGACGCCGGTGATCAGGGCGAAGACCGCGCTGAGTAGGAGTGCGACCACCGTCGCCAGCAGGAGGATGCCGAAGGTTCGCCACCACGAGCCGCGCACGATCGCCACCGAGTGGCGCAGGGCCTGCTGGACACCGCCGCCCTCCAGGACGTAGGCGGGAGTTGCCATCGCCAGGTACACAATCACGACGACTGCGCCGACCAGCAGAGCAACTGCTCCGAGCATGACCGCGAGTGCCACGACAATGGTGAGGCCGAGCAGCCCGGCCAGCCGCGGCATGGCCCGCCGCACCGCGTCGACCGGCCCGATCCGGCCGCCCAGTGTCGCCTCGCTCACAACCACGCTGAGTACACCGGCCAGGAACAGCTGCAGCACAAAACCGATGGCGACCGTGACAAGCGTGCCCACCACCTCGGTGGACGTCGAGGAGTCCTCGGTGCCGATGGTGATGGCGGTGGTGACGGTCTGCTCGACCGCTGCCGCGGCCAGCGTGACGCCGATCGTGGCACCCGGGTTCGCTCGGACGGTGGCAAAGGTCCCATCCAGAATCTCACCGAGCGCGAGGGGCCGCAGGGGAATGACTCCGGGTTTGGGGGCGGAGCTGCCCCAGCGCCAGGGATTCGGCGGGCCTGGTGGGGTGCCCTGCCAACCTGGCGGGCCCGGAGGCGGCTGCGGTGGAGGACTGCCGGGGAGACCGACGCTGCCCGGCGGGTGCTGGCCACCGTCACCCCACCCTTCCGAGGGCAGCGGGGCGCCCCATTGGGGTCCGCCGGGATTTCCGCCACCGCCGGGCGGCGGCGCGCCGGGGGCGGCCCAGCCGGGTCCTTCGGCCATCGCTGCGTCTCCACTCGTCGTTCGTGCAGTCGTCCGTGACTGCGTTTGGTGCCCGAGCACACGCGGTGGACCGCGGTCGGCCCACACTGTCCGGACTCTGGTGCGCAGACCGGGCGACCGTACGCCACCGAGCCGGTACTGCCCGGGCCTGCCCGGCTCAGGCGGCGCAGCTGTGCTCCCCGAACGCTGCCGTGACCTCGCTGGCGGCGTCAGATGATCTGCCTGGCGTCGATCGTCTCAGATCCGCGTCAGGGACAGTGCCAGTGGCACGTCATCTGTGGACGACCAGTCACGGCTGTGGACGACGGCCGTGCCTGTGCTGACGGGTCGTTCGGACTGTCCACAGGCGGTGGGCCCGCCGCGGGGTTGTCCACAGGCGGCCCGGTCGGGGTTGGCAGACGCCGCCACCCACGCTGATCCTCGGTGCATGACCCGCCTCCTACCGCCCGCCCTCTCTCGAGGTCTGGCTGTCCTCGCTGACCTCGTCGTCCCGCTGTCCTGTGCCGGCTGCGGCAGCCGGGGCGTCGCCGCGTGCGCGGCCTGCGCGGCGGAGTTGCGTGGTCCCGTACTCCTCGCCGCCGCGGGCTCCCTGGCCACCCCGCGGCGGCGAGGGCTCCCTCCCTGCCTGGCGGCGGCCCGGTACGGAGGGCGAGTGCGTGCGCTGGTGCTGGCCTACAAGGAGCGGGGCCGGATGGACGTGGCGCGTCCGCTGGGGGTCGCACTGGCACGGGCTGTCGCTCGGGCCCTGCCACCGGGGGCGGCCGCCGGCCGGCCGCTCGCGCTCGTGCCGGTGCCGACGACACCTGCCGCCCGGCGTCGGCGCGGCTTCGACCACGTGGCCCTGCTGTGCTCCACGGCGGCGGGGGTTCTGCACCGGGCCGGGATCGACGTTCGGGTGACACCCGTGCTGTACCCCGTGCGCCGTCTCGCGGACCAGGCTGGACTCGGCGCGGCGGATCGGGCCGCGAACCTCGCCGGGGCCTTTGCCATGGCCCGCCCGCGTCGCGCCGCCGGCCCGGGAGGCCACGTCGTGGTGATCGACGACGTTCTGACCACTGGCGCCACGGTGGGGGAGGCGGCGCGGGCGCTGTGGGCCGGCGGGGTGCGTACCAGCGCGGTCGCGGTCGTCGCCGCGGCCGGGCCGACGCGCGGAAGAGCGGAGCTGCCCGCGATCGGTGGCCCCTCTGGGTGAAACTACCGCTACGCGCCATCCGCGCGGGACCAGGTGCCAAAAGGCCTGCGTAGCCAGGACCTGGGATCTGCGCGGCGTAGCGCACCCGTCGTGTGGATGCTGGTCGAACGGGCGGAGTAGCTCGACCACAAGAGGGAAGGAGCCGAACACGGGCAACCGACCGCAGAACGGCACGACGGGAAGGTGTGACAACCGTGGACAGGGCGTCCCTGGATCGTCCCGGCCCGAGGGCGGGCGGCCATGCGGACGCCATGAGAAGCCGGCGCGTGGCCAGACCGTTGGAGTGAGCCGCGTCGCCGAGTGAGCAAACGGGAGGTGGATCGCGTGGAAATCGTGGTCAAGGGCAGGCACACCGCGGTTCCGGAACGGTTCCGCAAGCATGTCGAGGCCAAGCTCGCCAAGTTGGAGCGCCTGAACTCCCACATCATCCGGGTGGATGCCGAGCTGTCGAAGGAGCACAACCCGCGCCTCGCTGACGTCTGCGACCGGGTCGAGCTCACCGTGTACTCGCGGGGCCCGGTGATCCGGGCCGAGGCTGCCGCCGCCGACTGCTACGCCGCCCTCGACCTGGCCGCCGGCAAACTTGCCGAGCGGCTGCGCCGGGCCGCCGACCGGCGGGTCCGCCACCACGCCAACCACGCCGGCAGCCGGCCGGCAGGCATCACCTCGGTGCCGCTGGACAGCCTGATGCCCCTGGAGGGCGCGCGACTCGCCGACAGCCACGGCCAGGCCGAGGGCGCAGCCCCGGGTGGCCCGTCGGCCCGTCCGGTCGTCGCGGCCCCGGCCGGCGCGGCGGCCTCGCTGCACCAGCAGTCCGACCACGCGGACGCCGCTGACCAGGCGCCGTTGGTCGTGCGGGAGAAGACTCACGAGGCAGCCCCGATGACCCTTGAGGACGCGCTGTCGAACATGGAGCTCGTGGGCCATGACTTCTATCTGTTCCTGGACGCCGAGCTCGGACTGCCGAGCGTGGTCTACCGCCGTGTGGGCTACAACTACGGGGTCATCCGGCTGACGGCCGCCGAGGCGGACGACGGCGGGGCCGCGGACACGCAGCACCACGTCGGGGCCGCGGTGGACGGGCGGAGTGAGTTCGCGAGCTCGGCCGCTCTTTAGACGATCTGCAGGTCACGTCCACCGGCTGACGTGGGACCATTTGCCTCGGGTGTCGGAGTGCACGGTGCGCCACCCCGCGTGTAGGCACGCGGGGTGGGCGTAACCGGGGTGAAGGTGGTCTAAGGAGGTCAGATGACGGTGGACGAGCAGCGCTCTGAGGATGTGCTGCCGACGCCTTCGGAGTCGAATCCCATCCGGGTGCTCATCGTCGACGACCACGCACTGTTCCGGCGCGGGTTGGAGATGGTGCTGGGCCAGGAGGTCGACATCGAGGTCGTCGGGGAGGCCGCGGACGGGGCTGAGGCGGTGACCATGGCGAAGGAGACGGCCCCGGACATCGTGCTGATGGATGTGCGGATGCCCCGCCGTGGCGGGATCGATGCCACCAGCGCGATCAAGGAGGCGGTGCCCAGCGCGAAGATCGTCATGTTGACGATCAGCGACGAGGAGGCCGACCTCTACGACGCGATCAAGGCGGGGGCGATGGGCTACCTGCTCAAGGAGATCTCGATTGACGAGGTCGCCGCGGACATCCGGGCGGTCTACGGCGGTCAGAGCCTGATCAGCCCGTCGATGGCGTCAAAGCTGCTCAGTGAGTTCGCTGCCATGATCAAGAACAAGGATGATCGGCCGCAGCTGCCGACTCCTCGGCTCACCGACCGCGAGATGGAGGTGCTGCGGCTCGTCGCCAAGGGGATGAACAACCGCGACATTGCCAAGCAGCTCTACATCAGCGAGAACACGGTCAAGAACCACATCCGCAACATCCTGGAGAAGCTCCAGCTGCATTCGCGGATGGAGGCCGTGGTCTACGCGGTCCGGGAGAAGCTTCTCGAGATCACCTGAGGCGGCGGCGGACCGGTCGCGGCGGTCAGCCTGGTGGGGCGGGGTCGGCCGGCAGCCGCGATCCCACCCAGCAGTCGACGCGCCGGTCACCGCCGATCACCAGGGCTTGGCGCAGAACGCCCTCGAGGGAGAATCCCGCTTTCCTGGCCACCCGGAGGGAGGCGGTGTTACCCACGGCCGCCCGCCACTCGATCCGGGCGAGGCCCAGTGCGCCGAAGCCCCACCGGCACAGGGTTGCCACCGCCTGTGACGTCACACCCTGGCCACGGGAGTGTGCCGCGCACCAGTACCCGAGTTGCGCCTCACCGGTGCTGGTGATCTCGGACAGCGCGACCGAGGCGAGCAGCTCCTCCGTCGTCGCGTCGACGACGGCGAACACGGCCCCGGTGCCCGCCGCCCAGGCGGCCGGGGCCTGTCTCGCCACGAAGTCCTCGGCGTGGGCGCGAGTGTAGGGCGCGGGCGCCCGTGTCCACCGCTGGATCTCGGGATCCTGGCAGGCCAGGGCGACGGCGTCGATGTCGTGGGGACGCCACGGCCGCAGATGCAGTCGGCCGGCGGTGATCTCCGCGGTCTCGAGAGGCGACATACCTTCTTCTACCGGGCCGTCACCCGCCGGTACCCGCGCGGGGTCGCGGGCGCGGGAAAGCCAGGCCGTCCGCGGCTGTCGGGCACCCGACGCCCCTGTCGCTCGTTGGAGATGGGTGAGACGGCGGACGTCCGCAGCGGCGTCCTCGGTGGACAGCTGGTCGGACGCCGTCGGGGCTCCTGGCTCAGGGCCCCCGCGCACTGACCATCGGCATGGGGACGCCCGAACCGCGACGACAGTGTCCGCTGGGAACATGGCGCGGGAACCGCGTCCCGATGGATGTTGTGAGTGTCGGTCCAGGGGCTAGCATCGTGTGGTCGGTGACCTCGCCGACATGCCTGCCGGAGGAGTTTCGCCCGTGGTTCTAGAAAAGATCTTGCGTGCCGGTGAGGGCCGGATTCTGCGCAAGCTCAAGGCGATCGCCGAGCAGGTCAACCTGATCGAGGACGACTTCACCGGGCTGTCCGACGGCGAGCTGCGCGGCATGACCGACGAGTTCCGCCAGCGCCTCGCCGAGGGCGAGGAGACCCTCGACGATCTGCTGCCCGAGGCATTCGCCGCCGTCCGCGAGGCCGCGCGGCGCACCCTCGGCCAGCGACACTTCGACGTGCAGATCATGGGAGGCGCGGCGCTTCATCTCGGCAACATCGCCGAGATGAAGACCGGAGAGGGCAAGACCCTCGTCTCGACGCTGCCGTCCTACCTGAACGCGCTGTCGGGCAAGGGCGTGCACATCGTCACGGTCAACGACTACCTCGCCCAGCGCGACGCCGAGAACATGGGCCGCGTCCACCGCTTTCTCGGGCTGACTGTCGGTGTGATCCACCCGCAGATGCCGCCCGCGGTCCGGCGCGCCCAGTACGCCTGCGACATCACCTACGGCACCAACAACGAGTTCGGCTTCGACTATCTGCGCGACAACATGGCGTGGAGTGCCGACGAGCTGGTGCAGCGCGGCCATAACTTCGCCGTCGTCGACGAGGTCGACTCGATCCTCATCGACGAGGCCCGCACGCCGCTGATCATCAGCGGTCCGGCCGACCATCCCACCCGCTGGTACACGGAGTTCGCGCGCATCGCCCCCCTGCTCGAGCGGGATACCGACTACGAGGTGGACGAGGGCAAGCGGACGGTCGCCATCACCGAGTCCGGCGTCGAGAAGGTGGAGGACCAGCTCGGCATCGAGAACCTCTACGAGTCGGTCAACACCCCGCTCGTCGGCTACCTGAACAACTCGCTGAAGGCCAAGGAGCTCTACAAGCGGGACAAGGACTATATCGTCACCGACGGTGACGTCCTCATCGTTGACGAGTTCACCGGTCGTGTCCTGCATGGCCGGCGTTACAGCGAGGGAATGCACCAGGCGATCGAGGCCAAGGAAAAGGTCGAGATCAAGCAGGAGAACCAGACTCTCGCGACGATCACGCTGCAGAACTACTTCCGCCTCTACGACAAGCTCTCCGGCATGACCGGTACGGCCATGACCGAGGCGGCCGAGTTCCACCAGATCTACACCCTCGGGGTCGTGCCGATCCCGACGAACAAGCCGATGGTCCGCAACGACCAGCCGGACGTCGTCTACAAGACCGAGATCGCCAAGTTCGATGCCGTGGTGGAGGACATCGCCGAGCGGCACGAAAAGGGCCAGCCGGTTCTGGTCGGCACGACCAGCGTGGAGAAGTCCGAATACCTGTCCAAGCAGCTGACCAAGCGTGGCGTGCCGCACGAGGTGCTCAACGCCAAGCACCACGAGCGCGAGGCCTCGATCATCGCCGAGGCGGGCCGCCGGGGCGCGGTGACCGTCGCGACGAACATGGCCGGTCGTGGAACGGACATCATGCTCGGCGGGAACCCGGAGTTCATCGCCCAGGCCGAGCTTCGCCAGCGTGGGCTGTCGCCCATCGAGACACCGGAGGACTACGAGGCCGCCTGGCAGGAGGCTCTGGAAAAGGCTCGCCAGTCGGTGAAGAGCGAGCATGAGGCGGTCGTCGCCGCCGGCGGTCTGTACGTGCTCGGCACCGAGCGTCACGAGTCCCGCCGGATCGACAACCAGCTGCGGGGACGCGCGGGACGGCAGGGTGACCACGGCGAGTCCCGTTTCTATCTCTCGCTCGGCGACGACCTCATGCGGCTGTTCAACGCCGCCGCCGTCGAGGGAATCATGGATCGACTCAACATTCCCGAGGACGTGCCGATCGAGTCGAAAATCGTCACTCGGGCCATCCGGTCCGCGCAGACCCAGGTCGAAGGCCAGAACTTCGAGATCCGCAAGAACGTGCTCAAGTACGACGAGGTCATGAACAAGCAGCGCACCGTCATCTACGACGAGCGGCGCAAGGTCCTCGACGGCGCCGACCTGCACGAGCAGGTCCGCCACTTCGTCGACGACACGATCGAGGGCTACGTCGTCGGTGAGACGGCGGACGGCTATCCCGAGGAATGGGATCTCGACAAGCTGTGGACGGCGCTCAGCCAGCTCTACCCCGTCAGCGTCGAGGCCCCGGCGGCGGACGACCGCGAAGGGCTCACGGCGGACCACCTGCTGGAGGACATCCAGGCCGACGCCCAGGAGGCGTACGACCGTCGCGAGCTCGAGCTCGGTGACGGGCCCGACGAGGAACCGATCATGCGCGAGCTGGAGCGGCGAGTCGTGCTGGCCGTCCTCGACCGCAAGTGGCGCGAGCACCTCTACGAGATGGACTACCTGCAGGAGGGCATCGGCCTGCGGGCGATGGGGCAGCGTGACCCGCTGGTCGAGTATCAGCGCGAGGGTTTCGACATGTTCCAGACGATGATGGAGGGCATCAAGGAGGAGTCCGTCCGGCTCCTGTTCAACGCCGAGGTTCAGGTCGCCGGCCAGGAGGGCGAGGCCGCCGCGGACGAGGCCGCCGGGAGTGCCGTGACGCCGGCCGCTCCGGCGGGTCCGGTCGGTGCCGCGGTGCTGCCCGCGGTGCCCGCCGGCCTGCCGGACAGCGACGAGGACGGCCCGGCCGCACGCAGGACGCCCCCGCAGGTACCGGAGGCGCCGACGCCTGCCGCCCCGCCTCCCGTCTTCGTCAAGGGCTTGGAGCCGCGACGGCCCACCGGCGGTCTGCGCTACACGGCGCCGTCGGTGGATGGAGGTTCGTCCGGATCGGTCACCACGACGGCCAACAGCGGATCGCCCGGCCTGCGCACGCCTGCTAACAACGGTGGCGGCAGTGGACGTGGGGCCAGTGGCACCGCCGGCGGCGGCTCCGCCGCCTCGCGCCCGGCCCGCAACGCCCCATGCCCCTGCGGTTCTGGCCGTAAGTACAAGCGGTGCCACGGCGACCCCTCGCGCCGCAACGCCGACTAGTCCCCCGTGATCGCACTGCACGGTCGGCGATGATCGGACGGTGGGGGCGGCGGCGGGTAGCCGTCGGGGCTTCCCGCCCGTGGGGAGCGGGTGCGGGTTTCGCTCATGATCATGAGCGGGAGAGGCGCCCCTCGATACACGAGACCTGGACCTGTCTCCCCGCGCATGGTGCCTTGCCTGCGACGATGCATCGCAGGCAAGGCGGTCGACACTCTGACCCGCGACATCACGAGCACGTGCGGAGAACAGGACCGGGTCGCGATCGCAGCGGCGCCACAACACGGCCATGGTGCTGGGGCGATCACGGGCGTGAAGATCACAACCCGAGGGGCGGTCCAGTGGACCGGGCCTCGGGTTCGCGGACACCGGCTGTTGCGGGCCCCACGCCCTCTGCCCCGATCGGGTAGAACGAAAACGGGACGCGAATCCAGGAAGACGCCCAGAGCCAGCGAGGGCTGCCTGGCCGGCGGCGGGTCATACCGCCGGCCAGGAGGCGGAGCGTGGGCTCGCGCGGGGCGATCCAGCTCGGCCGATCGGCAGACTCAGCCGACCTGCAAGGTGGTGACCCGCCAGCGACCGTCCGCCGACTCCATTCGCAGTGCCAACGCCGCGACTCGTGTGCCGCGGCTGATCACTGCGGAAACCTCGGCCACCCCTGGTCGCGGCTCGCTGACCCGGACACTGCGGACTTGGCCGCGGTGGCGCTCGGATAGCTGGGCGACGGAGCGCTCCAGGTCGCTCTGCAGGCGCGGTGTCGTCCAGTTCGCCAGGTGGGCGACCGGCCGCACGCCGCTGAGGGCCTCGACGATCGCCCTGACGACGATCACCGCTGCCTCGCGGGAAGGTGCTGTCGGCCGCACGCCCGGCGTCCTCGGCCCGCCAAATGCCCTGCGGCCGATGGTGGCTGAGCGCGCTGCGGCGGCTGCCGGGTTCGCTGGTGGTGGTACGTGCCGCCCGGATTCGGTGAAGACGTGCTGGGGCATGGTCACCCGTCGTGGGGCGCGATCCACCGGAGTAGCGCTGGCCGGGGAGCGCGTCCCGGACGGGGGACCGGCTGGCGGAGCCGTGACCCGCTCGCCGGAGCGGCGGTCGCCGGGAGTCTGCTCGGGATCGGTACGTGCCCCCGGAACGAAGGGTGCCGCAGGACCGGCCGGCACCGCGGGTCTCGCCGGCGCCGCGGGGCTCACGGGCGAGGAACGAGTGGGTGTTGCGGGACGAGTGGGTGTTGCGGGACGAGTGGGTGTTGCGGGTGCCCGGCGGGGTGGACGGGTGGGGGTGTGCGCCGTCCGGCCGACGGCGCGCTCGGCGGGGGCTGGGCCGAGCCCGTCGTCGTAGGGCGGTTCGTTGGAGGGGACAGGGAGCAGCCGAAGGCTCGCGGTCGACGGGGTCCGTCGTGGCAGGGTCAGGGCGCAGGATGCGGTCACGGCTGGCTCCGAGGGTGACGGGCGGGGTCAGGGCCCGGATGGCGGGATGAGACGTTGGCCGGGAAGGATCAGGTTCGGGTCGTGGCCGATCAGGTCCGCGTTGGCGGCCCACCAGCGGGGCCACTCGGCGGCGATCTGCTCGTGGGTGGCGGTGGGGCCGAGATGGCGCGCGGCGATCGTCCACAGGGTGTCCCCACGCAGGACGACGACCCCCTCGCCATCGCTTTCCGTGCCGGCCGCCGACGTACCCGTGCCGCGGTGTGCCGGGGGAACGACGGGATCCCGCGACGGTGTCGATGGAGTCGATGGGGTCGAGGTGGATGGCACCGAAGGCCGTGGGGTTGGTGGGCGAACGGAGGCGGCCGATCCGGATCCGGCCGAGGTCGAGGCACCGCCGGCGGGCGCCGGGCCGGTCGGTGCCGTCGACGGACCTGTCGGGTCTGGCGGTGGGGTGGAGGGGCGGGTCAGATCCGGCCAGTTCGCGGGTACACGCGCCGCGGTCAGTCGGACGGGGGTGCCGGGGTCAGGGGCGGCATGCACCGGAGCGGCGCTCTGGGCGGGCTCCGGGGACTGGGGGAGTGTGGATCCGGGGCGTGGTGCCGAAGGCCCGGAGTGTGCGGGAGTTCCCGGTGACGCGGTGGCCGGCGACCCTGTGGAGGGCGAGCCCGAGGAGGGCGCCGTCGGGCGAAGGTCGACGACCGGTACCGAGCCTCCCAGCCCGGGCACGTTCACCCTGGGACTGGCGGTGGGCTGCCGGTCGAGCGACGGCAGCGCCGTGGGCTGCTCCGACCATGAGCCGGGCTGCACCACCCGAGCGGCGGACGGCAGCCCTGCCGCGGTTGTGCCGGTTGTGCCGGTGATGCCGGTGATGCCGGTGATGCCGGTGTGGAGGGCCGATTCGGTGTGGAGGGCCGATTCGGTGTGGAGGGCCGATTCGGTGTGGAGGGCCGATTCGGTGTGGAGGGCCGATTCGGTGTGGAGGGCTGTACCCGGAGCCGGCGCGCGGGCCAGGTCGGGCAGTGCCGCCGACGCGCTGGCGGAGATGGGCGTGGCCGGTCCGGTGGCCATAGCGGGAACGGCGGCCATCACCGGCGTGACACCGGCGGCCAGGGTGACGCCGAGGCCGAGCTCGACCAGACGGCGCATGGCCCGGGGCAGGACGAGCCGGGCGAGTGCGCCGCTGAGCCGCCCGACCCCGCCGGGTATGGCGGCGGCGACGCCGAGCAGCACGCCCAGGCACAGCCAGAGCAGGCAGAGCCATGCGATCGCCGCGACGATCGTCACCAGACCGCGCTCGGGAGCGTCGGCGAACCAGTGCGGTACATCGCCGATGCCGGTGGGCAGGTCCGCCAACAGCGGGCCGAAGACGATCAATATGATCGCCGTGCCCACCGCGCCGAGGGCGCCGGCCAGCCGTGCCAGCGTCCGCCGGACCGGTCCCGCGCTCATCGCCACATCCCCTGTCTGTCAGATGACCTCGGACGGCTTCGTTTGCCTATGTTTGGTTGTGTAACCCTCTCGCGTCCCCCTGTCAATCCCGCTTGCGCCGTCCGTGAGCGATCCGGGTCGATCTGCGGGGCGCGGAACGTACCCGGCCGGGAGGAGATCCGATGCGCTGGGAGGACCTGTTCGCCGATCTGGAGGCTCAGTGGGACGCGGAGGAGGCCGCGGAGCTCGCGGCCGAGCTCGCGGACCGCAGCCGCCGGGAGGCCGCGTACCTGCGGATGATCGATCGGATGCGCCCGGTCGTCGGGCACCGGACCCGCTGCCGGGTCCTCGGGGGCCAGCGGGCGCCGGAGACGCTGCACGGCACTCTCGCCGCGCTCGGCGTGGACTGGTTCCTGCTTGCCGAGGCAGGCGCGACAGAAGCACTGGTGCCGATGCGCTCGCTGCTCGCTGTCGAGAACCTGCCGGTGGTGTCCGCCCAGCCCGGCCACGAGGGGCCGCTGGCCGCGAGGCTCAATCTGCGGTACGTCCTGCGCGGCCTGGTCCGCGACCGCTCGGCCTGTACGCTGCGGCTGGTGGACGGCGACGGCCTGCATGGAACGCCGGTGCGGGTGGGCGCCGACTTCCTCGAGGTGGCGGAGCACTCCGTCGGTGAGTTCGCCCGCCGCGCGACGATCCGCTCGGGGTGGACGCTGCCGCTCGACGCGATCGCCTTCGTCCGCCGGATACCCTGAGCGGCGCGGCGGGTCGACATGCTCAGTCCTCCGGAACGGCCTCGTTGCGCCCCATCGGGTTGGCCGCGACGAACGCTCTGGTCTGCTCGTAGGCACGCTGGATGTACGCCTCCAGCTCGGTGCGCTCGACCCGCCACTGGCCGCGCCCGCCGATCTTGATGGCGGGCAGCTCGCCGGAGCGCACCAGCGCGTATGTCTGGCTTGAGGAGATGTTCAGGATCTCCGCCACGTCGCTCAGCTGAAGGAAGCGGTCGTTCATCGGGTCCTCCTACTGACGCGTGGATGTCTCTCCTCTGGTGTGTATCAGAGATTCCACGGTTCATCGCCTGCAGATGCCTCAGGTTGTGGATAACTACGCGCGAACGCGACCGAAAGCCCGTGATCGCCCGTGACCGACTCGGTTACGTCACCTGGGCGTCGCCCATCGCACCCCCAGGCCGTGACCGCAGACGCCGAACGGGTGGCGACGCGGTGGCGCGAGGTTGCGGCGAGCGCGCATCGCCAGGGTCCAGTTAGGCGTCCAACAAGTGAGCTCAGATGACCCGGATTGTCGCGGTGTGCGATGGTCGGTCGCGGCTGGACGTCGATGGTGCGGTTTTTGCGGCGGCGCGCTTGCCGGTATGACTGGGTTCGGAGGCTTCGACCACGTACGCTCTGCGACCGGAAGGTGCATTTCCCGCACCCGATGGCCCGCCAGGAGGAAAAGGGAGGTCCCCGGTGACCGAGCTCGCCGCGGCGCCGGCCCGTCCCGAGGCGACCCCGCCGCCGGGGTCCCCGCCCGCCCGCCGGCTGACCCGCCGGCGATGGCGTGACTCCCGTCTGCTCATCGGGGTGCTGCTCGTGCTCGTCTCGGTGGTGGTCGGCGCGCGGCTGTTCGCCTCGGCCGACTCGACGCGCCAGTGGGTGGTGGCACGGGGCGACCTGCCGGCCGGCCACGTGATCGTCAATGGCGACCTGACCACCGCGCCCGCCCGCCTGGACGGCCGCACGGCCGCTCGCTACTACCCGGGTAGCCGGCTACGCGACCTCACCGGCGCGACACTGGCCCGTCCCGTCGACGCCGGGGAACTGGTCAGCGGTACGGACTTCGCCGGGCGCGCCACCCAGTCGACTCGCCTGGCCCCCGTCATCGTCAAGGCGGGCCGGCTGCCGGAGCTCGAACCGGGCGATCACGTTGACGTGTACGTCTTCCAGGCCGGCGCCGCAGCCACGGGCCCCGCCGGCCAGGGCGGCAGCACCGGGCAGGGCGGTACCGGCGGGCAGAGCCAGGCCGCCCCGGCGGCGGCCGCCGGAGCGGAGTCGCTGGTGCTGCATGACGTCGAGTTCGTCAGCCTGGAGAAGCTCGCCAGCGGCGACCGTTCGCTGACGCTGCGCGTCCCCATCGACAACGCGATCCAGGCCGTCGCGGCGTCGCAGAGCGAGCGCGTCGACGTCGTGAAACTTGAACGGGACTCCCGCGGCGGTGTCGGGGTGACCGGGCCGACGACCGTGGCGGGGTTCGGCCGGTGAGCCTGCCGATCCTCACGGCGGTCACGGATTCGGATGTCGAGGCCGGCCTGGTCTCGGCCTTCGACCGCCGGGATCTCGGCGTGACCGTGGTGCGCCGGTGCGTCGACCTGCCGGACCTGCTGGCGGCGGCGACGACCGGGGCCGCGCGAGCCGCGTTGCTGTCCGCCGACCTGCGCCGTCTCGACCGGGACGCGCTGACCAGGCTGGCGATGGCCGGCATCGCGGTCGTCGGTCTGATCGCTCCGGGGGACGAGGATGCCGACCGGCGGCTGCGCCAGCTCGGCGTCGTCGCCGTCATCCCGGCGGATGCCACGGCGGAGGTCGTGGCCGGTGCCGTGGTCGAGGCATCGCGAGCGCTGGCGTCGAACGCCGCCGCGCCCGCCACCTGGGGCGCGGGCGCGTACGCCGGGTCGTACAGCGAGGCACTGCCGGGCTTCGGGCAGCTCGCGCCGGCTGGCGCCGGCGCCGATCCGATGGCGACGGCGGAGGCCGGGGCCGGCCGGGTGATCGCCGTCTGGGGGCCGGCCGGGGCGCCCGGTCGGACCACGCTGGCCCTGTGCGTGGCCGCCGAGATCGCCGCGCTCGGCGCCCCGACCCTGCTGGTGGACGCGGACTCCTACGGTGGCGCGGTCGGTCAGCTCGTCGGCCTGCTGGAGGAGGCCCCCGGGCTCGCCGCCGCCGCCCGCTCGGCCAACCAGGGCCTGCTCGACGTGCCCCGGCTCGCGATGCTGTGCCGCGATCTCGGGGACGGGCTGCGGGTGCTGCCGGGGATCTCGCGGCCCTCCCGCTGGCCGGAGCTGCGGCCTGCGTCGATCGAGACGGTGCTGTCGCTGGCGCGACGCCTCGCGTCGTTCGTCGTCGTGGACTGCGGGTTCTGCCTGGAGACGGACGAGGAGCTGTCCTTCGACACAGCGGCGCCGCGACGCAACGGGGCAACGCTCGCGGTCCTGGAGGCGGCGGACGTGGTGCTCGCGATCGCGTCGGCGGAGCCGGTGGGCCTGGTCCGGTTCGTCCGGGGTCTGGCGGATCTGCGGGAGGCGGTCCCGGGCGCGGATCCGCTGGTGGTGGTCAACCGCCTGCGGGCGTCGGTCGTCGGTGGCGACCCGTCCCGCGAGGTAAGTCGCGCGATCCTGCGCCACACCGGGACGGAGCCGATCGCGCTGGTGCCCTACGACCTGGCCGGGCTGGATGCCGCGCAGGTCGCCGGCCAGCTGCTGCGGGACATCGCGCCGGCATCTCCCGCCAGGCTGGCGATCCAGGAGCTCGCCAACAGGCTCGCAGGTCGGCCGACGGCCTCCCGGCGCCGGCGCGGTGCCTTTCGCCGTCAGGCGCGCTGACTCCGGGCCCGCTGCCAACTACCGTCAACATCACTCTCTGTTCCGAAACGGCGCGGCGCCGTCCATGGCGGTGGCAACTCACCGTTACGCCCACGGCATAACCGTGGCCTTTCGTGTTCGATCGATCGCCGCATGGTAGTGACGGCGGTTACGGCGAGCGATTCGGGGGCATCGCTGTGTGGAATGGTCCCGGTCAAGAAGTGAAGGAGATCTTACTCAACGCTTCCCGCTGGATGGCCTCGCGCCATTCCTGTCATTGATCTGATGCGCTGGGAAGTGGAAAGTCGGACCGCGATGCAGTCATGCTGCCCTTAGTGACATATGGTGTGTTTGCGTGTCGGTTCCCTTTCGGCAACGTTACGTTAGTGTGGGCGTGCCCAGGAGTGCCTGTCGGATCGTGACCGCGATCGCGACCCGCGATCTGGACGGCAGGGGATGCTCGGGCGAGACGGCTTGGGGGTGTGTCGGGTGAGCCGGGAGTATGCGAAGGCGGTAGGCGCCCGCCTACGGGCGATACGGATTCAGCAGGGCCTGTCGCTGCAGGGCGTGGAACAGAAGTCGCGCGGTCGCTGGAAGACCGCCGCCGTCGGTTCCTACGAGCGGGGCGACCGCATGATCAGCGTGCATCAGCTCTCCGAGCTTGCCGGCTTCTACGGAGTTCCGGTGTCCGCGTTGCTGCCCAGCGAGGATCAGCTGCCCCCACGCGAGCGCCGTCCCCGCACGGTGCTCAACCTGGAGAAGCTCAGCGAGGCACCGCCCGACACGTCCGCGCTCGTGCGGCGCTGGGTGGCGCAGATCCAGCGCCAGCGGGACGACTACGCCGGGCGCGTCCTGTCCATCCGCGACGGCGACGTGCGTGCCCTCGCGCTGCTGCACGACACCACGCCTGCGGAGTTCGCCGAGCGTCTGCGGAACTGGGGCGTGCTGGAGACCAGCTTCGCCGACGAGAACGAGGAAGAACCGCCGGAGTAGGTCCGGTGGCCCGTCCGGCGCGGCACGCGCCGCAGGCAACGAACGGTCAACGCGGACCGTGGACTGTGACTGGCCCATCCCCGATCGATCCCGGGGCGGCGTCCCGCCGCTCCGGGGCCGGCCGGGCCAGGTGCGACCGGGCGGCCCACATGACAGCGGGCGGATGGGGGCGGCAGTTGCCCCGGCGCAGGGCACTGCACCATCCGGCCGTCGCGCCGGGAGGTGGACTATGACCAGAAGGCGGGTCGTTCGTCGGGGACTGGTCCTCGGTGCCGGCGGGGTTCTCGGCTCCGCCTGGATGGTCGGCGCGATGCGCGCGATCGAGCTCGAGACCGGCCGCGACCTCGCCACCAGTGACCTGGTGGTCGGCACGTCCGCTGGTGCCGTCGTGGCAGCGATGCTGCGCCTCGACGTCGGCGTCGAGGCGATGGCCAACTCGGAGCGCGGGATCTACGAGGCCGGTGATCCGGTGCTTGACTACCGGGATCTCGGCGCCTCCCTGCCGCCCCGCCCGCGGATGCGGATGGGCTCCCCCCGCCTGCTCACGGCGAGCGCGCTGCACCCGCGGCACGCCTCGCCGATGGTGACCCTCGCGGCCATCCTGCCGCAGGGCCGGGGCAAGATCTCTGCCGTCGGTGACCTGGTGGCGACCGCTATGAAGCGGGCTGGCGTCGGCCCGGCCGACTGGCCGGATCCGCCTGACCTGCGGGTGGTCGCGATGAACTTCGACACCGGGCACCGGGTGCTGTTCGGGGCGCCCGACGCGCCGCGGCTGACCCTGCCCGAGGCGGTCATGGCCTCCTGCGCGATCCCCGGCTGGTACGCCCCGATCAAGGTGGGCGGCCAGCGCTTCGTCGACGGCGGGACTCGTTCGCCGATCTCGGTCGACCTGATCGCGCAGGCCGGGCTGGACGAGGTCATCGTGGTCGCGCCCGCCTGCTCGCTCGTCTCGGACCGCCCTCGCGGCGCCGTCGCGCGGGTAGAGCGTCAGGTACGGCGGGCCGCGACGCGCCGCCTGCTGCGTGAGGTCGCCGAGGTCGAGGCGGCGGGGGCTCGGGTCACCGTGCTCTGCCCCGGGCCGGAGGATCTTGAGGTGATGGGCGGGAACCTGATGGATCTGACCCGTCGTGCGGAGGTTTTCGAGACGAGCCTGCGCACAACCGTCACCGCTCTGCGGGCTGGTGCCCGGCCCCGGCCCCGGCCCCGGCCGTCGGCCGCCCGCTCCGGGCAGTCGGTGGCCGGCACCGGCAGGCACGGTGGATCCCGGTCGGGAGCCAGCCCAGGCGCTGGGACTACGGGCGCTCGGAATGCCGCCGCTGGGACCACCGCCGCTGAAACAGCCGCCGCTGAACCTACCGCCGCTGGGAACGCGGCCACTGGGAGTCTGGCCGTGGGGAGTGCGGTCGCCGAGCGTGGGGGAACGGCGCCTGCCGGGCGATCGGGGCGCTCGGTCGGGCTCGATCTGGCCGGCTGAACCCGGGGCTTACCGGTTCGGTGTGGACGGTCGCGGACCCTGGCCGAACGCCGTCGGCGTCCGGTTGGGAGACTGGCAAGGTGCGCATCTACCTGCCCTCCACACTCCATGCCGCGCGGTCGGTCTGGGAGTCCGGGCAGGTGCCGGCCGGCATGGGCTTCGGGGTGACCCCTGCGCTGCGTGAGTGGTACGCCCAGTCGGAGTCCGAGGAGGAGCTGGAGTACGCGGTGCTGCACGACGCGGCGCGCGCGAGTCTGCGGCTGCTGGACGCGGACCCGATCGCCCCGCGCCGCCGCCTGGTGTTCGTCGCCGAGCTCGCCGACGGCGAGGTGCGGGTGCGGGACGATCTCGAGCGTGGCGCCGTGGAGATCGACTTCCCGCTGCCGTGGGCGAGCGTCGAGGCGATCCACGTGGACGACGGCAGCGACCCCGAGGTGCTCGCCGCCGTCGAGGCGGCGGCCGATCACATCATCGAGGCCGACCTGGGCGGCGACGACGCCGCGTTCACGGTGGACAGCGTCGAGGGCTTCGAACTGCTGTGGTTCGCCCCCCAGGAGCTGCCCGACCTGCTGTGATCGGCGGGGGGCAGCCGGTAGGCACGGCCGCGGCGTCGTCCGCTATGACACAGACCACACCCGTTGACGTTCTCGTGGGCACATCCCCCTGGACCCGTGGTGATCCAGTATGGAATGTTGATGTCGTCAGGCGTCCGCGGTGGCTGTCCGGTTCCGTTCCGGTGGCCGCGTATGTCGCTCGGCATCCGTCCCGCGCTTTCTCCACGCGCGGCGGGGCGTATGGACAACGGTTGTGCCTCCCCGGGGTACGGCCGATGTCTGCTGTTGCGAATAATGCGTAGTAGCCGGCAGGCGCCGCCCCGGGTCCTCGCCCGGAACGGTGCCGATGGCGCGTTCTCCCACATCCTTCGTACCGAGATGTCGCCCCCGGACTCCCCGGGCGGGCGTGGATCTCGAACGGCCCACCGCGGTAAGGAGGCTGGCAGCCCATGCTCTACCTCGCCGGGCAGATCCTGGCGTATGTGCTGGTGGCGATGGTCATCGGTGCCGCGCTCGCGTGGGTGTTCCTGATCGCCCCGCTGCGCCGTCAGGTGCGGGCGGCGCGCGCGGACCAGGATCGGCCGGGCTACGCCGATGAGCGGCCGGAGCCGGAGCCGGAGGTGATCCTGCTGCCGTCCGCCGGCGCCGAGAGTCGGCCTGCCAGCCGCGGCGACGGCGTCGACGAGGTACCCACGGCACTCGTGGCACCGGTCGGCGACGAGACGGCCGAGACCGCGCCGACCATCTCCGCGCCCGCGGGAGCTTCCGGGGCCCTGCCCGCACCCGGCGCCGAGGCTGTGCCCGCTGCCGAGGCTGTCCCCGCCGCTGCCGTTGCCGCGTCCAGTGCCGAGTCCTCGGCGCGGGACGCGCGGGAGCCCGCCCCCGCGGGTGCGGACACCGCCAGCGGAGCCGTCGGCCATCCCGCTGACGACGATGCGGCTACTGGTGACGATGCCGGTGTCCAGCCGGACGATGTGGCGGCCATCAGCGTGCCTGTCGGGGCGGAGCTCGCGACCACCGGGCCGATCCCGCTGCCGGCGGGTGCGACCGCGCCGGTCGAGCCGGTGGCGGAGCTGGTGTCCCTGCTGCGCCGGCAGCGTGATGACTCGGCGTTCGAGAAGGCCGACCTGACCGCCCGCCTCGCCGTCGCGGAGCAGCGGGCGGCCGAGGCCGAGCAGCGGATCTTCGACGCCGAGCGGCATGCCGCGACCGCGAGCGCCCGGGTGGAGGAGATCGAGTCGGCGCTGCGCTCCCGGGTGGACCAGGCGACGGCCCCGCGCGCGAGCCGTGGCGCGCGGGCCGTCCCCGCCAGCGACGCGCCGACCGGACCGTCCGTCACGGAACTCGTGCGTGAGGCGGAGGCGCTGCGTCAGCAGCTCGCGGAGGCGGAAGGCCGTGCGGCCAAGTTCTCCTCCCGGCTGGCGATGGTCCGGACCGAGGCGGAGGACGCTCAGCGTCAGGTTGCCACCATGTCCACCCGACTCGACCGTCACCAGGCCGAGTGGGCCGCCGAACGTATCAGCCTGCTCAACCGGATCGCGCAGTCCGAGGCCGCCCTGCAGGCGGGCGACGCCCCTGCGGCGATCGCCGAGCGGAGCAGCTCCGCGGGAGGTGTGAGAAGCACGGGAAGCGCGGCGGCCGACGTCGAGAACAGCGCCGCCGTCGAGTACGCGAAGATCGTCGGTTCGCCGCGGGCCGTGGCCGCGGCGCGGGCTGCGAGTGCACGGGCAGCCTCCCTGACCCGTCCGGGCCCCGAGCCCGAGGCCACCGACACACCGGCCGTGGATCCGGAGGCGACCACGACGCTGCTCGACCCGAAGCCCGAGACCGCAGTGCCGGCCACCGGGCCGGAGATCCTGGCGTCACCCGCCGGACCGGCCGCGCCGTCGCCCGCCACCGGCGATGGGAGCGAGCCCGGGACCCATGCCGGACCGTCTGGTGCCGAGTCGTCTGGAGCGGGGTCGGCTGAGGTGGGTACGGCCGACGGGGGTTCGACGGGCACGAAGGCGGATCCGGCGTCGGAGAGGATCCGGGACGAGGCGGCCGGGATCGATGCCGCCACCGCGCGGGTGCGGCCGTCGGTGATCATCAAGGAGCGGCCCTCGGCCGTGGCCGGTGCCGCGGCGCGGGTGGGCGTCCGCCCTGGTGCCACGGGTGAGCAGGCGGCTGGTGGCCGGGTCGTGATGGAGTCCTCGCCGCGCTGGAACGGGCTGCTGGATCCCGCGGTAGCAGGCGGGGACAACCTGAAGGAGATCGTCGGAGTCGGTCCGGTGATCGAGGCGCGGCTACGCTCCCTGGGCATCACGACCTTCGGTCAGCTCGCGGAGATGGGGGACACCGACGTGGCGCGGCTGTCCCGCATGCTTGACGGGTTCGGCGACCGCATCCTCTCCGACGACTGGGTCGGCCAGGCCCAGGATCTCCAGGTGCGCCACTACGGCGGGGTCTACTAGACCCCTACAGCCCGGAGATCAGCCCCTCGATCTCTGCCTCAAGGATTCTGCGGTCGGTGACGTCGCAGTAGAGCCACAGGTGGCCGCGGTAGCCGTCGGCGGCGGTCAGCGCCACGTGGCTGCGCTCGAACACGCGTCCGTCGGCGAACATGACCGCCTCCCGTCGCAGCGTCCGGCGCCGTCGCAGCAGCGTGTCGAGACGGGCGGCGAAGCCCGAGGGATCGTCCACCAGCCCGGCCCGCGGGCGCAGGTGCCGGCGGCAGTCCGTGCCGACCAGGTCGACCGGAGGCTCCGCGAGGTCGAACAGGTCGCAGTAGAGCTGGTTCACGGCGACGACGGTGCCGTCGCGGTCGGCGATGAGGACGGCGGTCGTCAGCTCGGCGAGCAGCGTGGTCAGCCACCTCTCCCGATCGCGGCAGGCCTCCTCGATCCGGCGCATCTCGGCGAACATGCAGCCACACTCCCCGCCGCCGTGCGATCGGCCGAGCTCGGTCGGTGGCGGCGGGCGCACGTCGGCCTCCTCATCCCGGTGCAGCACGACGGCAGCGCGCCATTCCGCGCCTGGGGGCAAGGCCCCGCGGGGATAGGTCGGCCCGCGCTCCTCCGGGTTGTCCGCTCCGTTCGCGCGGCCGGGCGTGGGTTCCCCGGGGACGGGTTGACGGGGGCGGGGGACCGCCCAGCGCTTGCCGTCCGCCGGTGATCTGCCCTGGTCGTGCCGGCGAGTCGGCGTCTCGAACGGAGGCCCGCCCGCTCCGCCGGGACGGCCGGCTCCGGGCGGGTAGGCCGAGTCCCGCGGCGACACCCGTCCCGAACCGGACGGATGGCGGCTCTGGGCAGGCCGGTGGCCGCTGGCATCGTCGCCGTCGCTTGGCAGCTCGTCGTCATCGTCGTCGACGTCGTCGGACGCGCCGAGTGCCCGAGCCGCTTCGTCGAACGGGTCGTGGCCGCCGAGCCCGTCGAAGATGCCGTACCGATCCGGGCCGCCGGGCAGGAGCCCCTCCTGCCGCCCGGCACGGGGCCCGAGCATGTCCGGACCGAGCATGTCCGGGCTCAGCCTGTCCGGGGTGAGGGGATCCCCGCCGAGCAGGTCCTCGTCGAGGAAGGCTCCGCCGAGGGGATCATGATCGAGGAGATCCCCCTCGAACCCGAGCGAATCGTGGTCGAGAAGGTTCCCGCCGGCGAAGTCCTCGCCGAGGAGACTGCTGCCGAAGAGCTCCCCGCCGAGGGAGTCGTGCGCGGGCGGCCCGGGGACAGGGGAGGGGGACGGCGCCGGGGTGAGGGTGCCGACGAAGCGGCGATGGCCGTCGCCGGCCGGGGTCTCCATCGCCTGAATGATCGTTTGCGGGTCGGGTCGGCGGGACCCGACGAGCCGGATCCGGAGCGCGAAGCCGTCGCCGTGTGTGATCAGGCGCCGCCAGTGGTCGCTGACGGTGGCAAGGTCGTCAGGGTGGACGACCTGTTCCAGTCCATGTCCCACAGCCTCGTCGCGGGGGAGTCCGGTCAGTTCGGACCACGGCTGGTTCACAAAGAGGTGCCGGCCCACCGCGTCCGTCGCGAATATCGCCACCGGGCAGTTCTCGACAATTCGCCAGAACATTTTCCAGGCGGCCGTGTCGAACATGTCCGACGGTTGGGGATCCCGATTTCCGCTCATCGTGCTGCCCCTTTCGGGCAGCGCGACCCGTGTCCCCACCAGATCTCGGGCAGCGCCGCCGGAGCGGGCGGACGGGCTTCTCGGGGGCGTTGAGCGAGCCCAGGGATCGTTGGCTGACCGGACACGGAAGGGACCCCCGAGGCAGGTGTCGGCCGCTTACCAGGTGGGATCGGCGGGGTGGGGGAGGGCACCACCGGTCGACCTGGCAGGCGGCTGTGGCAAGGCGGTCATGCGGGTTAGGGACCGCAGCGAGGTTATCGCCTCCGCCTCGATTCGAGGCCGAAATCCTGCGGGCGTTTCCGGGGCAGTCGGTGCGCGGGCGCTGGCGCCGGACGTGTGCGTCCAGCGGTGCCCCTGTCCTGTTCCGTACCGGGACGATAGATACGGAGAGTGACGCTGATGATGGCTGGGGTGGGACTCTGTGCGCACCGTGATCTGGTTGTGTCCTACCCGGCCTGATGGGCGATGAGGGGTTGTGCGAACGTTGATGCGTCAGCCCCGATCGTCGGGGCTTGAATCGGAGTGACCTTCTTTCTACGCTTCGTAGCACTTGTCCGGGCGGAGGAAGAGGCGGAGCCGGAGGAGCGGCGGTTTCGTGGCGGTGGCACGCGGTGGGTGGATGGACGCCACCTCATTCGTCGAGGACGAGGTCCGGGAGCTTGTCCGGCGTCGTTCCCTCGACCCTGTGCGCGATCCTGCCCAGGTGCGCCAGCTCGTTCTCGAGGTGCTCGCGGACTACGAGGAACGTGTTCTCGTCAGCGACCTTCCACCGGTGGTGGACCGGGATGCCACCGCGCGCCTGGTCTACGACGCCGTCGCGGGTTTCGGACCGCTGCAGCGCCATCTCGACGACACCTCCGTCGAGGAGATCTGGATCAACGAGCCGGGACGGGTTTTCGTCGCCCGCGCCGGCCGCAGCGAACTGACGACGACGATTCTGACCGCCGACCAGGTACAGGATCTGGTCGAACGGATGCTCAAATCGTCCGGCCGCCGCGTCGACCTGTCCACGCCGTTCGTCGACGCGATGCTGCCTGACGGTTCCCGCCTGCACGTGGTGATTCCGGACGTCACCCGCGTGCACTGGTCGATCAACATCCGCAAGTTCGTGCTCAGCGCGGGCAGCCTCGACGAGCTTGTCGGCCTCGGCACGATCACGGCCGCCGCCGCCGCGTTCCTCGAGGCCTCAGTCGTGGCCGGCCTCAACATCATCGTCGCCGGCGGTACCCAGGCCGGCAAGACGACGCTGCTCAACTGCCTCGGCTCGGCCATCCCCGCCCGCGAGCGGGTGATCTCCTGCGAGGAGGTCTTCGAGCTCAAGCTGCGCGCCCCCGACTGGGTCGCGATGCAGACCCGCCAGGCCAACCTGGAGGGCAGCGGCGAGATCCGGCTGCGCCGGCTGGTCAAGGAGGCGCTGCGGATGCGCCCCGACCGCCTGCTCGTCGGCGAGGTGCGCCAGGAGGAGGCCCTCGACCTGCTCATCGCACTGAACTCCGGCCTGCCCGGCATGTGCAGCCTGCACGCCAACTCGGCGCGCGAGGCCGTGACGAAGCTGTGCACGCTGCCGTTGCTGGCCGGCGAGAACGTGAGCCACGCCTTCGTCGTCCCGACGGTCGCCGCGAGCGTCGACATCGTCGTCCACCTCGCCAAGGATGTCTCCGGCCGGCGCCGCGTCACCGAGATCGTCGCGCTGCCCGGCCGGGCCGAGGGTGACATCGTGGAGATCGCCCAGATCTACCGCACCCGGCCCGAGGGCCTCGTCCGCGCCGACGGCTACCCCCCGCACGCCGACCGGTTCGCCCTCGCCGGCTACGACCTGCCGACGCTGCTCGCCCAGGGCGACCACGACCACGCCGCCCATGCCCACGGGCACCCGCACGGCGGCGTCCACCGGCGCTCCGCCGGCGGCTGGCCCGAGATCGCGGCGGAGCGCTGATGGGAATCTTCCTTGGCCTCGTGTTCGGGCTCGGCCTGTTCCTGATCATCACCAGTGGGCGTCCGCGTGCTCCGGGCGGCCCGAAGGTCACGCGCTGGGAGACGACGACCGCCGAGCTGCTCGCCCAGGCCGGCATCCGCGGGCTGGGCCCGCGCCAGTTCGTCGCGATCAGCGCCGTCCTCGGCGTTCTGATCGGGCTGGTCGTGCTGGCGCTGACCGGGACGCTGTCGCTGGCTGGCGCGTTCGCCCTGTTCGCGGCGCTGCTGCCGCGGGCGCTGGTGGTCCGCCGCCGGCACTCCCGGATGCACGACCTGCGCGAGCTGTGGCCGGACGTCGTCGACAACCTCGCCAGTGCCGTGCGGGCCGGCATGTCACTGCCGGAGGGGCTCGCCGCCGTCGGCGTGCGCGGGCCGGTGCAGCTGCGCCCCGCCTTCACCCGCTTCGGTGAGGACTACAGCGCGACCGGGTCGTTCTCGTCCTGTCTGGACCGCCTCGCCGACGAGCTTGCCGACCCGATCGCCGACCGCATCATCGAGTCGCTGCGGATGGCCCGTGAGGTCGGCGGCACCGATCTCGGCCGGCTGCTGCGCACCCTGTCGACCTTCCTGCGCGAGGACGCCCGTACCCGTGCCGAGCTGGAGACCCGGCAGGGCTGGACGGTCAACGCGGCGCGTCTCGCCCTCGCCGCGCCCTGGATCGTGCTGCTCCTGCTCGCGACGCGCGGCCAGAACGTGCGGGCCTACGACAGCCCGACGGGCGTCCTGGTGCTCGCCATCGGCGGTGGGGTGTCCGCGCTGGCGTACGTGCTGATGCGGCGGATCGGCCGGCTGCCCGAGGAAGGGCGGGTGCTGCGCGGCGGATCCGCGATCGCCTCGACCCCCGAGCCGGCCGCGGCCACCGCGGGTGGTTCGGGCACGGGCACCTCCGCGGGGCCCGGCGGCCGGCAGATGCTCGGCCCAGGTGGCTCGTCTTCGACCCCGGGCGGCGGATCGCCGGGGTTCTCCGGCGGGCCTGGCCCCGGTGGCTTCGGTGGGGGTGGCTTCGGCGGCCCAGGGCCGGGGGCTGACGGCGCCTTCGGGAACCACGGTGCCGGGAGCTTAGGGGGGCCTGGCCGGGCTGATCCGGATGTCGATGATCCCGGCTTCGGGGGTGTGGGGGTGGGGTCGTGACCATGGTCGCCGCCGGGGCGTTGCTCGGTCTGCTAGTCGGGATCGGGCTGGTCATCATCGTGTACCGGTCGCCGCGGGCCCGTCGTATCCAGCTCGCCGACCGGGTGGACCCCTACCTGCGGGACACCCCCCGCCCGTCGCGGTTGCTCGCCGACCGGCCACGGTCGACCGCCCGGCCGGGCTTCGCCGCCGTCGAGGCACTCCTGCGACCGCTGCTGGGCGACATCGCCGGCCGGCTCGACCGTTTCCTCGGTGGCCGGGCCGCCCTGCAGCGTCGTCTGACCCAGGCGGGTGGTCGCACCAGTCTGGAGGAGTTCCGTGTCCAGCAGGTCATCGCCGCCGTGTGCGGTGCGCTGCTCGGGGCGTTCCTGCTGGCTCTGCGCGCGCTGCTCGGTATCGGGCCGCCGGCGTTGGTCAGCGTGGCGCTGGTCGTGGCCGGGGCTGCCGGCGGTGTCGTCGCCCGGGACTACTGGCTGACCCGGGCGATCGCCGAGCGCGAGGACCGGATGCTGCTGGAGTTCCCCACGATCGCGGAGCTGCTGGCACTCGCGGTGACCGCCGGCGAGTCCGCGATCGGGGCGCTGGAACGCGTCGGCCGGCTCACCCACGGCGAGCTGGGCCGCGAGCTCCGCCTCGCACTCGCCGACGCCCGTGCCGGCGCCACCCTCGTGCAGGCCCTGGAGGGCATCGCCGCGCGGACCGCACTCGCCCCGCTGACCCGTTTCGTCGACGGTATGGCGGTCGCGATCGAACGCGGCACGCCACTCGCCGACATCCTGCGCGCCCAGGCGATGGACGTCCGCGAGGCCGGCAAGCGGCAACTGCTGGAGGCTGGCGGCCGCAAGGAGATCGCGATGATGATCCCGGTCGTCTTCCTCGTGCTGCCGACAACCGTGATCTTCGCCTTCTATCCGGCCCTGGTCAGCTTCACGGTGATCGCCCAGTGAGCGCACCCGCCGGCGACCTTGTATCCGGACGATCACATGCATCCAGACGATCACAGGCCAGCGGAAAGCTCGGAGGAGGGGACATGGGACGACGGATCGGGCAGGCCATGACGGCGAGGTGGCTCGCCTGGCGTTCGGCCAGCGGGGGCGGTTCCCAGAGAGGGGACGGTTCCCGCAGCGGCCACGACCGCGACCGGGGGGACGTCCCCGGCTGGGTGATGATCACCGTGATGACGGCGGCGCTCGTCGTGGCGATCGCGACGCTCGCGACGCCAGCGTTGCAGAACCTGTTCACCTCCGCGATCAACTCGGTGTCCGGCGTGGGCGGTGGCGGCGGTAAGTGACCCGGCGGCCCCGGCGGCCGCCGCGATCCACAGTGACGTCGGGATCCAGATCGGTGCCGAGGCCAGCCAAGGTGTCGTGGATCGTCTCGGCGCCGGGGACCACACCGGCTCCGCGGGACCAGCCGGCGGGGGGCAGCCCGACAGCGGGGAGCCACCCAGGGACGCGGGCTCGGCCGTCGTGGAGTTCATTCTGGTCGGGACGCTGCTGCTGTTCCTGTTCCTCGGCATCCTGCAGGTCGGGCTGCTCCTCTACGTCCGCAACACGCTGGCGGCCGACGCGGCGGAGGGTGCCCGCCACGCCGCCAACCTCGGCGTCCCGGCCGGCGACGGTGGCCCCTACGCCCAGGCCCTCATCGCCCGGACGATCCCCGGCCGCGCCGACACCACCTGCACCGGCACCGATGTCGACGGCCCTGACAACACCCCACTCGTCCAGGTGACCTGCCGGGTGGTCGTCCCGCTCGTCCTTGTGCCCCTCGGTGACGGCGTCACGCTCACCGTCACCGGTCACGCCGTCAAGGAGGAACCATGACGGCGACGGCGGCGCGTTCGTCGACGGTGGCACGTGCGTCGTCCGGGGGGACGGTCTCCGGTCCGCCAGACGCGCCCAACACGGAGCCGGCGGTGGAGACAGCGCGGATGCACCGGGCTGTGCGAACACGGCGGTGGGAGTGGTGGAGACGGGTGCGCGGCGGCTGGTCGGCGGCGATCTGGGGGCGTCATCCTGCCGGGCGCGGGACGGACGACGGCTCGGCGCTCATCGAGTTCGTTGGGCTGTCCATAGTGCTCCTCATTCCGTTCGTCTACTTGTTCTTGAGCGTGTTCTCGGTCCAACGGTCCGCGTTCGGCGTGACGCAGGCGGCCCGCGAGGCCGGCCGGGCGTTCGCCGGAGCCGACAGCGAGACCGAAGGCGTCGACCGCGCCCGTCTCGCCGCCGCGCTCGCGCTGCACGACCAGGGGGTCTCCGGAGATCCCCAGGTCCACTTCGCCCCCGCCGGCGCGAACTGTGGCGCCGGCAGTCCCGGCGACGGCGCGGAGACTCTGGAACCTGGCGCGTCCTTCGTGATCTGTGTACGGACCGTCGTAGCCCTCCCCGGCACCGGAGCCCTGTTCGCAGGCATCACCGACGTCACCGTCAACGGCCAGTTCACCGTAGTGATTGATCAGTTCCGCGCCGATAGGCAGAATCCCCAGCCCTAGCAGGGCTTTCGCGCGTTCACGGGGTTACGCGGGATCGCGCGATTTTACAACATCATGCGGACTTTTTGCGGACCGTGATCTTGGGTTGATCGGGATCTTCGGCTGGTGCCTGACGGGTGCCGTCGGCGGCCTCGCCCCCGAACTCGACGACGGCCCGGGGTACGAGGATGCCTTTGGGCTGCCCTCACGCTCGGTTATCCTCGGAGCCCGTCTGCCTCGGCGGGTTGGTGTGGGCCGGGAAGAGTTCCGCCCCAGGCGCACGGGTCAGATCTCCGGCAGACCTGCGCTCTGGACGAGGATCCGCCGGACGTCGATGCCGAACACCAAGGGGATCTCGTACTGCTCGATGGCCGTGATCGTGATGCCACGGGTCGGTAGCCCGAGAGGTGAACTCGTACTCGGCGGCGCGTCCCACCGAGCCCACATCGTCCACCGGGCCCACGGCACATCCTCCAAGCCCACGACGTCCGCGAGGCCTGCGAACGACACAACGACATGCCAAGCGCCGCGCCCCTCGACTGTGACTGCGGAAAGCAAGCACTAATCTGCCCATCTCACCAGTGCGCATACCAGGGGGGACCATGCGCCGTGCAGCCATGATCGTCGCCGCGGCTGCGGTGCTTGGCACCGCGGCCTGCGGGCCACTCGGTGCCAGTCCCGGCGGCGGCGCTCCGGTAGCCGGTGCGTCGCCGTCATCGGCCGATATACCTGTGGCGTCGGCCGGCACATCTGCACCATCGGCCGGGACAGTGTCGGCTGTGGCTACTGCGAACCCAAGTCCGACCTCTTCGCAGAGCAGCCCGTCCGTCGCTCCGAGCGTGACCGCGCCGGCCACGCCCCGCGACGAAGCTTTTCTGACCGCCGCGTTTAATCCGATCATTGGACAGCCTTGCGCGCAGGGCGAGAAGGTGCTGCTTAACGAGCCAGGCGAGGCCGTACGGATGTGGGCTTCCTGCGATTGGGTTGGCGCCGGGACCGACGGCGAAGTGTACGTCAACAGCTTCCAGACAGACCCCGAGCAGCCCGCCTTCTTCGGTGGCCGTCAATGCGATACGAGAGACCCGGAGCTAGGTGACACCTGGATGGGTGCCGCAATCCACTACAAGTGCAAAAGCCTCACAGGGGCCACGAGGCCCAGCCAGGAGGCTGGCACCTGGGTGGCAAATCGAGTGAGTCGCGAGGAACTCGACCAGGCCAAGATCCTCAGACTCGATGTCTACCGCGCAGCTCTCGAGCGGCCCTTGGGCGAGCCGTGCCCAACCGCGGGCGCCACACTGGCGACATTCGACGCCGGCACGGCCGATCTGGCGATCGAATGCGAGGATATCGTCGCCGGTAGGTCCTTCTACCGCCTGGAGATCACACCGACCACCGCCTACGGCCTGAGCGGCTCCCCTGGATCGGCACCGGACGGTAAATCCTGCAACGGCGAGGCCGGGAACCGTACAGCCGAAGCTTCCTCCCCGGGGTACCCCTACCGGCTCCTCTACTGCGCAGAGCTGGACCCGGGCGCCACCGCGACCGTCAAGCGGCGGGTCACATGGCCGGTTGAGCCTCCCGCCAACCGGCAGCCGTGCAAAGCAGGCGACGCCGAAATCGAAGAAACCCAGGGCCAGTATCGTTTCACTCTCGCATGCAAATCCATGCAGGGGCCGCTGGAATGGGCAGTCGTCTGGGCGACGAAGATTTCGTAATGGTCGATGACACCAACGTCCGTCCTGCCGTCTGCCGGGGGTAGCTGGACGTCGAGGGTCATCCGCACCGTGGAGTACCGCCGGTCGGCCTGCGGGGTCGAGCTGCCGGTGAGTTCATGACGTCGGCGATCAGGGTCGCGGCCCGGGCGCGCTGGTCTTCGCTGCCTTCGAGGCGGATCTTCACCAGCTGATGATGCCCGGCAGGCGCATGTTGGGAAGGGTCCCGCCCCGGGGCGCGCGGAGAAACCCCGCTCCGTTGCCACTCGGTGACGTCTTGACGGCGCCGGCAGAAGGCCCGCCTCCGGGCGCGCTCGGTCGAACCCGTGAAGCCATGGACCGGTAAACCTCATCCTGTCCCGCCCGGGTGTGCACGCCCCCGACATCACGCTTCCAGGGTCCTGGAAGCGTAGAGAGTCCCGCCCGCGCGCGGCGCGGTCTCTGCCTCCCCGGCGTCGGGCATCAGGCCGGCCCCGGGCGAATGTCTGCGGCCAGGGAAGCGACGGCCTCGCCGGGTTCGGCTCGCCGGGGCATCCGACGAGGCGGGCCGTCCGGTTGGCCGTGCTCGCGGACGGCGCTGCGACCCGTTCACCCGCCGGACCCTCAGCCCACATCTCGGCCGTCTGCGGGGCCTCTGGGCGGCAGGACAGGCGGCGCCGGGTGCCGGGCCGGTGCAGGCCGGCCGGGGAGGGGCCGCCACCGGCGTGCACGGATCCGGTGTTGACCTTCGCGGCTCCGCGAAGGTCAACACCGCGCCGCCGCGGCGGGCACGCAACCGTGCCGGATTTCGGTTCGATCTTGCCGGCGTCGGCAAGATCGGGAAAGTCTCACGGTCCCTCGCGGCGCGACCATTCGGTTAGGCGAGTGCCCGGGCCAGGTCGGTCAGCCCCGGGCTCAGCCGCCGCCGTTGAACTATCTGGATCACGGGTCGGTGTACTTCTTTGACCGCAGCATCACCTGCGCGTCCGTGCCGATGACTGTTCCGGCTGCCGGCGACTGGGAGACGACATGCCAATTCCGATCAAGAATCAGGAGTCGTCCCTGGCCTGTGGCGTCCTCTTCGGCGAGGTTGTAGAAGCCGGCGGCCTGGAGGGTGTCCTGGGCGGTCTGGTGGTTCATGCCGACGACGTTCGGCACGGCCTTCTGTATCGCGGGCGCTGAGGTCGTCGCCACCGCGGCGGCTGCCGCTGCCGGGGGAACCGCGGGTGCTGAGGCTGCGGCGGGAGAGGCCGGGACGCTGGCAGTGGAGGCGGTGGACGTTCCATTGCCTCCGCCGCCGGCGGCGACGCCGATCACCAGGAGAAGGAGCGCGACGCCCGCGCCGATCCCGATCTTCGCGTTCCGGGAAAGCCCCGTCTTCTCAGGCGGTGGCGGTCCTGCCGGCCGGTAGTCGGCATATCCGCCACGCGCGGGCGGCGGGTAGTCGTAGCGCGAGTCGCGCCTGTCGCCGCGGCCTTCGGGCCGATAGCCCCGGTCGTCGTATTCGTAACTCATCGTGCATTCCCCCGGTTGGTATGTCAGACCGCGCATGCTAGCGATCGGCCTGACGTCGGACGCTTACGGCGCTCAAGGGTTGACGATGCGTTGACGGGATAGCGGGAGTCGGGCGCGGAGTTCTGCGATGGCATCGTTGGTGGCCGCCGACCGGGTGCAGCGTTCCGTTCCGGTGACGGCCCGGTGCGCGCTCGGTGCTGCTGCGGCCGGTGCGCTGCCGTCTGCGGCCAGGTCGGCGCAGACCGGGCAGGGCGCGGGCTGGGTGTGGATCCGGCACATGTTCCGCAGGTTCGGCGGCGTCGGTGTCACGGCCGAGCTGGCGGCCGCTGGGCCGGGCTGGAGGTCGCGGAGCCGGCGGCGTCGCACTGCGGCCGGGCTGCGAACCGGTCCGGACAGGGGTGCCCGGTAGGCGTCGACGATCTGGCCGGGGGTGCAGCCGCGGGCGAGGGCGGCGGAGATGTCCGGGCGCCAGCTGGCGGGGAGCATCTCGTCGTGGGCCAGGCGGCCGGCGAGGTCGGCGTACGGGTTCACTTCGACGGCGTCGGCCGGCTCCGGGGCGGCCTGGTGCTCGTCGACGAGCGGCGGCCGGTCGGGTTCGTCGTCGGTGGGCTCCGCTGCTGCTTGTTCTGGAAGTTCTGGGAAGTGCTGATTGTGTCCCGCTGCGGGACTACCCCCGTCCCGTTCTGGGACTAGCTCTGGTCCCGCCGCGGGACCCGGCGGGGGTTCGGCTGGTCCCGGTGTGGGACTACTGGGTCCCGGTGTGGGACTACCGAACGGGTCGGCTGGTCCCGCTGGGAGACCAGCGGGGACGGCCACCCGGTAGCAGGTCCGCAGCTTCTTCGACCGGGCGTCGGCCGGGGCCGGCCGGTCGCGGACGACCCAGCGGGCACGCTCCAGTCGCTCGAGCTCGCGGGCGACGGTGGACCGGCCGAGACCGGTCATCCGCGCGAGCCCGGACAGGGACGGGGCGAACTCCTGCGGCGTGGTGAGGGTCTGGAAGTCGACGACGACCAGCAGCGTCAGCAGGATCAGCCGGCCGGGGGCGGACAGGTCGGAGGCGACGATGGCGCGTTCGACCCGCCAGCGCGGGGAGGGGCTGCCGGAAAGCGGGTCCTGACCGACTTCGGGCAGGCTCGCGCGGGCATCATGTAGCACGGGTTGGGGCCCTTCTGAGGAAAGGGTTGCCGATCAAGGGCCCGTTCCGGTGCTACCAACACCGGGCGGGCCCGCTTCATGTGCGGGGTGGCTTACCCGCCGCTCTGGGCGAGGTCGGGCCGGTGCTGCCTGATCCAGTCCTCGACGTCCTCGCCGCGCCACACGTTGCCCATGGCGAGCTTGGTCACCGGATCGGGGAAGCCCTTCCCGTTGGTGATCTGGAAGACCCGTTGTCGGCTGACGCCGAGCCGTTTCGCGATCTCTGCCGCGCCCATGAGGTTCACGGTGCACATCGTAGTTGACGCATGCCTAGAGCGTGTGAATACTGGGGGCATGCGCTAGTCGCACGCCGAGAGCGTCTGACTAGCGCGAGACCAAAGGAACGGCCCCGAACCGGTGATTCCAGCACCGGCCGGGGCCTACGGACCCACCTGAAGCACCAGGAAGGACCCGCGTGTTCTACGTTCCCACCCGCCGCCCCCTCGGGCAGCGTTTCGCCAGCACCGCCCGGCGCGCCCTCTGCGCCGCCGCCGTCCGCGTGCTGGACCGCCTCGGCACGGCCGCGCTCCCGGCGGCCGTCGAGCTGGCCCCGGCCGCCGTTCCCGCCCCGGTGGTGGTCGAGCCGGCGCCGGTCGCCGCGCCGGTGCTGTTCGCCGTCGACGAGCTGCCCCCGCTGGAGGTGATCGACGCGGCGGCGGTCGCGTTCGACCGGGCTGGCGAGGCTGCCCGCGCCGGCGACCGCGGCAAGCGGAAAGCCCGCAAGCTCCTCGACCGGCTCCCCGACGGCCTGTACGGCCGGTGGATGGTCGAGCGGGTCGCCTCCGCGAAGACCACACCCGACCTGGAGCAGATCCGCGCCGACTACACCCGCGCCGGACTCGGTGAGGTGCCGATGCGGCCGTGCGCCCCGACGCTGCGCGTCACCCTCGCCCCGGCCGTCGCGATGGCCCCGGCGGTGGCGGCGTGAACAACGACACGTCGCTGTTCACGAGCCATCCCGACCTGGTCGAGTTGGACGCCGCGCCCACCGTCCCCGACGAGCTGATCACCCTGTCCACCGTGCCGGAGCACCTGCGTCCGACCGACACCGACCGGGCCGACGCCCGGCAGGAGCTCGCCGGCCAGTCCTCCGCCATGCAGGCCGCGACCGCCGCCGGTGTGGCGTACGCGGCGCTGGTGCTGCTCGCGTCCGGGGTTCCGGGTGCGGAGAGCTGCGTGCGCCAGGCCCTCGCCAAGGGTGCGATCGCGCTGGGGGTGGACCTGTGAGCATCTCCACGGGCCGCGCCGAGGTCTACACGGGCGCCGAGCCGGGCCTGTTCGCACCGGCGGGGACGACGGTGCGCGAGCTGGCCGCGGCGCTCGCTGCCCTGCCGGGCGACGCGGTGGTCGTGGGTGTGGTCGCTGAGGCCCCCGGGGACCTTGAGCTTCTCCTCACCCGCCCGGAGGACCTCGCCGCCGTCCGCCGGAGCGTCCTGGACGTCTCCACCTGCCTCGACCCCTGGTTCGACGCGGCGACCGCCGCGGGGATGGCCCGCTTCGCGCCGGTCGAAACGGTGGCGGCCCGATGAGCACGCCGGTGGGGATCGGGGACCTGGACGGCCGCGGGTCCGGTCCGTACGAGAGCGAGGTGGAGGCGGCCGCCGAGCCGATGCCCCGCGCCGTCCGTGACCTTCACGTGGCCGGACGGGTCCGCTCGGGTGATCCCGAGCGGCTCGTCGCGACCACCGTCATGGGTCACGCGGCGGAGACGCTGGCCGCGGCCGGTGTCGAGCTCGGCGCGTTCGACCGGCGGATCGTCGCCTGGGCGTGTGCGACGTGGGAGCCGACCACCGTCCAGGTGCTCCTGGGCGTGGTCGCCCGCGCCCACGCGGCTGGCCGTCGGGACGGTGCCCGGTGAGCGGCTGGGCTGAGGCGCGGCGCGCCGACCGGGTGGCCGCCCGGGAACAGGCCCGCCTCGACCTGGACGCCGCAGCCGCACGGCAGGCCGCAGCACGGGGCCAGGCCGACGCGCGGGCCGCGAAGCAGCGGGCCGCCCGGGATGCAGCGCGGTCACGTAGCCGGGCGCGGCGAGCAGCAGCACGGCGGGTGCTCGCCGGCTGGCTGGCCGCGCACACCGTCGAGGTGCTCGTCTACGGCCTGGCGCTGGTCTGCGGTGCGATGGCGGTTCCCGCGATGGCGGTCTACGGCTGGCACCTGTACGGCCTGCCCGGTCTGCTGCTGCCCGCCGTGTCGGAGTTGGGTGCGTGGGCGTTCGCGGGCTCGGTGATGGTGTCGCGGCGGCGGCATCCGCAGCGGCCGGTGCGCTGGCTGCTCGGCGGGATCGCCGTGTTCGCCGCGACGGGCGCGGCGCTGAACCTGGCGCACGGCTGGTCGACCCGTGGCCCGCTCGCCGGCGCGGTGATGGCCGTCGTGAGCGTCGCGGGCATCGTCGCCCACCAGCTCGCCGTCGCGTCGCCGCCGCGCTCACGCGCCGAGCGGACCGCGGCCCGGCACGGCCGGCTAGTCGAGCGGCGGTTGGCGCGAGCGCGGCGGGCGGCGGTGCGCCGCGCGGTGGTCGAGCTGTCCCCCGACGGGACGGTCCGTCTCGTCTACCCGACGGGCGTCTACGGGTCGCGCCGCCGTGGCCTGGCTCCGGCGGTCGCTCCCGGCCTGCCCGTCGACCCGGCGGACGGCTGGGACGCGGGCCTGTCCACGCTGCTTTCCGGACAGCTCCCGGCCGCGCTCGCCGAGCCGGCCGGGATCAGCTTGTCCGACCCGACTCCGGTCCACCCGACTACCGAGGCCGACCAGCACGTTTCCGACGGAGAGTCGGCCGGCTCGGCGGGCCGGTCGGGTGGGGTGGCGGTCGAGGACCCGCCGCCGTCCGCCCAGCCGCCCGCATCCGGGAAGACGTCGCGCGGTGGGCGGCGGGTGAACCCGCAGGCACGGCGGAAGCTGACCGCCGAGGAGGCGCTCGCTGCGGCCCGGCGCTACGCCCGCCGCAAGGGCCGTCCGGTGACTGCGGAGGAGCTGCGTGAGCGGCTCGGCGTCGGCGCGGTGACCGCCCGCCGGCTGCGCGACAAGGTCAACGCCGAGCATGCCGACGGTGGTGCCCAGTGACCGGCGGGGGGATCCGCGCGGACCTGCGGGCGCTGCCGTGGTGGGTGGCGACCGGGCTCGTGGTCCTGGCCGTGGTCGTACTGGCGGTCCGTGCGGCCGGTCTGGTCGTGCTCGCGGTCGTCGACGCGGCGGAACGCTTCGAGGCTGCGGTGTCCGGCGCGGCCGGGGTCCGGCCGCTGGCAGCGTCGGTCGTCGTGCTCCCGCCCGGTGGTGAGGGCCGGTGACCGAGCTCGACGAGGCGCCTGCGGCGCACGGGGGCACGGTCGTCGCCGGGCCCTGGGCGGCCGAGCCGATGGCGGAAGCCGGGCCTGTCGTGGGCGAGGTGCTGCCCGCGGCCGGTCCGGTGGCGGCCCGCCCGGCGGTGCCGCTACGGCTCGACGATCCGCTGCGGCTGCCGGTGTGGATGACCGACCGTGCGGTCGCCCGGGCCCGGGCTCGGCGTGCCGGGCGGGTCTCCGGTCGGCTGGTGGTGCGCTCGACGTGGCGGACCCCGGCGGCGGTGGCACGGGGCTCGTGGCAGCTCGGGCGCTGGTGGTGGAGGTGGGTGCGCGCCGAGGATCTGGCCGTCGAGCTCCGCGACCCTGCCGGCCGGCTCGGTCGGGAGATCTTCGTTGTCCGTGAGCACCGCAGGGCCCGGTGGATCATCAGCGGTGGGGTGTTCGGGGGCAGCGGTCTCGCCGAGGCGCTCGCCGCGGTGATGGTCGGCGACTGGGTGCCCGTGATGACCGTCGCCGTCGGAGCGGGAGCGGCCGGCCTCGCCGGGCGGCGCCGGGCCCCGGGTGGTGTGCTGGCCGTGGGCGGGATGGAGCCGGACCCGCGGGCGGATCTGGCCCCGGAGCATCTCAACGCGGCGTTCCGCGCCGCCGGCCTGCTCAAGCCGGGCACCGGGCTGGTGCTGTGCGCGCCGATCGTGCGGGACCGGCACGGCCGTGGCTGGGAGACCATCCTGGATCTGCCCCGTGGGGCGGGGAAGACCGCCGCCCACGCCATCGGGAAGCTTGACGTGCTCGCCGCCGAACTCGGCGTCGACGAGATCCAGCTGATCATGACGCGGGTTCATGCCCATGAAGGCGGCCACGGCCGGCGGCTGTCCCTGTGGGTCGCTGACGACGACCCGTACCTCGGCACCCCGATCCGCTCCCAGCTCATCGACCTGGACAGGTTCGACTTCTGGAAGCCGGTGCCGTTCGGTCGGGACGCCCGCGGGAACCGCATCGACGTCCTGCTGCTGTGGCAGTCCGCGTTCTTCGGTGGGCTGCCGCGGCGCGGCAAGACGTTCTCCATGCGGCTGCTCGTCGCCGCCGCCGTTCTGGACCCGTGGTGTCAGCTCTGGCTCGCCGACGGCAAGGGCGGCGCCGACTTCCGTGCCGTCGCCGGCGTCGCCCACCGGTACGTCAGCGGCGCCGACCCGGACGACCTGACCGCCTTCGAGGCGATGCTCGACGAGCTGATCTCGGAGATGTCGCGGCGGTTCGCGTTGCTCGCGAGCCTGCCCGCGTCGGTCTGCCCGCAGGGGAAACTCACCCCGGAGATCATGCGCCGCTACCGGCTGCCGCTGATCCCGCTGGTGATCGACGAGTTGCAGGAGTACTTCGAGGCCGTCGAGGACGAGAAGGACCGTCAGCGGATCATCGGGAAGCTCGCCCGGATCGCGCGGCGCGGCCCGGCCGCGGGGATCATGCCGGTGTACGCGTCGCAGCGGCCGGACGCGAAGAGCGTCCCGACGAAGCTGCGGGAGATCGTCACCTACCGGTACTGCACCCAGGTCACCGACAAGACGTCGTCGGACATGGTGCTCGGGGACGGGAAGGCCCGCGCCGGCGCGGACGCGTCGATCCTTTCCGAGTCGGAGCATCACAAGGGCGTCGGAGTGCTGGTCACCGGCCCGGCGTCGTTCGTCGTGGTGAAGGCCGACCTGCTCGAGAACCCGGACTTCGAGGCCGTGTGCCAGCGCGGCCGGGAGCTACGTCTCGCCGAGGGCACGCTGACCGGGGAAGCCTGCGGCGATCTCGCCTCGGCCGCCGCGAGCGTCCGGATCGTGATCCCCACGGTCATCGCCGACGTGCTGGAGGCGTTCGGCCGCCGCTCCCGTATGTGGACCGAGGATCTCCTGTCCGCCCTGGTCAACATCGACGAAGACACCTACGGCGAATGGGACGGCACCCGCCTCGCCTCCGAGCTGGAGGACGCCGGCGTCGTGCGGAGCATGAAACAGGTCAAGATCGATGGGGAGAACCGGGCCGGCTGGCTGCTGCGCGACCTCGAAGGCGCGATCCCACCCGAGGCGCTCGCCGCACGGCCGGTAGAGGGCACCCCGTCTACCCGCGCCGGCAGCGAACCCCCCGCTACCCCGCTCGGCTCCACACCCGCTCCGTAGACGGGGCCCTCTACCCCGGTAGCGGGCCAGGTAGACCCCTCTGACCTGCACGGTAGCGGCAGTAGAGGGGTCCCGGGCCTGCTCTCAACCACCCCCGCCGGCACCGTCCTGGCGGCCTTGAAGGGAAGACCGATGCCACTTCGACGTACTCGGGCCGACCGTCAGATGCCGGCGGCCGGGACGACCCCGCCCGAGCACTGCGCGGCCTGCGGCCACCCCGGCGGCCCGGCCCGACCCCTGCGGTTCGATACGGGCAGCTGGGTGCACCTCCCCGGACAGCACGGCCCCCACGGCACCATGCTGATGCCCTCCGAGACCGGCGGCGAGTACTGATGGGCCTGATCGACTGGATCGCCGCCGGCCCGGCGAGGTCCGCGAGACGGAGCTGGGCGCGCGGGACGCCGACCCGCGCGCCGATGCCGACCTGCGAGAAGTGCGGCCGGACCGGACGGCCGCTCACCGTCCGCCGTGGCAGAGCCGTCTGCCGCACACGCTGCTGACCTGGAAGGAGCCGCACATGGCCAGAAGGAAGAGCACCCCGCATCCGGGCAACCAGGTGATCGTGTCGAACGGTGGGCCCTGCACGGTGTGCGGCCAGCACGCGACCACCCACATCGACGGCACGGGGATCCACGAGACGTGCATCCCCGCGTTCGTGAACCGCCCGGCCGGCCAGTAGGAAGCCCCTCCAGTCGGCGCGCCCACGTCTACCGGCCAGCTGGGGTGTCGAGCAGCAGCCGCCCGGCGATGGTCAGCGCCAGCGCGCCGCCCTTCGCCCGCGACAGGGCGCCGGCCCGCACAGCCTGATCGGTCCACTCGTCGAACCTGGGCAGGGTGATGCCCAGCCGGCGGGCGACCGCCTCCGGGTTGATCGGCCGGTCGGGGTGGGGCTGTTCGGCGGCGATCGCGGCCCACGCCTCCCCGTCGCCGAGACGGGCGGTGCGGACCTGCTCGGCCCAGGCGAGCCCGACCCGGGTCAGCGTCCACCGGTGCCCGTCGGTGAGCGCGAGCAGCTCCGCGGCCGTCCACGTCGCCAGGCGCAACGCGAGCCAAGTCCGATCGACCGGGCCGGCAGGCGCGTCGAGCGCGACGGCGATGGTCTGCGTGGTCGCGTCGCCGCTGCTGCGCCACACCCCGGCGACCGCCGCCCACAGCTCCCGGCGGCTGATCCGGGCGGGCGGCCGGCAACCGGCCGGGGTGAGGTCGTCGAGGCCGGCCCGGTAGTAGATCGACAGGCCGTGGCGGGTGCGCTGGGAGGTGAGGAGCTCGAGGGTGGCGAGGACGTCGAGGGCCGCGGTCAGGCCGGCCACGGAGGCGTGGAGGCGATCCGCGGCGCGCTGGGCGGTGAACCCGCCCGACGCCCCGGCGGCCTGGTTGTGCGCCCAGAGCAAAACCCGGTGCAGCTCGACCGGATCGACATCGCCGATCGAACGGACCGGCAGGGCGCTCATGATCCGCCCCGCACGTCTGCAAGCTCATGGTCGTCGGCGTGGGGCAGCTGGTCCAGCGTGCCAACACGGACCGCGGCCGCCAGGGCCCACCAGACCGGCACGGGCAGCGTTGCGGTGCGCTGGTACAGGTAGCCGTAGCCCAGTTCGATCGTGCCGTGGTGGAGTCGGGCCCGGCCGCCCGACGCCGTGAGCGACGTCCACGCCTCGCCGAGCTGGTCGAGCCGGCCGGCGCGCATCGCGCGGACGACGCCGAACCAGACGACCAGCGGCAGACGAAGGTCACACCGGGTGTGGCCGGTGTGGTGGCGGATGACGACGTCGGCGCCGGAGCGGGCGACGCGGACTGTCGGTGCGTCCGAGGCGACCGGGGTGGTCTGCCAGGACATGTGATCTCCCCCGTGCAGTTGGTGCCCGCCGGGTGGCGACGTGGGGCCGCCCGGCGGTGGCCAGATGAGCTGGTGCTGTCGAGGCGAGCGGTCAGCGCTGGGCGGGGATCGTCGCCTTCCAGTCGCCGTAGGTGAGCCGGATGGCGCCGTCGTCGAGGATCCGCACGCTGGCGCCGAGGAACGGTGCGTGCCCGCGGCGGAGCCAGTCGTCGCGGACGCCGTCGAGCGCATCCCACAGGCGGCGCGGTCCGCCCTGGTGGACGGTGGGCGGCTCGGCGCCGAGGGCGGTGGCCCGCGCCCAGGACCCGTCCGGATGGGCCATGATCGCGGTGTGCTGGCCGTCCGGTTCCCGCCGGTAGCGGTGCTGGACGCCTGGGGCGGCGAGCGTGAACAGGGAGGAGAGTTCCCACGCCTGTGCGATGTGTAGGACCGGGTAGCGTCCGGTGCCGACGTGCTCGCCGTCGCGCACGTCCAGATCGTCGGTCTCGACGAGCGTGGGTGGGTAGTCGTCGCCGGTGCGGGTGTTCATGAACCCGGCGGGCTCGAACTCGACCATGCCTACGAAGCCGCGCGGGGTGTGCGTCGCGGTCACGACCATGTGCGTGCCGCTGATCGTGGTGACCAGCCGGCCGCCAGGGCGGAGCGCGGCCAGCCAGCTCGGTGGGATGAACGGCACCGACACCATGGACACGATCCGGTCGTATCGGCCGGGCAGGGGCCCGGTCGCGTCCACGGTCAGGGCGGTGGGGTGCAGGTCGAGGGCGGCGAGGCGTTCCGCGGCGACGTCGACCAGATACGGGTCAACATCGATCGTCGTGACGCGCTCGTCGCCGAAGCGGCGCGAGAGCAGCGCCGTCCCGTAGCCCGAACCGGTGCCGACGTCGAGGATGTCCAGGCCCTCGCCGAGCCGGCCGTGCCGGTACATGGTGACCGCCAGCACGGGCATGGTGGCCGACGACGTCGCCCGGCCCACGGGCACCTCGCCGTCATCGGCCTGGTCGGCGTGGAGGGCGCCGACGCGGGTCACGAGCGACCGGTGGGCGGCGTAGGCGTCGCCGATCGGGCCACGGCGCAGCGCCCACCCCTCGGCGGTGCGGGCCCACCAGGCGGGCACCAGCTCGTGCCGCGGTATGCCGGCCACGATTGGATGCCAGCGGGAGCCGGAATGGGTGATCTCATCGGCCAGGGCGCGGGCGTGGGTCCGCCAGGGCTCGGTCATCAGTTCGGGTCGGGTTCGGGGTGGACCGGGCCGCACGGTTTGGTGTCGTCGTCCGGGCCGCACGCCATGTAGGGCATCCGCGGCCGCGGGACGGCGTTCACCGCCTCCTGCCACCGCTCCCCGGACAGCAGCTCACCCAGCGACGCGGTCAGCACGCTGCCGCCGTCCAGAGCACGGTTCATCACGCACGGGATCACCCGGCCGTCCGGCAGGACCGCCGCCCGCCCCAGCCCGCACCGTCCGCAGCCGCCCGCCGCGACACTCTCGCCGCCGGCGGCGCGACCGAACCCGCGGACCGGATCACGGGTGATGGTGGGCACTCCGAGCGCGAGCAGCTCCGCGTGCGCCCGGTCCGCGGCCGCACCTTCACCGACGATGTTGACGCGCAGCGGGATTCTCCGGCGCAGCACCTCGACGATGTTCGCGTGAGTCAACGCGTGCGATCCCCGCCGGCCCGTGATGCGGTCGTGCTCGGCCGGGTCCGTGGCGTAGTAGCTGGTGGACATCCGCGCCCCGGGGCGCATCAGTGTCGGCCACAGGCCATCCGGGATCCGTATCAGATTGGTGAAGATCTCCGCCGTCATGCCGGCGTCGAGCGCCCGGCCGACAAGCTCGGGCAGTGCCGGGTGCAACGTCGGCTCACCGCCGATCATCGACACCAGGCGGGCCCCGAGCTCGGAGGCGGCGTCAACGACCCCCGCCCAGTCGGCCGCGGTCATCGAGCCGTGTCCACCGGTCGGACCCGAGTTGGCGTAGCAGTGGGAACAGGCGAGCTGGCAGCGGCCGGTGAGCTCCAGCGACAGCCGGTCGAGCGGCGGCGGGGCAAGGGTGGTGGTCACCCGTCCTCCTTGTGGTCAGGGCCGGTCGGAATCAGTGGGCGGTGAGCGTCCGCGGTGGGTGGATCTCGCCGTCCACGTGGAGGGCGGCGCGCTGCTTGAGCTGGTCCGGGGTGAGCGTCTTCATCCCGTGATAGGTGCCCGCGACCTGAGCGCGGGCCAGCTCGAGCGCGAGCGCCGCCCACTGGACAAGCTGCCGGTCGATCTCCTCCATCTGCTCGGTCGTGGGCAGCGTGTCGCCGTACATGGTGTGGTGGACGAGGGCGACGGTCCGCGCCATCTGGCGGACGTTGGTGTCGGCGGTGCCCTGGTAGCGGGTGCACTCCTCAGTGAGGATCTTCACCTGCTCGTCGGTCAGGCCGAGCGCGTCGCGGCGCTCGACGTCGAGGCCGAACAGGTTCCGCGGCGCGAGGGTGAACGCGGCGGTGAACGGCGGCGGGTTCGTCACGGTTACTCCTGGGAGGGTGTGGGACCGCCCTGCCTGCGGTGGGGGCGTGCTGTGGACCGCGGGCAGGGCTGCGTCGGGGACCGCCCGGCTCGGGGGGTGCCGGGCGGTCGTTCAGGGGCCGGCGCGTAGGACGCGGATCGCGGCGGCGAGGCGGGGCCATCGAGCGCAGGCGTCCCGCCATGCCTGGCCAGGGGTGCGGATGGGCAGCACGATGGCGCGGCGGGTGGGCGGTCGTGGCGCCCCGACGTTCGGGATCGGGGCGCCGCCGCCCTCGGCATCGCTCGGCCGCCCCGGAGGTGAGTCCGGTTGCACGGCTCCACCTCCAGCGGGTTCGTCGGCCGGCGGATCTGCCGGTATCGGTATGACACACTGCGCATCAGACCTGGGACAGCCTGCAATGCAGCCACACCCATGCAATGCAAACCCACACAGCCCGTGCGGCCGGTCGGAGGGGAGCCACCGTGCACACTGGACCCGGACCGGAACCGCGACCAGCGCTCGCCGGCTTCATCGCCCACGTCGCCGAGCTGAGAAAGCGCCGGAACGCGCACTGGTCGGACATCGAGCGCAGGACGGGCGTGGCTCGACAGGCGCTCGGTGCCGCCTCGAAGGGGCGTCAGCCCGGCGGCCGAGTGTGGGCTATTCCATCCGAGGCGACGATCATCGGCCTTGATCGTGGGCTTCGCGCAGATGGGAGCGTGTTCGCGGCGTGGGTTCAGGTTCGCCGCGAGGATGACGAGATCCAACTCGCCCGGATCGCCGCGCAGGCATTCCCCGGGTTGGGTGGACTGCCGCCAGCACCGGGGCGGACAGTGGACGGGACGCGGGAGGTGAGGGCGACGGACCGGCGACTCTTCGGCGTGGGCACGCTCAGCGCGGCCGCGGTGGCGGCGTTCGCCGGCGAGGTCGACGCGCAGCTCCAGACCTACCGCCCCAAGATCACCGATGTGGCGGATGCCGAGACCGCGCTCGCGACGCTTGAGCGGCGACGGACGACCGCAGACCCCGCGGAGCTGTTCCCGCCGGCATACGACGCATGGTGCGCGGTCGAGGAGATCCTCCAGGGCCGCGTGCACCCGGCCTACGTCCCCAAGCTGACCTTGCTGGCCGGCACGCTGGCCGCTGGTCTGTCCACCGTCGCATCGTTCGCGGGGGACGAGCGGTTCGGCAGGATCTTCGCGGGCATCGCTGAAGTGCACGCTGCCGCGGCCGGAGAGCCGGTCCTCCAGGCCCGCGTCGCGGGGATCCAGTCCTGGCAGGCCCTCGACGCCGGCCTCGCGCTGACTGCCGCCGACATCGCCGCGGCCGGGCGGCAACGCGCGGACCCTGCCGATCGGGCGCGGCTCGCTGGCTATGAGGCCGAGGCGGCGGCCACGGCGGGGCTGTACGACCGGGCGGATGCCGCGGTCGAGGAGATGCGGGCCTGCATGCGTGCTGCGAGCGCGGGGTGCCCGGCGATCGAGTGGGGGCAGGCGAACGAGGAGCTGTTCATCGCGCTTGCCGCGGCGCAGACTCCGGGCCGCGCCTCACTGGCGGTCGCGGCCGGCGCCCGGTCCGTGGAGGCGTTCGATGGACCATGCCAGGGACAGGCACTCGCTCATCTCGCCGTGGCCACAGGGCATCTGAAAGCCGAGCGACCCGATCCGGGCGCCGCTGCGGCGTCGGCACTCGCAGCGCTCGACGTGGTTGCGGCGGCTCCCAACGCGGAAGTGCACGACCGGACACGTCGACTGACCGCCGAGCTTGTGCCGTGGCAGCGGGAGGGGCTGGTGGTCGAGCTGAGCCGCCGGGTCGCCACCGTCTGACCCCTCCCGCCCGAGGAGCACAGGGGGCGGGCACTACCGGCAGGGACAGGGAGTGGCGCATGACCCTCGACTACGGCGAACCGGACTCCCACGGCGTTCCGACCGTGCTCACGCCGCGGCTGGTGCTGCGCGGCTGGCGAGCCGACGACGTCGCCGACTACCTGGAGATCGTCACCGGTCCGGGTATGGCCGACCACACCCCCCAGCCGAAGACCGAGGCCGCGGCCTGGTCCCAGACCGCGTTTCAGATCGGCCACTGGGCGTTACGCGGCTTCGGGATGTGGGCCGTCGAGGACCGGGCCTCCGGGCAGCTACTCGGCCGGGCAGGCCTGTACGAGGCTCTCGGCTGGCCCGGCCGTGAAGTCGCCTGGACCATCCGCCGGGAACGGTGGGGTCAGAAGGTGTTTGAGAACGCCTGCTGGTGAACGGTGTGTGACTTTCCGGGGTGTGCGATGGGGGTGCACTCGTCGGATCACGGCCAGGTGACGGGGGGCTGGGAGCTGACCGTGGACGGATGGCGCAT